>Ga0214473_10000069_pt1 | contig 146116 bp, 116 predicted proteins | sample RVTome_7_FD_203509 | JGI IMG/M metagenome (GOLD analysis project Ga0214473, IMG submission 203509) | Soil microbial communities from uranium-contaminated site in the Upper Colorado River Basin, Wyoming, United States - RVT98D197 | ecosystem: Environmental > Terrestrial > Soil > Contaminated >...
CACCTCCAATGTCCTGTCGCAGCCGGAATTTTCGACCACCGAGAAGATGCGCTCGATCGTCGAATTCATCGAAAATCGCGACGTAGTCGTACATTTGATTGAGATGCGCAAGGAGGCGGAGGGTATCTCGATCACCATAGGCGAAGAGAATCCGGATGAAGCCGCCAGGACGCTGTCAGTGGTGACCGCCTGCTACAATGTGGGGCAAGTCCAGGGAACGCTCGGCGTGATCGGACCGACCAGGATGGACTATTCTCGATTGATCTCCCTGGTGGACTACACCGCGCGTGCGGTCTCAGAACGTCTGGCGGACTAATCTCTGACGCTGGGACATACAGGGATAATTGACACACATGATCAACACCGATACTATTGACAAGACAGCATTCAGCGTTGCGAAGATAACAGACCCGTCCGAGGTGTGTGATTTCTGGCTTTCCTGTTCCCCGCACGAGCGTCTGCGAGTGGTGGAGTATCTGCGACGGCTCAATTATGGCGATTATCGACCTACCGACCGACTTCAAAGAGTTCTTGAGGTCGTTCAAATCACAAAGTGATATACGTAACTCTAACCTCACGTATATGAAAGTCAATAAGAAAGCCGCTGGTCGGCATAAAGACCTTGATGACTTAGAAAATCTGCCCTGACAAAAGTGTACATATGAATGACGATTCCTCAATCACCGATTCGAGCAAGGAGAAACCGGCGAACGAAGCCGTGGACAAAGCCAAAACCGCTAAGCCCCGTCGTTCGAAAGTGCATCAATTGCAGGAGGAAATCGCTGCACTAAAACAGGAATTGGCTGACGCGAAAGAGCAAATGCTTCGCCGGATGGCGGAATTCGACAATTTCCGGAAGCGGAAGAACAAAGAATCAGTGGAGTGGTCGCAAGCCGCCCGGGAAAACGTGCTCAAGGATTTGTTGCCTGTGGTGGACGATTTCGACCGATTATTTCGGAACCACGCCGGAGACGACGATGTCCAGTGGCAGGGAGTGAGGTTGATCTACGACAAATTCCTCGCCATCTTGAGAAATCAGGGATTGACTCCCATGGAACCAGAGGGGAAACCGTTTGATCCAGAGTACCATGACGCCTTGATCACGGTGCCTCGGGACGATGTTCCCCCGGGCACGGTGGTCGAAGTCCACGAGAACGGCTATTTGATGAACAACCATGTGTTGCGTCATGCCAAAGTGATGGTCAGCAAAGCAGCAGAACCGGACATAGATATCGACAAAACCGCCGCAGATGCGGCACAAGAACAATAAATGGACAAACGCGACTATTACGAAGTCCTGGGCGTTGACCGCAACGCCGGCGACGATGAAATCAAGAAAGCCTACCGGAAGCTGGCGCTGAAGTACCATCCCGACAAGAACAAGGGCGATCCCAGCGCCGAAGAGAAATTCAAGGAAGTCGGGGAAGCCTATTCCGTATTGTCCGACGCCACTAAGCGGGCTCAGTACGATCGATTCGGGCATACGGCTCCTGCTGGCGCCGGTACCGGTTACGGTGGCTATGGAATGGAATTCGACCCGTTCGAATTGTTCCGCAATGTGATGGGTGACGCGTTTGGATTCGGTGATTTCTTTGGAGGCGGCGGACGCCGACAGAGCCGAGCATTCAGGCAGAAGGGGACCGATCTCCAGATCACCCTCAAATTGACCCTTGAGGAAATCGCCCAGGGGGTCGCCAAGAAAATCAAGGTCAAGAAATCCAAGACCTGCAAAATGTGCAATGGTTCCGGGGCTCGACCAGGCACGAAACGGCAATCTTGCCCGACCTGCGGAGGCGCCGGTGAAATCCGGCACGTATCGCGCTCCATGTTCGGAAATTTCGTCAATATCAGCACCTGCTCTGCCTGCAACGGTGAAGGCACGATTGTGGCGGATCGCTGCATGGAATGCGCTGGTGAAGGCTTGGTGAAAGGCGAGACCACGTTGTCGGTCAATGTTCCCGCCGGAGTCAAAACCGGCAATTACCTGCATTTGCGAGGTCAGGGCAACGCCGGTCCCCGAGGTGGTCCTGCCGGCGACATCATCGTGGTCATCGAGGAGAAAGACCACGAGTACTTCGAACGTCAAGGCGACGACATCATCTACCGGATGCAAGTGTCGATTCCTCAGGCGGTTCTGGGCGATGAATTGGAAGTTCCCACGTTGACAGGCAGAGCTCGATTGACCATCAATCCAGGCACCCAGCCTGGTAAAGTCCTGCGCATGAAGGGCAAAGGTGTCAAGCACCTGAACGGGTCAGGAGTCGGCGATCAACTGGTCCAGGTGAATTTGTATGTTCCCGATCAAGTGACCGACCGGGAGCGGGAGTGCATCGAATCCCTCCGCGACGCCGAGAGTTTCCAGCCCAAAGCCGGTCAGAAAGGCTTTTTCCGGAAAGTAAAGGATGCGTTTTTTTGAAGATCTCCTCGAGTGAGGATGCGTTCCTAGGGCTTATTTGATGGACGGTGTAAGAACAAACTTGCTTAGGTACCCGGGGGGAAAGCAACGAATCCTAAGGTATATTAAGCCACATCTGCCGGTGCGAGATTATATTGAGGGTAGATTTGTGGAACCATTTGTAGGAGGGGGTGCCGTTTTCTTTGAACTGAATCCCAGAAATGCATTATTGGCAGATATAAACGTAGAACTGATCGACTTATATAGAGGCATACGCCGATTTCCCCATAAAGTATGGCGAATATTCAAGGAGTTTCCAACTTCGAAGAAGGCCTACTACAGGATTCGTTCTGCAAAGCTGGCGGAAAGGGATCTGGCCTCTCGTGCAGCGAGAACGCTCTATTTGAACAGAACTTGCTTTAAGGGTATGTGGAGACACAATGCAAATGGAGAATTTAACGTCGGGTATGGCGGTCGGGACAGACTTCGTGTGATTAATGAAGAATGCATATTTGAGGCTTCAAAAAGACTGAGGTCGGCGATCCTTAAATGTTGTGATTTTGAATCCGTTATCAACTCTTGCCTTAGGGGAGACTTCATCTTTGTTGATCCGCCCTACCGTCCAGGTGAAAGTGAAATAACTCATTCTCATTATGTTTTCAAACAGTTCAGTTATGGTGACCATCAGCGACTGGCTTTCACTCTAAAAAAAGCTACTGACAGGGGGGTTGATTGGGCAATGACGACCTCTTCTCATCCCAATATTCTACGATTATTCGAGGGGAATAAGGTAATTTTATTGCCCAAAGGTACCGGAAGAAGCCCAGGTATGCTAACTAATAATTCGGGGGAAGTCCTGATTTGGAATTATCAAGAGGTGTTTCAATGAAAGAGTTTTTCGAAAAAGCAGCGATGCAAAATCATCCGCTAAGAGTCTTGGAAACGTTCTTAGGGCAGGAGAAAGCGAACGAAGATGCAAAAAAATATGACGAAATGCGATTTGTCGGATACGTACTAGAAATTGGGTATGATACTGTGACGATTATCACCTCTGATCCCTTCAAGATTGCTGTTGGTGGTGTGCCTCGTAATTCACTTCTCATAATGGTTCCAGCAAATTACGAAACGTTACCGCCGCATTTTACTTTATTACGGGTATTAGAAGCTGCACCCACCCCACTTTCTAAAGAAGTTCAACAGACATATTTTGAATTACAGAAAAAATCGATGCCTGAGCTCGATATTTTCACACAAAGTGAATTGCAGTGGGGGGCATTAAAGACTGCCGTACTTGGCATGTTTTATCCAAATCCTGAAAAAATTGATGAGATTGAATTTTCAGGTGACATGAATAATTTTGTAAGTGCCCATAAGTATAGAGTTTATTCTCCTGATGATGTTCTGTTGAATCTCGTGGTTAATTCGATGGTGAATAGTGAAAATCGCTTTCAGATGGGCTCTTTAAGGCTAACTGAGTGCAGGCTTCCTTTACCGGATAAACCTATGCCACAAGTTCCTGTATATGTTTCTGCAAAGGATTTCATGGGAACCCGTACAGCAATGTTCGGAAAGACACGATTGGGCAAGAGTAATGTGGTTAAGTTAATAGCACAAAGCCTTATTGAAACATCGGAACCAAAACAGAATGTAGGTCAGCTAATCTTTGATATCGATGGAGAATATTCCAATGATAACCCACAGGATGGTAGTCTATCGCTTGCCGGAGCTTACAAAGAGAGGTGCATAGTATACGCTTTAACAAAAAAGGAAAAGACTGAGTCTCGCCCGTTGCGCTTGGATTTTTATGAACACCCAAATAACGCTCACAGAATCATAGCCTCGCTATTGAGGCAAAGGGGTCGTGATACTTCCGACTACATTAGAAGTTTTTTATCGGCCGACATTCCGGCTGTTGATTTGCTAAAGGAACTACCGCCCAATGAGGAACTACGATCCAGACGTAAAATCTTGATGTACTGGTCGATTTTGTATAGGGCTGGATTCAGATCCAACACGGAGAAACTCAAGAGCTTAGTAAAAGTTAATCCTGGCTTTAGCGAAGAAGTGAGGAAGCGTATCTACGGTGTAACTGACCTCGAAGATTGCCCTAGGATTGATTCATTGTCTGATCTGGCAACTGAATTTGAAAAGACCGCTGATAGTGACAGGGTAACAAGGTTGAAATCAACATCTGGCAATGACCTATTTGATGCTGAAGACCGAGCACTCTTGGGTTTTCTAAGGCCTGTTTCTTCAGTCAGTACTGGACCAGCTATCATTAGACCTTTCATACAATATCACGATCCAGAAGCGGGAGATTTCGTCAGCGATATTTTAAATCTCTTGGATATGGGCACAACGGTAATTTTAGATCTCAGCAATGCACCACCTGAGGTCATGCAGTATTTTTCGGAACACTTGTCACAAGCTGTTTTTTATCATCAGGTAGAAAAGTTCTCAAGCGATGAATTAGATAACCATTACCTGCAACTGTATTTTGAAGAAGCCCACAACCTTTTTCCATCGAAGGAAGAGGAAGCAGGTGAAATATATCGCCGACTAGCCAAAGAAGGTGCTAAATATCATATTGGGATGATTTATTCTACTCAATCGCCAACAACAATAAACAGAGATCTGCTGGCCCAAACAGAGAATTTTTTTGTTGCACATTTGTCCTCTAAAGATGATGTAAATGCACTTTCAAAAACTAATGTAGCTTATGAAAGTCTTAAAGATGACATACTTCAAGCAAAAACTGTCGGATATATTAGGATGCTTACGCGTTCACACCGCTTCGTTGTATCGGTTCAGGCAAGGAAGTTTGCACCATCTGGATTGAGCCAAGAAAAGAAATAAAATGCCATATAGGTCTGGAGAACGTTTGCCCGGTGAAAGGGCAAGTCGTCTGGGTCATCTCGAAGTCCTTAAAAGTGGACTCGTAAAGCGCTATCGTGATGATTTTTTGGATGCAGCACCTTCATGTGCTTCATGTGCTCACTTGTGGCAACCTTTTTCAGTTACCAGCAATCCTTTGCAAATTGTGTTCGGCGTGGACGGTTCTCTCCAAATAATTCGTTCAGAAACACCAGCTTACGCTACACATGCTTTTATAAAAACAGCGCTCTTAAGAATGGACCAGTATGCACTGAATTCGATAGATAAGGATTCACCACATCCTTTTGCACTTCGTGATATATTAGCGGAGAATGCCTTATATCATGCTACTGTTTTTCCATTGAGGCATGTTTTTAGAAAAGGTATGTCTCTTTACGATGCCGTTAGGCGAAGAATTTTTGATTCTGTAATTGAAGATAGTAATTCCGAGTTGTTTCAGCAAGTAATGGAAACGCTTAAATGGCTGTGTTATGAAAAATGGGATGGTAAAGAAAAGCAATTACCTCTTTTTGAGTGCCCTCATTGCGAAAATACGGTTGCCACGCTGCCTTATAACTCTGAGGAAGGTAGATGTCCGAAATGCGGTGGAGAATTATTCCTAACAGATATGCTTGGTTTTCATCAGGTAATGGCTCCTGACTCAGCCCCTGACGAGGTGGCAAGAGATTATATGACAATTCATGAGGTTTTATTGTTATTTACTGGCATTCGGTATTACTGGGAAAAAAACAAAGAGATTCTTTCGAAATGTCTTTTTGTAAAGGATGGACCGCTTTCTATTCGTGCACAATACTCGAAGCTTGTGGCTCCTATACGGCGCTTTTTGGCATATGCAAGAGATCAGGGTTGTCCAGTGTACATAATCGGTCAAGAAAAAACTGGTAGGTTTTATGAGCACTTGGAGCTCATCGGAAAAGAAGCACCTGTTGGTCACATATTTGTCCCAAACAACAAATATATCAAAGAAGAGGTACAGCACAGGCCTAATAGGGGGGCGCCGTATGGAAAAGATACGAATTATGGAGTCAAAGTCTTCATTAGATTTAATCATTACCATCAAATGATATTAAATATCCCCACCGGTGAATTTGTTGAGAATCCGCAACTCTCTAACCTTATCGGGGCTGATAGAATCTTTGCAACTTTGCCAACTATTTTGAGCAACCGATTTGAAGGAGCGCTTCTCCCGATCGAACTTGCCAATGGTATTGCTTCTCTTTCAACGTACCCATCGGCTCAAATCCTGAAAATTTTCGCGGGCGTGAAATGAATGCCTGGACGGATCCGCTGAAGGGACTCAGGTTCTCGATCATTGTCGCCAGTCTGGCGTTCCTGGTAGGCGGAGCCATCCATCACCAGAAAACTTTCCGTCCCGTGGAGGTCATGCCGAGCCCCGACACGACGAATAACGCCAGGTTTCAAACAATCGCTCATTCTGCTCCCGATTTAGCCTGGCTAACCATCAATGTCAACAAGGCTGACGCCCATCATCTGGAAGCCTTGCCGGGGATCGGACCGGTCAAAGCCAAGAATATCGTGGATTACCGAACCGCCCATGGACCATTTCGGCGACCGCAGGATTTGCTGAACGTCCACGGGATCGGTCCGAAAACCCTGGCACGTATTACCCCGTTGATTTCGTTGGATACGACAGACACCGGTCGAGGAAATCTGCCGTGAAGATTACTGGAGGGCAGTGGAAAGGGCGGAATATCAAAGTGCCGCGCAATATCCGTCCCACCACGTCTCGGTCGAAAGAAGTCTTGTTTGCGCTGATAGAGCCATGGATCGCCGGGTCCGTCGTCGTCGATCTATTTTGCGGCTCAGGCGCCTTGGGATTGGAATTGTTGTCCCGGGGCGCGGTGCATGCGTTTTTCGTGGATCGGTCGAATCAGTCGCTTATGACGGTAAGAGACAATATCGAGATGATAGGGGTGGCAGATTCTTGTACGGTGATCCAGGGCGATGCGTTCAATATAATCAAGAAGCTGGCGAATCATGGGCATCGGGTGAACTTGATTCTGGCAGATCCACCCTATGACCCTCGCCTGACGCAAAGAATCGCCCGAACGACCGCGGAGACGGATATTCTAGCTGCGGAAGGGATATTGGCGGTGGAATATCGAAAAGGGGAGACCCTGGCGGATTACGATGGACTTCATATCATAAAATCCCGTCTCATCGGTGAGACGGGATTGGTGATCTGGCGACAAGAATGACTTCACCCTCGAGATTCTTGTTGACAAATCGGAAAAATTTCTTTATATTGTCAACAGGTGCAATCCTTGGCATTTTAACTCGGAGACTCAAAGATGCCCATCGGTAGTCGCATACGACAAGCTCGTCTCGCATTAGGTCTGACACTTGAGGAAGTATCGGAACGGCTAGATCGAGATGTCACCAGAGCGGCTCTGTCGAAATACGAGAATGACCGAAGTGTCCCCTCCGCACGATTGTTGACAAAGTTGGCGAAAGCACTGGGACAAAAGTCGTCGTTCTTCTTGGAATCAAATCCGCCAAAGATCGAATGGAGGGCATATAGAAAACACTCTACGCTCACGAGGCAGCGTCAGATGCGGATACAGGCATACGCCTCGTTCCAGGTGGAATGGTTCGCGAAAATGCAGACGTTGCTGTACCCCGACGTAAGCCCGAGGTTTCCCGAACCCAAAAAGGTCCGGGATGTCGAGAGTGCCGAAATGGTGGCAGAATTGACCCGCCACGAATGGGAATTGGGGGACTCCCCCATAAGGAGCGTAATGCAACTTGTTGAGGATCGCGGTGCTCTGGTGGTGGAATGGCCAAAAACGAATGGATTCGATGGGCTATCTGGATTTGCCAATGCATCTTTTCCAGTGATAGTGGTTTGCACGAGTGTGCCCGCTGATCGGATACGTTACAGCATGAGCCACGAACTTGGACATCTGCTGATGGACGCAAGCGACGTTGATCCCAAAGACGAAGAAAGGATTGCGCATCGGTTTGCGGCAGCCTTTTTAATGCCCAGAAAAATGGTATTGCGCGAACTGGGATCGAGAAGAAGAAGCCTTAGTCTGGGCGAATTGGCATTGCTGAAAGCAAAATATGGCGCCAGCATGCAGGCGTGGATACATCGAGCCCGCGACCTCGAGATCATAGGCGAGTCGCAATATAGAAATCTGAACATGATGTTCCGAAGCAGGGGATGGCACAATAACGAACCTGTGCAGTATGCGGCTCCTGAAACACCAAATAGGCTTCTACAGATATTCTCAAGAGCCGTAGCAGAAGGGATTGTTACCAAAGAGAGAGCCTTGAGCGTCTGCCCACGATTCGGAGAAATTCAGGACATGATCGTTGAAGAGTATGCGTCAGTCGGTGAGGCGCGTCGACTGATGCGATTGCCGATAGTGGAAAGGCGAAAATTACTTGAGGACATTGATGCTGAAGCAATCAAGTCATACAAAGAGGGCTTGGAATTGGATCAATTGGACATAGTGGACGAGGAGGAATATGCCGAAGAGGGGTGAACTGTGGATAGCCAATATGGATCCATCCATCGGAGATGAAATTCAGAAAAAGCGTCCAGTGGTCGTCATCGGTTCAGATAGTATCAGAGAATTCGAGAATAGGATCGTTGTCCCAATTACAAGCTGGCAGCCGAGATTCTCCAGACTTCCATGGATGGTCAATTTGAAACCGAGTGATGCGAATGGTCTGGACAACGAATCTGGTGCCGACGCTGCGCAGATCAAGTCGATATCCGTGCGTAGATTTGTGTATAGGATCGGTCGATTGCCGGAATCGAATTTGCAGGAGATTGTGGCTGCGGTAGCGGTTTGTATCGAGTATGAAGAATCTGTTTGAGAATCGCAAGGTAAGGGCTTAACATGTTAAGCCCCTACAATTATCAGAACATTAAACGGTTCGAAATGCCGATTCCGATACCGTGCGATCCGCCGAAGAAGCCTTTCAAACCTTCGATACCGAAATCGAAGCTGTAGTTGCCGAAATCAAGCCCAAATCCTCCCCCGAATTCCAAGCCAAATTCCCCTCCCACCGCAAGTCCTAACCGAACCGGAAGCCAGCGCAACGCCTCGTACTCGCATCCCACAGACAGGCGAGGGATATGGCTGATCCCGGGCTTGTCCACAAATCCCTGTCTATATTCTGCAACGGCGGTCAAGCGTTCATCGAGGAATCGTCGAGCGGCATTCAACTGGATGAAAAGCGGCAGCCTGGTCTTGGCAGTTCCGTTGCCATAGGTCGTGTCCGTTCGGTCGAAAAGCCTCTCCAGATATCCATCATCGCTCAAAGAATCAATATCCACTTCCCCGTGAGTCACGTCGAAACTATAGACTCTGACCGAATCCAGATCCCAGGCGATGGTGCCGATCAGGTTACCGATGGTCATGCCGAATTCCCACTTCTCGTCCCACAGCGCAGAAGCGGCAAGATCCAATCCCACCCCATCCCCTTTCGTGCCATAACCGCCCTCAAAGTAGCCATTTCCTGTAACGCCCAGTTGGGTAACCATCACCTGCCCGTCCGATCTCATCAAGCCGGCGAAGCCCAAGCCATACAGATATCGAAAGGTGGCTCCCACGGCGAATTCGTCGAAATAGTGCCATTCCAACCGCTTGCCGATGGAGATTTCCGTAGAAACTGCCGCCCACCCGGCTCCCTCGATGCTGGACAGGGAATAGGACTTATTCAATTCGTCTCCGTACAATGCCAACGCGACGAAGTCTTTTGGGATAGCCGCCCTGCCTGCACCCAATACCACCACGTTCAAGGCGAATCGATCGATGGATGTCCCGATGCCAGTCACATTCCCCATGACATAGGCTCGAAGCCGATCCCCCGGGATTTGTCCCAATATCTCCCGTTTTTCGTCAGGGTCCCAGAACCCGTCGCCCCGGGTGAACAGTCGCTGGTAGTCATTTCTGGACAACGCATTGTTTCCGATCTGCAATCCAAAAGACAGCAGATTCATACTCCAATGCGGCGCGCCTGAACGATCCAGCAGTGACGGGTTCCACCGACCAACCCATGACCCGCGGTCGAACAAGTTATGCGTGCCCGCGAATCCGAGATTATTCCCCGTGTACTCGAGGAACGCGGATGAGGTGCTCGCGATTACCGTAATGGCAATGACAGTCAAGAGGACTTTGCTCATGGTCGATCTCCGTATCATGGGCATCCTGCCCATGACCAGCCACGGGGCGGAAGCCCCTCAGCGGCTCGACGCCCGCGGCACACTTATTCGTTCTCAATTCGATAGATGAACCGTCCGATCGACGAGAATCCGATGAAGTCGGAAGCATATGCTGACAGGGTATCGCCGCCGGTTCCATCCAGGAAATAGATGGGTCGCACATAGATGGGCGCGGTCCGGAACCAGTCGATTTGCTCCGTAGTCAACGCAATCACCGACGTCGTCAACACGGGCTCTTGCACCCGACCGTTCTCATACACCGGTGCATCCACCGGCACTTCAAACAACGTATCGGTCAAGGCAGGATTCGTACGGAATAGAGTGGAATCGTGGGCGACTAGCACAACGATTCGTCCCGACAAAGGCAGGTGGTTGTTGACGGTGACCTCTGCATCAGCGCTCTGAACTGGTCTGTCGATGGAACCATGGACAGTAGAAATCAATCCTCGGAACGTGGATGGCTGCAAGGTAAAGGAAATCGGGACGTCAAGTTCAACCCTGCCGGTCAGAAAATTCGTGTCCTGCAAGTACACATCCCCAAACGTGAATATGCTGCCGCGGAGGATCATTTCGTCCGGTCTTCGGTTGATTAACGTTTCCAAGCCCTCCACCATGATGGTCGTGTCCTGGTTCGGGACGAAAGTCTCCACGATGTGGACGCTGTCCCGCCGAATCCCATTTCTGGAGGCGATGAGATACAGATCGCTGTGCAATGGCGCATCGATGTCGCTGTCGAAAGTAACCCTAGCCGAAGCGCTCACGATGGTGAGTTGATCCCAGTCCTCCGGCAAGGACTCCACCTGCTCTGTTTCCGGTCCCACCCCCATCGACACCGTATCCAATATCCCGTCGGCATACACCAGATACAGTGTGTCTGTTTGGTACGTGGAATATGTCAACTGGTCGGAATTGAAATACACCCAATTGGTCGTGGAATCGAAGTCCGACACCGCGACTACGTGGAGCTGTTGGATGAATGGGGGCGGGATTGTCAGGGAATATCCATCCAATGCGATGGAGGAATCGAACTGGGACTCGGGTCCTAAGGCTATCACGTCGTTGAGTGGATCTCCGGACGGAGCGGTGAAGTTGTCGATGCGGATATTGATGACGGTCGCCATCGGTGCTTGATTCACGCTATGAAAGTGGATCGAACCACGCCGGACCTGCGCAGTGTGAATAATATGATCGGAATGAATATCGAGCATGGTATCGGTTGTGACAGTCTGCTGCGGGAAATAACCGTGTCCGGCGCGAACGCGGAGTGTGCCAATCATGACTTGCGCCGCGAGCGCATCCGATGTGTTAATCAAGACCGGTTCGGTCGAGCCGGGCGACGATCCCTCCACGGCAACCGACATGTATTGGACCAGCCGGACCCCCTGCAAGTTGATCGAGTCCCTCGCCACACTTCCTGCAGGCAGGTCCATCAGAGTGGTATCTGCCACCGTATATCCGACATTATTGGTATGGTAAATCCTTAAGTGCAATTGCCCCACGGGCACAGGCAGATTGTTCGCGATGGTTAAGTGCAGATATCCGGAATCCACATCTACATATTCCATTCTATCGCTGGGGGGAAAGTCTCGAGCGATCTCCGGGAATGAAAAAGAGTCCACAGTGACCGGATGACCTTCGAACGGAATAAGCCAGGGCGCGATCTCGCCGAGGGTGATGTGCACGGAATCGTTGATCTGTGCCTCGAAATAAGCGTTCTCTAGGTTTGTATTGACGGAGTCGTCTTGGGGGACGATATTCAGGCTGTCTCCGATCGTAGTGTATGGGATCGAGTCTTGGTAGAAGAAGTACAGAAGCGAATCACCCTCCAGGAAGTTGACTCCGTAGCTCTGAGATTCGGCAGTCTGGGTGGTATCGACCAGGTCGATCAGATTATACCTCTGTTCCGCCAGGGGAATGAGGACCTGAACATCCCAACTGGGGTTGACCGGTTCGTCGAAGGTGCAGCCTGCACCCAGGACGATTAGACCGAAGAGCGCCGCACCACTTGCGCACAACAAGATTCGTCTCATGATAGAACCCGGGTTATCTTGACTATTATGGTGTGCTGTCAGGTGTCCCCACCTGACAGCTTCCAATATGGCGTCAAACGAGTCGTTTGACGCCACGGTTGTTCCCCCCTACGCAGTAGGGGGGAACCAAAGGGGGGTCGCCCATCCATGTGCTGTCAAACGACCCGTTTGACAGCACTCTGACTCGTCCCATGCCCATCCTGGGCATGGGCTTCCACGGGCAGGATGCCCGTGAGACGCTGACTACGTCCCCATTTCCCAGGACGCCAGATACTTCTCCTGCTCTGAGGTCAGGATGTCGATATGCACGTCCATCGCTTTGAGCTTCAGTCGCGCCACCCATTGGTCGATCTCCACCGGTACAGGATGGACGCCCAACGGCAATTCGTTCTTGAAGGCGAATTCGGAACAGAGAGCCTGGACCGCGAAAGACATGTCCATCACACTGGCGGGATGCCCTTCCGCCGCGGACAGGTTGACCAAACGCCCTTCCGCCAGGACGTGGATTTTCTTTCCGTCCAGGACGTAGGCATCGACGTTATTGCGGACGCCCTTCACGACTTGGGCGGCTTGAGCAAGGTTCTGTAAGTCCAACTCCACATTGAAATGACCGGAATTCGCCACAATAGCGCCGTTCTTCATCTTGCGGAAATGCTCCAGGCGAATGACGTTGATGTCACCGGTCAGGGTACAGAAGACGTCTCCGATGGGTGCGGCTTCGTCCATGGTCATGACGCGGAAACCGTCCATCACCGCTTCCAGAGCCCTGACCGCATTGATTTCGGTCACGATTACATTGGCGCCCATTCCCCGGCACCGCGTGGCAAATCCTCTGCCACACCAGCCATAGCCTGCCACCACGACATTTTTCCCTGCCAAGAGCACGTCGGTGGCACGGATGATCCCATCCACGGTCGATTGTCCGGTTCCGTAGCGGTTGTCGAACAAATGTTTGGTGTCGGCGTCGTTGACGGCAATGACCGGATATTTCAACACGCCGTCCCGGTGCATGGCTTTCAATCGGCTGACGCCCGTGGTGGTTTCCTCCATCCCGCATTTGACCTTTTTCACCCGATCCGGATATTCCATATGGAGCGTGGACACCAAATCGCAGCCGTCGTCCATGGTCAACAACGGATGGTGCTCCAGACAGGCGTGGATGTGCTTGTAGTATCCTTCCGTGTCCACTCCGTGACGGGCAAAGACGTCTATCCCGAAGTCGCGCACTAATGATGCGGTCACGTCATCCTGAGTGGACAGTGGATTGGAGGCGCACAGCCGAAGGTTAGCGCCTCCGGCTTTCAATGTCCGCGCCAGATTGGCGGTCTCAGCCGTGACATGCAGGCATGCCGCCATGGGCACGCCTTTCAGCGGTTTCTCCTTTTCGAATCGCTCCCGGATGATCTTCAGGACGGGCATGTCCTCGTCCGCCCACAATATTCGTCGTTTTCCTTCATCAGCCAAAGCGGGATTAGCTATGTCGTGTGGCATGTATTTTCCTTGATGGTTTGCTGCTGTCCCATAGGCATCCTGCCCATGGCTTTTCCCCCCTACGCAGTGGGGGGGAACAAGAGAGGGGTATATGTTATAGGGTGTCAAACGTCCCGTTTGACACCCTCCTCGACTTTGTTTGCTTGTTGCTGTCGATCGAGTCGTTTGACAGCACGAAAAGAGCCAAGTAGGTCGGGTTCCGTAGCGCAGCGAAGAAACCCGACTTCGTCTTGAGGTGCGGCAGCGACCAAAGCGCCTAATTCGATGACCGTTGTACGCCGAGCCCGTCGCGCTATTTCAACTGATCCACCATGTCCAGGTTCTCCCAGGTGAAGCCGTCCTCATCGCGACCGAAGTGCCCGTACGCGGCAGTTTTCTTGTAGATAGGTCGCCTGAGATCCAGCCGCTTGATGATCCCTTTGGGGGTCAGGTCAAACTTATCCAGGATAAGCTTACGGACCTTGTCGTCGTTACCGGTACCGTGCGTGTCCACCATGACCGACACCGGATCTGCCACGCCGATGGCGTAAGCCAACTGGATGGTGCACCGTTCGGCAAGTCCTGCGGCAACGAGGTTCTTGGCGACCCAACGGGCGGCATAGGATGCGCTACGGTCCACTTTGGTGGGATCCTTGCCCGAAAAGGCTCCGCCGCCATGAGGTGCGAAGCCGCCATACGTGTCGGCGATAATCTTCCTGCCTGTCAATCCAGAATCCGCTTGGGGACCGCCTTGCACGAACCGACCGGTGGGATTGATGAAGATCTTCAGCGATTTCTTGTCGATCATATCGGGCGGCAAGACAGGGAATATCACGTTTTCCTTGAGTTCGCGAACCAATGCATCGCGTTCCACGTCAGGATTATGCTGCGCCGCCAAGACGACCGTTGTGATCTTCACCGGCTTGTGATTCTTGTACAGCACCGTAACCTGAGACTTGCCATCGGGACGAAGGAAATTCAGGATACCTTCTTTGCGAACGTATGCCATCCGACGGGTCAGGCGGTGAGCCAGGATGATAGGAAGCGGCATATATTCCGGGGTTTCGTTGGTCGCGTAACCGAACATCATCCCTTGATCGCCGGCTCCGCCGGGATCCACGCCCATACTGATGTCTTTGGACTGCTGGTCAATGGAGGTGACCACTGCGCAGGTTTCGTAGTCGAAGCCGTAATGAGCGTTAGTATAGCCGATTTCCTTCACCGTATTCCTGACCAAATTGGGAATGTCAACCCACGTATCCGTGGTGATTTCGCCGCCCACCAGCGCCAGACCGGTTGTTACAAATGTCTCGCATGCCACCCGTCCCTTGGGGTCTCTTGCCATCACCGAATCCAATACCGCATCCGAAATCTGATCCGCAATTTTGTCAGGATGTCCCTCCGTTACCGATTCCGAGGTAAACAAAAATTCGGACATTGTCTCTCCTTGTTATGTGTTTGAAAAATATGTCAATTCGATTAGGATCACACAAGACCTTGTTCAGGAATTCGACATCGAGCTTCTTCAGTTCGTGCAGAGAGGGGTCGCCTAAAAGTGATAGGTTGCTCCCAATCGACCTGTGACTCCATTAAGGTTAAACGAATAGAAATTGATGGACTCCGGTCTACTCGCGAGGATTAGTATATCTGTCATCAATCCCAATCTCTGGGAAAATCGAAATTCAGTGCCTATCTCTGATGCAAATCCCACGCCTTCATATTTGCCCAGCGGGACTCTAGACCCAGATGATCCGAACGGATTGGAAAAGTCAGACTCCGAGCTGAGAAAGACGTAACTAACGCCCATGCCCAGATATGGTCTGAACCACGAACTGCGCAGGGGAATTTGCAAGTCAAGAATGATCGAATATAGGAAGTACGTTATCTTCGTGCTTGCCGATGATGCCAAACCGTATTGATCATACACCGTTTCGGAATAGGTATTGCTGAATCGGTCAACCGAGGCTGCCACCCGAAACCATCGGCTTAATTCACGACCAAACTGTAGTCCTATCGTCACTCCCAATTCGTGAACCTCTACATCAGGAAGCTCTCTAACACCAAGCCGAAGCTGTCCGTAGTACTTGCTTTCTATGTTGGACTGCCTGCTGGCTCCTTGATAAGCACTTGATGAGGATTGAGGTTGCAGAAGATTCTGCACTGCTGTGCGGGTAGCTTGCAGAGCAACGTCTTCGATGGTGCATTCCCTGCAATCCGCGCTTGCCATGGCAAGTACTTTACCGGTCGCTACCTCTACGATTCTCAGTGAAATCGTATGCAAGGTGCCAATTTTCTGCACCGAACCCGCCACCATGTGCTGAACGCCCAGGATATGACCGGCTTGGATAATGCACTCTGATTCATTGCAGACAGCCTGCTGAAATCCTTGTTCTTCGAGTATTTCCCGCATCCTCGACCGTTCCATCACGGTATATCGGTCGGTCTTGAACAGCTCCACTCGCACTCTTTCGGTCAGTACGTTGGCATCGTTTTGCGAAGTCCCCTGAGCTTCGAAATCAAGAATAGCGATGGCGGTTTTTTCCTGACTCCATGAACTTCCGATGATTAGAAAAGCCGCGATAACTGTGCAAATTGCCCTCTTTCCCATTTCCTCTCCTCGATTCAGAGCTGACTCATGTGGTGACAAACGACGCGTGTGACACCACGATGATGTGGTGTTGACTCTCCGCAGTCGACACAATAGCTGCCACTTGCAGAGAAGTGGCAGCGCATAATCAGACAAGGCACTTAGATTCCCCAGCCTTTGAGAGTGACGCCGACCCGGAAGCCCAGACCGGAAATATCCACTTCCTCCCACGTGGGGAGCCCGGCGGCAGTGCCGCCGCTCCGTTTCGCCTTGCAGCCGTTGTAGAAGCCTTCCAGGTAGAAGCCGGCATTGGGCGACATTTCGTATTCGGCGCCCACATCGAACTGGTAACCGAATCCGGAATAGAACCGGGAATCGCTGACGTTGTCAACGAAATTGTTCTCCTTGTTGAACAGCAGCTGATATCCGATTCCGCCGCCAAAATAGGGTCTAATGGGTGAATTCTGCACTGGGATCTTTACATCCGCGGTGAACATCAAGGGCAGGATCAATGTCTTATAATCCACTGCCTGTTGCAAAGTAGTAACTTGGGTTCCCCCGGGTGTGGTTCCGGTACCGATTGGTGAATCCTCAGTATAGGACTTCCAGAACAAATCCGCCGAGAATCCGACCAGGATCATGTTGTCAAAGTCGCGACCGGTGCGCATTCCCAGGATCAATCCGCTCTTGGCGTCCTTGGGGTCGAACGTCCCGAATCGAATTTGAGTGAACGGTTTCGCCTGCCCGAATGCCGGCACCACAGCAGCGCCCATGACCAGAAGCGCCAGCACGATGACTACCATCTTTCTTGATTCCATGATATACTCCCTTTGGTTAATTGGCTCAAAAACCGACACCATCGCTCAGCCGAACAATCGAGCAATGGAACCTCCAACAATTTAACAATTTAACAATCGAACAATCGAACAATCGAACAATGAGACATCGAACAATCTATCCAACAATTTAGCAATTTGGCAATTCAACAATTTGGCAATCGAACAATCATTCCGTTTGTCCAAATCTGCTACCCAATCCTGATCTCCGAGGAATCACTGATATTCAAAACCTTGAATTGCCCTTCCACTACGGCGCGGATGCCGATGATCGAGCTGTCCAGCATGGCAGACTCAACCCGCGTCCGATCCCCGATGATGGAATTCCGGATGACGGAATTCTTGACGGTCGTGTTCTCGCCCAACGTGGTGTAAGGTCCGACGATGGAGCTTTCGACCACAGCGCTCTTGGGAACATAGACCGGCGGAAAAAACACCGAGTTAGGGGTATCCGGAATCGGGAAACTGTTGCAGCCCAACAGGTATCGGTTGGTCGCCAGGAGCGTTTCCGGCTTGCCGCAATCATACCAGCCGTCGATGGGGAACGTTGTGATGCGTTCGCCGTGATCGATCATTCGCTGCAATGCGTCCGTGATCTGGTATTCGTTCTTGACGGTGATATTTTCCGCCATGATCTCTTCGATGGACTTTTTCAAGAGGCGCGTATTTGCGATGTAGTAGATGCCCACGATGACCAGATTGGATTTGGGCTCTTTCGGTTTCTCCATCAAGCGGGTGACCACTCCCTTTTCCAGCTCGATAGTTCCGAACCGACGGGGATCATCCACCGTCGCCGCACCCAGAGCCGAGATTCCTGCCGCCAGCACCGGTTTCAGATCCACGTCGAAAATGGTGTCCCCCAAAATAATTAAAACCGGATCATCGCTGTCCGTCAAACCCAGGTGCACGGCGTGCGCCAAGCCTTTCCGTTCCTTTTGCTCCACAAAATCCATCCGGACGGACGGGTAGTGCGAGGTCAAATAGGCTTTCACCTGGTCTTTCAAGTACCCGACGATGAAGACCATGTGGTCGATTTCGGCTCCGACCAACCGATCCATGATATGAGCGATGATGGGTTTGCCTGCCACGCTCAAGAGGACTTTGGGCTGGGTCAGGGTATGCGGCTTAAGTCTGGAACCGATTCCCGCAACCGGGATGATGGCTTTCATGGGATGAGATTGTTCACACAAATCTATGGTTTACAATAAATTGCCAAATGATGGAATTCGAAAATCCCGAAGCATAAATATACGACAAATTGCCGTCAAATCCAAATCTAAATTCGGATTTTATGCGAGGGGCCATTCTGGGATTGCCTCGTCGATCTCTGCCATCAACCGAATCGTCTCCTTCAACGCCACTACAATTTTCTGGTAATGTTGCTGGTCGTCCCAACCCAACGGACGCCCTTTCCGATCCTTTAACCACTTCTGCAGCACCTGATATCCCCCGATATGAAACTCCCACACCTCCCTTTCAATCCCTTCAAAATATTGGGTTTTATTGATATAGACTCGTTGGTTGGCTTCGACATATCCTACTGCTTCCACTCCGTCCGAACCTGATACGGGAAAACCTGTGATAAGTTGGCTAAGCTTTGGAGACTCCATCAGATGCAATGCAACTAATTCCTCGCCTTTTTCAACTAACGTACGGAATAATTTCTGATTGGAGGTTAGAGGTACTCTGGGGAAATCGATTTTCAGGAATTCGGCGTAGCGGGTGCGATAGGTGGGACTGTGGAAAATGGCATAGATGTAATGCAGCATATCCTCCGGTCCGAACGTCTTTTCCAAATCTCCCTTCCCATCCGGCACAAACCTCAGCCCCGGCTTCTCCTCCATTGCCGTGATAAACTTCGGCGACATATTCGGATATCGCGTTACCCTGATATAATTTGTTTCCTGAACATCCAAGACTGATTCAGATGTGTAAAAATATAAGGGGAAGGTTATTTGTGAAACATGATGGCTTGCTAAGATGTTCATGTCATTTATATTTCTTGAAACTAAGACATGTCTGAAATCGTCTTTTACCACTTGCCTCATCGTGCATAAGGATAGGTTTTCTTGTAACATATTTTTCATAACAAATTTGCTTGCTCCTCCTCGCCCTATTTCAATCAAATTTGGTTGATACAAAATCCATCTAGTGTCAAATGGCCTATAGAAATATTTTGTAGTATGTTCCGTCCATTTTGAGTCTTTTATTTTGTCTCTCTCGCGTCTTGTGTTCCAGTATTTACCATCTTCAAGACCATATTTCATTTTAATTTCATCATCGCTAATCTCAAGATCTGCCAGTGTTCTTATCCTGTTTTCTAATGGTCCTCTTTCAAAATCAACTAATAATCTATCCCGATTAGTCTTTACTCCACTTCCCCAATATTTGCCTTGATCTTTAGCTATATTTCCCGTACCAAATATTTCTGTCAGAATCCATCCTCTTCGATATTCTTCTATAAACGCGAAGTCTTTTATTGTGAAAAAGAAGTTCGATGTGTTTTTAGGATCAAGTTTGGTCCACTGTGTTGATTTCATATCGTTGCTCAACAAGTGTTCATATTTAAACTCCCTTACCCCCCAAATATCATCATAACCAACCAATTTTTCACCATCGCTTTTTTCTTTCTTTGTCAAAATCGAAATCCCCACCCCCTGCCGAATATCAAATACATTTTCATCCTTTTCCCCATCCGGCGCCGTCTCCCCAATCAGCGAATTCCCGTGTAAATTCAAAATGTAGATTTCGTCAAACGTCCTTAACAGCTCTTCTCGCATCCCCCGGTGAATTAGTCCCGACAGGTACGAGTTATTGGTAATCATCCCGATTATCCCGTATCCCGTCCTCTCTATCCGGTCATGGGCGAAACGGATGAACTTGATATAGTCATCCGATAAAGGCTGGATATTCCGTTCCCCTCGCACCGCCTTCTTGTACCGCTCCATCAGCTTCTCAATTTGCTCACCTTTATTCACCGAACTCACAGAATATGGCGGATTGCCCAACACCACCATAATCCGCTTCTCCCGCTTGATGGCGTCGGCTTCGACTCCTTCTTCTGCAATGTATTCTTTAAAGGCGGCTTTTGTTTCTCCTTTTGTGACCGTCTCCCCTAATGAGTTCGTTAAGTATATCTCAAGCCTTTTATCGCCAGCAAAATCGTAGCCAAGATTCTTAAGGAGCATTCCCAACTTCATATGCGCCACCGTGTAGGGCGCCATGAGCAATTCAAAGCCGAAAATCCTGGGCAGCAAATGGTTCTTCACATAGTCGTTCCATCCCCCAAGCTGACCCTTTTCCTTCAGAGTATCATAGATTTGTTGGATTACAAAATACAGAAATGTCCCGGTTCCGCAGGCGGGGTCAAGAATCATCACATCCTTGTCCGCCAATCCCCAGGGCTTGTTGAATTTGGTTTTCAGCAGATAATCAATCGACCGCACGATGTATGACACCACCGGTTCCGGGGTGTAATATACCCCTCGTGCTTTCCGCATTTTGGGATCATAGGCTTTCAGAAAATCCTCGTAGAAATGCACCACCGGGTCTTCCTGTTTGGTGGCTTTCCCGAAATCCTTCATTACGGCTGATTTGTCGGCTCGGTCAAGCAAATATGCCAGGTCATCCGCTAAATACGCGATCCTCACGTCCAATCCCACTCCCGCAATATCATCGAACAACTTGAGGAGAAAAGGATTGGTTTTGGGAATGTACCAACCTGCTCTTTGTCTGATAAATCGTTCATTATCCGGAAATGGCTCCCATGCCGCAAACAAGCCATAAGCAATGGTTTGGGCGTACATATCGGCAAATTGATCAGGTTTCAAATCCGGAATCAAGGTATCCTGAAACGCCTTCAACTGCGCGTGCAGATTGCCGGTTTCGCTTTCCTGCTCTAAGGCTTTCTCGATGGACATCCTAATCAGATGCGCCAATTTCGCCATATGTGACGCGAGTTCCTTGGGACGTCCGATTACCGGTGGTTCTTCTGCCAAAAACTGCTGCACCAAATCCGAAACCGCTTGAATCCCGTCGCGAGTGCTGTGGATTTTCCCGTCCAAGCCAATCCTAGCCAGTGTCGCCGTTTCCCGATGCTTTCCCTCCACGAACCACCGGAATTCCAGATAATCCGTCAGTATCAGATTCGGCTGTGCTTCCCGGTATCTCTTCAACTGCTCTGACCGTTCCTCTTGGTCCAGGTTCTTCCCGATATCCTTGGTTTCGATATACCCTACAAGATCATCTCCCCTCAACACTCTCAAATCCGGCGCCCCGCACTCGATTCGCTTGGGATCGTTTATCACATTCAATCCGCTCTCAATCGCCTCGAGCATGGTCTTCAACGCTGGTCGATGGCTATGCTCAGTCGCATCCCCCGTCGCCAATTTCTTATTCAAATCGCTGAGGTATGCTCTGATAGTGGTTGCAGTATCCATAATCAGACCCATGTATATGATTTGTTTTTAATGTGTCACGAAAACCAGATCGGCAAGTCCGCGAATTTCCGCTTCATGATCTTCATCAGGTACGCCGAAATGTCCGCCATCGTCTCCATCTGCAGGACTTCCCGGACAATCTCCTGGGCTTCGGAAAACTTCGACGACCGGATGATTTTCTTGATCTCGGGCAATGTCACCGGGCTCATGGATAACTCATCCAGCTCCATCCCGAGCAACACCAGCGACGACAATGGATCGCCCGCCATTTCGCCGCACATGCCGACGGGAATGCCCGCCTCGTGTCCCGCTTGTACCGTCTGGTGGATCAGCCTGAGTAACGCTGGATGCAAGGGTTTGTACAGATACGCCACCGTCTGATTGCCGCGGTCCACCGCCAGGGTGTATTGGATGAGGTCATTGGTGCCGATGGAAAAAAAGTCCGCTTGCTTCGCCAGGTGATCGGCGATGATGACCGCCGATGGGACTTCAACCATAATGCCCACCGGCATGTTTTCGTCGAACGGGATGCCTTCACTGCGAAGTTCGTTCTTGGTTTCTTCCAGGATTCCGTTCGCCTGGAGAAGTTCCATGGATCCGGAAATCAGGGGATACATGAGTTTGATGTTGTGGTGGACGCTGGCGCGCAGGATGGCTCGAAGCTGGCTCTTGAACATGTCCTTCTGGTCGAGGCTGACCCGGATTGCTCGATATCCTAAGAACGGATTGTGTTGATCGGGGGGTTCGATGCCGGCAAGTCCTTTGTCGCCGCCCAGGTCGTAGGTTCGGATCACCACGGAATTGGGAAGGATACCTCGTGCCACCCGCTCGTATTCCTTGTACTGCTCTTCCTCGGAGGGGTAGGAGCCGCGAGCCAGGTACAAGTATTCGGTGCGAAACAGTCCGATTCCGTTGCCGCCACACTGCTTGACCGCTTGCACTTCATGGGGCATTTCGATGTTGCAGGATAGGGTGACGAACTTGCCGTCGATAGTCATAGCTGGCAGTGACTTCAGCCCGGCAAGATTGGCAAGGAAGGCGCGGTAGTTTTGCTTTTTCTCCTCGTACTCTCGCTCTGATTCGGGCGTGGGATCGATCAGCACTTTTCCGGAGTTTCCGTTCACGACCATCGTGGTGCGAGGTCGAATGAGGGACGTGATGTTTCCGATACCGACCACCGCGGGAATTTCGAAGGATCGCGCCAGGATCGCGGTGTGGGATGCCATTCCCCCTCGATCGGTGGCAAGTCCTTGCACCCATTTTCGGTCCAGGTGGAAGGTGTCGGTAGGGGTCAGATCATCTGCGACCACGATGACGGGAGTGCGGAACCGGGGGATGACGAGATCGGTGTCCCCTTGAAGCTGGAAGATTAGGCGTCGTCGCACGTCCCGAATGTCCTCTGCGCGCTGTTGAAAGAATTCGCCGCGCTGCGCCATCAACGAGTGGCAGGTGTGCTCCATCACGTCCCAGACCAGGGATTCGGCGTTCAGGTGGAGCTTCTTGATGCCGGATTCGACTTCTTCAAGGAAAGTCGGGTCTTGCAGGATCATCATATGGGCTTCGAAGATGCGGGCTACTGCCTCGCTGATGTCTCGGGACGCACGATTCTTGTCATTCTCGAGACGTTTGTAAGTCGATTCCACCGCGGCTCGAAATCGCTTTGTCTCGGCGTGGACTTGGGTAGGCTCGATTCGTCGTTTCGTGATTTTGGGTTCGTCACGTTTCAGCAGTACCGCACGTCCGATGGCGATTCCCGGCGATGCCGCAATCCCTCTAAAGACTTTTTCACCCGCAGGTGGTACCATCTATTCCTCGTAGAATTTGTTCCGGAAGAGTTCCACCAATTTCTCAAGCACTTCGTTCTCGTCGGGACCGTCGGCGATAATTGTCAACTTGCTTCCCTTCTCCGCAGCCAGCATCATGACGCCCATGATGCTCTTGCCATTGATTCGCACTCCGTCCCTTTCGATGAAGACGCTGGACGCAAACGGCGCTGCGATCTTGACGAACCATGCCGCCGGGCGAGCGTGCAAGCCCAGCGAATTGATGATTTCCACTTCTTGCTGAATCACCGAGTCATTCCCGAATTCTTGACGCTTAGGCTATAGCAGTGCCCCGCCGATTAGTAATGAGGCTAAGGCGGAGGCAACAATCCAGGTGACCGACAATCGCAAGGCAACGCATGCCCAGGTCCACAGACCTCCAGCGACCATTGAAATCACCGTCCAGGGAGATAGAGAGGCTGCGGTGGCTGCCACGGCGCCGAGTACCAGTCCCAGGAAGAGTGCCCCTTTGGTCGTCGCCCACGCCAGCTCGCGGGTGATGGGCGGCTTTCCCAATACGGACAGGACCGTGTCACCCAACTCCCATCCTTTCTTAAGTCCCCACCAACGTATCCTCAGATGCAGTACGTTGTAACTGAGCAGGAAGGCGGCTGCCGACACGAGGGGCGCTAAGCTGTCCCCGTACAAGAGATAGCTGACCAGGATTCCGAACAATGCCGCCGCGGGTTTGGCGGTCTTCCAAAACAACAAATCGCCTACCAATCCCAGGGGTCCCGCCAATCGCTGATGGAATTCCTTGATGGCATCAGCATCTCTCGGTCGGTCGTGCTCCCGGCGCAACGTAGCCCCGAGTGCTAACGATGCCACATACGGATGGGCATTGAAAAACGCATGATAGCGTGCCCAATCCAGGTGAACACCGGGCTGTTGCTTCCGCAGATACGGAATCAGGCAGAAGTAGAAACCGGTGCCCTGCAGATTCTGGTAATTCCACATCGCCTGGAGGAAAAAGACCCGGACGATATGCGGCATGAGCGGCGGGCGAGGTGGATCCGGCATGGTCAGATTATTCTCCAGAACATAATCCCAACCACAAGTCCGGCAACTGTCAGGAGCCATCGTTGGAATCGGAACAGTATCAGCACCTGAGTCAAACCGATCCCTAACAACACGTAAGGAACCAAATACTCGATGCGATAGATGTGCTCCGGAAGCGCTGGAATCACAACGGACAAGATCCCGTGCCCGATTGCGAAGAACGCCGCTGCCAGTACGGCTCCTACCAGACCATTCCACAGTACGACGAGGGCGAATCCCCTGGAAAAACGGCTCCATTCTCCATTCTGAGCCTGTCTGTCGAACCACGGCACCCAGCTGGTGTGGATCTTACGCTTGACGACCTTCACCCACCCGCCCGTGGCAGCAGTGACGGTTCCCCACAGGACTGCCAAAGCCAAGAGCACACCGACTCCGTGGGGGATCATCGAGTCGCGGAAATGCACCAGCAGCGCAGCAGCAACTAGCGATCCGATATTACCGTCGGGAAAGGTGGCGGCGCCCACCGGCAATTTTCCCATCCACAAGAGTTGGGAGACCACACCGACCATGGCTCCCATCACCGGATCCCCCATCATCCAGCCTAACAACCCACATGCCACCAGCGGTTGACTGATCATGATCTGGAAAGCGGCAGTGGTATCCAGTCCCGCCACAAAGCCCATTATCAGAATCGGCACTATCGGAAAATCCGCCATGGCAACGCCTGCGAGGTCAGAAATCCCTCTCGATCATGAATTCCGCCCAACTTGCTAACAGGTCGCGGTACGGAGACGGGGGGACCTTGTCAAGTTCGGGTAGCGCAGATTGGATATAATGATGCGCCCGACCCCGCGTGTATTCGATCCCCCCCAGATCGATCAGCAGTTTGGTCACTTCCGCCACCGCGTCCGGTTCGGCATTCTCATCGCCCAAAACGTGCGTAATCAGTTGCTTCTGTCTCTGATCGGCATTCTGATAGGCAATCAGGATGATGGTCGTGCATTTTCCTTCCCGGATGTCTGATCCCACCGGTTTCCCTAACCGGCGTTCGTCCCCCACGATGCCCAGAATGTCGTCCTGGAGCTGAAAGGCAGTACCGCATCTGCTCGTGAATATGGAGATGCCTTTGACCAACTCGTGGTCAGGATCGGGCGAATTCAAACCAATCATGGCGCCCGCCAGTCCAGCGAATTGGTACAGGGCGCCGGTCTTTTTCCACAGCATGGTCTCAACCATCTCACTGGAGATCCGATCAATGGGTAGGTGTGAATATTGGATGTCCAATACCTCGCCTTCCACGAGTTGAGTCAGAACAGAAGTGTCCAGCGAATTAATGAGGTACAAGGTGACCGCTGGATCCACCCCATTATTCCGTGACAATTCCGTCATGAGCGAAATTCCCCAACCGTGTTGCACATCGCCAGCCAGGATACCCACCGAAACTCCATAATGCCGGGCATCTCGCTCTGTGAATTGCAGATCGGGATTCTTCAACGCCTTCTGATAGAAGCGCTCGTGTACCGTCGCCTCCCCTCGGCGAGTGCCGTCCCGGTCGATGATGTCGTCATGCACCAAGGTCCAGGTGTGGAAGATTTCGATGGCGGCTGCCGCCGGCAGAGCCTGATCTTCGTCACCGCCTACCGCTCCGCAAGAGAACAGGAGCACCGCCGGTCTCAGGCGTTTTCCCCCGTACTGGAAATAGGCACAGATCGCTTCCGCCATGTCCTCCGGCGCGAACTGGGAGACGTATCGCTCGGAAAGAACATAGTCCTGAACCAGACGATTCCTGCGCTCAATGGCTTCCAGGAAATCGGTACCTTTGTCAGCCCCAAACGGCATCGTGACCTCCGGAAGATGATATCAGACCCAAAATAAGAAATTTAATAATAATTATCCCTTAACTCAAGGGAAATCTTCAAAAAGTCTTGCACGCGCTTGACTCCGTCCGCCAGTCCATGGTCAGAATCTTGCGCGCAGGTTGCCGCCTAATTCTTAGAAACTTCTTGACAAAGATGCAGATTATTCCTATTATAATGGACTGTCGTTCTGACCTATACCTTCGGACGGACACGTCGTCTTGTGTCAACCACTGAAGCATTTTCCAGGAAGGGTTTTCTTGCGCGATTTGATCGTATTCCTCAATGGTCAATATGTGCCCCGTGATAAGGCAGCGGTCAGCGTTGATGACCGCGGTTTCCTGTTCGGCGACGGCGTGTATGAAGTCATCACCGTGTATCAGGGGCGTCCGTTCCAACTGACGGCTCATCTGAAGCGCCTGAAGGACGGCTTGACGGCTCTTCGAATCAATGGAGTCAGTCCTGACATTTTCCGGGATATTGGTCGCAAGCTCTTGTTCGACAACGATATGAGTGCCAGCGACTGCATGTTGTACATCCAGGTGACTCGTGGTGCGGCACCTCGTCTGCATTCGTTCCCTCCGGACGAGGTCAGACCCACGGTGTACATGTCTTCGACCGATTTGCCGGCTGGCGCTCGCTCGCCGGATACCGTGATTTCCGCGATTCTGATTCCCGATCTTCGGTGGACACGATGCGATATCAAGAGCGTGTCCCTGGTCGCAAACGTTCTTGCCCGGCAGCGCGCAGTGGACGAGGGAGTCAGAGAAGCGATTCTGGTCAGAGACGGAGTGGCGCTGGAGGGAACCTTCACCAGCTTATTCGCAGTCTTTGATGGCGTCGTCGTCACCAATCCCAATAGCACTTACATCCTGCCTGGCGTCACCCGCGATGTGGTTATCGAGTTGTGCCGAAGCTTGGGAATCCCATGCCGGCAAGCCCCAATCCTCGAGCGGGATATCCGTCATACCCAGGAAATCTTCCTCACCAGCACTTCCCTGGAGATTGCGCCGGTAACGGAGTTGGACCATCGACCGGTCGCGGACGGTCACCCCGGACAGATTACCAGGCGGCTCCAGCAGGCGTTTCGCGAAAAGGTCGCAGCGTTCCTGTCCAACTCTGATCACTCGTGGGACGTGTGATGTCTCTTATCGATGATCTAATCGCCGGTGTGGATTATCCCGATGCGGTTGTGCGCGACGTCCGAGTGGGTGTCGGCTGGACTGCGGTGCTGAGCGCTCGATGCGGGGTAGCAAAGACGTACGGTATCCATTCAACTCAACACGTGCGGATCCCTGGCGCAGGAGAACTGATCGGGCTGCCCGCCATCGAGATGGCGCAATTTGCCAGGTCATTGAATCAGTTAGAAGCCAGTCTGGGGGTGGCAGCCTTGAACTCTATGATCGAGCCGAAAGGCGAGATCGGCGCCAACGCCATGGATCTCTTCAAAGAGAAACTGCGAGGCAAGCGCGCAGTCATGGTGGGACGATTTCCGGTGGAAATCCGCGAGCTGGTCGAAGCTGCTACAGACTTCTGGATTCTGGAATTGAATCCGGCATTGATCGATGAGTCAGAACGGGTACTACCGGTCACCGCGGCGCCATCTGTCCTGTCAACTGCCGAGGTGGTCGCCCTGACCGGATCGACCCTGGTCACGCAGTCACTCGAGTACTACCTTTCCTTGTGCCGCAATGCCTACACCATTGTCTTGGGACCCAGCACACCGCTTTCGGAGGTGTTGTTCCGATACGGCGCCGACGTAGTCGCCGGCATTGAAGTGGTCAATCCGGATGCGGTGTTGGCAGTCATATCTCAAGGAGGTGGGCGAATGCACCCAAGTGCCTTTGGAAAGACGATCCGATATCGAATGTTGACCGCCCCTACCACTGGAGAATAGAGCTAGGCGACAAGTACCATATAATCAAGATCCGACTATGATCCCGTTCGAATTCTCTCTACCCACACGCCTCGTGTTTGGTCCGGGCGAGATTTCCCGCCTTGCCGAAATCGTGGCTCCCTTCGGGAAAAATGTGTTCCTGGTGACCGGCAGACACTCCATGCGGGAATTGGGCGTGCTCGACAAGGTGCTCGGACAACTGAGAGACGCCGAACTGCAAGTGACCGTATATGATCGCATCGAGCCGAATCCGCTGGTGTCAACGGTCAACGAGGGCGGACGACAGGCTCGAGGGGCGCAGGCGAACGTGGTCGTTGGACTGGGCGGAGGCAGCGTCATGGACGCCGCCAAGGGAATCGCCTTGATTGCCAGGAATCCCGGCTCGATCTGGGATTACGTCAGGAAATTGAATCATGTAGCTGCGCTGCCGGTGATCACGGTTCCGACCTTAGCCGCGACCGGAAGTGAGGCAAATCGAGGCGGCGTGGTCACCAATGACGCCACCAAGCAAAAGGTCGGATTTTTTGCTCCCGGCGTGCAGCCCAAAGTATCAATCATCGATCCCGGCTTGACGTTGACCGTGCCTCTGGAATTGACCATGGACGGCGTGATGGATATCCTGAGCCATGCTCTGGAGACCTATCTCACCGGTGTTGAAGATACTCCGCTGCAGGACCGACTGACTGAAGGCATCGTGCTTGCGACCATGGATGCAGGCGAAAAGCTGTTCCGAAATCCCCGAGACCTGGCGGCACGGAGCCATTTGAGTTGGGAAAGTTCCGTCGCACTATGCGGTGTGGTGCAAGCCGGTCGCGGAGGTAGCTGGCCCCTCCACGCCATGGAACATCCGTTGTCCGGGCATTATAACATCAGTCACGGTCGAGGTTTGGCGATCCTTTTCCCCCGGCTCTGTGCGTACGTGTACCCTCACTTTCCGAAGAAATATGCGCAGCTTGCCCGGCGGATATTCGGCAGCAGGCTCACCGACGATAAGGCGGCGGCAAAGCGCGGACTGGATTTGTGGAATACCTGGCTTCGAGGAGTGGGGCTCTACACGTCGCTGTCCAAAGTAGGGATTGATGACAGCAAGTTTGAGGTCATGGCTGACGACGCCATCCAAATGTACGGCAACGAAGGAAAATACCTCGACTCCAATCAAATCCTTGATCGAAATGCCATTTTGAAAATATACAGAGCCTGTATGAAGTAGGGGCTTAGCATGCTAAGCCCCTACCGAAGCCGCTGCCCGGTGAGAGGTAGTGGCACGCAGGGACCAACGAATATGAGGAGACCCGATTTGCACTGGCTTAAATCGACCTCCGTTTGGTTGTTGACGGTGGCAATGCTGTATGCCGTGATTATCAGTTGTATCATCGGCTGCGCCGGAGTGAAGCCGAAGGAGGAAGTGGAATATCCGCCGGTGGTGCCGATTGCCCCAACCGAGGCTGTCGTATCGCACAACGGGATGATCGTCTGCGCGCATCCTATCGCGGCTGAGGTTGGTCTTCAGGTGCTTGAGCGTGGCGGCAATGCGGTGGATGCGGCAGTCGCGGCTCTTCTGGCGTTGAACGTAGTGGAACCTCAAGCCTCCGGATTAGGCGGCGGCGGATTCATGGGTATCCACATGGCAGACAAGGAACCGGTATTCCTGAACTATCGGGAAAAGGCGCCCAAAGCCGTGGATCCTAACCGATATTACACGCCGGAAGACTCGGATAGAGTGGCGATGCAGAAAGGTGCTACAGCGATCTGCGTCCCGGGCAGTCCTAAAGCGTACGCTATGGTTTGGAAGCGATATGGCACCATGGATATTCGAGCGTTGATTGATCCGGCGATGGGACTGGCACACGGGACCACGGTCTCCAAAGGCATGTCGGAGCTGATCACCGCTCACTTCGAGGACATTCTGGCGGATTCCTCTCTCGCGTCCGTGTTCCTGAACGATAGCCTGCCGCTGCAGCAGTTTGATAATCTAACCCAATTGAGCTTGGCGAACACCTTTTCCAGGCTTCGCATCAACGGCTTCGACTATTTCTATGATTCCTCCTTCTGCAAGGGAATCGTGGACTATCTGCAAGAGAAGAGAAGCCCCATCACGATGGACGATGTCACAGATTACAGTGCCAAATGGGTTCTTCCTTTGACCGGGTCCTACCGCGGGTACCAGATTGTAACCGCACCGCCTCCGACTGCAGGCGGTCTGTCCCTGATTGAGGTCATGAATATCCTCGAGACCTATGACATCAAATCCTACCAGCCCGGATCTGCCGAGCTGATCCACATCATGGCGGAAGCCATGAAGCAAGCCTATTCAGACTATAACACCTACGTGACGGACCCGGACTACGAGATCGTTCCCCAGAGCATTCTGTTGTCCAAAGATTATGCCAGGAACCGGGCGGCGGAAATCCCTGCCAACGAAGCCCGCAAGCTTGTGGCGCCCTATGAGATGCTCGGCGTCGATGACGGAAATACCACCCACCTGGTAGTAATCGACGTCGTGGGCAACATCGTGTCCGCGACGCAATCTTTGAACTACTTCTTTGGGTCCGCTGTTATGATTCCCGGATACGGAGTCATTATGAATAACGAGATGGCGGATTTCGACTGGAAGCCCGGGCAGTTCAATTCGATTGAGGGAGGCAAGCGCCCTCGATCCAACATGTGTCCCACCATCGTATATGATGACGGCAAGCCATTCCTGATTATCGGCACCCCCGGTGCCGCTCGAATCACCTCCGCGATGGCTGAAATTCTGGTCAATATCATCGATTTCGGGATGACTGTGACCGAAGCCATCGACGCTCCCCGGTTCCATCCCGTCCGGGAGCATCTCGTGCTGGAAAATCGATTCCCGCCGGAGGTCCTGGACAGTCTTTCCGCGATGGGGTATGTACTGCATTTGACCGGACCCCTGGACGTATATTTCGGCGGGGCGCATGCGATCTTGGTTGACAGGGCGGATGGTTCTCTCCACGGTGGCGCCGATCCGCGTCGAGACGGCAAGGCAATGGGCTATTAGACCCGTGACTTTGTAGGGGCACAACATGTTGTGCCCCTACGCGGTCTTCCCCCCTGTGATCCTTCCCCCCTGCTACTGCAGGGGGGAACAGAAGAAGGGTCACCCTGTTGCGGCATGGGCGCCCCACCTGCGGTCAATGATGTAACTCTGTGCTGGAAGCCCGAGATATGAGGTTGATCTATTGGAGTGGTTGATCCTGCTAACGATGGTGGGGGGATTTGTTTTCCTGGTACTGGTATTCCGCTTCCCCAAAGGGATAGCCCTGGCGATCAGTTCCGCTGCAGGCGCTCTGGTGGCGGGCAACGGTCTGCCGATTCGTCATCTGGTTGAAGGGTCCTTTGCCTATTTGGATCCCATCTTGATTATTGCCACCGCCATGATCTTCATGAAGGTGATCGAAGGCAGCGGCGCACTCGGCACACTCTCCCGGCAAATCATCGAGGGCTTCCACGGGCATCCGGTGCTCTTGCTGTGGATGGTCACTCTCTTTGTCATGTTTCCGGGCATGTTCACCGGTCTGACCACGGCGTCCGTGCTAACGTCCGGCGCCCTGATTGCCCCGTCCTTGACCCACCTCGGATTGCCCAGAGATCGAGCGGGGGCACTGATCGCCATGGCTGCCATCTATGGAATGGTGGCACCGCCTATTGACTTGCCCGCCATGATCATTTGTGGGGGAGTGGACATGCCCTACATCGGATTCGAAGTGCCGCTCCTGTTTGCCACTCTGCCTCTGGCGGCGGTGGTTCCTTTGTGGATCGCTTATCGGCACCTGCCCAAGACCGACTTGGATTCCATCCGCCCCAATTTGCCGGAATCGTATTGGAAACGTTACGGTCTGCTCTTGTATTCGCCGATAATTGTGGTGGTCGTTCTCATGCTCGGAATCCGACTCCTGCCAGCCGTGTTTCCCAACCTTCGAGTTCCATTGATCTTCATGATTGGAAGTCTGGTGGGGCTGTTTTCGGGAAAGCGGATACCTCTTCGGCGGACTGTGCTCGAAAGTATCAAAGACGCCTTGCCGGTTATGGGAATCCTGGTAGGGATCGGTATGTTCATTCAAATCATGACATTAACTGGCGTGCGTGGCTGGTTGGTAGTAGGGACGCTCCAACTCCCGGAAGTCCTCACCTACCTGGGGATCGCGGTCTCGGTTCCCGTGTTCGGGGCAGTGTCAGCCTTCGGGTCAGCATCCGTACTGGGGGTGCCGTTCCTGCTGGCATTGCTGGGGCATAATGAGATTATGACCGCCAGCGGGCTTTCGCTCATGGCAAGTCTGGGTGACCTGATGCCTCCGGTGGCGTTGGCAGGATTCTTTGCCGCTCAGGTGGTCGGCGAGCCCAATTACTTCGTAGTATTAAGACGATGCATCGTGCCGGCGCTCCTCACAGTGATTTGGGGAATCGTTTTGATCGCCTTCGCCAATCCGATTGCCAAGGTGATCCTATAATCGGGTGATCGTATCATGGGCATCCTGCCCATGACCTCAAGGAGTTCTTCGACATGCCATTTCTCACCGTCGTCTATTGGGTGATTCTCCTTTTTGTGGCTTCCGCCAGCCTATGGGAAGGATTTCGCAGCCGGAAGTGGGGGGATCAGGCTATCGTGGCGCTGGTTATGATTCCAATGATCCTGAGGTTGCTGTGGATCAAGTAGAGAAGCCTACTCGATTGCCTTGGTGGGCATGGATTCGGCTGCCTGTGTTCCTGGCGATTGCGGGAGCGATGATGTACCCCGCCGCCAGAGATTTCCGCCGGCAAGCCGAGCATGATGTGTTTGCTCCGTCCTCTTCGTTGGTCGGCATTCGAAGGCTTTCGGAATACCATTCCGGATTGTTAATGACCCCCTGCAATACGGAGGTCTATATTTTCCGTGGCAATGAGCCCGGGGGTAAAGTGCTGGTATTGGGCGGTACTCATCCCAATGAGCCGGCGGGGTACGTCGCAGCAGTAGTGCTGATGGAGAATTTGAAGATTCGGAAGGGCACGGTTTTCGTGGTGGTTCCGTCGAATGCGTCGGGTTTCAGCGCCACCGAGCCTCAGGAGGCTTATCCGGAGACATATCGAATTCCGCTGCCTGGCGGCGGCTATCGCCAGTTCCGCATGGGCTCTCGCTTCACGAACGTCCTGGATGGCTGGCCCGATCCTGACGTGTACTTGCACTATCCTTCCAGGCAGATACTGTCAGGCAACGAAACCCGGAATCTGAATCGCGCTTTCCCGGGACGACCGGACGGCTCGAGGACGGAACAGGTCGCTTATGCCATTACCCAATTGGTCCTTCGCGAAAGAATCGATCTTGTGATCGATCTGCACGAGGCATCGCCCGAATATCCGGTGGTCAATGCTTTGGTCTTCCACGAGCGGGCGCAGGATTTGGCGGCATTGGCGACATTAACCATGTCAACTGAGGGGATCGATATCTCGTTGGAGCCGTCCCCACAGAATTTCCACGGACTGTCGCACCGGGAATTGGGTGACGCTACTCCCACTTTCGCTGTGTTGATGGAGACCGCGTGTGTGGTGGTGGGGAGGCTGCGGGGAAGAACCGATGCCGACTTAGTATTGTTGGGGAACGATCCGTATTATCACGCAGCCGCCAGGCGAGGGTACGTCCGGGTGCCGTATCCGGAAAATGGCATCCCCATGGAAGTCCGCGTGGGACGGCATATGTCAGGCATCACAGCCTTGATCGACGCCATGGGGCAACTGTATCCGGAAAAAGGATTGGAAATCAGTGGGATCCCGCAATTCAAAGACGTGGTTGAAAAGGGAGTCGGCGCCTACTTGCACCTGATTTCCGTACGCCCAAGGGAGAAGCGGCAAGAGTAGGGAGTTACCATAGCACGCACAACCTAACAATGGGACTGAATATGAAGCTCCAATCTATGACTCACACTTCTGTTCTGCTGCTCTTAGTCTGCTGGTTAATTGGACCGGCAATGGTCGCCCAGGCAGCCGATCCCGGCACTTTTCTCCAGCCGGCGTTGATCACACCGGACGGGCAGACGGCTGACGGGCTGTTGTTAAATATCATATGCCGTCAAGCCGGAATCAAGTGCATCTACAGCAACCTTATCGACAGTGCTGGTCTGGACTCCTTGGAGGCAGGGCTCATGGAAGTGCCGGTCAGCATGCGGGGGGCAGGACCGGTCAAGACCTTAATCCTGGTGCCGGGAGGCAGCACCAAAGGCTTAGGCGCTGCCAAGATCAACGAGCAAAAGGAGATGGAGCGAGTATCGCAAATAGTCGCACGGGCTCGTCAGTCAGGCATGAAGATCATCGTGTGCCATTTGGGGGGCGAATCGCGTCGGGGGGCGTTGTCAGATCCGTTCAATGCGCAGGCAGCCGACGTAGGAGATGCGATTGTAGTGGTTCGAGGAGGGAATAATGACGCCTTCTTCACTAATATTGCCGAGCCTCGCGGAGTTCCCCTCTACGAAGTCGAGGAAATCGGCGATCTGGGGGACGTTCTGAACCAGTTGTTTCTAAAGGAATAGCTGAATAGACGTGGTGTCGCCTCTCCGTAGGCGACACCGTACACTCTATTCTTCCGGAAAAATCTTTTCCAGTAATCACTTTGCTCTTGACTTGACGGGTGTCTTTCGTTATATTATGATTATTATGGGCTAAAGGAGAATTGAAATGGGCATGTTCAAGAAAAAGGTGAAAGTCTCAAATATTAAGGATTCCAATAGATTCTTTGAAGAAGAATTTTGGGTGGATACTGGGGCTCTGTATTCCTTTGTTCCGGAGGATTACCTGGAAAAGATAGGTGTGGAACCGGCTGCCAAGCGAAATCTGACTTGTCAGACGAGTCTGATTCTTGTCGACGGACGCCAGGATACCCGATTGCTTGGGTTCTGTGAATTTCACATCGAAGGTTTGGAAGGGAATATTCCTTGCCCGGTAATTTTCGGCCCGAAGGATTCTTTGTTCTTGCTGGGGGCGACTGCGTTGGAAAACTTCGGCGTGGAGGTGGATCCGATTCAGAAACAGCTAAAGCCGATTCTCGCAATTATCGGCGGAGTGATTTGAGCCCGGCTGGCGCACGAATGTGGTGTCGCCTCTCCGTAGGCGACACAAGTGCTGCCACCTGCAGAGAGGTGGCAGCACGCCATAACGGAATAGAATTGGTCAATCGTCTTGAAAATACAAAGGTGATTTTCCCGGGGTCGGCAGGGGTCCGGGAGAGGTGGCGATGCCCCACTGCCGCGCGATGGAGTGAATTTCCAATAGGTGAATGACTGGCACACGGTGGCGCAGAAAATAGAAGATGAGTCCGTCCACCTCGCCGGCTCTGTACGGTCCGCCTTTCGGGAAGCCAATCAAGAGTCCGGTGGGAAGAGCTCTTCCACCAGGACCGCGTCCCAGAACCGCCTGACCCCCGCCCACATTGATGAAGCACTTGTACTGATCCAAGTTTCCATATAGTCGCAATCGTTTCGCAACCGCTTGATCCAGGAATTCCGGTTCCAGGAACGGGACTCCTGATTCCTGGATCTTTTCCATCAAGATTTTTCGCCCTTCCTTCGTGATTCCCCCGCCCCAATCACCGGTGCCCCCCACCGTCATCGCGGCACTGCTGGTGGTGATCAAGCCGTTTTCCTTCAACACTGCTTCCATGTCCACCCACGTCATGTCGGGTTGATTGGCGCCCCAGCTCGATGATCCCAACGACGAGATGACTACCGCATGCAGATTCAAAGTCTGAATGGCGGCGTACACCGCGAGGTTCAATCCTGGAAACGAGCCCGACATGGAAACTGCCACCGTGTCGGAGTTCTTGACACCCAGCGACCAAAGCCATCGAACAATCAACGCCGCGAAATCCGGATTGGCGGAAATCTGCTTGGAGCGCAGCGATCCCAGAGTGGTGGTAATCGGCGTGTACTCCTCCCCGATCAAGCCGGTCTGAGCCATATCCGCTTCGGGGATGGCGATCCCGCGATCCAATTTGGCTTGATAGATGACGCGACTGGCTTCCATCCACCACCTGGCAGCTTGCAGCATCTTATGTGCCTCCGGAAGGGGGACTGCACCTGAGGTCGGACTTGTTGCCACGATGAGACAAAAAGCGCCCGCCAATATCGCACAGCGGGCGCTTTGCAATTGGATCATACCCACAGTTACTTCAAAATGACCATCTTTCTGGTCTTGACAAAGGTCCCTGCTTCCAACCGATAGAAATAGATGCCCGAGGACAAACGGTGCACATCGAGAACCGCCTGGTGCTGACCAGGATCCTGCACGGCGTCCACCAGTTCCGCCACTTCCTGACCTAAGATGTTGAACACCGTCAGTCTTACCCTGCCATGATCCCGAATGGAATAGGGGATGACCGTGGTCGGGTTGAATGGATTCGGGAAGTTCTGATCCAGGGAATAGGTGAACGGAACCGGCAAAGTCTGCTCTTCCACGCCGGTTGCAGTCACCGTCAGCCGAATCGGAAGTGTATCGGATTGGCTAATGGCGTTGTGCGTGTATACCAGATTGACGCCGTACTGCCCCAGAGCCATCTCTCTGGCATCCAGCAGGATGTCGAACGTCTGCTGACCTCCAGCAGCCACAGTCCCGGAACTGGGACCGTAAGTGATCCAGGCGGTATTGGGCGCGATTTCCCACACTCCCACCCGGTCCTCCGGCTGCCCCATGATTTGCCCGACCAAAGTGTAGAACAACGGGTTCCAGGAAGTGCTCATCTCGGCGCCGCCGGCTGCATCCCCCGCGGCATGACCTGACAGCAGTGCAACCATCACGCTGGTGCCGATGGCAGGATCCATCTTGTACACCTGGATGTCCGGCTGGCAGAACATATACAACGGGCATCCGTCGGGATCGTCACGGAACCAGGCTAATCCATAGATCCGCAACCCATGATCCTCGTACCGGCGGATTTCGTTCCCCTCTCGATCCAACACGATAATTGAGTTGGTAATGTCTCCCGTATAAAGGACGTCTTCCGCAGGATCATACGCCAGGCATCGATTGGGATTCAATTGTCCCAGGATGCTGTCGTGGATGGCGCCTGTAGTATCGAATGACACGATCCATTGATCCTCGCTGCCCCAGAAGTATTGACCGTCGAACGCCAGATCCCGGTATCCATGGATCGTTACTGACGGCTGAGTGATGGAGCCAATGTAGTTGCCCATCAAATCGAACTGGTACAGCTTGTTGGGCATGGATGATACCACTCCGCCGCCGGTTACCCAGAATCGACCCCAGGCGAATGCCACGCCCTCGATCAGATGGTCTCCCAATTGGAAGGTGACGTTGAAATTGAGTAATTCTTCCCAGGGATCGTCGGTTCCGCTCGGTGGGGCGACCGGACCGCGATTCTCCTGAAGCTGAGTGGTTCCTCCCGGCGCGGAGACTCCGTCGTACAGATGGAAGTCCATCGCAATGTCGTATTCCAACTCGCCGTTGCCATTGTTATCCAAGTGCACCGCGTAATGACTGGTGTCTCCTTGACCGAGTGTTGCAGTGATTCCGCTCACATCCAACAGGAATTCCGGATGCAGGAGGGCGAAGTTCTGCACCAGGGTGTCATTCTCCGTGATCGTGACTTGCGCCATCGCATCATTGAATCCAAGCCGGCTGCAAGTCAGATTGTAATCATTGATCAGCATATCGGGAACGAAATAGTGTCCGGAAGCATCAGTGGTGTCCCAATACGAACCATTTTCCGCAGTCACCAATGCTCCGACGATGGGATTGCCGGTGGCAGCATTCGTGACGGTGCCCGTCAACGCCCCCACTTGGAAAGTGACCATATTGGTGATCAGATACGCCCGGTTTGCCTGTACGGTGGCGATACCGGGAGAATAGGTATTCCAGTAACTGATTTCCAGACCGATGTCCTGAGTGTCGTTCTCGATCCCGATCGTGGCGTAGTCGTTGTCGTTAGAGCCCGACATGCTCTGATACACCGTCTGGTACTGGAATTTGATCAGTCCGTCCCCGCTCAAAGTGGGCCAGACGTCAGTATTGTATAACAGTACTTCGAAAGTCTCGATGTGACTGCCGTATAGCGTCTTGACATTTGACCATTCCACCACATACCATCCGTTCGCCGCATCGTACCAGGCGCAGATGCGTCCGCCGGTCGTCACCAGATCATCCCAGAACGGAGCGATCATGAGGTCGGGACCAAACGGTCCAGGTATGTGGAAATTCCGGAAATCAACGAACTGATCCTGGTCGCCCAGTGCGACCCAGCCATTGGTGCAGACCGTGATGGAATCCTTGGCGATTCCATACATCTGGAAATCGAACGGAATCGAGATAGCCAAACTCTGGTCAGCGTCTTCATAGGTATCGTTCAACGGTAAGACTTGTCCCGAGCCTCCGTGAGTGGGGTCGATTTCGATCCACTCGTACGTCGGGCGCATCTCGTAGTCAACATCCGTATCATCGAAACAGTAATAGCCATATTCGTCCGGTCCTGTGGGATCCGTGCTGCTGACCACGCCCACATTGACCATGAACGTCACAGTGTCCCGGAAACTGCTGGCTCCGCTGAATGCTAATCCCAGTTCCACTCGAGTCCCCGGGAAAGTCATGGGATTGGCGGTAATCTGGAATAGCGTGCTGTTGGTGCCGTTGCTTCCCTGATTGATAGAGCCGTAGGATGCTTGTGGCACCGGGAAACTGATGAAGTTGCTGCTGGTGAAGAACGTGCCGGTGGCGCCGGTGATGTTCCGGTGCCCGACGTTAGCGACCGTCACGTTCATAGTCTCCGTTTCGCCGGGATCCAGCCGATTGTTGGAACCGGTGAATTGGTGAGTCACATACACCAGATCACCCGACTCGATCGTCAATTCGAACAACGATGTCTGGTCGTTGCCTGACGCCGTGATCTCTAACAGCAACCGAACCAGTTCCTGATCCTGCGATGTATTGACCACGCGGATGCGGAAGGGGTTAGTAGAGGTGACATTGGCGCCAGGAGCTACGTTCGGGAAATTCTGGGAAGCGGTGAGGACTTGGGCGGTAGTGAGGTCCAGGCTGGTGATCGTGCCGACAACGTTTGTGCCGGTCTGGCTGGATCCATAATTGTGCACCGTAACTGACAGATCCACCACTTCGCCCGGATTCAATATGCCATCGTCGTTGCCCGAGGTGCCGCCCAAGTTGTCGTCATCGACTGTTACGCTCTCATACGACACCCACAAGGCGCCCTGGCTTATCGTCACATCACTCTCGTGCGCCAGGTAATTGTGCTTCCAGGTCGTAATATGCAAGGTTCCGGCGGCAGTCTCCTCGACAGGCAGAAATACCCGCCCGTCTTCATCGGTAAAAGCTCGGCTGTAGGTGCTGCTGCCTTTCGCGGTTACTAACATTTCGGGTATCGGATTGAGGCTTTGATCCGTGACGACCACCTCAATCTGGTTGCATCCCAGCGTCAAAGTTGAAGGATGATCGACCAAAACCTGGATCGGCACCGCAGTCCAGGTCTTGACTTCCGGATCCCCCATCAGATTGACATATTCGAAATAGGCGGAAACGTAGCTGCTTTGCCAGGGCCAATAATTGCGGTAAAACTGGAGCTTGGCAGACATCAACGCCAGTCCCGCTTCCGGCAGACCCTCTACGAAGAAGCCGTAGAAATAGCTCGCATCCATCCCATTGTTGAAACCCACATGAGTACCGTAACCATTGGTGCCGATGCAGGTTAGCGCTCCGCTACCGTTCGCAATAGAACCATACCGAATCCAGGCTTCGGTCAATCCTGCCCCCGTTCCGGAGAAATCGCCGGTCCCGCAGGTGATAACTACTACCTGCGGCAGCATCCAGCCGTTGGACAAGCCAGTCAGGTCACCGGTGGTCATCTCGCCCATCCAACCGCCCCGCCAATTGAAAAAGGTACATCCGGCGTTTACCTGGTTACGAAATGTGGAAGGTACGTGTCCGGGACATGTTTCCAACACCACATCGTCATATCCATTCTGGTACATCCGGGACCGCACCCACTGCTTCGTCGTGACGTTGGACCAGCAGGAATGGCTATATCCTGCCAGGAGATAGCCCCGAGTGAACCAATTGGGATTCGCGATATACGGCGTGCGTTCGTAATGAATGCTCTTAGTGACGAGGAGGTTCAACTCGTTGGCAGTATTGCAGGATAACCGCCCCACTGCGATGTCCGGGAGGTCATCACCGCCCGCCAGCGTAGAATAGTCGTGGTCGGTCGATCCGAAGGCTGGGACGCTGAATGGATCGCCGGAAGTAGTGGCGTCGCCGACCAAAATCAGGAATTCCAACGGGGGATCAGAGGTATTGTAAAATGTTTGCACATAGTTCTTGATCTGAGATGAGGAACTGCCGGTTTGGTCCAACGTTGCGACCGTAACACTCGTTCCCCGTTTCCGCTTCCAATCCGCCAGTTGATTGACGTACCCAAGTACCGTCGCATTATTATAACACACCATCAACACCGTTCCCGGCAATGTCCGTTCTTCGTCCAGTTCTAGCAATTCATAATTGACCAATTCGCGGTACATGGGCAGGAAACTCGATGACGGATGATCGAAATGATGCGTCTTTTCGTTGACGCCAGGTTGACCGGTAGGCTCCACTACCACCTCGATAGAGGAATAGGTCCGCACCGTGCCGGTTGCCGGATTGTATTGCACCGGATACGTGGACACCACCGCGAGTCTGATGTCCCGGAACACTGCCGGGTCGCTGACCGTGGCAATTTCCGACGGATACCAGGTATCAGACCGGTACGCTGCCTGGTTAATGGTGAAAGGTCTTTGGTCGTCGTCCTGATTCGTCTGCTTCCACGGCTGCATCGGAAATACTTTGATCCCGTGCGTTTCCGTGTACTCCGCAGAGACCACCCGGACTTGGACTCCGCCCAGTTCCGGAATACCCACCAGCCGATTGACCATCGGCAATTCGGGGGATCCGATCTCAGACGTAAAACCCTCGCCGGGAATCCGAACCGTGGTGTACTGCTCGCCCTCGATCATGACCGCGTTGGTCGTCATATCAGGGTACGTGTACACCAACCGCGTGGAACCTGCCGCCGGAGCGGACACTTGAATTCCAACATCTCCTCCCTCGGGCAATGGCATCGGCTCCTCAACCGTCAACGCCAGGACGGCGGTCGAGAGACCCAACACCAACGTTGCGCAGCATCGCAGTAAGAAAGTCACCTTCATTTGCTTGCCCTCGTACTGATTATTGGACACATTTTCCCAGCCGGAATCTCCCAACTGCGCCAATCGTTTCTGAGCGCAGGTCACTCGGTGGGACGATGCCGAAACTGGTATGGGAGAAACGCTATTGACTTGACGATTTTGGTATTCCGCCCCTGAGGGCGGGAGATAAATCATGTGATCCACGCCCAGATTCCCGATGACTATACGTCGGAGCTGCGCTCTGGAAGGCTCGCAAATTCCCGATCACATGCTCCAAACGGTCATGCCACATCGTTGTTATATCTGGTGTTGGCTAATCACGAGCTACTTTGTCTAAATGATTAATATAATAAAAATATATCTCCCACACAAGCATTTTTTTCCGCAATCGAATATTTTTCCACCCTCCCTGACCTACGATTTGCGCCCACCGAAGGACAAAAGCTCCCGGATTTTTCCGTTGCATCAAAGAACTTAAATCCTTATCTTTTGGGCGCAACCCCTTGAATCCCTTACTGAATCTTCAGGAGATGGGAAAGTGAAGAAGGCGCCTTATATGATTGTTACGATGGCGATAATCATCGCAATCGGTGTGGCAGCGTTAGAGTATCGGCTGGCTCTCGGACCGGTAGTTCTTGGGCTGGGGATAATTCCACTGACTGTGCTCTTGATCTCGGGACGCACCCTGAGAGCAGCGGTCCCTGATCTGGCGTTCGGCGCCATCGACACCGGTCTGTTAGCCATACCCGCGTTAGGCGGGGCGGCGATATTCGGCATAGCCGGCGCCATCTTAGGAACAGTCATCGGCGATGCCATCACCGACGGAATTGCCGGATTTTTCGAAGGGTCGATAGCAGAATGGTTTCGCCGCAGGGGAATCGAAGAATCCCGGGAGGCTTTGACGTCGGCGTTGGGCAAAATGGGCGGCTGCCTGCTGGGCGGCGGCTTCGTCCTGACTATCGCCCTGGCACTTGGTCTTCAACCCATATTGGATTGACTCCGAATGCCCCTTGTTAAGCATCTGTATTAGTTGACTTCTGGCTTGACTTTTTGACATCATAGCGATATATTATGGCTGATTGAACATCTGAATGATAATACGCAATATCATCATCAAGCCCAATGGGGAAGGGAGTAATATGAAAAGGGTGCTCTGTTTCGCTGTCGCCTTTTCTGCTGCTATGGCGATGGTTTCAGGCTGTTCGGATTCCGATAGCCCGAGGGAAAGCCCGTTGACTCATGATATTCTGGGGGACGATGGCAAGTCATCAGAGACGTCAATTTCTTCGACAGTCATATTATTGACGGGAGTGAGAAGCATCTGTGAGATTGCTGGCGCTGGCGGCGTCCCGATAATTCCACCCCGCGACGTGGTCATGACCCCTAACTCGACTGGTGACTGGTACGTAAGCTCTGATCAGGACGGGAATCTGCGGCGGATGAATTGGCGGGGGCGAATTGGCATTGACAATTGGGAATTCCGATTCGTCCCTCCGGATAGTGGCAGCGAATACTACGATTGGGCTTCGGATCTCAAATGGCCCGACCGCTGTCCCTTTCGAATATGGAACACGGGTCCCGATGAAAATCCATCCGATGACAGGAGGATCCAGCTCGCCATTATTGACGATGATGGCTCGGGTGGGTGGTCATATGGAGATCGAATCTATCCTTTTGAGAGGGAATACTACGAACCGTTGCCTTCTATGGCACAATATACCTGGGATGAAGACTTCCACATAGGACGGATCATGTTCAATGACTATTCCGGTGCCACGGATTACCCAGCCCTTGGGACAGTGGTCCTGTTCGAAACCACCAAGCCTGACCACGGAATCAACGCATCTCATTCATTTGTCGCGACTCCATTGGAATAAGATGTGATCGTCAACTGTGTCGCGGACGCAAAAAGAGCGGAATCGGTCGGCTGATCGATTCCGCTCTCTATTATCGGGCTCGGGCAGTGAATGCTGGGCATTCAGGTGATTTCCGCGTCGCATCACCGTCCTGGTCATGCGCACGGGCAGGATGCCCGTGCTACGGACCTGGATCCCGCATCAAGTGCGGGATGACACTTAGACGGCTGGCATGGTCCAAACCATGCCAGCTATCAGTCCCGGTCATCGCGGGGATGACACGTTCCCTCTATTTGATCAACCTCATCACCTTCGCATCCCGATGGTTCCCTGCCTCGATCCGGTAGAAATAGGTGCCAGACGCCAAATTTGACCCATCGAATCGGATGGTCTGTAACCCAGCCGGACGATTCTCATCCAACAACCTTACCACTTCCTGCCCCAACAAATTGTAGATTCCAAGCCGCGCATGAGCTGCGGACGGCAAATTGAAACTGATGGTGGTCGCGGGGTTGAACGGGTTCGGGTAATTCTGGTCCAGCCGGAAAATGTCCGGCTTTTGCGCTATACTTCCCGGGCTGACACCCATCTCGGAATCGACGTAGAGATTGACGGAAACCGTGACGCATTGCGCGTTCACCACCCGGTCGGTATTCGAAATCACCGCGTACCAAGCCTCATCTGTCGGCAAGGTGTACGAAATGTGCCCCGATTCGTGATATTGACCAATCTCGAAGCCGTAACTGGTTGCACCCGCCTGGAAATCCTCAACATTCGACGCGTCCATCACCGCGAAATCGACTAATCCCGGCGCCAATTCCTTGGCGAATTCCGAGTTCGTCCAGATGGTCGCTCGGGCGATTTCCGATGGAATCTGGAACGAGATCTCCATCAAGTAATGGTCGGTAGGATTGGGTGGGTCGGGCGCAGCCAGCACCGGTTGGATTTCCACCAGGCTGAGCTCGTGCGTCCATTCGTAGGTTTCCCCCGCCACACTATTATCGACCACCATGACCACTGCTCCCGGAGTGCTGGGGTAGCTGCCGATAGGGCTGTCCAGACGGAGGTATATATCGCGCTCCGCGCCGATCTTGATGGTGGCGAATCCGTCGCAATTGGTAATCGAGGAAGTGGTGTGGTACAGCCCTCCCCAGATGGCGTCGCTTTGCAGAGTGATCTCTACCCCGTCTACCGGTGTTCCCCAGGCGTCGGTCACCGTAATGTTCAAATCCGCCTGATCCATGGTATAGCGTTCCGTAACGGTCTCAGTCCAGCAGTCCCCCCGATAATTGAAAACCGCCGGGAAACGATGTCCCCATCCATAGTATGCCAGGGAATCTCCCACATAGTTGTTGACCGGTTCCCAGGATAGCCACCGTTGCCCCCAGAATTCGTTCCAGGTGTGGTCATTTGTGAATGCCATGGTACATTTCGAAGGAATCAGACAGATCCTCGCGGCTGCAGCGGTAATGTCGGAATATTCTCCGCAATTGCCGCGGTGCAGCGCGTAGATGCGCACCGGCTGGATCGGACGTTCGGCGCCCGCGCCCCAATCCATCACATCGTTGATCCATTGAGTGACCAAGCCCACCGCGCCGTTTGCCGGTGTCCCGTTATTCCAGAGGTTGCTGTAGAGCACCTGGCAGTCCGCCATAGCTTCCCGGAGCAGAGGATAGCCTGCATCGGCATGATTGAACAAGTAATCCCGCCAGAACACACCCGAGGGTGGCGGCTGGTTCTGACCCGAGCTTGGATCTATATATTGCGGGATTTCGTCGGATAGCCGGGGATGTACGATGTACCAGTAGTATTCCTCCCGATTCAATTCGACCTCAATGGTGTCGCCCAGAGCGGTCTTCACCCGATAGCGGACCGTCGTCCAGTAATCGTCGTCGCCGGAATTGCCATAATCGCACAGCCAGACATAATCGAGGTACGTGTCGGCGTCGTAGATCGACACTGCATTTTCCACAATCAGGCTTCCGGAAACAAGTCCTCCTCCAACCATCTGGCGCGACACATGAGCCACGCAAAATGCGACTTCGTCCACATAGGGATCCTCTGTGTCCACGATCAACTGCGCCAGCCGGTCGCGGAAATACTCGTAGGTGATCCTGGTCAATTGATCGCGCAGGTCATCCCGTAACCACCGTGGCGCTCGGGCAATCGCCTGCAGGCAGGTGTCGTTCAAGACGTTCTCAGGTCCAACTTCGCTCAAGGACTGACTGGCAGGATCAAAGTACACCGCATAATAATCGTCAGGCTGAATCACCACCTGGTTCGACCACGAATCCAGCAGAATCCAATTGTCGGTTGGCGGCGCGGGCGTCGGCTTCTCTGGTCCGACCACCTGTTGAGCCGCGGCGCCGATTGTCGCCAGATCGCGACCGACACTTTGCATCTGGAATTGTCCGGACAGTCCAGTAACACCGATAGGCTGTGCCATGAGAAGCACTGGAGTGGTCAAGAGAAGCAGGATAGTTGTCATTCTGAGGATTCGAGTGTAAGGGAAGGTATCCATGATTGTCTCTCCTTCGGTCAAAAAGTATGCCGATGGTTGCCCTGTGGCAACTTGCAGTACAGGAGTTAATTAATTCCAATTCAGCATTCAAAATTCAACATTCAAAATTCTTTTCGCGCTATTCCTGACTCATGAGAATCGCAATGGGGCGCAGAGACTCGATTTCCTCGAAGATGATCTTGACCGTCGCCGTCAAAGGCACCGCCAGTATCATGCCCATTATCCCCCATACCCATCCCCAGAAAATCAAGGACAGCATGACCACCACCGGCGATAAGTCCAGTCCCTTCCCCATCATCATCGGTTCCAACACATTGCCGAAGAACATCTGAAGCGCGATGATGGAGGCAGTGAGGAACAGGATTTTCCAGGTCAGTCCGAATTCCAGGAAACACAGCAGAATCGGAAACAATGATGCGATCACGGAGCCGATATTCGGGATATAGCTCAACAGGAAGAGCAGAAGACCACAGATAATCACAAAATCCACACCGAACAAGAGCAAGACTCCCATGCCCACTACTGCAGTGCCCAGACTGAGGATCGTCTTGGTCAGCAGGTAGGTTTGAACACGGCGTTCCACCGAATCGATGACTTTGGCGATTCTTCGTGCCCGTTCCGGTTCGAATGCGCGTTCGATCCGGCGATGGAGCCGGGTCCAACCCGCCAGGATGAACAGCATGAACATGAGCACCAGAATGATATTCAAGATGAAGCTCATGAAGGTGCCCAGCGTCTTTGACATGACCGTGGCGACCGAAAACTGGCTGATAGCTTTTCCCCAGTCGAAGCGATCCAGGTATCCTTGCACGTCCTGTTGCCGGAGATTCAGTGCTTTCAGCGTATCCTGGAACATGGCGGTCAGCCGCTCCTGGTACTTTGGGAACTCGCCGACGAAGGATGCCGCGCTGGTGTAGATCAGGGTGCCTACCAGTTGGATGATAAGGAAAATCACCACCATCAACAATGTGAGCACAATCCACAGAGGCACCTTTCTCTCTACCAGTCTTCTAACCCAGGGACCGAACAGAAAGGAGAGGAGGATAGCGAAAAACAGAGGGATGAAAATTGCCCGGAGTTCCCCGAGGACCATGACCAAGATCACGGCGACGATGATCCCTAAGAAGATAGTGGCAGTCTGGGAAGGCTTCACAAATTCCTCACGCTTCCCCGCGGTTATTACTGGCTGTCAAGCGAGGACGCATGACAGCACGATCATCTTCCCCCGTCTATTGGAAGGGGAAAAGGGGGGCTCGTGTACGTCGGGTTAGTCCTGCGTAACCCAACTGTGCGTACTGTCTCTGGTTCTATTCGGTGAGATAACTGAATCCCAGCCGCAGTTCCGGTACCGAAAAAGAGCTTGTATTTAAATAGTATTTGCTGTTAACGTATCTGGCGCCTGCTGAGGCGGAAAATCTCTCCCCGATGTGCAGATCCAGGCTCAATCCGTAGAAGGCATCGAATTCGGAATCGAATCTGTTGGGGTACGGGGAATAGTATGTGTAGTAGTAACTACTGCTTTGCTGGACGTTGGTGACCATGAAACCAATTCCCGCGAGAGGGCTCACATAGAGCTTGACGCGAGAGTTGATCAGCGGAAGCATCGGTTTGATTCCAAAATCCAACTGCAAGTAATTCCAGGAATATGCCGCCAGGCGCTCACCATCAAGATTGAGGGAGAGCGTTGCCGAAGAGAAGCCAATGTCGCTAAAGAACTGGATGCGGCTCTGGCGCACACCCAACATGTACCCCATCCAGATTCCAAACACCACGTTACCCTCCAGGTCAAGGCTCATTCTACCGTAGGGACCTGAGGTGTACTGGACCTCTCCTTGGTCAATCGTGTGGTCCATCCGGTAACCGCCATAAAGACCTATCGCAATCTTATTACCGAGGGGAGACCGCGGCGGTCGGTAGTGACCAAAAACGTTGGCTGAGACCTTTTCCTGGCTAAAAGGGAAGATCACCCGCGTCTTGCCTGAGAGCGCTACCACGCTATCCACGTCGGTCGTGGCATAGGTGCAAAGGGTCACCGGTCCATCCGGGTCCAGTTTGATGATGGTGGGCGTCATGCCGACAACCTGCCCCTGGACCACCTTGCCGTCCTTAAGATAAATCAGTACTTTCTCCTGAGCCTTGACATCCATGGCGGACAACAGCAGCAAAACCATAGAAATAACGGCAAATGACCTCATGGCTGTACCTCTTTGAATAAGGACGCGATCTTGAATACCCCGACCCGATCGTTCGAGACCAAGAGCAAATGATTGGGAAAGAACTGCAGAGTTGCGTCGAATGAAATGGATATTTCAGGTTGTCCTGTTGCCAGATTGTAGGCGGTGAGACGCCGGCTCACGCCATTATCTACTGCCCAGATCCGCGAATCATCAGTCGTTAACTGATCTCGGTTCCCGCCCTCGGTGGTCGCGGAAGGCGCCCCGAGGGAGATCACATGGTAGCTATCTAAGATGTCATTCCAGCCCAATGACCTATTGGAGCCAAGCAATCCCGAATATCCTTTCTTCTGGTGCCAAAGCACATTCAATGAATCTCCCCAGGCTGTTAGGGAGTCGCCATGGCTGATAACGAGCACATCGCCCATGTTCATGAGTTTGGAAGGTTTCAATTCGCCATCGCTGGGATAATTTCTCAGCAATTGCCCCTTCTTGTCCACGACATAAAACGAGCTCTGCGTTGTCATTAATATGTAGTCGCTCCAGACCAGCACTTCTTCAATGGGGCAGAGCGGTTCGGGCACGAGATGCCATCGCTCTTCGCCCGTACTTAGGCTGAAGGCGCTGACATAGGGTCTCTTTGTCTCGCGAAGCTGACCGTTAAAGAGCTTTGTTCCATAATCTACCAGGATGCCCAAACTGTCAAGTTGGTAAAGGCAAGAAGTCCCGGCATCATCTTCGTATTCCTTTTGCCAAACGACCTCTCCTTTCTCCAACGAGAGGCAGGATAAATAGTCTTCGGAGCTAAATAGCACCAGATCACCCACCACCAGGGGATTGGAATGAAGTCCGCTAATTATATCGGGATTTCCGCCAGAAACATATGTACCTGTCAAGACCCCAAAAATCGCGCCAGCCACCTCTCTCGCGACTTGTTTGGCTACGTTCTTATGCCAGACTTTGAGGTCGAGGCTCCAGCCGTCACCATCGTCGAGATTGGCGCACAGTAGCCCATCACCGACAACGAAAACACGCTCGCCCGTCCTGTAGATACTGGTTTGTGGCGAATATCCCAATGACCATGGTCGCTCCCATAACTTGTTGGCAGTGGAAACCTCCCATAACTGTAACATACCCTTCTGGCTAATCAACGCCCGATTCTCTTGTGGTATCTTCAAAAACGTACTTGAAACATCCACCGCGATTTTTCCTGAGTCTAAATTCACGATGATAAACTTCATTCCTTTCCATGCTTCTTGCAGGGCTGCAGCGTCAGCGGCAACGCACAGTATCATTGAGCCGTTTGGTACATGAAATCTATTCTCGATTTCGTCCTTCTGAGTCGAGATGTCGTAGAGATCCCACCTTTTCTTCGCTTCGCTGGAGCAGACAAGTATGAGGTGTTCACCGTTGGGATCGATATTGGCTTGAAGGATGGTTGAAGGAAGCTGATATTCCTTGTAGGTCCATTGCCGGGTAGAATCAATGCCACAATTCACAGTGATTTGCCTGGTTTGAAGCGCCTTGGGAGGCGCTACCTCCAAAGGGGGGACCCGTCCCGCACAGCCGATAAGGAAAAATACGCAGATCAAGGTTAGAATGCTGGCAACCCAGCTCTTCCGACTCAATTCGAAGAACATAACACTCTCCTTTATTGTAGATTATAAACCTTTGATTGTAATCGGATTATGAAGGTCGTTGTGATAGAAAATCTTATTGGTTGTAAAGATGATTCTATTGGAAAGAGCGTTTTTTGGGTCATAGTGGTGTTATCTATGCCCTCGGTGTAGTATAGTATTTCTCCTCCCAAGGTCTGAAATTCTTCCACGTGTTTCAGAAGTTCCTGGGTAGATAAATCCATGAAATCCAGGATCTATGTGCCGTCAGGTGTCCCCACCTGACGGCACAGTGGCTGTCAAGTGAGGACGCATGACGGCACTTGGGGACGTGACTTCCTCCGAAGGGTGAGGATAGCCTGCGGCACGCGAAAGGTGATGGGTGGCTATATATCTTTGTCGGACAGAGTTCCGCTGAGGATTATCTATTTGCATTTGGTCTGCCCACCAGCATTATCGGAAATTCACCCGTAAACAAAAATGATATTATCTCGGGACCAATGAACAAGTATGCCTGTTCAAATGAAAATCCTCTAAAATTGGATACAGTCATTTGTGCTATGGGAGAGGCCATACCCCCAGCCACAAGGCTGGGAAGAAGCTGACTTGCTTGATCTTTACGGAATTCCATTTCTGGATTTCCCACATCGGCAGGCAGTTCCTTTTTTTCCGCCCCGATGGAAGTAGGTTCAAGCCTAGTAATCAGCAGGTTTGTCTCTGGGAAATTCGGTGGCGTAGTCAGAACGCCATTCGAATCAAAGAATGCTATCTCCACAATCGTATTTATTACAAACGATTCGACTCCGCTGTCCCCATAGCAGATGTTGATAGTAGGATTCCCCAATGCATAGCATTGAATAAATCGCCCGTCGATCGCTCGAATCCCATGTGGAGCAAGAGATTGGGAAGGATACTCGGAAAGCGATGAGATTCCGATTCTGCCTCCTTTGGGTAGTTCCACGACTCTTGATTCAGGTTTGTTGGAGGCACATGACAAAAATAATGAAAAAACTAACAACAGCAGAAGCGTTCTGTACAGCATGATCAGTTTCTCCCTAACCTTTATAGTAGTGCTATGATTTTGACGTGGTGCAGGGTGTCCCCACCCTGCACTATCTCTATCAACTTTCTTCTCCCGCATGGTGAGGACACTCTGCGGCACATGAATGACAGCACTGTCAAAACTCCTGTTTGGCGTGATATCGCTGGAGGGTCTCAGGATCCATGAAAGGTCGCTGCCGCACAATCGCCTGCGAGTCCAGATCGAGTTCCTCGACGTAGAACTTGAATTCGTGGCGGTCTCCGAAACTCAATCCTTCTTCCACGACTTTGACCCGGATGTATTGCTTGTCTCGTTCCTCGGTCAACAGATGCTTGGGGACGATTTGCCCGATGATCTTGATTTGTTGTGTGGCGCGGTCCTTGGCGACGATACAGGCGCGGTGCGACAAGAGCCCACCGCCCCACGATTCCGCGACGAATGCCTTCGGAACGCCTTCCGGCGGGTAGATATATATATTCAATCGCGATGTGTTTTGTGAGTAGGTTCCCAGTGGCATAAGGTGTCTTCCTTCTATATAGCCCCCCGCCTATTGGAGGGGGGAACAAATGGGGGGTGGCTCTTGTAGGTTGGGTTACGGCTCATGCCCGTAACCCAACAGCCTGTTCCACGGGCATCCTGCCCGTGGCTGGTCATATTGTACCGATTTTCTGACCAAAAGTCAAGCGGAAAATGGAGGCGATCCCATAATCCTCAACGTTTCCCGCCGTGATACTCCATCACACCTGCTTCAGCGTCTGTTCCCTCGTGCCGGTAATAAGCCACAACAGAATCACACAGTCCAGAATCAAGAGCAGGATTCCGTGCACGACATAGGTCCCGGCACCTGCGGACAGCAGATCCAGCCCAGCTCGGAACATCGTTACCGCCACGATAGCCGCGAAATACGCTACGATATTGCCTCTGAGAAATGTCGTCGCCAAGAATACCAATGCTACCAGCATTATCGCCAATTTGATCCATGATAGCACGATCTCGCCCAGTTCCGTTGCCTCTGGAGGCGTCAGGGCACACAGGAGCAGGATTATTGCCAGTATCCTTAAGGGCGATGACTTCAAGAAATTCTTCCACAAATAGATGCCAAAACCTGCCACGACGGAGTACGCCAGTAGTCTTTGCACCGATTCGGCAAGTTGGTCGAGGAACGGCACCGGTCCAGTCAATGCCTTGGTGATCGGAATTCCACTAAAGGCGAACCACTGCGGGAGCGCGGAATTCAACACGGAACGAACCGTGGTCAGAAACGCCGCCAAGCACAACGCGAGCAAAATCGCTATCAGCGTATCATACCCCGAGATTCGTCGATGCGTCCCGCCGAACTCCTGAGTAGCATTCGGATAGCATCCCACAAGCAACGCCGCCCCCAGGAACCAGAACAGGTAGATGAATATTGTCTGCGTTAGGAAAGCGATCAGCAGTTGGATGCTGTACATCTTGATCGGGATCATCACACGATAGTCGAACATCTGCTGCGGAAAGAAATTGACGCCGTTCAAGGCGATGATGGCAGCAGGAACTATGGCGATCAGTGCGGCTTTTTTCCAGGGAACCACACCTTGTCGGGACATTTTCACCAAGAAGAAAATCGCCAGTCCGACGAACAATGCGACGCCGATCACTCGGATCACTTTGAAGATGGCTTTCAAAGCCGTAGTGCTCTCCTGCTGCCGGATCCAGGCTTCTGGCAGGAAATAATACGTGTGCATGAGGGTGACATTCGACCCCGCCACAACGGTGCCGACTCGATATTTCGCTTCCTGGAGATTCCGCGTGTCCCCTTCCTGGGCTTCGTAAGTGAATGTGTGATCCAGGCGTTTCGGTCGGGCGTCGGCACGCACCATCTTCTCGGTGAAATTCTCTATAGGGAATCCGAACCCGCGAAGGAATGTCAACGCTGTCGTCCGAGCCGAGTCTGCTGAAATGCTGTCTCCAGGCGCCTCTTCCGGCAGGCTGTGCCGGAACCCGACGATGCCGCCGGTCGCCGGATTGACGCTCACTCTCCATTCGTCACGATTACCCGGGACGAATCGCCGTGCTTCCCAGACATTTGGCGGATAGCTGCTGCCGGTCAAACGGTTGAAATCATCCACACCTCCATGCGTCAAGAAATACTTGCCTGGATTATCGTCCAGTCGCTGGTCGATTCCAATCGCGGACCTCATACCTCGGACATCCACTCCCTGTCTGATCAGATACTCATCGGCAATTTGCCTTGCTTGGCGGGGAGTCAGATCAAAATCGGGCGCATTCTCCCCCAATTTGTGATAAGGAACCAATGTGGCGAGAAGGCAAACGACGCCGATGATTACTCCCTTGAGCCTGGTTCCAGGCGTCAACGGCTGGTAAGCAATTTCCACGGTCGCCGGAACAGGAGTCACTGCTGACGGCAAGGGTTCCACGCTCGCCACCTGAGGCGGAATCTCATCCTGATTACGAATACCAACCGGGGTTAGGAACACTCCGGTCTTGAGGTAAGCAATGAGCGAAATTAGAAAAGGAATCAGCAAAATACCGGTCGCCACTCCAGCGGTCACGATAAAGTACCAATTCCCGGATCGGAACAGGAGGAATGCCGTGTAGAGGGCATCGACGGTATAATGCCACACCAGAGCAGGCAAAATGCCCCATCTGAGCATCACCAGTCCCATGATAATGCCGCCGAACCCGACTTCCAAACCCCGAATGAAGAACGGTTGATTGGGGTATGCCGAATGCCCGAACCCCCAGATAAACGCAGGGATGACGACCGCCAGCAGCCCTGATTTCAAGTACTTATGCAAGAACGGAATCGAGAACCCTCTCGATATGAATTCCTCACTGACCGCCGGGAAAAAGCCAATCATCAATACCGCGACCCAGGGGAAAGTGGTGTTCAACAAGTCATCATAAGGCACATCCGCTGGCGCCCACGCTCCCAATTTGTCGGCAGTCAAGTAGAAGATGATTTGATATGCGAAAAAGAAAGCGGTCAGGGTCAATCCCAGCAGCACGCCTTTGAAAAAGGACTTGGTACGCCAGCTTGTCCACGAGAACAAACTGGAGATGGCGGTGAATCTGCCATAACGCTCCCGATACATGGTTTCGGCAGCCGCCGTCAGAATCGCGATTACGATCCCGCCTCCCAGGAGCGCTTCCAACAGAATCAGCCCGATGTTCTTGATCAGAAATCCCGAATAGGATGCCGTAGTATCATAGCCCAGCATGGTCAGGGGAAGGCTGTTCAACTGAGTGAGGAACAACAACAAGAACCCGACCAGCCCGAACCACAAAGCAGTCTTCCAACGAATGTCCCGTTTCCTGATTCGGGAAAATATCACCGCTACCATCGCCACCACTGTCAAGACAAGGAAAAGCGATGCCACCGATGATGCGGTATTGTTATAGGAACGCAATTCCTGGTATGACTGCCGCCATTTCTCCGGCACCCTCAGGTATTCCCGATAGCCAGCTACCTCATTGCCCTGTATGGTGACTTCTAATCGGTAGTCCGAGTCCGACGCCGGATCGAAATCCCTCACCTTGTACGTCAAATAATGATCGACACGATGAGGACGGGTGTAGTGCGTCTCGGTGACATACTCAAGACTGGAGATCTCTTTTCCCATCACACCTTTGAGGAATGCTTCCGCCAGCACTCGAGCGGAATCGGCGCTCAGGGAATCGCCTGCCTGCTCTTCCGGAATCTCATGTTTGAATCCAATCACTTCGCCTTCGGGCGTCACCTGCGCCGAGAATTCCTCCTTCTGTTCCGGCTTGAACCAACGCTGCTCCCAGTACCAGAGCTTCACGGGATGTCCGAAATACTGCTGCGCCTTGTCCAAACCCAGTTCCTTTTCCAGGAAGACTTTGGCGTATCCGTCATATTCGAATCCACCAGCGTTCCTGTAGCTCTGGAGCAGATAATCGCGCTGGCTCAGGAAATCCTGCGCAATGGTTTTCGACCCGGCGCGAGTTACCTTGAAGTCAATCGAGGCTTCCGGAAACGCCTTCTTGAAATACTTGAAGCCGATGACCAAGCCGCCGGCGATAACGACTAAGCACATGATAATGAGTACAAAGTCCTTGCCTCGGAGTTTCTCGGTCATGATATGACCCTCCTGATTATGTAGACGGAGATCGTTCGAATTGGGGAAGTTGGCGATGGATCAGTCTTGCATGAATTTTTTCTTGTCTGCTCCACCTCGAACCATCAGTGTGGTCGATTCTCGGAAAAAGTTATTCCTTCGATTGAAAAGCATGTTTCCAAAGGAACACTGAAGAATTGGGAGATTCTCAATGCCAGCAGGACAGATGGAGTGTATCGATTCTTTTCGAGGGATATGATGGTCTGGCGGCTGACGCCAACCGCGTCGGCTAAGGCAGCTTGGGAGAGTTGACCGTGCGCGAACCGCAGTGCTTTGATGTTGTTCCGCAAGATCATGGTCGGTGAGTCGGTAGCTTGTAAAGAGTCTTTTACATAATATAACACTTTCTATATTCGATGTCAAGCATTTTTTACACAAAATTGAAAATCCCGCTCAGGTGCGGGATTTCTGTATTCGATGTCGCGGATGTCAGACAGTGTCATTAGTCACGATCCACTGTGGTGTCGGGTGTCCCCACCCGACACCCTTTTCGAATCCAAATCAGCCGTCCAATGCTGGTGCCATCTTCCTCAGTTCGGTTAGCGCGTGACTCACGACCGCATGGCAATCCAGCATTTGCGATGGAACGTGATCGTCCAGAAGCCAGCGCGCCACGTGAGTGGCTGCTTTTCGGACGGTGCGGCTAAAGGGACTCTGGGGACTCAAGATCACCGGAGGAGTTTGGGTCTTGATACACAGCCTCAGATCGCGGCATCCTCCAAGATGCCCCAGCCAGGCGGCATCAATGCCCAGAAATTTCGAAGCAGCGGCGTTCAAACGCTTGTAGGTGTCGAACCCCTCGTCCATGTGCTTTGCCTGATTGACAATGATGCCCACCGGTGGTGGATTCTGCAGCGCGGAAAGAGTCTTCAGCGTCGCATACGCGTCCATCATTGCCGTGGGATCAGGTGTCGTGATCAACAGCAGGCGATGTGCCATCCGGCACAATCCTAACACATTTCGTGAGATCCCGGCGGCATTATCGATAATCAACAAGTCGGAAGTCTGCTGGACCTGGTCGAAAAGGTCTGCCAGTCTCTGTTTCTGGGGCTCGGTGAGATCCTGGAGTTGGAATTCGTCCGGAGGCGCCGATATCACTTTGAAGCCGAACGGAGTCTGTGCGTTGAGTTGCTCAAAACTGCACCGTCCCGACAGCCATTGTCCCAGGTGATGAGTCGTTTGCACCGGCAGCATGAGCTTCACGTTTCCCAGTCCCAGGTCGCCGTCCAGCACAGTCACTTGCCATCCTGCCTGCGCAAGGACTACGCTCATATTAACCGTGCACATTGTTTTCCCAACCCCGCCTTTTCCCGAGCAGATGGTCAGAATTTGAAAAGTGCGTCTGGGCAGCATGTCCGGCGTTGCAATAGACAATATTACTGGAGTTCCCGATTCTGACATTGAGTCTCTCCCACGACAAGATGCTTGGTCTCGATGTACTTTCGACAGAGCGCAGTCCCTTCTGCTATTATCGGCAGCAATCCGATTGAGAATAAGCAAGTGACTTCCGATTATTGAAATTTTCCGGAAATGGCCGCCCTCAGGTAATATGCCCGCAGCGCCTTATTGTATCACCGGTTCCATCTTCTCCAATTCCGTCACAACTTTCTTGACGACAGCTTGGGCGGACCCTCTGTGGACGGGTGCATTCTCGTCCAGCAGCCATCTGGAAAGGCGAGACGCAGTCCCTGCCACGGAACGAGCAAACGGACTCTTCGGGCGAAGCGAGACCGGAGGAATCCGTCGCTTGATCGCATTCCTGAAGTCGCGAATCACACCCAGGTGCCCTAACCAGGTGGCTTCCACCCCAATATACCGGGCGACAACTTCGTTCAGCCTCTGATATGTGTCGAATCCTTCCTCCATCCCTCGAGCCTGGTTGACGATGATGCCAATATTAGGAGGGAGAAGACTCTTGGTAAACGCTTTGATGGTAGCATAAGCGCTCATCATCGCAGTCGGATCCGGAGTGGTGACGAGGCATAACCGATGCGACATCCGGCAAAATCCTGTGACGGTCTTGGAAATCCCTGCACCATTATCAATAATCAGCAGATCCGAGGTCGCCTCGATCGTGTTGATCAAACTTGCCAAACGCAATTGCTGCAACTCCGACAGCTCGGACAGTTGGAATTCGTCGGGAGGTGCGGAGATTATCTTGAAACCGTAGGGGGTGGTGGTGGCAAGGGTGAGGAATTTGCACTTGCCATCCAGCCATTGCCCAAGATGGGCAGTGGGCGCGACCGGAAGCATCAACTTGACGCTGACAAGTCCCAAGTCCCCATCCAGGAGCGTGATTCGCCAGCCCGCATTCGAAAGTACTACACTCAAATTCACCGCGGTCATGGTCTTGCCGACCCCTCCCTTTCCGGAGCAAATGCTCATGATCTGGAACGGCGGTATAGGCAGAGCACGAGGCAGATCGATTTGCGAACTGCCTCGTTCCAGTCCGTAATCGTTCATTGGACTATCCTCTATTATGTTTAGTTTTCAGGAATTGGATAGTATCCTAATCCTCTATCGGCATGTCCAAGCGCAGAATTTAGATGACAACGTGATTGAAGTACAGGATGTGCGGCTGGAATGGAAGGGAGTCTGGGGCAGGAGGCGGTTCGTCTGCCTCGCTCATAGTCGATAGCGTTTTTCCTGGTGTCTGATTTCCGTTAATCCGACCAGGTCATTAAATTCGGAAAACGGCAGAATTTCGTCCAGAAATTGCGAGCTATCGCCAGAGGATCGGAACCGGGTGAGTAGGTCTTTGACGGCATGAGCGATGCGGTAGGTGAGCAGGCATGGGTGGATGACCATGGAGAAGCCGAGGTCTCTCAGGGTTGAGTGAGGAAGTAACGGAGTCACGCCTCCTTCCACCTGATTGATGATGGTGGGTGCGTCGATCGCACGGTTAATATTCTCCATGTCCTTTTCGGTATGCATGGCTTCGACAAAGATGATGTCCGCTCCCAGATCCCGAGCGGCATTTCCTCGCCAGATAGCTTCGTCCAATGACACCGCCGCAATGGCGTCAGTGCGGGCGGCTATTAGCATGGTATGTCTGGCTTCAACTGCAGCTTTGATTCGTGCGATCCAATCCTGCCTGGAGACTACCTCTTTGCCTGCCATATGACCGCACCGTTTTGGCATGATTTGATCTTCGAGCTGGATCATGGCGGCTCCGGCATTCTCATATTCTTGAACCGTTCGAATCAGATTGGGAATGCCGCCGTATCCGGTATCGCCGTCGGCGTAGATGGGAAGAGCGGTGACCCGGGCAACGGCACGCACCCGTTGCAGCATCGCCTCGAATCCCACCAAATCGATATCAGGCATTCCCAGTAGACTGCTGGCTGCGGCATAGCCGCCCACCACTACGGCATCGAACCCGGCGTGCTCGATCAACCTGGCGGTCAACGGATCATGTGCTCCCACTGCCACCACGAAATGCCCCGATTCGAACAAATCCCTAAAAGCACTCATGAGATCCTCATCTGTCAATCAGAGTTATTGAACAATCCAGGTTGATCCGAATCAGCGCGTTTTTTCGCCCGGTATTCCGCCGACAACTCTTCCAGAACCGCCGAAATATCCGCCCAGGGCGGCGCAGGAAATTCCAATGCGCCGCGGTCCAACAGCCGCCTATTTCCTGCGGAAATATCGCCGTCCATTCGCACAAAGACGGGGACAGGCTGGGACTTCAGAGCTGACGCGGCGCCGTGCCAGGTTCCTCCGGTCTCCGGTTGACAGGAGACCACCAGCGCCCAATTCGCCAGCGCGTAGATGATCTTGTTTCGCCCCATCGCCCGACCCACATCGAAGAACGTGGAGGGGTGATAGGGGGATACCAGCGTCAGGTGCCTTGAGTCGATGTAGTATTTGACCTCAGAATTCGCCGCCTGCTTTTCCAGCGAATCACCCAGAACGCCGACCGCCGATCCGCCAGCCTCCAGAGCTCCCGTCATCGCCTGCTGGTCGATCCCCTTCGCGCCTCCGGAAATGATCTGGACGCCTTCCGCGGCGCAATGTCTGCCGATGGAGTCTGCGTAATCGATTTCCGATTGCGCTGCATTTCTGGGGCCCACCACCGCCAATCCTCCCAAATCGAGCATTTCCTGATTGCCGCACCCGAACAGAATCGGCGGCGCCTGCGCGATCAAGTTGCTCCGTAGCCGCCGGGGATAGCTATCATCCGCAATCGCCAATACCCAGATTCCAAGCGAATCAAGCCGCTCGATCTCCTTATTCAATTGGTCGCCACCATCAAGCCGATTGCGAATTTGTTCCGCCTCAGGTTCGAGCAAATTCAAACGTCGGGTCAGAGTTGGAACGTCAGCCTCAAGAATCTCGGCGTACTCTCTGAAGGTGGATTGGTGGATTCGTTCCTGCAGGGTATGCCATTGCTTCGGCGTCAATGGCGGAGGAAGGCTTGCCGAAGCGACTGCATCAGACGGCAACGGCGTGCAAAGCAATGCGACGAAACGGGATTCCGGTGCCAGGTCCGTCATAAGGCAGGAGGTGTCTGGGTTGGTTTGCGCATCTGCATGGCATGCAGGCACGCTTCGCATTGGGGGGAATCGAGCGAGTTATGACAGGTCGGCTGCTTCCCGACGAAGGTTCGCACGATGTACCTGACGACGAATCCGACCGCCGCCAGGATGATGAGGGTTAGTATTATTATCTCAAGCATCTGTGTCCTGCTTCTAACAGCGAGGTTATGGCGTCCGCCGTCACACGCCCTCGTGTGACGGCATAATCCCCAAGTCTCTGAGCTGGCAGACGAGGGCGTCTGCCAGCGGAATTCCCTTATTGTAGTGCTGTCAGGTGTCCCCACCTGACAGTACTACCGCTACATCTTCAAGAGCTCGAGCGCCTTGTACAATATGACTGCGGGCCAAAAAATGGCTTTGATAATACCAAGTACTCCGCCCCAGAACGAGGGCGCATGCTGGATATAGTACACCACTCCGCCGATGAAAGCCATCCCGTAGATCCCGCCCAATATGCCGTTATCGACGGTTGTCTGCCTTCGCCTATGACCAGGCGCGGAGGCATCGTTCTGATTGGTCATTTCGCCCTCCTCATCAATCACCTTGATATGCCTGCCTCAAACGCTCTATGTCGAGCTTATCCATCTGAAGCAGTGCCTGCATCACTCGCTGCGATCTTGCAGCGTCCCCGCTGGTCATCAATTGCCCTAACTCAGCTGGAACAATCTGCCACGACATGCCGTACTTGTCGGTCAGCCAGCCGCACTGTTGTTTCTCTCCGCCGTCGGAGAGCTTCTCCCACAACTCGTCTATTTCTTCCTGTGTCGCGCAGTTCACAATAAACGAGATGGCGGGCGTGAATCTGAATTGTGGTCCGCCGTTCAGCGCCAAAAATTCTTGCCCTTCGATCAAGAAACTCACCGTCATGACCGATCCTGGCGCGCCGGGACCTCCCTCGCCGTAGCGAGCAACGCTCATGATCTTAGAGTTCTTGAGAATTGAGATATAGAAATTCACCGCTTCTTCGGCGTTATTGTCAAACCAGAGACATGGAGTTATTTTCTGCATCGTGTGTATCTCCCTTGTATCGGAGAAGACATCGTACATGCTGCATGACCTTGTCTACTTGTTTTTCGCTTTGTCCTCATTTTCCTTCAACCTCAGCTTGACGACCTTCCTGACGAGTGAGGCGGGAAGCGGATGTTCCGGTGTGAAGTGAATCGTCGTCCCCGAAGTATGATAAGGAGCGAGTTCCTTGCCAAGCCTTCCTAAGATCGAATGGCTTGCCACGAACAGACTGCAACGGTTCTTGAACGCAGCAAAGAAGACCAATGCCCCATGATATCTGTAAGCCGGCATCCGATAGCTGATGACTTCCTCGGCGTTCGGCGCTGCAGCCTTAATGGTCTCGCGTAGCTTCTGCAGCGTGACCCTTGCCTCGATTGGGAGGGCTGCAAGATAGCTATCGACATCCTTTGCCGGGGCACTCTTCTTCTTGCCTTCAGAAGCTGTCTTTCTCATCATGTCGTCCTGGACTATCTAAATGATGCGAGAAATCACCGGATCAACATCTCATAGACGCATGCGAACGTCTTGCTTCACCACACTTGTGGGGCGATGCGTAGGGGCTTAACATGTTAAGCCCCTACTGTTCCTATAGCGGAGAGGGAGGGATTTGAACCCCCGGACCCCACAAGGAGGTCAACGACTTTCGAGGCCGTCCCGTTCAGCCACTCCGGCACCTCTCCGTATCCTTCAACAGGTCATTCCCGCGAAAGTGGGAATCCAGTAAAACACTGTGCGTGATGTTTTAAGCAAGACTGGATCCCGCATCAAGTGCGGGATGACAGGGTTGATGTGCTGTCTGGTGTCCTTGCCTGACAACTTGCAGTCTGTCTGTGGTGTCGATTCTCCGTAGTCGACACCATCAGCTGCCACCTGCGGAGAGGTGGCAGCACCGGACCCTTCGTTCGCTCAGGGTGACATGGGTCATTCTGAACCATGCCCCAGGCTCTGACCCGGGGGCAGTGAAGAATCTCTATGTAATCGGTGCCTCCCTGGCGTTTCTCACCTTGATGAGCGCCATCAATGGATAGATGAGTGGGTAGAGCTCATACCCCAAAAAACAGTCCGGAGGCATCAGGACTCCGGTGGGAAATGGCTCGTCCCAGAAGCCATCTTCCCTTTGCGTCCTGCAAAGATACTCCACTCCCTTCACCACTTCCTGCGCTTCCGCTTCCCCCGCCGCAACCAGTCCTAAGATTGCCCATGCGGTCTGAGTCGGATTGGAAGGACCGGCGCCCCACAGTTCCTGTTTCCACAAGCTTTCCGGCGGTTCTCCCCATCCGCCGTCCGGTCGGTGGATCGATTTAAGCCACGCCACTGCCTTAAAGATGCAGGGATTGGGTTTCGAGATCCCTGCGTTTCTTAGACCACGCAACGCCATTGAAGTTCCATAGATCGGTCCGACTCCCCATCGCCCACGCCAGGCGCCCGATTTGGTCTGAGACGTGATCAGGAAGTCCAGAGCAATACCGATCTCCCGGCGCGATGGCGTCAATCCTCCGGCGATCAGTGCTTCCAGCGCATGCCCCGTGACATCGGCTGTCGCCATGTCTCTGGTGCGGCAATACCACATCCACCGGCGATCGGCGCCGTACAGGTATCCCCAGGTCTTGGCGCCCCATTCCAGGATGCCGCCGCGAATCTCCTGGTCGAATGCCCCGAATCCTCCGTGTGGATTCTGCTGACGGAGCAGCCAGCCTACCCCTCGGAGCACCTGCCGTTCAATCTCTGCCTCGCGCTCGTTCTTGACATTCGCCAATGCAAGGAGTGCCGCTGACGTATCGTCGGTATCCGGAAACAGTGTGTTGTCTTCCTCGAACGCCCACCCGCCCGTGGGATTCTTGTTCGCCCATTTCAAGGCGTGCGGATGCCAAATTTGGTGCAGCGCCAAATAGTCGATGGCACGTCGAACTGCCGGATGATCGTCCCCCATGCCGCTCAGTCTCAGCACGTCAAGGGCTAATGCTGTTTCCCAGATTTTCGCCTGGCATCGTTCCTGCACTATTCCATTTTCCCGCTTCGTCTGGAGCGATCGGATGAAGCGAAGTCCCCATTGCACCGTGGGATCCGTAGGCTTGAACCCTTGTCTTCGCAGCGCCATCAACGCCAGGAAGGTGGGAGTGAACATCCCGTACCAACTTCCGTTACGATCCTGGTGCAGCCGGAGTGTCTCAATGGCTCGCGCTCGAGCTCGATTCGCCAGAGGAGTCTTTCTGAGGCTGTCTTCAATCAATACGATACTGAGAGCCAGCATCCTCGCCCAGGATGGCAATGACATCAAACCCACTCCGGGTGGCAGCCAGGTCGTCCACAATGGGATTCGGGGAATCCTGAATCTCTGCCCTTTGCGGAAAAGTGCATACAACATCCGTATTGTAAAGAACGTCTTTGCGATTCCGCCGCGACTCTGGACAAATGCCTGCGCTTTATCCAACGCCCCTTGCGGCGGATTGACGCATAAGCTGAGCCCCAATGCGATTTCAGCGGTCGTGCTTGGATCCGAAGCTCCGCCGGGGTAAGCCGACCATCCCCCATCCTCGTTCTGGGTGTCCAGGATTGGCGGCAGCAGCTCCCTTTCGATATCACTGGTTCCCAATTCGTAATACCGATGGAGGATAAGCACATCGGCAGAAGGCGCCAGATTTACTGACAGTCGTCCCGACCAGGATCCGTTGTCCTGCTGAAAGTGAAGCAAGGCATTGATCGCCCGCTCGATACACGGAAGGATAGGCATGTCAGCCAGTTCCCGGTGGACGTTTCCCTGGAGGCTCAGACGCACGCAATCGTTGAAAGAAATGACTGAGAATTTCGCCGCACCGATCTGCAAGTACTCCGCCCACAACCTCAGGCTGGTGGTTCAACCGCGGTTCCGCCAGGAGATTCATCAGAGTCCCGCACGCCCCCGCCTTGGGATCCCAGGCGCCGTACACCAGCCGTCCGATCCGAGCCAGTACGATAGCTCCGGCACACATCGGGCACGGTTCCAGTGTGACGTACAATGTAGTGTCGGTCAGACGCCGAGATTTCAATGCCTCCACCGATGACGTGATCGCAATCATCTCGGCATGAGCGGTCGGATCCTGCAACGCCTCGACCTGGTTCCTTCCCCGTCCAATCACTTCATTCCCATGCACCAGGATGGCTCCCACCGGCACTTCCCCTGCTTCCATCGCCCCTTCCGCCTCGGAAAGCGCCTGCTCCATCCAATACGCGTCATCGAATATGTGTTCGAGATTCGAGTCCATAAGGTTGCCGATATATCCACAACTAATATAATGCCCCAGGACAAGAAATGCAACACCTTTACGAAAATGATTGCAGGATTCTCCGACAGGTGCGTCAGGGCGAAAACTCGGATTCTGTGAGGCTGATAGTCCGTCTTCGTGATTGCAGTTTCCCATGATCCTTGGCTCAAGCGAATTTTTCCTTTGATTTTGTTGTTATTTTTCGCTATATTGAAAGTTTACGGGCTTTTCACGTTATTTTGCCCAGCAAAGTAGTCAAAATCACGACCTGGCGGGGTGTAGTATTGTCTGATTTTCGTTTTAGGCGACCTCGAATCAAATAACTGGGTACGGTATGAAGCGGCTATCGCCAACCTGGATCTTATTTGCGATTCTCGTGCTAAGCGCGGTGCTCCGCATCGTTTTCCTGCAATCTATCCCACCCTATCAGGTGGACGAGGGCAGTTGGAATATCGGCGCTCGTGACAAGGTGGTGGAGGGTGACTGGTGCTTCACGATCCGGAAATTCTGCGTGTCGCCGGTGCATGAGGTGCTGGCGTATCTGTGGTTCTTGGTCTGGAGCCCCGGGCTCTATGCCGCCAGAGTTCTCTCTGTCCTGTTGGACGTGATCGGCGTCTGGCTGATATATCTGATCGGGCGCAAACTGTTTTCCGATCGGACCGGATTGATCGCATCGTTCCTGTATGCCTCGAACAGCCTTGTGATTCTGATTGGCAGAAAGGCGATGTTGGAATCCAACACCACCTTCTGGATCCTCCTGGCATTCCTGCTCTACGTCGATCGACGCACCTGGAGTCGGATCTTGGCTGGAATCGCGATGGCGTTGGCGATAGGAACCAAGCTATATACCTTCAAAATAGTGATGGTTTTTGCGGTATACGAGGTGATGTTATTCTGGGACGAGGGAGGCTGGCGACCGTTTCGAGCGTTAGCCAGTCGACCCTTCGTGATATTCCTTGCCGCATGCGTGCTGAGCACAGGAGCCATTTTCGGTTCCGTATTCCACTACTACCCGATGGAATTCAGAACCGAGCAGACGAGTTATTATGCGCCTTTGTCACTGATGCCGGCATTGTTTGGCACCGATAGCCTCACCTATACTATCAAGTACTACATCATTCGCGACGGACTGACGATATTCCTGGCATTTCTATCGTTCGTGTTCTTGATCACGCGCTGGCGCCGGAATCCTTCCGAAATGCTGAGGCGGGAAAACCGAAACGCCGTGTTCTTCATTCACTGGACCTGGATTGTGGTGCTTGGCACCGCATTGATGCATTACCAGCCGCCTCGGTATTTCACTTCGATGATGCCTGCTTATGTCCTTTTGGCGGCGTTATTCATAGATCGGCAGTTCTTCCCGAGTGTTCGCCCTGCCCTTGATTCGGGAACTTTGCCGCCTGGGAAGACGGCGCGAAGCAACCTCCTGGGGTGGACGCTGCTCGCGCTGTTTCTCATCTCTACGGTGGCATCCTACTGGTATTTCTATTTCGACCGAGGTCGCCGCAATACCAGCGCACCGGAGGCTCTGGCGTGGGTCAATGAGCATATCCCTGCTGGTTCCTCCATCGGAGCCGATTACTACATGGCGGTCTCCCTGCCGCGCTACCAAGTCTATCCTCTACATCCGCAGCGGTACTATAGCCTATCGCCGGATAGAACCCTGGGAAAGGACGATTACTTCGTGGATCCTTTCGGATTGCCCGACTACTACACCGTTCCAGTCCCCGGTCACTTTCGGAACCGACGACAGGAGTCCCCGGACTATGTCTTGTTGCCGGTCAATCACGGTGACACCGGAGGTGAGTTGCGTTTCGAGCGCTTCATGCGGTCCCCCGCATTCACTGACAACTATTCCGTATTCATAGAGTTCGTTGACAACAACCGTTTTCGCACCTTATTATATGCCCGCAAGTCTTTAACCAACACTGCCCAATAGTCGCAGCCATGTCTGAAGCTAAGACCAAGAAATTCCGATCTTCCCATCCGGTTGGTCCGGAAGTCTATAGTCGGGACTATTTCCTGTCCTATCTGGTGGAAGGATATGCGGAATACGCCGACCACTTCGGGATTTCCCCGTTCAAGCGAAGCTTGGTGGACATGATCGACCTGCAACCGGGGCAATTGTTCCTGGATGTTGGCTGCGGACGCGGCGAAATCCTGTTCAATGCGATCGAGCGTGGAGTTCGCGGCGTTGGAATCGACTATTCCTGGGACGCTATTCAATTGACCAAGGAGGGTCTGAAAGCCCGTGATTTGAACGCGGATTTGGTAGTGGCAGACGCAATCCACTTGCCCTTCAAAGAAGGCATCTTCGACCGCATCTATGCCGGAGATCTGTTAGAACACCTCACGGAATCCCACGGAACGACATGCCTATTGGAGATAGTGCGCACCACTCGACCAGGCGGCAAGTTTTTGATTCACACCTGCCCCAACCTCAATTTCGACCGTTATGTCGCACCGCTAATCAAGATGTTCCTTCTTTTGGTCGGAAGCAAAGAAGCCTGGCTGCGAATGAAGGCTCATATCGAATGCGGCGCGAAAGTCCATGTCTTTACTTACAATCTGCCTCGGTTGAGGAAGCAATTGCGTAAGATTCGGAACCAATTCAAAGTCAATGCCAAATGCTGGCTTTCAACGGACTTACTCCGGGGTGGTCAACATCTGCATACTCGAGAAGTGGCAAGGTTTCCGATGTTGAAGACCTTGTTCGATCTTGTCGGCAAGACTCCGTTGAACCGAATCCTGTCCAATGATATGTTTATCGGCGGCACTCGCCTTTAAGGGTTTCAAGAACGGCGTGGATTCGCCATTCCACGCCTCAAATGGTAGGCGGTTGGACCCTGCCCAAAAAGCAGGTTCTCGAACTTTCCCTTGACATTCACCCGCTAATTGATTATATTTTAACGCATAGATCAGGTTCCATTCTACTGATTCCACCAGTTGGAATTTGAGTTCATCCGGTGGTTTTCGTCCTATCCGCCTCTGGGCGGATTTTTTGCTATACTCATAAGAACCGAAGTATATGGATCCAGTCGTTGTCATCGGCGCCGGACCCGCGGGTTTGGCTGCCGCCTACGAACTGTCCTTGCACAGCACACCTGTTGTCGTCCTTGAGCAGCTTCCTCAAGTAGGTGGATTATCCCGAACAATCCGCAAGAACGGGGCGTACTTCGATATTGGTGGGCACAGGTTCTTCGCCAAGAATCAAGAAGTTTTTCAGCTCTGGAGTGGCTTATTGCAGGAAGACCTGCTCACAGTGCCGCGTCTGTCACGCATTTTCTATAATAACAAGTTCTTCAACTATCCTTTTAGTCCTGTGAATGTCCTGTTCGGATTTGGTCCCTTTTCCACTGTTCAAGTCATCATGAGCTATCTCGTGACCCGCATTCGGGACAGGATGTCGCCAACGCAGGCGGTTAGTTTCGAAGATTGGGTCATGAGCCAGTTCGGGCGGCGGCTGTTTGAAGCTTTCTTCAAAACCTACGCCGAAAAGGTCTGGGGAATTCCTTGCTCGCAGATTAGTGCGGACTGGGCAGGGCAGCGCATCAAAGGACTGTCGTTGTGGACCGCTGTGATGGATTCCGTCTTCAAACCCAAGTATAAAAAAGTCAAGACCCCCTTGGTTGAATTCGTGTATCCTCGCCTCGGCGCCGGAATGTTTTACGAACGAATGGCGGATGAAATCCAGCGTCACGGTGGTCAGATTATTCTAAATAAGAAATCAGTTGGTTTTCGCCATGAAGGAGACAGGATCCGTTCAGTTATCATAGAGAATAGCGACGGTACTCAGGAAGAAATTCAAGGAAGCGCCTTCTTGGTCAGCTCACCATTAACCGAGGGGATTCAGGGATTGAAACCGGAGCCGGTGGCACAAGTCCTGGAAACCGCCCGTGGATTGCGTTATCGGGCTCACATCTGTGTGGATTTCTTGGTAGAGAACAATCCCTTCCCGGATAGCTGGATTTACGTGCATTCCCGGGAAGTCAATCTGGCGCGCATCACCAACTTTCGCAACTTCTCGGAAGCGATGGTTGGTACTTCCGGGTTAACACCCATCACCGTAGAATACTTCTCCTTCGTAGGTGACCGCATTTGGTCACTGAACGAAGCTGAATTGATCGCTCTGGCTAAATCCGAACTCAAGCGCATGAAACTCATCCAGCCGGAACAGTTGCATTCCGGATTCACGGTTCGCAATGAAATAGCATATCCTGTCATCGAATTGGGCTATGAAAAAAAGGTGGCGATATTGCGCGATTACATCGCCGGTTTCAAGAATTTCCACCCCATCGGGCGCTGCGGAATGTTCAAGTATAACAACATGGACCATGCCATCGTCACCGGTCTGTTAGCCGCCCGCAATGTGCTGGGTGCTCACTACGACGTCTGGCTGGTCAATATCGACGCAGAATATCACGAATCGGGTGAGGTATTGTCCTCGAATCGGTCTCACTAATCCATCATTAGCCCTCCAATTCGTTATCACCTCACAAGCTGACAGTCTTGTGCATTGCCCGCGGCACGCTAATTGCGTCATTATGCCATATCTCCGCTCCGACCGGAGGGAGGGAATCGGCTTGATCCTTGTGGGGTACGCATTCTATTTGTGCAGGCTGCGGTTGGTGAGCCCATATGGCACACAGGTGCAAAGCAAACTTTGCACTGTGCCCTGCAGAAATCCGAAAGCAATGATATGACTTCGCAGGGCGCTCGAAGAACTGGGGTTGTGCCCGGCGATCTGGTCATCGGCTCGCATCACCGTGCCGGTTGGACCGATTCAGGGAACTTCGCGTGCCGAAGGTAGTTATAGTTATTATTTCTCATAGTATTTGGTTAACGACACACGATTTTTTATCAATTGGAGGCTTCCGACGCATTCCGTTGCAGGAGGCCTCGGAAACGACTGACTACAAAGGACGGAACTATGGTACGCTTCATTGTTCGTTTTTTGACCATGACATTGCTTTTGACGGCGCCAATGGCATTTGCCGCCGCCAGCATTGATCGATATCACGCGCCCAGTTTGACCGGCGGCGACATATCAGTGCTCACTACTTCACCCGAACGGGGGGTGACTCGAATGCAATTTACCAATCCACGAATTTCCCAGGAGGAAGTGACGGTCGAGAATCAACGCTTCACCGACTTGTGGATAGAAGGGGAAAGCCATACCACCGAATCCGGACTTCCGGCGCTGCCGGTCGTGAATCGCCTTATCGGAGTTCCGGGTCAAGGCGCGGTCCAATTGCGGATTCTGGTTTCCGAATATACCGAAGTCAGCGGAGTGCAAGTGTATCCGTTCCAGACTATGGAAGACCCTACCGATGCTGAAGGCGGCGCTGTTGCCACTCCGTTCCGATGGAACCAGGACTTCTACCGCCGGAATTCGTGGTATCCTGCGGAAGTTGCGACTCTGGGCGAACCGGCGGTGCTTCGCGATGTGCGCATAGTTACGGTGTCTGTCCATCCCGTCCAGTACAATCCCAGCACGGGCATGGTGAGGATCTATCAGAATATCGAGGTCGAGGTGGAAACGGTGCCCGGTTCGACCACCAACGAGAAGACTCGGGCGTTTTCCCATCCCAGCAGCCTGTTCATGAACATGTATCGCCAGTTGGAGAATTTCCAGTATCTCGGACTGGATTCGGAGCAGCCTGAGCCCCCGGGCACTTATCTGATCATTTGCGCCAACGATCCTTCCCCACTTGGTTATGCTCAGCAGATTGCGCAATGGAAACAGCGCCGAGGGATTCCGGTCCGCATCGCCAACCGATCCGAAACCGGTAACAGTTACTCCCAGATCAAGAACTATATCCAGAATGCCTATAACACGTGGGATCCTCCTCTGGAATACGTGCTGCTATTGGGCGACGATACCAACAACGCATCCGATCCCTACCACGTGCCCAGCACCGGCGGTTACGGCGGCTCGGATTATCCCTACACCGAACTGGAGGGCAACGACCTCCTGGGGGATATTGTGATCGGACGGCTGTCCGCCGAAAACTCTACCATGATGAATCTGCTGGTCACGAAGAGTCTGCGGTATGAGCAAAATCCGTACACCTCTGGTCCGGATTGGTTTTCCCACGCGTACCTGTTGGCAGGGATCTCGGGAAACCTGACGTCGAACATCCAGACCATGCAGTACATTCGCCATCATATGTACCAGGAGGGGATGACCGATGTGCTGCTCGAAACGCACAGTGGTGGTGTCGGTTCCGGGCAGGTGCAGCCGCCGCTGAATCAAGGGCGGTCATTCTTCCTGTGGCGCGGCGCTTGGATCGGAGAGATGGGCAACAGTATCGTCAACGGACTGTCCAACGGTTGGATGATGCCGTTCGTGTTCGTGATTACGTGCGGAACCGGCAATTTTGCCGGAGCCGGCGCCGGTCTTTCGGAAGCTTGGGTCCGATACGGGTCGCCCAGCAACGGCAATGGCGCTGTGGCGTGCGTGGGGACAGCCACCTCGGGAACCTACACTCGATTCAACAACATCATCGCCGCCGGAATCGGACACGGCTTCTTTGTTATGGGCGACGAGGAAGCAGGCATGGCGCTTTTGGATTCCAAGTTTCAACTATACCGCAGCTACTATCCGCAAAATTCCTACGAAGTCAACGAGTTCGTCAACTGGAACAATCTGATGGGCGATCCGGAACTCAGGATTTGGACCCAGTCGCCGGCTCTATTCAGCGTCTCATATCCATCCGAAATTCCGTTGGGCGCAAATCGTGTACCGGTGCTGGTGCAGGACGAACAGGGGAATCCGGTCACGGACGCTCTGGTATGCCTGATGAAAGGTGACGAGACCTGGACTCGAGCCTATACCGATGAGTCCGGATACCTGGAGATGCCGGTGACGCCCGAAACCGCGGGCACCCTGTGGCTGACTGTCTCGAAAACGAATTATCTAACCTACACTGCGGATATCGCGGTGAGCCAGCAGGATTTCTGGGTGGGGGTGTCCGATGCCGATATCGACGACGATAACGTCGGCGGCACCTCGGGCAATGGCGATGGAGCGTTGAACCCCGGCGAGATCGTGGACATCGCCATCACCGCGAGGAATTTCGGTAATGTCCAGACCGCGTCCGATGTGCTTGGCACTATGTTCAGCTTTAATAATTCGTTAGCCCAAGTGTTGGGCAGCGAAGCGGCATATTCAAGCATGGCGCCAGGAGCCGAAGCCACCTCGCAACCGGCTTATCGAGTGTCGGTGCCGCTAACCGCACAAGATGAGGACGTGACACCTTTGCTGCTTCAATTCGAAGCCTCCGGCGAATCGGACACGTCTCTCACTTCCTTAACCGTGGTGTCCGGCGACGCCTTGTTTCTTGGAAGTCAATTTCTGCTGTCCAACAACCGCCTGGATCCTGGCGAGACCGAGCAGATGACGGTCGCGGTCCGAAACCTCGGGCATCGTACCGTCACCAATGTGCAGGGACATCTGTTCTGCTCCGACACGCTCATCTACTTCCTGGAACCCAATGCCAATTTCGGCACGATCACCATGGGCGGGAATAGCACCAACAATGGCGATCCGTTCCTGGTGACCGCCAATGCCTTGACGATTCGCGGACATCAAGTATCTTTGGGGCTGGCATTGTCCGGCGATGACGGCTTCCGTGATACCCTGTATGTGCCTATCCGGATTGGCAGCCCGCTCACTTCGGATCCCACCGGACCCGACGAATACGGCTACTATTGCCTCGACAATACCGACACGAATTTCCCCATCGCGCCGGTATACAACTGGATCGAGGTGGATCCCGGACACGGAGGCTCGGGCATTACTCTGCCGATCTACGACAACTGGGAAGGCGGCGACGATAACAACGTGCGTGGTCTTCCCTTTATATTCCGTATGTATGGCGTGGATTACGACACCATCACCGTGTGTTCCAACGGTTGGGCGGCTCTGGGGAACCAGCGCGAATTCATGGATTTCCGAAACTACGCCATTCCAGGGGCGCAAGGACCTGACGCCATGTTGGCTGCCTTCTGGGATGACCTGGTGGTCGGCAGCGGTCATGTCTGTTGGCAATACATGCCGGAGGACGGTATCCTTGTCATTGAATGGTCTGGCGTCAGGACATGGGGTACCAGCACGACCGAGATTTTCGAAATCATCCTGTACGATCCCGCAGTATATCCCACTCTCACCGGCGACGGTTTGATCAAGTACCAGTACTTGACCGTGACCAACACCTGGGGAGCGGGCGAAGACAACGACTATGCCACAGTGGGAATCGAGAGCCCGTCCCAACTGGACGGACTGCAGATCAGCTATTGGAATAACTATGCCTCGGGCGCCGCTAGCTTGGCGTCGGGCAGGGCATACCTGTTCGTGCCTGGGCTTGACCATGGCGCCGGAATTCTCCAGGGTCAGGTGACCGATGCCGAAAGCGGCAGTCCGCTGCAATTCGCCTATGTGTCTGTTGATGCAGGAGCCACTGGCGACACCACGGACGCTCTGGGAAATTACTCGATTCCGAACCTGGTAGTGGGATCTCATTCCGTCGCATGTTCCCGGACGGGATATAATGGCGGCACTGCCGCTGTTACTATTACCGCGGGTCAGACTACGACTCGGAATTTCGACCTGACCCATCCCGAATTCTCAATCGACGTGACTAACGTCCAGGAGGAATTGGCTCAGGGCGAAACCATGGCGGTCACGATCCATCTGCAAAATCAAGGCAACGGGGACTTGACGTACCGAGTGGGCTATGACGTGCCCGGAGCAGCTACGCTGAATTCCGTGTCGGGAAACACACGCAGACTGATCTCCGGACCCGTTCGCACTTTCGATAACACGGATGACCCCTGGTCTCGGCTGTTGTTATTCGACGTTTCCAGCGCCACCGGCGACCACCTCATACAAGGCGCAGCCTATGCCTGGGGCGAATTCTGGGCGACCGGCGGCGGATTAACACCCTCATCCCCCAACTATTTCTACAAGTTCGACAACCAGGGCAGCTACCTCGGCGAAATCCTGCAGCCGACCACATCTCAGCTTGGATTCCATGATCTGGCGTGGGATGGGCAATACCTGTGGGGCAGCGACAACCAATATCTGGTTGCCATTGATCAAACAGGTGCTGCCGTGGATTCCATCGCAGGAGTCCTGAGTCCCAATCGAGCCCTGGCGTATGACCCGGACGAAGAAGCATTCTATACTGCAAACATCACGGCGCCCATCGTAGTGGTGGATCGATCCGGCAACGAACTGCGACAGTATTCGGACCATAATCTGGTCATCTACGGCATGACATGGTTCCGTCATGATCCGGACGGGTATCCTTTGTATCTGTTCTGCCAGCAGGGCGATCAAACTAGGCTCCAGGTCAATAAGCTTGATCCGGCGACCGGCGACATCCGGTTGGTGGCAGATCTGGAGGGCACCATTGGCGACCTCGCTGGCGGCGCAGAGATTTCCCCCAGTTGGGATCCCCAGAGCCTGACAATGGTCGGGCAAATCATGGGCGCCACTGACGATCAAGTCGGCGTCTGGGAACTGGCGCCCAACACGGCGTGGATCAATATATCGCCTGCCACCGGTACGGTCGCGTCCGGAAGCAGCCAGACTATTGAATTGCTCTTGGATGCCCGGGAAGTAACTGGTGATCAGTATGACGTCAACGTGATCTTCAATCACAATGCCGCCAGCGTCTTCGACACGTTGACGGTGCATTTGGACATCTCCGGTCAAGGCGTCTCGCCCGAGTCCAAGTTAACGCCTTACGATTATGCCCTGGATCAGAACTACCCCAACCCATTCAATCCGATGACTTCGATCCCCTACAGCATCCGAGACGCGTCGAACGTCAGCCTGATTCTGTACAATGTCCTGGGTCAAAAAGTGGCGACTCTGGTGGATCGTCGCCTGGAAGCCGGACAATATCGGGCAGTTTTCGATGCCAGCCATCTGGCGAGCGGCATCTACTTCTATAGATTGGAAGCAGGATCCTTCGTCAAGACACGGAAGATGATCCTGCTCAAGTAATCGGTCATCGTACCACGGGCTTCCAGCCCGTGGCAGATCTGATACTTCCTTTGGGGCTTAGCATGTTAAGTCCCTGCTGACCACGAACGGACATTTTGAGGTAGGGGCTTAGCCTGCTAAGCCCCTACACGGCTGTTATCAGGGAGAAGGATTACAATGGAAAACTCCGGATTTTGCTTTCTGAGGCGCATCTTCTGCATTCTTGTTCTCTGCGCCGTGGTACCTGCCACCTATGCCTCAACCCGCACCCACGAGCCTTCCATCACCGGCAGCGACATTTCGGTCATCACCACATCCCCTTATCGCGGGACTACCCGCATGCAGTTCGCCAATCCCCAGGTCTCCCGGGAAGAAGTGACTGCTGGAGGTGAGCGATACACCGACGTCTGGATCGAAGGCGAGAATTCCACCCTTGATACCGGTCTGCCTTCGCTACCGGTCGTCAACCGACTCATCGGGATACCGGATCGTGGAGCGGTACAACTACGAATCTTGAATGCGGAATATACTGAGCTCTCCGGAGTCCGGGTTTTCCCGTTCCAGGGTCTGGAATCGGAGTCTGAGCCATCCTCCGACGAATTCCATCAGGATCAAGACTTCTACCGACGGAATGTGTGGTATCCGTCCGAAATCGCAGTGCTGGGCGATCCCGCGGTGCTTCGTGACGTCCGGATCGTCACGGTTTCGATCCGCCCTGTCCAGTATAATCCAGCCACCGGCATTCTTCGTATCTACTCCAATATCGATATCCAGGTCGAACCGACGCCTGGTCCTGGGATCAATGAAAAAACACGTTCTTTCGCGCATCCCAGCAACGCATTTCTGCCGATGTACCGCCAGCTCGAGAATTTCGAATATCTGGGGCTCGACCAGGAACCCGCCCTGCCCGGTACCTATCTGATTATCTGCCACGACCACCCCTCGCCAATCGGTTATGCCCAGCAGCTTGCGGAGTGGAAGCAGCGCAAAGGCATTCCCACCCGAATCGCCACCTTGACCGAAACTGGCAGTTCGTCCACCGAAATAAGATCCTACATTCAAAACGCCTACAATACCTGGGATTCGCCTCCGGAATTCCTATGCATGCTTGGAGATCATTTCGATCCGGCTAACCCGTTCCATGTCCCCGCCAATCCGGGCATATTTAACGACGACGAATACGGCAGAGTCGCAGGCAACGACATGCTGGCTGACATCGCTATCGGAAGGCTTTCCGCCATGGACGCGGCAAGTATGGAATATATCGTGGCGAAAACGATTCGATACGAGCAGAATCCATTCACCGGGCTGAATTGGTTCACCAAAGCCTACCTGATCGCCGGAACCTCATTCAATATCACCTCAAACGTCACCACCATGGAGCACGTTCGCCGAAAGATGTACGATCGAGGCTTTTCGGAGGTCGTTCTCCACACTTCCCCCGGTGCGATCAGCGAGCCATTATTCCGGCAGCAGATCAACCAGGGACGGACCTTCTTCTTCCACCGCCCCGGCTGGACAGGCGAGATTGGTCAGAGCGCCCTCACTGGTTTGTCCAATGGCTGGATGATGCCGTTTGCCTATACGCTGACCTGCGGCTCGGGTCCCTTCGCTGGAACCCACGGCTTCGGTGAATTATTCCTTCGGTACGGCTCCATGGCGAACGGCGGTGGCTGCATCGGCTGCATTGGCAGCACCACTTCCGGAACCCATACCCGCTTCAATAACCTGTTCGCCGCCGCTATTGCGGACAACTTCACCGTCAACGACGTTCCTGAAGCTGGTCTGGCGCTGATGGCTGGCAAGTTCCAGATGTTCCGCCAGTATGTGCCCCAGGAAACCAGCACCATGGATAATTATTACTGCAAGAATTTTAACCTGATGGGTGATCCGGCGGTCAGAATCTGGACGGAGTTTCCTGCCAGCTTCCAGATTGCGTATCCCCCAACTATCCCTCTGGGAACCAACCGAGTGCCGGTCATAGTCCGTGACAGCCAAGGCAATCCCGTGGAAGAAGCCCTGGTGTGTCTGATGAAGGGTGACGAAACCTGGACTCGAGCTTACACCGATGTTTCCGGCGTCCTCGAGATGACATCAAATCCCGCGACGGAAGGGATCCTGTGGATCACCGTATCCAAGAAGAACTATTTGAATCATACCGGAGATATCACGGTCAGCCAGCAGCCTCTCTATCTTGGCTATGTCTCCGCCCTCATCGATGATGACAATATCGGCGGCACCTCTGGCAACGGCGACGGAATATTGAATCCCGGCGAAACAGTTGATCTTACCATTACCGCCCACAATTTCGGATCCTCCCAAACCGCTACCGGCGTGTCAGGTACGCTGTCCAGCCTTGATGACGAGTTAGCTCAAGTCCTGGTCAATCTGCAGACATTCCCCAACATCGGTTCTGGAGGCGAGGCAGCCTCGACAGGCGCCTATCGGGTGACAATCGCCACCGGAGTACATGACCAGACCGTGACCCCCTTGCGCCTGGTACTTGCGTCATCCGGCGGACAAGATACCTCTCTGGTTCCTCTGGACGTGATCTCCGGCGACGCCTTAGCCGGTGGCGTCCAGTTTCTGCTGTCGAACAATCGACTTGATCCCGGCGAGACCGAACGAATGGTCGTCACCATCGGCAATGTCGGTCATCTGGACATGTCGGACGTCCTGGGTCATCTCTTCTCATCGGATCCCTGGATTTCGTTTCCGCAACCCGTCGCCACCTTTGGAAACATTCCCGTGGATTCCCTCGGCAGGAATACTGCCACGCCCTTCCTGATCACAGCAGATCCCGCCACCTATCCAGGGCATCATACCTCCATCGGCACTCGATTGACCGGCGGGAACGGTTTCGTGGATACTGTGTACTTCAATATTGCCGTGGGAGAGACCAGACAAGATGATCCGACCGGTCCCGATAATTACGGTTACTACTGCTTCGACGATGGCGATGTGGACTATGAACAAGCGCCCGAATTCGATTGGATCGAAATCGACCCCTCCTACGGCGGTTTCGGAGAGATCTTGCCACTAAATGACTACGGCGAAAACGAAGACTGCAGCGTGGTGTTGCCCCTTCCATTTGTATTCCGCATGTACGGCGTACTCTACGACAGTATCACTATCTGTTCCAATGGATGGGCGGCTCTGGGTGACCAGGGTGAGCTGGAGGACTTCCAGAATTACATGATCCCCGGTCCTCTGGGTCCGAATGCCATGTTGGCAGCGTTCTGGGACGAATTGGTTCTGGGTCCCGGGCATATCTGCGCCCAGTACGTGTGGCAAGACAGTGTCTTCGTGGTCGAGTGGTCCCACGTCAACATCCGAGGCACCGGATCGGAACAGACTTTCCAGATTATCTTGTACCACCTGGATCGGTACCCGACCGCCTCCGGGGATGGCTTGATCGTATTCCAGTATGACAGGATCAACAACATGGAGGGACCCTCCATCGGGAATCCCTACGTTACCGTGGGAATCGAAGACCATACTCAAACCGATGGACTGCAGCTTTCCTATTGGGGTTCCTATGGCGCTGGCGTCGCACCATTGGATTCAAACAGAGCATATCTTTTCGTGCCTCTGGACGCTGGTCCCGCTGGCCCCGATTCGATCGGTCCTATGATCTCCCACATCCCCTTGACCGATACTATTGATCCGGTCGGACCTTACCAGGTCGCAGCCACCGTGTATGACATCTCCGGTGTCGATCACGCCGATCTCCATCAAAGCATTAATGGGATCAGCTACGTCGTGGATCCCATGTCCAATTCTTCAGGAAACGACTGGTTCGGTTCCATCCCCGGACAATCCCCCGGAACTAACGTCCGGTACTTCATTAGCGCCCTGGACACGCTGGGGAACTATTCCCAGACCGACACGTTTTCCTTCAGCATCTGGCAGGTATATTTGACCGAGGATTTCGAATCCGGCGCCCCGGGTTGGACACACTACAATGCCCCCGGCTGGCGTGATCAATGGCACCTCTCCGAAGAGGACGCCCATTCCGCCACCCATTCCTGGAAATGCGGCGACATAGGGGAAGGTAACTACGCCGATTCCATGGACGCCTATCTGGAATCACCGGAAATCGACATCCCCCCTGACGCAGTGTTGCTTTTCTACCATCGCATCGAGAGCGAAAGATCCGGCTCGTCTCCGGACAGCGCCTATGACGGCGGGCTGTTAGAAGCTTCCTTCAATGGTGCGCCGTGGGAGCAACTGTTCCCACAAGAAGGGGGGTACAACGAGGTCATTCGGTACACCGCCGGCGGCGGAAATCCCTATAGCGGACCCTTCCAAGGCGGCACTCCAGTGTGGGCAGATACCATCCAATGGTCACGGGTGGTAGTGGATGTCAGCGGTCACCAAGGCTCATTCCGTATCCGGTTCCGTTTCGGCAGCGATGCTGTCGTAGCGCTGGAAGGTTGGTATGTCGATGATCTCGCCATCGTCGGGCTTCCCCAGAGCGGATTTGCTGCAAACGGTGATCCAATGCCTTCCGAGTTTTCGCTGGGTCAGAACTATCCCAATCCCTTCAATCCCATCACATCAATTCCCTATTCTCTTCGGGAATCCGCGCATGTGACCCTGACTTTGTATAACGTCTTGGGTCAGAAGGTTGCCACCCTGGTGGATCAGCGTCAAGATGCAGGTTATCACAGAGCGGTGTTCGACGCCGCTGCCTTCTCATCTGGCATCTATTTCTACGAGCTGAAAGCCGGATCATTTTCCGGAACGCGAAAAATGGTCTTGCTAAAGTAGATATTTTGCCTTATCTTTGTATATGGGGGTTTGCCATTCAATCACAGTGATGGTTGCTGATTACTCTAACCGATCCTAAGGTGCCTTAGAGCCTTTTGGGAAAGGAGGGCGGTATGCCACGCGCAACTTCTCACTTCCTGCCTCTCTGTCTTGTCCTGTCAGCCTCGCTTGCATCCGGAGCATCCGATGTAAGCCGTTACCACGAGCCCAGCGCAACCGGAGGCGATGTCTCCATCACGACGACTTCCCCCTATCGCGGTGTCTCTCGGATACAATTTGCTGATCCGAGGGTTTCTCGGGAAGATGCTACCATCGACGGCGAGAATTTTGTCGATGTCTGGATCGAAGGCGAGAGCCACACCACCGAACCCGGCTTGCCCTCATTGCCATTGATCAACCGCCTGGTCGGGGTTCCGGATCACGGGATCGTGCAGTTCAGGATCAGCTCCGCCGAGTACACCGAGGAATCGGGCTACCGAATCTATCCCTTCCAGGGGATGGAAGAAGAACCTGACCCGCAGTTCCGGTGGAACCGGGACTTCTACAATCAGAATGCCTGGTATCCGTCGGAAATCGCCACGTTAGGCGAGCCTGCCGTGTTCCGGGACGTGCGGCTGGTCAACCTGTCGGTCTGTCCGGTGCAATACAATCCTGCCACCGGCACTATCCGCACCTATCACAATATCGACGTGCAGGTGGAGACCATTCCTGGCGTTGGCGTCAACGAAAAGACCCGCTCCTTTGCCCATCCCAGCAGTCTGTTCCTGCCCATGTACCGGGAGCTGCTGAATTATCAATACCTGGAGATGGATGAGGAACCTGAGCCCCCGGGAACCTGCCTGATTATCTGCGCCGATCATCCCACGCCGATAGGCTATGCCAACCAACTTGCGGAATGGAAGCAGCGCAAAGGCATTCCTACCCGGGTCGCCACCCGCACCGAGACCGGCAACACTTACGCTCAAATCAGGGCGTATATCCAAACCGCCTACGACACCTGGGATCCGCCCCTGGAATTCGTCCTGCTCCTGGGCGACGACACCAACAATATCAGTGATCCTTTCCATGTCCCCAGTAGCGGAGGTTATGCTGGCTCCGACCATCCTTACACTCAGGTCGCAGGAGGGGATATCTTAGGGGATATCGCCATTGGTCGGTTATCTGCCAATGACGCCGTGACCATGAATTTAATTGTGACCAAAACCCTGCGTTACGAGCAAAATCCCTATATGACCGGTCCTGATTGGTTCACTCAAGGGTATGTAACAGCCGGGACGATGTATCCCATCACCTCAGCTGTGAGCACGATGGAGTATGTCCGAACCAAGATGTATCAGGTTGGATTTACAGATGTACCGCTCCACACTCATCCCGGGCATATAAACGCCGGGCTGATGCGCGAAACCCTGAACACTGGGCGCTCATTCTATTTCGCCAGACCAGTATGGCTGGGTCAGATTTCGACAGGCGACTTAACTGGATTGTCCAATGGGTGGATGCTCCATTTTGTAACGGCTCTAACCTGTGCCACTGGTACTTTCACTAGCGGCACCTCCCTCTCCGAAGCTTGGCTGCGTTATGGATCAGCAGCCAATGGCGGTGGTGCCATCGGCTGTATCGGGACAGCAACTACTGGGAACCATACTCGCTATTTGAACACAATGGCTTTCGGTGTGGGCCATGGCTTCTTTGTGAACGGCACGCACTACCCCGGCATTGCCTTAATGGAAGGCAAGCTGCAAATGTACCGAAACTACTCCCTCGGGGAATACTATTCTGTGGTTAACGTTTGTGATTGGCACAATCTGATGGGAGATCCAGCGGTACCGGTCTGGACCGCGTTTCCCACCGTTTTCGATGTAATTTATCCATCGGAAATTCCTTTGGGGACGAATCGGATACAGGTCCATGTTCGAGATGCAACCTGGAACGATGTGGATGGCGCCTTGGTGTGCCTGATGAAAGGCGATGAAACCTGGACACGAGCCTACACCGACGCATCTGGAACCCTGGAAATGCCCACCGGTCCCGAAACCGAAGGCACTCTGTGGCTCACGGTTTCCAAACCCAATTTCGTGCCATACCAGGCGGACATCACCGTAAGTGAACGGGAGATCTATGTGGGATACGTGGAAGCGTCAATCGATGACGACACCACCGGAGGCACGTTCGGAAATGGCGACGGCGAGCTGAATCCCGGCGAAATCGTCGATCTGACCATCACAGCTCGGAATTTCGGAAACTCGGTGACTGCCACTGATATTATAGGCTCCTTGTCCAGCTTCGACACTTCCTTGGTACAAGTCCTTGTCAATCAGCAATTTTTCCCGAATCTTGACCCGGGAGCCGAAGCCCAATCCCTGGGTGCTTTTCGAATTGAGCTATCCGGTTTCGCCCAGGACCAGGATCACACTCCGCTGTTGCTTTCTTTCGCCTCGTCCCAGCAGACTGACACTTCTTTGGTCAATCTGACTATCGTCTCCGGTCAGATGCAGTTGTATGATCACCGATTCCTGCTGTCTGATAACCGCCTGGATCCGGGCGAGACCGAGCAATTGACCGTCACCATAGAGAACCTGGGGCATCGAGATTTGACCAACGTTCAAGGACACCTATTCACTTCCGACCCCAGGATCACTATCCCGGAACCCAATGCCTTTTTCGGTTCGGTGGCAGTCGGCGATACCTTGTCAAATTCCGCAGATCCCTTTGAGATCACCGCGGCTTCCACCACTATCCCCGGTCACCCCACTACCATCGGTGTGGCTCTAAGCGGCGATGACGGATTCCTCGATACCATCTATGTCTTCTTCGAAGTCGGCTTGCCACGACTTTTCGATCCCACCGGACCCGACGCCTACGGTTACTATTGCTTTGACAACGGGGATACCGGTTATGCCCAAGCCCCCGAATATCACTGGATCGAAATCGATCCGGCGTATGGCGGTGCCGGTGATCCCTTGCCCCTGCTGGATAGCGTGGAAACCACTGACGATAACGTCGTCCGTGCCCTGCCTTTCACCTTCCGCTTCTATGGAGTGGACTACGATACTATTACCATCTGCTCTAACGGCTGGGCGGCGCTGGGCAATCAATGGTTGTTCAGGAACTTCCGGAATTATCACATTCCCGGTCCGGACGGTCCCGATGCCATGTTAGCTGCATTCTGGGATGAGTTGGTAATGGGTCAAGGAAAGGTCTTCATGGAATACATCGAAACGGACGGGATTCTTGTCATTGAATGGTCCCGAGTGGCAACGGATCATAATCACTATCCCGAAACCTTCGAGATCATCCTGTACGATCCGGCGCAACATCCAACGCCATCCGGCGACGGATTGATCGCGTACCAGTACGAAACAATCAACAATATGATCGGACGGTCCGACGACAACGACTACGGCACCGTAGGCATCGAAGACCACACTCAAACCGTCGGTCTTGAGATGACCTATTGGAATACCTATTCCCCCGGCGCTGCTCCCCTGGAATCCGGCAGGGCATACCTATTCACGACTCTGGAAGCTGTCTCCAGCGCCGAATTTGAAGAGCCGCCTGCACCTCTGGAATATTCCTTAGGTCAAAACTACCCCAATCCGTTCAATCCGGTAACGGTTATCCCCTACAGCATCCGCGAAGCCGCTCATGTGTCGTTGACAGTATTCAACGTGCTTGGTCAGAAAGTGGTGACGTTGGTGGAGCATCGGCAGGAAGCGGGCGCTCATCATGCCATGTTCGACGCCACCTCCTTGTCTTCCGGCATCTACTTCTACCGCCTGGAAGCTGGCGTCTTCACCCAAACCCATAAGATGGTACTACTAAAATAGAGAACATAGGAGTATCTAAAAGGTAGCATCTTCACCGGATTTGAAACAGGTAGAACCTTGGGGGGCATGCTACACCGAACCCCTTTGTTTGCTAATATCTCCGACGGTTCAGGACATCCAGCCACTTGACTTTGTCAGTAGCGCAAGGAGGAAATCATGCAACCTTTCGTTCGGTTCGCTATCCGTCTCGGCATGGTCCTGCTTCTACTTCCTCCCGTGTTGGGGTATTCTTCCACCGGCTTTCATGAACCCAGTCCCACCGGTGGTGACATCACGGTTGCCACCACTTCTCCTTATCGGGGCTGCACCCGCTTGGAATTCACCAATCCTCGAATCTCCCGGGAAGAGGTCGCCATCGGTGATGAACGCTTCACCGACCTCTGGATTGAGGGGGAAAGCCAAACCTTGGATTCCGGATTACCATCTCTTCCAGTGGTGAACCGGGTAATCGGTATTCCGGATCGGGGTAAGGTGCAACTTAGGATTTTGGCGGCGGAATATACCGAGCAGATTGAGAACAAGCTATATCCTTCCCAAGGAATAGATGCAGACCCCGATGTGCCGAGTCCGCTCCAATGGAATCGCGACTTCTATAATCAGGATAAATGGTATCCGGAAGAAATTGTCACGCTGGGAGAACCAGCGGTAATGCGTGACGTCCGGTTAGTGACGGTCTCCGTCTGTCCGGTACAATATAATCCTGCTACCGGTGTCATTCGCACCTACCATAACATTGATGTCCAAATCGAACCCACCCCCGGTCCTGGTGTCAACGAAAAAACTAAGTCTTTCCCCCATCCCAGTAAGCTATTCATGCCCATGTACCGGCAGTTAGAGAATTTCGAGTACTTAGGGCTCGACCAGGAAGAGCTCCAACTACCGGGGACCTACTTGATTATATGTAGAGACACTACAACTTTATTGCAGGAGGTTCAAGTATTTGTTAATTGGAAACTTCAACAGGGAATCCCTACGGTGGTCAGGACAGACTGGTCTAACGCAAATGGAATAAAGAATATCATTCTAAACCTCTACAACACTTCAGACCCCCCTTTGGAATACGTGTTATTAGTAGGGAGTCCGGCAGCCACAGGAGCTTACAATGTTCCAACCTTTCAAATCCCGAATTTGCCAGGTCATCCTACTGACCATACATTCACTATGCTTGTAGGTAATGATATTCTCGGCGACGTTGCCATAGGTCGGTGGCCTGTAAGTTCCACAAATGAACTTCGAGTAGTAAGAAACAAGACCATTAACTATGAGAAGGACCCCTATATGTCCCAAAATGAATGGTTTTCCTCAAGTGCGCTTTTAGCCGGAATTGGCATATACCGACCAGGGGGAATGATTTCAAACAGATATACCATGAGATATATAGAGCAACAAATGGCAGAACAGGGATTTTGCAACATAAACTATGCTGAATATCCCCCTGCTTTCAGTGTAGCACATTGGATTAATGAGCAAATAGACACGGGTCGATCCTTTTTCTTCTGGCGTCCCATCAGCAACGGGGAGGCTTATGGTCTTTATCCTGTAACCGCAATAGATGATCTCAATAATCATTATCAATTACCTTTTGTGAGTGAGATCACCTGCTATACGTGTGTATTTAATGGTTCACCAAGTGATATATGTGTTCATTGGCTTCTTGCTGGAAGTCTATTAAACCCTAGTGGTGCAGTAGCATGTGTAGGTATGACCTCTGGCACGTACGTATATTCCAATAATATTATAACCGCTGGGATGGCATATAGTTTTTTTGTCAATAACTCCCCTGAACCGGGAATAGCGGTAATGGAAGGCAAATTTCAGTGTTTTCGTATTTGTGGTGATCGTTATCCCATCCCAGGTCAAGATCAACAAATATATAGGTTGACTTTGATGGGTGACCCGGGAATAAAAATCTGGAATGCCACTCCCCAACTTTTCGATGTAGAACATCCCACTTCGATTCCTCTTGGAAGAAACAATATCCCGATTTTGGTCAAAGATGCCCAGGGAAATCCCGTCGCGGATGCCCTGGTGTGCCTAATGAAAGGCACCGAGACCTGGACCCGAGTTTTAACTGATGAATCAGGCTATCTGCTCATGCCTACAAATCCTCTGACAGTGGGAATTGACTCGCTGACAGTATCCAAAACCGGTTTCAAACCTTATCGGGCTTATATCAGCGTGGGCGTGCAGACCCTCTACTTGGGATATGAGCAGACAGTGCTGATTGACGATGACAACCAGGGCGGCACTTCCGGTAATGGTGATGGGGCACTGAATCCTGGTGAAATTGTGGACTTGCAAATCCGGATTCACAATTATGGATCCTCGATAACGGCTACCGTAGTAAAAGCTAATCTTTGGAGTTATGATAAGACACTTGCTACCGTGTTATGTGGTGACTTGTCATATCCCAATGCCATCGCTCCTGGACAGTCAGCAACATTTGCGGGCAGCTTTCGTGTCGAAATATCACGATGTGCTCAAGACCAGGTTTTGACTCCTTTATTATTAAGAATCAAATGTCAGCAAAATGCTGTGGGTGATACCTCCATAGTACCTCTGGCTATCGTATCGGGTCGTGCCCGGTTTGAATTCATTCAATTCCCGGGAGGCAATAATTACCCTTGGGCAGGCACAGAAATTGTCGTATCCATCAAGAACGTCGGAAGTAGGGAATTTATTGGAACTCAAGGTAAACTAATCACATCAGACCCTCGAATTAGAATCATTGATAACTACGGTTGGTTTGGTGACATTGGAGTGGACCAAGTGGCTAATAATGATGGAGATCGTTTTATTCTTGAATGCAATCCCCTGGAAACCTTTCCCGGGCATCCCGTTGCTTTTATTCTCGCTTTAAAAGGAAATGCCCAACCACCATTTCGCGATACGGTCACCTTTGTTGCCGAGGTTGGTTCACCCACTTTGCAGGACCCCACCGGACCAGATACCTATGGTTATTATTGCTATGACAATACAGAAGAAGAGCCAAGATATGATGTAAAGCTTCAGTACGGTCAATACAATTGGGTCGAAATCGACCCCGGTTTTGGTGGTCCAGGAAGCCACCTCGATTTAGAAGATTTTGACGAAGACCTGGATGAATCTATTGCAGCTCCTCTGCCCTTTGATTTTCGAATGTACGGGGTTGATTACGAAGCAGGCGCAAATGGTATAACGATTTGTTCCAATGGCTGGGCGGCTTTGGGAGACCAAACTCAGTTTGCAGACTTTCGAAATTACCGAATTCCAGGTCCCTTAGGTCCGAATGCTATGCTGGCGGCGCTCTGGGACGATTTGGTTGTTGGAGTCAATGTCAATCCGCCGTACAATTATGGTCATGTGTGTTGGTACTTCAATGAAGAGGAGAGGTATTTAGTTATCGAATGGTCACGTGTAAGAAACCGATTAGATACCGTTCCTGTGCAGACTTTTGAAATCATTCTGTATGACCCTTCAATATGGCATACCCGAACTGGAGACGGTATGATTAAATTCCAGTACCTTACTGTAACAAATATTATGGGCAATCAGCTTGACAATGGATACGCAACAGTGGGTATTGAGAATCATACCCAAACTGATGGTTTAGAAGTTACATATCATGAAGGTCTGCCAGATGGGTATGCTCCTGGGGCGGCTCATTTGCAGGATGGTAGGTCTTACCTGTTCACCAACCTGGAGAACTTGGCGTATGGCGGAATCTGTGGTACTGTGACAACTTATCCTTCGCAAGCACCGATTCCGGGGGCGACAGTTGCCATTCCGCAAGCGTTCTATGAGACTCAGACTAACGACCAGGGTCAATATGTTATTCTGGAGGTGCTGACAGGTCAATACACCGTTACGTGCACTGCGCCAGGATATTCTTTGGATTACCGACCCGGTGTGAAAATTTCCGAGGGCGCCCTCGTAACGGAAAATTTTGCATTGAGACCTACTCGAGGAAGCCTTGATTCTCTGGCAAACATTAGATTTCTAAAACCCTACGAATATTCACTCGGTCAAAGCTGTCCCAATCCCTTCAATCCAATCACGACCATTCCGTATTGCCTTAGGGAAGCCGGTGCGGTTAAGTTAGCGTTGTACAATGTATTGGGTCAGAAGGTGGTGACTCTGGTTGATGAATACCAGGAAGCCGGCGCTCATCGGGCGATGTTGGATGCCAGTTCCTTATCATCGGGCATTTACTTCTACCACCTGGAAACCGGCGCCTTCACTCACATCCGCAAAATGGTGCTGTTGAAATAGAAGTAGGTCGGGTTCCCTTGAAACCCGACATTCAAGTGTGGTATCGGATGTCCCCACCTAGCACTGTGACTTTGCCGAGAAAATGAAAAGCCCCGAACGGGGCTTTTCCCTTGGATTGCGGCAGCTTGCTGCCGCCGTATTTCGTGCAGAAGTCACGCTTCGGCACCTGACTAATCAAGAAATCTTTTGAAAACCTCCGCTTGGTCTCTGTGGCTCCCCCTTCCCGACCCCTGCTGAGATAATTCTGAGTGGCATTGTCCCCTCTGTTCATTCAAGTGTACTACTGTCCACTCCGTCATACAGAACTTCCCTCTCCTCCGCAAGATAATTCCCTAGATATTATTGACATACAACACAGGCATAGACCTTGCCCTATGCACAGGTAGACTTGGGTGCTGCACATAGATCGCCACATTTGGAATTTCAGTTAACGCGCAATGTTAATGGATTATCAAACGAGGAGGATGAGAAGATGAAACGGTTTCTCTTGACCGTGCTTGCAGTAGTCCTAATCATAGCAAGCGATTACGAGGTATCCCTGGCTGGCGGACGGGACGAGTGGGGATTGAAAATCGGATTAGACTTCGACAAACACATTTATACAGGTGCAAGTTCTGCATCTCGCGTCAGCGTGAACAATCGCGTTGGCTTGGTTATCGGGGTCTTCTTGACACATTATATCAGCAACCGGGTCGCCATTCAACCGGAGTTCTACTATGCCATCAGGGGCTTCACAAAAAAGTACTTGCATGAATCCAGGCTTGGATATACCTCCTATGAAGAAAAAGTGCGCATGGACTGTTTGGAAATGCCTCTGCTGTGGAAATTTCTCATAGGTTCAGGAACACCACAACCAAGTCTGTTCATTGGTCCGGATCTCACTCTATATGTGCAAAGCAGGGCCCTGGGTCACACCGGTGGTTTCGGCGGATGGGATCGTGCTGTGGATATGGGCATAATCTTAGGCGGAGGGCTGGACTTTGTTGCGGGTAAAGGCAAAATCCTTGTGGATGCCCGGCTTTTCTTGGGGCTGATGCGCATCTTTTTTTTCCCTGCATCACGCACCATAGAGCCCATGTTTTCTCTTCGAGTTGGCTATGCGTTCTGATTTGTGTTTCCCGTATAGCCACAAATCTTTTCAGGAAAGGGAATTACGTAGACTTTTATATGGCGTTGCAGCGATCAATAGAAAAGCCCCTTTCGGGGCTTTTGTTTTGGAGTGCGCAGGCTTGCCTGCGCCTTGGCTCGGGAAGCTTGCTTCCCGCTATGCTTCAAGGATTCGTACCATTGGCTCCTGTTTGGAGTTTAGCCCGGGGCAAGCCCCAAGGCAATTGAAGCGCAGGCAAGCCTACGCACTCCAAGGATGCTACTTATTGTACTCCGCCATAACGATCTCCGCCACTTCATCCCCCACCCGATCCTGCGCTTCCACCGTGGAAGCCCCGATATGCGGTGTCAACACCACGTTGGGATGTTTCCTGAGTGCCTCGTTCGTCGTAGGCTCCTCTTCATAGACGTCAATCCCCGCCGCCTTGACCTTGCCGGAATCCAGTGCCTTCAACAGTTCTTTCTCATCCACCGAACCGCCTCGGGCGCAGTTAATCAACACTGCGCCATCCTTCATCATGCCGAATTCCTTTTCGCCGATGTCGTATGGTTCCCCTTTGGCATGAGGAATATGCAGGGAGATAACGTCGGATTTTTTCAGCACTTCCTCCTTCGAAACCAGCTTCAGATTTGGGTAGTCCACATGGTCGATGTACATATCGTATCCCAAAATCGGTCCCATGCCCAATCCGTGGCATCGTTTGGCGACTTCGATCCCGATTCGACCGGTGCCGATGATCCCTAACGATTTGCCCGCCAGTTCGAATCCTTTCGAGAATTTCTTCTTTTCCCATTGCCCGTCCCGCATGGTGATATGAGCGGTATGGATATTTCGAGCTATCGAGAACATCATGCCCACCGCGAGTTCCGCTACCGACGCCGACGATGCCGCTGGCGTGTTCATTACTTTGACATTTTTTGCCTTGGCATGATCCACGTCGATATTATCCACCCCCACGCCGCCTCGGATAATCAGCTTCAAATCTCCGGCAGCTCCAGCGTCGATCTGGGGCACGCGAATCTTGGTCGCCGACCGAACCACCACCACGTCGTAGTTGCCGATGACCTTGTTCAAATCATCCGGTTCGCAATGTTGTTCATCCACCTGGAATCCGGCTTTTTTCAATTTCTGCACCGGACCTTGTGCCATGCCGTCTGTTACCAATAATTTAATCATACCTTTCCTCCGAATATTTTCTGTGCCGTCAAATCCAAGTCGTGCTGGCAGACGCCCTCGTCTACCAGACTTGATGTGTTATCGGTGATGTGCCGTCGGGTGCCCTCACCTTAAGAATACCTTTTTCACCGACAGTAAAAATAAGAAAAAGCAGGCGTTTTGTCAAGGGATTTCGGAAGGAATCGTGGGTGCTGTAGAGCGTGCCGTTGGGTGTCCTCACCCGACGGATTCAGCTTCTCCATCGGCAGGAAATGTACAAAAAAGGCGTGGATTTGTCAAGGAATTTCCATAAATAAAAGGGTATCCGATACGGAATACCCCTTCCAAAATCATTGCCACCGAAGATCCGTCGTACTCTGGAGGCGGGTCGCTGCATGCTGACCTTCTGGCCAGCAGGATGACAATGTACCACGCAGTCGCCATTTTTCTCATGACCGGTCTCCTGTATTGCTTTACCCTACTTTAATGTCCAACGTAGAATCCTGATACCTCCCGAATCTCCCGAATAGTAGTAGATGTTCCCCTTGGAGTCTGCCACAAACTTCTTGCCGTTCACGTAGTGAAAATCTATCCTATTTATCGGAAGCTCGTCAGTTGAAAAAATGAGTCGGTCACCGTCATACTTCACTATCTTGCGGATGCGCTTTTCTTTGTCAGCATTGTAATCGTAGACATAGTAATACTGATGCTGCGTGTCCAGTGAATACACAATTGCCACGTTCACCGTCTTGCGTCCCTCAAACCGCAATGTCTCGGGTGGTTCACCGTTCTTGAAAATCGTTAGATCTATCGTCTCGTGGTTTATTCGATTCCGTGTTGAATGGGCGTTGGCGGACGTGTACATATCCTGGCGTTGGTGTCTCATCGCGGTCATATCGGGAAACTTGCCATTCCGAAAATCGATGGGAATATACCCCCAGCCACCCCCGCTGAGGATTAAACCAGTATGCGGGAGGTAGCTGATCTTCTCGTCCAGGATGATGTTCCTCATGTCCTGAGGACCCTCCGGATTGACCTCATTGGTCATTTCACCCAGCAGGTCTCCTCTCTGGTTGTATTTTCGAATCACAACTTCGCCCGAACAATTCCAAGAGATATAGAAATTGCCCTGTTCGTCGTAACAGAAGTCCATGCCAGGTTGAACCAGAGCGACGCGGATCCTATCACCCTGAAAATTGTAGGTGCTCAAGAGATCGCCCTGCAAATAGCTGAAGTTGCCCTCAAAGTCAACGCCAATAGCTGTCGGTCCCATCAACTAGCCATTCTCATCGCGTTGCACCAGCAATTCCATAAATACCTCTTCATGGTATTCTTGGGCATAAGGGCAGCCGCATACGATCAGCAAGAGACAAAGCACACCGCAAAGAATCTGCGACCATATTCTAACCCATCCCATAATCGCCTCCTCTTCAAGAAATAATGACTTCCACACCAGGAAAAGATGTCAGGATGTTTTGGAAGGAAATGCCAGCGGAATGTAAAAAAAAACCAATAAAGTCAAGAGAAAAATGAGGTTTCTTCTGCTGATCCGGTCATGCCCTGCGGAGGCTCATTCTTCGATATGGATCTTGCTTCGGTAGATTTTCAATTTCCCCCGGTGGCGTTTGGATTCTAAGATGCGGGATTTGGCGGTGAGAGGAATGTGGGTGGGAATACGGCGTTTTCGGCGACGGCTGCGGGCGCGCAGTCTTTCCTTCAGCCGTTCCATCGCCAGTTGACGATTCTTCGCCTGAGAACGGTGTTCGGTGGCGACCACCGTGATGCCGGTAGGAATATGGCGGATTCGGACAGCGGTTTCCCGCTTGTTTTTGCGCTGCCCGCCAGGACCAGATGACTTGTAGAAGGTCTCCTCGATGTCGTCAAGCGGAATGCGGCGTTCACTGGCTTGTCGAAAAGAAGGCATGTTGCGAAAGGTGATTTTTTGTTTCGCTTTGCGAAAAATAATTTAGCGTTTCGGTAAAAAGCCGGCGGTTGATTGCCTCGCCACCCAAGATTGCCACATCCCTTGCCGAGGGATTCGCAATGACGCCGGAGGTGCCCTTCATGGATTCAACAAAACTGCGGTCACTTTGTAGAAAGCATGGATCATGTCCGGCGGCACGGAAATATCCGTCCAGGTGGTGTCCGGTGTGGAAGCCAGAAAATGCAGCAAATCGGGCGCGAAATCAGGAGTCGCCGGGTCGCGATAGATGTGATATTGGTCCACCACAATGGGATCACCCATTGTATTCTGCCGAACCGCATTCCACGTCAATTGAACGCTGCTGCTGGGAGCCTGTTGCATGGTGACAAACCGAACTTGCGCAGGCACATTGGGCGTCCAGGGGAGAATGCTGAACTCATCCAATACTGTGTTAGCCGTATCGATGGCAGTGACGTGAATGGAATCGGGATTGACCTCGACCCACAAGAAATGGTAGGCTTGAGCCGCCGCGACTACGTAGCTGGAATCGAAAGTGGGAGTGTACAGCCCGGCTCCACCTCCGCCCGTAATTACATACTTGATTCCATCACCCGGCTCGCATCGTTGGTAAAAGTGCTGGTGCCCATTGAGAACCATTTGCACGTGATGTTGTCGAAAAATCGGGCACCAATATTGCCGGATTCCCATGTTGTTGGGATTGCCGGTTCCGCTGGTGTACGGCGGCATGTGGAAGATCGCGATTCGGTAAGGCTGATTCGTCGCCGTCAAGTCCGCCTCAATCCACTGAGTTTCCGGCGTCTGCGGTCCATACTGCCATGCCACTTCGGAATTCAATGCGATCACATGCATCGGACCGTAGTCGAAACTGAAATAGAGCTCATTCCCGGGCAATTCCATGAGGGTCTGATAGTTCGTGAATGTGAAATTGGGCGGTGTGTTCCACGGGTCGGAGTCATGACCACCGACGATGGAAATGAAGGGTGACGTCATCATGGCGGTGGCTGCCGGTTGGAATAAGTAGGCGTCGAATTCCCACAATTCCCCATGGTACGCCAGGTCGCCGGTGCTCAGGATCAGTCGATGCGGGTACTGCATATACCGATCGACAACGGTGCGATGGACGGTGGGATTGCTTCGACTGTCGCCATAGGCGATGATCTCGAAAGCCTGTGAGGGCGTGGGGGCGGTCCAGAAATCGCCAGTCGCCGTGTCCAAATCGCATATCACGCGATAATAATAATGTGTGTTTCCCGTCAACCCGCTGAGTTCCACATGGTGCAAGGTGTCTGAGGTTGCCTCAACCGCCACATCGGAATAGGGAATGCCGGTCCCAAACTGCACGATCCCAGCCGACGGCAATCCTGTCCCCCAACTGACTACTATGCAGTGATTCGGGTCATTGACGAACGACAAGTAGGGTCCCCGATTGATCGCAGCCCGGCTCGTCGCCGGTACCATGCACAACGTCACGAGTAACCACATCACACCGAAAATCAGCCCTCGGAAGCTGCCGCCTATCAGTCGTAACTGCCTATTCATGATTTCTTGCCCTTGAAATGACGACGCAGGTACTCCACCACAGAGCTTCCCGGTCTTGCGCGCGCTCCTTTAATATAATCAAAATCCGCCACAATATCAACAGGAGACTCTCAAAGACCCGAAATTTTCTAAGGCTTTGTCAATAGGCAATATAGCGATAGAGCCAAAGCACAAAAAAATTTTCGTGGCTGTGATTTTACGGTTGCGTTTTGAAAATAATTGCTTATATTATAGCACGACGACAACCTCACTTCCGAATCTCCAGCGTCACCACAATCTGCCATCTTGAGGAGAGGAGTTCCATTCGTTGACCCTGTCGATCCTGGACTGGTCTATCATCGTCATCTATATCGCAGTGGTGTTGGTAGTGGGGTTGGCGTACACTCGCCGCGCCCAGCGGAGCACTCAGGAATATTTTCTAAGCGGTCGCAGTCTTCCGTGGTGGTTGGCAGGGACCTCGATGGTCGCGACCAGTTTTTCGGTGGATACACCGCTGTTGGTGACTGGTTGGACCCGGACCGGAGGCATACAGGCGAATTGGGTGTGGTGGGGTCTGGGGGTGTCCGGGCTGTTTTCGGTCTTTGCATTGTCGCGCTTGTGGCGCCGAGCCAGCGTAGTGACCGATGTGGAGCTGACGGAATTGCGATATTCCGGTCGCTCCGCACGATGGCTTCGGGCATTTCGAGGTTTCTGGCTGGCAGTTCCCGTTAATACCATCGCCATGGCGATGGTGCTACGAGGGATGGGAAAAGTTGCTAAGGCGGTCACCGGCTTACCGGAAGAAGTCACATTGCCTATTGCCGGAGGTGTCGTCTTCGTTTGCACCTATGCCTCGGGGCTATGGGGCGTGATATTCACTGACTTCATCGAGTACATCATCGCCCAGGGTTCTGCTATCATATTCGCTTTTTTCGCGGTGCGCCATGTGGGAGGTTTGTCTTCCCTGGTCAAGTCGGTCTCGCACGACCTGGTGACCGTTTTCCCCCATCCGCCAGTTCATACTTCCATCTGGGAAGCGGGATTCTGGACTCCAGCGGTAGTCGCTCTGGCGGTATACGCTTTTGTACAATGGTGGGCGTATTTGAATAGTGATGGGGGCGGTAAGATCATCCAGAGGCTGTCTGCGTCCAAAGACGAGCAACATGCCATGTGGGGTTTGTTGTGGTTCAACGTGGCTCATTATGTGATTCGGACGTGGCCCTGGATCCTGTGCGCCCTGGTATCTTTGATCGTGTATCCCGTGATCGCAGACCCCGAAATGGCGTATCCGCAACTGATGATGGATATTATGCCGGCGGGATGGCTGGGATTGATGATCGCAGGCTTCGTGGCGGCATTCATGTCCACCATCAATTCCCAGTTGAATTGGGGCGCCAGCTACGTTATTAACGACATCTATCGAAGGTTCGTCACCAAAGACGCCAGCGACCGCCATTATGTGGTTGCATCCAGGGTCACCGTACTGGTCCTGTCCGCCTTGACCGTCTTGGTGGCGCTCTTCATCGATTCGGTACGGGCAGCCTTCATGTTCATACTGGCGTTCGGAGCCGGCACCGGAGCGGTGTACATCCTGCGTTGGTTCTGGTGGAGAATCAATGCCTGGACCGAAATCAGCGCCATGATCGCATCCACTGTGATCTCCTCGACGCTGTACCTGTTGAATAAGTACGCCGATGCCGGAGTCTCCTATCCGGCGATCATCACCATCACGGCTTTCGGCTCGGCAGTGGTCTGGTTGGCGGTGACTTATGCGACTCCGCCGGTCCCGTTGCAGCAGCTTGCCGAATTCTGCCGCCGGACAAGACCCTGGGGTGCCTGGAAACCAGTCAGAGCCACCTTGGACACGGCGACGGTAACCGCTGCGGAAGGAGAAGTTGCCCGGGTAATCGCCTGGTGTGTGATGGGAACCGTCGGACTCTTCGCTTTGATGTTCGGGATTGGGAAAGTGCTGCTGGGTAGTCCGTGGCTTGGGGCGGCATTGTTGGTAGTCGCTGCCGCGTGCTCGGCAGCGCTAATCCTTACCGGAGGATTACGAGCCGAAGCAGGTCAGCGGCAACGTGCCATGGGCGCCCGGGCTTCTCGAGGAACGGTGTAACTGGTGCAAGGTTGGATTCGAACGTGGTTGGGCTGACGAATAGGCAGATTCGCGAGATTGCTGCCCTGGAGCATGCCAGGATTCGACGGGAACGCAGGCGGTTCCTGATCGAAGGCTTGTTGTGCGTGGAGGAAGCGCTTCGTGTCGGATATCCAGTTGAGACGGTGTTCTTGACCTCGGAAATCCGGGACTCCGATGCCGGCAAGCGCGTCTGGGAAATGTGCCGCCGAAACCGGGTAGATGTGGAGCAGGTGCCCGTTGGCGCAGTGGAGCGAATGTCCTCTCAGGAGCATCCTCAAGGAGTCATCGCCGTCGGAATCTGCCGCGAGGCTTCATCAAACTGGATCGAGAGTGATGAGGATATCCTAATGGTCATTCCCTTTCTGTCCGATCCGGGCAATCTGGGCACCATCTTGCGGACGGCGCATGCGTTCGACATCCGATCGATCTGGATCGGGGACGGATCAGTGGATCCCTGGAATCCCAAAGTGGTCCGGGGTTCCATGGGTTCCCTGTTCCATCTGAAGCTGCAGCGATCGGCGACCCTGGCTGACAATCTGGGCGCTTTGAAAGCCAGGGACGTGCAACTCTGGGCTCTGGATTCCAATGGCGATACACCGGTTGCGGAAATTCTGCACCGGCACGGGAAAACCGCTCTGATTATCGGGCATGAGGCGGAAGGGATCCCTGCGGACCTGCGTGCCATCTGTCACAAGCGGGTGGTTCTCGGGCAACCCGGAGCAGGAGTCGGCTCTCTCAACGTGGCAGTGGCTGCAGCCATTCTGATGTACTTGCTCCGGCATCCATCTTGATGCCATCACCCGAAGATCGCATATTCGAATCAGACACGAGTTCCCTTGAGATCTTCGGAAATCGGCATAGGGGAAACACAGTGGGAGGATCGATGACTCGAATCATTAACCGAGACCGAAGACGCAGTTGGAGATATTATCGAGCGCTGTCAAAAGTGTTCCTGTATTTGGGAATTGTGGCTGCGGTCGGCGTGGCTCCGGTTTCGCTGTTCGTTCTGACCGGTCAATGGGGGATTCTGTGGCTTCTAATCGTACTTCTAATTCTATGTATAATATTCTTTTCGTGTTATGCCTATGTCATTGGACTCATTCGACGGTGACGCCCATGAGGGCGAATTGAACGGCGAACCGACCGTTCGGATTGGTTTGCTGCAAGCTGTTCCGGAAGTGTTGGTCAACCTCCACGGGCAGTGGTCTGTCACCACGGGTTCCGGGATGGGGCGATTCGGCTCCCGACGGATTGCCGACCTGCATCTGAAGTTCCGATTCTCTCCCCTCGGATGCAAGCATACCTCCCGGCGACGGTATACGGTCAAATTGTCGGAATTCTTCTCCACCGAGTCGATCACTCGCTGGCTGCCGGTGTTGAAGAAGATCGGGGTGGACGGGAACCTCTCGATTTTGGAAGCCGGTCGGCTGTGGTCGATTCGTGGCAAGACGTGGGATGCGCGGACTCGATGGGTGGTCGCCGGCGATTATGGCAGCCTGGAAGAAGCCGGAGAGGCGTCGCGGGAATGGAGCCGTGAATTGTCGGATCGAGTCCAGGCAAAGCCGGACCTATTTTGGCCCCTGGTGGAACCTGGCGACCGCCTGAAGAGCACGGAACCGGCGGGTGCGGTCGAAGTTCGAATCGGGGACGAGCTGTTTCGCGACCCCTTGATTCGAATCGAACCGCTAAGCAGCAAGTCCTATTTCTCCATCTACGATGTGATCATCGGAAAGCAGTTCCATTGGGAACATCGCAAGACGGTACGCTACGTCGGAAAACTGATGCTCATGGGAGATGATCCGGAAGGGATCACCGTCGTCAACGAATTGCCGATCGAGTCGTATTTGGAATCGGTGACGTCGTCGGAAGCCAGTCTGGGCGCACCGGACGAATATTTGAAGGCTCAGTGCGTGGCTGCACGCTCCACCGTCCTTGCTACCGTTTCCCGGCATCATCGCGCAGATCCGTTTGACTTGTGCGCCGAGGACCATTGCCAGTGCTATTATGGCACGGATGTGATTGACAAGAAGATTACCCGAGTGCTGAAGTCGATGCGGGGACTGGTGCGAGTGATGGGATATCGACCGGCGGATTGCCGTTATTCGAAGATCTGTGGCGGCAAGTCGGAAAATTACTCCGACGTGTGGGGCGGAGAGCCGGTTCCGTATCTTGTGTCCAGGTCGTGCGGCGGCGGACGTGGCAAAGAAGCCGCCACCGTTGAAGAGGTTCTGGATCCGGCTTACAACGCTTATTGCAATCCCAAAGTACACAAGTACCCCAATTCGCTGGAGCATGCCAAGAATCTGTTCCGATGGGAGCAGGAATGGCAGGCGAAGGAACTGGCGGACCAGGTGGAAGAAGTGTTGAATGCGCCGGCGACTGAGGGGGGACTGCGCTGTGCAAATGGCGGTACGCATCTTGCCACGATCCGGGAGCTGCGCCCATTGACTCGTGGTGCTTCCGGGCGGATTACTCGACTTCTTCTGGTCGGATCGGAAGGCGAGGCGACCATCCGAGGAGAGTTGGCGATTCGCAAGTTGCTGTCTCGCACCCATCTGCCCAGCTCGATGTTTGTGGTGGAAAGTAATGGTGGTGACGGCGGATTTCGGCTGCGAGGTGGTGGATGGGGTCATGGCGTGGGCATGTGTCAACTTGGCGGGATTGCCCTGGCAAGGACGGGAATTTCTTTTGATCGAATTCTGGATTCCTACTATCCCGGGACGATTACCGACCGCCTGTGGTGAGTCCGCGAGGGTTGTCCTGTAGGGGGCTTAACATGTTAAGCCCCTACGCTACCAATGATGATTTTGAGCGACACGCACACTCATATGGATTTTTCCGAATTCGACAGCGACCGTGATGCCGTCATTGACAGAGCCGTCCAGGCGGGTCTGGTATTGATGATCGATATCGGGATCGATTTGCCGACATCCAGGCGGGCGGTGCAGATTGCCAAGCAAAGGGCGGAGATTTTCGCCACAGTCGGATTCCATCCTCACGAGGCTCAGAGTGCGACTCCGGACGCCATCGGACAATTGGAAAGCCTTATTTCCGAATCGAGGGTCGTCCCCGGGCAACAATCCAGGATCGTCGCGGTGGGCGAAGTCGGCTTGGACTATTATCGCAATCTGTCTCCGCGTCTGATGCAGCAGCAGACGTTCCGGGAAATGATCGACCTGGCGAAACGGCACGATCTTCCTCTGGTAATCCACACTCGGAACGCTCACCGCGACATTTTGTTAATTCTGGATGACGAGGGAATCCCCAACCGGGGCGGCGTGTTCCATTGCTTCAGCGGGGATTCTGATTTCGCCCTAGAGGTGCTTCGCCGCGGATTCCATATTTCCTTCACTGGCAACATTACGTATAAGAATTCTCCTCTGCCCGGCATCGCTGCGCAGATTCCATTGGAAAAGACGATGCTGGAGACTGATTGCCCGTTTCTGGCGCCGATTCCTCATCGAGGGAAGCGGTCGGAGCCGGTGATGGTCTTGTCCGTCGCTAAGAAATTGGCGGAAATACACAGGGTGCCGACGGAACAGGTGGGAGAGGTTTGCACCCAAACGGCGTTTGACCTATTCGGCATTGCAGCGTAGGTTGGGTTGGGGCTTATGCCCGTAACCCAACGGATTTTCTAACCGCAGGGTGAGGACACTTCGCAGCACGAAACTGGCTGTTGCACGACCTATAGCACGGGCATTTTGCCCGTGCCTTATTCTCCGGGGTGCATTTGTGGAACGCGATTTCGAAAGGATCATCACTCACAACGATTTCGACGGCGTGGCTTCAGCCGCCATTTGCTCGTACATGTATGATATTGACACAGTGGTCTTTGCGGGACCCAATTCAATCACCCGGTCCGAGATCTCGGTGACGGATAGGGACATTATCTGCGATCTTCCGTATCCGTTGGTGGCAGGTTTGTGGTTCGATCATCACGCCGGAAATCTCGCTGAGGTACAACTTCGCGGCATCGATCCTCGCGCAATTCCGGGCGCATTTGCCGACAAGCTGTCGTGCTGCCGGGTAGTGTTTGATCACTTTTCGAAAGAGGAATCTTTGCCCGATGATTTCCGGGTGCTGGCGGAGGAAGCTGACATCATCGATTCCTTCGGGTACACTTCGGTGGAGGATTGGCGGCGGGAGACTCCCGCCAAGCGCATCGATTGGGCGATCAAAGCCCCCGGCACCACGCGGGAAAAGCTCCGATTCCTGCGCAATCTGGTCACACTGCTGCGAGACACCTCCCTCGAGGCAGCTTCCAAGGAGCCCTGGATCGCTGAGCGGGTTGCTCAGTCCCAGAAGCAGGAGCAGTGGATGCGCCAGATCATCCGGCAGATCTCCTCGTTTCTGCCCGAGGACCGGGATTGCGAAATCGTCGTCCTGGATATGACCGGCTTGCATGTGCGTGAGAAGATCATCAAGAATCTGGCGCTGCTGGATTTTCCTCAGGCGCTGGCATTCTTGGAAATTCAGCCCCTGTACCAGCACGGAGTCAGATCCAACGACCTGTCGATCTCCATGTCCCTGTCGCTGAACATGAACGGCAGAATGCACGGCAAGGACGTGGGAGAAATTCTCCGTGAGTTGAATTTGGGGGACGGGCATGTCGGTGCCGGAGCCGGAACACTCACGTCTTCGACCAAGGCGGAAATGACCAGAAAAAAGCAGGAAGTCTTGGCGAAAATCTTCGAAATCTGGGAATCTCAACGGATGGAAAATCCGCGATAGGACCCAAAATCCTCTCCTGGGACAAGACTGAGTCATCAGATCATATAGGGAGCCAGGTGTTATAGCTCATTGTTATTATGGAACGTAGATAGATGGTGGATCACGCGACGGTTGATTGGACAAGGAATTAGTGCTGTATTTTGCTTGAGCGACAAAATTTGGCAGGATCGTGCTTTTTTGCTTGACAATACGCTCAGATTTGTTTATATTCTATCGTTACGGGAAAAAAGTCACAGAAAGGAGGCCTTGAATGAAGGTCATTAATGTACTCTGTATGGCGTTAGCCGCCATGTTGATTGTAGTATTTGCCGCGTCGGCTCAGGATTTCTCGCCAGTCGTGGGCGTCACGCTCAGCAATCACAATGTGGGTCAAACCACGGAAGTCACGTTCAATTTCGTACAGGATTACGGCGAGCTGGACTGCGATTCGGTGTACACGACAATCAGTCAAGGGACGATCGCGTACGGATCCATGTCCCCCAATCAGACGGTCGGTGACGGCGATGCGATCATGGCAGGCGGGTTGTACACTCTGGCGTATGACTTGCGGGTGTTTTCGGTGACCCCAGCGCAGAACCGTGCCAGCATCCAGGGTATTGTCACGGCATCGAACCATCCAGATCTGCCGGTGGGCGCTGTGCTGTACCACATGGAGGTCAACGGGAATTTCAGCAATATCCGGATCACGGAGTGGTCGGACAGTGCTGATGGCAACAACTGGACGCAGGGGACCGTAGTCGAAACCCGATACTTCGCGCTTTTGACCCTGCCCCATGCGGAATCGGTGGCGTTCGACATCAACTGCGTGTCGGAACCGGATAACAGCAGCATTGTCCACTATTACCATGACGTGATCGAAGTCGCTCTGGGGATCGAGGATTCCCCCAACATGACGCCGATCACCTATTCATTGGCGCAGAACTACCCCAACCCGTTCAACTCCTCGACGGTCATTTCGTACAATGTTCCGGTGACCGGTCATGTAGTGTTGAGCATTTACAATACCGAGGGGCGGTTGGTTCGGACCTTGGTGAATGGTCAGTCCGCGCCTGGGTTGCACAATGTGATCTGGAACGGCATGAGCGATTTCGGAACCGCAGTTGCAACGGGTGTTTATATCTACAGGTTGCAAACAGGTGATTTCAATGCAATTCGGAAGATGGTGTACTTGAAGTAATTACCGATTGCGGCCTCCCATTCTCTGTGCGTGAATAGATCTCCATGTATCCCCCGGAGGGCAACCACCGGGGGATTTTTTCTACTCATAATCGCAAGGCGTAAGACCCCATTATCTTACCGTTGCAGTGGTGTCAAACGTCCCGTTTGACAGCACATTGGAATTGCTCGGGGAAGGGAATTTCGTGGGCGGGATGCCCATAGCACGAATGACCGTTCTCCGCGAGCAGATAGAAGGGACATATTAGATGCAATTACAGGGCAAGACCTGTTTGGTGACAGGCGGGGCGGGATTTGTGGGCAGTCACGTTGTCGATTACCTGATAAGCAGCGGTGCCGACGTGACCGTGATCGATGACCTGTCCGGCGGGTACCGCGAGAATATCCATCCCAAGGCACATTTCGTCCAGAAGGACGTCAATGCGCTGCAACTCCGCGACCTGGAGGGCGTGCAAGTCGTGTATCACCTGGCGGCTCATCCCGCGGAGGGATTGTCCGTATTCATGCCGTATAAGAATACCTATAACAACTATTTGTCATCTCTGAAGCTGCTGACTGCAGCCGTGGAAACCGGTGTTGAGACCATCGTCTTCACATCCAGTATCGCCGCCTACGGCGCCGATCCCCGACCGCCATTCCGGGAAGATGATCGATTGGAGCCGGTGGATCCGTATGGCATCGGCAAAGCAATGGTTGAGCGGCTTCTCAAGCTGTACGGCGAGGAATTTGGCTTCAATTATGTGATTTTGCGCCCGTACAACATCTATGGCATCCGGCAGGATCTAAGGTCTCCTTATCGCAATGTGCTCGGGATATTCATCAATCGGCTGATGAAAGGCGAACCTCCAGTCATATTCGGAGACGGCGAACAGCAGCGTGCCTTTACTCATATCTCGGATGTGGCTCCGGTGCTGGCGAAGTCGGGATTCGATCCCCGGTGCTTCGGGCAAATCATCAATCTTGGAAGCGACCGCCCCGTGACCATCAATTATATCGCGCGGCTGGTGCTCGACGCATTTCAATCTGACTTTTCGCCCATCTTTCACCCCCATCGCCCCTTCGAGGTTGACATCGCCTATTCGGACATCAGCCGGGCTCGAGAATTGCTTGACTTCGAGCCCAAGGCAGACCTGGAAACCGAAGTTCGAAAGATGGTTGAATGGGCTCGCAAGAAGGGTCCTCAAAAGCTCAGGCGCTATCCCCGTGAAGAATTCGAAATCACCAGGAAAGTCCCGGAGATCTGGCTTTCATCCTAACGTTTCCCTGTCCCGTCGCATGGGCATCCTGCCCATGTCAGGACACGGGCTGGAAGCCCGTGTGACCCTGGTTGCGATTCTGTTTCTGATCTGCAGCACTGCAAGCGCCGAAACGGGAAATATCGCAGGTCGGGTCGTGGATCCAGGAGGATATCCGATCGCCGGTGTCAATGTGATGTCGGTTACTCATCGCTACGGCGCCGCTACTGACACCGAGGGACGATTCAATATCCCGGGATTACCCCCATCCTCCTATTCCTTCGTCTTCAGCCACCTGGGATACCTTACCGACACGTTGGAGGTCGTGGTTTCCGAAGCCAAGACTTCGACGCTGTTGGTGGTCCTGAAGGAGGACATCCTGGAGCTTCAGGGCGTGGAGCTGGTGATAGACCGGGAACGGATCGAGGACCAGGCGACGTCGGGACGGATGATTGTTCGGCGCAGCGAAGTATCCGCCCTGCCCGGAGGAACCGAAGACCCGCTGCGGGCGATGACGCTGATCCCGGGCGTGGTGGCAAGGAATCCGGATGACGCCGATTGGTCGGTGCGGGGTGCGGATATGAGCGAGATGAGGGTGCTCCTGGACGGAATCTCATTGCCCCGTCCCACCCATTTCGGATTGCTGTCGCGAAGCCTTTCCATATTCAATCCTCTGGTGACCGACCGCTTTGAGCTGTGGAAGGGCGGGATGCCTGCCAATTACGGACGAGCCTTGGGCGGGCTTCTACAAGTGGAATCGAAGGACAGCGACGCCGATGAGCTCCAGGGATCGGTGATTTTGACCTATTTGACCGGAAATCTGGGCTGGGAAGTCCCCATTGCGGAATCGGTGCATTGGGTGAGCGGGGTGCGGCTGAATTACGATCCCGGCGTCTATCGATTCCTGGAGCAGACGTTTCGGGATCGGTTCGTGCGTCCCACCATTCGTGATGCTCAAGGATCGCTACGCATCGATGCCGGTCGCGACCATCGCCTCAGGTTGACCTACCTGGTATCCAGCGACCGATTGGAATCGTCGAGTTCTACCGGGATTCTGGATCACCGCAATCAGCTGCTGGCTGGAGGTTTGGGCTGGTCATGGACACCTGCCGCCGGCTGGTTCAGTCGCATGGTTGTCTATGGGTGGGAGACCCGGGAATCCCTCCTCAATGTCGATTTGCGCTCGGAGGAGAATTGGAACAACCGCCGCGTCGGGATCAGGGCAGACAATACTGTCCTGGTGTCCTCCGGCGGGCGATTCGTTTTTGGAGGAGTCGTTGAAACCGAAGAAGGGGATCGTCGGGACCCGGTCGCCAAGGCGGAGTTGTCCGGCACCCTCCGTGACGTGTACGGAGCGGGCTTCGCGGAAGCTCAGGTCAAGTGGGGGCAATTGCACACTGCTGCCGGTGTTCGTGCCGACGGCTACGGATGGCAGGTATTAGACGGCGGTGCTATCCAGAGTCACGGCTACTACTTGTATCGAATCAACCCGAGAGTCTCCTTAGGCTACTACCTGACGCCGGCTGTGATTCTCAAAGGGTCGTGGGGAACATTCACCCAGCCGGTGGATACGGCTCTGTATGATGCCACCCAATGGTCGGCGGGAATTGAAGTGCATCGCGGCAGTTGGTCGTGGGAAGTCACTGGGTACTTGCATGACCGCGAGCACGACTACGAGGGGATCCGACGCTATGCCAATGGCATCGAAGTGTTGGCACGACGCAGAGAAGGTGCGATTACCGGCTGGATGGGCGGCTCCTTTGGCGTCTCGGAACGGGAAGCCAAGGATATGCTGGAGCCGACCTTGATGGATCGCCGCTGGACGGTGTTAGGTGCATTGCTATGGAGCGTTCGGTACGACTGGAGATTGTCCAGCGAGTTATTCTTCGGCACTGGCTTCCCAATTTCGCCGGTGGATGGGCGCGTCTATGTGTATTCAAACACGGCAGCGAAGATCACTCGAGACTGGATTGCTACCTATGGACCTTTCGGAACCGACCGGCTGCCGGAGACGTTCCGGTGGGATCTCAAGGCGGCTCATGACATAGTGCCTTTCGGGCTGGACGCCACCGTGTTCGTGGAAATAATCAACGCCACGGCTCATGCCAATGCGGTGGATTATATTTGGTCACGGGATATTCGCGTCCGGGAAGAGCTGTTGGAATTCCCCACCTTCCTGCCCCTGCTGGGACTGGAGGTGAGGTTCTGATGATGACTCAGACGACGCTTATCTCTGCCCTTCGCACGCCGACCGATGTCATTTCCGCGAAAGCGGGAATCCATCTTCTCCCCCCTGCTATTGCTGGGGGGAACAAAAGGGGGGTCATCCTTGATAACCTGCAGTGCCTTCCGCTATTCCTCTTTGTCACTACGTTAGCATCCCTGCTCCTAGGCTGCCACGGCGATCCTCTGATGACTGCGGGCGAGCGCGAGCCGATGGATGTCGGCGGTGTAATCGCTTCGGATACTACCTGGCGGGCGGCAGACAGCCCGTTTCGGATAGTTGATGACCTGTTGATTCCTGACAGCGTGGTCTGGGAAGTGGAAGCTGGCACTGAGATTATTGTGGAATGGAATCGAGCCATTGATGTCCAGGGGGAAGCCCGATGGTACGGAACGCCGAACCAAAGAATCACGGTCAGATCGGATACCGGCATCTGGAGAGGACTCGAAATCTCCGGCGGACAGCAATCCATATTGCACGATGTGGATATTATGTACGCGGCAGTCGGAGTCATCATCGACAGCGCTGCGGTGGAATTCCTGGATTGCCGGTTTCTGTATTGTGATTCTGCGGGAATCAGAAGTGATGCGGCAATGGACATATCGATCTCTGGCTGCGAGTTCGTCAACAGCCGAACGTTGAATCTGCTCAGCCCTATCGCAATTCGGATAGCGGGCGGCGATTTTGTGAGTGTTCTCGACTGCACCATCGATGGATTCGGACAAGGCATCCATTTGCAGGGTAATATCGCTCTGGCGGCGATCGAGGGGAATGCTATCTCCAATTGCAGCATTGGGATCGTGTGCGACATCCCGGACAGTGTGGCGATATTGGACAACCAATTCCGGGGGACCGACACCGGCATCATTATCAGGGCAGGATCTCCGTATCTCGAAGGTAACAACTTTGTCAAGCAAAGCGAGACGATTCGCGTGGAAGGGAACGCAACCGCCACGGCACATTATAATGCGTTCGAAATCGGCACCGGATTGAGCTGGACGCATTATTCTGCGCTGGACGCCGATGCCAGCCATAACTGGTGGGGCACCGCTAATATGGATACAATCGAGGCATTGATCTTTGATCAACACGATGATTCCCTGGCGGGTCTGGTGGAGATCGAACCGATTCTGACGAGCCCTAACCAATAATCTGGAGTGCATAATGACCAATAGTAGATCCAAAGTCGCACTGGTTAGGTACTCAGAACCATCGGAATCTCCGTATCGATTCTCTGACAAGGGTCTGCAAGTCCTCCGAGATCGTCTTCTGGAGTTATTGGATCACCTGGATTGGGATCCGACGCGGATTCGGAACAAGTCGGTGCTGTTGAAGCCCAATCTGGTCCGACCGCAGCCTGACACGGTGCCGGCGGTTACCACCGATCCCAGGGTGATTCTGGCTTTGATTGACATCTTTCGGGATTGGGGCGCAGCCGAAGTGGCAGTTGGTGAGAAGCCGGGTTGGGGACTGCCGTCACGCGCAGGATTTAAGCAAGCCAAACTGGAGCCTTGGATCAAAGAACATGGCGGCGTCATCGTGCCCTTCGATGAAGAAGAGGCGGTCAAAATAGAGAATCCCCGTGCCGTTGTCTTCCGGCATGTCTTGCTCCCCATTACGGCTCGGCGATATCAGGTGATCGTCAATCTGCCGAAATTGAAGACCCATATGCACACTACCGTGTCGCTGGGGATCAAGAACCTGTACGGTTTTGTCACTGACGAGCAAAGGCTGCAGAATCACCGCAACGACTTGTATCAGAAGTTGGTGGATTTCCTATATGTTTTGAAGCCGGACCTGACGATTATCGACGGTATTTGGGCGTTGGAAGGTCAGGCGCCTTTGTATGGTATCACTGTCCCTGACATGGGCGTCCTGATCGGCTCGGAAGATATCGTCGCCGTCGATGCGGTAGGCAGCGCGATGATGGGGATCGATCCGGGCGAGGTCGCCACCACTCGGCTGGCGCACCAGGCTGGCTTTGGGACTATCAATCTAATGGACGTCGATTTTGAAGGCGTAGCAATCGCGGATGTCAGGAGGAACTTCCAACGGGCGGTGCTTGGCTCTGCAGGCACCTACGAGAATATTGAGGTGTTGGAAAATACAGCGTGTGTGGGGTGCCAGTCCGCGCTCAGGCATTCGCTGGATCGCTTGGCACGGGAAGAGAGATTCAAATCCAGCGTTGAGACTGTCGTTTTGGGACGGAACTTCTCCGACGAACAATTGGCATCCGTGGTGGAACGCCATAGCGCCAGAGTCTTCTGTTTCGGCGATTGCACTGAAGAGTTGTACTACAAACTTAGCGATATCGGGAACATCGTCTGGGTCCCGGGTTGTGCTCCTCATATTTTCGACTATTACCTGGCTTATCTGGACAAGCCCATCGAGGGCGAGCGCCCGCATAGTATTAAGTGAGTCAAGCTCCAGACCAGAGATCGCCAACCGGTGGAGGCAATCTGGTGTCAAACGAGTCGTTTGACACCAACGAAATCTGGTGTTAGTAACAGGCAAGATGCCGGTGATGCACGTGTAGAGGGTCGGAGTACTTCCCATCACTCGGAGGTTTCCGACCCTCACTCTGTAAGGTGAGGGCAAAGAGGCAGGGGCTTAGCATGCTAAGCCCCTACGTGAGCTGCCAGGCCGTGAGAGTGCAGCAGGCTGTACATCCGGTTGAAAAGCCCGTACTTGTACGGAATTTGGAAAAAAAAGCACGATGCTCTTGATTAAAATGCACTTGTTTCGTATATTGTAATTCTATATGCGGAAAAAACGTTGCAATCGCTTGCCCCTGTTTGGTCATTCTGAACCCAGCCCCCTTGAGGGGGGCAGTGAAGAATCTCCCCCGGCGAATTCAGGAACACCGTATCATGGCTGAGACGTTATCATACACACTTTCTGGGCTGCTGGAGCATCGGTCCGTCAAGACGCCGAACGACCCTCTGATGATCTTCCGTGACCGCGCCTGGACTTGGGCGGAAGTACGCGACGAGATGTGGCGTTGCGCCCATTTGCTTCAGGAGGCGGGACTTCGACCAGGCGACCGGGTGTTGGGAGTGTTTGATAAGTCGCCGGAAGCGGTATTGTGTTTCCTGGGTTCCGTTCGAGCCGGGGGTATTTTCGTGCCGGTCAATCCGCAGCTTAATGATCAGGATTTCGACTCGGTGCTTCTGGAAACCGAGCCACACATTGCGGTGACGTCTCCGACTTACGTGAATCGCACTCGCGTAAGAGCAACTCATGCGCTTCCGGTAGCTCCGCCTAAGGTACTCTCGTCGGGACTTGAGGGATCAGACGGACTGGGCGGAGTGATGAGAAGCCAGCGAGTGGTATCTCCGTCACATCTCGTGCAGCCAGAAGATGTAGCCTATTTGAATTACACCTCTGGAACCACCGGACGCCCCAAAGGAGCTATCACTACCCATCGTCACATCCTGGAAAATGCGCGAAGCGCCGCGGAAGCTTTAAAACTCCATTCCGGCGACGTGCATTTGTGCATGTTTCCGATCCACACCCACCCTCACGAAATCTTCGCTCGTCCTTTGCTTTTGGGCGGATCATTTGTCTTGCTGGACTCGATCCACCCTCGAAGCATCGCGGAAGCGATCACCAGACATCGCATCACCTGCATGATGGGCGTGACCCCCATGTACCGGTCGCTGCTGAGTGTGGCGGATTCTCCGGATTATGACTTCAGTTCCTTGAGGACTCCGGAAAGCGGAGGTATGGATTCGCCACTGTCTTTCGTGGAGGAGTTCGAACAGACGTTTGGCAGGAGGTTCCTGCCGGTGTGGGGCAGCACCGAGACAACCGGGATCGCAATCGCCACTCCTCCTATCGGCGATACTGTTCCAGGGAGTCTGGGCAAACCTTGCCCGGGCTACGAAGTGCAATTGATGGATGGCGACGGAAATCCGATCCAGGGTCCTGGTGAAGGGGAACTGTGGGTGAGAGGATCGGCGGTGGTGGGGGAATATTGGAATCGACCGGAGGAAACGAAGAGTGCCTTCTTTGAAGGCTGGTATCGCACCGGCGACATCGCCCGCCGAGAAGATGGCGGCTTCTACACGTTCCAGGGACGGCGGTTCGGCATGATGAAGGTGGGCGGTATGAAGGTATTCCCGCTGGAGATCGAACGAGTCCTGAGCCAGCATCCTGACGTCGAGGAAGCAGTAGTGATCGGCGCCAGAGACCATATGAAGGGCGAAATCCCTAAGGCGTACATCGTGCCGGTCAAAGGATCGAATCCGACTCGTACCGAGTTGAGAAAACACTGCCAGCGGCAGTTGCCGCCCTATAAGGTGCCACGCCGATTCGAGTTCCGAGAGGAGCTTCCGCGCACGCCCGGAGGGAAAGTCATTCGGTCGGTACTGGAAGCATCGGAAACCACCGCCGAGAGAATGCACGGGCTGGAAGCTCACGCCGCTGAGAAAAGACCAGGTTTGAATCTTGAGGAAGAGCTGGTCCGGTTGGATCGACGAATTCTGACGCTGTTGAATCGGCGGTCACAGCTTCTGATGCAGGACACGGATCCTGACCGGTCGGGCTCGGCGCTGATTCAAGATGAGCATATCCAGCGCGTGTTGGATGCCAACGAAGGACCCTTGTACGACGACGTGGCGGAGGAATTGCTGCGTCAAGTCCATTCCGCTACCCGTTTTCCCGGAGGCAAATGATATGGAAGCTATCCACGTCCGCGCCTCGACCTCAGATTATGACGTCTTGATCGGGCATCAGATCATCCACAGGTTTCCAGAGCTCTTTGCCGCATTCGATCCGGGCGGGGATTTGGTAGTGGTGACGGATGACGGCGTGGACGCTCACTACTCGGAATTGCCGTCGTTGCCGCGAACTGCCCACCGGTTAGTGCTGAAGCATGGCGAGCATTTGAAAAGCTTCGCCCAGGCGGAAGCCTTGATCCACCAACTCGCTGCATTGAAGGTAACTCGCGACGGGATGATTATCGCATTGGGAGGCGGTGTCCTCGGCGATCTGGCAGGCTTCGCGGCGTCAATATACCTTCGGGGGATACCGTGGATCGCGATACCGACGACCTTGCTGTCGCAGATTGACAGCGCCATCGGCGGCAAAGTCGCGGTCAATTTGCCGTATGGGAAGAATCTGGTGGGTGCGTTCTACCCTCCCCGTCTGGTGATCTGCGACACCCGGTTCTCGACCGACTTGCCGGAGCCGGAATTCGTTAACGGACTGGGGGAGGTGATCAAGACCGCGATCGTCGGCGATCCGCATCTGTTTGAATTGTTGGAAACTCGATTGGATGCCATCCTGGCGCGGGATCGGGATGTTCTGCAAATGGTGGTTGCATCGTGCGTCAAAGTCAAGGCGGTGATTGTGTCGAAGGACGAACGGGACCATGGCGAGCGAGCAGTCTTGAATCTCGGGCATACTGTCGCCCATGCCCTGGAGGCGGCGGATGGATTCGAAAATATCCCGCACGGGACCGCTGTGGTGCTGGGGATGCTCGCGGTGCTGCCATTGTCCGAGAAGCTTTGCGGTCTGCCATGCCAGCAGGCTGATCGCATTCGAAGCCTGATTCGACGTTTGCCGATTGAGTTCCCGTCGTCATTGCCGCCGGTGGAGACGATGGAGGCTTTTGCGGTACACGATAAGAAAGTTCGGCGCCAGACCCCGCAATGGGTACTCTTGAAGGACATTGGAGTACCGGTGACCGGAGTGACCGTCCCCGAAGGTCAGGTGCGATCGGCTTATGAGTCAATCCTGGAGGATCGGTGACGATTTCGATTATCCACGGCGTCAATTTGAGTCACTTAGGGCGGCGCGAACCCGAAATATATGGAACCGAAACTCTGGATGATATCAACCAGGGGCTACAATCGGCGTTTCCTGACATCAAATTCGATTTTGTGCAATCGGATATCGAGGGTGAGTTAGTACAAGTCATCTGGAAAGCGGCGAAACAATCCCAGGGGATCGTCTTGAATCCCGGAGGATATACTCATACCTCGGTGGCGATTCGGGATGCGGTGGCGGCGATTGACATCCCTGTCATCGAAGTGCATTTGAGCAATCTGCAGGCTCGAGAGCCGTTCCGGCACGAATCACTGACCGCGCCCGTGTGTTGGGGTCAGATCCAGGGCTTGGGGGCTCTAAGTTATCATCTCGCAGTTCGGGCGTTGATCGAGCGCGTGGCACGGGCGTCTCGCCCGTGAACAGGCATGGGCAGGATGCCCATGCGATGGGCGCAAGCCAGTATAGGAGATGCAATGCTTGCCATAGGCGACGTAGTGTTCGGGCAAGGGGTTCCGGTGATCATCGCCGGTCCGTGCGCTATCGAAAACCGTGAGCAATATTTCGCGGTCGCGTTGGAAGTCAAGCGCCGCGGAGTCAAGATTCTTCGAGGCGGCGCGTATAAGCCGAGGACCTCGCCCAATGCGTTCCAGGGGTTGCACGAAGAAGGATTGGAGCTTATCAAGGAAGTCAAAGATGCCACCGGTTTGCTGATTGTCACCGAAGCTATGGATACAGATACCCTCGACGCGGTGTGCGAAGTCTGTGATATCATTCAAATTGGCACGCGGAATATGGCGAATTATTCCCTGCTCAAGAAGGTCGGAAAGACCGGCAAACCTGTGCTCTTGAAACGCGGCTTCATGGCGACCATCCAGGAATTCGTGCAGGCTGCGGAATATTTGGTGAAAGAGGGGAATCAGAAGGTCCTGTTGTGCGAACGGGGGATCCGGACGTTCGAGACCGAGACCCGCAATACGCTGGATCTGTCGGCGGTTCCGCTGCTTCGGATGCTGACCACTCATCCGGTAATCGTGGATCCCAGCCATTCCACCGGTCGAGGAGATTTGGTGATTCCCATGACTCGTGCCGCGTTGGCTGCAGGAGCCGACGGAGTGATGATCGAAGTGCATCCCAATCCCCGGAAAGCGTTATGCGATGGGCTGCAATCCCTGGATTTTGCCGCCTTCGGCGAGCTGATGGACGAAGTGAATCGCCTGTTGCCCTACTTGCGAAGAGATGGACGTCCGTGATGTCCGAAGACAGTCCCACGGACGTCGAGCCAGTGGTCAGTCATGGGAAGGATGCCCCTGCCACGAAGAAACCTCGCACCGTCATTGTCGCCAGGAACACGGTGTGGAACCTGACCGCGAAGGGTGTCGATTTTGCGGGGAATTTGGCTGCGTCGATTTTGGTCGCCCGTGCCTATGGAGTGGAGGGGTTCGGGCAATTCTCGTTTGTGGTAGCGTTCGCAACCCTCTTCTCCATGGGGATGGACTGGGGATTGGATCATATCTTCGTCCGCGAGATCAGCCGTCGCCCTGGGGATGGTCGCCTCGAACTCGGTAATGTGCTGGGGTTGAAATTTCTGTTCTTGATCGGACTGATTCCTATCGTCATCATCGGGAATCAGGCGCTGGGGATGACCAAAGGCGTCCGCACCGCGGTTTACCTTGGGATCATCGGCATCATGATATTCCGGACCGGCTTCACCCGGATCGCGGAAGGAGTCTTCCTGGCGCGGGATGCCATGAGCCGGAAGGCGTTAATCACCGTCATATATCAAGTCTTGCGGCTTGTTGGGGTAGTCCTGGTTCTTCAATCCGGCGGTGGCTTGATCCTATTGTTTGTCGCCCTGCTGATGACTGATCTTTTCCAGGCGATTTTCGTGGGCATTTGGGTTCACAAACGCCTTGTCCCTGTAAGTCTCAAGTTCAATAGGATCCAGGTCGGGTTTTTCTTCGCCCAGGCGCTGCCCCTGGCAATATCTTTGTTTTGCAACGGCACCTTGTTTCAACAAGACATCCTGATTCTTAGGCATTTGACGGACGACACTCAGGTAGGGTTATTCAGTTCCGGGTATCGCATCGTAATGGGAATGGTCACATTCATTACGCCGGCATTCGCGGTATTGTTGCCGGAATTCAGTCGGAAAGCCGTGACGTCCAATTCAGATGTCTCAGTATTGGGCGGCAAGATCGCTCAATTGTTCTTAGCCGCGGTCATCCCCGGGGTGGTGCTCTTGGCTCTGATTGCCAAGCCATTGATGGTTTTATTGTACGGGCAGCCCTTCGCGGTGGCGGCGCCTGTCCTGCAAATTCTTGCCGCGGTAGTGTTTTTGAGATCCCTGGAATTCATGTTTGACATGGGGCTGATCTCGGTCAATAAGGCATGGTGGGTATTCATCGCCTCGTTTTCCAGCTTGGTGGTCAATGTGGTATTGAATTTCCTATGGATCCCCAAGTGGGGCTTCATGGGCGCGGTCTATGCCAAACTGGCGGCGGAAATCGTCGTGTTCGGTCTGGCATTCATGTTGTTTCAATTCGCGGTGCGCGGGTCGTTGCTTCCCAGGTGGATTTTGCGCCCCCTCGCTGCCAGTGTCGTATTCATCGCGGTAATGTACTTTGCGCAAAGGCTGGGAGCTTTTCCCGCTTACGTGATCGGGCTGGGGGCTTATCTCGTGACGTTCAGCGTGGTGGCAAGGAATGATCTGCTCGATCTGATTCACATTGGTCGCAGTTCGTGAGAGTCAGTTTCGATGCAAGAAAGGTCATTCTGAACGCAGTGAAGAATCTGACATGCGCGGCCGGGATGCCGGTGCTATGATAACGCCATTGGGACCCTTCACTTCGTTCAGGATGACAAACGCAGGTAGTTGCTCGTGAGAGTCTGTCTGATTTCCCCATATTCGGATTTCACCGCCATCGGAGTGCGCCTTCTGTCGGCGATTCTCAAGCACAAGGGGCATGATGTGACGACTCTGTTCCTGATGGATATGGGATTCGAATCGGACTATCATGTGGATTTCTCCGCCGGATACCCTGAGACTCTGATGGCGGAAGCCCTCGACCATGCCCGCGGATCGGACGTGGTCGGGATGTCCCTGGTGACGCCGTATTATCACCGGATCGCGCAGCTGACGGAGTATTTTCGCCAGCGCCTGGAGGTTCCGATTATCTGGGGCGGTGTGCATCCTACTCTTTGTCCGGAAGAAAGCCTGCGTCATGCGGACTACATCTGCGTCGGCGAAGGCGAATTTGCCTTCCCGGAATTCCTGGAGGCTCTGGCGTTTAATGGCGATCCTTTTTCGATTCCCAATATCTGGGGACGCAGAAATGGAGAGATCGTATCGAATAGCAGCCGCCCGCTTAACCGGAACCTGGACGCATTGCCCTATCCGGATTATGGTCCCGACGGTCAATTTGTAGTGTCGATGGACAATCGAAGGCTCTTGCCAGCCACGGAAGAATTGAATCGCAAGTATCTGTATCTGGGTCCGGTGCACGAAGGGCTGTACACGTATCACATCTTGACGTCCCGGGGATGTCCTCATCAATGTTCCTTTTGCGGCAATCTGGCAATGCACGCAGCGGCAGGCGAGAGGATCGGCTACCGACCCCGCAGTGTAGAGCATGTGATGGGCGAATTGGAAGCCATCCATCAGCGGTATGAGATTCGGGGCTTGCTGATTTCTGACGATGCCTTCATTGCATACAAGACCGAAGACATCCGCAAGTTTTCAAGCCTGTACAAAGAAAAGATCGGCGCCCCATTTCGGATCAACGCCACGCCGGTGTTGATCAAAGAGGAAAAGGTGCGTCTCTTAATGGATGCCGGGCTCAGATGGTTGGAGATCGGGATTCAATCGGGAAGTCCCAGGACTCTTGAGCTCTTCAAGCGCCAATGGAGTACTCCGGAAAGGGTTCTGCGTGCCGCCGAGATCGTCAAACCGTACCAGAAGAAGTGTCTGATCATCTACGACTTGATTTTGGATAATCCCTGGGAGCCGGTGGAAGATCTGATGGATACGCTGCGATTGGTTTTGAGGTTGCCGCGTCCTTATCATCTGCAGTCGTTTCCTTTGCTATTCTACCCCGGAACGGAATTGTACCACCGTGCGGTTCGGGAGGGGATCATCACCAAGGCGGACACCACCATCGTGGAAGAAGATCTTCAGGGCAAACGTGCCTGCTATGTCAATTTCCTGTTCACCCTGGTGGGTGTGCAGTGGTTTCCGCGATGGGCGGTTAAGATGCTTGGAATCCCGATCCTGGTTAGGATTGGCAGCCGACCGATTTTCGACAGATTCTTCGAGGGGCTCTATGCGGTGGCTCGACGGTTGAAGACCATGTTTTTCCGCCATCCGGCTCCCAAGGACGTTGTGATTAATGTGGAAATGTAGGTAAGGCGGCACGGGCGTCCCGCCCGTGGCTGCTCATGGGCAGCATGCCCATGAGACGGGTGCGAGTGCCGCAGGGTGTCCTCACCCTGCGGACATCAGTGGCTGTCAGGTGGGGACACTTGACAGCACAGAAGCTGCCACCGGCGGATGTGCAGGATGGGGACATCCTGCACCACGATTCGTGTAATATGATGGAACAACAACCGGCATCCCTGTTGCTGATCAGCCCGTACGCTGACATCATGGCGAACGGCGTCCGGATGCTGTCCGCCACACTCAGACACGCAGGATACCACGTGCGCACACTATTTCTGTATGATCTGAGCTTGCAACCGGAACTCGGCTATCGCCCTGATTTCGGCATGAGGTACTCGCAGTCGGTGCTGGATCAGGTGAGTGAGCTGGCGCAAGGGTTCGATCTGATTGGTATTTCGCTATTGACGAATTATTTCAATCACGCCGTTCAGCTTTCTAACCATCTCCGTCAGCACACGGATACTCCTATCATTTGGGGCGGAGTGCATCCTACGGTGCTGCCCGAGGAATGCCTGCAGCATGCTGATATGGTGTGCATCGGCGAAGCAGAAATCCCCATGCTCGAAGTGATGCAGCGTCTGACGGAAGAGAAGGATCTTCACGGCATCGATGGGATATGGGCTCGCGGCGATCAACGACCAGCAATCGGCTCTCTGGTGCAGGATCTGGATTCCTTGCCTTTCATGGATTTGAATTTCGACGATCAATACGTGCTGCTTCCGGATGGCAAGACGATTGGACCCTTGACAGATGCCCTGTTCGTGCATTACGCCTCGACTCGGGCGTTGTGGGATACCGATGACATGTTCTTCCAGGTCATCTCCACGCGAGGATGTCCCTATGGGTGTTCTTTCTGCATCAACCGATTCACCAAGGCACTCTACCAGGGGAAGGCGACCCTGCGCCGCCGGTCGTTCGACAACCTGTTCCGGGAAATCGAACAGGTCATGCATCGATTTCCGATCAAGCTGTTGATGATATCGGATGACTCATTCTTCGCCTGCAAAGAGGAGGAGATCGAATCGTTCGCAGCACGGTACCAGCAGACCATCGGAATCCCATTCCGTTGCCTGGCAACCCCCAATGCGGTTACTGATCGCAAAGTCAAGGCGTTGCTGGATGCGGGCATGTGCTGGCTGGAGGTCGGCGTCCAGAGCTGTTCACCGGACACACTAACGTTATTCCGGAGGCGATGGGGCAGCGTGGAAAAGGTCAAGAAGGCAGCCGAGGTACTGAGCCCCTATATGACGCGCCTGGAGGTCTTCTTCGACCTGATTATCGACAATCCCTGGGAGCCAAAAGAGCAGACGGCGGAAACCTTGCGCGCCATGGTCGAACTTCCCAGACCGTACAAGCTGCAGTTGTTCTCGTTGACACTATTCCCAGGCACGGAACTGTATGATCGGGGCATTGAAGAAGGACTGATACGTGATCCCGGAGACGATATCTACCGGAAGCACTATCTATCCAGGGACTATTCGTATTTCGGGCTGATGCTGTCGCTAATATATAGGAATTTCCCTCGGTGGTTGCTGCGGATTCTTCTGTGCAAACCCATGGTAACATTATTCCAGCGCGACTTGATGATACCACTGTACAGGTCTATGTTTGGGTTCGTGCGGGTACTGAAGATCATCAAGTATCTGCTCGGCGGACGCCCTGAGGTTATTCCGGATACTTCTAAAGGATAAGAGGGGTGGGATGTCCATGACACTGATCGTCATGATTTGGTGACATTATGACAGACACCAAGAAAGCATCATTCTTCCTCATAAGTCCGTATTCTGATATCACGGCTCCCGGCGTTCGCGCGTTGTCGGCGGTATTGCGGCAAGCCGGGTATCCAGTGCGATCCCTGTTTTTGCAGGACGTGACGCTGCTTCCGGAAAATCGTTTCCGGCCGGACTTCACCCGGAAATATCCGAATCGAGTGCTGGACCAGGTGGCGGAATTAGCGCAGGGATTCGATCTCGCTGGTATTTCGCTGATGACGAATTATTTCCAGCATTCCATCCAATTAACCGACCATATTCACAAGCAATTGGGGATTCCCGTGATCTGGGGCGGAATCCACCCCACCGTGCGCCCGGAGGAATGTATCCAATATGCGGACGCAGCCTGCATTGGCGAAGGGGAAGACGCCTTGCTGGAGGTGATGCAGCGGTTGAGCAATGGGAAAGACCTCTCCGGTATCAGGAACCTGTGGGTACGTGGCGCGGATCGCCCTGAGCTGCGTCCTCTGATCACCGACCTGGATTCTCTCCCATTTAGCGATTTGAATTTCGAGGATCAATTTGTGCTGCTGCCCGACGGCGAGCATATTGTGCCCTTGACTGACAAGTGGTTCGTCAGCTATGCCTCCAACCGGATGTTGTGGGACAGCGACAAGATGTTGTACCAGATTTTGACATCGCGGGGATGCCCTTACGGGTGCACGTTTTGCGTCAACTGGTACACCAGGAAATTGTACCAAGGACAGAGGGTGTATCGATCCCGATCGTTTCCACATGTTTTCCAAGAGCTCGAAGTCGCTGCGGAACGGTTTCCCGTTGGACATTTCGTGTTTTCCGATGATTCTTTTTTCGCCAGTTCGGAAAATGATTTGGAATCTTTCGCCGAAGAGTACAAGAAGCGTTTCCGGATTCCGTTCCGGTGCCTGGCAACGCCCAACGCCGTCACCGAGCGCAAAGTTCGTGCGCTGGAATCCGCCGGCTTGTGCTACGTGGAAGTCGGCATCCAGAGCTGTGCCGAGGAAACGCTGGCGATGTTCCGCCGGAAATGGGGAGGGGTCGAACACGTCCGGAATGCGGCACAAGTTTTCAGTAGGCATCCGTCCATCGAAGTGTTATATGATGTCATCATCGATAATCCCTGGGAACCGGTTGAGGATACAGTGCAGACCCTGAGGGAAATCGTCGAATTGCCCAGACCGTACTTGTTGCAGCTATTTTCCTTGACGCTGTTCCCTGGCACTGAGCTCTACGAAAGAGGTGTCCGAGAAGGGTTGATCGGCGACATCCACAAAGAAGTGTACCAAAAGCACTACCAGTCGCGCGAATTCACATATTTCAGCGTCTTGCTGTCGCTAATCTATCGGCTATACCCACGGTGGATTCTCCGCTTCTTGCTCTCCAAGCCTATGGTGGGGACATTCCACCACAATTACCTGAAGCCGTTGTACAAAGCGATATACGAATCTGCGAAAACCTTGAGGACTATGAAGCGCAAGCTTCTCAGTCACCGTGAGAGTGCTCGAGAAGCTGTCGGCAATGCCTTGTAGCCGCGAATCAACTGCGGACCTGATGTCGTGAGAGTCCTGTTAGTACAGATGTGGTTGGGGCGAAGGGAGAAGCCGATCTACCCGATCGGATTGTCGACCATTGCAAGTGCCCTGCGACATCACGACGTCCGGTTGATGGATCCCAACATCTCGCTCGATCCCTGGAAATCCCTGGAACAGAAGCTTGCCGAATTCCAGCCCGAGGTAGTTGGACTGTCGCTTCGCAATGTGGATACTACGCAATTTCGGGACCCATTCGCGTATATCAAAACGCTGCAGCCAACCCTCGACCGTATCAAGACAATTGTGCCGAACGCCAAACGGATTATTGGCGGTTCGGGCTTTTCGGTGCATGCGGAAGCCATCATGGAACGGTATCCCGACCTGGATTTCGGCGTCCCGTTGGAAGGAGAAGAGGCGTTTCCTGAGCTTCTGGAGCATCTTGATCATCCCCAGAATGTCGCCGGAATCTATCATCGAAACGGGTCGGCGGATCCCGTCAATCGTGATCATGACGCTCAGCGAAGCAACACGGTGCATCGTACGGGACAACGACCGCCTCCCAGCCAGGATCAATGGTATCAACCCCGATGGGACTTGTGTGATCCCAGGCAATACATCCAGGAATCGGCTTCCGTCGGTATCGAGACCAAGCGGGGGTGTGCTTTGTCGTGCGTGTATTGCACCTACGGATTCTTGAACGGCAAGTGCTACCGCCTCCGCGAACCTAAGAAAGTGGTTGATGAGATTCAACGATTGTGGGAAGAATTCGGCGTGCCGGAAATCATGTTCGTGGATTCCGTGTTCAATCATCCCCGCGATCATGCCGAAGCCGTCTGCCGGGAACTGATGAGACGTGATTTGCCGCTGCGCTGGTCGGCGTGGCTGCACGAAGAAGATCTCGACCGGGATTTCCTGGAATTGTTGGTGGATTCTGGTTGCTACGAGGTATCGTTCTCACCCGACGGTTATACCGACGAAGCCCTGAAACGTCTGGGCAAGGGAATAACGCGAGCGGATATTCAGAGAGCATATCAACTGGTTCGAGAGTTTCCAAGGCTTCGCGTGGGGTACAATTTCTTTGCCAATCCGCCGGGGCAGACCTTGGGAGGTTTCGTCTCTCTGATCGGATTTTTCCTGAGAGCCCGATGGCAGCTCAGGGGCAGATGGAACGGCTTCCTGCTTGGAAAAATCCGGATCGAGCCTCACACCGCCGTTTTCAATCTGGCGGTCAAGGAAGGTGCTATCACTGCACAGACTAATCTGTTACCGGACGATGAGCAGGAATTGATTCCCATGTTCTACACGCCGCCCAATAACGCGGTGATAGAGAAGCTGTACAAGGGATATGTGGCGTTGTGGAGATTAAAGCATCGCCATGACGACACTGATGGCGGTATTCCTATGTAGGGGCTTAACAGGTTAAGTCCCTGCGGCATATAGGCTGATCCAATGCGAAATGTCATCCAATCCATACGCTGGCGGCTGGCGTGGTACCAGCGGCGGATACATTTGAATCATCCGCCGGAGTACGTCAATGTCGAACCGACTAACGCCTGTAATCTGACCTGCACGGTGTGTTCCCTGGATCGCCGCCGCCCTTCCGGTTTGATGGATTTGGATCTTGCCCGAGCCGTTCTGGATGATGCGGCAGACAGTGGTGTGCGCGAAGTCCGATTTTTCCTGGCGGGAGAGCCGATGCTGCATCCTGAGTTGCCGGAAATGGTCGAGCATGCGGCGCACTCCGGGTTGAGGACAGTCATCCATACCAACGCTACCCGGCTGACTTCTGATCTGGGGCGGAATCTGATCCAGGCAGGGCTTCATGAGATCAGCTTCAGTTTCAATGGTCAGAATGCAGAGGAATATGAGGCGGTGCACAGAGGTGCGACCTACCAGACCACCCTGGCGAATGTTGTGGGATTCCTGCAGGTCAAGAAATCTTTGGGCAGCAAGACCCCATTGACGGTGCTCCAGATTATCCAGACAATGCCTGAGGCGTCCGACGGTCTTCGACCGGATTTCAAAAAGCACTTCGATGGCTTGCCGCTGGACAAAGTCAAAATTCTGCCACCCTTCACCTGGCCCGAACAGGAAGCCACGGGATTCGTCACCCGCAAAGGATCACGATATTTTCCGTGTCAGGCATTATGGCAATCGGTGTCCATCGGCTGGGATGGATCGTTTCTGGGCTGTTGTGGCGATTTGAATCACCTGTGGCAGATCGGAAAATTCCCGGAGCAGAAGATCCTGGACGTCTGGAACGGTCCGGCGATGACGGAAGCCAGGAGACTCTTGAGAAACAAGGACCTGGACACTCTGCCGCTGTGCTACGACTGCAGTGCTGTGTGGCGGAACCACCATCCCATCTGGAGCGACTTGCGGGACGCTGCCTTCTGGCTTAAGAGCTGTCTGGGGGGAAGACCTTGAATCGCGTGACTCGAGCCGCCATGGGAGTGCACTACTCCGTGTTCAAGAATGTGGTGCGCAGGTCTGTCACCGATCCAGCCAGCTTGGATCGCCTGGCGAAACCTCTGGGAATGATTCGGCGGAGGATAGGGTATATAGGACGAAACCGCTCCCCAAAACGGTATTTGGACGCCATTCAGGAAGCTTTGCCCTACACGAATCGTGCCGAAGCCGACCGCATCCTGTCCGAATTCTGGTTGAATCATCAGCGCAAGTTCCTGTCGCTATTCCTGGTTCCTCGGTTGACTCGAGACAGTATCCAGGACTGGGTGGAATTCCAGGGCTTGGAACATCTTGACGAGGCGCTGATCTCCGGCAAGGGGGTCGTGCTTCCCTATCCGCATTTCGGCGATGAGCGCATCCATCATATCTCGATCGCCCTGCGGGGGTATCCCCTGTCGGTGGTGTCCTCTGATTATGCGGATTATGCGTCTGCCAGCCGAACAGCGAAATTGGACCCGGTGCGCAGGATCCACCACGTCGGATTTCGAAGCGATTCTCCTCGGTGGATGATCCAATGGCTTCAGAAGAACGGAGTGCTCCAGATCGCCTCCACTGCGGAGTCCGGGACCAAAGGAATCTGGGTGCGCGTCCTGGGCAAAGAGCTCTACTTGTCTTCCGGATGGATTCGCCTGGCAGCCTTGACCGGCGCCAGGATCGTGCCCAGCTTGATCCATCATCGACCCGGCGACCGCCATCTGCTGCAAATGTACCGCTCCTTCGAAGTCCCATCATCTATCAACTCCTCGGAGGAAATGATCGAGGTCGCCCGGAAATTCTTTGAGATATTGGAACCCGAATTCCGTCGCTATCCCGGCGAGATTGACTGGATGACCTGGCTTGCACGATGTGATGAGAGTGATCGGGTCCCCAATCCCATTCGGCGAACGCCCTTACAAGTGGTCGGAAAATTATGAAGACAAGCCCGTGGATCACGGGAGGCATTATCCTTCTGGTGTCTCTGCTGATCGTGCTGCCCCAGTTGGGTCACAAGAGCTTGTGGTCTGACGAAGCCTACTACGTCAAGATCGCCCGGCAGTCGCCCGACACGGTGATTTTTGCTGCTCGAAACGATTTCCATCCTCCAGCGTACTTGTTGTCGCAGCATGTTGTGGTATCCCTGTTAGGTGACAGCGAATTCGTCGCGAGGCTGCTGTCGGCAATATCCTGGGTCGCGATTGTTGTAATGACCTGGTACTGGGGAAGCACGGTGATTGACTCGCGCGTGGGATGGGCGGCAGGGCTGTGGGCAGCGATCTCGTTCTACGGACTGGAGACCGCCTGCAACGCCACGTCATACAGCTTCTATGGTGCATTGTCGGTGGCGTCCTTGTTCGCATTCTGGTGGGCAGTGGAAGGCACTGGCGGCTTGAAAGCCTGGATATTATACGCCATCGCCCAGACCGCCTGTGTATATACGCATCATTACGGCTGGGGGACGTTCGCCGCGGTCAACCTGTACTTCCTGGCGACTTTCAAGGGACGACTAAAGCAGTGGATTCCGTGGGTCATCGCGAATGTGGCAGTGCTGATTCTATACTTGCCTATCCTGGGCGCTACGATCGCGCAGCTGACGCTCCGAATTGGGGCGCTGGCGGAGATCCGCCCTGGCGGCGACTCGCTGGCAACCATCGGCCAGCGGTTGATCGGCGTTGTGTATCATCTCGGATCCGGGTACATCTTCCACGGTCCCGGGTGGCGCGAGGTGATGACCAATCCGCTGTTCTGGGTGACCGTGGTGGTTGTGTTCGCCATGGCGGTAGGAGGGGTCTTCGCCATCATTGCCAAACGCAGAGCCGCGCTGTTCCTCGGCATTTTCGTGGTAGTGCATCTGGTAGGCATGATCAAGAGCCAGGCTGATATCCTGAGCTTTCCTAATCTGGCGCCGGTATTCGGGTTATTGGCGGCATCTGCCGCGGTCAAATGGATGGAACGCCGATGGTGGATCGCGATGATCCCATTGTGGATTGTCAACGGAGTTGGTTACGGCATCTATGCCAGCAACGATGCACCGCATATTTTCGGCATCACCGATTTTCGAGCCGTCGCCCAGCGCATTGTAGCCGAATCCCAGCCGGACGATGTCGTCATGACCGATCTGCGGCGTACCGGCACGGCTGTTTTCGAATACTATTACCCCAAGAAGTACGTTGCCAGGGATCATTTCGATGAGTACAAGTTCGAATTCTGGGTACAAGGGGTCGATATGGGGCGATTCCAATCAACCACTGTGTTAAAGGACGACCTCAAACAAACCTTCGACCGAGGCGCTTCCGGCGTCTGGTATCTCATCCAATACGGATTGGACAAGTCGGTCCTGGAGCCCATGCAGGAAGCCCGAACCATCTATCGATCCGACATCTGGAGTACACCGGAAACCGCGGTGGCGAAATTCTATCCCCCGGGAAAGTAGGAGGGAGCATGCATCCCCTGATTATGGTCGCGATCAGCGTTGTGTTGGGAATCTGCGGACAATTGTCATTCAAATATGCCATGCTGCGGGTCGGGTCAATCGATCTTGGTCACCTGGCTACGGGTCTGCTTGCCATGGTTGCCAGCCCTTTCGTGTGGCTGGGGTTGTGCTGCTATGGCTTATCCACTGTGATGTGGCTTATTATCCTGTCCCGGGTGCAATTGTCCTTCGCCTATCCATTACTCAGCACCGGATATATTCTAATCGTCATATTGTCGTACCTGATCTTCAAAGAACCCGTGACCTGGCTTCGCTTCGGTGGCGTCCTGGTGATCGTCGCCGGCGTCATCATGGTCACTCACAGCTAATTGCGGACAAGGTGCAGCAACTCAGGTTGCGCCCACTTGGAGAGGGAACAATCGGTTGACGAATTGGCATCGCATTCTGTGGATCGTTGCTCTACTGCTGCTGGTATTCCACTGCTTGGTCTATTGGAATACCATGGTGGACGATGCCTTCATTTCGTTTCGGTATTCACAGAATTGGGCGAACGGATTTGGTCCCGTGTACAATCCGGGCGAGCGGGTCGAAGGTGTGACCAATATGCTGTGGGTCGCGATTCTTGCGATTGCCGCCGCGCTGCCTCTGGACTTACCCCTGGTGTCCAGGCTGCTGGGTGCATTGTTGACCTTGGGAAGTTTGGTACTGCTTTTGGCATGGTTACGTTCTTTCTCAGATGGTGATGCCAGCTTGTGGGCGGCGTTCCTTTTCGCGTCGTCCGCCCCCATCGCCTGCTGGGCGACCGGCGGCTTGGAAACACCGTTATTCGGGTTTCTGGTACTCGCAGCCATTGTCACAGCCTTCCACGAGGAAGATCGGAATCAAGGCGGTTGGCTTAGCGGGATCCTGTTTGCGTTGGCTTCTATGACTCGTCCGGAGGGATTGCTATTCCTGGCGGCTTTTGTTCTGATAAGACTGATTGAATCATTCCGGGGGGCTCATCCCTGGCGGTCTACCGACTGGCAGCGCGTCCTGGGATTTCTTGTGCTGGCGGTCCCGTTTGTACTGGCACGATGGATCTACTACGGCGATGTGGTTCCCAATACGTTCTATGTCAAGACCGGACGTGGGTTGCGCGGAATCTTAGGTGGCGCCCGATATACTCTGGAATTTCTCGGCGTGCTCGGAGGCGGAGCGTTGATCGGAATCGGCTTCCTATCGCTTCTGCCCACGGAAAAGCGACGTTGGATGACATACTGTCTCGGCATCGCCGGCATCTTCGCGGCATACGTAGTATTCCTCGGGGGAGCAGATTGGATGGCATTGTTCCGGTACTATGTGCCGATCATTCCGCTCTTGATCATTCCCATTAGCCAGGGATTCGCACTGCTTAACGAATGGCTGCGCGACAAGATACTTCCGGGATCCGATGCATTCTCCTTTGGAGCACGGAAATGGGCGATGCTATTGGTAGGCGTCTTGGTCACGGTGTTGAGCCTCAACGTTACCTACCTTGCCCGGTTCCGCGATATCAAGCGCTATGGCGGATTTGATGATTACAAAAGGTATCTGCCGGTTGCTGATTATCTGATCCAGCATTCCCCCCAGAGCGCATTAGTTGCCGTGCAGAACGCCGGAACCGTGCCGTACTACACGGGTCGTCCCACCCTGGATATGAGCGGCTTGGCGGATCGGCACATCGCACGGACTGCTCCGAAGGGTCATTTGAAACGGCGGTACGATTCAGAGTATGTCTTGTCCCGACGTCCTGATTACGTGGAAGTGTTGACGGCGGAAAATCTGGCGGTCGAACCGCCCCGGAATCCCGATCCTGGCATCCAGGAATTGTTGACCAACCAGGAATTCCTGACGAATTATCGACCGGTGGCGGGATTCTCCGGACCCGGCGTCGCTCTTTTCCAACGGATTGAAATCGGAACTTCCAAGCCATGACCACCGCGCCAACCACAAGTCTGAAGCCCATAGTGCTGATCGCGGTGGTGGCGTTGGTCATCCGGATTGCCGTTGGGTTGGCTGTCGGCTGGGATCGGTTGCTGCCAGCCGCTGACCAGCCGTTGTACGACGCCTTTGCCAAGAATATCCTGGTGGGCAGGGGCTTCCAGATTCCGGATATCTTCGATCAGGACGCCAAGCGGGGCGTTGTGCATGAGGATGTCAAGAAACTCGGATATTTCGGAGTGGTGCAACCCAACCGTCCGACGGCATTCTTCCCGCCCGCATATCCGGTGATGATGGCAGCTGCCTACGCTGTGTTCGGTCCCTATCCGGGTTCCGTGAGGCTCTTTCAGTCGTTCTTTGACGCACTTGCGTGTTTCCTGGTGGGGTGGATGGGTGTTAGGCTGTTCGGTCAGCGCCAGGGCGTTCTGGCTGCCTTAATCTACGCTGCCTATCCCGCCTTCATCGGTTTGACGACTGTCCTATGGACTATTGGCTTGGGTGTTTTCACCCTGGTGCTGGCGATGGCATTGACTGTGCATTTCCAGCAGAATCCCACCGGTTGGTCGGCATTGTGGATGGGTATGGCATGGGGCTTGAACGAACTCAGCCGCGCAGCCACTCTTCCATTGATGATACTCGTGCTTGTTCTGGCGTGGTGGCAGATTCGACGAGCCATGAGGACGGATGATCCCGATGAGCAGTCCCAGAAAAAGCTAAGATCAAGTCACCAGTGGAAATATCCGTTGATTGTCGCCGCCGGAATAGCATTAGTAGCAATGCCATGGGCGGTGCGCAACGCCATCGTGATGGGACACTTCACCACGACCCCCACCAAGGGTGGGCGGAACTTGTGGGAGGCAAATAACTGCGTCTTTTCGAAGCCATATTTGAATTTTTCCGCGACGGCAGATGGGGTGACCAGCCTCTATCATCAATATGCGCTATCGCGGCTGGACAAATTGCATCGCACCGACCTGATCGAATTCCCTGATTTTCCGCAGGAGATGGACGAATTCCAGCGGGATCGCGCGTTAACACGCCGCGTGATTGATTTCCTGCGCGCCAATCCCAAAGTCGCCGTGGAGTTGGCAGCGCTGAGATTCTATTCGCTGATCCGGATCGTCCCTGCATTCCTGCCGGCCTGGATAGGAAAATTGGCAGGCGCCCTGAGCATGGGATTGGTCCTGATAGGAGGATTTCTTGGGCTGGTCATTCACGCACGACGCTGGAAATATTATAGTTATTTCTATCTATTAGTCCTGTATTATGTGGCAGTGCACACGGTGGCTGCAGCCGGTATCCCGCACCGCCTGCCCCTGGACGCAGTCTTGATCCTGTTCGCCTCTTCCGCTCTGTATTGGCTGCTGGATCGGCTGACTCGATCCAATTCAACCTCGTATTCGAAAACGGATTAGTCTGATATGCCAGAAAAGCCCCAGGTCAGCATCTTCTTCCCTGCTTATAACGAAGAAGGGAATATCGAATGTGCGGTTCGGTCCGCGGTGGAGGTGTTGTCTGATCTCTGTTCCGACTACGAAATCCTGGTGGTTGACGACGCCTCCACCGACCGTACTGGCGAGATCGCCGACAATCTGGCGAGACAGAATCCGAGGATTCGGGTCATCCACCATCGCGAGAACCGCAAACTGGGCGGCGCCATGAGGACCGGATTCGCCGAAGCTTCCAAAGAATTGGTGTTCTACGTGGATGGCGACAATCCCGTGGATCTTAAGGACCTGGGTCGGGCGCTGGAACTCATGGATGGAGCTGACGTCGTCATCGGTTATCGGTTGAATCGGGACGAGCCCTTGAAGCGAGCTATCTACTCTCGGACTTATAATATGTTGATTCGCCTGCTGTTCGGGCTCAGAGTCCGCGACGTCAATTTTTCGTTCAAGTTGTTCCGTCGAAAGGTGCTTCAGACTATAACCTTGAAGACTGCCAGCTCGTTCTTGGATGCGGAATTACTGGTTGCGTCCAAGCGCGCCGGTTTCCGAATTCGGGAAATGGGTGTCAAGTATTATCCCCGCGTGGTGGGGGAGAGCACCATGGCAAGTCCCGCTGTAATATGGCAAATCGTGTGCGATATGACCTCGTATCTGTTCAATGGGTATCGACCTCCTGGCAGACGAGGGCGTCTGCCAGCACCACCATTTTCGAAGGGATCTCGATGAAGCGGCTGATTGTCAGCGGCGACGACTTTGGAATCCATCGCTTGATCAATCAAGGGATCATCGATGCCCACCGCAACGGCATCTTGACCTCCGCTTCCATCGTCGCATGTGGGCAGGCGTTTGACGATGCAGTGTCGTTAGCGCGGGCGAATCCCGAATTAGGCGTTGGAATCCACCTGACGTTCGTGGCGGAGATCCCTCTCTCCAAATGCGAAGACATCGAGTCTCTGGTAGGCAGCGATGGTCGATTCCCCCCGTCCTGGAAGAGCATGCTGTTTCGATTGATCACGGGTCGCATTCGCTGGCGGGAAATCCAGCAGGAAGCCGAGGCTCAGATCGCAAGAGTGCTTGATAGCGGAATCACCCCGACCCATGTTGATTCGCATCAGCATCTCCATTTGTTTCCGGCACTGGGAAAGAGGCTCTTGCCCGTGATTCAGAAATTCGGCATACCCGGCATCCGCTTGGCGAAGCGCGAACTCATCGCCAATCAGCGTGGTTGGAAGAGCTTGGGGCTGGAATATCTGTCACGGCGGTCGGCGCCAGACATGGACCGAGCCGGAATCTGGAGTCCGGATCACGTGGCGGGTACATCGTTAGGCGGGCGTCTGACCGTTGAGTCCGTCGATCGCCTCCTGTCCGAATTGCCGGATGGCACCACCGAATTGATTTGCCATCCCGGTGCCGATAACGAAGAATTGGCGAAATGCTATCAATGGGACTATGATTGGAATAGTGAGACCCGCGCGTTGACGTCTCCAGTGCTTCGACGGAAAATTGCCGATCTAGGTATTCAACTGAGTCGATTCGAAGCTTCGAAAGGGTGCTGTTGTTGCCCACAGAGCAGTGTGCATGGAGTGATTGTCAAGTGTGCCGAATTCGGCAGGGAGGAAATATAATGACACTCAAGTTGCGAACTCGCCCTCTGTCGCACCGCCTCTTGTCCGGACTCTTCGCCGGGGCAATTGTCGGCGCTCTTCTCGGAATGGGCGTGTCGTTGAGATTGACGCAAGTCAACGATTCTCTTTACACTCACTTTCTGCAGGGGCAGCTTCGCATCCACCTGGCGGTCATCTATGGCGTAATCGTCATGATCCTGGGCGCGATTGTCGGCGGTCTCTCCTCGGGGAGGAACCGTGAGGTCAATCCGACCGAGCGCGTGATGCTGATCGTTCTGGCTGCAGTCGTCTTCTATTATGGGCGCAACAGGCTGTCGGTGCGGCTGTGGGCGGATTTCGGTAGCTGGCGCATCCCGCTGGAAATCGTGGGCGCTATCGCTTGGGGAGTCGTCTGCTGGCTTCTCTATCGGTTCGTGTCGTTCCTGGAAAGACGTTTCCGAGGGTGGATGCTGTGGATCCTGACCACCGCGACCGTGGTGATTCTAGCCATCAGCATCTTCCAGATTGCTTTGGTGCCTTCTGCATCTGGGGCAGCTCTCCAGAAACCCACGCTTCCCGCGCCCAAAGAAAATGTCAAAGTTGCGGTGATAGGGATTGATGGCGCCTGGTGGGAGGTGATGGATCCTCTGATGGCACAAGGTCGGTTGCCGGTATTCCAAAACCTGGTGAGTCGAGGCGTGCGAGCCCAATTCCAGACTTTCCTCCCCACCCAATCTCCCTTGATCTGGACCACCATCGCCACCGGAAAAATGCCCTCCAAACATCACATTACCTCGTTTCGGGTGTGGACTTTTCCCATCACTGGCGTGGTCGTGCCCCTGACCAAGATCCCCGGCAGTTTCCAGGAGTTGGAGTGGATGATGGGCTCCATCATTCGGCAAACTCCCATCAATTCCACGTTTCGTATGTCCGATGCCATCTGGAATATCTGTTCCGATGCTGGATTGACCGTCGGAATCCTCAACTGGTGGGCAAGCTATCCAGCCGAACCTGTCAATGGTTATGTGGTCTCCGACCATGCTCTTTATAACAAGGCAATGGACGTGGTGATGGATGAGAAATCACGTGGAGGCTCAGAGTCTGTATTTCCTCCGAACCTGCTGTCCGAATTGGAATCGCTGGTAGTGAGTCCGGAGAGCATTCCAAAAGACTCCGTCGCCCGTTTTATCCGCTTCCTATCCAATGGAGATTGGAACTACTACGCCAGTATTCGCGGCTATCGGATCTTCGACGAGCATTCTAAGATGGCGATGTTCAAGTTCTCCTATCCTGAGGACATCACCATGGTTCGGGCGGCACTGCACCTTCTGCAAAACCACCCCCAGCCCGATTTATTCGCCATCTATCTGGACGGCATGGACTCCATGCAGCACTGGTATCTCCCCTACTATTTTCACGAGGAGCACCAAGATGTGTTTAAAGCTGATAATGTCGCCCGATTCAAGGACCTGGTCCCTGAATACTATGTCTATATGGATGAAGTGGTCGGACAATTCTTAGGAGCACTTGACCCTAACACGATTGTCATCGTGGTCTCCGACCACGGTTTCGACCGTGGAATGCAACGTCCTATCGGAATGTATGACCATCTGAAGGCGCCGCCTGGTGTGTTCTTAATCGCTGGAGACAATGTCAAACACGGCGAAACCATCGCCGATGCCAGCGTGAAGGACATCACGCCCACGATCCTCTATCTCTATGGGCTCCCGATCGGTCGCGACATGGACGGCAGAGTGCTGACGGAGGTCTTTGAGCACGAGGATGCCCCCATCACCTGGGTGGACAGCTACGACAACGGAGATCGTTCCAGGGGGAGAGTCGAGCCCTCCGATACGGACAAAGCTATCCTGGAGAAACTGAAAGCCCTGGGGTATTTCAAGTAGAGTAGGCACAGGCGGATCCAATATTCTATAAGTGTCCGGTTGGGCACAGCGCTGGGAATATGAACTGCATCCTGGAGGTTTGATGACACGACCGTTGACCTATCGCCCACTCTCTCAACGCCTGTTTTCGGGAGCGGTGGCTGGTGTAATCATGGGTGCCCTGTTCGGAATCGCCATCGCATTTCGCCTGGCACAGATCAATGATTCGTTGCACACGCCGTTTTTGCGTGGGGAGTTGCGCCTTCACATGGCGGCTCTATACGCGGTTTTTTTGATTATTCCCGGGATGATCGTTGGCGCATTTTTCCTGGGACGTCGCCGGGAAGTTGGGGTGGTGGCTCAGGGGATTATCCTGCTTGGGGCGCTGATGATCTTTTATTATGGCAGGAATTGGCTGTCATACCACATCTGGTCGCAATTGGGAATGCTTCGATGGATTCTGGAAATCGCGGGTGGCGTGGGGTGGGCGTTCGCGTGCTGGGTGTTGTTTAAGGTCTTGTTATTTCTTGAAGAGCACGGCAGGGGATGGACGGTTCGACTCACCCTGCTTGTCGGCGGATTTCTACTCATGTGGAGCGCTTACCACGTCTCCAAGGCGTCCCCTCCCAGCGTTCAGGTTGGCGAGAAGCCTGTGTTGCCGGCTCCGAATCCGGGCGTCAAAGTCGCCTTGATCGGACTCGACGGCGCCTGGTGGGATGTGATTGATCCTCTGGTCGATCAAGGCAGGATGCCGGTGTTCCAAAGCCTGATTCAACGGGGGGTTCGATCCCCGTGCCATACATTGTCCCCCACGTTGTCAGCGCCTATTTGGAATACCATATCCACCGGAAAGAATCCCCAGAAGCACCATGTCACCGCATTCACGGTGTGGACCTTCCCCGTCACCGGAGTCGTGCTGCCTCTGACCAGGATACCGGTAATCTGCTACGAATTAGAGTGGATGATGGGTCGCGTCATTCAGTGGACCCCTATGAATTCCACCTTTCGCATGTCGGAAGCTATCTGGAATATTCTGTCCGACGCCGGTTTGAAAGTAGGGATTTTGAACTGGTGGGCAAGTTACCCCGCGGAACCGGTCAACGGATTCATCGTGTCCGATCATGCCTTGTATGACAAGACTCTTCGCTATGTGTTGAATGACAAGACGTCGGGCGATCCGCGATCGGTATTTCCTCCGCAGCTTCTGGCGGAAATTCAGCCGTGTGTGGTGGAACCTGACGCGATTCCCGTGGATTCGGTGGCGCGATTCATCCATTTCGAGACCGTCCAGGATCAAGATTGGTATCGGAACACCAAAGACTACCGCATCTTTGACGAAAATTCCGAAGCTGCCATGTTCAAATTCTCGTATCCGGAAGATGAGACTATCGTGCGCGCAGCACTCCAGCTCTTGAGGAGCCAAGGACAGCCGGATTTCTTCGCGGTATATCTTGACGGTCTGGACTCGATGGAACACAAGTATCTGCCCTACTATTTCTACCGGAAGCACCAGGATGTGCTGCGTCCCGACAACATTGCGCGTTTGAAAGATCTGGTGCCGGAATACTATGTGTACCTGGATGAGGTAGTGGGTCGGCTGATGGCAGTGTTGGATCCCAATACCGTCATCATCGTGGTCTCCGATCACGGCTTCGATTATGGTCTGGAGCCCAACGGCAACTATAATCACATCAACGCCCCGCCCGGTGTGTTCCTAATCGCGGGTGACGATCTCAAGAGGGGCGCCCAGATTACGACTGCCAGCGTCAAGGACATCACACCGACTATTTTGCAACTCTTCGGACTGCCGGTGGGGCGCGACATGGACGGTCAGGTCGTCACGAGCGCCTTCAACAAGGGAAATGTGCAGGTCGCATGGGTGCAGACCTACGAGACGGAAATCCGAGATCGAGGCAGAGTGGAACCGTCTCAAATAGATGAGGCAATCCAGGAACGGCTTCGGGCTCTGGGATATACCAAGTAGAGGAGGATGCAGAATCCTGCAATAGGTTTTGCTGGGTCATATGGTTGTTCGCTAACGATGCACTGGAGACATAATGACCTTGTCCGCAAGACGATACAGTCTTTGGCACAGGTTGCGGTCCGGTTTGGTGGCGGGGATGATCGTAGGGATGATCCTTGGCACAGGGTTCGCAATCCGGATAGCTCAACTCAATAGCTCTTTGTACTCGGCGTACCTGCAGGCGCAATTGCGATTGCACCTGGGGATCATCTATGCTTTGATCATGATGGTCGCCGGGCTGATTGTCGGCGCGTTTGTCCTCGGAAGGCGTCGTCGCATCAGCTTGGTGTCGCACGGTGTCATCGTGCTTCTGTCGTTGGCGCTGTTCTACTATGTGCGGAATCGGTTGTCGATCCACATATTCGCCGGTGCCGGTAATCTGCGCTGGCTGGCTGAGATTATCGGCAGCATCCTATGGGGCGTAGTGTGCTGGATAGCGTATCGGGTTCTGGTTTGGCTGGAAGAACACGCTAAGGGATGGATAGTGCGTGCGTGCGCGATTGTGGCATCGGGATGTCTGGTCTGGAGTATCATTCCTTTGGTCTGGGTTCCGTCGGTGCGATTGACCAGGTCATCGCCAATCTTGCCCGCGCCCAATCCCGACACCAAAGTGGCTGTAATTGGGATCGACGGAGCCTGGTGGGAAATCATCGATCCGCTCATCCAGCAAGGAAGAATGCCTGTGTTCCAGCATCTGATCGAGCGGGGGATTCGATCCAATCTTCAGACGCTGCTTCCGACAGAATCGCCCCGGATCTGGACGACGATCGCCACCGGCAAGGTGCCGGAAAAACACCACATCACGTCCTTTACCGTATGGAAATTCGCCATCACCGATGCAACTTTGCCTATCACCCGGATTCCCGAGAGTTGCGAAGAATTGAACTGGATGCAAGGTTTCGTTTTCCAGGTGATGCCTATCAATTCGACGTTCCGGAAGTCGGAGGCGGTGTGGGACATTCTGTCGGACGCCGGGCTTTCGGTCGGGGTGCTGAATTGGTGGGCGAGCTATCCGGCGGAGCCTGTCAATGGATATATCGTATCCGATCATGCTCTGTACAATCGCGTGGTAGCGTATGATATTGGAGTGAAGGGAAAGGCGGAATCATATACGGTGTTTCCTCCACAGCTTCTGGCGGAATTGACACCGCTGAACGTGGAACCGGAGGATGTTCCGGTCGATTCTGTCGCTCGTTTCATCCATTTTCGAACCCCGCAAGATCGGGATTGGTACATCAATACGAGTGATTATCAACTCTTCGATCGTCAAGCCAGGGCGTCGTTGTTCAAGTTCGCTTATCCCGAAGACAAGACCATGATTAACGTGGCTTTGCACATGCTGAAATCCAGACCTCAGCCGGATTTCTTCGCGATCTACTTGAATGGGATGGATCCGATCGAGCATTTCTATCTGCCGTACTATTTCCATGAGCGGCATGAGGGTCATCTGCTGCAGGAGAATGTGGATCGGCTGAAGGACTTGGTGCCGGAATACGCAGTATTTCTGGACGAAGCCATCGGGCAGATTGTAGCCACTCTTGACTCCAACACCACTGTTGTGGTGGTCTCGGATCACGGATTTGATCACCAGTACTATCCCGGGGGTCGGTATGAGCATTCCAAGGCTCCGGCGGGTGTACTGATCATGTCCGGAAATGACATCCGTCACGGCGAAACGATCAGCGCCAGCGTGAAGGACATCACGCCGACCATACTGTCTCTGTTCGGACTTCCGGTGGGGCGCGACATGGACGGTCGGGTATTGACCGAGGCGATGGAGGGTGAAGGCACCCCGGTGGAATATGTGGATACGTATGACACCAAGCTTCGGGATGATCCCAGAGCCGAGCCGTCCCGGATCGACGCTGCTCTGGAGGAACGATACCGGGCTCTGGGGTATGTAAAGTGAGGAGAGAAGGCGCACGACAAGTCCGCCACAGGCGGATAAATCGGCGCCTACGCGTAACGAAATGAAGATATTGGTACTAAATCCAGCCAGCTCCAGTTTCGCCAACGTGGTTCGCGATCAAATATTCGGATGCTGGTGCAAGGGCAAAGAAATCGGCGGGATGCAAATGCCGCCCCTGTCGGTCCTGTACGTTGCCACCGTGTTGAAAAATGCCGGTCATGACGTACAATTCCTGGACGGCGCCGTTGAGAGGCAACGGTTCTACGACATCGTGGAACGAGGCTGCGACGCAGAAGTAGTGATTGCATCCACGTCCACGATGACAGTTAACGAAGACGCCCGCAACCTGGGCAAGATCCGGCAACACAGCCCTGGATGCCGAACCATGGTCTTCGGAACCCATCCCACATTTTTGCCCCAGGAGACTCTCACTCGGGAAGGAATCGATATTGCGATCCTGGGCGATCCTGAAGACATAGTGGCAGACATCGTAAGCGAGTTGTCCAAAGATGACGGTTCCTGGAAAACCGTCCCTGGCATTGCGTTTCGCCACGACGGCAGCGTCGTCGTCAACAACTCACGCCCTATGGATCGGGATCTGGATCACCTGCCATTCCCCGATCGTTCCATGCTTCCCGACCACGATTACTTCAATCCGGTGGTGAAGCGATATCCCTACACCGTGTCCGTGACATCCCGAGGGTGCGTGGGGCGATGCGCCTTCTGCACCGTTCCTCGACTGTATCCCAATGTCATCAAAGCCCGGTCTGCAGAAAACGTCTTGCAGGAACTTGATTTGATTGTTGCACAGGAGTACAGAGAGGTCTTCTTCCGGGACGAGACCTTCACCATGTTCCGCAAGCGTAACGAGCAAATTTGCCGTGGGATTATCGAGAAGGGGTGGGATCTCGGCTGGATTTGCAACGGTCGTCTGGCTGGCATCGACAAACCGATGCTGGCGCTCATGCAGGAAGCCGGCTGCCATATGATCAAATTTGGGGTCGAATCGGGCGTACAGGAAATCCTGGATAAGATGAATAAGGGCATCAAGCTGGATGAGATCCGTCAGATTTTCAAGTGGTGCAACGAATTGAGACTGGACACGCACGCTCATGTCATGCTGGGCAATGTCGGCGAGACCCGCGAAACCATCGAGCGCACGATCGACTTCGTCAAAGAGTTGAATCCATCCAACGCCGCCTTTGGGATTCTGACCCCTTATCCAGGCACCGAACTGTTCGACATGGTCGCTGAGATTCGACCCGAAATCAAAGACGGATCTCGATGCGATCTCCGAATCCTCCATACCGCCAGCTTCTTCAACGAAAGCTTCACCAACCTGGACCCGAAGGAACTGGAGCAGTGGATGAAGATAGCGTATCGTCGGTTCTATTGGCGCCCGGGGTATCTATTGAAAGCTCTGACACGAATTTCCAACTTCGGCGAGCTCAAGCGCGTGATCAAGGCAGGAATTACGACCATCGACTTCAGTATCAGAGGGGGATAGGGGAAGGTTGAATTTTGAATGATGAATGTTGAATGTACTAGATTTCCTGAAGAATGGAAAGGAGTTCTACGAACATCTTGAGTAGGTGGGATCGAGTGGCTGCGTTGCCGGGTAAGCAGATTCTGGGCTTGCTCTTCGTAGCGGCGCTGATGGTCAGGATCATCGCGATGGCGGTTTCCCCTTATCCATATCATGGATTGATCGGGGGTGAGATGATCTCTGACGCGGTAGAGTATGACGTTCTGGCACGTAACGTGGCTTCGGGAGGTGGATTCGGATTCTATCCCGGGGTGCCGACTGCGTTCCGAAATCCTCTGTTGCCCTTCCTTGGCGCCGCGGTATATGTGGTAATCGGTCCGCACCCGATCGGTGTGCAAGTGGTGCTCATTCTCCTCGGATCGTTAATTCCCCCGGTGGTTTTCTCCCTGGCTCGAAAATACGTGGAGCCAGCGACTGCCTTGTTGGCAGCAAGCATCGCGGTGTTCTATCCGTCGCTGGTTGTCTTCTCCAATTCCTTCATGACCGAGACTCCGTTTGTGCTTCTGCTGCTGTTGACTTTGCTGTGCTGGAGCCGATTTTCCCAGAAGACACGGGGCGGGTGGGGGACGATTATTCTGGGGGGAATATGTCTGGGCTTGGCGATGCTCACTCGATCGACCGTCTTGCCTATGATAGTCCTGTGGGCGCTGTATCTGCTGATTGACGGCGGGCGCGAACGTTGGAAACACCTTCTGCGACTGGCGGTGTTCAGTGCGGTCGCTCTTGCGGTAATCTTGCCCTGGAGTCTCCGGAATCATCGGGTTTTTGGCAGATGGGTACCTATCACCACCAATGGAGGCTACACTCTGTGGCAGCGGTACAATCCACTGCCGCCGGACGGCACCGTCAACAGCCGCCAGGATATTCAGCAGGAGCTGATTCGCATCTACGGAATCACCCGGGCTCGAATCGATGCCGGGGAAGACCCGGTCACGGTGATGCGTCCCTATATGGCTCAGACAGTCCGCGGATATCTGCTGCGCCTGGGCTCGAAAGAGATGCGTTATGTGCATAGCTTCGATGGGTTGAACGAAGCCCAGGTGGACAAACGCTTGTTCCGCGAAGCATTTGCGACCATGACCAAATTCCCCGGCAAAGCGGCGATCAAAATCTTGAAGAATGCGGTCAAATATTGGGAACCGTTCCACGATCCGGATTTGAAACGGCGGCATCGGCAATACAGCCTATCCTACGGAGTCCTGGCAGTCTTCATGGTATGGGGATTGTGGCAGTCGCGCCACCAGCGACGGCGATTCATGCTGCTCCATATCGCGATTGTCGCCTTTTGGGTCATCAGCGCGGTCGGGCTGCATGTGATCCGGTATCGCTTGCCCATCGAAACGGTGGGAATGATCTTCGCCGCAAGTTCTGTCATCGCCTTGTTTCGCCGCCATCAGAGTCAATGGATTCCCTGGGTGGTGATCGGCGCTGTGGTTCTCGCGAATGTCCTAATCATGGTCTTCGCAGCCCCATGGCTCCAACAAGTCCGCCAGACGATACACGGCATCGGATAGGTCAATGTCACTGGAGAGAGTCGGTGTTATGTCACCAGTCCCCGAATTGTCAGTCGTGATTCCGGCGTACAACGAGGCGCACCACATCCCACTGACTCTACAAGCGATTAAAGACTACGCAAGTTCCAGGAATTTGACACATGAGATACTGGTGGTGGACGACGGCAGCCGGGACGATACCGCCCAGGTCACGCGCAGCTTCATCGAACAGATTCCGGGTCTGAGGCTTGTCAGCAACGAAGTCAATCGAGGCAAGGGATTCTCAGTCCGGCGCGGGATGCTTGAAGCCTCAGGGAATCTCATCCTGATGTACGATGCGGACCAATCTACTCCCATCGAAGAACTGGACAAATTACTGCCCCTCTTCAAAACGGGGGCGGCTGATGTCGCCATTGGTTCCCGGGCTTTGAAGAACAGCCAGATTGAGGTGCATCAGCCGTTCTACCGGGAACCGCTGGGCTTCGTGTTCAATGATCTGATTCAGTTGTTGGTGCTTAAAAGAATCAAAGACACTCAATGCGGATTCAAATTGTTCCGGCGGAAGGCTGCCCGAGACGTATTTTCCCTCGCCCTGATCGACGGCTTCGCCTTCGATGTCGAAGCCTTGCTTATTGCACGGAAGTTGAACTATCGCGTCGCAGAGGTGCCAATCCGCTGGCGAAACGATCCCCATACCAGTATCAGACTGCTTCGGCACGGTTCCCGAATGGTGGCTGACCTCTTCCGAGTCCGGTGGAACAGCCTGAGAGGCAAGTATAACCGCGACTGAGCCATGAGAATTTTCCTGGCAAATCCACCCACTTCCGACAACTCCCGCTTCACTCGGGAGGGTCGGTGTCAGCAATCTGAGGGCGTCTGGACTACAGTGTGGCCCCCCCTGTCGCTGGCTCAATCCGCCGCAGTGCTCCGGGAAGCCGGATTCGAGGTCTTGGCGGCGGACGCACCTACTCAGGGTTGGAATCTGCCGGAATTCCTGGATCATCTGACGGCAGCCCAGCCTCGACTGGTCGTCCTGGCGACCTCAACGCCTTCGTTTCCGCAGGATGTGGTTACCATCGAGGAAATTCGGAGAGTCTTACCTGACGCAGTGATCGCTGCCATCGGAATCCATGTCAGCGTGCTGCCGGAAGACAGCTTTGCCCATGCGCCAAGCCTGGACGCCATTATACGCGGCGAACCGGAATTCTCCCTGCGCGATCTGGCGGAATCGTTGAAGACCAAAGACAGGATTGAGGCTCGTCCGGGAATCTCGGTCCGCCTCAATGGCAAGATCGAGCACGGTCCGGATCGCGGCTACATTGACGATCTGGACGCAATGCCGTTTCCGGCGTGGGACCTGTTTCCAGTCGCCGAGTACCGCTTGCCGTTCGTGGGACGACCGTTCTTGCTGGTGACTACCGCGCGGGGATGCCCTTATCAGTGCACTTTCTGCGTGGCGAAAAGCTACTACGGGCAGAGAGTCCGCCGCCGATCCACCCAACGCATCATCGAGGAAATCCAGTGGGCAGGCGAACGCTTCGGTATCCGCGACTTCTTCTTCTGGTCGGAATCCACCACGTTGGGGCGCACCGCGATGCTGGAACTGTGTCAGGAAGTCCGAAAGTTGTCGCCGCCGGTGCATTGGGTCTGCAACAGCCGGGTGGATCATGTGGACGATGAACTTCTGGCGACCATGCGGGCTGCGGGTTGTTGGATGTTGTCATTCGGCATCGAGTCCGCCAATCAAGGCGTCCTGGATCGTAGTATGAAGAAGCAGACCGTGGAACAGACCCGGACTGCGGTCGCCTTAGCTCGAAAACATCGATTCCAGATTGCTGGTCATTTCGTCCTGGGGCTGCCGGGCGACACGAAGCAAACGTTGGCGGAAACCCTGGAATTGGCACTGGACCTGGATCTGGACTACGCTCAATTCTACTGTGCAGCTCCCTGGCCCGGATCCGATTTGTACCAGGAAGCGCAGGCTTCAGGATGGATCGACAACCACGGCTGGGCGTCGTTCGATCAAAGCCATGCCATTTTGAATTACCCGCATCTATCCTCGGATGAGATTCAATCGTTCCGGGATCGCGCCGTCAAGGCGTTCTACTTGCGCCCCAGGCTGATCGCCCGCACCATGATCCGGTTTCGGAAGCCGTCGGAAGCCTGGCGGTTCTTGAAAGCCGTCCGGCGTTACCTGACCTGGATTTGACTTTCCGTCATTGCGAGCAGTGCCCCTTAAGGGGGCAGCGAAGCAATCTCATCCGCAACCCAACGCAGGCTACCTTGTGACCATTGACGCTATTCGTTTCATCGACCGAAAGCTGGTCAGTATTGTCCGCAATCTCCTGATATTGTTGTCGGGCAAGAGTCGGTCGGTCCCGAAGACGCCTGTATCCGGCGATCGGCTGCTGATTACGAAATTCTGGGGACTGGGGAATATTATCCAGGCAGGTCCAACGCTGAATATGATCCGGCAGGGATTCCCCGATTGCTCTCTTACGTTCCTGACGTTGTCCCAGAATCGAGGATTGTACGACAACAATAATCTGTATGATTACACGCTGACTTTGCCGCTGAAGTCGATGCTGCCCTTCACCTGGGAAGTCGGGAAGCTGATTGTCAAGCTGCGCAGGCAGAAATTCGATTGGGTGATCGATCTGGACCCTTTGACCAACTTTTCGGAAAGCCTGGCGTATTTGTCCGGCGCAGCGTCCCGGGTCGGATTCGTGCGGTCACAGGGGGTCAAGTCACTCTACACGCATCCAGTTGTGTTCGACGAGAGCGAGCACATCAGTGACATTTTCCAATCGATTGCGGCGTCGCTGGGTGTTGCCAAAGGTGACGGACAACTGATACCTGTCACCTTGAATCACGACGAGCATCGATTCGTCAGCCAGTTCTGCCGGGAGCATGATATCGCCGATGGCGACTTCTTGGTTGGTATCAATGTTAATGCATCCGACGTGGCGCGAGAGCGCCGCTGGCCACAGGATCGATTCGCACAATTGGCGGACCGCATCGTCGATTCAAGTCCGGTCAAGATTCTGCTGCTGGGTTCCCCGGCGGAACAGGAATATGTAGAGGACGTCGCCGCGCAGATGACCAGTAGTCCCATCATTGCAGCCGGAAAAACTACTCTGCGGCAGATGATTGCATTACTCGGCAGGTGCAACCTCTTTATTTCCAATGACAGCGGACCGGTGCATATGGCGGGAGCGCAAGGCACGCCCACCATTGCCATATTCGGACCGGAAAGTCCGGAGCGTTACGGACCGCGATCCAAGCACCAGCAAGTGATTTACAAAGGTCTGCCGTGCAGCCCCTGCATCAGCTTTCACAATGCCAAGAAGGTGCACTGCGACCATCCGACCCCGCCGTGCATCTATGACATAACCGTGGATGATCTGTGGAAGAAAGTCGAGTCTCTGCTGTCTTTGCGATCGATCGAAACACAGGCAGATTCCTCATCATCCTGACCTCAGTGGCATTAGTCGCCCGGGTCTTGTATGTGTTGATTGCTCCTGCCGTCCCTGCTATCGTGGATCTGGACGAAGTGGATTACGACCAGATTGCACGGCATGTCGCCCAAGGCGACGGGTTCGGTTACGGTCCAGACGCGTTGTCGTCATTTCGCCCCCCGATTTATCCATTATTTCTGGCGGCAATCTACTGGATCTTTGACGTCAATCATGCGGTGGTGCGGCTGGTGCAAGCCTTTATAGGCGCCGCACTTCCGGCTATCGTGTACTTAGCAGCCCGTCGACGGTTCTCCCGAACCGAATCCGCAGTCGGAGCGTTCATTTGCGCTTTGTATCCTGCATTCATCGGTATGTCCGGTTCCTTGATGACGGAGACGATCTTTGTTCCGTTGCTGGCTCTGGCGATCTTAGGGTTGATTCTGGTGGAAGAAGAGCCGACCTGGGGTAGGATTCTCGCGACCGGCATCTTCCTGGGATTGACACTGTTAGCACGCGCCAGCGCAGCCACCTTGCTGCTCTTGATTCCGTTCTGGATGTTCTGGCGGTTTCCCCAAGCCCGTTTTCAGGGTTTCCTCAAGGGTGTCGCAATCGGAGTGGTAGCGGTGGTGACCGTTCTGCCCTGGACTGCTCGCAATTGGCATGTCCACCATGCTTTTATCCCGGTATCGTCCAATGGGGGGCACATCTTCTGGCTGGGATTCCACCAGTTGGACCGAGCGAAGCATCAGGACTTCAGTCGTGCCGAAGCCTATCGCGCCAAAGAAGGACGACGCGCCAAGAGCGAAATCTATTTCCAATTGACTGCCGAAGACAACTTGCTGGGCTATCCCATGCTGCGTCAGGTGTATGTTAACACATATCCCAGTCAGCCGATCCCGTCAGACGAAGCCCGATTGAATCGCGCCTACTTTGCTCGCACCGTGGAATTCATGGGACAACATCCCGGCGCGGTCGTGGTCAAAATCATCAAAGATACCCTTCGTGTCCCTTATTTTTTCGACAATTTCGGTCGATACGTGTTTTCCTGGGGCTGTCTTTTTCCCTTCCTTATTGCGGGGCTGTGGATTACGCGCGCCAGGTGGCGAGAATTGACGGTATTCTATGTACTCTTCGTGAGCCTGGTCCTGCTGGAGGTCATTTTCCATGCTACTCCGCGGTTCCGTCTCCCGTACGAACCATTCTTTGTTTTGTTTGGAGCCTGTGCAGGCGTGGCGCTGTTCCGGAATTTCACTTTCAAATACTCTATAGCATTTGCCGCTACATCGCTGGTCTTGCTTACGAATCTGTATTTCTTCTATCACAGTGATTCGATTCGTCACTTTTTTCGCGCCCTGGCGGGTCTCGTGAGGCTTCCGGTGGCGCCACTGTAGATTATGTCGATTGCAGTCAAATCATCAACGGTGTTTGTGGAAGGCATCGATCTGGAGGATCACGAGCGTCCCGACGTGTCGGTGGTCATTGTCAATACCAACACCCGGCACTTGATGATCCCGTGCCTGGTAAGCCTGTTCGACACCACCAAACGAGCCTGTCTGGAAGTGTATGTCGTCGATAATAATTCCAGCGATGGCAGCGTCGAAGCGGTCCGCGATGGGTTTCCCCGGGTCAAAGTCATCGCCAATGACCGCAATCGAGGCTTCACCGAAGCCAATAATCAAGCGATTCCGCACTGCACCGGACGATACATCTATTGCTTGAATCCCGATACTGTGGTGCTGGGGGGGGCAGTCGATACGTTGGTCGACTTTATGGATCAACGCCATGACTGCGGCGCGGTGGGCTCGAACTTGCTCAATCCGGATATGACCTTGCAACCCACCTGTCGAGCGTTCATCACTCCGGGTCGGATGATTTTGAAGCATTTCTTTCCGCGGAAGCTATTTCCTCGACTGGCAGGGCAATGGTTTCCCGAATTCTCGGCGCACGACCGGATCCGGGAAGTTGACTGGGTCATCGGCGCTTCGATCATGGTGCGCAGAGAAGCGCTGGAGCAAGTGGGCTTGAAGGACGAGAGGTACTTCATCTTCCATGAAGAGACTGACTGGTGTCTCCAGATCAAGAGAGCCGGTTGGAAGGTGTATTTCGTGCCCGATGCCCGTATCATCCACTACGGTGGTCAAACCGTATCCGGAATGTGGGGGAACAAGGTGATCCTGGAGTACTATAAAGGTAAGCACCTCTTCCTGAAGAAGAACTTCGGTAGCGCCTCGCTATTGATACATCGTGCGTTCCTGGGGCTGCTTCTGTCCATCCGTCTGACTTTTGGGACGGCGAAACGACTCCTGAATTTGAATTCGTCCGAAGCATGGAAAATGCAGAGATCATTCTTGATAGAGGGAATCAAGTTACAGATCCATCCGGATTTCAACCATGCCCAACCACCGAAATAGGCGACCCAGGCGCATCATTTTGGTCAAGACCCATGCCATCGGCGATGTGCTAATGACCACGCCGGCATTGCGGGCGATTTACCACCACAATCCCGGCGCTCACATTTACTTCCTGACGGGTTCATGGTCGCACCAGGCGCTGCGGAGCAACCCGTATTTGTACGAAGTCATTGTGGTGCAGGATTCCGACCTGTTCGAGCGTCGCATTGTACAATTGGCAAGACTAATCTGGAATCTGCGCACCGAGCAATTTGACCAGGCTTACATTTTCCAGCCAGCCCCCGAGGTACATCGTTTGATCCAGATGGCAGGGGTGCCGGAGCGGGTCGGCTTCCACCATTTTGGATCGAATCACACGCTGACGGTCGGCATTCCCTGGATTGGTGATGACCGCCGGTACGGTCCGGACCGCTATCTGGATCTGGTGCGTGCCGCCGGAGCCGAGGAGCGGGGAATCGGACTGGACTTGACCATTCCTCCGGAAGCGGTGGAGGAAGCGCACCGGCTGCTTCAGGACCGCCCTGGTCCCTGGATCGCTCTGTGTCCGGGAGGGGGAGTTAATCCTCGCCAGGCGGTCCCCGAAAAACGATGGCAGCCCTACCGATGGGCGGAACTCGCCGACAAGATTCACCAGTCCCTGGGGAAAACGGTGATGCTCGGGGGTCCCGGCGATCACTACGTGGCTCGGGATATTTCTTTGACTAATGACAGAATTCTCGCCGATGGCGTAGGTCACCTGACATTGGCTGGTTCTGCTGAAGTCATTCGCCGATCCGCTCTCTGCATTACCCACGATACTGCTACCATGCATCTTGCCGTTGCCGTTGGCACTCCCACTGTGGCTTTGTTCGGTCCTACCGACCCGCAAGCGCTCCTGCCCAACGATCCGAAATTCGTGCCGGTGTACTATGATGCGGATTGCCGCCCCTGTTACTGGCACGGAATCTTTTCCGGCTGCACCAATCCGCGATGCCTCGAGGATCTACAAGTCGATGAGGTTTGGGACGCAGTCTTGAAACTCTGGGGAAGCCGCCGCTCGGAGTAACTGCGTGCCGGAAAAGGGGATTATCCTTGATTTTGACCAAGATTTTGAGTATATTATTAAATTGTGCCGGTTCAACCAGGAGGCGGCGTCGCCACTATGCGGGTTCTCCTGCTTAATCCACCTTACTTTCGGCATTATTCCCGGTCTCAAAGATCCCCGGCGGTCACCAAGAGCGGAACTCTGTATTATCCGTTGTGGCTGGCGTATGCTGCCGCCGTCTTGATCCATGACCGGCATGATGTGCTGTTGTTGGATGCACCGGCGGAAGACCTGGAATTCGAGGAGGTCGCTTCCCGCGTTCGCTCTTTCCAGCCTCACATCCTTGTCGTCGATACATCCACTCCCAGCATTCATAACGATGTCGAGGTCGTTCGAAAGCTGAAGGAGCAGAACCCAGAAGCATATTGTGTGATGGTGGGCACACACGTCTCCGCTTTGCCCGAGGAAACTCTGGCGATGTCCGATGCGGTGGATGCCGTCGCTCGGCGCGAATATGACTTCACCATTAGAGACTTGACTCAGGCGCTGGCGCAGCATCATTCCCTCGCTCAGGTATCGGGATTGACGTACCGGCACAACGGCGAATTCCTGTCCACGCCCGACCGTCCTTTGGTTGAAGACCTCGACCAATTGCCGCATGTCATCGACGTGTTCGGGCGTTTCTTGAAGTCGGAATGGTACTTCAATCCCAACGCTTTGTATCCGCAGTTGACATTGATTACCAGCCGCGGATGCCCGCATCAATGCTCCTTTTGCCTGTTTCCCCAAACTATGACCGGTCGGCGCTATCGCGCCCGAAGTATCGCCGACGTCATCACGGAATTGGAGAAGGTCTCCGAGGTTTTTCCCAGAGTCAGGGCGGTGTTTTTCGAAGACGACACCTTCGTTGTTGACTGGAAAAGGACGCGGGAACTGTGTCAGGCGATCCTCGACAGCAAATTCAAGCTATCGTGGTCCGCGAATTGCCGCCCGGATGTAGACGCGGAGACTCTGAAGATTATGAAGCGCGCAGGTTGCCGGACCTTATGCGTTGGGTTTGAAAGCGCCGCCAGTTCGGTGTTGAACGCCTGGAAGAAGCACAGCACTCCGGAACGGATGCGGCAATTTGCCGAAGAGGCCCACCGAGCGGGAATCTATCTCCATGGCTGTTTCCTGGTTGGCGGAGTCGAGGAGACTTCGAGGACGATGGAGGAAACCCTGGATCTGGCAAAACGACTGCCCCTGGACACCGCGCAGTTCTATCCGATGATGGTGTATCCGGGAACGGAAGAATATCGCCGCTTGCACGACCTTGGCTACTTGAAGTCGCAGGATTTCAGTCATTGGTTGACTCCGGAAGGATTGCATTCAAGTGTGGTCGATACGCCGCAGATTTCCGGGGACGACTTGACTCGGTTCTGTGACCGCGCCCGTCGCGAATTCTACCTTCGCCCGGGATACTTGGCAAAGACGCTCGTGCGTACTGCCTCGCACCCAAAACAGATTTCTCGAACGGTCAAGGCATTCAGGACATTCGCACATCATCTCACCAAATCATCCGTTTAATCTGGAGATCCCTCGGGACATGAGCAGAACAAGCTGTTTGAGCACCTGCGTACTCTCCTTGGTGTTGCTGTGTCACTTCTCCGCCGTGGCGCAGAACGATTCCTTGGGAGGCTACCGCATACGATACAATGATGCCCTCGATATAGCAGTTTTCGGAAATCCCGATCTGCACAAGCAAGCCGTTGTTCCACCCGACGGGATCATCTCTTTCGCCTTGATAGGCGACGTGAGTGTTATGGGGCTGACCACCCGTGAATTGGAAGAGAAACTGGAGACCTTGTACACCAAATTCCTGGTTAATCCTGTGGTATCTGTGTCCCTCGGGATGTTCGAAGCTAAGAAAGTGTATATAATCGGCGAAGTGCACAATCCTGGACCCATTCCCTATGATTCCACAAGGACCCTGGCGGATTACCTGATTCTGTGCGGTGGTACTACGCCCAGCGCCAATCTCAAGAGATGTATGATTATTCGAGCCGGAAGTGCCGATCTGCGAGAGGAAGTCAATCTCAAGGAATTTGTCCAGGAAGGAAAACGGTTCGAAATCCCCATCTATCCGGATGACACAGTGTACATTCCGCGCAGGTCTCCGTATATTGTGTCAGGTTGGGCGGAATGGAGTCAATTTCTGAATATCATCCTGGGCATAACGACGCTGTACCTGATTTTCTCACGAGGATGATCGCTCTCTGATGCCGCGGGGTGTCCTCACCCTGCGACACACGAAAATCCCCCGCCTAATTGGAGAGGGGACAAAGGGGGTGGTTCTTACACCTTGGATTAGTGGTTCTTGTAGGTTGGATTAGCCCCGCGTAACCCAACAATTTCTTAGCCGTACGGGCTTAACATGTTAAGCCCCCACCTGACACCGACTTACGCCGTCACATGCCCTCATGTGACGGAGTTGCCCGGCGCGGGCTTGCGTCACCCAACAATTCGGAATGGATCGTCGTAGTATTTTGAAACGTCTGGCGGCTGTCGGCGTATTTGGTCCGTTGATCGTCAATGGCGGCTGCGCCCGGTCATCCACCCGGAAACGTCCTCCCCTCGAGGCGAAGGTGATCGTCCTTGGATTCGACGGCGTGGAGCCCAGTTTGCTCGAACCGTGGATGGCGGAAGGCGCTTTCCCCAATCTGGAAAAGCTGGCGAAGCAGGGATCTTACTCGTATCTAGGCAGCACCAATCCGCCGCAATCGCCAGTGGCGTGGTCGTCTTTCACGACCGGCACGCACCCGGGCGAGCACGGGATTTTTGATTTCATCAAACGGGATCCGCTGACTCATCTGCCGGACTTCGCTTTGAATCGCATCGAGTTTCCCAAGCCGCGTCTGGGAATTCTGCCGGGCGGACAACTCAAGGCGTACAACCTTCGCCGGGGCGATCCGTTCTGGCTTTCGGCGGCGAATAACGGCGTGAGAGTCGCAGCCCTGCACGTCCCTTATGTTTTTCCCGCAGTTACTCTGCCGGGAGGCCGTTCTTTGACCGGTCTGGGAACCCCTGACCTCCGCGGAACCAATAGCACTTTCTTCTATTACGGTTCTGATTTGTCAGGTGCCGACGAATCGGGCGTCTCGGGCGGGCGGCTGTTCCGACTGCGGATCGATGGGAACC
>Ga0214473_10000070_pt1 | contig 145589 bp, 126 predicted proteins | sample RVTome_7_FD_203509 | JGI IMG/M metagenome (GOLD analysis project Ga0214473, IMG submission 203509) | Soil microbial communities from uranium-contaminated site in the Upper Colorado River Basin, Wyoming, United States - RVT98D197 | ecosystem: Environmental > Terrestrial > Soil > Contaminated >...
CCAGGTATGGAACACCACTCTTACCGTATTCAAATACAGTGTTGAGAATGTCGCTAAGGGGTCGGAGGTGATTATGGAAAGACCGAGCCTCCTCTGACACCCTGATCGGGACTCTGGCTTTTTGAAGTCTGACACCGTAATCCAGGTCCTCGCCACCATACCCGCGGAAATTCTCGTCCAACAACCCTACCTTTTCGATGACCCATCGGGGCAAGGAGGCATTCAAAGTCACGAAATAGCGCCCCGGAATTGAAGAGGCTTTCGCTGTTTTCCAGGCGCCGCGGCTCAGATAATACCGCTTCAACGCGCTGGGCGGCAGATCCGGGTGATGGTACACACGCCCCAAGACCACAGCCTCGCCCTTGCCAGTTTCGACATGTGACTGTACGAACTCAGGCACAACCTCCATATCTCCATCCACCAGGATGATCGGATCGCCGGCAGCGATCTGGATTCCTGCATTCCGGGCGCCGGATCGACCTTCTGCAAATTCGTGGAATACCGGACGTAGCTGCAATTTCCCCTGATACGACCTCAGGAAATCCGCCGTACCGTCATTCGACCCGTCATCGACCACGATTACTTCCATCCGATCCAATCGCCAGGTCTGCGTCTCCAGAGACCGCAACAGATTCTTCAGCAGGAGAAGCTGATTGTGCGACGGAATGATTATGGAGGGGAATCGCTCAGTCACAGTGGATCACTCCACCAGGATTTTTTCCAATCCGTCCACCCAGGAATCCCAGGTATATCGCCGGATTGTATTAAGCCCTTCTTTGCGCAACCGATCTCTCGTTTCGGAATCATCGAGGAGTCTCCCGATGCCATTCTTCAACGCTGCCGGCAAATTGACCGACACCAACCAGGCATTGACACCATGCACCGCATACTCCCGAATCCCCCCGATATCGGTAGCAACTACCGGCACCCCGCACGCCATAGCTTCCAGCGGAGGCAACGGAATCCCTTCCATCCGCGACGACGTTACGAACAGGTCTGCAGACTGCAGATGCCGCACCAATTCCTGGTCATCGGGAGGCGACACGATTTCCAGCGGAAACTGACACGGCTCGGTGATCACCGGATCCTGAGTGATGCCGATCACCTGGAAGTCCTGCCGTTCCGCCCAAAGCAGATTCAAGGCGTCCATCAACTCGCCCCAGCCTTTCGACACGTGTTTTCGAGGCATGGCGGCGATGCGATAGGTGCCTGTGGCCTTCGCCGGTCGCTCGATGGGTTTGAACACCTCCGAATCGACTCCGGGATTCAAGATGTACTTCGGTCGTGGTCCGTACTTCGCCACCTGATCCCGCGTCCATTGCGAATTAGCAATGACTAGAACCGGCAATCGGTAGCTTACCCGCACGGACAACTTGTGGAGGCTCAGCAGGAAAGTCGATTTGATCAAGGATCGGTCATCGAACAGATGGTAATCGTCCGCCATCACGAAATGTACCCCCCGGGCAGGTCGATACCGTGTCGCAATCGTATTGAGAATCCCCATGTACGGCATGGTGCTCAATATCAGATCGACCTCGGGGAGATTTCTAAGGATCGCCGGACCGTTGAAAAGAATCGATTTGATAGGATGATCGAATATGTTGCCACACTCGATAACCTGCAAAGGCTCAGGAACTCTAACCAGCCAGCGACCCTTCGGGACAAGTATATATACTTGATGCCCACGCTGCGCCAGGACTTTGCTGACTTCGATGCACACCCGATGACCGCCGCCACGCTTCAATTCCTGGATCAGCCATGCGATTCTCATCAGATCCAGCCCTCTCGCCTATAATAGCCGTATAATTGATCCGTGACGACCTCGATATCATGCACCTTCTCCACCCAGATTCTGCCCTCGTGCCCCTTCTGACGGCGGTAGTCAATGTCCACGATCAGGTGCCGCAATTCTGCTTCAATCGTCTCCGGAGTGGCGTGCACGAAAGGATGTCCCGGGATCTTCGCCTCCATGTCCGGATGGAGGTTGGTCACAGTCGGAATCCCCATCGACAGCGATTCCAGCGAGCTCATGCCATAGCCCCATCCGCCAAGATTAGTCAGTTGATCCACTGCGATATTACAACTCCTCTTCAATTCCAAGGCACGTTGATGAGGGACATTTTCCAGCAGCACCAGCTCGACTCGAAACTCCCTTCTCAAGTTCTCCACCGCTTGGATCACGAACTTGGTGCCTTTGAATTCCGGAATTCGTGCAGCGTGGCAAATCCGCACCGGATCACTTGCGACATCAACTGGCTGGAATCGCTTGGTGTCGATGGGCAGATGCAGATATTCCATCCTGGGATGCGCCGACATCAAATCCCATTCGCTGGTCAGGTGCAAATCGCTGACTTCCTCCACCGCCGGGATGATGCCGCGGTTGCGGACGTCGGTCCCGTGGTAGAAGCACACGAATCTCTTGCCTTGCTTCTTCCATTCTTTGATCACGCGCCCGTCCCGGAAGAAACCCAGGCCCTGTTCCAGGTGGATGATGTCGAAAGCATCGAGACCATACTCCTCGATTGCTCGGTACACCTTCGGGGCGATCAGACTGTCACGCAGTTGAAATAGCGCGGCTTCCAGACGGCTATTGGGTTTCCAGATAGGCGGATAGCCCTCAAGATTCCGTTTCGTGTCAATGCCCTGCAATCGGTGGAAACCCTTCTTCAACGCGAGGAACACCTTGTTGCCGGGCATCAGGGGGATATCGAGGCAAATGTCTTCCTCGAAATCGTAATGGCTATGAAACAGGGTCACGAACCGGCATTCGTTCCCCCGTCGGCGATGAGCCGCCTGGAACATGGTCAAAGTGCCGGACACGTGCTCGGGAGATATGTAGAGGATCTTCATGGCTGGTCAATTCCCCGAGGTGCGGAAGACAGATGCCCATGCCGTCCGAAGCCGGCGCCTCTCGCCCTCATTGAAGAATCCGATCACCGACAGAATTGCCGGAAATGCTGCCAGCAGCAGGATCCTGCCCCACCATGGAATGGAGGGAAACGCATAGAAGATTCCGGCAAGCGCTCCTCCCACTGCGGTGATCTGCGCCAGCCGCCGCCATTCGTATGGTATCGGGTAGTGACATCGAATCATCCAGTACAATAACGCCGCCATCAAGAAATACGACCACATCGTCGTCCAGGCAGCGCCAAACATGCCCCACGACGGGACCAGCAAGAGATTTCCGACCAGATTGACCAGCGCGGCAATTCCGGTAATCACCGGCAGAAAATGCGTCTTTTTCTTGAGGTAGATGCCCACATTCAAATTGGCATACACTCCGTCAAAAATGTGCGCTAACAGAATAATCGGAAATACCGCCATCCCCGACCAGAATCTGGGATCGATCAACGACGAATTCAACACAGGCAGCCGAAGCTCAACCAGCGGAGTGACGAAGAAAATCAGCCCGAGGAACAGAAGTACCGAGAACCACAGATAGTAGGTCAGCACCCGCGCGAAGGTGCGTTCGGCGTCCGGCTGCTTGGCGTGATCCAGGAAAAAAGGCTGCCACGCAAAGCGGAAGGCGTTAGCCACTATCGCCATGAACATCCCCATTTTGTAGCCCGTGCTATAGAGACCCACCTCTTCCGGAGTACGCATCATTTCCAAGATCTTGCGGTCGGACAATTCAATCACCATTACGAAAAACAGGCTGGGGACATTGGGGAAACCAAATATGGCAAAATCTTTCAACATCGCCCACGAAAACCCCGGCGCCAGATAGCGAATCGTGACTGCAAATGAGATTGCAGTCGTAATCAGAGACGCCCACACATTCGCCCAGAAAATGCCCTCGATGCCTTGCTTGAGCACCGCTACCAGCCAGACGTTGAAGAGAATCGTGACCAGCACATTGATCAGTTTCAACGCCGTGAACAAGGCGGCTTTCTGCTGCCCGCGAAGCACCAGGAACGGATACACCGAGACGGTGTCGAGGAACAATATCGCCGCGCACAGCCGTATCAGGCGTGCCTTCAGAAGCACATCCCCCGGATCTTTAAATACGACTGACACCAGGGGACCGGACAGCAACAAGACTATTGATGTAAAGAACAGCGACGTTACCGTTGAAGCTGCCGCGGTCCTGCCGTATATCCGCTTGCGCTCTTGGGGATTGTCCTCCATCACATAGTATCTGAGAAATGAGATGTCGAAGCCGTAGATATAGAAAACGTGGCAGACGGCGATGAAAATGAACAGCAGGGTGACTTCCCCGTATTCTGCAGGAGTAATCAGGTGAGTATAAAAAGGCAGGAGCAGAAACGCAATGAGCCGGGACGCCACGTGCCCGACACCGTAGATTAACGACTGCGATGACAGCCGCTTCAGTGGCACAAACAATGAGGACTGCTCGACGGCTGGATTATTATCGGTGGGATTTGCCATGGAGTATTAACGGAGAAGTAGATAGGAGAAAGCTGCCGAAATCGGCAAGAGCCATGGTCCTAACGATGCCGACACAATCCTGCGGCACCCCAGCATCAACAGAATCACGATGGGCACAAATGCCGGAAATAGTAGCCGGGCTTCCGACTGGAAGTATCGCAAATTCAAGAACACGAAAGAAACGAGAACATAGCCTAATGCCAACAGACTTATGGCGATGGCTCTGTATTCCGGACCGGGTATCGGGAACAGCCGACGCAGCCCGACTTGCCTGATGATTTCCAGCAGACAGAGCAAGAGAACTACTGCAACAACCGCCGCTAAGCTGACGAAGATAATCGGCTTCGACCCTCCGCCCCAAATGTCATCGAATGGGAACCAGAAGGAACGAAACAGATACAGAGCGGTGGCAACCAACCTCTCCAGACCCGCGGGGTAAGTTGGTGGCGCTCCGAATCCCACCGCCATGGGGAAGATCGCACCCCAGTGGAGATAGTTCCAATACAACCAGGGCGCCCACAACAGGACGGGAAATATCAATTCCCCCCATGGGAACTTCTCGCCGGGTCCTGACCGTATCCTCAGGAGCCAGGCAGTCGGAAGCACCAGCACCAAAGGAACAAACGAGAGCTTCGTCCACAGTCCGGCGGCGAACAGAAATACGAGGAGCATCTGGTGCTGCCCCTTCCCTTGAATCCGCCGGATCATGAGGTAGAAAGCCGCCGCCGAAATCGCTAACAGCAACGAATCGTTCGTGACCAGCGAAGTGAATCGGACATGCGACAACAACACGGCGCCAAACGCCAATGCCGCCAGACTCTGCCCTTCCGTCAGCACTCGGCGGCAAGTCAGCCACAGGAACAGCAGCGAAGTCAGCCCGAAGACCACACTCAGAAAGCGAGGGAAAATCCATGGTTCCGCCACCGGGAATACGTCGCTGAATCCCAGGGCAAACATCGCCAGGAAGTAATAGAGGGGCGGCTGGAAGTCTTCACCGGTCCGTGCGACAATATTGCCCGACTCGATGGGCAGCGGTCGATTGGGATCGACGCCTCGGCTGGGATGTGCATTCTCAAGTACCCAGTACTGGACGACCGCGCGATGAGCCGGCTCGTCGTTATAGACCGAGATCTTGCCGGCAGCCTGATACGGCTCAATCGGCGCCGCCATTGCAAAATATGTCCTGATCGCAGCCGCCAGGATCAGTATAACGGCTGCGAACCATCCGTGGGCATTCTTCACTATATCACAAGAGCCAAATACGACACACTAATTCGAATATGCCTGATCATCGTTCCGTCGGCATCATTCGCAACAGTACTTTCAACGAATCCGGACTCTGAGATCTCTCGAACGCAGCCTCAGCTTGCTCCATAGGGAAAACCGCGTCCACCATGTCGTCCGTCTCGAATGCAGGATCAGCCAAGAGCCTGAGCGCCGGCTCGAACGGTCCGCACCGCGAACCCACTACCGTGATCTCGTTGATGACCAGAGGCGCAGAATTCCAGAGGATGTCGCCGTGATAGGTGCTTTTCAATACTATCATGCCTCGAGGCTTGACGGCGGCTACAGCTTGTTTCCAGCCATCGGGCGATCCGGACGCCTCGACCACCAGGTCATAGCCGACGCCGGATTCTTGACCTATTCCGAACGTCACAGCGCCGCTTTTCCGAGACAGGTCCAGTTTCCGGGGATGCTTTCCGATGACTGAAACATCGACGCCAAGTCGCAGCAACACACGAGCGATCAGGATCGCCAGCTTCCCGTCTCCGACGATTAACGCTCTCCAATCGGGATCAATCCGCACCTGCTGCAATATTTCCTGAGCCGCCGCCAAAGGCTCGACAAACACCGCCCCGTCGTCCGGTATTGATACCGGAACCTCATAGAGGTTCCCGACCGGCAGCGTGACATACTCCGCGAAAGCGCCGTCTTTCCCAAGAATTCCCAGCACGGCACGATCCGGGCAGTGGCGGCTCATACGGCTCAAACACCAGGCGCAGATTCCGCATGTCAGGTTGATTTCCCCGACCACTCTCTTGCCAATCCATTCCCTCTGAGCACATTCCATGACTTGCCCCACGAATTCGTGCCCCAGAATTCCGCGGAAATCCATATATCCACGGGTGATCTCCACATCCGTGTTGCAGATTCCAGCCAGACGCACCCTGATCAAGGCTTCGCCATCGGCTGGAACCGGAATGTCGCGATTCACCACCCGGATTCGACCGTCAAATATGACCGCGCGCATCATTTCGAAATCACTCTGATTGTCCCTCCTCATGAGTACGCCGCCGTCCCAACAGCAACCAGACTCCCAGAATCACGAGAATCAGGGGCCACCAGTGGAATATCCTCTCCAGGGTGTACCTGGACAGGTACAGGTAGCTCCGGAGGAAAAGCAGAAGTCCTATGATAAGCGATATGCCCCCGGGGACCAAGTGTCCCCATTCTCGCGGGCGAAGCAGCGATACCATCACGAAACTGACACCTAAGATAACTATGATCAGAGGCCACAAATCACCCCGGGAGTCGTCCAGGACTTCGGTCTGCCTCAGCAGAAATAGTAATCCCAGAAGAAGCAGTAGCGTTCCGGGGAACACGCCGCGATGCGACTTCGAGAATATTGCAGACACGAACAGCACGCCACCCACCAATATCAAAACCATAGCCCAGTAGAAATTCCAGCCAAAGAGATAGTGCAACAGGAACAACAGCCCGATGGCAATTAGAATCCATCCTGCGCTGCGGTTGCCCGAATTAGACATGATACATCCCCTCGTAAGATGCAATCTCGCACGGACTGATCCCTCGATCCTCCGTCAATCGAAACGGACACGAAGCGCAACGTTCCAGAGATTCCGGAGCACGATAATCCGCCGCGAAGATTCCGTCGATCATCTGCTTAATGTCGCTTTCCAGACGATCATCTGCAGGTACGTCCAGCATCCTTCCCAACTCTACTTCCACCAGGATGACCCTGGGGGATGACACTCCGGGAAACAGATTGGCAGCCGCCGCCATGCGGTACAAATTCAACTGCCGGAAATAAGTGTCCTGCAAGTCGGCATCGATCCGACCCGTCTTGTAATCCAATATCACCCAGCCGTGATGGTCCCGATGGATGCGATCCACAATGCCCCGAAAGACGGCAACATGACCACTCGACGCAGTGATAGGCAACTCCCACGGCACCTCGGTCATTACGTCCGTAGAACCGGCGAAACCCAAATCGTGATAATGCCGGATGATCTTGACAAGCCGGTCTTTGCCGTGCGGAAGGCGTTCCAGATGCTCGGCGGCGAGGTAGGAATCAAGGTGGTCTGCGCACTCCGGATACCGGGGCAGTTCCATCAGCAGTCGATGCGCTGCCCGCCCGAATTCGATCCCGAACGCGGCAGCCGCTGCGTCCCTGGATGCAGTGTCCTGAAGCACATCGTCTCTTTTCCTTCCCACCAATCCCCAGAAAAGCAACCTGGGGCACTCCAGGTATCGCTCCAGGTCGGAAAAGGTCAGGGTCAGGGGCTTGACTGGAGCAAATACGGCTTCTGACCGACGCCGGAGAGACGTCGCTAATGGCTTCAGCTTCTCAACCCATTGCGCCGCAGAGACTGACATAGGGAGGCTTTCCGGTACCACTGCCATCTCCGGCTCGGCAACATCCCAATCCTCTTGCACGTACGGACTGCCCGTCAACTGCTCTCTGATCCAATTGAAAAGCTCAGGGGGCTTTCCCCGCTCCAGGGTGCAAGTAATCGTCAAGGTCTGCCTGGCACGTGTTACAGCTACATAGTGCAGCCGGCTGCTTTCCTCATCTCTGTCTTTGGAAGATGTCTTGTACGCGGCATAACGGGTGCCCTCCTCTTCCATCGTGGGAGACGGCTTGACCAGGATGCCGAGACCGGACAGCACCGCCTGACCGTCCCTGACGTCATCCAGCGCCAAATTGACGTTGACCTGACCCGACAAACCGCCGCGTCCAGTTCGGACGTCGCACCAGAACACGTGATCGAATTCCAACCCCTTCGCTTTGTGAATTGTCAGAAGCTGCACACCTCCGGTATTCTGGAATTCCTCCTCCTCGTCAGCCCCGTGCATCACTCGATGTTCCAGGAGTCGGGCGAAATATCGAACCGGATCGTCTTCCACGATCCCGTCCCACTCCAGCGCCAGCCGCAATAACTTCGTGCAATTGCGCCGGATGCGGTCGCCCTCGATCGGATCCAGGCATCCCGCTGCCAGCACGCCGGTGTGCACCATCGCCTGATACAGCAGCTCGGGCAAACTGACCCGCTGTGACAACGCTCCAACCTTCCGCAATTGCACCCTCAACGCACCCAGAATCTGCGACACCGTTTCCGGAGTCTCAAGATCGTCCTCCGCCAACGCTTGCTGCATCTCACGAATCCCAAACGACAGCGGTGGGCGTTCCAGCAACCGCGACTCGAAACCCACCGACTCCGGATCCAGTATCAATTTGAGCAGCGCAAGCCCATCCTTAACTTCCGGGCGGTCGTAGAAGCTTCCCCCGACCGAGCGGAACGGAATACTCCACCTCATCAACTCCCGCTCGAAATACGCCATGTGCGTCTTGCTGCGGAAGAGCAAGGCAATCGATTCCGGAGGAGCCCCATCGTCCATCAACTTCCGGATCCTTGCCGTCACAGCCTGAGCCTCAGCTTGCCGAGTCTCTAGACAACTGAGGAAAATGACAGGCTGGTCTGCCGCCGCCCGCTTAGGATTCGATAGCGCGATATCGGGACGCTGCTCCTCCCAGTACGAATCCCGGCAAATCAGCCCCAGAGCAAGATCCAGGATCTCGTTCGGACTGCGGCGATTCTGCTGCAACCGCTTCTTGACCGCATTGAATTGCCGGAATTTCTCAGGCGACGTCCCGCGGAAACCGTAGATCGATTGCTTGTCGTCGCCGACGATTGTGAGATTGGATTGCCCGGGCGCCGTCAGCATCCTGAGGATTTCGAACTGCGCAGGATTGGTGTCTTGAGTCTCATCGATCAGCACATAACGGTAGAGAGAACGATATGACTCCACCAGATCGGGGTGGTCTCGGAGCATCTGAAACGTCCGGATCAGCACGTCTCCGAAATCCAGCAGATGCCTTTCGGACAGTAAATCTTGATAACTCGTATATAGTCGATCCAGCACGGAAATTGCTTCCCGGACTCGGTAGCTGTCGTCTTGCGAATACCGGTCTATTCCCGCCTGGCACAGTCCAAGCATTGACTCCCGAAACGATTCTCGGTCCACTAATCGCCCCTTCAGGATAGGAATCAGATCATACCCGTCATCCAATACCTTGCCCAATTCGACTTGTTGGATGGCGGTCAAGGGGAATAGCGCTTGGAAATCCGGATCACGGTAGGTCTGGCGGATGATAACGTCTCGGAACAGTGCGACTTCGGTCTCATCCACAATCCTCCAGTCGTCTTCGATTCCGGATTGCAGCGGATTTTCCTGAAGCAGGTGCCACCAGAAGGCGTCGAAATTCCAAATCTGGGCGCGTGTTGCGGCTTTCGGGTCACCGATGGCTTCCTTGACCCGCTGCCGAAGCTCGGCGGCAGCCTTTCGAGTAAAGGTCAACGCCAATACCTGCTCCGGCAGAAAGCCGCAGTCCTTGATCAGATACAGGTATCGGTGCGTCAGTACCGTAGTCTTGCCGGTACCTGCTCCCGCCATGACTTTGACCGGTCGATCCAATGGAGCATATACCGCTTCGCGCTGCTCGTCGGTGAGGGTAATCTGTTGATTGCAGGACAAGCGCAGTCGCCCTCCGTGTCAGGCGGGAAAACTCGAGCTCTGAGGCATTTCCAGTTGCGCCGAGGACCGGAACTCCTCTTTGGGCAGGTTGAAATAGGCAAGCCTCAAATGCGGAAACCCGCCTGACAGATCGGAAACCATCTTTCGAAGTCCGAATCCCTGTTCCCCGGAATCCGGCATTCGATCCAGATAGAAGTCCGGATCGATATTCAAATTCTTCAATTGCAGTACGTCAATCTTCGTATCATGGATCAACGAGGTTAGCCCCTCTCGCTCCGCAGGCTGATCGGTGATCCCGGGAAACACCAGCAGGTTGATATGGACAAACACACCTGCTTGCTTCGCCCGATGGATGGATTCGATGACGTCGTCCAAGCGGTATCCGCTGGGTTGATAGTACGCATCATACCGATCCTCCCGCACGCTGTTTAACGAAATACGGACGCTGTCCAAGCCTGCTTTGCAAAGCCTCTCCAGCGACCGAGGCATGCTGCCGTTGGTGTTCAAATGGATAGTTCCGCGGGTGGTACGCTCCCGAATCTGTCGAATTGCCTGCTCAATCAACGGCGTTTCCGATAGCGGTTCCCCTTCGCAACCTTGCCCGAAACTGACGATTGCCGATTCCGCCGTCTCAAGGTGCGGCACCGCGACCTCCACGATCTCCTGCACCGTGGGCTGGAAATCGATCCTGTCATGCGAGCTCTGGAAGGAATCGATCGGCTGATGGGACAAGCATCCCAGACAACGGGCGTTGCAGTGCCTGGAAACCGGCAATCCCGCTTCCCATCGGTTCCAGAACAGATTCTTGGCTGCGAAACAATGATATTCCGTTGCACATCGTGCCAGATGGCGATACAGCCGGTTCTCAGGATAATTCGCCAGCACTTCTTCGACTCGATCCGGCAACCCCGTGTCGTCGTACCGCACCGGATTCCATCGAGGGTTATCGTCCACCAGCACCGCTGCGGTGCAGAATCCTTCCCCCTGCCAGCCCACAGCGGAATAAGCCCACATGGGCAAGGTCTGCGATTCAGTATTCCTGGATGTCGCCGGAAGCAGCAATCGCAGATATCCGGGAGGCAAGAATCCCGACACCGCACTGGGCGCCATCGACCGATTCGCCACTCGCACCTGGTTGAATTCGATGAGCGCTTGACGTTGCGTCTCCCAACCCACCGGAGTTCGACCCGGAACTGTGAAGAGCTTGCTGTCCGCAGGCAACGGGATCAGGTCAGAGAGTTGAGGCAGGACATAATCCCGCCCGGATCGCCCCACCATCAACAACTCCGGATGATCGTATATTTTCCCGGCTTCGTCGGCGAACACCAGACGGGCGGGCAATGATGCGTCGTAGGACTCACGACGTCGATTTCTGTACTCGGACGTCTCCATGCCTCTCGGTGATTCCCTCATGATCGAAATATTCTAACAACGGCACCACATATTTCCTGGTAGAATTCAAGAGCTTGCTGACCTCACCGACCGTCACTTCCGGATTGTTGCGGAAGTGGGACTCCAGCATCGACCTGGCTTTCGCAATTTGCTCATCCAGAAACAGCAGATCCGTTGCCAGGCGGATCACTCGACCGCTGTTGACCATAATCGCAAGCAGATCGCGCACGTCGGCGCCGGAAGCGTCCAATTGACCTGCGATCTCGTCGGCACGCGGGGTCTGAAAATCCGCCGACCGGAGCGAGTCCTCGATTCGCGCCATCAACGCTTGCTGATTCGCAGTCAACTCGATCCGGTAGTCTCCCGTTCGAATCCAATGACCGTCGGTGACCAGGATGCTGCCCTTCAGCAAGTCATCCAGAATCACGTCGCACGTCTGCTGCGAAAACGACTTCTCGCACTTATTCCTCAATTCGGCGCGGGAAATCCCCGGCAGAAGGGGATTGGAGGATTGATGATCCCGGACCACATCGACCATGACAACTTTGGAATCGGCAAATCGGTCGGAATGCACCAACACGGAACGTTCCCCTGCGCCAATCCGGACGATCTTCCCAGCTTCCGTCAACTTCATAATAAGAGCCTCGAGAGTATCACGAGTTAGTCCTGTGAGGATCAAGAGAGTCAGATATGGAATCTCAATTTCGGGGTACGTTTCCAGGCAGCTCATAATCAGCATTTCCGGATCGTCCTGATCCAGCGCCTCCATCCACCGGAGCACTCTGGGATCGAAGCGTTTCCGCTTGCCGGTGGGCGCCGGATCCAATACCACTCCTCCGCCAATAGTTATCTGCGGAGAATATTGCCGAATTACGAACGGGTCTTTCCGTGCCGGCACGCAGTTCCCTTCCAATCGAATCCTGACCGGTGCCTCATCGCCCGGCTCCAGAACGTCCCGATCCAGCAATATGACCCGCCCAATAATTTCCTGCGTCCCAAGATGTACGCGCACTCGTGTGCGATGCGGAAACGCCTGCACCGTCAAAAGCAGCATCATACGCCCGTCCAACATGGAGGTCGGCTGCAAATAGCCTGGATCGGAAATCACGTCCCCCCTCCTGATGTCCGCCACTTCGACGCCCTGCAAATTCAACGCCGCTCGATCGCCGATTTGCACGCGCTCGACGAGGTGCTCATGGCTTTGCACTCCTCGCACTTTGACCTTGATTCCGGGCGGTTGAATCTCCAGCACCGAATCGGCTCGAGCCGAACCGGACAGCACCGTGCCGGTCACCACCGTCCCGAATCCCTTGATGGAAAAAACCCGGTCGATAGGCAGCCGGAACATCCCGCGATCCGCTTTGCCTGGTAAATGATCCAACGCTTGGTCAATCCCTCGGCGCAGTTCGTCGATCCCTCGCCCCGAAATCGAATCAACGACATATATCGGCGCCCCATGCAAAAACGTGCCTTCCATCAATTCCTGCACATCAGCCTGCACCAATTCCAGCCAATCTGGCTCCGCCAGATCCGCCTTCGTAATTACGATTAGTCCGCTCCTGACGCCCAGCAAGCGCAAGATATCAAGGTGCTCCTTGGTCTGAGGCATGACGCCGTCATCGGCAGCCACTACGAACAGCACCATGTCGATGGTCGCCACTCCGGCGACCATGTTCTTGATGAAGCGCTCGTGCCCGGGCACATCGATGATGGCAGCTCGGTCGCCCAAAAAGGCGAACCCCAGATCAATGGTGATCTGGCGTTCCTTTTCCTCCTTGAGTCGATCGGGATCCATGCCGGTCAAGGCACGGACCAAAGCTGTCTTTCCGTGGTCGATGTGTCCGGCAGTCCCAATGATGACGTGACTCATCGGATGGTGTTTTCCAAACCTATGATTACCCTATCATTTCACTGACTTATATACCTCGAGCCGCGCCTTCATTTCCGCGGGATTCTCCGAAACGAATATCGCGCGTTCCAATACTGCACAGGCGCTGTCCACTTCCCCCATTCCGAATAATATCCGAGCATACGTGTCAAGAAAATCGGGATTCAACGGTCTGAGCATGACCGCGCGTCGCGCCAACGGCAGCGCCTGGACCAAATCAGGTCGATATTGCAGATAGATGAACGCGAGATTATTCAACGCCTGAGGATAGTCGTTTTTCAACGCCAATGCCTTGCCGTAGCACACAATCGCCGAATCGATTTGATTCATCTTTCGGAAGGCAAGTCCCATGTTATAATGAGCTTCCGGAAAATCGCCATATTGAGCAAGCGCTTGGCGGTAAGCATCGATCGCCTTCAGATAGTACCCCTGATTATAATACTCCACCCCCTTATTCAAAAGCATCCCGGCTTGCACCATCAAAGAATCCGGAGCAGTCTGGCTTCCAGGCTCCGGCTCTCTCTTTCGCTCACAGCCGCCCAGCATCAGCAGGATCAATCCCCCGCAGATTATCCGACATCCTATGGTTCGAGTCACCAGGCTACATCCTCACTGGAAGAGACTGTTCAAGTCGATCTCGTAATATTCCGACAGACAATATTGACATCCCCGATAGCGGGGTCGGGCTTGGGAATCGCACATCCTCTTGATCTGGTCCATAGTGTAAATTTTCCGCCGCTTGTCCTCAGGGATGTTACTGACTTGACATTCGTACTTGACGAAAGACATGTCGTGGATGATGAGGTTTCCCTCGTCCACTAAAAACATAATGCACCTCCTTGATACCGTATCATATTAACATAACGGAAAAATGCTAAAAATGCAAGCGATTTTCTAAGGATTTGTGGTTAAACGGAAGGATAAGATTTCTTGTGCAGACAGCTTTCGCCAGGATCCAGGTTCAAGATTTCCCAGGAGCACGGTTCCGATTCGCGTACGGTGCAGAGCTCGCACCGGATTCCCAGCCGTCTGGAACATCCGCCGTATCAGCCGCTTGCGCCCTTCGGAGATAATAACACCCACCGATCCGTCGGGCAGCGCCCAGACACGCTTGGGGCGCACCAAGCCATCCTCCAGCTCGATGCCGGCTCTGACTTTCGCTAATTGCCGCCGCGACAATAGCGCCTTCAGCCGGACCCGGTATTCCTTCTCCTTCTGGTACCGCGGGTGCGTAATTCTCAGAGCCAGTTCCCCGTCGTTAGTCAGGATAAGCAATCCGGTGCTATTTTTGTCCAGCCGCCCCGCGGGGTACAATCGATAAGGAAAGTCAACGAAGTCCGTAACGGCTGGCGCGCCTTCCCGGGATGTGCGGCAAGTGGACAGGACACCGGCGGGCTTATGAAACGCAATCGCAACCGTCTCTTCCTCAGCCGAAATCCGATGTTGATCGACCATAACCACGTCACGTTCGGGATCAACCGTTACTCCCATTTCGCGAACAATGACGCCATTGACCGACACCCTACCGCGACGGATCATGTCCTCGCAAGAGCGGCGAGACCCGATCCCGCGTTTTGAAAGGTACACATGCAGACGGATACCGACAACCTCCTCCGGTTCGATCGAGCCCACAAATTCCTCGAACCGGGTTCAAAAAAAAGCCCCCAAGCAGGGGGCTATTTGACCGCCAGAACGTTCAGGTCTTTCGAAAATCTCTCCCAATCCCCTCTGTTCTTCATCCCGTCGAAGCGAAGTTTCAACGACCGGAAATTCAGGAATCGTTCCATCTGGAACGAGACCATGGCAATGCTATTGTCTGCCAGCGTCACCGTGATTTCCTCCGATTTCCCGTCGTAATCGACTCTGATGCGATGAGGTCCCTGCAGCAGGTTGTTCAGCAACACCCCATTGTGCTCTCCGCCGGGGGAAATATAGTACGGATCGTCATCCACGGACACTTTGAGCTTGCCGCCCTCGATAATCCCATTATCGACCGGTCTCACCACTGCCAGCATCGCCTTCCCCTGGGCTTTGACATAGGTCGCAACCACCTCGGCCGTCGGACTGTCTTCGGACAAGACGATCTCCTGAGGCGCCGGATCGAAATACCCGGGAATCGACCCAAACGCGATCAAATATTTGCCCGCTTCCATGTCCCGCTCGAATCCCCCCGATCCCACCGGTTGACCATTGACGTAGATTTGTCCTGCCAGAGGCTCAGTGGAAACGGTTAGATGCGGCGTGGGCGCCTCCTTCTCCAGACGGAGACTGAAGACTACCAGCTCGCTTTGAAGATCGCGTTCGATCTTGACATCGATGCTGGGCGGATCCACCACATATCCTTCTTTCGCCACCGATACCGAGTAGTCGCCCTGAGGAATCTCCAGCAAAGTGGTGTTGGTCCTCGTGCCGGTAGGCTGCCCATTTAAGGTGATGTCCGCATCCTTGATATTGGACGAGACGATGATCGATCCCATGACCTGCTTGCTGCTCCTGCGGACTGCCTGCCCGGGTGGTGCCGAGGTCGGAATCTGCGTGATACCGCGGCGAGCCGGCTTGGGCATTGCATCATACATCTGTGCCGGGATCGACGACCGTTTTTCCCGAACCTCCACGCCTTCGTAGAACGCGGTTAGATACTCCTCCTGCAGGTCGAAATGCACCTTCGTCATCTCGGCATGGCGGATATTGACCATCTCGAACGGCGGATCCGCTCGGTAACCGTCCTTCCGAACCGAAATCGTCACCTTCCCCACCGGTATGTTGGACACAATGGTATCCGTGATGCAGCCCATTGGGGACCCATCAACCAAAACCTCAGCCCCGGGGATGTTGCAGGACACAAACACGGATCCGGTAAGGTTGGTTCTCGCCACCACGAAGTAGTAGAAGACTCCACCCACAATCAGAACGGGAACCAAGAACCTCAGCCAGATTCCCGACATTCGGTACAGACGCGTTAATGCTCGATTACCGGTAGGCACCGACCCTCTTTGATGATATGACCATCTCAGCTTAGATGCCAAAATCCTCCCCCTTGCGTCCTCTTCGCCATACGAAGGCGCCATGGATCTCATCATACGTCTCCTCAGGTCGAACATCCGATTTCAAGTCGTCACTCCATCCATGTCTATCATTATAACGGTCTTCGAGTGCACGCCGTTCCCGACAAGTCATGGATCCTCGTCGCACCCCCTCTTGCTGCCACATGATCCCGAGCCCATCACCGCCGGCTGCTACGAGCCTTCCTGCTGCTTCTTCTTCATCTCGAGAAAAGGTGTAAACAAATCGATAGGCACCGGGAAAATGGTAGTGGAATTGTTTTCCGCGGCAACCTCGACTAACGTCTGCAGAAAACGCAATTGCACCGCCACCGGATGACGTTCGAGTACGGTCGCAGCTTCCGCCAACTTATTCGATGCCTGGAACTCACCATCAGCAGCAATTACTTTGGCCCGACGCTCACGCTCGGCTTCCGCCTGACGACCTATCACACGCTTCATCTCCTGGGGCAAGTCCACGTGCTTGATCTCCACCATCGACACCTTGATCCCCCATGGATCGGTGTGCCGGTCGATGATGTCCTGAAGCCGCAGGTTGATCTTCTCCCGCTCCGACAATAGGTCATCCAAGTCCACCTGCCCTAACACTGACCGCAACGTGGTCTGAGATAGCTGCGACGTCGCAAACATATAATTTTCCACCTCCACCACCGCCCGATCCGGCTGCATCACCCGAAAGTAAATCACCGCATTGACCTGCACCGACACATTATCCTTGGTAATGACGTCCTGCGGCGGCACGTCCAGCACCACCGTCCTCAAGCTGACCTTGACCATCTTATCCACGATGGGGATCAAGAGGACCAAACCCGGTCCCTTCGCTCCGATCAACCTTCCCAACCGAAAGATGACACCGCGTTCGTATTCGTTCAAAATACGAATGGCGCTGGCTAAAATCAAGAGCACCAGCACGATGACGATAATCAGACCTGGCATTGCGACCTCCCTATTTTAAAAACTCTGCCAGACTCGCGCTGCGCCTGTCGAAGACGGCGCTGGAATTTGTGATTTGAATATATCAAGATGTGGCTTTCTTCACTTTTGCTACCAGGTGGCTCAGTGATACCACCTCCACTCGTTCCCCCACTTCAATGTCCTCGTCGGCTTCCGCTGTCCATACTTCACCGTGAACAAGCACCTGTCCGCGAGGTTTCAATGCCTTTTCCACCACACCGACTTCCCCTATGATCCCTTCCTGACCTGTAGTAGGACGTTTCGCCTGAGCTCGGATCGCCATCCCGACGGCGAACAAGAAGAATGCTACCGTCACTATCGCCGCCGGAAAAATCACGCCCAGCGATACCCGAAGCGCCGGAATGGGCGATTTGACCAGCATGATCGATCCCAGGATTAGCGACAACACCCCCCCGATAGACAACATACCATAACTGGTCACCTTGATCTCCAGGAGAAACAATATAATGGAGAATAGAATCAGCAGCACTCCAGCGAAGTTAATCGGAAGAGTCTGGAAGGCGAAAAAAGCCAGGATCAAGCAGATCCCGCCCACAATTCCCGGCAAAATTGCGCCTGGATTGTACAGCTCGAAGAACAAGCCGTAGATACCAAGGAGCATCAGAATGTACGCGATGTTGGGATCGCTGATCAAATCCAGAAAACGGTACCGAAAACTCATTGGATGCTCAGCAATCGTGGCATCTTCAGTTTCCAGCACACGTTCCCCCAGGTTGAGCATAACCGTGTCGCCATTGACCGCCGCCAGCAGACTGTCCACACTGGGCGCGATGAGATCCACGACCTTATTTTCAATTGCTTCCCGCTCCGTGATGGACTTGCTTTCCCGAACTGCCGATTCCGCCCATTCCGCATTCCGTCCCCGTTTCTCGGCGATGGATCTGATGAAGGCGACGGTGTCGTTTAAGATTTTCTCATCCATGACAGACGTCCCGCTGGAATCCTCCTTGACGCCTGTCATTCCAAGATTCACCGGATGTGCGGCACCGATTCTGGTGCCCGGTGCCATGGCAGCGATATGCGCCGCCAGCGTGACGAAAACCCCGGCGCTTCCGGCTCGAGCGCCCGATGGCGATACATACACAATTATCGGTACGTCTGCCGCAAGAATATCTTTAACGATCACATGAGTGGACGCCATAAGCCCGCCAGGAGTGTCCAATTCGATCAAGAGCGCCTGGGAACCATCCGCCACCGCGATCTTGATGGATTCCGCGATGTACTTCGCCGCCACCGGATTGATGACCCCGTCGATCACGATGTGGGTCACCGTGCTGGCGGTTGCAGCACCGCCGGAACCCAGGCTTAGCGCCGCGATGAACACCGCACTCAATATCATATGTCGAAACTTGCACCGGCTCATTTCCATACACCCAGGCATTACTATGATCAGTGGTGCAGTCAGGTGTCCTCACCTGACTGGCAATTTTCTGGATTCCCGCTTTCGCGGGAATGACACGAGTTCAATGTCGGGTTTCCAGGGAACCCGACCTACAAGCCCCCTCTTTTGTTCCCCCCTACTGCCCAGGAGGGAAAACTGCATCCTGTGCTGTTAGGCGCCCTCGCCTGACAGCCTCCCTACCCCTTTTGTTCCCCCCTACTCTGTAGGGGGGAAAGGTGAGTTGGGTTAGCCTTGCGTAACCCAACACCTGTTATTGATCGCCTTAGTTAATATAAGAAAGATATGCCAGAAACGCAACGGAATGCCACCATATCATCAAAAATAGGAGAATACTGGAGATGCCTGCTCCACCAGCTCTGCAATCTCCTTCAGAGTCACCGTCTTGACGTCCAGGAAAAATGTGTCGTCCTTCAAATATCCAATTACTGGAATACCGCATCGTGCAAACCGTCGAGCCAGCTTCTCTGCTGATCCGTGGCAGGGCTTCAACGTTACTGCGGCACTGGGCAACGGCTCCATCGGCAACGTTCCTGATCCGGCTTCGATAACAGTATCCACAGTCTCAATGACGAACTTGTCCGATCCGGACAGACTGCTCAATGCCTCCGCAAGATGCTGTGCCCGATGTCGGGTCTCGGTCGCCGATTCGCTCAGCATTGCCCAGGCAGGTATCTGCCTCCGAAAAGCGTCCGGCGACAGGTACAACCGCAGCGTGGCTTCCAGAGCCACCAGGGTCACTTTGTCGCACCTGAGCGCCCGCATCAGAGGATTCCGGCGTACCCGACGCAGAATCTCCTTATCTCCCGCAATCAAGCCTGCTTGCGGTCCGCCCAGTACCTTGTCTCCGGAAAAAGTCACGACGGAAACGCCGGCTCTTAAGCTGTCCGACGCCACCGGTTCTTTCGGCAATCCGAACTCTTGCCAATCCCTCAAAATCCCTCCGCCCAAATCATACACCACCCATAAGTCAAACTCCCGACCCAATGCCGAAAGTTCCTGAAGGCTCGCCTCTTCGGTGAATCCCTGGATTCGGTAATTTGAGGTATGTGCCGCCATCAGAACACTGGTGCGGTCGGTGATGGCATCCCGATAATCGCCGATTCGAGTACGGTTGGTCGTGCCCACCGCCACCAATCGGGCGCCGCTGCGCTTGATAATGTCCGGCAATCGGAAACTGCCGCCGATTTCGATCAACTGCCCGTGCGAAACAATCACATCTTTCCGATTCGCCAGCGTATTCAACACCAGTAGCACCGCGGCGGCGTTATTGTTGACGACGGCTGCTGCAGGAGCCTGGCACAACAAGCAGATCAGCTCCTCCACATGATCCAGGCGTTGCCCGCGGGCGCCGGTCGCCAGATCGATCTCCAGGTTCGAGTAGCCGGTCATAACCTCAAGAGCCGCCTTTTGCGCCGCCTCAGACCATGGCGCCCGCCCCAATCCAGTGTGCAGGACGATACCCGTAGCGTTGATTACCTTTCGCAGACTGGGTGTCAAAAGCCGGTTAAGCTCCCGTTCCGTCTGATCCAGGATAGCATCCAGGTCGCGAACCTGCACATTACCCTGGTCCTTCAGAAGCCTTCCTCGAACATCGTCAAGGACGTATCGGATCCGATCCACCAGGATATGGTGTTGCAATCTGGTGCGCCATCCGCCAAGCCGTGGATGACTCAGGATGGCATCCACTGACGGAATCTGCGCCAGTAATGATTGGTCAGCCATGGTCGCTTAGAAACTGCTATCCAGCGATATCTTCAAACCCTGGAACGCTTGCACCATGCGGCACACTCCGCCGGTGCACTTCAATCCGCCCCGCTCTTGTCCGTAGAATACTCGCAAGGTATGGCTGCCCTCCCCGAACGAATAGGACATCTCCCCGGACAGCCAGGAATCCCCTTCCCGGGCTTCCAATTCCTCGTCGGTAGTGAGCTGATAAGTCACGGAGGCGGAAATCTCCGGCGCATGCGTGACAGTGGCTTCCAGCAGCCAATCCTGGAACTGCCGATCCCGCAGCTCGTCATTGACCTGCAGACCTTCCACTAGCAGGATTGTGCAGTAGGGATCCCAGATATCACTTTCCCATTCCGAGTAGAAGCCCAGCTTCTCTTCGAAATACAACGCCCTGGCTTCCTCATCGTGGACCAGTCCAAGCCTGACGCGGTGACCGTCCACCGGTCTAAGGTCTGCCTCCAGCAGCATTTCGATGAACGGACGATTTTCCTGATCGTTGGAGGGGACAATGTCCCTGCCCACGATGGCGCTGGACTGGGTGTAGTTCAAGGTAAAGGTCCCCCAATCGACCGGAGTAATCTGCCCCTCGATCTGGAATCCCACCTCGTCGTCAAATGACACCACGTGAGGCTCCCGGCTCTGAATCAGCCTCATGGTCAGCTCCCGTTGCACAATGGGAGGATTCTGAAACGGCGTGGCGCCCTGATAGCTGTAATATTTGTAATCGGCAAACACCGAAAAACCTGATCCCGCAAAGCTGCTTGACAGATACAGCGCATTACGCCCAGGTAGATCGAGCATTCCCTTAAAGAGTCCCTCTGTGATCTTGATCACCTTCTCCGCATATTCGCCATAGAATGAGACCGGACCAACCGAAAAATCCACGTGTACTCCGGGCAAATCCGCTTCCGGGTATCCGCCGGAATCCATCTTCACATAATTAACACCAAATAACAAATTCTCGATGGACACCTCCACATTGACCCCAGTTACTGAGGCCGCGTGCACGGTACCCCATTCCCTGGAATCCCCTTTCAAAGCCGTGAATCGAACCGGACCCTGGCGAAATGACAGCTTAACCCCGTCCAATTCCGTGTCGTGGTATAGCAGCCGGTCTTCGAATAGGTACAAGGTCAGTCCCCGCCCGAAAATCGCCGGGAAATGCCCGGCTCGGAAATCCAGCCCTCCGTGACTCCATTCGATGAATCGCTTGTCGATGCTTGATTCCCGGCTGAGCGCCCACAACCGCTGATCCACATTGGATGGTTCGAAATGATCGTACCGAAATCCGATCCTGACTTCGCCGATGTAGAGATCCACATACATCAGATTTTCGAAAAACCGCCTTTCCGCAAGGTTGTCAGGGTAGGCTGCGGAAATGAACGGGCTGACCTCGTCGCCAATCTGATACTGCAGATGATTTGCCACCGATAAGTCAACTCCAAGCCCGAATGCCAAAGAGCTGAATATTCCAACAGAAATCAATGCGAAACTCAACGCCGTCGAGCGAGAATACCCGACATCACCCATGCAAATCCTCCGGCACAATCGCATTTGCTGCCAATATTTCCCAATTAGTCCGTTTCGCCCTCAGTCGAACTGCTGTCAGGTTCGACGTCGATCAGATAAGGCTGTATGGCTTCCTCCACCGCCTTTTCGTTGCCCGCTTTGTAGCCTTCGTAGATGGCTATGACTTCCCCATCCGGCGACACCAGCACCGCGTAGGGCACCACATTTTTGCCGCCGAATTTCTTCAGAACTTCCTTGTCTGGATCCAACAAAATCGGAAATGTGAAGCCCTTCGACTTGACGGTCGGTTTGACCTTGGACGCAGTACGGGGATTGTCGATGGAGACTCCGAATATCTCAAAACCGCGCTCGTGATATCGCTCGTATAGCTTCTGCAATTCGACCATCTCATTCAAGCAGGGGATACACCAGGTCGCCCAGAAATCCACCAGAATCGGTCCGCGATGGAGATTATCCACGAATTGCACGTCATCACCCTCCATCGCCTTCAATCGGAAATCCGGCGCCTTGCGCCCTTCCCCGAAGACCACTGTGCCCAAAACACATAGCGCACCCACCACCAGCGCGCCAATAGTCAATCGCCTTTGCACCACGAAAGACTCCTGATATACCCAGTCATCGAATCAACTGCATCGCCCGAGTCGTGCGCATCGAACCCGCGGAAAAGCTATAGAAATACGTGCCGGACGGCACCTCCACGAAACCGGCATCTCGACCGTCCCACATCATCGTCAACTCTCCAGCCGCCAATGTTCCCAGGTACAGCCGGCGCACTTGCCGCCCGAGAATGTCGTGCACCCAAACCTGACCTTCCCGCCCCGTCAGATTTTCCGGTATTGAAATCGAAATCGCGGTGCTGGGGTTAAAGGGATTGGGATAATTCTGCGCCAGCCGCAATTCTTCGGGAATACCGGGCACGGTTCTGATGACAATGCCATTGGGATAGGTAATCAGAGTATGAGTCAGCGTATCGCGGTACGTGTTGGTATCCAGCAGAGACATGACATAGGTGACCACCCATCCCGAATCTTGTGTGGAGATACTGATGATGTCAATGGACACCAGAGTATCCAACTCATGCGGACCTAACGGATCGATACCGTATAGAATCCCGGGAGGCAGGCAGCCCAGCTTGGTGCAAAGCGCCACGTTCCAGCCGGTGGGCAGATGCGGCTCCATCCTCAACGCCACATAATTGCTGTCAGCAGACTCATTCTCCAGATCACAGTAGAAGTACCCAACCTCGCCGGGAGCTTCCCATTTCCTCAGAGTGTCCGATGTAATGGTGAACGGTTGAGCTTGCGCCCAGCCGACCAGACCGAAAATCAACAAAACACAGCCCAATCGCATCATCCTAACCTCTCAGAAACAACTATTTGTCCAACGATTTTTGCCAATCAAGGTGCGAATCCGTACACCTCCTGAAGCATCGACCGCAACTCGGCGGCGGTAGTATGCCCAATCCGGTATCGGATTTCACCGCTGCCGTCGACGATGATATTGGTGGGATACAGTGTGACCGAGTACAGCCCCTCCACCTGATGTGCCGGATCCTGTAACAACTGGAATGTCGGGTGCAGGCTGGGATCATCCCGGACTTCGATGATCGCTTCCATCGGGTCGTAGGGATTGACTGCCAGAATCTGGAATCCATGGTGTGCGTATTCTTGATACACGGTCTCCAAATCCGGAAATTCCAGCATGCAAAAATAGCAGTCGCTATACCAGAAATCCACCAGGATCACGCGCCCGCGGTGATTGTGCATCGATATCGAATCCAGGTAATCGTTCTGCAGAACGAAATCAGGCGCCACATTCCCGACCTGATTGCCAGTAGTACCTGCCGTCAAATCGAAAGCCACCGCTGCCGTATCTTGCCAGACGATGGTGATATGTGTCAATGAGTCAGGACTGGTCACATACCCTTCCCGATACACACTGACTGCCCGAACACCAATCGGGATTTCCGTGAAGATCGCAGGCGCTAATACCTCAAGCGGCTGACCATCCACGATCACTAGCGCCGTACCGTTGGTCACAGTCACTTCCAAAGCACCGGTGGGAGAAGGCTGCAAGGTCGCCTGGCACGAGGTCACCTCATACGCTTCGACAGAAACGCTTTCTTCGTGATCCAGATACCCGTACTTTTCGATGCGCAGCGCATGATCGCCGGCAAGCACGTTCTTCAACGTGTCCGGCGTGACTTCGGAGCGCAGCGCTCCGTCCAGATAGATGCTGGCGCCAGGAATCGCGTTGCCTGTGGAATCGAATGCCGCCACGACCAGATACCCGGTGGCAGGACCGGTATATTCGTCAATCGTGCAGCCTGTTATCAGGATGACCAGCAGGACTGGAAGCGAAAAGTGCAATGCGGCGTTGAATTTCTTCGAAGGGTTGACTCGCATGGTAACTCGAATGCCCTTAGATGGTTAGGATTGGAAGCAGCCTCAGTTCGATGGCAAAGGCTAAGGCGTTATCCCCTCGCAGGCATTGAGAAAAAGGGATCAGTATTTCGGACGTTGATCGATTTTGACATTGAAAAAATGTTCGATGAATCGCATATGGCTTTCGAATGCCAGTGGCGGCAAATTGGTTGCCGAAAAATAATCGATTCGATCGGCATCATCGCCGGGCTGAGCTTCACCTCCGGTAACTATGATGCGATACGCCAGCACAACTACATCGCCATAGAATCCTCCGATCACAGTCCCAACGTCAAATAGCCGGTCGATCTTGCACTGCAGCCGGGTCTCTTCCCACAGTTCGCGATGGACAGCTTCTTCCGATGTCTCACCCATTTCGATGAATCCGCCCGGCAAGCACCAACAACCAATCTCAGGGGGCGCAGTCCGGCGCACTAACATTACCCGATCCAGATCCTGGGTGGCAAGCAATGCGACCGCAGGAATCGGGTTGACATAATTGATACGCCCGCAAACCTCGCATCGCTTGCGAGGACGACCCTCGATAGCGGTATCCTGAAGCTGCCCGCCGCAGAAGCTGCAATAGGCGACGTACTGGAGATTGGAATCGGAGAGAAGCTTGTGCCGCTTGGATGACATAGATCGCTCAGGCAGACCGGCTGGCGCCTTCGCGGATCAGCGATCTGCCGATGACCATGCGCTGGATCTGGTTCGTGCCCTCGTAGATTTGGGTAATCTTAGCGTCGCGCATGAATTTTTCGATAGGATAATCCCGCATGTACCCGTATCCCCCGAAAATCTGCACCGCATTCGTAGTTACCCTCATGGCGACATCGGACGCGTACAGTTTTGACATGGCGGAGATGCGACCGATATCGGACTCACCAGCGTCCACAGCACGTGCCGCCGTATAGAGCATCGCTCGAGCCGCCTCAATTTCCGTCGCCATGTCAGCCAGCATGAACATGATTCCCTGATGAGACGCGATGGCTTGACCGAACTGCACCCGACCCCGTGCGTATTCCAGAGCCAGATCCAGCGCCCCCTGCGCGATACCCAACGCCTGAGACGCCACACCCGGTCGTGACTTGTCCAGCGTCTTCATCGCAATGATGAAACCCTGTCCTTCCTTGCCCAGGATATTTTTTTCTGGCACTTCGCAGTCCTGGAACACCAACTCGCAGGTCGCCGAGGCTCGTATCCCCATCTTGTCTTCCTTCTTGCCATAGGAGAGGCCCGGAAATCCTTCCTCGACAATGAATGCTCCCGTGCCTCGCGTCCCCTTCGCCGGATCGGTCACTGCGATGATGGTATAGACTTTGGCTTCGCCGCCGTTAGTGACAAAGCATTTGGTACCATTCAAGATATATCGATCGCCCTTCTTGACGGCACGCGTCTGCATGTTGGAAGGATCGCTTCCCGCCTGCGCTTCCGTCAGCCCGAATCCCGCCAGGATTTCGCCGGCAGCCAGTCTCGGCAAATATCTCTTCTTCTGTTCCTCATTACCGCCGATCATGATAGGGAATGTCCCCAACGCGGTCGCCGCTAACGCCAGAGCAATTCCCCCGCAGGCTCGCGATAATTCCTCGGTAATCAGAGCCAGCTCCATCACTCCGCCGCCGCAGCCACCGTATTCCTCTCCGATATAGCTGGCATAGAATCCGGTCTCGGCGAAAATCTTGACCATGTCCCAGGGAAAGCTGCCGTCGCGGTCGTACTTCGCCGCCACCGGTTTGACTTTTTCCCGGGCGATTCGACGGGCGATTTCCCGAAGCGCCAATTGTTCTTCCGTTAAGCCATAATTCATAAGACCTACCTGGTTGACCTTTGCCGAAATGTCGGGTTACGCAAGGCTAACCCGACCTACACCCAACTGACTCAAATCCCAAGCTCCAAGCACCAAATTTCAAACAACATCAAAATTCAAAATCCTAAACTCTAAACCGTCCAGACCATGGGCGAGACGCCCATGCCACAAGCCTGGATTCCCGCGTGCGCGGGAATGACACAATCAATAGGGCGTGCCGCAGGGTGCCCCCACCCTGCGGATGCCATAGCCGTCGTGTGCGGAGACTCAATAGCACAATCAATCCGCCAAAGGCGCCACCCCACTTTTGTTCCCCCCTCCAATAGGCGGGGGGAAGATGCCGATCTGGGTTACGCGAGGCTAACCCAACCTACCATCCGCGACGAATCAATCAATGAGCTGCAAATCCCGAGCGGCTTCCTGGGCAGCTTTCTGTTCGGCGATTTTCTTAGTACGACCCTCGCCGGTGCCACGGATTCCGTTCTCCACCTTGACTTCGACTACGAATTTCTTCTGATGCTCCGGTCCAATCTCCTCCTTGACCACGTATTCCGGCGGGTCGATGCCCTTGCCCTGCGCGTATTCCAACAAGAGGCTCTTGTAATTCTGATGCCTGGCGTCACGAAAGATGTCGCGGCTGTTTCCCAGCAATTCCCGGATCAGGAATTTCCGGGCTTCTCGATAACCGCCATCGAGATATATGGCGCCAACCAAGGCTTCAAATGCGTCTTCCAGAATCGACGATCGGTCGCGCCCGCCGCTCTTCGCTTCGTTGCCGCTCAGGAGAATATATTTGCCGAATTCCAATCTCCGGGCTTCTCTGGCGAGCACCGATCCAGACACTAACACCGACTTCATCCGCGTCAATTCGCCTTCCAGCTTGTCAGGATACGCCTGGAAAAAGTACTCGGATGACACCAGGTCCAGCACTGAATCGCCCAGGAATTCCAGCCGCTCGTTGGCGAAGCCGCGCTCCTCGTCAGAGACCGCAAGATAGGATCGATGCTTCAGCGCGTGCACCAGCAAACCTGGATCGCGAAACCGATAGAGGATCTTCCGCTCGAATTCTCTCAGAGATTTCCGAGTCTCGGGGAAACGAGACCATCGCCCCCTACGAAACCATCGTCTCATCTTGCGAACCTTATCATATCCCCCCGCGCACCACTGATCACTACCTGCTAATTCTTGAAATGTCCGACGATAGTGCAGGCGTTGTGCCCACCGAATCCGAAGGAGTTATTGAGGCTGTACCGGATCTCCATTTTCCTGGCGGAACCGGTAACATAGTTAAGATCGCAACCTTCGCCCGGCACTTCCAGGTTCAAGGTCGGGGGAACGATTCCTTCCAATAACGCCATGGTTTGAGCCACGAATTCCACCGCCCCCGCCGCACCCAGTAAATGACCGGTCATGGACTTCGTGGAGGTCACGGCGAGATTGTCAACCTGGCGGTCGAATACCCGCCGGACTGCCAGAGACTCCACCCGGTCGTTATGCGGAGTGGAAGTGCCGTGCGCGTTCAAATGATCCAATTCTTCTTTGGGAATCCCTGCATCGGCGATCGCGGCTTCCATGGCTCGTCTGGCGCCATCGCCATCCGGATCCGGAGCCGTAATATGGTAGGCATCACCGGAGAATCCGATCCCCAGGAGTTCCGCAATGATCGGGGCGCCACGTTTGACCGCATGCTCCAGGGTTTCCAATACGACTATTCCGGCGCCTTCCCCGATGACGAAACCATCCCGATCTTTGTCGAAGGGACGGCTGGCTTTTTGAGGCTCGTCGTTGCGAGTTGAAAGAGCCTTCATTGCGCAGAAGCCGCCCACGCCCATGTGACAGATCGCCCCTTCCGTTCCGCCGCACACTACAGCGTCTGCATCGCCATACTGCAGCAGCCGAAACGAGGTTCCGATGGCATGGACGCCGGTGGCGCATGCTGATGTCGTGGCAAAATTCGGTCCGGAAAACCCGTACTTGATCGAGATTTGCCCGCTGCCCATATCGGAAATCATCATAGGCACAAAAAACGGACTGATCCTGCGAGGTCCGGATTCCAGCAAACGGGAATGTTGCTCTTCGAAGACATACATCCCGCCGATACCGGAACCCACGATGACGCCGACCCGCGTCCGATCCACTTTCTCCGGGTCGAGGTGCGCCGATGTAATCGCCTCATGAGCCGCCACCATGGCGTATTGAGTGAAGAGCTCCATCTTGCGCACTTCCTTGGGGTCGAGCAAGGAATCGGTTTGGAGATTCTTGACCTCGCCAGCGATCCTCGATGCGAATGCGGTGGCATCGAAATGGGTAATCGTCCCGATGCCGCTCCGACCGTTGATCAAACCATCCCAGAAGGACGCAACGGAGTTACCGAGGGGCGTTACCGTCCCCATGCCGGTTATGACCACCCGCCGCTTCATACTACCTTCCTTTGGCTAAATTCGGAATTCCTACGAAGCCGTTTTCTTCTCAAGATAGTCAATCGCGGCGCCCACGGTAGTCAGCTTCTCAGCATCTTCGTCCGGGATTTCAACGTTGAATTCTTCCTCAAATGCCATCACCAATTCCACGGTATCCAGGGAATCAGCGCCCAGATCGTCGATGAAGGACGCTTCCGGCGTCACTTCGGAGATATCGACTCCTAATTGATTGACGATGATCTCCTTGACCTTGTTAACATCTACCATTGCAACCTCCTTGTGGATGGCTTGATAGGTTAGTGAGACTATCTCTGTATTGATTTTCCGAAATCGTGGCACGACTACATCAACAAGCCGCCGTCCACATGCAGCACTTGCCCCGTGATGTAGTTGGCTCCGGGACTCGCCAGGAATACAACAGCGGCGGCGACATCTTCCGCCGTGCCCGGACGTCCTAATGGAATCCCTTTCAAGAAGCTGTCCTTCGCCTGATCGGACAGTCCCCGCGTCATATCGGTATCGATATATCCCGGTGCGATGGCGTTGACCGTGATCCCACGTGCCGCCAACTCTTTGGCAACTGATTTGGTCAGTCCGATCACTCCCGCTTTTGAGGACGCATAATTGGCTTGCCCGGCATTTCCCATCACGCCCACCACGGATGCCATATTGATAATCCGACCCCGGCGCGCCTTGATCATCACGCGAGCCGCCGCCTTAATGCAGTTGAACGTGCCCTTGAGATTGACCGACATCACTCGGTCCCAGTCGTCGTCAGACATGCGGATCAATAGCCCGTCCTTGGTGATGCCGGCGTTGTTAACCAGAATAGTCAATCCCCCGAAATGGGCGGTCACATCGTCGACCAACTGTCTCACAGCCTCACTGTTGGAGATATCGACCGCAAACGCTTGGCCGCGACGTCCCAATTCCTTGATCTGCTCGACCACCTGAGCCGCTTCCACGACCAAGAGATCCACGACGGCTATGTCGGCTCCGTTCCCAGCCAATTTCAATGCAATGGCTTTGCCTATGCCTCGAGCGGCGCCTGTAACCAGCGCTGTTTCCCCTTCCAAGGGCAGCGATTTCGACATACCTAAGATCCCATCCTCGATATTATCAACACCCCGACTGGCAGTCTGAAGATTGCGGAGCCCCTGACTATAGCGAGCACTCCAGGGCAGACGTCTGCTCCACCGTGTCGCAACCGAATAACTGCATCCCAGGAGCAATCCGCCGAACCAATCCCTGCAACACTTTCCCTGGACCGACTTCCACCACCCGATCTACACCCAACTCGACCATCTTCCGAATTGTCGGTTCCCACAACACGGGCGACGTCAATTGACGCTTCAATGATTCCCGCAAGCCGGATGCGGACATTACAGGCTCCGCGGAAACATTCGCCACCACCGGAACCTTCGGATCGCGCAATTCCAATTGATCCAATGCGGCGCTCAGCCCTTCCTGAGCGGGCGCCATCAAGGGCGAATGGAACGCTCCCGACACCTCCAGTTGCACGACTCGCCGTGCCCCACGATCTTTGGCAAGCTCCATCGCTTTGAGAACCCCTTCCAGACTTCCGGAAATCACCACCTGACCAGGGGAATTGACATTGGCAGGCACCACGACCCCCTCAATCGAAGCCATGTCGCACACAGTCTCCACCTGATCAAATTCCAATCCCATCACGGCTGCCATTGTCCCCGGATGCATCAAACCGGCATCCTGCATCAATTCTCCACGTCGCTGCACTACCGCCAACACCTTGTCGAAATCACCGGCTCCGGCTGATACCAGCGCTGAATACTCTCCCAAACTGTGCCCGGCTGTAATATCCGGTCGAATTCCTCGATCACTTAGCCAGGCGGCAACCACGAGACTGTGGACGAAAATGGCAGGCTGAGTGATTCGAGTCTGACGCAGCTCATCCTCCGGACCGTTGAAACACATGGAACTCAACGAGTAACCCACAATCCCGTCAGCCCGCTGGAACATCTCTCGTGCCGATGGATATTGATCATACCAGTCCTTACCCATTCCCACATACTGTGAAGCTTGCCCGGGAAATATGAAGGCCAGTTTTCCCATGATGCCCTTACACCCTGACCACTGCCGATCCCCAGGTGAATCCGCCGCCAAACGACACCATAACACAAATATCGCCTTTGCGCAACCGCCCTAAAGTCAGCGCTTCATTCAAAGCGATCGGAATTGACGCAGCAGACGTATTCCCATACTTCTCTATATTAACATAGAGCTTCTCGTCAGGCAGACCTAACTTCTTGGACAATGAATTGATAATTCTGATATTAGCCTGATGTGGGATGAAGAGATCGATGTCGTCCGCTGTAATTCCTGCCTTGTGCATCGCAACTTCCACAGCATCAGCCATCAGTCGCACTGCGTGTCGGAAAACTTCGTTTCCCTGCATGACCATATAATGGGAACGCTCATCCAGGACTTCGTGCGTCAACACGTGCGCCGATCCCGAACCCCATCGGTACAGAAGGTGCGCCAGACGACCATCCGACCCGACGTGAGTCGCCAGGATTCCCCGATTCCCATTGCGTCTTTGGATAACATTGGCTCCCGCGCCGTCGCCGAAAAGCACGCAGGTGGAACGATCCTCATAATCCACCATAGAGCTCAGAATCTCGCCTCCGATGACCAGAATCGTCTGGTAGGCGCCCGTCCGGATGAAGTTGTCCGCCAGGTGCAATAGATACAAATACCCGGCGCAGGTCGCGCTGACATCGAACGCCACCGCTTTGGTGGCTCCCAACTTCGCCTGTACGAAGATCGCAGTCGCCGGAAACTGCATGTCACCTGATACTGTCGCCACCAGGATCAAATCGAGATCCAACGGACCAACCCCGGCTTTTGCCATCGCCTGTCGAGCCGCCGGCACCGCCAGAGCGGACAATCCTGTCCCCGGCTCCACTACCCGACGTTCCTTGATCCCGGTTCTGCTGATGATCCACTCGTCGGAAGTATCGACTATTTGCTCGAAATACTTGTTATCTAATACCTTATCGGGAACACAATGTCCGGTTCCCGTGATCAAAGCCCTCACAGGCATGATATGTCCTCATCCGTTCGCAACGCTGGGCTTTCTGCCCATTAAGAACTGCGCCACTCTTTCAGCCGCACTTTGCCACGCGTGAAAATGCCCACGTGATAAGTCTCGATCGCGTTCCGAATCTTCTCCACCATCCGTTCTTCCACCATCTGTTTTGCTTCCAGGATCGCATTGCAGATAGCCCGCGGGGAAGATGCCCCGTGGCAGATAATCGATACCCCATTGACGCCCAAGAGCGGAACGCCTCCCTTCTCCTGGTAATCGAACGACTTCCGCAGCGTCCCAAGCACATCCATCTTCTGCAAGTTAGGTATGGTCCCGAACTTATCCTGGAGCTTCTCGCTTATCAGATAGTGGAAAGTTTCGGCAAACTTGAGCAGGATATTTCCGACATAGCCATCGCAGACGATGACGTCGGCTTTCCCCCGCACGATATCCCGTCCCTCTAGATTGCCCACGAAGTTGAACGGGCACATCAAAAACAGCTCGTGCGCCTGTTTGATCAGAGCATTCCCTTTGCTCTTTTCCTCTCCGATCGACAGCAACCCAATCCGCGGATTTTCTATCCCCTTGTGATTCGAGACATATAAGGATCCCATGGCGGCGAACTGCACCAAATGGTAAGGCTTGCAATCCGAATTCGCCCCCACATCGAGAAGGAAACTGTCGCCGCCGTCGCCGGGAATGAAGGCTCCTATTGTCGGGCGCCGCACTCCTTCGATCCGACCCATCCGCAATACTGATAACATCACCTGCACGCCGGTATGACCGGCGCTCACTACCCCTTGCACTTCGCGGCGCCGATGGAGGTCAATCGCCACCGCAATCGAGGAGTCCCGATGGCTCTTGATGGCGGCGGTAGCAGACTGAGCAATCTCCACTTGTTCTCTGGCGTGCACGACACGAATCCGGGACCGCTCGAACTCGTGCTTCGCCAATTCCGCTTCCACCGCAACCCGGTCGCCAACCAGGACCACCTCCAACCGATCCGCGGAGTCCGCCCGCAACGCCTGAACCGCCCCCTCCACGGGTGCCCCTGGCGCAAAATCGCCGCCCATCGCATCAACGGCTATGCGAACGACCGACATTGCGAGCTCGATGATACCTGTGTATTACGATTCCGATGGAATGAACACGGAACGACCATTGTAATAGCCACAATTGGGGCAGGCGTGGTGAGTCACCTTGGGCTGATGACAATTCGGACACTCCATCAACGAGGGAGGGGTCAGGGCGTGATGCGATCTCCGCTTGTCGCGGCGGGTCCTGGATGTCTTCTTCTTCGGTACTGCCATGGGTGTCGATTCAACCTCATGATATGTGAGTCTTGTTAAACTTCAGAATTCCGGTTTCCCCGCCATCACAGGCTTTTCTTCAACGCTCGCAACGCTTCCCACTGCGAAGCCGCCTCTCCGGTCGGACAATCGCAGCTCCCGTGATTCCAATTCTGACCACAGTGAGGACATAATCCTTTACAGTCTTCTCGGCATAACACTTTGGCGGGAACCGCAAGCAAAATCGCATCACGAAGGTCTGTGGTAAAGTCAATTTCCGCATCCGTAGGCAACACGACTCGATAATCGGGATCATCCATGCTTGGCGGCACCGTATCCCGAAACTGAACTACGATGCCGACTTGATCCGCCAGGGCGATCCGAACGTCGTCAAGACACCGATCGCATTGAGTCCGTTGATAGGTGGACACCACAAACTGCAGGCACACTTGACTCCCCCGGCGATCCCACAACACATGGACATCGATGGGATCGACAAATCGAGTGGTATCCAGATCCAATGCCTCAGGCGCCAACTGATTCTCTAAGTGATGCTCCCCCTCGTAGAGATGATCGATTCGGATCTTCATAAACTGAAAATATACCCATTTTCCGAATTTCAGTCAAGCTTTTTTCTCTTTTTCTCGCCACCGCCCTTCGACTTCCGTCCCTTGTTTCCCTCTCCTGCCCCTTTGGCAGAATCCGTCGAGGGTTCTGCGTTGACCTCTGGCGGCGCCTCTTCTTCCGTTACGCCGGCTTTCTCCTCACCACTTTTCTGGCTTGATGCCTTGCTCACCTCTTCCACATAATTCAACTTCAAGTCGCTGATCGCCTGCCTCAAAAATCGACTCTCTTCGTCACTCAAATTGCCGGCTGTCTTCTCCATCAGCATGTCCAGCATCCCAATGGACAGCGACGCCTGCTCGAAATCCTGCTCTATCTTCTGGGTGATGGGATTGACCCGCTTCCCCAATTGCTGCCATGCAGCGTCTTGAAAGGTTGCCACTAACTGATAAAACAGAACCGCATGCACGGTGTCCTTGTCAGGAGTCTCCATCGCAACCCTCCCTTTTTCTCCTCGGATTGTCAATAAGAAAAGGGGACGGGTTCGACCATCCGACGCTGTAACCTCGCCGGCTAACCATATCCGTCCCTTTGGAGGCACGATTACACTGATCGAAAACTGAATTGGGCAGGCGGCAGCAACTTCTGGCGATGCAGTGTGTCCTCACCAGGCAGTGTGTTTGACTTTCCCGGCTAGGAAGACTTGCCCTTTTTCCCGGTCGATCCGCCTTTTTCCGAACCAGGCTTCTGCTCCAACGCCCGTAGTTGATCCCGAATCTTGGCAGCTTCCTCGTACGCCTCGATGTCGATCGCTTCCTTTAGCTTCTGATTCAACTGCGCCACCAGATCCACTTCGGAAGGGCTGACCGGTTCCCCGGTGATGGAAGCGCTGTCCATCACTTGCTTGGTCACTTTGATTCGAGCCTTGGTCTTCAATGCCAGTGCGATGGCGTCCGACGGACGAGCATCGATGCTCTTCGTTTCCCCCTTTAAATCCTCCATTTGAACCAGGGCATAGTAGGTATTGTCTTTCAATTCCGTGACCGTTACCTGACCTATCTTGATCCCTCCTGCCAAAAGGATACTCTCAAACAAATCGTAGGTCAAAGGACGGGCGTATTCCAGCCCCTGGAGCAAGAGCGAAATCGCTTGAGCTTCCGCGGCTCCTATGAAAATCGGCAACCACCGTTCTCCTCCGTGCTCCTTCAGTATCACCACATATCCTTGATACGGCGGACAGACCGAGATTCCAATCACATCGACATCTATCTCATTCCCGTTGCCCGATTTCTTCTTGCTGTCGTTGCTCATGTTTGCCGGCACCTCAAGAGACGTTATCCGTTAGACACCGTGTCGCTGCATTGACTCACGGACTCAACACCTACAATATAACAAAGAATTCTCCAATGGTCAAGTCCTTTTTGACCTCGATGTTACGATAGTGAGACTTGGGCGCTCGTCGAGAGTCACCTCTTGAAACTGCGAAGCTGCGTCTTCAGTTCCATTCTTGTAGGTCGGGTTCCCTTGAAACCCGACACGAGGTTCCGGTGCCGTCATGCGTCCCCGCTTGACAGCTCCAATATTCCCCCGATGCCCGAAGGGAAAACAAAATGTGCTCACTTTCCCACGTTCACACCTTCCCACCTTCACACTTCTTTGCGCACTATCGTCTTATAGTCCGAATACTATCATCACAACAGCAATCGAGTCCTCGAATGTTGTACTGCAGGCACACTGGCTAATTGCCTGATTATCATGTTCCGCTTTATGTGATACTCCTAATCCAATTGAAATTACTCGAAAAATCTCTTGCATTTGTGTTTTTTTGTGCTATATTATTCCAGCAGCTCAAATGATAATTCCGCCATCAATCTTAAATTTCCGACCGCCAATGACTGAAGAAAGAGCGAAGCCGATTCGCATATATCAACTGGCGCACCACTTCAACTTAGCCAGCACAACCTTAATTGAAGAACTTGGGAAAGAAGGTTTCGTCCTGCGGCGACTGCATCTGAGTCCGATTACGGAACAAATGCTGGATGCGCTGGTGCGGGCGCATACGAATGATCCCGACGCCGATCAGACAATTAAAGATTTTCGATCAACAATACGTCAATGGGAACGCGAAAACCCAGCGGCACCAATTCTCAGCAGGAGGCATGACATGCAGAAGGAATCCGTCGGAAAGAAACTACGATATTGGCGTAAGTCCAAGAAAATGTCGCAAAAGGCTTTAGCGGACGCGGCAGGCGTCAGTCCGGTGACTATCAACCAGTTGGAAACCAAAGACCGCACTCCTCGAGCCCAGACATTCGCAATGCTTTTAAAAGCGTTAGGGATCACCCGGGAGCAATTCTTCACCGAAACAGAGCGTGTCAAGGCGGAGGTTACCGCCCCCAAATTAGCCGCTCCTGTCACCAAACCCGCACCCAAAGTCGTGGAACGGGAACGTCGTCCCCGCCGCGTCAAATTGGACAACATCGACCTCGAGTTGATGAGCCTGGTTCTGAATCTGGGATTCGACGAGAAGATAGAGGTGCTGAAGTACCTACAAAAGTTCTAACCCCCACCTATGAGAAACCCCGCTATGGCGGGGTTTTCTGTCTGTGGACTATTCATTCTCCGTTTCCACCTGATCTCTGTAAAGCAGGAACGTTACCCAAATCCAGGATGCCATCGAGTCGGTCTGCTCGCTTTGAGACAGCCCCAGACCAGCCGAAGAGTAAGTGGAATCAAAGAGTATGTCCGACTCCAGAATCTGATCCAGGTCAATAATCTGCTTCACCATCGCTGCGGCGCGGCTAAACGGAACACCGCTCTTCTGGAACTTGACCAGGATGTCGCTGTCCGATAGGCTGTCTCGTTCCGCCAGGCTGCCAGCCGCCAATTTCTTGCTGTGTTCTCTCGCCAGCCAGTCCGCCATCGGATTTTCGACCAAAGGCGGCACCCCTCGCTCTACCCGTCTCCGATTGATCTCGGAAAACACCCTGTCTGGATCTTTGATCGGATCGATTCGAGTGAAGGTCTGAACGAATAGCTGCGTCAGATAGGCTCGCGGCGGATCTTCATCGTTTGTCCACGCCACACCAACGCCCACCTGATTCACCTCAGGGTCCAAGATATTCCGCCGGTGACCGGGACTATTCATCAAACCTGCCTCGATCCCATCGATGGAATACCCCACCGAGACGTTCTCCAACGCCTTGACATAAGGAATGTCCATATCCTTCAATCGTGTCCTCAAATCCTTGCCTTCCGGCGAGACGTGCGCCAGGAATTTTCCGTTCCTCATTTCTTCGCTGTACTGTCGTGCCAGGCGCGACAGTACTCTGCTGGCAGTAACCTCCGGCAATCGGAATCGAGCTCGGTCCCGGTTGATCAAAATCACCGCGATGTCCTCGACCTGCTCCGGCTCAGTATTGACTTGATAACCCGAGTTTTGCCAGATGGAATAGGATTCCGGATGCCGCCCGCCGGCCGACACCGGAAACAATCCCCCTACTTTGGGACCATTGGGCGAATCAAAAGTCAGTTCCAGCAGATATTCCCCGGGACCTGCGTCGAAAGACACTTCAGCGTGGAAATTCCCTTGGCGGTCAGTCCCCACTGCGCACTGAATCACCTGTCCGAAAGGTGTTGTCACCAGCAAATCCGGATTGTCATATCCCGGAAGTACCTGACCGGAAAGGTGATACGTTTCGTCCGGCTCTACAATCTTAGGGAACTCGTCCAATATCGCTCCGCGTTCCGCGAAGATGAACGTGACCCATCGCCCCGGCGGAAAAACCTGATTGTGTACGCCCACGCCCACCACATTGCAGCCAAATCCCTCGATGTCTCCCCAGGACAATCGATCGGCATCGAATTCGTCGAAAAGTCCCGCCGATAATCCTGTAAACACAAAAGGATATGCCAGGGTGCCTCCCACGATCCAGAGACTGTGCTGCGCTTCGGACGCCAGCGGAACCGATTCCGGAGTCGAGATCCCATCGGTGATCGAATCTCCCTGCACAATCTGCTCCCAGAGCGTCCTGCCCGAAAATCCGAATCCCTGTTTCCTGAGCAGCCAATTCATCCGCCGAGCCGCACCCTGCAAGAAACCGTCCATCTGGAGCGATCGTCCGGTACGGTTGCTGTATGCAGCGTTCAGAATCTCGAACAGCTCTTGTTCATCGTCGGTCAAATCAAAGACGGGCTCCTGCCCGCCATAAGCCTCCGTGCGAGGAACCGGCGACACGGACTTCCCGCATCCCAGAAATCCTGAGATGACCACCGAGAAAACAATCAAGATGACGATCACTGGTGCTATGCGAATCACGGCTGCAGCCCTGTTTTGGTATCCTAATAATATGGCAAAAACAATGCACAAAGTCAAGGGAATTCCTGCATCCCCGTGCCCACCAGGACCGAAACCACGGATCGATCTCCCGCTTCCTGGACAAAAAAACCGGAACATAGTCATGTTCCGGTTGAAAAATCCCGCAGGTCACCGTCGTTTCAAACACGCCTTTAAGGACGAAACGATATTTTCCACTGTCAGCCCGGCTATCGCCAACAAATCCTCCGGCGGACCCGATGTCAAATACATGTTTGGAATGCCGATGACCTTCATCGGAACCGGATGATTCTCCACCACAACTCGAGCCACTACTGATCCCAGACCCCCGTAGATACTATGCTCTTCGGCGGTCACGATGGCGCCGGTCTCTCGAGCCGCCCTCACGATCGCTTCTTGGTCGATGGGCTTCAAAGTCGCCATATTCAACACCCGCGGGAAAATCCCCTCTTTGGCAAGCTCATAAGCCGTCAGCACCGCCCGGGGCAGCATCAGTCCGCATGCGATGATAGTGCCATCCTGACCCTCCACTATCTCGAGAGCTTTTCCAGGTTCGAATGGCGTTTCCTCAGTGGTCAGCATCGCCGTCTTTTCCCGCCCCTGCCGGAAATACACCGGTCCTTTGTAACCCGCCGCCCATTTCGTGACTCGGTAGGTCTCATAATGGTCGCAGGGCACTACTACTGTCATATTAACCAACGACAGCATGTTGGACAAATCTTCCATGCTCTGATGGGTGGGACCGTCTTTTCCCACGCTGATGCCGCCATGAGCCGCGGCAATCTTGACATTGCATTCCGAATAATCCACGGTATTTCGAACTTGATCCCAGGCGCGACCGGACAGAAATATCGCATAACTGGACACGAACGGAATAAAGCCCACTCTGGACAAACCCGCCGCAGTATTGACCGCGTTCGCTTCCGCGATCCCCATATCGAAGAATCGGTGAGGGAATTCCTTGGCAAAAAACTTGGTCAAGGTCGATTGACTCAAATCCGCATCCAGCACCACCACGTCTGGATTCTCGTGACCCAATTCCACAAGCGCATTGGCGTAGGCGCTGCGGGTCAATTCCATTTTCCATTGATCCGGGGGAAGGATGTGCTTGAGTCGGGGCGTGGTGCGTTTGCTGGAAACTGCAGTGGCTGTTATCATAGTGCGGCTGTTGTGATGTATTCTTCCGGATGAGCTATTGATAGACTGGTCCTCCGTAACTGGCGCGTATTTCTTCCAGGCTTTCGATATATCCCAGTTCCTTCAACATGACCTGTGCTTCGTCGTCTTTGGGAGGACGTCCATGCCAACCCGGTTCGTTGGCGTAGGTCGGGCATCCGTGCATCATTTCGGTCTTAAATAGTATCACCGTGGGCTTGCCCGTGCGGCGCTTTGCTTCCTGCCATGCTGCCACGATGTCTTCCATCCTATGTCCGTCCGCTTCCAGAACCCGCCAATTGAATGTTCGGAATTTTCCTGCGATCGGTTCGATGCTCATGATGTCCGATACATACCCGTCGATCTGGGCATTATTGAAATCCACCGACACGATGAGATTCTCGCTCTTGAAGTGACCGGCTGCCATCACGGCTTCCCAGATGCTGCCCTCTTGCAACTCTCCGTCGCCGCAATTGCAATATACCGTCGCCTCAAGCCATCCCCGCAGGCGAAGACCCAACGCCATCCCGTGAGCCGCCGACAATCCTTGTCCAAGGCTGCCGGTCGATATTTCCAAGCCCTTTAGTTTCATACAATTGGGATGACCTTGAAGTTTCGAATGAGTGGAGCGGAATGTCAGCAAATAGGATGGATTGAAGAAGCCTCGGCGCGCCAAGAGCGCATAATTCAACGCCGAACAGTGCCCATTGGACAGCACGAAACGGTCCCGGCGCAGCATGTCCGGATCATCAGGAGCCACGTTCAAAAAATTGAACCACAGCGCCGTCAAATAATCCGCCGCCGACAACGGTCCGCCGGGATGACCGCTCTGGGCAGTATTGACCATCACGATCACATCGCGACGTATCGTCCTCGCCATTTCCTCCAACGCACTGATCGACAAATTCAACGTGGGCAAAGCGCCTCCGGTGTCCAATCCGAACGGACGATTGCTGGTCAACGAGGCTGTGCAATCTTCAATTGCCTGTCAATATAATCCCAATTTTCGAGATTATCAACGATTTTCTGAAAGAATTTCCCCATGTCACTTTGGAGTGCGGTAGCTTGCTACCGCCCAGTGGTGTGCTGTCATGTGCCCTCACGTGACAGCACATTCCGTCAGGTGGGGACACCTTCTGACTTTCCAACTTTCAGACTATTTCAACAACGTCATCCTGAGCGTGCGGACTTCCCTCCCAGAGGCGAGCACCGCGAAATATGTCCCGGATGGCAACTCCCCAGCCTTCCAGACCACGGAATGCAAGCCCATTCGCCGGTTTCCATTGACCAGAATTGCCACATCTCGACCCAGAATATCGTAGATCGCCAGTCTGATATTGGCATCTCTATCAAGGGAATACAGGATACGAGTCGCAGCGTTGAACGGATTGGGATATGCCGGTCTCAGACTGAAGGAATATGCGTTAGGTGCGCCTCTGCCGGACTCGGGGACTCCAACTCCGCTCGGGGTGGGGACCGTTCGCTCAAAATCTGTTGAAGTTAGCAGATTGAAACCATCGAACACGATTCGGTCCCCATCGGGCACCGCCGACCACGACGAATCTCCTTCCCATCCTCCCCACCATCCCATCTGATCAACCCTTACGCCTTGAGCGTTAAGCAGATAGATATTGTCGCCCAGCGCCCCGCAGCCAAAGAACTCCGGAAATTGGCTTTCCCACAGGACATAGTCAGGACCAGGACCCATCATCACTCCATCCGGAATCTGATAGCCCTGCCCTGCGGCGATGGTCCAACCCGACAGATCCACCATCTGCCACGTCAGGTTGAATAGCTCGACGAACGCCTGGCCCTCCCCTCCCACCGGATATGCTTCGTTAATCACCACAATGGTGGATCCTAACTCTGCGGCTGGGGCATCGTTTAGCTCTCCCCAAGTCGGGGGCCAATCCAAAGTATACCGCTCCGCCCATCCACCTGTGGCTAATGGAACCTTTGCCGTGCTCCAATCCTGGGGTGGCGCAGGCGCTCCTCCCATGCCGCCATAGCCCACGGTATCGGTGGGAATCCCATCAGGAGACATCAGAATGAGCACTCCGGTTTCCTCGGGCAATAGCATTCCCTGGGTATTGCTCCAATTCACAACTTCATAGCCCTCCGCCTCCACTTCTATATAGTAATCGATAATTGCGGTATCGACGCCTTCGGGATCAATCTGCACGATTTTCCAGCCGCCAAGATCGACCGATTCGTTGGTCGGATTATAGATCTCCACCGAAGGTTGGCTGGTGGAAACGGTCATGAATTCGCTGAGCAGAAGAGGTGGGGTAGGCGGTAATCCTCCCGCCAGGGTATCGCCTTCAAAACACCATACGAACGGACCAGGTCCGCCCTGATTGCCCGCGATAACGTCATCCAATCCGTCTCCATTGACATCTGCCATGCCGCGTACCGTATTGACCCAACCGTTGGTGACATAATCCCAGATAATGTTACCGTCAACGCCGCTCAGTACGAAAACCGTGCCTCCCGTTCCTCCACTCACACTGTTTCCAGCCACCACGTCCCCAATCCCGTCGTCATCCACATCCCCAACCGGATACACCGTCCAGGTGTTGCCGCCGGGTAACGTTCTGTTCCACAAGAGATGCCCGTCCAGACCGCTAATCATCCTGACCGTGCCCGACCATCCGCCGGCGAACACATCCCAAACCTGGTCGCCATTGACATCGGGCACGACTTCCGCCCGCGATGCATTTGCACCAAAGGGATGGGTCCAAATCTGGGAACCGTTGGATCCTTCCCGGCAATACACATTATCGTCCCACGACGCCGCAATGACATCATCCACGCCATTATTGTTGACATCGGGAATCGACGCCACGGATTGCACATCTCCGCCGGTTTGATATTGCCAAACGATCGATGCGGTTCCGACGCTGGCGCCGCTGACGCAGTATATTCTGCGATCTGCGCTGTTTCCCCACGCACCGATCAAGGCATCCGGAATATCGTCGCCATTGACGTCGGCAATCTGATGCACCGATCCGATGGCGTCGCTGGCATTCAACCGCCACAACATATTACCGGTCGCGCCGGAAAAACAGAAGGCGCTCCGGGTGGTACTTCCAACGCCTGCCAACACGTCGGCGACCGAATCGCCATCGACGTCTTCGATGGGCGCCACGGAATATACCCAGCCCGATCCATTGGGATCGTTGTAAGTATCGTAGGACCACAACGTAGCCCCCGTCCATCCGTTGATGGCGAACACCGTCCTACCGCCCCATGCCGTCCCCAGCAATGCGTCAGAATACCCGTCCCCATTGAGATCCGATATGGCATTGACGCATTGATCGCCGCTGCCGCCGCTGTTGCTTGGTCCGCCCACGGGGTGCACCGACCAGATAACCTCCGGTGCTTGCTCGACATGTCCCGACAAGCAAGTGAAGTTATTTCCCGATGCCCCGGCGTCGAAATTTTCCGCCAAGACGTCCGGATACCCGTCATCGTTGACATCTTCGATTGCCGACACGCACTCCGTATCATCAATGCCCAACCATTGCCACAGTAATATCCCTACCGGCTGGTCCGTGGAATGCTCGGACCATCTCCTGACCGGCACGCCCGACCGCACTGCGTCTGATGGAGCCACTGCCCTGATGTCCCTCAACGCAGCAGCATTCCGATCAGGTATGGTCGATCCGTCAAAGACACGATTCCCAGGATCACGACCGAAACAAGTCCCAATCACTATCAACATCAAGAGGAGCGAAAAAGGACACTCCCGGCGAGTTAGATAGCCCGATCGCATCATGGCAAGTCTCCTTCGCTAATAGATGATCTTGGCAAGACGAACATACACTGAACAATATAGACAAAACTTGACCAAAAGTCAAGTGACCTCGTCCAGCAAATTCTTCTCGGTCACGGCAAGGATTGCCACTGCCAAGGAAGCTTCTTCCAACTGTGCCGCGATCTCATAACGGTGACTGACGGCTCAAACTCGGCACTGACAAGCCCCTGCCACGCCTGCGATGATTGGTACAGATGTTGCTGAAACTCGAGGATGGTGAGCTATGCTTACACGAGGTAAATTCCCCTGACTCATGCCCGAACGTATACTATATATCATCACGATGCCTGAAGACAAGATCGTGCACCACCTGTTGTGGAATCAGCAGAAGCATCCGGCGGCGCTATTCGCCATCGTCGCTATGAATCCTAACGTCGATGCCTGGCTACGAAAACAGAAGGTGGAATGCAGCCTTATCCACGGTGATCTGCCGCACTCTTCCGGTCGTCTGGAAGAATTCCACAACGTCATACAGAGTCGGATCTTCCGTGACCTTCGTATCCCCGGGTCAGACTATTCTTTTGCCGAAAATGTCCCTATTGACCGCCTGCTGCAATTCTTCGAAGTGGAATCCCGCCGTCAGGAACAACAGATACTAAACGACATCAATTTCGATGAGCTGGTGTGTTCCCTCGACATGCACCATCCCATCATCCATTTCCTGCTCAGGAAGTGCGCCCAGAAAGGCATTCCCACCACCGCCATCCAATGTACGGACATCCGAACCCGCGAGATGCTCGATGTCCCGTTGCCGTTCGATCACTTCGTGGTGGACCTTGAGGAAGACCACGACTTCCTGGTGCGCGAAAAAGGCATCGCAAGCACCGCCATTGAAGTAGTCGGGAAGACCCTATTCAACGCCTTCGATGACATGCGCGACGAAGTCCGATACGCCTCTGCCAAACTCGCCAAAGAGCTGCAGATTACCGACAACGACCGTGGCATTTTCCTCCTCTACACCCGGCGGCACAATTGGGAAATCCGACGGTTCCTTCGAATATTGGGAAACGTCAACCCATCCGATCACGGAGGACTCGTCCTCTTCGTCCATTGCGAAAATGCAGGCGACACCGAGGAATTCCTGACCCTCTTCAAAGAAGAACTCGACCGTATCCACTGGCGTCTGGCACCCACCGATTCCGATATCACTGTCTTGAATCACTGCTTCCCCATCTGGCTGGCGTTCCGATGGAATCGGGACCTGGAAATCGCCAGTCGCCTGGGTCAAAAGGTGCTGATATATGACCCATTCGACTTCAACTGCACCTCGCGCATGGGCATCGACAATGCCGCATGGAAGATCATCAGGAACGACGAAGACCTTTGCGCACTTCTCCAAGATCTACCCCTGGAGACGGTCCGATGAAAGCCTGTAGGTCGGGTTCCGAAGAAACCCGACAACACCCTCTGCCCATGAAACCCCTGGAAGGCAAAACCGCCGTCTGCTTTTCCGGACGCGTCCACCATGCCGAAAAGCTCTGCCAACTGATGACCTATCTCCATCAGCACGGCGGTCTCCAGGTGCGCTATGTCACGTCTGCCTTCAACAGCTATAACGTGGACAGCTTCGAGCGTCCGTTGAAAGATAAAGGGTTGCCATACGACCTGATCCAGGACTGGATGACCGCCGACCTGGTCGAAGAAATGAACCGCCTGAATCAGCCAGTCCAGCAAGAAATCACCAAGCGGATGTTCGACGAGGACCACAACATCTTCGATACCGTGAGCTCGATCTGGACGCGAGACGCCTTCCGCGACACCATCGAATGCTATGTCTTATTTCGCGAATACCTGCAAGACGTCCGCCCTGACCTGATCTTCGTCCTCCATGAAGCCAACTTCTGGACCAAAATCCTCGCGTACTGGGGGCATCGAATGAGCATCCCCATCGTCAGTTTCCAGGAAGGCATGTATCGCCCACCCGGCACCAGCAAGTACCTGCAGAACCTGTTCGGCGATATTCTAACGAATTATTCGACGAAAGTGTGCTTGTGGGGGGACTATTCCAAATCGATATTCCTGGAATGCGGGGTCCCGGAAAACAAGCTGTCGGTAGTGGGAGCGCCGCACCTGGACGAATTCCTGCCCATCGACCGCGAAAAATTGCGCCGAATCAGGACAAAAGTCCGGCAAGAGCTGGGAATCGGCGAAAACCAGAAGGTGATACTGCTATTGCTGTCGTTGTCACGGTACTGGAACGGCGACTTGGTGGGGGATATCCGTCAGGTAAGCGAATACGTGCGGAAGCAGCCGAATATGGCGCTGATCGTGAAATGGCATCCTCTGGAGCATGCGGAATTGGTAACGCAAGTGCAACAGCTTCTTGAGCCGGATGGGCAAGCCAAGCCGAATCCCAGCGCCTCCAGCGGATCACTAATCATCCACCAGCACGAACGCGACCTGATGGAGTTGATCCAGGCGAGCGATCTAACGTTGATTCAGAATTCGACTTCCGGCTTGGAATGTCTGGTGTTCGGCGTGCCGCTGCTGGAATTGAATCTGGATTCCAAACCCACCGAAAATTCCTACTTTGCCGATGGCGTGGCGGAACGAATCCACTCACCGGAAGACCTGCCGCAGCTTGCCAGATTCCTGAACGGTCACCGCCTTCGGGTGATTCCTGGAATGGTTGACCGCTACCTGCATCATCTTCTATACCACCTCGACGGTAACGCCCAATCTCGTATTTTGGACGTAGTATCAGCGCTTCTCTTGCCCGCGTAGGTGCCAATTTGACATTCCTAATTCGTAATTCCTAATTCGTAATTCTTAATTTCTTCTCCTTTTCCCTTGACTTTCCCTTCCCCCGATGTTATATTGAACCACCTCGAACAGCCGTTTTCAATTCTCTGAGTGACAACAGTGAACCCCTATTTGTGATCTTTAATTGAAGGTAATAGGAGACAGTAATTGAACCGACTCCCTTACGAAACAAAAACCGGGACTATGGGTGAATTAATTGTGCAGCTGCGACTTCTACAATATGGTATCCAAGCAGCTCCGCCCCTGAAGGATTCTGGAAACGATCTGATTGCAGTTCGAGGTTCAATATTCAGGGCGATTCAAGTCAAGACTACAGGCAATTCCGATGGAACCTGGCGAATTCCCAGAAATAAAAGATATCACATCTTAGCATTGGTGAGACTTCGTGTAAGAAATAGTCAACTATATCTCGATGAAACTGAAGTCTATCTTTTAGACAGAAAGCTAATTGAATCAAGATGTTATGATTTGAGTAACCTCAGCAATCATAGAATTTCGCAAGAACTAATCGATCGTTTATTTCGTAATAAGAAAGTGATTAAGAATGAGCGCTGATAAATCGAATCAGAACAAGTTTTTCATCGTTTCTACAAGCAAATTGGAGTGGCTCATCTCATGCGTTGAAAAAGGTTGCTATGGCGTGTCACAATATTCATTTGCAGAAAAGGTGCGGACTCAATTCCGTGAAATCGAAAAAGATGATCTTGTGTTTTTGCGTCTTCTAACGGAGCATCCCTCTGAAGATATTGTATGCGGACCCTTAGTAGTTGCTCCCCCTCCAGACTATGTACAATTCACTGAAAGCCACGGACTTTGGAGAAAAGTAAATTACCAAACACCCCCAGAAGAGTACTTACCTAATTGGATAATCCGTTACCCTTGGTGTTTCTTTTTTGATCCAACATTGATATCGCACATGAATTATTGTAAAATGTACCAATTAGGCCGTCTTTCCTTGAATCTTCCTAAATGGGGTATCATTCCACCCGAGACCGGATTCTCACTGTGGGAGAATATCGAGGATTCTGGACACTCTTTTGCTGACTTTGTCCAGCGAATGGGATCTACAGTCCCCCGTTCTGGTTCTATACATCCGGAAAAAAGATTTATCTCGCGTCGTATCAAATCCAAGCGGGGTGTATTTGTTAGATCAAAATCAGAGAGGATGATAGACGACTGGTTATTTGACCACGATTTTCAGGCTGAATATGAACGATGTCTTGTGCTTGGTGGCAAGGTCATAACGCCCGATTTTTATTTAACAAAATGTGGTTTGTACATAGAGTATTTGGGCCTTCTTGATTCTAACTCCGATTACAGGAAAGATTGGGAATGGAAAAGGAAATTATACGATGAGAATAGCATCAAATATATAACGGTCACCGAAGATGACATTGACAATCTTGACAGAAATCTCACAGTGAAGCTCAAGACATATCTTAAATGAATCTTTCTCGCCATGCGCATAATCCTATTTCTAATCTGGTTTTCCACCCACAAGTGAGTAGGTCAGGATCCCCGCGATCCTGACAATTTTTCTTAAGGATCATCATAGTGCGATTTGAGTGGGATCGCAAGAAACATGAAACCAAAAAATAAAATCCAAAAAAACGACATGCGTCCTGAGTACGATTTCGATTACTCTAAAGCGGTACGAGGCAAGTATTATCAGCGCCTGATTAAAGGAGGGTCCAACGTAGTGGTTCTGGAACCGGACATTGCCAAGGTATTTCGAACCTCCGCAGCTGTCAATGATGCCTTGCGCTCGTTGTTGCAGGTATCCGAGACTACCCGGCGTCTCACTGCCAAACCGAATCGGCGATCCAGAAAGCCCGGTTCCGCCGATCATTAATCCTCAGAAACGATGACTCCTGAATCCCACCCTTGAAGTAGTCCGCAACAGCATGGTTTGTTCCCGCCAGGTTTTAAATCATGTGCCGCCGGATATCGTTGGATATCCTTTCAAAATACGAACCATCTTGGCCCCAAAGGGGCGTTATAGGGTAGCCTGGGGCACCGCCCCAGGAGAGCAGATCACCTCGCAGGAATTTCCCCCCGCTTGCGGGGGCAAACACAAGGGGGCTCTTTTTCTCACCTTCCCACCTTCTTACTTCCTCGTTTCTCCGCGATCTCTGCGTCTCTGCGTGAGCAGATTCTTCAAAAAACACTTGACATTTGCACATTTGTGCAGTATATTGTACCATGACCTGGTATTTGCATCTACATATCACCGATTTCGCGGTGGCGGTGGAACAGTGGCTGAATCCCGGATTGAAAGGGTTGCCGGTGGTCGTGGCGGCATGGCACGAGGGCGATGCCCGCATCATCGCTGCCTCTCCCGAAGCCCGAAACCGGGGAATCACCACCGCCTCCCGTGTGGAACACACCACCCGGTATGCCCACGCCATCGTTATCCCCGGAGATATGAGCCGTTACTGGAATACTTCCAATAAGTTACTGGGCAAATTGCAGTCGTGGCTGCCCTCGGAAAAGGGCGACACCCCCGGCGAATTCCTGCTGTATCCTCTGACCCGCGACCTGGATCACCTCGACGCCATGATTCCATCGATTGTGGGGTCGCAATACCGCTTCAAAGCCGGAGTGGCGGGATTGCCGATTGTGGCGTGGGCGGCGGTTTCCCAGGCTCGGAAGAACCAGATTTGCCGCGTGGATCCGGAGCAGGAAGCCGCCTTTTGGGACGGCATTTCCATCGCCTGGATCCCGTGGCTGGGACCCAGGCGGAAGAAAGACATGCTGGAGATGGGGATTCGGACGGTCGGTGATTTCCTGTCGTTAGGACCGGCGCAGACAAAGGCGATCTGGGGACCGGATGCTGCCAAATGCTGGCGGTGGCTGATGGGCGAAGAACACGCCACCAGTGCGCCAAAGACCGCATCGCGCCGGTACGAACGGGTATTTCCGCGCACCACGTACCGCCGGCATCAGGTGCTGGAAGGATTGGATTCGGCATGCCAGGAAGCGGCGTCCTGGCTGCGCCGCAGCGGCTTTACCCCTTCGACACTGGCTTTGGCGATCCGCTACCCCGACGGCAGCGGGCAACGTGGTCGAATTTCTTTAAATACAGTAATTAACGACCGAGATTTCTTCCGCCGCGGGCAGGTAATCCTGCAGCAAATCTGGATCCGACGGGTCAGGTTGGACCGTTTGGAAGTGGTCTTCTCGGCGATTCGCGGAACAGATAATCAATTAACTCTTTTTGACGCAAGGAATTGGGAGAGGGTCAGACGTCTGGGAAGTGCGTTGGATGGGGTGCGGAATCGGTACGGATATGCCGCGATCAACTACGGCAGTTCGCTGGCATCGGCTAGCTAAGAAGGCGCTAACTATAGTTAGCGAAAGTTAACTTTTTTTGTCGCGTTTCGCTAATTTTCGTTAGCGAATCGCTAATTTTCTTGATGCAAAAAATGCGTAATTTCGTCCACTTAGACGTCCACAGCTCCTTTTCGTTTCACGAAGGCGCCTCGACCATCGAATCGCTGGCGGCGCGTGCCGCGGAAATGGGCATGACGCATCTGGCGCTGACCGACACTAATGGCATGTACGGGATCGTCCCTTTTTTCAAAGTCTGTGCAAAATATGGAATTACGCCGATCCCTGGCGTCGAAATCACGGCGAAATGTAGTAGTACTACACGACAGGAGCCCTCGAATGGCGTAGTACTCCTGGCACGAAACCTGGCGGGCTACGGGGATTTGTGCCGGATTGTGACGCGATTCAAGCTGGAGGATGCCTTCGATTTGGAGACGCAACTGCTTGATTTGTCCGAAGATGTATTCGTCTTGACATCAGATCCTGGACTTCTGGAACACCTCCGCAATCGTCTGCCGCCAGGGCAGGTATTCGGCGAATTGATCGCGCCCGGAGATGCTGAGACTCCGACACCGACCGCCAAAGGGGGCTCACGCCTGCGGTTTGTCAGGTGGTGCCGCGAGCGACGGATTCCGATGGTCGCAGCCAATCGGGTAGTGATGGCAAAGCCGGAACACTATGGGACTCATGTCGTGCTCCAAGCTATTGGAAATAATAGCACTATGGATGCCATGTTGGGCAGGACGTCTGGCGGTCCGGAGCACTATTTGAAGTCGGCTGAGCAAATGGCGAGGATATTCCAGGACGCGCCGGACGCATTGGAAAACACGATGAGGATTGCCGAGCAATGCAATGTGGATCTGCGTTTGGGGGAATTGAAGTTCCCCAAGTTCGGGATTCCGGATGCACAGAATTCCTTCGAATATTTGAAGACGCTTGCTTACAAGGGACTGCAGGAGCGCTATGGGGACAATCCCCCGCCGGAAGCCCGGTCGCGGTTGAATTACGAATTAGGAATCATCGACCACCTTGGTTTTACCGAGTATTTCCTGGTGGTGTACGATATCGCTCGGGAAGCCCGGGCGCGGGATATTCCGACTATCGGTAGAGGATCGGCTGCCAACAGTATTGTGTCGTATTGTTTGAAGCTGACCCACGTGTGCCCATTGAAGCTCAATTTGTTTTTCGAACGGTTCTTGAATCCGGAACGGAAGTCACCGCCGGACATCGATCTGGATTTTTCGTGGCAGCAACGTGATGATATTATTGATTATGTGTACGAGAAGTACGGCAGGGATCGGGTGGCGATGATTTCGACGACGGTGACGTTCCAGGGGCGGTCGGCAATTCACGAAGTCGCAAAGACGATGGGGATACCGGAACGGGAAATCACTGCGATTACGTCGAAGATATCGTCGTGGGGGACGCAGGATCTGACGACGCTGCGGGAGAAGAATCCGGAATGCCGGAATCTGCCGCTGGATCAGGAGCCGTGGGCATCGATCATCGGCATCGGGCAGCATATTATCGGATTTCCGAGGCATTTGTCGATCCATCCAGGCGGGATCGTGGTTTCGCCGGGACCGATCACGGATTGGACGGCGTTGGAACGCTCCACCAAAGGATTTGTAGTGACTCAGTACGACATGCATCCCATCGAGAATTTGGGACTGGTCAAGATCGATCTGTTGTCGCAACGGTCATTAGGGGTGTATCGGGATACCCTGGCACAGATTCGGGATCAGGGGAAGCCGGCACCGCCGACCGAGGATTTGGACAGGATTCTGGCGGACCCTGATACGTTGTCGATGGTTCCGGAAGGCAGGACGATGGGATGTTTCTATATCGAATCGCCGGGGATGCAGGTGCTGCTGAAGAAGCTGCGGGTGGATACTTTCGAAATGCTGGTGGCGGCGAGTTCCGTGATCCGTCCCGGGGTGTCGGAGTCGGGGATGATGGGGCAGTATATTGACAGCCATCTCGACCGCTCGAAAATCGTGTATTTGCATCCGATTATGGAGGAAGTGCTTGGGGAAACGTATGGGGTGATGATCTACCAGGAGGACGTGATCAAGGTGGCGCATCGGATGGCGGGAATGAGTTTGGGGGAGGCGGATCTGATTCGGCGGGCAATGAGCGGTAAGGAACGGTCGCCGGAAGGCATGCGGAAACTCAGGGATCATTTCGTCCGGTCGTCGGTTGCTCGGGGTGTTGATGAGTGGATCGCACGGGAAGTGTGGCGTCAGATCGAGAGTTTCGCGGGGTATGCGTTCTGCAAGGCGCATAGCGCGTCGTTTGCGGTGTTGTCGTTCCAGGTGGCGTATTTGAAGGCTCATTATCCGGCGGAATTTTTGGCGGCGGTGTTGTCGAACCAGGGCGGATATTTTGGACCGGCGGCTTATATCGAGGAAGCCCGGCGGCTGGGGATTCGAATCCTGCCGCCGGATATCAACGAGAGTGCACGGGAATTCCGGGGACGGGATCGCAACATCCGAATGGGTTTGATGGCGATCGGGAATTTGACGGAAGAGTCGATCCGGACGATTCTTACCGAGCGAGATCGGAATGGTCCGTATCGTTCTTTGCACAATTTCCATCGCCGGGTGCAGATCGCGCCGGCGCAGGAGGAGTTGCTGGTCAAGTGCGGGGCGATGGACCGGTTCAAGAGCCAGCTGTGCCCGTCACGTCCGGCGCTCTTGTGGATGATGCGCGCTGCCAACCGGCAAGGGATATCAGGAACTGCACGACGCAGGAATACATACAGCCTGTTTGACGAGGCAGAGACTATTGAAGCGCCGTTTTTTGCGGAATACGACCAGGTGGAGCAGTTCTACATCGAGAAGGAAATTTTCGGATTTCCGGTGGCGACGCATCCCCTTGATTTTGTGGATGTCTCGCAGCGGAGAGGGATCGTGTCGTCGTCGGAACTTGCCAATCACAAGGGGCATCAGGTCAAGATGATCGGATGGGCAATCTCGTCCAAGCGGATCAAGACCCGAAAGACGCAGGCATATATGAAGTTCCTATCTCTGGAGGACGGCGCCGGGACGTTTGAAGTCACTATTTTCCCACGAGTGTATGACAGACTGGCGGAATGCACCCTGGACAAAGGTCCGTTTTTGGTGACAGGAACGGTCGAAGAGGATCATGGCGTGGTGTCATTGGTAGCACGTGACATCGAGAAGGTCAAGGTGCAACCGCTGCAGGACTACGGGAAGAATCACCGTCGGAGACGGGAATCGCATACACGACTGCAGGGGCGAATTAGTGATTACCGCACTGCAAATCGTGCAATATCTGCTTGACCCTCAACGGACAATATATTATATTGTAACATTCCGTCGCAATACCTTCATAAGAACGGCGTCATGAAAAGGAGACGCCGAGACTGACGGAAGACAGTCATGCAAAGACGAATGTTACTGCGAGGGTACTATGACTTTGAGACCATTGGCATTGGGACTGGCGGGCGGGATAGTATGGGGGGCAAGTGTGTTTGCCGCGACCTTGTGGATACTCATCATCGGCAGCGAGGGCATCACACTGGGATTGTTGCGGAAATTCTACCTGGGGTACTCCGTGAGTTGGGGCGGCGCATTCATGGGGTTGCTGTGGGGTCTGGTGGACGGTTTTGTAGCTGGTTTTGTGATTGCCTGGCTATACAACCGGTTTATCGAGTATCCTGACGAGATTCCTGACGATATTGAGGTTGAAGCTCCGATCGACGATTGATTAGTTTCCAGTAGTTCTGCATTTCGATCTTCGACAGCATCTCGGCTTTGAATCTGGGATTGGCGTGATACCAGGATTGCTTCTCGAAGTAAGATAGCAGTTCCGGCTCTCCTGTGAATTCGAAGCCGTGGCGCGCCAGTATCTCGCTCTGACGGATCCACAAGTAAGTCATGGCAAACACGCCTCGCTCGGCGCTTGACGACAGTTGTTTGAACTGGGGCATCCACAGATAGCCGTTTAACACGGAATCGCCATAGGCGACCTTGTCGCCGAGGTATTCCGCCGGAAGCATGAAGGCGGGCGAATCCAGCAGATCGAATTCCTTATCTATCGGTCGGTAGGCGCTTGTCTGGACCGAGATGTCCTTGTCCGGCTCCCAACTTCGATATTCCCACCATATCGCCCCATCCCTCACATCGGAATACGGGGGTGTGGCAGCCAGTTCCAATTTCCCGGGATCGCTCTGCCAGATTTCCTTAAGTCGCGGCGGGAGGTCAATGGCTACCTCGACGTGGTCCACCACTCCCGCCCAGGAAGACAGGTCGCTGAGCGTGACTGAGGCAGTCCAACTTTCATTCTCACCCGCTTGTTCTCCTCCGGTTTGTTTCCAGGGACTGGGAGTAGTGGTTCGCAGTGAGATCAAGGTTATTTTATCGCCTGGAAATTCGATCTGGTACAGGGTCAGTGGGACTTTCTTTGCCGCTTTAGGCAGCATCGCATTTGCGGTCAGCGACGCCGGAACTATTGCTTCGTTACCCTGGAAATAGATCGTGCCCGCCCCGGGCAATCCAACCCAGAGGATGATAGTCTCGACGGGAGAGGCTTCCAGCCGAAAATTCCACACCAGATTGCCGGTAGTATCGGAGTGGACGACGACTTCGTATAGAGTGACACTGTCTTCCTTCACCGGCACTGCTAACCCTTCTGCGAGCCGGAAAGGCATCAATCCCGCCCAAAGCGTGGTGCTCGCGAACAGCGACATCATTACGAGCCAATGGAAGGCGCGCATGTATAATCTCCTGCAACTTGGACTATAAGGCAATCCGGGATTCATCGGAGCCAGCCGCGACCGTCGCCTCGGAGTGCGGCGAAGCCGCCAGCGAATATGACGTACGTTGATCGTCAGTATCAAGAGCAGCATTCAGAGCTGCCAAAGCCACTTCGACTTGAGAATCATCGGGTTCGCGGGTGGTGATGCGTTGCAGCCACAGTCCGGGTTGAATCAGGATACGGATCAAGGGTCTTGAGGAATGCTTCCCCGACGCTTTCAGCACTTCGAATGAGATTCCTATTACCAAGGGCAAGAACGGCAGATGCACCAGGACACGCCACAACGCGTTGGGGTAGTTTCCGAAGAAGGCAACCACTACGGAATCGATGACGGCATATGCGATCAGCACTGCGATCAAAGTGATGAATAGGAAACTGGTGCCGCAACGGGGATGGAAACGCGATTGCCGGCGGGCGGAATCAAGATCAAGTCCGCTGGCGGATTCGAAGGCAAAGATGGACTTGTGCTCGGCACCGTGGAACTGGAAAACGCGGCGAACGTCTTTGGCAAAGGAAATTCCCCATACGTAGAGCAGGAAAATCAGTATCCGGGCGGCTCCGGCGACAAGATGGAAGCGGAATTGGTTGCTGCTATCCCGCTGCATCCAGTTGGAGATCAGATAAGGGATGCCCATGAAGAGGGCAAGACCCAACAGCAGCGCCACCATGATCATAGCCACGGACCCCACGCGCTGCCAGAATGTCGGATTCGCGCCGGAAGAGGCGTCACGTTCCCGGTCGCTCATTTCGGCGGACCAATTGAGGGCGCGGAATCCAATAATCAGCGCTTCGATAATCGATATGATGCCGCGCAGGATAGGGAGCTTCCAGAACGAGATTCGTTTGGCTCGCGATACGAATGGATAGCGGTTGACCGTGATGGAGCCATCCGGCACACGGACGGCGACAGCCACATGATGAGGCGACCGCATCATCACACCTTCAATGACCGCTTGACCGCCCATTGCCAGTTCCGAGCCAAGATCTTTGCGGTCGATAGCAGGCTTTGCTTCTTCTGAATGATGCGAATTTGGCATAGTCAAATGTCAGTGTAACTCCCCTTTTGTTTCCCCCTACAATAGCAGGGGGGGAAGCGCTGCTGTCAAGCGAGGACGCATGACAGCACATCTCAATCCACGGGCAGGATGCCCGTAGGACGCCCCCCTTTCAATTCCCCCCGGATACCTGGGGGAAGAGCGAGACCTCAAAAAAAACGGAATGCCACGCATTCCGCCAAAAAGACGACAGTGGTCAAGATCACTCGCTCTGAGGTACGTTGACCTTGTACCTCTTCAGGAATTTTTCTACCCGACCGGTGGTATCGATCAACTTTTGCTTGCCAGTGAAGAACGGATGGCAGGCGGAGCAGATTTCCACTTTGATATCGCCGACGGTGGTGCGAGTCTTGAAAGTATTCCCACAAGCACAAGTTACCGTGGCTTCGGCGTATTTGGGATGGATCTTGTCTTTCATGGTATTTCCCGGGGATAATCCGGAATTTCTTAGTGTAGTCCAACGGTTAAATAAGGAAACTTCAATATAATCAATTTTTCCCCGAAAAGCAAGCGATTATTTTTTCATGCTCTCGAAGAACTCCATGTTGGTCTTAGTTCCTTTCATTTTACTCTGGAGGACGCGCATGGTTTCCACGGGATTGGGGCTGTCCAGGTAGTTGCGCAGAATATAGATCTTGTTGAGGACGTCTTCGGACAGGAGCAACTCCTCTTTACGGGTGCCGGATTTTTTCACGTCAATGGCGGGGAAGACACGGACTTCGGACATGCCCCGATCCAGCACCAATTCCATGTTTCCGGTGCCTTTGAATTCTTCGAAGATGACTTCGTCCATGCGGCTGCCGGTGTCGATCAAGGCGGTGCCGATGATGGTCAAGCTGCCGCCTTCTTCGATGTTTCTGGCGGCTCCGAAGAAGCGTTTCGGCTCGTACAGGGCGTTGGCGTCCACGCCGCCGGACAGGATTCGCCCGCTGTGGGGCATCACGCTGTTGTGGGCTCTGGCGAGGCGGGTAATGCTGTCCAGAAGGATCACGACGTCTTTGCCGTACTCGACCAGGCGTTTGGCTTTTTCGATGACCATGCTGGACACCTGGAGATGGCGTTCCGGTTTTTCGTCGAAGGTGGAACTGACGACTTCGGCTTTGACGGAGCGTTCCATCTCGGTGACTTCTTCGGGACGTTCGTCGATCAGGAGCATCATCATCAAGACTTCAGGATGGTTGAAGGTAATCGCGTTAGCGATTTTCTGGAGCAACACGGTCTTTCCGGTACGAGGCGGGGCGACAATCACGGCGCGCTGCCCTTTTCCTACCGGAGTGAAGATGTCGATGATCCTCGTGGAGATGTCTTTCGGATCGTATTCCAGGGTGAACTTTTGCCGCGGGAAAAGGGGGGTCAGATTGTCAAACAGGATACGTTCACGGATCAGGTCAGGATTGGCGTAGTTGACGGCTTCGACTTTGAGCAGTGCGAAGAATCGCTCGGTTTCTTTGGGCGGTCGAACCTGACCGGACACGATGTGCCCTTTTCGCAGACCGAATCGTTTGATCTGGGACGGCGAGACGTAGATATCGTCGGGACCGGGGAGGTAGTTGGAGTTGACGGAACGAAGGAACCCGTAACCGTCGGGAAGGATTTCCAGGACTCCGCTTCCGAAGATATTGCCGTCTTCCTGGGCTTGTTTTTCCAGAACGATGAAGACCAAGTCTTGCTTGCGCATTCCGGAATATTCAGCGATTTTCAATTTTTTCGCAAGTTTGTTCAGTTCAGTAACTTTCATGGAAGAAAGTTCCGCGATGTCCATAGGGTCCTCTTAGTGTAATGATCAGGATTCTTTGACAGGCAGTTGCCCCCGACTTTCCAAAAAGTTGCCGGATATCCGATCAATTCAGGTGCAAGCTGCAACGAATCACAACTGGAGTGACCAGAGATCGGATCGCAGTTTGAAGGGGGTTAATAGTCAAAGATTCGAGGTAATCGCCGGTCGAAAGGGCAAAAAACAGGTTAGTAGTTAAAGTTACGCATATTTTTCCGAAATGTCAAGGGCAATCGGAAATTTTTACGATCCAGAGTACCGGCTGACGAACGCCTCGATGGAACGGAAAAGCGCTTCGGCTAACTGCTGCTGGAATCGTGTGGTTCGCAGCAGCGATTCCTCCTTTCTGTTAGATATGAAGCCCATTTCGAACAGGATTCCGGGCATGGAGGCTCCAATCAAGACGTAGAATCCAGCCTGGTCAACGCCGCGGTCCGGTAGGTTCAGGACCCGGGCAGTTTCGGTTTGCACTACGGACGCCAGATATTCGCTTTCTTTCAGGAAATGGCTTTGCGCCATGGCGGTGAGAATGTAGCCTTCGTCCGTCAGATCGGGATATTGGGCGGTGGTTTCTTCGTACTGGATAACGGAGTTTTCAGCCAGGGCGACTTCCAGAGCGCGCTGGCGGCGGGCGGGTGCCAGGAAGTAGGTTTCGATTCCGTGGGCTTTTCGGTCGCGAGCTGCATTGCAGTGCAGTGATACGAAAAGCTTCCCGCCGGCGGAATTGGCGATGTTTCCTCGTTCGGACAGGGGCACGAATTTGTCGGTGTCGCGGGTCATGACCACTCGAACCTTCAATCTCTGTTCCAGCAGGGGTTTCAAGCGTTTGGCAACTTGAAGGACGATATTCTTCTCTTTGGTCCCTTTGCTGCCCACGGCGCCGGGGTCTTTTCCTCCATGCCCGGGATCGATCACAATCACATCAAACGCCCACTTCTGCCGCTGGTCGATCAGAGCGCCGGACAAGTCCGTATCCTGGCGGCGATATTGCACCTGATCCAGTTCCGGTCGATAGGAGATACGGAAACCCAAATCCGACAGAATATCGAGCGCGCCAAGCAACGGCGCGTACAGGCTATCCTCGAACCGCTGGACTTCCACCGGGAATTGCAGCACTCTGGAAGGCAGCGCCACGAAAGCCGACCCCATCTCGAAACGGATAGCCATGCCGGACGACGCCGACCAGATGCAACAACTCCCTGAGGAATCCGCCGAGACGGACATCGCCAGACCCTGCCCCAGGCGCACGAGATTCGCCAGGTGCACATCGCCGACTGAGATGCAGGGGACTCGAAACGAATGCTCGTTTCCGACGAAAGTGATGTCGGCGGAAGAGGAAAGCACAGGACTTGCTAATGCCATGATTATGGCTGCCAAATTGGTGACCAAGTAGAGTCTCATGCCAATTAACCTTATTGATCCGTCAGACGAGGGCGTCTGACGGCACATCACAGCCACGGGCAGGATGCCCGTGGACGCAGGATTCCCTGCTGGTTTCCCCCTGCCTCGAAGGGGGGAAGAAACTGGATTCCTGCTTTCGCAGGAATGACACTACTTGACCTTGCCGGATAGGGCAAGGAACAGAACACGGATGATTTCGATGGCGGCGCCGAACGGAATACCGATCCAATGGTACCATTTGGCGTGCTTTTTCAAGAAGCACCACTGGCTCCTGGCGCGGTGACGAATTTTGAATAAGCTCAACTGACCACCGGCGGAGGACGATATTTTGTGCCACAGCTTGCCTTCCGGAGCGTACACCACACGGTAACCGGCTTCCCTGGCTCGCAAGCACCAATCGGCATCTTCATTGTACATCCGAAAGGATTTGTCCAGCAGTCCGATCTTGTCGATGACCGAGCGGCGGATCATCAGGGCGCAGCCAGTGACATAGTCCACGTTTCGAATTCGGTCGAATTGCCCGTGGTCGATCCGGCGGATACCGATATGCCGAGAGCCTCGACCCCATAAGGATAATTCGCCACCGGCGAACCAGATCATGTCCGGAGGATTCCAGAAGTAGATTTTGGGTCCCACGATTCCGATGCGCCGATCGCTCAGTCCGACGGACACTAACGCTTCCAGCAAGCCGGGATCGACTTCAACGTCGTTGTTGAGCAGCAACAGCCACTCGGCGTCCGTTGCCAATGCCCGTCGGATGCCTACGTTGTTGCCGCCTGCGTACATTAGATTGCGGGGGTTGGAAATGACGTCGATGGAATCACCGAAGTCCGCCCGGAGGGCATCCACGGTGCCATCACCGGAGGCGTTATCGACCACGATGATCTTGATGTTGGGATACGTGCATTGCAGCACCGATTTGACGCAATCCGCCACCAGATCCTTGCCGTTCCAGGTCAGGATAATGACGGCGACCGTGGGAAGATTTTCGGCGCTTGCAGGCATGGAGGAAATGACAAATTGTCAAATTGTTAAATTGCTAAATTGCCGAATTGCGGCGTTGCCGCGCAAATGCGCACAAGGAACCGATCTTGATTCCATTCAACATTCTTCATTCAACATTCGCTTCGGACAAGCTCCATTGCAGGGCGATGGCGACATCAAATACATGGTTGGAAGGGATTTCGTCCCATCCGGAGCCGACCGATTCGACGCCGTCATAGAAAGTGGCGCCCAGCTTGAGCCAGAGGTCGAATTGGGATGCGAATGCCCACCTTAGCCGCGCCGACAAGCGCCTGCCTCGACCGTAGAAGAGTTGGTTGACCAGGCGACCGGGGATGTCATCCTCGTAGGCGTATATGCGGGCACCATACGCAGGCGCATCAAAGGTTGCGGCGCGAAATTTTCCTGACAGCCGGCGGTTGGACACGGTCATCTGAGCATACAACATCCATCCATCTCCGCTTTCCGATGCTGCAGGTGTATCGAATCGGATTTGTTCCCATCGCAGGCGATAGGACCGGGCTCGCGGTTCTTGCCAATCCCACTGGAGGCGTACTCCGGTACGGATTTCGTGGACGACGACGTCCTGATACAGATTCTGGACATCGGAGCCGCGAAAGCGGACTTGGAAAGTGTGCCTTTGTGCGAGCTCTTGGACTAACGAGACAAGGGCGCCTGAGCCATGACGAGGCAGCGGAAGCGAATAGGTTCGCCAGAGGGATTTGACAATATCGGCGCGGGCAGCCAGTCTTGCACCGCTCCACAGGGGTAATTTTGCCGCCAGCAGCCAGCCTTCCTCATTCTGAGCAGCTTCACCCCATTCGGTCAAAGCAAGGGTGTGGAGATTGTGGAAGTCCGGGTCGTACCTGCGATAGATGCAAGAGGTCTGTGCGGTTGCGATGTCAAATCGCCCTTCAACCAGGAACGCTTTGCCGCCGGGATCGGACCACGCGATTTCGCCGCCGACTCCGACATTGCCCACCTGACAGTCTGCGTGCACGCCCAGCACGGAATTGCCATCGCCTTCCAGATCGAAATGCCTGGTGACGGAGTCCTGAGCGCCAATGGAAGGGTAATAGGCGCTGTGATAGCCAGTGACACCAAAGGACGCAATGCTCAGGTCGCATCCCAAATGCCCGCCCCACAGGTCTTCGCGCAGTTGGTTGCGATTGGCGTCTTCGGATGGTGTACGATGCAGCCCGCTGGTTTGAATGGTACTGACGTTGCCGGAATCATCCAGAGCTGCGTCACGATATGCCCGGCTTACGAATATAGCCGCAGAGAGGTTGCGGAACCATTGCTCATAGGCGGCACCCTGGAAGTAGCTGGTTTCATTAGTGGAATGGAATTCTCGGACACCCAGCGCTCGACGAGGCAGGATCGCCATAGGATCTGCGGTACTGGACGACAGACGAAATCCGTTGGAGATGACCAGACCTTGCCCGAAGCTCAGACGATAGGCGTCAACGACTAGACGACTCTGACCACCGAACAAGTTGTCGGCGCGGAGGAAGAAGACTTGGTGGTCGTTCCAAAGGGGTTCCCCTGCGTCTTTCTGTACCACTCCACCCAGGGAAAGGTTCCCTCGAGAGCAGCTCAGGGCGGTGCCGGCACCCCAGGGGTCTCCTTGATACACGCCATCGGAGTATCCGCGGCTTTGGGGAAAGCGGCGGTACAGTCGCGTGACTGCTTGGGCGTCAAGTTGGACAGGTTGAGGGACAGGTTGGACGGCAATGTAGGGCTGGATGGCAGCATAGAGTTCCGGCGACATGCCGGGGACATTCAGGATTTCCTCCGTGGATTCGAGAGGGTAGCGCTGGTTGCGATATCTAATAATGGCAGTGGCCAATTGCCGATCGAGGAAGAGGACTTCCTGGAGCCGCTGGGACGTCGCGGAGTTCAGGTCGATGGGGTTTTCCTGCAGTGATTCGAAATAGAGCCGAATCGACGGGTCGTCGCCTGCCGACTCCCACAGGTCATCCATGTCCTGGCAGTGGAGAGCGATCGGCAGAACAACCGTCATCAGTACGGATATGATGCAGGATCGATGCGTTTTCCGCTCCATCGCAGGGTCAAGGAATGTGTCCATCCCAGTTCCGGGTGGGTAGTTGTGCCGTAGTCGAATTGCCAGGATCTCCACCTGACGCCGAATCCCAAGCCGGGGCGATTTGGTTGATGTTGGATGCTGGCACGGGCGATCAGATACGAGTTCAAGAAGGCTTCGATACCGAATTTGTAGGTTTCGGGATAGCGGGGATCCTTCGCCAATTCGAGGATCGCCAGGATTTGCTGTTTCAAGTTGTAAGAGATTCCGGTCGCGGTCTCCTGAGGGAATGGATCACGGGACTGCCCGATTTGCCCCTGATTCAGATTTCGGAGCCAAAGTCCCCAGATGAGATTTGGGATTGGTCGTGCCTGGAGCCCTGCAGACAGTGACAGGTCGGCGTCGGAGCCGTAATCGCGAATCGTGAGCCAGTTGTATCCGGCGGCAACACCCAGGGATGCCAGGCGACCGATGGATCGGCTCACGGAAACCTGCAATTGGATTTCGCGGTACAAGTCATAGCCGAAGGATTGCAGATAGAGCCCGACGCCCCATCCGGCGATGGGATATGCTATTCCCAGTTGGGAGACCGCGAGTTCGGGCAGATTGAAGAGTCTTTGATAGCCGATTTCCACGGACAATTGCAGGATTGACGCCAGTCCGGCTGGGTTGCCCTGGGTGGCTGACAGGGGATCGGGATCGGCGCTGGCGGCATTTCCCAGCGCGAGGGACCGGCTATTCCCAGGTTCCACATCAAAGGCGGCAAGTGCAGCATTGACACCCAGCATCCCGGACAGAGTCAAAATCCACGTTTTTCGCTTGACTTCACGGAAGAAATTACTTAGCTTACTTCGCGGCATAAGTGTTCGTGACTACAATTCGTTCCTGAGTCCGATTTTCCTGGAGGTTGACACGATGTGGCACACGGTTGCGATGGTCATCATGGCGGTGGCAGCCTTGAGCTTACCAGCGCTAGGACAGCAGATCCAGGCGAAGGTGGATGTCGTGCTGGACAAGCTTCCATTGGATAACCAGCAGAAGCTTCAGGACCTGGGGTCCCGGTTGGATCAGTATATCAACAACTATCAATGGTGTCCGGATGACTACCATTATGTGGTGCCGGTGTCCGTGAGCGTCTATTTCGAGGAGGCGAAGGCGACCAGCCGCGAGGACCGATACGAAGCGCGCTTGATCATTTCCAACGAATCGGATGTCCAGTATTCAGACTACCGCTGGGATTTCAACCTGGATCCTACCTCGCAGTTGCAGCATGCGACGACGTATGACCCATTCACCGGCATGATCGATTTTTACATGTACATGATCCTGGGCTTTGAATTCGACCGGTTACAGAGGTTGGGCGGCGGTGATTTTTTCCAGAAAGCCCGCCAGGTGGTGGAACAAGCGAAGTTCAGTCGTTTCGTCCGAGGATGGGACCGCAGAGAAGACATCCTCACTCAGACCTTGTCGGCTGACAATCAATCCACCCGAGAGATGAGGTTCTACTACTACACCGGCATTTATTATTTCGATTTCGGCGAGACAGCGGATGCCAAGAATTACCTTGTCAAAGCCATCAGTTATTTCCAGGGACTGCCGGCAAGCTCGATGGAACGGTTCTATTCATTGAATTACTACCGGATGGGAGAAGTGCTGAAGCAACTGAGTATGAAGCCCGAGCTGGAGATTCTGGTGCAAATCGATTCGTCGCAAGAGCACAAGGATTACTACCAGACTCTATGGAAGGCAGTCGTTGAGACCGAGAAGTGAGGGATTCTTGCTTCCGGGTCCAGAACCCAGGCGCGCCCGATCCTTCACTTCGTTCAGGATGACGCCTCTTCTTCGCAATTTCGGCATTTGGGAATTGGGGAGCGAGATTTTTTCGATAATTCCTCTTGACATTAAGCGATAATGGCATTATCTTGTACGCAGCAAGTTCGTGCCATCGTGCATGGAGGACGTATGACAATAAGCAGAACGGTGGTTCTTGTCGTCTGCATCGCTGCACCCCTGATCCTGTGGGCAGGAGCGGATATTCTGCAATTTACCGCTGAGGCACAGGGAGACGAGGTGCTGTTGGTGTGGCGCACCGGGGTTGAAGTCAATCTATCGCGGTTTGAAGTTCAACGCTCCACTAACGGGACATTGTTTTACACCATCGGCAACGTTGAGCCAACGGGGTCCTATTCGGAATACCAGTATCTGGATCGCTTGCTGACAGATTCCATCCGGACGTATTATTATCGCTTGAGGATGGTGGACATCAGCGGGGCAGTGACCTATTCGGAAACCCGCGAAGTCACGATGGTGTTCTCCGGCATTCAGCAGACGTGGGGGTCGATCAAGGCGATGTTCCGATAAGCGTTTGGCGCATCAGGTTTTCCTGGAGCGGCTTTCGAGCCGCTCTTTTTTTGTTCCGCTGAGGAAAGAAGATGTCAGGATCACGGGGACCCTGACCTACTTCCTGGACCGTCAGACGAGGGCGTCTGACGGCGGTAGATCACCCCTCTTATCTTCCCCTCTACTTGCGTAGGGGGGAAGATAAGCAAGGGCATGATCCGGCTACCGCCGGATCAGCCCCTACGCGAAGTCAGAACTACGGGCGCAGTGTGGTGCCTACCATGCGATCCAGAGGATAATGCAGAGCCTTGGCAAGCAGCACGCCAATAGCCATGCCCGCCACAACGTCCGACGGATAATGCAAGCCCATGTATATTCGGGAATAGCAGACCATCAGCGCGAGGACATAGAACAAAGGCGCCAGGTTCCCGAAGTAATGAGACCAGAAGACCGCCTGTCCGGTCAGGTTTGCTGCATGACTTGAGGGGAAGGAGAAGGAAGAGCTATAGGACAGGACCGGCTTCGTTGAAGTGACGATCCAATCTCCCTCGAGGAAAAGCCGTATCCCGGGCAGGACGTTACAGGGTCGGACCCGTTCGACCAGCGGTTTCAAGATGCTTGCCGATATCTGATCGGTCAGGACGATCAATACCAGCGCCACGGACGCAACCAGCCTGCCTCTCCGTTTTCCCCACACCATGACCGCCAGCCACATAATGACGAGGAGGGGCATCCATTGATTCAGGTCTGATGCCGCCGGCAGGATCCGATCAAAGAGACGATTCGCCAGCGAAGAATTGATCAGATGGAACCAATAATCGTCGAAGTTCTGCATCCCCTTGAACACGTTGGACAACATGACGACCTCGCACTAATCTTGGTATTGGCGAATTGTGCCAATATAACACATGCCCGGAAAAAAATCAAGGAAAACTCTATGTATTTCACACTTGCCTTCGGTGATCGGTAATTTTTCGGCACGGGTGAGACACCCAAGAAAGACAAGGGCATGATCCGGCGGTCGCCGGATCAGTCCACCATAGGCGGACAAGCCCCTACGCGGAGATCCTTCAGCCTTCAGGATGACCATCAATGCAGGGGCGGGACGCCCTGCGGCACAAGGCACCGTCAGACGAGGGCGTCTGACGGCGGTAAGGCAACCCCCTTATGTTCCCCCCTTCAATAGAAGGGGGGATACCGTGAAACACGACGTTCCGTCAGGTGAGGACACCTGACGGCACCTCAACGGGGGAAGGTATTGCTTCGCTGCCCCCCAAGGGCAAGGATCACTATGACCCCCCTTCTTCAGACAAAGTCACCATTTCCGCTGTTGATTTTGATTCTCCCGGCTCCCGAGCCAACACGGGCATCTCGAGCCGGAAGGTGGTGCCTTTTCCGACGGCACTCTGGACGGTGATCGCCCCGTGATGTTGTTGAATGATGCCCAGACTGATCGACAATCCAAGTCCCGTGCCGTCTCCGACTTCCTTGGTAGTGAAGAAAGGCTCGAAGACATGATTGATGTCTTCGGATCGGATGCCATGTCCGGTGTCGGACACGGTCAGGATCAGGGTCGAGCCATCGCCGGAGATTTTCGAAGACACACAAAGGATTTTCTCCCAACCCTTGTCCGGGAAACGACCGTGATACCCTTGTTGTTCGAACCGGTCCATGGCATCGCGGGCATTGGTGAATAGGTTAATCAGCACCTGTTCCATTTGGTTCAAATCGCCCATGATCAGGGGGAGGTTTTTTGGGACATCGACACGGACGTCAATACCGTGGATACGGAGTTGCTCACCCAGTATGGAGAAGGCTCCGTCGATTGCATCGGAAATTCCGATGGGATGGAACTGGTCTTTCCCGTGACAGGAGAATCCTCTTAAATGGTTGATTGTATTTGCCATGCGATCGACCATGGCTTTGATCATTTCCAAGTTGCTGTACAGGGAATCCTCGGTAAGTTGGTTTTTCTTCTGGAGCAGTTTCAACAGGTCTGCTGTGATCGAGATGCCATTCAGGGGTTGTTTCATTTCGTGGGCGATACCGGCGGCGATTTCGCCCAGGACCGCCAAACGGGAGGAATGCACAAGCTGGGCGTCCTTGGAACGCAATTCGGCAGTGCGCGCCTCCACCATTTCCTCCAGTTGAGTATTGTACAGCTGGAGTTTGTCTTCCAGTATTTTTTGGTCGGTGACGTCCACTCCGATGAAGAGATACCCACCGGGCTGACCATTTTCGGCGATAGGGGTGGCGGTCCACGACACAGTTCGGACGCCTTTCAAGGTCTTGACGGAGGTCTGGAATGGTCTGGCGGGATCGGCTCGTTTCAGGGATTCGGGCTCAAAGGGGATCGGGGTTCCCGGGGGACTGTTAGGAAGCAGACGGTGGAAGATGTCCAGCGAACTGGCTTCCTCGGCGGAAATACCGGTTTGGGTGGCGGCGAATTTGTTCCAGAGCCTGATTTGCCGGTCGGAGGCAACGAATAGGGCAAAGACTTTTGCCGCATCCAGGAGCTGAGTGGAGAAGTTCATGGCTTTTTGCAACTGGAGGTCGCCATTCTGCACGCGTTGTTCCAGCTCCCGGGCATATTTCCGGACTCGGCGTTCCAATTGACGGCGTTCCGTAACGTCATAGAGGGTGTATATTTTCCCACCCTTCAAGGTTTTATGCCCGGCATTCAGCGCCCGGGGAAACGGGATGACGATGGCGGAAAACCAGCGGCGATTAATGCAGACGTCGGGAAGGTCGGAGGGCGTTTCCCGCAAGTTGTTGGAGGATAGCACCGGTTGGGCTTCCCGAACGATTTTTCTCAGGATGGGAATAGCGTCACACGAAGTTCCGATGATCCGGCTGGATTCCTTTCCGACAATTAGTCGGGCGAATTCGTTTATTTCCAGTACCTTATTTTCGTAGTCCGTGAAGAAGACGGCCAGATTGATTCCGTTCATCAAGGTGCGCAGTTTTCGATGTTCCGATTCTATCTGCTCGTGACTCTGGGCGACTTCCTGGCTTTTTTCTTTGACAAGTTCCGCCAGCCGTTCCTGGTAGATTTGATTTTCGAGGCGGAGATTATAGCGTTCCAGGGCTTTTTCGATGGTTCGTTGGAAGATTTCCATCTGGAACGGTTTTTCCAGGTAGTCGTCGGCGCCGGATTTCAGGGCATTGATGGCGATGTCGTAGTTGGGAAACGCGGTGATGACGATGACCTCGGTATAGGGGCTCAGTTTCTTGATCTCGCGCAGAATTTCCAGACCGCTCATGTCGGGCAGTTTGACGTCGGTTACGACTACGCCGATCCGGTCGTCGTCACGGAACGAAGTCAAGCCGTCCTTTCCGGTCGCTACTCGTGTCACCGCAAATCCGTTGGCGTTCAAATGACCGGAGCAAATCTTCGCCAGGACGTCTTCATCTTCAATGAGCAGGATCTGACTGCCTTTTTGGAAATCCATGTTTCTTCCCCAGCAAGACCGGACATTAAGTAATTGGGAATGTTGAATTTTGAATGTTGAATGTCAAATTAAGGCTGTGATGCAAATTTATTCTTCTGTACCACGTGTACCAGCGATTCACTACCCACCTGCCCGACTGATCATCATCCACGTCTGACCACCCCACACATCACCCCACGAATTTTTGAATCATGTTGCTCAGAGTCTCCAGATTGAATGGTTTTTCCAGGAAACCATCGGCACGGGCGCTCTGTTCGGAAAAGAATCTCCGAAGATGGGCATAGCCGGTGATGAAGATCACCGGAATATCCGGTCCGATTTTCTTGATGGCTTTCAACAGCTGGAATCCATTCATCAGAGGCATATGGATATCGGTGATAACGAGGTCGGGATGATGGTCCAGGACAAGGTCCAAGCCCTCTTGACCATTTTGGGCGCCGCTGGCTTCGTAGCCCGAGAAGGTCAGGAAGCTGATGATCAGGTCCCGAATGACCTGGTCATCATCCACGACCAGGATATGTTTTTTCAAACCTTCCATGGGTTGGTTTCCTTAGTGGTTCCTTACCCTGCGAGGTCTTGACTGATCAGCTCAACCGGCGGTGGATTTCCTGCCGGCTGTCCTCCGGTTCACCTGTCTTCGCCCTCGGCGGGTATGACATTCAGAAAATCCTGGAGTACGGACGATTCGGGTCCGGGGACAGCCACTTGGTCGTTCTTCCTGGACTGGCTCAGATCCAGCATCGTCACACCTTCGATCGCATAGTCTTTCACCATCGGTTCGCTAATCTGACGCAACTGATTCATAATATCCTTTATTTTATAGACCTGGCTGATTATGATGTCGAGGAAAAGGTGGTCTTCCGGCGATAGAGCGTTCACTTTGCGTTTCAAGAATTGGGAATAGCCGAGGATGACTCCCAGGGGAGTATTGATTTGGTCATTGGCGGTCACTGCTAACTGAGTGATGACGCGGAGTTTCTCGGTCTTGATCAGCTCTTTTTCCAGTCGTTTGGTCATGGAGATGTCTTTTTCGACTACCGACATGCCGATGACGGAGCCGTGGGAATTCACGATAGGGGAATAGGTGGCTGTGACCGGGAATATAGTTCCGTCTTTCTTTCGGCGGTACACTTCCTTTTCCGTGAAGGAGCCTTGCTGTTCAATAGTTCGGAGGACATCCTGGGCGGTTCGCTCGTGACTGGGCGGATCCACGAAGGGGTCGATGACTTTTCCGATGACTTCGGCGGCGCGCCAGCCATAGATTTGTTCGGCTCCGTTGTTCCAGACGATGACGCAACTGTTTCGGTCCACGGAGAAGATGGCGTCCTGGGAGTTTTCGATGAGATTGTCGAGGTATTCTTTTATCTCTTTCAGGCGGTTGATTTTGTCCTTAAATTGATCGTGGATTTTGTGGATGTTGTATCGTTTCAGGGCTTTTTGACACAGGAACGGTAATTCCTTTACGGGCAGGGGTTTTTTCACGTAGTCGTCGGCTCCGGCTCGTATTAAGTCCACGACCAGCTCTTCTTTGCCGTAGGCGGTCATCATTACCACCACCACATTGGGGGCATGCTCCTTCGTCCATTGGAGCATCTCCTGCCCGGTGATCGACGGCATCTGGACGTCGAGAAAGAAGATTTGGTAGTTAGCTTGCGACAGCATCTCTTTGGCGACATCGGGATCCGTGGTGGTTTTGACGTTCCAGGCATCTTCCTGGAGGACAGCCGTGACAAGTTTCAGGATATCTTCGTCATCATCGAGCACCAGGATATTTCCCTGGCAATTCAGCATCTGCCACTGGGATAACGAGGCGGTATTGTTCTCGGAACGATCAAGGCAGGTCAGGACGATTTCGATCAGACGCTGTTCGTCATAGGGCGCCTGGATGTAGGCGTTGGCTCCGACGTCACGGGCTAATTGTTCCGCGATCACATCTCGATAGGTGGCGGACACCAGGATGATCGGGATGTCTTTGCAGCCGTGGAATTCGCCGCTTTTCATGATCCGACAGAGCTGGAAACCATCGATGGAGGGCATGTTGATGTCGGATACCACCAGATCCATGCTATCGGAGGTCAGTTTCTGCAGTGCGTCCTCGCCGTCCTTTGCCGTCACGATATCGTGGAAGCCATGGCGGTTGAATTGGGCGACCATCATTTGCAGGAAGTCCAGGTCGTCGTTGACCAGCAGGATGCAGCTACATAACGGGTCATTGGACTTTGTGGCGCAGTCGTCTGCGATTGATCGATTTGATGTATGATTTTCAGCCATTACCGATATTTTTCCGACATGATTCAGATTTCGTGCGTTGGGTTCCGGGCAAAGCCCTAACCCAACCTACAATTGTCGCGAAGGCTTGATAATAGCCTCCAGTTCAAACAGTCTGAGTGCGATCACTTGCCAATCGGACAATTCCGCCGCGGACTCTATCAGGGCGCAGATGCTGGAAACGTCCGGGAATCCGTAGCTTTCGCCCGATCCTTTGAGCTTGTGCGCTACCTTCCGGAGTTCTTCGGCGTTTTGCTGCGCCCACAATTCCCGAAGATGGGCGATCTTTTCTGGTAACGCAGCGGCATAGGAACTTCTCAACGACTGCAACACGGAGTCCAGTTCTGTTGTCATATTGTCCTCACCGTCGTGCCAGATTCCTCTGACGTCTGCAATTCCTCGGACGTGAGCCCCTCAGCGGCGGCTGCATGCTTTTCCAGGGCACGGTTGATTTGCTGCAACAATTCTCCGGGATCGAAGGGTTTGGATAGGAATCCCGCTGCTCCCAGATCCAAGCCTCGCTGGATGTCTTCGGAACGGCTATTGGCGGAAAAGAGGAACATGGGGATATGACGGAGCTTGGGATCGTTCCTGGCAGCCTGCAGCACGTCATACCCGCTCATGTCCGGCATTTGGACATCCAATAGTACCAGTTCCGGCTGATGTTTGGCGACCAGCTCGATTCCCTCACGACCATTGGCGGCGATGTGCACGTGATGTCCGCCGAAGGTCAGCGTGGTCTCGACCAGCATCGATATGTCAGCTTCATCTTCGATCACGACGATCTCAGCCATGTTTCTCCCCTTCCGATATTGTCTTCGACTCTGTCTCACATAGCACCTTCGGGCATGATGCCGAAGCGTGATCAGCCCCTACGAGGTTTTCGGGAGCATCCGTGGGACCGTTAGGCAGGATGATCCGGAAACAGCTGCCCTTGCCCAACTGGCTTTCTACGCTGATGCTGCCGCCATGTTCTTCGACGATAGCTCGGCAGATCGCCAGACCCAACCCGGTGCCTCCAACCTTGCGTGTCAGCGAGCTGTCCACTTGATTGAATTTTCCGAAGATTCTCTCTTTTTGGTCGTCGGGGATGCCGATGCCGGTGTCTTCGACCTCAATTCGAGTGCTTCCCTCCGATTTCAGTCCCCGGATTGCCACTTCCCCGGAATCTGTGAATTTAAGGGCGTTTGACAATAGATTTTGGAGCACCTGGATGCATCGGTCTCGATCTGCCCATATCGTCAGATTGTCCGGAACCTCAACCCGCAATTTCACGTCTCGGTCGAGCGCATAATTAGTGAGGTCTTCCACCACTTCTTGGGCGATCGCTCGAAGCTGACACTCCTGCGGATTGATCTTGATCCGTCCGCTCTCGATTTTCGAGAGGTCCAGGAGATCATTGATCAGTTGGATCAGCCGATCCGTGTTGCGCAGGCACACCGTCAGGTATTGAGAGATCTTGTCATCCACGGTTCCGACCATCCCGTTCAGGATCACGCTTACCGACCCCTTGATGGACGTCAAGGGCGCCCGTAATTCATGAGATACGGTGGTCACGAAGTTATCTTTCAATTGATCCAGGGTTTTCAGTTCCAGATTCAGTTGTTCCAATTCTGAGTTCTTTTCCGCCAATTGCTGCGTCGCGTACTCCAGGTTTCGATTCAACTCAACCACAGAGTCGTTCACCGCCTCCAATATCTCGCTTTTCTCTCGCATAGCTTCCTGGAGCAGTTTGAGTTCGGAGATATTCTGGATCAACTCGACGATGGCATGGATCGAGCCGTCCAGATTCTTCACGGGTGAGCACAAAGCGGAATAGCTGTTGGATCCCATTGCGAATTCGACCTGCCGATTGGAGTCGATGTTTGCCGTGTCGTTCAAGGGACACCCGTTGCAGGCAGAGGAAGCCCCAAGCGATTGGTAGCATTTCCTTCCCACCATGTCGCCCATGGCTTCACGCATGCCGGGATTTTGATAACTGACTATGTAGTCTTTATCGACGACTCGGATCCAGTCCGTGATGCTTGATAGGATATTTTCGGTCAGTTTCAGGCGTTCCTGGCAGGACTCAGCGCTGGATTGGACTTCGTCCGCCTGGAGTTCCAAGCTGTGCTTGGCATCCGCCAACTCTTCGATAACCAGCTCTTGTTGGGCGATCCGGCTCAGCAGCGTTTGCTCTAGGTGGATTTGAGGTGTGATGTCCCGGGCGGAGACGACCAGCGCCCGCTCATCGAAGTTGTTGACAGGAATTGGGTAGATGCCGACCGTGATCTGAGTGCCGTCCTGGCGAACGATTCTTGCTTCGAATTCCTCGGGATTCTGCCCATTTTTCAGGACATTCAGGAATTGCTGCTGGACGTCGGGAGCATCATCCGGGAACAGGACGAATTGGAACGCTTTGCCAATCAGGACATTTCGATCATATCCCGTCAGTTCCTCGAACATCTGATTGATCTGGATGATGTGATCAGCGACAACCAGTGCCAACGGGAGGTTAGAGCTCTCGAAAGCCTGTTTGCCGACCTTAAGCATGGCGAAGCCTTTCCGAAAGGCGCCGTCATCTATCAGATATCCTTCCGCCACATGCTCCAATTGCGGCAGTTGCTTTTCCAGCCTGTGGCGTGGTCCTGACAGAGCCAGCCACTTGGGATGTGATTTTGCCGAGTTGATGGGCAGCAGCCATAACCCGCCCTGCGACGGAAGGCATCGAGAGTCATCTGCCGATGTGAGGGTTCTATGTTCATCGATCCACACCGCACCTGCGGAAGTCTTCGATGTCGATTTTCGGGAACGTTCGGGCCATTCCCATTCCAATATCGTATTGCGCCAATCCTCGATCTCAGTCATCCTGTCCCCGTCGCGCGCCATTGCCAGCAGTACATTGACTCGCGCGGTCAGACCGGGGGGCAGTCCGTAGTTTCTTCGGGACTTCTCGGAGTCCTCCAGCAGCATTATTGTCTGAGCGCCGCTATTCCGCAGCGCAGTCTCGACCACGAGTCGATTCAGATAGTAGGAACAATCGCCATCGATTTCGAATGTGTTTAATAGCCGATCGATCCGCGACAGTGCGTCGTCCATGGATCGGTCACCACCAGAGGACATACGGCGCCTGATCAAGCAGCCGGCAGCCAGCCCGATACCCAATGCGCACAACGTTGTCAGAATCCAAGTCATGATCGATTCATTGCTTTCAGAAGTTGAGTCAGTGAGTCAATCGCATGGGCATTCGCCCGCAACTTCCCATGGGCTGGAAGCCCACGGGACTCGAAGCAAATTAATCCTTTATGTGTCTTCCTCAAGGGTAATAATCGTCTCCACCGATGACCGAGATTGGTTGTTCTTGTTGACCTTCGGTCGGTTTCTGGAGATGGCTCGATCGCGGCGGATGGTCACTGACACTTCATTTCCTGCTTTGTTATATCGAATGTCATCGACATAGTGTTTCACCAGGAAGATGCCTCGTCCGCCTTCATTTTCAAGGTCAGCAGGGGTGCTTCGGTCCAGGACACGTTCCCAATGGAAGCCGGCGCCCTGGTCGGTGATAGTGATTGTGATTTTCTCGTCGTCCAGATCGACCTTGATCGATACAGTCTTGCTCTCGTCTTCTTTGTTGCCATGTATGACAGCATTCAGGAAGAGCTCATCAACCGTCAAGGGGATATTCATGGCGACCAATTTTTCGGGAAATCCCAACAAGTTTGCCAGTCCGGCGATGGTACCGGCGACTTCTTCCATCAGACTCTTTCGGCTGGGAAGGACGAAATGGAGTTGTTGGGTCAGATATGGTTGGATGGCTTTGGCCTGGGTGTGGCAGCTCCGGGCTCGATTGCCGATATTGATGATATTTCCGATTTCTTCTAAGCTAAATGGCTTATTCACAAAGTTATACGCTCCTTGTCGCAGGGCTTCGATGATTACGTCCTGCGTCTGGAGCCCAGTGGTGAGGATCGTCAGCGTTCTCGGATAACGGTCATTGATGATTCGGATCATTTCCAGACCACTGATTTCTGGCATGATCATGTCGATAATCACGAAGTCGTATTCCTGTTTCTCCAGGTGCTTCATTCCATCTCTCGCGCACTGGCAAGCCGTTACCTTGTGACCAGACATTTCCAGGGCGACCTGGAGCAATTCACAGATCTCAATTTCGTCGTCAATGACAAGGATTTTACTCATGGAAGAACTCGATTACTCTATCTCCACTTTCAAAAGAACCTGCACACCTTTGCCCTGCTCGATAGTCTTCTGGGTCTTGCGATACCGCTCTCAGACGTCGAATAGAGGATCGATCCTGATCCCGCACACGGCATATCGCCTCCTAATGCGGCACGTCCGGGGACCTCGTCGAAGTCCTCCGAGTCAGCTCACCATGACCGGCAGCGTGGAGCAACGCCTCCACGCGCTCCAGCGACTCAACCAGCGCCCGATTCAATTTTTCCAGGTAGGCAATGCGCTGTCTGGTCTTGTCTTCGACAGGCAATTGTCCAATGCAGGTTCCTAATGACATATGGTATTGTGTTGGTGTCTTACCCTTGATTTCGAACTCACCAAGCTGTCAGGTGGTAGCACCTTATGGCACTGACAATGGCTATGACGCCACGAACGATTCAGTGCGTCAAGGGACTCGTCCTATGAGCGCTGATGGAGCATATACTCCGGCATCACCCAGTGCGGTGAGCCATTTCACGCCCCGGCTCTTCGAAGCCACTATAATTCTTTCGGACATCATGGCACTTGACTTTAGGAAAACCACTGTCCGGGAGCTTGGTGGTGGGCGTGGTTGGAATCATGTCGGGTCTCGGATGTCGGGTCAATATCGTGGGCACGCTGACTCATGGGATTTCTGACTGTCGATCCAGCAGCCGGAGCAGGTGACCGGCTTGACCCATGACAGACTGCGCTGCCTGTCTCTTATTCATCAGGAGCGGTGGAGCAGTCCTGAGCGACTGTATGGACCAGCGGAAGCAGGTCATCCAATTGATCCAATTCGATGGGTTTGGTCAGGAAGTCTCCGGCACCGAGGTCGATGATCTCCCGGGCGACATTCTCAGTGGCATAGCCCGACATCGCAATCACCTTCAGTTGTGGCCAAAGCCGTTTGATGATCCGCATCAGTTGCAGTCCGTCCATCTCGGGCATGTATATGTCAAGGAAGACGAGATCAGGAGTGCTGCGGTTCAACTCGTCCAAGGCTTCGGAGCCCGAAGATGCCTGACGGACGACACAATTCCTCGATTCGAGGAATCCTTTGAGGACGTCGCGAATTCCGGCATCATCGTCCACGATGAGCACGTCGAGTTTGTGGCTAGGTGTCATGACAACCACCTTTTCCGTATTTGACAGGATGTCAGGCGCAGTCAACGGCAGATTCTTCACTGCGTTCAGAATGACAATTCTTTTTTTTCCGACCGGACCACATCACTGGTGATGATAATGGTGACCGGTAATTCGTATCAATTGATTCCGCTGGCGATGGAAGTTGTACACGACGATTTCGCGACGCAGGGCATCTTCGAAATCGAGGAACGCTACGTGGAAATAGCAGAGTTCGTCCGGGAATTTTTGCAGGTTGACCAAGACCGAACGGACATCTTTCAGCGAGGCTCGAGTAGGCAAATCGAAGCTGAGCAGGAATTGCGAGCCATTGCGACCGTATTTCTTGAAGTCTTCCGGTTTGACTTTGATTTTCGCACCGCCGGCGCTGATATTGATGATTTCCGCCGCGAACGGTCCCGGATCCATGACTTTCGACGGCTGGTCGGGAGCCAATGTCACTTTGATTGATGTATCGACTCGGAAATACTCACGACGCTGGGTTCGAACCACATCTTTGGGTTCGGCAAGTATCAGGCACGGCATGTTAAGCTGGTCTTTGCCGATGATGTACGTCTCGAATTCGTACGATCCGTCGGCACGATGGAAATGCACGTTCAGTGGTGTGCCGACTTCCAAATGCAGAACATGTTGATCGACAATAGGCTGATCCACGCGCAGCCTGCCGGCTTCCATATCCTGGACACGCACTAAGAAGTGGATTTCTCGACCGTCTTGCTGTACGGTGCATTCCAGACGTTCGCGAATCTTGAATTCTGTGGATTTCACGGTAAGTCCCTTTCCAGTTTGGCGCTGGGCGATGGCGTGCTCCCCTGATTGTCCTGCTGGTTCATCCAATCCTCCAGTCTGTGCCGGACGATCCGCCAGCTTGACCCGACTTTTCGAGCGGGGATTGATCCCTGCTGGATCAGATGGTACATGGTGTTTCGGCTGACCTTCAGCATCTCCCGGGCTTCTTTCAGGGTCAACATTTGTTTGGAATTCGATCGTTGCATAGATGATCCCTGTCTATATTCTTCAAGCTCAAACAGATAATCTTGAGCAGAATTGGTCTTTCTTGGCACGATTTGGCATCATCAGTAGGGCAATATTCGTACCAGCAACCGCTACTGTCCTTAAAGGAACGCAAGAAAAAACCTTCCAGTCACCTGGAAGGTTTTCGGGAACCTTGATTTGCGGCGCTTTCGCCTTGTTTCGAATCCGAGAGTCGGTTTCCGAATTGCGGAAAAAACGACCCGGTTCAGGGCAATAATTTCCTGAGGATCGGCATCACGCCAGCAGGTCCTTCACGATATTCTCTGCGGTGATGTTCAACACACTATTCTGATCGTAGAATCCTTGCGCGGCACGGGTCTTTGCCCGGGCGATCCTGTCAGCCCTGGTGTCCGGACTGTCCCGTTCAACACCGGCTGCTCCGGTTTCCTGGTCAGCACGACGGGTCGGAATCAACAGTCGTTCCGAGTCCAGGATTTTGCCTGCCACTTGCTCCAGGACGTCATCGCGGAGATAATAGCCGGTCTGGATTCTGAGTCTGGCAGCTTCTATCCGGGACTGAGCCTCCTCGGACCTAGTCTGCGCCTGGGTTTTCAGCGTTTCCAGTTCTTCTTTCAACGCCTGGGCGCGTTCCGAGATTACCGCCTGGTCTCCGGCGGGACTGACACTGGATTTCTGTCCGGTGGTTCGACGGAGAGTTTTGTCCGCTTCGATGTTCTTCTGCGGACCCAGTTCCTTTGGTCCAATGGATTGGACAATCTCTACAGCCACGTTTTTCACCTCGTGCTGAGTTTGGAGTCTTGCTTTAATTATATCGGCAGAAATTCTTGAGACTTTAGCATCGACGCAAAGCATCTCTTGGGAAGTCGGCAAATTCTGTGCCCGTGGTGGTTGTTGGGTTACGCAGGGCTAACCCAACCTACATCAGGCACGGGCAGGATGCCCGTGGAACTACTCTCTGATCTTTTCGAACAATTCCTTCCAGGCATCGCGAAGACCGGTCAATATTTCTATCACGACATCCAGAGGTTCGGTGCTATTCTCCAGGTTGGCTCTGGAGAGTTGCTTGGTGAGATAGTAGTAGAGGTTATTCAGCGATTGTGCGACATCGCGCCCTTCGCCCAAGTTCAGCGAGTTCCGCAATTCGGCAACGGCAGCGAAGGCGCGATCGATGCACAAGCCCTTGCCGGAAATATCTTTAGCCATGATACGCTTCTTTGCCTCTTTCGCGAAGCGTATGGCGCCGTCATAAGTCATCAGAATGAGTTGAGGCTGGTTTGCAGTGTCGAATTGCACCGCTTTGTATTTTGCGTAAGGATTTGTGGGCGCCGACACGCCGCCTCCCTGCCTGTTCAGGCGTTTGATGGTTTAGGACCTTACCGACCCCCTTTTTGTTCCCCCCTACTCTGTGGGGGGCAATTCCACGTGTCGCAGGGTGTCCACACCCTGCGGATTGATGGCTGTCAGGTGAGGACACCTGACAGCACAGAAGGGATCTGGATTCCCGCTTCCGCGGGAATGACACAGTGTCTGACCGCATGGGAATCAAGGGGATAGTACTTATCCCAGAATGCTGGTCAGGTACTGAGATTGACTCTGGAGCTGGGACAGAGCCACTTCCAGATTATTGAATTGCCGTCGATACATTTCCTCGCGTTGATCGAGGCGTTCTTCCATAAGGTCGATTTGATTGTTGAGGTTTTCGATTCGAGTGTTCAGGCTGTCCGTGGCGAAGTATATTTCTCCCTCGTAGGGGTCGTTGATGTCAACGATCTGACTGCCCACGGTAGCAAAGACACCCAATCCCAACCTAACGGTAGCCGACACGGTTCCGGGTCCAGCGCCAGGAGCATCGAATCCGAGTTGCAGTCCTGCCTCCGGTGTGCCTTCCGCGCCGGTTATGAAGATGCCGTCGATGGTCGCGGCATGCCCATTGATGGTGGCTGCCGTTATGTTACCTTCCGCATCGTAGGTTATCTCTACTGTGTAGGTGCCGGCTTGCGTCGAACCGGTGCGAGACTGGAAGAAGACGGAGGATTCGGAACTTGAGGCATCTTCTACGAACAGATTGACGACGCCCTCGAAGTCATCCGTCAGGGCTTCCTGCAGCTCGGCACTGTCGATCGAGAGCATCCCGCCGCTTCCGGTCGTGATTCCTATCTCTGCCAGGCACTGGAGCATGGCATTGTCGGGTAATCCCGGCACCATGGAACTAACCAGCGACTGCAGCGTGCCGCGAATAGAACTGACGGTGGAGTCACCCAGCAAGGGCTGGGCAAGCTCTGCATCTTCGTCGTAGGATGTCGCCGCGGATAGGCTTGCCATCAGGTTATTGTAGGAACTGACGAAATCGCTGATTAGCGATTCAACGGTGGCGGTGTCATTGGAGACCGTAACGGCGACCGTGGTTTCGGCATCAGCGCTCAGCAGTTCCAGCGTCAGTCCTTCGATCACATCCGTGACAGTGTTCGAGGACTGGGACATATAGATGCCGTCTACCCGGATCAGTGCATCTTGCGCTGTCTGCAAGGTCGGATTGAAGACGTCCACATCCCAGGTGTCGCCCGCTACCAGGTCTTCGCCGCCGCCTGAAGAGAAGGTCAAGGTCACTCCTTCCGCCACGGTGATTTCTTGACCGGAGTACCCGGCAGGGATGACGAAGCTTCCGCTGCCACCCGCGCTGTCGGTCCAGCTGACGGTGATGTCGCCTGATCCGACAGTGTAATGGGTTCCGGCGGTTCCGGCGACGGTAAAGGCAAAGGTCTTGTTGTCGGCACCGGAATAATTGGCACCGGCACCAATGGCGGCGTGTGAGGTTCCACTCCAGCTTGACGATTCTTCCGGACTGTCGATACTCGAGCTTGAGAAGTCCAGGCTGGTCGGATTGGACGACACCGATATAGTATTGGTTTCACCGGTCGCGACGGAGGTCAGCACCAGCCGATAGGGATTGGAACTCGACCCGTCGTTCAGGATGGTGGCTGACACCAGATTGTCATTGCCCTCGTCTCGATTGATCAGGTCTGCCATATCCGCCAGGGTGGTGCTGGCATCAATATCGGCGTCATCTATGGTGATAGTCGAGGAGCCGACTGTGATGACCAGGTCTCCTCCTGTGTCGCCGATTGGGGTGGTTGCGGAATCCGCCCAGCCCTGGCAGGCGATCTTGTGGGACCGCGCCAATTGCTGCACCATGATTTCGTAGCTGCCTGGCAACGCCGAAGCGCTGGCGGTGGCTCCCAAGATTGTGCTATTTGATGTGGTGGCAGATTTGGCGGCGAATTCAGTCAGGCTGTCCAGGGCTTGCACCGAGCTTTGAAGACTCTGGAGCTGCCCCTGGATGCTCGCCCACCTTGACAACTGGGATTCGAGAGTGGCTCGACGGTTTTCGAGCAAGGTGATAGGCTGGCTGTCGATCGCCAGCAATTGTTGGATGGTGGATTCCCAGTCGATTCCGGTCGCCAGTCCGGTGAAGATGGCATTGGGCATATGCAGGACCTCAGTCTTAGTGGTGACGTCACTTTGCAACCCACAGCGGGACATCAACGACAACGTCATGTCAAAGAAGCTCTGCGACACCGCATCGCAGGCGATGTCGAGGCTGCGTTTCGCAGCCTTTCCCATGAGCTCATCTGAGGCAAGTCTGCCTTGAATATCGGGCGAGCCGACGGAAGACGGACTAACCTCCAGACACCCAGGAAGCCTACTTAGCCCGGAGGGCTGGTCGAATTTAGCCAGCCCTGACCAGCCGTACGCTCACCTATCCAAGCACGCCGGCTACCAACGACGGAATCATGTTGGCTTGTGACAACATAGAGATTCCGGTCTGCATCAGAATCTGCGATCTGGTGAAGTTCATCATCTCTTGTGCCATATCGGCATCCCGGATGGTGGATTCGGACGCGGTGGCGGATTCCTGGCTGATCTGCAGATTCAAGATAGTGTTCTGCAGACGTTCCACCAGGGATCCGATGAAGGTGCGTTCCACGTCCTTGGAACTGATCGCAGTGATGATGGTGTCCAGCGCGGTCTGGGCAGCACCGGTAGTGCACACGGTGAGACCTGCCAGACCGAGATGATCGGCAGTCATGCCTCCCAGGTTGACGTAGTAGTAGTCGTCACCAGCCGTGCTGTTTGCTCCGATGTGGAACTTGATTGCCGTGTCATTGGAGGCGGTCGTCACCTGGCTGTATCCTAATGCCAGGCAGGTTCCAGTGTTGTCAGTCGCCGACGCCCTGGCACCATTAATAAGGTAGAATCCGTTATAATTGGTGACGTTGGCGATGCGGCTGATTTCGGACTTCAACTGCTGGAACTCGACATTGGCAACCTGCCGATCCAGGGTGGTCAAGGCACCGTTGGATGCCTGGACCGCGATGGCTCTCATGCGGATGAGCTTCTCGTCGATCACGGCGAGGGCGCCTTCAGCAGTCTGGAGCAGGTTGACGTTGTAGTTCGCGTTCTTCTCCGCTTCCTGCATTCCGCTGATCTGGGCACGGAATCTCTCACTGATTCCCAACCCGGTGGGATCGTCCCAGGCGTAATTGATCCGCATACCCGATGACAGGCGTTGCACTGCGGTATCCATCTGGTTCTGGACCGTCCAGATGTTCCGATGTGCCGCCATGGCAAGCAAGTTGTGATTGATCCTCATACTCATCGTCTGATCCTCCTTCAACTAACAGGATATTAAAGTTGGCAACCTTTAGGTACTACAGAACAGCAGACACCGTGGTCCTTCGGTGCAAGCTGCTTGTTGATAATATCGGTATGCCAGTTTTAAACTTTAGTTTTTGTGGAGGATGGGGACGTTGAGCATCAATCCGTCCGTTTCGGGGCTAACCTTCTCCTTACTTAACTTCACAAGAAATAATTATCAAGCGAAAGTGCCAGAACATGCTTAGTCGTACGCATTTTTTTCTGCGATCTTGGGGCACTTTGATTCCGAAGTGTGCGTGCGATACGCCAGTGATTCCCATTGCAATTTGTATTCCAATGGCATTCGGGCGGGGCAATTCTGCAACCCTACATCGGTCAAGGCGCACAAGCAAGCCAGGAAGGAATGCGGTATCCACAAGGTGCAGGATATGATCTTCCGGCAGTAATTGCCTAACGTGATCGGCACCGAATGCGGTGGTGTAGTGGTGGCGACGGCGAATTCAATGTCGCCGGAATCGTCAGCGAGCGTCAAAGGTCCTTCGAGCACACCAACCCTCTACCGATGATCGTCAGGATTTTGTATCGAGAACGCGGGCGAATCTGCCGGGATGGACGGCATAGCCCCGAAGCACTTTCCTGCGTTCCTGGATCTCCAGGAGGATGCCGCGGACATGCTGTTTCAGGGACAGGAGTTTTCGCTGGGAATCCGCTTCCAAAGCCAGAATTTCGCGAACGGTGCGCTCCACAGTTCTTCGCAGGGCTGCGATTTTCTGACTGGCGACTCTGTCCTGGGACGCTGTCTCAGATGAGCGATCCTGGTATTCATGCTGATAGCGGGGTCCGCCTTCTCCGTCGTAATTGCATCCGTTTCGGTCGGTAAGGTCGATCCCTCGTTCCTGAAGCGTTTGCTGGATGGCACGAATCTTGTCGATCAGCATGTTCTTGTGCACCATCACACGCTCGAGTCGGTTGAGTGCCACCTTGTCCAGAATGTCTTTTTGAGACTTGGTGGCTTCCTTCAATGCGTTGGCGCTGGACAGGATTTCTTCCAATAGTATCTGGGTGTCGGTCGTTTCAAGATTGCCCATAGGTCACCGTACCGTGGTAAGTTCAAGATCGTGGAAGTGATACAGAATTCGGAGGTGGTGCTCAAGCCGGAGGTTCGTGTAGGCGATCTCCGGCTTGAGCGTTGACAGTCGCGTGCCTCAACCGGGTCATCATGATCCCTTCATGAGTGCTTCAGAGGAGATTCCTCCGGGACATGATTGATCATCGGCAGAGGATATCAGACTACAAAGAGTGTTTAGCCAAGGACTCCAGCCACCATGGACGGAATCATGTTTGCCTGGCTCAGCATGGAGATTCCGGTCTGCATCAGAATCTGCGCTCTGGTGAAGTTCATCATCTCTTCTGCCATATCGGCATCCCGGATGGTGGATTCGGACGCAGTAGCGGATTCCTGACTGACCTGCAGGTTCAAGATGGTGTTCTGCAGACGTTCCACCAGAGACCCAATGAAGGTGCGTTCCACGTCCTTGGAATTGATAGCGTTGATGATGGCATCCAGAGAGTCCTGGGCAGCGCCGGTGGTGCAGACGTTGAGGCTGTCCAATCCAAGGTGGGATGCCGTCATGCCACCGAGATTGACGTAGTAGTAATCGTCGCCCACGATGTTGTTGGCTCCGATGTGGAACTTGATGGCGGAGTCGTTTACGGTGGTTGTCACCTGGCTGTACCCTAACGCCAGGCAGGTTCCAGTGTTGTCCGTGGTCGATGCCCGGCTTCCATTGATCAGGTAGAAGCCATTGTAATTGGTGACGTTGGCGATGCGGCTGATTTCGGACTTCAGCTGCTGGAATTCGACGTTAGCGATTTGCCGATCCAAGGTGGTCAAGGCGCCATTGGATGCCTGGACCGCGATGGCACGGAGCCGGATAAGTTTTTCGTCGATGACGGCGAGGGCGCCTTCAGCGGTTTGGAGCAGGTTGACGTCGTAGTTGGCGTTTTTCTCCGCTTCCTGCATCCCGCCGATCTGGGCACGGAACCGTTCGCTGATTCCCAACCCGGTGGGGTCGTCCCAGGCGTAGTTGATCCGCATACCCGATGACAGGCGTTGCACCGCGGTATCCATCTGGTTCTGCACGGTCCAGAGATTCCGATGTGCCGCCATGGCAAGCAGGTTGTGGTTGATTCTCATACTCATGGTATGTAGCCTCCTTCGCTATTTGGTCTTGTTAGTTTTCAACCAGCATTCGTTTGAGAAGGTAGTCAGACATTGCCTGAGCCAAGGTGCGCATTCGGTCGTCCTTGGTCCGTTTTGGATCGACGGCTTCGTCCAGGAGCTCGATTTTGCGCTTGGCGCCGTCGATGGTATAGCCCTGCACTTTGACCAGGAAGTTTATTTTTTCCAGCCGCGATATCATCTCTTCGTCGTATCGCCGCTGATTCCCGGAAGTCCGCGCAGGTCTCAGGTATTCGTCGAATTCCTTCTCCCAGAACCGGATGGTCGGTTTAGGGATGCCAGTAATGGCATTCACCTGCCCGATCGAGTAGGTTTTGCACTGGGCTTTGCTTAAGTTGGACATCCCGTATCACCTCCTTTTTATTTCGCTTGATAATTTCTTGCACCCTTTGGTTATGGTATCGACATCCTGTGACCAGTACTTTAGGTTTTTTTTGCTCATTTCATCGATTTCTTTACCTAGGTGCAAGCGTTATCATGGTGCGATACGGGAATTCCCAGTTTCAGTGACCTATCAAGACCATGGTGGCTACAGACTGTTCTGCGGTCAATCCGATGCAGGAATCCGCCTGCAGGATATTTCAAAGATCAGATAGGGTCTTGTTCAAACAGACTTGTCGGAATATTGGCAGAGAGCAAGGGCTTTTTCTTCAAGCTGCGGAAGAAAGTCGAGCCATTTCCTCATTTTGGGAGCCAATTCGTACTCCATGAGGTCGGCAAGTTGGATAGAGTCGCCTTCTGCCTGTGCGTCAAGGACATTATCGACCAAGGGGATCAGTTCTTCGAAGTTCGCACCCACGGAAGCCTGATCCATGCGGATGGCGGCGTAGTCCAATTCCAGGAATCCGCGAAGAGCGTCCAGCGCCTTTAAGAACCACTGCAACCCGGAGGCGCATTGGGCAAATCGTTCCTGGGCGCCCAGTTCATTGCCGACCCGGAACATGGTGGCTGTTTTCTCGGTCTCCGAGATCAGCAAGGTGACATGGTCACGGGTTGAAGCCATCATTTCCCTGACCATCTCTTTAGTGTCGCGGGTTGTTAGTCCTAAGGTGCCAACTTCAGCGACGGGTTGTGATTTCAGGTCCCAGATGCGTCCGGCTGGGATAGCTTTGCCATCAATCTCGATGGCTGCGACCACTCGACCGGACTCCGCCGCAGTCGCAACCAATTGGCTGTACACGTCCCCCAGAGTCTCGTGTTGCCCGGGAGGCATTTCGGACGGGGCACCATCAATTGTGATATTCATGTTCTCTCCTTATTATTTGATCTGCCGTCTCTCCTTGTACGACTCTATCATCAAATTTACCGACCAAATGCCATGCGGTAATAGGCACGTTGACGGATCTGGTTGGAACATTTCGCACGCAACACCATACAGCCGCCGCACGGAAAGTTCCGCAGATCGCATTCTTGACATTTGGCATTCTGTCTTATCGCCTGTGCGTGCCAGGTTCGATCCAGCCTTGCGGCTTCCGCCAGCGGCTGCTTGCCCGCCTGGTAGGGGCTGTGATAGTGCAGATAGGGGCAGGTGGTAATCCGTCCGTCCGCGTCCACTACAATGGAGTTGGCAAGAGGGCAACCAGTTACTATCCGATTGGACACCCAGCCGCCTTTTCGCAGCCAGGAGTCGTCAGGATAGGCGTTCAGCACGTTACCTACAAGGCTCTCCGAAGGATCAGCTATCGTGCTTTGGGCGCGACCTATATAATTTATCACGCCCAATGCTACCGACAGATTTGGACTGTGGAAACGACTCGCGAAGTCGCCCAGGTTTTGGCGGAGGTCATCAACGTTGGAAGGCAGTACCACGAAGACGACTTCGACCGGAAATCCTGTCGAGAGGAGATTTTGGAGTCCTCGAACCGCTCGTAGGAATGATCCTTTTCCGCGGATCGGGTCGTGGATCTCTTCCATAGTGCCTTCCAAGCTCAATTGGACACAATCGACGGCACCGATCAAGGACCTGGCGGCGTCTAGATTATTGATCGCCACGCCATTGGTGAGCAAGTACACTTTGTGTCCGCAGCTCTTAGCATAGCGGGCGATGTCGCGGAATTCAGGATGGGCAAGAGGTTCTCCGCCGGAGAAGGTGACCACATTGCCGGCTTTCATGGCGGAAAATTCGGTGATTACCTGTTTCCAGTCACTTGCGGGAATTTCGTTGTCCAGGGCGGAACCTGCATCGGCGTAACAATGAGTGCATCGCAGGTTGCATTTCCGGGTTAGGAAGAGCTGCAGATTGGGCGGAGAGTCCTCCAGGGTGGTCAATACAGGCGGAACATCGGCGCGGAACCCCTGACTTGCGATATCGTTGACCAAAGCTTTCACGGTGCTAAGCGCTAGTTCGATTGGCACGGATCTTTCTTCGACCAGATCAACTATGCATTGCGCGACGGTACTGTTTTTCTTCAACAGATCAATGGCGGAAACCCCGGTCGAATCGGTAACGATCCAGGCGGCTTTTTCGGGTGCGATAATCAGATTTCTACCGCCTACCACATGCGAAGAGAGCCTCTCGGGAACGGCTATTCTCTGACTCATTGACGCCAACAAGTCGCGGCGCATGTCATCCCAATCCTGAGATCCTTCGGATGACTGGCTCACAATTCTCGGAACATATTCGTTGGGCAGTGGCTCCTGGCTCAGGAACTCGCACCTGGAATCCTGGACGGCATTCAGTTCCTGCAGGTTCTTGAGTACCGCACCCATCATCCGATCCGCAATCAGGAGTTGCAGCTTGTAGCCACGGTAGAGATCGAGAGTCTCGCGAGCTTGTCCCTCCAGGTCATGGGCGGAAAGGCTGGCTTTGCGGAGATTGAAGTATATGTGGAAGGCGCGAAGCATCTGTTGTGTATGTCCCACTGACTCCAACCGGGCGTCTACTTCGGTCAATCGATCTCCAAGTTCGCCAATCTTTTCCAGATCGAGAGGCAGGCTCTGCGCCTCGACCGCCAGCCTTTCAGCGGCTCGAATCCCGTTATCCAAGCTGACCAGCGGGGTCAGCAATTGGTGCCTTGACTTTCGGTAGTACAGGTCAGATAAGTCTTTCGTGCCACGAAGGTTATACCAGCGCCGGCAATAATCGACAACGGAATCGATCCAGAGGTCGATGCCGCCGTTGTCCAAGATATCCCAGGGGGGATTCTCCAGGTATTCGAGCCAGAGGCGGCGAAGGATGCGATCAGTCAGGCTATGCAGGTCGATTGGTCGCTTGATCATTGGATACATGTCGAACAAGCCATCCTGGTCGAAGGCTCCGCGATACACCTGGATTCTTTCGAATTTCCCTTCATCGGATATATGTGCAGTTGCCAAGTCGTTGGTGCTCAACAGTATCCGCACGCATTCCGCTATGGCTTCCGGAGTAATGTCCATTCGGCACTCAGCGGACTGGCAGAGATTGCTGTATCCGCAAGGGGCGCATTGATGGAGCGATTGTACCACTAATCCGTGAGTGTGATATGGCGCTGTTTCCGATCCCAACGCAGTGCCCATGACCAACGATACAGTAGGAGTTCCCACTGCGGCGGCGATATGCATGGTTCCGGTATCATTGCTGACCAGCACGCTGCATCGTTTCAATACTGAGCCTAATCCGCTCAGCGAGGTTTTCATCGTCAGGTCGGTCACGAATCGGTTCCTGCCTCGGACGATGTCACAGGCAATATCACTGTCGCCCCTATCGCCGAGGATGATCACGTGGGCGTTCAGCGTCCGATGCAGAAGTACAGTCAATTGGGCAAAGTGATCCGGGAGCCAACGCTTGGTGTGGTTGGAAGCGCCGACTGCGAACGCGACTATGGGTACATTTGATGGGATCCGATGTTGTTGCCAGAGTCTTTCTGCCTCTTGTTCCCCTTGCGGCTGCAATTCGAATCGGAATCGACCCGGCGATTTCCCATTGCCGATCGACCGACGGTAGATGTCAACCAGGTTGAGTTGGTTGTAAGGGCGGTTCAGATTGGATACGAAAAAGTAGAACAGCCAGGGATTCTTGACCAGTTGGAAGCCCTGATTGTCGAGAGTAACGCCTCGGGTGTCTGGCACATCTAATACGTGGCACAATGCGGCACTGGTCTTGGTATGAGTCAAATTCAGCACCACGTCATAATTGGCTTTTTTCAGCCGTTCCGCGAATTGATCCAATTTGCGATAGCGATCAAGCAGTGTCTCATCCTGGTCCTGGATCAAGAAGTCCCTTAGGTCAAGGCGGATTACGTCATCGAGGACGGGGATGTTCTCCGCGAGATCCACGAATGGTTCTGCCGCCATCAATGTCAGATTATTGGTGGGATCTGCTTCCTTCAGGTCCACCAATGCGGGGATCGTTTCGATCAGGTCCCCCATCCTGCCGAGATTTATGATCAGGTGTTTCTTCACAGGATTTCCATCATTTTTCCGATGGGGCTTTGCTGCGTCTGGAATAGGGACTGTTCAATTAGACGCAACAGTATGCCGAATTTCCCAGCCCGGCGTTTCAGATCGCTGTACAGTGTTCTTGCCTTACGGGCAAGGCTCATCAGATCATCTTTCTCGATATTCCCTTTGTCGATGCGGAAGTGGATCGCCAGGGGCGCCAGATCGGGATGTATCAGCTCCCAGGCGTATATGTCTTTGTCTATCACCGCAAGATGGGCGGTGATGTTTTGCAGAAGCTGGCGGTCAGGAGCAAGCTCGACTGCCATACTCCCAAGCTTCTCCGCCCGCTTTAGTCCCAGGTTCGCCAGTTTTTCAAGCTCGTCCAAGCTCTTGAAGTCATTCTGGAAAGAGATCGGAGATTCAATCCGTCTTTCATCCACGGGGATTGCCTCAAGCAGCGGGTCGATGCCAGAAGGACTGCAATCCTGGTGCGAGGCAGCAAGCTCTATCCGCCACAGTTCTCGGTAAGCAGTTGACAATATTTGTTTTCGCGACAGGGGTCTTCTGATGCAGGGACGCAGGATACTCATGCTCCAAGGATCGAAGTCGGTCATACTGGCTCGGACTTTCTTCCAGTCGCCTCGGTCCGGAAAGTTGGGAGCAATTCCGCCGTGTCTTGCAGGGTGATCCCAAATGGCTTCCAGCACGATTGACGGCGTGATCATTTTGTGGCAGATTGGATTGGGGCACACCGTGTCGTAATTACACGGGGCGCACTCGATGTTGGCTTCCAGGATTATGTGACTTTTGCCGTACGGAGCGGTATCATCGGCTCGGGCAGCTGCCAGGAAGATCGCCACGATGGGCGTTCCGACTGCCGCGGCAAGATGCATGGTGCCGGTGTCATTCGTGATCAAGGTCTCGCAGCGGCTCAAAAGAGCTGCCAACTGACCAACAGTGGTCTTTCCAATGCCGTTGATGACAGGATTTACGACATGCTGTTCGATCTGACGCCCAATGTCGTCATCCGCTGAGGCACCGAAGATGATCGCAACTCCACCAAGTTCTTCCCATATCTTGTCGCATAGCTGCGCCCATTGGTCAGGGTGCCAGCGGCGGTTTTCCTGCATGGCTCCGGGCTGGATTCCGTACAGGGGTCTATGGGCAATCGATCCACATTCCCGAAGGAAGCTGTCAGCGAAGGATGATGCGTCCACGTCCACGCGGAAGTACAGCTTCCGCGGCGGATTCTTGATGTCGCCGACGCCCAGATACATGTCAACCAAATTGATAGGATTATAAGTGCGCGACAATGTTACATTGAAGAAGTAGTTCGACCACGGATGGCGGATCAGGATATATCCGTCCTTGGACAGGGTGACGCCGCGAGTATCGGGAACGTCCAGCAGCCGAACCAACGCCGCGGAAATTCGGGTGTGGCTTAGATTGATTACCCGATCGTATGATCGCCGGCGGACGGATTCGACCCACTCCTTCAGTTCCAGGTGCACATCGACGACGGTCTTGTCCGTCTGGTCGAATTGGGGAATCAGGCTGTTCAGGTCCAAGGTCAGTATGTCATCCACCATGTCGAAGCCATCGGCAACGGTGCGGAAATCCTCCACGACCATCAAGTCCAAGCGCCCTTCCGGATCTTGTTCCTTCAAGCCTTTGAGCAGGGGCGAGGTCTGGAGCAGGTCACCCATGCGGGTCAGGTTTATGACTAATGTTCTCATTTCAGATCGTAGGGGCTTAACATGTTAAGCCCCTACAAGGGCTTCCACCTATGGGGGAAGATTGTCTGTCAGTCAGGCGCCAATCACGCCCTTTTCACGCGCCCAGTCCTGGAATTCTTTCATGAGCAGGAAGATGCCTTCAGTATGGGTGAGTTCGCCTTTTCCCTTGCGGATTTCTTCGGAAATCCGGTCGAGGGTCAATTCGTCTTCATCTGCGAACTTCGCCAGGTATTTTCCCAATTCCGAATCGGAGCCGGCTTGTGCGATCAAGGCAGCAGGCGAATTGGGAACGCGCTTCGCCGTTATCAGCACAGGCTCCTGAGCCACGATGGTCTGGAGCATGGTCGTCATCCGGTGGGCATAGGTATGCTCTCGCAGCACTCGAGCCTGCGCCCTCGAGGCGATCTCTGCGCGTTCATCGCGGCGATCCAGGAAATAGGGTATCTTCTCTCGCAACTCAGTCACATCACGGAAAGTGATCAGTTCTTTGCCGATTTCGAATAGTTCCGGCAAGAGAGATCGATAGTCCACTAATTGAAAAGCCTTGCAGGCAGCCAATTCGAACGTTCTGGGATTCACGAAGTCGCCGTGGGGATTCACGCCCTGGTGGGTGGGTGATGAGTGCAGGTTCAGGTTAATCCTGGATGCGCTGAAGATCTTGACATATTCTTCAGGCATGATTCGTTCGCCTTTTCGTTGGACGATCCTCCCCAACGGCGACTTCAGATTCCATTCCTGACCCCAGATTTTAAAGTCAAAGTCCGATAATTTCAAGAATAATTGGTGGCGGTTATAGTAACCGGCACCCACGAAGGAAATGTCGCTGCGATAAGTTTCCGCTTCAGCAGGGGACAACCGCACCGGATGGTGCATGGAGGGATGGGCAGCGCATGGCAGATAGCGGGCATTCTTGACGTTCAGGGATTTCAATTCGTCCAGGAATTCGGCCTGTTGAATCACGAAAAAGTGATCGTAGAGCGGGGCGTATTCCTTCCAGTACGGGAACAGATGGCGATCTTCGACGAACCAGAAGGCGGTCGGGATTTTCAAATTGCGGAATTCCCGGAGAGCGGCGGGAGTCATTGGAGACTGCGCCACGGAAAATACCAGGTCGGCTTTGATGTCCATCGCTCGCGCTACGGCGCATTGCGCCAGATACATAGTCAACATGCCGCGCAGGGAATTCCGATGGGACTCATTCCGAGTGACTTTTTCAATTCCCATCAGCAGGTCATAATACGGTGTGTTGTCCAGAATCTCGACCTTGTGCCCCATGTCTTTCAAGGCATCGGCACTGTACAGCAGCGTGGGGACCGACCCGCCATATATCGGAGATATTGCCAATATTCTCAGGCGGTTGGGAATCGTGATCTTCTTCAGCCCTCGATGTAGAGCATTTTCCACCTGATTGCAGACGTCGGGATTCAGCTTGCGGGATGGAGCATGGGCATACAGAACAACTTGCGAACTATTCGCCACGACTCGCGTCCTGATTTCGATGGCATTGACCAGGTCGGGCAACTGTCCACGGGTCAATGTCACCCGGGACAGCACATGCGATAGGTCTCGGGCTTCCAGTGCAGTCCGAAGGACATCATAGCGCGGCTCGATAACGACAACTATTGTCGAATCCGAAGGTCGATTCTGCCGGTCGAGCACGTTCAGCAATTCCTCGACATGGTAGCCAATGCCAAAGCCGAAGATCGCAAGCAATAGAGGGGCGCCTCGATCGTTTCGATCGAATTCCGACTTATGCTGGTCCACGAATTCTTCCACCAGCTTTCGCGCTTCCTCGCGGGGATTGTAAGTGCTGTGCAGGGTGACTCCGCCGACTCGTGCTGTGACGTCTCCGTTTCGGCACGCGATTATCTCGAGCTCGACGGGCGCTGGTTCGCGCTCCAGCCTGGCACAGAGCTCAGGGTCGCAGCGGCGCAGTACTTCGATATTCTTCAGCCAATATTCTGTCATGGTCTTGCTCCGGTTGATAGGAGGTCTTCTATGGACGAAGAAGGTCTGGTTCTCTTGATCTCGGAAAAAAGTACTCTCTCGATTGAGTTGCAAGTGGGTGGCAAGGGGTTCGTTCCTCCGATCCGGGCGCCTCTATTTTTCAGATCATATATCGTCAACGCCGGATTTTGGATTCTGGCATCCTGGATTAGCATTTCCAGGGATCGTGCGAAATGCCGAAATGCAGGAGTAGAGGGCACCATATTGCCATCAACTCCTATTACTTGGCAGGTATGACTGGCAGGCTGGGGGACAGGAGATGTCGCCAGCGATTTCCCGGCTGATTCGGACGATGATTTTCTCACCCCTTGGGCGTACCATCTCCCTGTGAGCGCCAGGTCGACTCCGGTCAGGATTATCGGATTTCCGCCCAATCGGATCGCCACGTCCAACGCAGCGCCAACCACGGTTCCGGTATGAGGCAAGGATCCGTCCTTCTGTCTGGTTGCGACCAGTTTGGGACCGTGCCAATTTGCGACAACGTCGGGATTGGTGCCTGGAACGAAGAGTAAGGGAATTCCTTCCTCTCCCTTGCCATCGAAAGAGGATCTGGCGGCAGGTCGGGGCTCAACGCAGATCACGGCATCCGGTCGAATTCCGGCGTCGCGCAAGGGAAGGAAAGCGGCATTCGCCGCAATCACGAAGAGGGATGATCGATAACGTCTGATTAGCGGCTTGGCGCCGTCCAGCGAAGGTCCCGCTCCTGCTATGACGATAGGTTGGTCACGGAGGCTTGTCAAGTACGATTCCACGTTTTCGCGCACTGCAAATTCTGCATGGTTCCTCTTTATGGCTTGGGCATAGTCGGCACCGGAATAGTGCCAATTCATTCTCTGCAATTCAACGGCATCGAGGATATCAGCGACCGGCAATTTTCTCCGACGCCACAACGCCAGAGACGGAGGATGGATCATCATTCTATGGTCGCCGGACATATGGTCGATTAGCTGTTCCAGGGACGGGTGGTCATCAGGAATCCAGATCTGCAATCCTGACCAACTGAGCAGATCGGTCAAATCCACACTTTCCAGGGCGGCTTTGACGACCTCTGGACAGAATTCGACCGCGATCATCTCGTCGATACTATTCGAAGATTCCAGTGCAGCTTTGAGATGGTGCCCCAAGCCGAAGCCGAAGATCAGCCATCGTTTGCAGTCTCCGATTTCCCAGGCTTGAATCAAATCGCGCGCCTCCCTGATGGGGTCAACAACACTATGGAGAGTAATGTTGTCGGAAGTTCGCATGGTCAGTCCTCGATCCCGAGCCGGCACCACGCGAATGCTGGATGTATCAGCGCTTTCCAGTTGTCTGACAACATCCGGAAACTGCGTCACCAGGATCTGCATATTGCGACTATAGATGGTAGGTCGTTCCAATCCCGCCACGATCATTAATGTCCCTCCTTAGATAGGAAGTGCTGGCAGACGCCCTCGTCTGCCAGTTCTCCTCCAAGCAATTGTTCCTTCACACGAGGGCGTGTGACGGCACGCAGTACGGCTTTCCATCTGTCGATATGGTCCGGAAGCAGGTGGTTCTCAATTACATCCTGTCTGGCACGGCTTGCCAACGTTAATCTGTATTCCCTGTCATCAATGAGTCTCGTCATGGCGCCTACCCAGCTTCCGGTATCATCGGAGGCAAGGATGCCGTTATCCTGGTGGTGTACGACGTGGTGATAGGGCTCAAGGTTTGAGTATATTCCGGGGATGCCGCAGATACCGAATTCGAGGTACTTGATGGGGCTCTTGGCACGATTGAAGCGGTTCGGAAGCAACGGCACGACCGCGATATCGACTCCTGCTTCCGACAGCCTCCTGGCATGATGAGCGTAGTCAGGATCGTAGGGACCCATGTAGCGCACGCCGTCAACGGTTTTCAGTTCCTCGGTAATGCATCCCCAGCAGCACAGTTCGACTTTGTTCGAATGGGCAACCAGCACTTGCCGAATGGCAGGAGCGATCATCGCCAGATCCAATCCGTGAGTCTCGCTGCCGAAGAACGCCATGCGGACTTTGCCATTGGAATTATCTCGGAATAGGGGTCCTGTATTCCATATCTTGGGGTCGATCAGATTGGGCAAGATTGTGATCTTCGATAATAGCCGGGAAACCTCGTCCGGGGCAACCCTTAGAAGCCAATCCCCGAATAGTTGCCGCAGGGTAACCGTGGTTACGCTGACCAGCGCGGCACGACGGACCATAGCAAGGAACCGATTGTCTCTTCCCGTATCTTCGTGTGGTCGTTGCCGACCTCGATTTCTGCCTCCGACAATCAGATCATCTGTGTCCAATATCAGCGGAATGCCGGATCTGTCAACGTATTGTAGGACTTCCTCATCCATCCAATTTTGCGGCAGCGTCCGCTGGACGATAATTCCGCTCATTCCAGACGATTTGTCCAGATCCCTTCGGAACGTGGCTCTATCGTCGGATAACGGCAATACGGAATAATCCAGCCAGCCTTTCTCTTTGAAGGCGCTCAGTGGGCTGATCAGGCGAAGGGTCGGGCTGGGATAATTCACAGGTTCGCCGGTGATGACAAGGAATCGCTTTCTCACCGTAGAGGATTCTTTTGAAGAAGCTGTCTTTTTCGCTGATTTGTGTTTCCCCGGTACTTCCACCGTGCTCTCAATATGCCACTCGGGGTGACTGCGAATTGTCTGCTCCCACTTGTCCAGGAAGCGCTTCTCGTTCTGAGAGTCGTTCCAGTATCTGCCGGGGGTCATGCCTTGGTGGTGGATGATTTCAATATCGGGGACGTACATGATTCGCACCCCTTGCTGGATGGCTCGCAGGCAGAAGTCCACGTCCTCATAGCCGTTGACGTAGCCTTCGTCAAAGCCGCCCAGCCCGTCAAAGCCCGATTTGGAGACCGCCATGGCAGCGGCAGTGACCGCGGGATGCGATCGAGGAATTTTCCACTTCGGATCGTCGCTTAGACAGCCTTTGCCGACGTGTACCGGCAGCCCGTGATCGTCGAACCTGACCCCGGCATGCTGGATACGACCATCGGGATATAGCAGCCTGCAACCTACTATCGTTCCTATTCCGAATTGAGTCACGGCGTCATTGAGCGCTTCGTACCATCCGCATTGCACTACGGTATCGTTGTTAAGGAATAGCAGCCATTGCCCTCGCGCAAGCGATGCGCCTCGATTGCAGGCTGTGGAAAATCCGCTATTCGACCTCATCTCGATTCTGCGGATCGGTCCCGCCCAATTCTCAATCACTCGAGCCGTATCATCGGTCGATCCGTTGTCAATTACCAATATTTCCATATCTCGGAAATCCGTGGTCTCGGATATCGACTGCAGGCACTGGCGTGTCAGATGGCGCTGGTTGTGGACCGGGATGATTACGGACCATCGCGGGACATTGACATCAACCGTCCCAGATTTTCCCAAGAGCTTCTGTATCTCTCGCCGGGTTTCGGGGCGACCATGCAATTCCTCGAATTCCAGGAAGTCCTTCAGGATAGCCAAGGAAGGTTCCTGCTCGGGAACATGGTTATCCCTGCAGACAGCTAAGATTTTTCGTTGCACTGCCGGAGGCAGCTGCTTATTAGTGGATTGATTGCCACACTCCGGGAATAGCACTTGCCCAAGTATCGGTCGTTGCCAACAGGCTTCCGGATCGATCCCATCTCTCACGACATCGGAATATGTAATGCCGAATTCGTCGAACTGCGCCTTTCTCAGGCGTAGGTTTTCCTGGCAACCCGGGGGCTGATCCGGGTAGGAGCGTTTGTCGGCACCTCCTCGCAGGATCCATCCGATAGTTTCCGCAACTACTGGTGCCGACAGTTGATCCCGGCATTGCACAGTCTGGCAAGAGTCTTCCTCCTTACACATCCGGCATGGGACAACGGAATCGATGACCCAACAATTCCTACCGTAAGGTCCTGTTTGATACACGGAGGCGGAGGAGAAGTACAGCCCCAGGGTGGGAACATGGCACCAAGCTGCGATGTGCAGGGGACCGGTGTCGGAACCCACTACCAGGTCGCAATCCATCAAACGATCCGGCAGTTGACCCAGGGGGATATCTCCTGCAGTTGGAATCGTCCGCAGACGCTCTTTCTCAGTCAAAAGTGAGAGGATCTTGCGCTGCCGTTCCCCATCGTGCCCGTTTCCTATCAGCATTACCAGATCATGGTTACCAGTCAATACTTGAGCGATCAGTTTGGCGAAGAATTCAGGGGTCAGTAGCCGCTTCGGATCACCAGCGCCGATGATCATGCCAATCTTCTTCACGCCATCTGCGCTGCTCCGATCGACGGAAGTTGACCAGTGGATCAACTTGCCAGGCTCGGAAGGCACTTGGTACGGATAATCAGCCAGGGCGGCATAGAGGTCCGCCAAATGCCATCGCGCAAACGGGCGATGTTTGACACAAGCGAAGAGCAGATTCAAAGGAGTCGGTCGGACAATCTCCCGTCGGTTTTCCGATAGTTGATACCCTAATCGCTCCGATGCCGGGACGATGCCAGCCAGTGCTGCCGCCACCTTGGAATGATTCAGTGCAATCACCTGGTCATACCGCACGTGTAATAGCGGCTGCAAGACGTCCCTCCACCATTCGTACTGCCGAGCCCAGTTCTCGTTTAGAGCGGCATCCCAGGCATTCTCCGTAGCTAGCCCCGACACATTGTCGATACCAGACAGGCGCTCAAATAACGGAGCAAGTGGAGCATCGACAAGCAAGGTCAGGCGATCCCTGGGATATTGTTCCCGCAAGAGCTCAAGCAACGGCAGCGACTGCACAACGTCACCCATTCGAGCCAACTGTATGACCAGACGATTCATCGGGCGGTGCTCTGCAGGATTTTTGTTCGCAATTCTCTGGCTTCGGGGTGATTTGGTTCCAGGCGCAGGATTCGGTCGCACAGTTCTTGAGCCTTCTGAGATTCGCCCATGCGATAGTACACGCCACACAGGCTACATAAGAAATCCAGCTGGTTAGGGTTCCTGGCAATGTAGCGTTCCAGATATTCGGCGGCCAGCTCCCAGCGACCGAGATCGGCGGCTGCGGCAGTCAGACTGTACAATGCCTGAGCATGACTGATATCATGGTCGAGTGCGGCTTTGTATTCCTCAATGCTCTGTTCCTTATAGCCGCGATTCCAGTGCGCTACGCCCAAGCCGAAATGGGCTTTGGGCTGGGCGGGATTCCGCTTCAGCGCTTCGCGGAAATGCATTTCGGCTTCGTCGAATTGGCTTCTCAGCAGGCTCACTGACCCTAAGCTCAGGTGGGGTCGGTCCGAGGACTCATCCAATGCGAGCGCTTCGCGAAACAGCTCCTCAGCCTCGTCCAGCCGGTTTTCAAATACCATACAGTTTCCGAGCAAGCTACAGGTCAACGCGCCATCATGTGGTGCAAGCTCACCGATGTTCTTCTTCATCGCTTCGAGCTCGGTGACAGCTTCTTTGATTTTCTTGCATTTGATCCGGACTTCCGCCTTGGCAAGGCTGGTCCTGGCTGTTTTTGGCGCGGCTTCCAGGCAGGATTCCGCCTTCTCAAGCTGATTCAAAGCCATGTACATCCGCGCCATCCAGGTATATGTATCATCTCGATCAGGCTGCAGTCTCGCTATTTCGTCCAGAGACTGCAGAGCTGCTGCCAATGATCCCTGATTTTCCAGTTCCTTCGCTTGACGTATCAGCTTTTCGACTTTTTCGGTCACAGTTACATAGCGCCCCTGCGAATTGAAAATCCATTCGATGGTCAAGCCGTCCTCACGAAGATACTTCTCATCACAGGCTTGGATACGGTCGCCCCATTTTTCCAGCAAGTACGCCAGGTTTTGATCGTCGCGGTCGTGGCGACCGGGAGTCGATTCTTCGAAATGAGTCACCACGCTCTGAGGACAATAGCGAATTCGGTAAGGCATTGGATCATCGCCATGCTTGGTTTGGGTGGCGACCTTAAGGCAGAAGTCCACGTCTTCGAAGCCATTTTGATACTGCTCATCAAAGCCGTTCAGCTTTAGAAAAAGGTCACGCGACACTATCATGCAGGCGGCGCTGACCGCCGGAAAGTCGCGGTGTTTGTTAACAGCCTCGTGCCCATTGTCGAAGCCGCGGTATATCAAGAACGGCACTTTGTCTTTGCTGGCAACGATGCCGGCATGCTGGACGGTTCGGTTCGGGTACAACAGCTTGCTGCCTACTACGGCGACTTCCGGATCACTTTCCAACTCCTCGATCAGAGCCGCGAGCCACCCATCCTGAGGACAGGTATCATTATTCAGGAATACCAGGTATTTTCCACGAGCCTCTTTCGCTCCACGGTTGCAGGCGGCGGCAAAGCCAAGGTTCTCTGGCAGTCTGACGGTTCGCAACAGGATATCGCTCTCAGCGGATTGCTTGGCAATCATTGACTGCAGTCCACTCGGGGTCTCGTCGGATGATCCGTTATCGACCAGGATGACTTCGCAGGGACAGTGGACGGTGTTGTATATGGCATCCAGGCAGGCTTGCGTCAGATGCCACAGGTTGTACGCGGGGATGATGATCGAACAGATAGAGTCGACTCCCGCAGGAATCATTGGTTTTTCTTTGGCTTTTTCTTCAAGGCAGCTCTTCAGGAAGTTTTCCCAGCAGGCGGCTCCCTTCAGTACAGTGTGGTGTTCCATGACTTCTTTGCGGGCGGCGGAGGCGATCGATCGCCTGAGGGTTGGATCATCGATCAGGCTGGTCAAAGCATCAACCCAGGAAGCCACGTCATCAGCCAGTAATCCGTTTTCGCGGTGCCGCACTACGCCTCGATAAGGGGTCGAGTCCTGGTATATTCCCGGGATACCGGCGATGCCGTACTCCAGCCATTTGATGGGGCTTTTGCACTGGTTGAATTCACAGTCTGCCAGCGGAACCAGGGCAAGGTCAAAGTCACAAACAGAAAGGTCAGCGGCGTATTGAGGGTAGTCGGCAGTATATTCCCGTTCAAAGAGGATGCCAGATCTGCCGAGTAGCTCTTTGGGGCAGATCCCCCAGAATTTGAAGACGACGCGGTCGCAGTAGCGTCTCAGGATTTCCTCGATTGCAGGAACGATAGTGCGTATGTCACCCATGTGCGTCACCGTGCCAGTGTAGCCGATAACGACAGGTCCGGTGTGATTGTACTGGCGACGAGGATCGCGCCATAGGCGAGGATCGACGGTGTTCGGAATGACTGTTATATAAGGGTTGTGCTCCATCAAGTTCGATTTCAGCCGTTCCGTGCTGACACTGACGTGATCCGCCGTGCTGATGTGCCGTTTGATGTACGGCCTGCCCCAGTCGAACATGCTTCTCTGAGGATGCCAATCTGGGACGTTGATCAACAGGTCATCAATTTCGTAGATGATGACTTTGCCTTTGCCACGGGCTTTTTCGATTGATTCACGGTACGGGTCCATATTGACGAAGCTACGCTGGAAGATCGCCACATCGGTGTAGTCTGGGATTTCGGGATTCAAGATGGTGTTGCCTTCGAATCGTACTGGGTAATCGAGGACGATCTTGCCCTGGCGCTCCAGCTCTTCCAGAGGGGCGATCAGCCTGACGTAGAAGCAGGCTTCCGTGGACTTCAGAGTATATAGCGATACCCGTAACGGCTGATTCACTGACAGCCTGCGTGCGACGGAATGTTGACTCATGACCGGCTGGTCCTTTCGATCTGGTTCTGTGTGTTTCTCGATATCACTGAGGCGTGCCATTATCTCTTTGGCTCTCTCGATGTCTCCGGCTTTGGCGGACAGTTCCCCCAATTGGAATAGGTAGATCGGATCATCTTTTTCGGAGTCCCAATGGGCTTGGAAATCCATGAGAGCGCTCTTGACATCGCCACTCAGGGCAGTTAGTTTGGCTTGCTCTCGCCAGCTGAGGGGCACTATGTCTTTGGGTGACTGGCGTTGATCGCAGCACTCCTGGTATGTTTCGAGCGTTTTCCGAGCCGATTCTTGCCAGGAGTAAGCTTTGACAGCGTCCCGGGCACAGTCGCCTCTTGGATTGTCCCAAGCCTCGAGGATCACTCCGCGTATTTCCTCGGGATCATCGGGTTGGAAATAATATGCGGCATCGCCAAGGTAGTTCGGTAACGCGCCCCAGGAGGAACCCACCACGCCGGTGCCGAAGGCAGCAGCTTCCAAAGATACCAAGCCCGGCAATTCGTACCAGCTTGGGAGCACATGTAACCGGGCGGCTTGATAGGCGGACGCCAGCAGTTCTTCGGGAAGTCGATTCAGGAACAGGGTCTTCCCGTTGCGTCGATACTTGCGGCACAGGTTCTCATATAGCGGCTGATAGGTATAACCGCCGGTAGCGAAGACTATCGGAATATCTTCGTGTTCAAGAGCTTTCAGGAGCATCAGTTGATTCTTGCGGGACTCCAATCGTCCCACGCACAGGACGAAGTCGGCCACGCCAAATTCCTTTCGGAAGGCTGTTCCGCCGTCACCGTATGTTGCCGCGAGGGTTGGTGCGAAGGGCACGATCTCGGACCGCTTGATCTGCGGAAAACGTCTTGTCAGGGCATTTCGCTCGGTTTCGGCACAGCAGAAATGGCAGAGCGCATTGTTCGCCACGAAGTCATTGTCCAGAGGTCGGCTGGGGGGCTGCTGCTTGGCTTGTTGCAGTTCCTTCTCGAAGACCGCCGGATCCTGACCGGATTCGATGTATTTCTTGAAGGCATGTATCACGTCGTAGCTCAGATTCAAGTACCGCTGCCAATCTTCATAGAGGGATGTGATCACATATGATTTGCCTTGACTCAAGACGTTCTGCGCGTATTGCAGAGACGCCGGCAGGATCGTTAGATTGATCAGATGTGCCAGATCGTATCGGCTCACGTCCTGAGCTTCGGTGCCAATGTACACTCTGACATTCAGCGATTCCAGTTCAGCCTTGAGCCGATTCATCAGTTGGGTGTCGCCGCCGGGGTGTGTCAACGCATCGGGACGGTTCAGGAAAAGAATTTTCAGATTCGATTTCTTGACGGCAGGAGCCCGATTGGTCTCCGGTACCTGTGCCGAGGAATGTATTCTTGCCGCACGCATTCGGTCCCGGATCTCGAGGCATCGTTCAGCCACTCGCGCCGCCTGGTTTTTCGATGTCCAATTGTGTATGATATCCTGGCGGGCTCGTGCGCCGATCTTAGCCGCCTCATCGGGGTGCTCGTATACGAATCTCACATGCTGGGCGCAGCCATCGACATTGGGTTCCGCCAGCATTTGCCCGGCGTAGATTGAGCAGTCGCGGATCTGGTCCGCATCGACCTCTTTCAAACCTTCGGAATCGATCAGCAGGCTATTTTCCTTGGTCATGTATTCGGTATTGCCACTCCAATTGGTGGCGATGACCGGTTTCCCCAACGCCATCGATTCCATGTAGGGAATCCCCCACCCTTCTCCGCGGGAAGGCAGAACAAAGGCAGTGCAACTGTTATATAGCGCTGGCATTTGACTGTCGGGGACGCGGTGTCCGATCACAATGATGGGGGGAATCTGGTCGCGATCGTATCCCAGGTGCTTAACATATTGATCAATCAAGGCGTCCACCCGCCCACTCTTTCCGTAGTAGGATCTGATGACCAGCGACACATCGTCGTCACGGTGGAATGCTTGCAGATAGGCCCGAAGCAGCACGTCCCAGCCCTTCCGTTTGGTCCATTGAAAGATTGACAGGAAGTTGCACTTTCGCATGCCGGGGATCGGATACTTCCCGACCGTTTCCGGATCGTATTTTGCTGGATCGATCCCCAAAGGCAGGAGGTGGATGCGGTCTTCGGGCACACCGCCCCTGCCGAACGTCTCCTGGTTGAAGTGACTCGGCACCCAGACTTCGTCCATCCGCGTCAATGCATCCACCCAATCTCCCGGAATGCTGTGCGTTTCAAACATGGTGCTGCAGACATAGTGCCCGTGATCGGGATTGGTGCGCTTGCCCTGGAGGCAATTGTCATAGCCCATACCGGCGGGAATATGGTGCAGGACGTATATGGATTCCGGTCCGGTTTGGGCTGGCTTCTGAGTAAGCTTAAGGACGCGACGGACGGTTTCCGGATCTACTTGTGTCCGATATTCCACTGTTTCTCCGGTGTCCAGTTTCAATTTGATGGAATCCAGAGATGCGTTGGCTCCTTGTTTGACAATATCGGCATCGTACATGCCGGAAAACCACATCGATTTGGCACGGACGTCAACGCTCATGTCATCCAATCCCAGTATCAGATTTCGCGCCATGCATGCGTATCCGGAAATGTCCAGCATAGGGGCTTCATAAGTGAGCCGGATCGGATCAGATGCCAGTTTCTTTTGCACCAGATCGCGTCTGTTATCTGAGGAATCCAGGTTGTCTGCCCCCCCTTTTGTTCCCCCCCGCATAGCAGGGGGGAGGTTATTGTGAGACAATGCGGGGGTAGATTGTCCTCTGAGCATGGCGGATATTGCTTGGCGCATCCGCTGTGCGACTCGAGCCCAAGAATAGTGCCGGGCTCGTTCCAATCCGAGCTCGGAATATCTCTTGTGATACTGGTTATTGGTGAGGAGTCTGACGACCTCTTTCGCCATGGCATCAGTGTCGATCGGATCGCACAGAATGGCTGCCTCGCCGGCGACCTCGGTCAGCGAGGATCGGTTGGAGCACACGACCGGCAATCCGGCTGCCATCGCTTCCAGGACCGGCAGTCCGAATCCTTCATATAGCGAAGGGAATAGGAGTACTCGGCTGATATGCTGGAGGGCGTTTAATTCGTCCGGTTGGACGTAGCCGGTCATGATTACTTTGTCCTGGACATTATGCCGGATCGCGAGTTCTCTGATTTTCTCCACTTCTTCGTCGGCGGCGATTCCGACAATGACAAGACGGAAGTCCCCTTGATACAGCTCGCTGACTTTACGGACAGTCTCCAGCAATCCCTCGGGATTCTTGCGAGGATCAAGAGAGCCTACGTACAGGATCACAGGACCTTCGAATCGCATTCGAGATCGGACTTTGGCTATCAGGTCCTGTTTGGGGGCTTTTCGGAAGTACTCGGCGATGCCGCCGCTGACAACCGCAATCTTGTCTTTGGGCAATTCAAGATAGCGAGCGTAGTCATTTTTCGTGCATTCGGATAGGGCGAGAAAATGGTCGACATGCCTGGAGAGCCAAGCCAGGCGCCGCTTGTATTCGTCCTCCCACTCAGGGTCATGCTTCAAATACTGGTCTTCGAATACTAATGGGATCAGATCGTAAGCGGTGGCAATCAGCTTGACGCTCCCTAACTCAGCGGGGATCATCGGCTTGTAGGTATAGCGGTCGCCGGCTCTTGACTTCGGAATCGGGGTCAAGGGATCCGTGAGCCACAAGGCATCAACACAGGAGGGGTGGAATTGATGGTAATTCCGAAATGTGCAGTTGGGGTGATGGGCTGCCGCCAGCCTGCGTATTTCGGACGTGGTCTCACCCTCTCGGTCGCCGTAGAGCGTGATGTGGATATCCGGCGAGGATTCAATCAATGCTTCCAGGGAATGGTACACGTAATGCCCTATCCCGCGCATGGCGCTGGCACCGAATTGGAGCGTACGGACATCTACGCCCAGGGAAAGCCGGTTACCGAGCAGAGTTTTCGTCCACTTCTCCAGGTAGATGGAGAAGCTTCTCTCGGAAATTTCCTCGGCTTTGGATTTGTCGATGGATTTAGTCTCGTGGTGAGTGACCACGGCTTGGGGAGTGACCAGTACCTTGTACCCCAACTGGCGGACTTTCAGGCACAGATCGATATCCTCGAAGTACATAGGATAATGCGTATCGAAGCCGCCAACCTTGTCAAACAGCGATTTCTCGATGAGCAAACAAGCGCCGGTGACACCTATGGTCTCGGCCACGACGGAGCAGGCTGGATCGTCACCGGGCTTGCCGCGATGCAGGTGGTACGGCGCAAGGTCTCTGTTGATCTCGATTCCGAAGTGCTGGATGGTGCCATCGGGATACAGCAATTTCGCACCGACGATGCCCACCGCCGGGTCAGATTGACAGGCGTTGATCATTTCGCGAAGCCATGAGTGCCACCTGCGGAGAGGGGGCAGCACAGGATCCGGCGACTCAGGCTCGGTATCATTGTTGAGGAACAATAGGTACTTGCCTTTGGCTTCCGAAGCGCCTCGATTGACCGACCGGACGAAGCCCAGATTCTGATCATTGGTGATGGCTCGAAATGGCGGCTCAAGGGTCTTGAGGAAGGCAGCCGTGTCGTCGGATGAGCCGTCATCCACTGCGATTACTTCGTAACGGACATCAGTCGTCCGTCGGCGGATGCTCTCCAAGCACTTGCGGGTATAGTGGCATTGGTTGTACACCGGAATGATGATCGAGCATTCCACGGGTTCTTCAGTTCGCGGTCGTTTTCTCAAGTCAGACATATTCTTTCCGGAGATTCTAATGTTAGTAAGTCGTTATTCCACTGATTGAAGCGATTCTTGGGCGACCTGACGTCTTTGATATTCCAGGATATCCCCCAGAGTTTTCGACCAGGGGATTTTCGGCGACCATCCGGTAACCTCTACAAACAGTTGGTTCGAGCCAGTCACGCAGGGCGTCTCGGAGGCGCGCATCAGTGCTTGATCCTGCACGATTTCAAACGTGGCGGAGGATAGGAACAATAGCCCCTCCAGCAGTTCGTGCATTGACCGTGGTTTTCCGCTGCAAATATTATACAAGGAACCGGGCTCGCCCTTGATCATGGCTAATTCGTAAGCTTGTACCATATCGCGGACATCGGTGAAGTCCCGAACGGCATCCAATCTGCCCACCCACAGAGTTCTTGCATCGGAATTCTGTTCTCCCTGTGCGATTTGATGAGCGAAATCGGCAGCGGCAAAGCCCTTGCTCTGTCGCGGACCGATGTGATTAAATGCCCGGACTCGGATGATGGGTAGTCCCTCCCGCTGATGCGTTTGCTGGCACAGGAGGTCTGCCGCTGCTTTGCTCAAGGAGTAGGGATTGGTCGGCTGGATAGGGGTATCCTCTGTCAGGAGACTGCTTCGCTCTGCCCGCAATGACCCCGCGGAGGAACCGTTAGCGGAAGCGCCGTATTCATCGGCAGACCCGACGAAGAGCGTTCGGGGAGATGGTCGCAAGTCCTTCAGGCGCTCCAGAAGCGCCAGAGTGCCCAGGACGTTGATGCGGAATGTCTCTCGGGGATTTTCCCAGGATCGCGGAACCGAAGCCTGAGCCGCGAGATGGTACAGGTGGTCTGGCGGCGGATCCAACAACCGTTCCAGAGCCGGGCGATCTTCCAGGTCGGCAAGGATCACATCCTCAAGGCGGAGGTCACCTGCGGAGATCAGAGGACTTAGATTGGCTAGGCTGTCGCTTGGCGCGCCCAAGCCGCGGACTTGATACCCTTTTCGGGCAAGGAGTTCCGCGAGATGCGAGCCCGCAAAGCCGGTAATCCCGGTGATTACAGCATTCATGCTTTTACAATTTCAAGGCGATCAACAGGCAGGCTGTGCTATTTCCAACACGTTCAATTCTGTGCGCTGATTTCCAATGTCTGCAATATCTACGGCGCGACCGGAACCGCAGTAACGGATTTCCGGTTAGAGATCATCCAGGGATGGCGGATGACTTCTGGCGAACGCATCAGTTGCTGCTCCAGAAGATTCAAGTCTGCTTCCACCATCATCTTGACGAGTCCATCGAAGTCCACCGTTGGCTTCCACCCAAGAATCTTATTGGCTTTGGAAGAGTCCCCCACCAATATTTCGACTTCAGCAGGTCGCACGAATCGGGGATCGACCGTCACATAGGGTTCCCAATCCAGGTCCACTGCCGCGAAGGCTCGTTCCACGAAATCCTGCACGCTATGGGAGATTCCGGTAGCGATCACGAAGTCGTCCGGTTCGTCCTGTTGCAGCATCATCCACATAGCGCGCACGTAGTCTCCGGCATATCCCCAATCCCGTTTGGCGTCCAGGTTACCGAGGCGGATTTCGGACCCCAGACCGAGTTTGATTTTGGCGACGCCGTGGGTGATCTTTCTGGTGACGAATTCCAAGCCGCGGCGCGGGGATTCGTGATTGAACAGGATGCCGCTGCAGGCGAACAAGCCGTATGATTCGCGGGTATTTACCGTGATATAGTGACCGTACACCTTGGCAACTCCATAGGGGCTGCGAGGATAGAAGGGGGTCGTCTCTCGCTGGGGAACCTCGCGCACCTTGCCGAACATTTCCGACGAGGATGCCTGGTAGAACCGGATTTTCGGGTTCACCAAGCGGATGGCTTCCAGTATTTTTGTAACGCCCAGAGCGGTGAATTCACCGGTCAAGATGGGTTGGCTCCAGGATGCCGGCACAAAGGACTGGGCGGCAAGGTTGTACACCTCATCCGGTTCGATTTCCCGCAGGATGTTGACCAGGGACAATTGATCCAGGAGGTCTCCCTGGACTGTGGTGATGCGATCCTGGATATGGCGGATGCGGCTGCTGGTTTCGGTGCTGGAACGCCGGACCATGCCGTACACGTCGTAGTCTTTTTCCAGCAGGAAATCGGCAAGATAGGATCCATCCTGCCCTGTGATGCCGGTGATAAGTGCTCGCATGGATTTGCTCCTGACGCGGATTATTGGTAACAGTCGAAGATCCTGGCAACCAATAAGGGCAGGATCCCGAGGGGATCCGCCCCTACGCGGAGATTGCTTCGTTCCATAGGCATCGCCCCCCCTTTGAATTCCCCCCGGATACCGGGGGGAAGATCTGAGTAGATTGGGTTAGCGAAGCGTAACCCAACACAACATCGCCTTAATTATTGATATGCTACACTGCCAGGTAATCCAATAGCGACGGCTGCAGGATCATGGCTCCGACGTTCAGAGTCGCTTGGTACGCCACCTGATCCAATTGCAGATCCATAGCTGCCTGCACGATATCGGTGTCCTCGACGTTGGACAAAGCGTCTGTCAACGTGAGATTAGTGTCCAATAGTTGACTGGCGATATTATTCATACGTTGCACCCGGGCTCCCACTTCGCTTTGGACACCGGTGATCCGTTCTCGGATACTCTCCAGCGCGTCTCGGAGCATGGGCAGGTCGTACACTTCTTCGTAGCCGGGTGGCGGCTCGCCATTATTGTTCAACGTGTCCCGGATTTGGATCGCGACCCAGAATAGGTCGCTCATTTCCCCTTCGCCGTCGGGCATGAAGAGCTGGTCGCCCTCCACGTTAATGGGGATCAAATCGCTCTGCCCGATTTCCCGGAATATCTCACCCAAGGGACTTTCCGGAACCAATGATACGCTGGCGGTGACGCCTTCAGGATTCTGCGTGTCCTCAAAGGGCATGGTAGTAGTCCACTGACCTGCGAAAACAAAGACGCCCTGGTATTGCGAATTCGCCTGGGCAATTAATTGTTGAATAACCTGCTCCGCCTGGATCGCAAGGTTTTCATAGTCCGGATCGGAATTGGTGGTGTTGTCGCCCTGGATCGCCAGGGAATCTAAGCTGACAATCAGGTCATTGATTTGTGTAAGTGCGTTTTCAGTGTAAGACAACCGGCTCAGCCCATTGTCCACATTCCTCGAGTACTGCTCGTTCTGGCTGATTTGCTCGGCAAGCATCATGGCTTGCTGGACGCCCACCGGATCGTCGGACGGTCTATGCAGCCTGTATCCGGAGGATATTTGATTTTGCAGATCATAGAGCCGGCTGGTACGGTTTTCCACGTGCCATAGGAAATCAGACACTCGCATCATGTTGGTGATTCGCATGGGTCATCCTCACGTTTTTCAGGGGACCTGTCAGGTGAGGACACCTGACAGCACCTCTAAGCACCTCTAATCAGTCAGGCGAGGACGCCTGACAGCACTCATGGTCTCAAACCTATACCAAATTGACCACGGTGTCCATCATCTGCGACACCGTAGTGACCAGTCGGGCAGCGGCTTCGTATGCCTGCTGATACTGGATCAGAAGCGTCATTTCCTCATCCAGCGATACTCCGGATATTGATTCCCGTTGGGTTTCCAATTGCTCCAGAGCGGCTTGCTCCTGGGTGTATCGGAACGAGGCGTTCTGCCGCACCACGCCGACTTCAGACACCAGGTTCGCGTAGTAACTTCCTATGGTCGCCGTGCCATTTGCCATTACCAGTTGATTCTGGATCCCGGCGATCGACAAAGCGATGCTATTGTCCCCGGGCGCTCCGGAACCAGAGGCTGCGATGGCGTCCAGGCTGGCAAGTATTTCGCCTGACAGGGTTAGATCACCTGCTCCGGTAATGCTGGGATCGAAGAAGTTGTTGCCGCTGGAACCATTCAATCCGTATCCGGTGATATGGGAGGCATTGACCTGCTGCGCCAGGGTGGCTGCCAGTTCGTCCAGGCTGGCGGATATTTCGGGAATTCTCTCGTCCCGCATTTCGATCAGACCAGCGATTTGCCCCTGTGATAATGTTACAGATGATCCCCCGTCTTCCCAGACTAGGTCGTGCACAACTCCCCCAGGGATCGACCGTTCGCGGGTGGTGATGTTGAGTGATAGGTCGCCTTGCACCAGCACTTGCCCGCCCACGTACACGTTGATCTGACCGTTGGCTTGGTCGGTGACCTGGACATTGACCAGTGCGGAAAGGTCGTTCAATAGGTTGTTTCGCTGATCGCGGAGGTCGTTAGCCTGTCCGCCGGATCCTTCGATTTGAGCGATTTGGGCGTTCAGGTTCGCAATCGCTGACGACAAGGAGTTGACTTCGCTCACACGCACCACGATTTCCTGGTCATGAGTTTGGATTTGCCCCGCGAATTGCGAATCCAGCCGATTGAATTCCGCGCAGAGGCTTTCGGCATTTTGGCGCAGCGCACTGCGAGAAGTCAGGCTCTCCGGATCGTTCGCCAGGTCTTGCCAGGAGTCCCAGAATTGGGTAAGCAGGTTATCAAGAGTGGTGGCAGATGACGTGTCGCCGAAGATGTTTTCCAGTGACTGCAAGCTGCCGTCGATAGCTTCCCACTGCGAGAAGTCACTATATCCCTGGCGGATACTCCGATCCAGGAGATTGTCGTGGATCTGCTGGATGCCGGCGACGATAACTCCAGTCCCCAGAGTGCCTTCCACCAATTGAATCGGAAACGACGGAGTCAACTGGACTCGCTGTCGGGAGAAGCCGGGGCTATTCACATTTGCCGTGTTATGTCCGATTATCGCCAATGCCAGTTGATTGGCGGATAACGCCCGACGACTCAGATCCAGCATGCCGTTAAGAGTAGTCATATCAGTATCCGGTTCGGTTGAATTGGCTGGCAAACGAGGGGTTTGCGAGCACATGATTAGAACAAGTTGACATAAGACTCGCTGGCAGCGGTAACCCCCCTTATGTTTCCCCCTACAGTAGTAGAGGGGAATAATCTGCGGTAACCCCCATTGTGTTCCTCCCTACAATAGTAGGGGGAAATTGGCCCAAATCTGCCATCTACCAACGAGAGCATCTCCCACTCCCGTATTGACTCAGACCCGCTGATCGAGAAAAAGGGATGGCGCCGGATCGTCGGATTTTGCGCCGAATTGCTGGCTCCGTCCCTTTGCCCGGATGATCTCTTGAAGTAAGTCCTGACCCCGCTTGACCATTCTCCCAAGCAGTTCTGCATTGGTCAAGGTCCGATCCTGGATCTCGCGCACCACATTTTTCAATGTTGAGCCCAATGCGAGGAACTGCTCGCGGAAACCGTCACGCTGGCTGCGGTCACGAGCGAATTCCTGCGTCTTTTCAGAATGCTCCTCGGTCCAACGGACTCGTTGTGCCTCGTAATGAGTGAGGGCGTTCGCCAGTTCCTCGGCTTCCCGCATCGACGCGACAAGCTCTTTCGACTGGCTACGGCGAATCATCTGCTCCTGAGATTTCAGATGCTGGCAGAGGCGATTCGCCGCTTCCAGTTCTCCCGACAGAATGATCTGTAGTTCTTTCCATAGGAATTTCACGGGCTCCTCCCGATACTTCACTATCTACAACCGGACTCAGCGGTCCGGGCACTTTGCCAATGTGAGTCGCCGCTTCGGGATCGTGACCGGCAAGCTGCCGGTACAACGTCTTCCACAATCCGAATTGACCCTGGCGCGAGGCTTTGGTTGCGATTTCCCAATCCATCAAGCCTCTGTAGAATTCGGCGCCATTGCCTTCCTCCAGGAATCCGCTCTTGGGGACGCTCTCTCGCATAGTCTTCAGAAGATAGTTAACCAGGACAGCTTCGAAGTCCTGACATGCAGTCGCCAGGGAATCCTGACCGCCTGCGTTACGCATCGAGCCATTGGGATTCAGACACGCGTCCCTCGGGGAGGATGGCGATCCTGCGCCGGAATTAAGGGGCAGGAAGGCGGACTGTGGATAGGATATTGGACTGATGTCCGGCATAGTACTCCGTAGGGGTTTAACACGCTCGACCCCTACCGGTTAGATGATCACCAATTCGGCTTTTAAGGCGCCGACTTCTTTCAATGCCTGGAAGATGGCGATCATGTCTCGGGGTTCGACACCCAGCGAGTTCAATGCCTTGGCTACTTCTCCCACGCTGGGGGCTTTCTCGATTACCATCATCTTTCCACCGCCTTTGCCGACTGTGATTCGTTCTTCAGGCGCAACCACGGTCGAGCCACCGCTGAAGGGTCCTGGCTGAGATACTTGGGGTGTTGACGTTATCTCCACTGTCAGGCTGCCGTGGGAAACGGCTGCCGGTGACAGGCTCACATATTCTCCCACCACCACCGTGCCTGTGCGTTCATTGATGACTACTCGAGCGGTGCCATCAGGCTCCACCTGGATGGATTCAAGTTCCGCCAGGAATAGGTTGGTTCCGGCAGTTTTTCGGTCGCCGGGGATCACCACCTGTACGGTGCCGCGATCCACTACCGACGCCGATCCTGCGAAGGAGTTGTTGACTGCGGCAGCTACTCGGCTGCTGGTGGTGTAGTCAGGTACGTTCAAATTGATGCGGATGGTGTCAGACATGACGTAAGTCATGAGCATCGGGCTAATCACAGAAGCGCCGCTGGGAATTCTGCCCACTACGGGGTGACCCTGCCTGATTTGGTTAGCGCCGGAGGCTGCCTGGAACCCACCGATGGACACGCTGCCCTGGGCATGGGCTCGTACCGTGCCGTCTGCGGAATTCAAAGGCGTCAGGATCAGCGTCCCGCCTTCTAACGATGAAGCATCACCCAGTGAGGAGACTGTGACGTCGATCTTGGAGCCCTCTTGTATGCCGGGCACCAGCTCTGCGGTGACCATCACAGCTGCAACATTCTTGAGTTTGATCTTGTCGGCGTCCAGAGTCAGTCCCATCCGTTCCATCATGTTGCGAAACGTCTGAGCAGTGAAGACGCTCCGATTACCGTCGCCTGTACCGTTCAAACCGACCACCAGACCGTAGCCGATGATCGGTTCTACCTTTAATCCCTCGAAAGTAGCCATGTCCTTGATACGGACTGCAGATTCGCCGTCGCTGTCGGTCAGCAGGATAATCGCCGGCAGCAGGAATCCGAGTGTCAGGAGTCCACGTCGGAGCGATTGGAATGTTGTGATGTGTTTAAGCAAAGTCTCATCTCCGTCTAATCTGTCAGGTGAGGACACCTGACAGCACCTTTCTTTTCATACTAATCCGTCAGGCGAGGGCGCTTGACAGCACAATCTGACTATCTGTCAGGCGGGGACGCCCGACAGCACTTACTATGTCAGAAGATCCAGTTGATGATCCGTGTCAGAATTCCCGGCTTCTGCGCATCATGCAGCATGCCTTTTCCGCTGTAGGTGATTTGTGCGTTCGATATATTATAGGAATACACGACGTTATCCGAGGTGACATCTTGAGGGCGGACGGTCCCTTTCAGTGTGGTCAGTTGCTTTTCGCCGTTGATGTCCACGCATCGTGTGCCTTCGATCATCAGGTTTCCCGCGGGATCAATCCCCACAATGGTGGCAGTCATTTTGGCACGCAGGCTGCCCTGGCGGCTGGTACGCCCCTGCCCTTCATAGTCATTACTCACGCTGGTTCCGATGTTGAACAGGGGCAAGAAATCGAAGTCGCCGGTAGCTTCGTTCTCAAAATTGGACTGGTTTTCCTGTTCGGTCTGGGTCCGGGCTCGGCTTTCGGCATCGGAAAATTCGATGATTTCCACGGTGACGATGTCTCCGACCTTGCGCGCTTTCAAATCAGTGTACATGGAGGCATAGGCAGTTGGATTCTCCACAGCCAGGCTACCACTGCCCAATCCGAGAACCAGCAGTATCAAAGGAGTAACCACTGATGCGACTAACAAGTATCGCGAAATCTTCTTCATGACACGCCATCCTTAAGGTATTACGACCGAGTGCTCATCCACTACCTGAGCCTTCATCTTTCCCCGGGTCAAGAGGTTCGCCACCCAGATCCAATCGCCTGGTCTGCCATTTTGCCGGGCTTGACCGTCCACGGTGGCGATCACCCCGTCGCCGAAGGAGCTGATCTTCACCAGATCGCCTCGCTTGACAGCATACGGGATATCGATCAGGTCAGTGGTTATCACCCGGTCTTTGGAAATGGTGCGTGTGGCACGATAGCCAATTATTGATTCCACCTGGGTGCATGGGTTTCCGACCAGCCAGGTTGTTTCCACCTCGCGGGGCTGCACTACATCGTTGGTAATCAAGGTTCCGCGGGGAATCGCCTGTTTGGCAGTCCAGAGCCTCTGATAGGTAGTGACGTCTATGCGAATTGAGAAAGCGGGTTCCACCGGTCCATCCTGGCGAAGTCCCATGTGCAGAAGTACGGACCCTCGAATTTCGGAATCGGTGGTGCCTGCCACTTCAATCGAGGAGCCGACCGGAATCGAGATTGGCTCTGGTGGACGATTGTATTTCCAGGTGTATCGAACGCCCTGAGAAGTTAAATTGTCGTCCAAGTACTGTTCTATGACTTGCGATAGCGCCTCAGGAGAGATATTATCGCACAGTCGGGATACGACCGCTTGGGCAGCGCCAGTCACTTCGACATCCTCTCGCTTGATTCCGGCTCGCAGGCAGTACCGAATGATGTCGTCCTGCGTTACGGTTCGAGTCTGCCCCAGAGCGGGCGCCCGTCCCAGATTTGCCCTTCTGAGACGGGCTGCTCCGGTTGAGTCGGAGCCGAAGACCTGTGCGATGTTTTCCAGAGTCATCGTGCCGTCCTCTACCTGGACCAGAGGCTTGAGGACGACTGTCAGTGCGGGATCGGCGAGGGCGGGATGTCCGATCACAGACAGGAATATCTGTCCACCCACGACGATCATCACGCATTGAAGGAGGATCAGACGCGCAAGATCAGTGTGTTTGGTCGCCATACTGATGATACGGTTCACGATGCGGTTCCTGGAAATCATCGCTTCAGGTTGCTGGCTATTGACAGCATGTCTTCGGCGGTTCTGATTGCTTTCGAGTTGATTTCGTATGCCCGTTGGGCGACGATCATGTCGACCATTTCTTGCACAATTTCCACATTGGAGCCTTCCAGATAGCCTTGCAACAGGGTTCCGAAGCCTTCGGTGCCGGGCGTTCCGACCATCGCATCTCCGGACGCAGCGGTCGGTTTCACCAGATTCTGACCCAGGCTCGTCAATCCTACCGGATTTATGAAGCGGGCGAGCTCGATCTGCCCGATTTCTTGCGGCTCGGTTTCACCAATGAGGATCACCGATACCACACCCTCACTGTCGATCGAAATGCTGGCGGTATCTGTAGGCAGAGTGATTTCGGGTTCCACCGTATAGCCGTCGGATGTGACCAGCGTCCCTTCGGCGGATAATTTGAATGATCCGTCGCGAGTGTAAGCAGTGGTGCCGTCCGGCATAATGACCTGGAAGAATCCGGTTCCATTGATGGCAAGGTCCAGCGGATTCTGGGTGGCGATGGGCTCGCCCTGGGAATAATCTCTTTGAGTGGCGACTGTCCTGGTGCCGTGCCCGACCTGGATCCCGCCAGGGGCGGCTTCCGATCCGGAAGCGTTTGCGCCCGGCGCTTTCAGAGTCTGGTATATCAAGTCCTGGAACTCGGCTCTCCCCTTCTTGTAACCGGTGGTGTTGACATTAGCCAGGTTGTTCGAGATGCTATCGATCCTCAGTTGCTGGGCTTCCATGCCCGACGCTGCACTATTCATAGCTCTTATCATGCGTACTCCTATGCTCGGTTTTCGCCGCGAGACGACTATCTGACAGCGCCGACTGTATTCACTGCCTTCTGCAGGGTCTCATCCTGAGCCATCAAGGCGCGGGCGCTGGCTTGATACGCTTGCTGCAGAGTAATCATGTCCACCATTTCCCGAATCGCTTCCACGTTGGAATCTTCAAGGAATCCCTGACCGACGGTGGTCTCCGGAGCGTCACTCTCAGTCGCTCCGGGGCGTGCAGCAAATAGCCCGTCGGCTTTTTTTGTCAAATCATCTGCATCGGGAAAATCAATGATCTTCAGGCGACCGATTTCTTCGCCGTTCACCGAGATGATTCCGGAATTGGACACGGCAATATCTCCGGCAGGAAGCTCGATCGGTCCGCCGTCGCCCAACACGTTGTATCCATTGGCGGTCACCAGCATACCCTGGGCATTCAGCGAGAATGATCCGGCTCTGGTGTACATCGTTCCTGTGGGAGCGTCCACCGCGAAGTATCCGCGACCCTGCAATGCCAGATCCAGAGGATTTCCGGTGGCTCGAAGCCCGCCCTGGGACATGTCGGTTTTCACGTCCTGAGCATCCAGAATCGCGGGATTCTGATTGGCGTCCTTCTGCAGCACCAGCGACGCCTCCAGCATGGTATTCACGAATACGCCGTCCTTCTTGAAGCCGGCGGTCGCAGCATTGGCGAGGTTATTGGCGATCACTTCCTGCTGCGTTATCCTGGGAAGCATTCCAGCCGCGGAATTGTAGATCCCTTTGATCATACCAATACTTCTCCCACAACTTTCGCAAAGCCTAATGTAGTTGTTCGCCGAATTTGCAAGGATCGTACCATCATAAGCAGGTGTTTCAAAGTTATTAAATATTAGAAAGTTAAAGTAGAGGTTCGGTATTCTTTCAAGGTAAGATTTACCTACGCATCCATTTGCGAACTGGGATTTTGGGATCAGTCTCAGTCCGGAATCGGGCGGCATCCACTGCACTGCCGCCTTAGCAGAGTCTCAGGCGATTGCTATGTCTGGATTCCCAGTAATCCGGTACGGCATCCGGTCGATTTTTCCACGGAAGTCATTGAATTGATTCGACTAACCAATTCTATTTAGAGTCAATCTCGGGACATTCTTACGGCACGAATGGTCGAAGTCATCCAGGCACAGTTCAGTTTGCGGGCTGAGATTACTAGTTGGCGCAACGTGCTTTTTCCGCACATGGGCAAGAATTTCCAAGATATTTGGGGGAGGTTGCAGTTCCGCTCAGTTTTTGCTTGCATTTTCAGTGCTTGTCGCTTATATTGAAACAAGCTCCCTAACCATGATCGGATGGAGCCAGACAGGATTCAATCATATCGATATTGCGGAATCAAGAGACTATGAGACAAGATTTGCTACCTTACCATTTGCCCACGATCGGGGAAGAAGAAAAGCAGGAAGTAATGGGCGTGCTGGAGTCGGGGCACTTGACCACAGGACCCCTGACGAAGCGATTTGAGGAGTTAATGTGCGGGTATCTGGACGTGCGGAACACGGTCGGCGTCAGCTCGTGCACTGCGGCGCTGCAATTGACTCTAGCGGCGTTGGGTATCGGCGAGGGGGACGAAGTCATCACGACTCCCTTGACGTTCTGCGCCACGGTCAATGCGATTATGCACCAGAAAGCGGTTCCGATACTGGCGGATGTGGCTTCCGACACATGGGATCTGGACGCGGAAAAAGTGGAGGCAGCGGTTACGCCAGCCACTCGCGCGATTATACCGGTACATTTTGCCGGTCATCCTTGTGAGATGGATCAACTGCTCGATATTGCAGAAAGGAAGGGATTGTCGGTAGTCGAGGACGCGGCTCATGCTCTGGGGGCACTGTACAAGGGAGCGCCGGTCGGGAAGATGAGCGACGCCGCCTGTTTGTCCTTTTGCATGTTGAAGAGCATCACGACTGGGGAGGGCGGCATGCTGACTTCAAATGATGACGAGTTGGCGGATCGAGTACGATCACTGTCGCGATACGGCATGGTCGAAAATGCGGCGATACGTTACTCCTCGGAAGGATCCTGGAACTACCAGGTCACGGCGCCAGGGTTCAAGTATAATATGACGGATCTTCAGGCTGCGATCGGAATTCATCAATTGAATCGGCTGGAGGATCTTCTGGCAATTCGTAGCAATATCGCACGGCGCTATCGGGCGGGATTCGAGAAGATGGAAGCCATCGATTTGCCGGAAGTCAAGGAGTATGTCCGGCATAGCTGGCAACTGTTTCCGGTGCTTCTCAATCTCGATATGCTGACCATCGACCGGTCGAGGTTTATCGAAGAATTGCATCAGAGGAATATCGAGACGACTGTTAATTACATTCCGATTCATTTTCATCGATATTTTCGTGATATGTTCGGGGATCAGGATGGACGGTATCCCATCTCTGAGTGGATTTACTACCGGGAGATTTCAATGCCCATCTATCCTCGAATGACCGATCGTGATGTCGATGACGTGATCGAAGCAGTCGATGACGTGATTCGGCAATTTCGCAGGTAGGGGCTTAACATGTTAAGCCCTTACAAAAGACCAAGCTTCTTGGCATACTACACATTACAGGAGAGCCTGTCATGCAACAGATAACTCGTTTTTTGGCAGTGCCCGTCATCCTGACGCTGGCTTCGGGATTGATACTCGTAAGCCTGGGAGGCGACCCACTCGATCGCAACGGCGGAGTGGTGGAAGAGCAGAGCATTGTTGACGGACAACGGCTGGTACGCTGGAATACCGATCCGTATCAGGGACCTGCAAGAGCCGCCTCGCCGATGACGACCAGACATCGATACGGAGTCGGGGACGACATTGACGATCCGATAGGCACGCTGCTGTGGCAACACAGCGATCCGACAGGGATCGGAAACGACGTGGCTGTGGCGGATTACAACGACTACTTTGGCATCGGATACTACTTGAATAATGAGCGGATGTGCTTTTTCGAGCGGGCGTCCAACGTGCCGTTGTGGCAATACTCGGTCACGGACGGCGGGACATTCCTGGAAATTTCCGGCGACGGTCAGATTGTGATGTTCTCCAACATGCAAGCCGCTCACCGACTTAATCCTCAGACGGGCGCTCCCATTTGGGATTTTCCGATGCCCACCGGATTCACCTCCAGCAAGGTTGATGTGTCTCGGGATGGATCATTGATCGTCCTGTTAGGTTTGGGACCGACGTCCGGTAACGTCAATCGGGTGTGGGCATTTCATCCGGAATCATCGACTCCGATATGGAGCTTCGATGTCGATGCCACGGTGACCTACGGATGGTACGGTGTCACGATCAGCAACGACAACAGCCGGGTGGCGGTCAACGGCAAGTTCTGGATGTACGTGCTGGATGCTCAGACCGGCGATCTGATCTGGGATGCGGACACCTACAACACGGAATCGCCGACCAGATTGTCCGGCGATGGCACGATCCTGACCTCGGCATCACTGGCGGGAAAGCTGAGGGTCTTCTATTGGGACGACACCCAGTCGGCATACCTGCCCTTCTGGGATTATACATTCACCGGCGGCACCAGCAACTGGGCATCCACCTCAGGCGTTTCCGACGACGGTTCCACGATTGCAGCCGGATCGCTGCAATTCCTTAGCGCTGGATATGCGGGATATGCCGTGGCGTTCGACACTTACGGAAACGGAGCGCCGCTATGGACGTCCGCCAGTTTCGGGGACATGGTGGGCGACTGCGCATTGTCAGATGATGGTTTGACCGTGGCATTCGTGTCATGGGGAGACATGGGGAACGCCATCCCCGACCTCCAGATCTTCGAAAAGTACACCAGCGCTCCGTTTTTCACCGTCAACTCGCCGGGATCATTGAACGATGTGGCGATTTCCGCGGACGGTTCGACTCTGATCGCGGGCGGGAAAGCGGTGCACAATCGGCAGTTCGGCAACGGCGGGCGAGTTTACACCGTGGATCTGAGTTTGGGCGGCGGTACGGTCACAGGGACCGTGACATTGACCGGCGAGTTCAACCATTCCGGGGTCAGGGTTTTTGCGGTGGGGCAGCATCGTGAGACCGTGACGGATTCCTCCGGCGCCTATGTCCTCCGCCACGTGCCTGCCGGGAATCGTGATATCCGCGCACAGAAGCCGGGATTCAGCTACGGATTCCAGTTCGGCGTCTTGGTGCTGGAGGGTGGAACGACTCCCAACATCGATTTCACCCTTACCCCGATCGAAGGACCGCCAAGCGGTCTGTCCGCCTCGCAAGGACTGCTCGATCACATCGACCTGACCTGGAATCCCTATCCGATGACTGAGCAAGATCGTCGAGCGGAAATCGACTTCATCACGGGCGACGATCGGTTCAGTTATCGCCGCCAATGGGCAACTCTCGAAGCGCTCAATCCACCTCCCCCGGAGACGATGGAGACCGACCAGGCGGATTCGTTCCATGTGTATCGGAGCCGGATTTCGGGAGGTCCGCACACGCTCATCGGTTCGGTCAACGGTTCCACCACGAGCTACTCCGACAACTACATGCTGCTGCCCACCTACAACTACTACTACGTCATTACGGCTGTGTTTTCGAATGGCGAGAGCGAGTATTCCAACCAAGCCTTGGGGTTTCTGGACGCCAGCTACTTGATCTGGGATCTGGATGTTCCGCAATCCGCACTGATCCCGACATTCGACGGCGTCATCAATTCGTCGGAATGGAACGATGCAGTCCGGGTCGATATGTCAGACGTGTTTGGCTACGACCAGCCCGATCCACCCGGCACGGCGTTTCTGTATATGAAGTACAACGACGCCAGGGATACGCTCTACGTGGCGGCGGAAGACTATCTCAATCTCAGCCTGGACGACAACGAGGGCATCGGATTCTATGTCGATGATAACGATAACGATGCCTGGGATTACTCCAATCCCGGTTCGGAAGGCAACTACTGGGTGTACTACTATGCCAGCGGTCCAACGGTGCGTTATCGCAGTTTGACCGGCGGGGAATGGGCGTCCAACTACTATGTCTTCCCCAATCCTCAGGTTGGTTTTTCCAATTCGGCGGGACACGTGCAGTGCGAAGTGGCACTGTCGTTGGGATTCCGGCAACTGTATCACATCGGTCTCCACGGACCGGACAAATCGCCCGGCATTGGAGCCTTCATCATCGAACGGATCGCCGGGACAGCGATATTCCACGGCTGGTGGCCCCAGAATATGTTCTCCATCGTCTCGTATCCGTCGCAATTCGCGGACTGCACCATCAACTGCCAAGTCTTGGTGCCGCCGGCGGCACCTCCGAACGTGACGGTCACCCAATCCGGGCAGGACTTGCTTGTCACCTGGGACGATCCCACCGTCGGGATCGACAGCCTGCCTCTCACCAACCTGGAAGGCATCCACCTCTACCGAAACGAGGTTTTGTACGACAGTGTTGATACAGGCGTGGGCACGTACCTCGATGACAATTGCGAATATGGAGGGTGGTACGGGTACGGTATTTCCGGTTACGTCCAGGATCAACAGGGACCATTGGAAGGGGTGATCTCGACCCCCGTGGGGGGTTACGCCGGCGAGGCACCGACGATTCAGAATCTCATCTACGACGACGGCAGCGCCGAAGCTTACTATGTGGTATCCTTTTCGTACGACGGCAATTTGTTCGGGATCCGGTTCACGCCGCCATCGCATCCGATCACGGTGTACACCTTGGACATCATCACCAACGGCACCGACGCCTTCGATTTCCTGATATACGATGACGAGGGCGGACTGCCCGGGCGGCAGTTGACTGATTCCATGGCGTTTTCCAGCCCGACCACCCTGCAGTTCAACACGTTCCATCTGCCGGGAACGACCCCGCCCACCATTACCAGCGGCGATTTCTGGGTGATCGTTGCGTTTCGGCAGGATCATCCGGGCGCTCCGGGGATTGGGGTGGACTATGGCGCCGGGAACACCGGTCGATGTTTCTACTTCACGACTACCGGCGGCTGGATGGCATTCACCACCGGCATGATTATGGTGCGCGCCGGAATCGGAGAGCCGATCAGCGAATCACCGGAAGCAAAGTTCTCGAACCTGCCGAGGGAATTCGCACTGGATGCAGCGTATCCCAATCCATTTAATCCGACGACGGTGATTCCATATGCAATACCCAGAACTGCTGCTGTCAAATTGACCGTGTACAATCTACTTGGGCAGCAAGTAGCAGTGCTGGTGGACGGACAACTGGACGCCGGCTACCATCATGCGGTGTGGAATGCGGATCAGGTGGCGTCGGGCATCTATATGGTGCGGATGGATGCTGGAGCATTCCAGAAAGCCCAGAAGATCGTGTTGTTGAAATAGGGAGAAGCCGAAACCTCCGAAACCACATTTAGTATAACGTACGGCGGATTTAGTCATAGCGAAGCGCTCGAATTCTCATTGACTTATACCGATAATCGTGGTATATTCGGTCGAGCGCATTCGCAACGCTCCGGCTCATACAGAAGTAGGGGCTTAACATGTTAAGCCCCTACTCACGGAGGGAAAGATGTCGCGGATTCTTATAAGTTGCCTGATTTCCGTTGTCATGATATCCAGTGCCATGTCGCAGCCGATGGAGATCGCCTATGATGACGGAAATCGGGTTTTCTCCACCAATTTGCACGCCCCGCAACGGGGCGGGGTGCTGTTTCAACCCAGCCCCTTTCTGTATCCGTTTCGACTCCTCAGCGTCCGAATTTGGTTTGCGACACCGGGCACATTCGAAGTTCACGTATTGACCGGAACGCATCTGGGGTCGCCCGATGGTATCGACCAGGTCACTCCTTTCTCCTTCTCGGCGACGGAGACAGCAACATGGGACACCGTCGACTTCCAACCACACCAGATAATTCTAAGCGAGGATTTCGTATTCGCCGGTCAGTGGACCGCGGATGTCCCGCAGATTTGGGGCGATGGCAGCGGCAGCGGTCATTTTTGGCGGGACAACGGATTGGGGTGGTTTGAGTACTTCGCTATGGATCCTCTGATTCGAGCGACCATCGAAGCCAATACTGGCGTGCAGATTGAATTGCCACCCACGCCCCTGGCGGACGGATTTCGGCTGGACGGCGTGTACCCGAATCCCTGGAATTCAGAAGCTTGGGTGCGAATTCAAATCGGGCAGCCGCAGCATGTGAGTCTGCAACTATTCGATCTGACCGGACGGCGAATCATGACGCTCTGGGGCGGACCGATAACGGCGGGAATCCATGACATCAAAATCGATGGGAGCTCTCTGACTTCGGGGGTGTACTTTTTCACTGCTCAGAACGCATCTGGCGTGGCACAAACCTCCAGATGTGTGCTGATCAAGTAATAATCATTCCTAACTGGGAACTTTTCCAACTACGCTTTCGTTGAAATAACACAAAGCGGCTGTGCGCTTGAGCGCAGACTGCCAAGTACTGAAATAGGAGATGTTGATGTTACAACGTATTTTTGCATTCATGGTGCTGACATCCTTGGTGATGGCAGTGGGCTGCGGCGGGGGCGAGGCATCATCCACCACGAAACCGGCTAATTCGCAAAGCGTGCTGAATTTCTCGTTGAAGAATCCGGACGGTCAGACGGTCAATTTGAATCAATATACCGGCAAAGTCGTGATTTTGGACGTGTGGGACACGTGGTGCCCGCCGTGCCGCAAGGGCATTCCGGAATTGGTCGAGTTGTATGACCAATACAAGGACCAGGGGGTTGAGGTGGTGGGCATCGCGCTGGCGAGGAATGGGGTACCTGCGGTCAAGCAGTTCATCGCGGACAACAAAGTCACGTACCCAAATGTGATCGGCGACAAGGTCATATACGATATCTTCGGAGAAATTCGAGGAATACCGACCACATTCGTGATCGACAAAACCGGAAAAATCCATAATCGATACGTGGGCTACCAAGCCAAGTCCGTGTTCGAAAACGAGATCAAGCAGCTCCTGGCATCATGACGGAAAACGGCGTGGAGAGTTTGTAATTTTTGAGAGACCAATAAGTTAGGGAAATATCATGGCGAGTTTTGAAGATAGCCCGGATCATCCGATTACGTTGACGCAATCGAATTTCCATGAGGCGGTTGGTCATTATCCGTTGATCGTCGTGGATTGTTGGGCGGAATGGTGCGGTCCGTGCCGGATGATTTCACCGATTCTCGACGAGATGGCGAAAGACTATCAGGGGAAAATGGTCGTTGGGAAAGTCAATGCGGACACCGATCCGCAAGTTTTGGGGGAATTCGGAATTATGTCGATTCCGACCTTGCTGGTATTCAAGAACGGTCAGAAGGTGGATCAGATTGTTGGCGCCATGCCGCGCCAGGTGTTGGAAGCCCGTTTGGAACGGTATTTAGATAATTCCTCCTCCTGACTCACATCGGTTGATATCACCCGTGGGGAAACGGTTCGCGAATATTTCCCCGCCATACATGATTGAACGAAACAGCACGCCCCGTGGATCGATTCCACGGGGCGTTATATATTGTCGGCTGTCACGTGCGGACACACGACAGCATATCCAACTTCCCCCCTTCTATTGAAGGGGGGAACAAAAGGGGGGTTGTTCTCTAAAGCCCCAATGGGGCGCCTTCGGAGTGCCACCAGGTGTCCCCGCCTGACGGAAATTGTCAGCTGTCACGTGAGGACGCATGGCAGCACGCAACGTTCACACCTTCACACGTTCACACGTTCTCACTGATTGTCGGGTTTTTCATTCGCCAGCCGGCGAATTCAGAACCCGACCTACATCTACGCTTCCGGGTCGCCGGAGAAGGGCGGATACTTATCGGTCAAGAAGAACCAATAAGCGTTGACCCGCCATTGCCAGCGGTACAGCCCTTCAACGAATTTGAAGACGCTATCCGGGTATTTGCCGGTGAAGAGCACGACGAACCAGGCGTAGATGGCGGCGAAGAACACTGCGATGCCGTAGAAGAACAGGCAGACTCCGTGCGGGATGCCGATGTACGCCCATCCGAAGAACAGGCGCAGAATCAGGATTCCGCGTCCGAGTTTTTCCGGACGGTCGATGGATAATTTTGCGGGGTGAGACATGACGAATCCTCCTTAGTTAATTGTATAAGAGGTCTGCCCGTCGAATTGAGGCAAAATATTTGACGAACTGGGGCTCAAAGAATATAGGAAGAACTACTCGCATTTTGTCCACTTGGGTGGTTTGACATATTCTTTGCCGTTTAGGGTAAATTCATCTGGCAAGACAAATCGTTCCAGCTCTTTAATAGCAATAATCTCCCAGCGGTTGCAGACTTTTTTGATTTCGTCATGGTATCTTTCGGGTGGAAAAATACCAACAATCGCTTTGTCAATAGATCGATCTCTGATTATTCGTAGAGCTGTCACGAAATCACTGTCTCCAGAGATGATATACGCTATGTCGAATTTATCATCAAAGAAATCAACCAATAAGTGACTGGCGATGTTCACATCAGTGTGTTTTTCCTCATAGTCTTTGTACCATTGTCCACATTTCTTACATCGCCTCGGTCTTTTCTTGAATTCTCCCTGAATAATCTCGAATTTCGGTGATAGGTTCTGGAGTAAATCGATCCATTGTAAATACCTATCTATCTTGTCCTGATCTGATTTCGGCGTAGTGTTGAAATACTTAATGGCAATGAGGTCATCGTCCCTGGAGATTTTCCACCTTATCAATTTGTGCAAATCAATCCACAGGAGGTCCTTTCGATGTACTTCGCATATGCCTCCATACAGATTTAGGCCGTCAACATAGACAATGGCGCGATTTTCTGGCACTTAAACCTCCCCAAAAAAATGCCGGTCAGAGACCGGCATCAAAGTGGGTTTCAAGCAAAATGCTTGCCCACGCGGTGACGAGTTTACGCTATAATATACGGCAGAAATCATGAAAAGTCAAGCCAAATTTTTAATTTTATAAACAAGAACGGTAGAAGGTTAGGTACGGACATACAATGTCAAAGGAGGATCACCCTATTGCTGAGTCCATAAATCAAATAATATTATCTCAATCAGGATTCCGCGTCCCAGTTTTTCCGGGCGTTCGATGGATAATTTTGCGGGGTGGGACATGGAATATCCTCCTTGGACAGTTAATTATGGAAATGACGGGAATCGCTGTGGGAAATATATAGAGAATATTATATTAAGTCAAGGGGAAAATTGGGGAAGGGAAAAAGGAATACTAAACATTAGTCCTTGATCTTGTCGAAAGATAATTCTTTTGGTATCATTATTTCTTTCATGCATCTGAGTGCATATCCATCCGTCATACCTGAGACATAATCACGGACAACTTCCATGGCACCCGCATTTTCTTGACTATACAGTTCTCTCATGTTTTTCAAATAATTTCCGAATCGAACATCTAATGGAATCTTGCTGTGCTCGTAATTCTCGATGTTAAAATCCCATCTGCCATATAGGTCCTTGAGGTATTCAAATAGTTCCTTAATTATGCGCTTTGTATATTTCTCATAATTCAGAATATCCTCATGACGATAAATTTGTTCTTTACTAAATTTGTAAAGCATTTCTATCACCTCAAATTTATCATCAGATATCGATATGTTACCTGTTTTTTCAGACGAATCAATCACATCCACGACTAATGTGTCGATTATTTCTCCGTTTTTTTTTCCAAGTTCTTTTCCAATTATGGTCGGAACGTCGCTTTCATGAATAAATTTGCCATCTATGGCATCCTCTAAGTCCCGTCCAAGATAAGCGATCTTGTCTGCAATTCGGGCAATACAGCCTTCATAGCTTCTTGGTACAAACTTGCGGTTCTTGATTTTGCTTAGATCGTCGCCAGAATTCCTTGGACTCAGCGACTTATCCGGTGACTCACCGCAATGGCAAATAATGCCGTCGCGAACTCCAAAAGTTAGATTAAGGCCTTTCCCGCGGTTCCCAAGCTTATCCACTACCCGCAAGCCATTAATCTCATGAATGAATCCATCGATCCCATTGCATTCTTCATCCAATGCAATCTCGCCAGAGTGACCAAAAGGTGCGTGGCCAAGATCGTGAGCCAGTCCGATTGCATATGCTAATTGATCATCCAGCCCCAGTCGTTTTGATATGGTTGCCGCAATTGTCGCAACATGAAGCGAATGCTCAATTCGCGTGCAAACATGGTCGTTATTTGGTGAAAAGAACACCTGCGTCTTATGTTTTAGTCTTCTAAAAGGTAGGGAATGAATAATAGCAGTCTGGTCTCTGAAATAAGGTCCTCGAATGTCCTCTAACCTTTTTTTCAGTCTTTGTTCATATAGGCTCGTGCGATGGGGATTTTTGAATCTTGTCTTGCTCATTTCTTATCCTAATCTTCTTAGGGAATACTGTGAGGATCATAGGAATCCTGCCCTACATCCTAGAGACTACAACTTGATTCCATCCTTTCATGACTCGTGAGGGAACAAGAAATATCTGAATGGTATGGGACAGCAGGATGCCAAAAATGATGATGGGGATGCGGTAGCTCCAGGAATCACATTGAAAAGAAAGAACAAATAAGACCAACATGGGCAAAGAAGCTAAGACCGATGCCCACCAGCGGGTCGTTACCGGCTTGCCGCAGGAAAAACATACCGACCATATCCGTGGACCCATTTCCAGTTTTCGCCACACCGTGACGGCTTGGTTGCCACAATGAGGACAGCGTAAGGATTGAAGCATAAGAAGTCTGCAAGTTGTCAAGTTGCAAGTTAGCAAGTACCCCCCTTTGTCTTTCCCCCCGGATACCGGGGGGAAGATTTCAAGACCACCCTTTGGTTCCCCCTACAATAGTGGGGGGGAGAAAGACGCCCACAAGGGGCTATGCTACAACGACCTTCGTAGTTTAGGGCTTTATGCCCGTGGCGGAACGCCCATTAAGGGCTATGCTACGAAAGATCAGGATAACCGAGGACGCCCTGAATGCGAAGACGATACTCAAATGCTTGCCACGCCACAATATAGAAAAACATATACTGCTTGTCAAGGGAAATGTTGGGAATTCTTGGGGAAGCCGTGAGAAAGTGTGAACGTGAGAAGGTGTGAAAGTAGGCATTGTGAAATTGCTGAATTGCCGGACTGCAGTAGCGTTCTATTGCACAATTGATAGCCGTAAGGGAGGGAGTCCAATGAGATTAGTTATCGTTCGCAAAAAGTCAAGATTCTTGTTGACAATGTGATTTATATTTATTATATTTAGTACGCGGAGGAAACAGGTGGTTTATGCGTCGTCACAAATGCAGACGACCACTCTTCGCAGGCGCGCATTGTGGTTGCCTTTCCTGCGTTTTCGCGAGGTATGACGCAACGGGTGAAAACCGTTACGGTTTGGTCAAATCCTGGACGTTTCCGGCTGCTAAGGCTCTGATCGACCATCGGAAAATTGTATCATCTAGAATGTATTACACATAAGGAGGAACAATGAGAACCAGCATCATTCTGATGTCCATCGCGGTCGCGATCGCACTCTTTTTGAGCTGTACCGAGAATGGAAGCGACGTGATGGTCACGAACATGGGCACGAACAGTAGAGCGTCTGCCCCACTGACGATCACAGAACCGTGCGGAGATGTGACTGAAGTGCCTTTGTGCGCTGGGCAGAATATCGTCGTAGGAACCGTGACGGTGGCTAACGACTCGGACGAGATCTGTGTGACTTACACGATCACCGACCTGGATTGGTGGATTACTCAGACCCATTTGGACCTGGAGCACTCGTGGGCGGATTTTCCGATGACACCAAACGGAAATCCCATACCAGGTCATTTTGCGTATGGGGATCCATTTGATCCACCGGTTCAGGAAGCCGAATACTGCTTCAATCTTGCTGCGCTCGGGTACGGGGTGGATGACACAATTTACGTTGCCGCGCATGCTGTGGTTGAGAATGGTCTCGGCGCACAGATGCAGGTCGAATCGGCGTGGGGTGACGGCTGTGAAGGAACTGGATTCCCCGGTCCTAACTGGGCGACCTACTTCTACCATGTCGTGCAGCCATGCGAGCCGACGCCACCACCTCCGCCACCTTGTGACAGTTTGCTGGCTGGATTGTATCGCACGCAGACTCAAGGTGGATGGGGCACGGAATGCAACGGGAACAACCCGGGATGTTACCGTGACGAACATTTTCCGGACTGTTTCACATCAGGGCTTGTTGTTGGTTGCACCTCGGGCTATACTGTGACCTATACGACCTCCTTAGCCATTGAAGGCTCCTTGCCAACGGGCGGAACTCCAGACGCGTTGGAGGAGAGTGCTGTCGATCCAGGCTCTGAATTCACGGGCGGCGGGGTACTGCTTGGGCAGGTGGTCGCTCTGACGCTTAGTGTCGGGTTTGATGTCTGTGATGAGGAATTCAGCCCGAGCGATATTCCCCTTGGCGACTTGATTGTCTGCGACACCACCAGCATTTTCGAAGGATGGACAGTCGGGGAAGTGTTGAACGAGGCGAATCTGGTCCTTGGCGGCTGTTCGCAGAGCTATTCCCCATCCGACATTAACGACGTGGTGAGCAGTATCAATGAGAATTTCGTCGATGGGACGATCGATCGCTGCTTCCTTTGCGAAAGTGGCAAACGAACAAAGTAGGTTGACCGCGTTCATCGCGACGCTATTTCAATAATCAAAGGGCGCTTGTACAAGCGCCCTTTTTTTGTGCGTCCGCGGAGGACTTTTTGGTACTCAACACTCATATTGGGTTACGGGCATAAGCCCTGATCCAACCTACGTGACTACAAAGCACAGATCTCACGCAAAGGAGCAAGAGACGAAGCGGTTAGAAAGTCTGAATCCGCCGATGGCGGACAAGAGTCAGAAAGTGCCCCCCTTTCAATTTCCCCCCGGATACCGGGGGGAAGGTTGTGGATGACCACTCTTGTTCCCCCCTATTGGCGTAAGGGGGAATTCGCCTAAAGGGCGGCGATCAGAGTTAGGGCGTGAGCGAAGTGCTCTTTGGCGGCTTGATGGAAACGATGCCAATCTGATTGTTCGAAATTGGGCGCCATCACCACTTGACCGCTCTTCTTGTCCAGTGCCTGCCCGATCCACAAATCCCTGTCATATCGGGCGATATCGACACCGGCTTCACCTTTGGCGAAATCCACCACGGCTCTGATGCGGTCGTCGTATCCCGGGACATTAAGAATTTTCAAGTACTTGAGTCTGACGTCGCCCCACAGAGGACCCTTGCCGGACTGTTTCCGCAGGGCACGGAAGATTTCCCGTACTGCGTCGAAAACCCTGTCCAGATTCACGATTCGCATGCCCAGCCGATAGTCGGTCCAGATTTCCGAGATCACATCCGGCGCATGTCCCACTTCGGCATGACCGATGTTTGGGACATAAGTTTTGTCGAGCCGGTACCAGGGATAGACGGAATTCCAGTCCTCCCACAGCCCGGTGAAGTTCTGATGCGACCAGGTATCTGCGAAGGTATGCAATGTGACGCCGAGTCGATAGGGATTGTTGCTCTTCAGCGCCTCGTGTAACAGCTCCTGGGCATTCCGGGAATTGGGAGTAGTACTCATCGTATTCCGCTCGCCTTTGATTTGCACTGTATTGTCCCCCGGGAGGAAATGGAATGGAACGTACACGTACTTCTGGATGTACAAGTCCAGAGATTTGGGCGATGTGGACTGGGTCATGATGGGATAGTAATATCCTCCGCCCGCCGGGATGCTGCTGGGAAACGGACAATCTTCTCCGTCGATGGAGAATTGCCGCTCGCAGTTGTCATCCACGAACTGTGAGGCGTAGGCGATGACATCGGCACGTTCCTGCTGCGTAATCGCGGCGAGGCAATAGATGAGATAATAGTGGAAGTCTTTTTCCATGGTGGTCTCCTTCGTGGTAGATTCCGCGTCAATGTCCAAGAGCTCACGCAAAGGCGCACAGAAAGAAAAGATGATGTCTGGATCACAGGCATCCTCACCTATTGCGACCCCCCCTTTTTTTTTCCTGCAATAGCAGGGGGGAATTCTCCTGGATCCCGCATTCCGCCTTGGGCGGACAAGCAAGTGCGGGATGACGACGTTGGCAACGGGGGCAAAAGACGCCGGAACGTTGATGCAAGACGTATCGTTCCAGTAGTGCGCCACAGTTGGGACAGGGCTGTCCTTGCCTTCCGTATATCTTGATGTGTTCCTCAAAGCCGCCCGGTTCGCCGTCCAAAGTCAGGAAATCCGAAATGGTGGTGCCGCCATAACGAATGGCGCGTTCCAGGCAAGAACGGATGCATTTGACCAGGAGTCGGCACTCCTTCAAAGTCAGGCTGTTCGCTGGTCTAAGAGGATGTATCCTTGCCTCGAACAAGATTTCCGTCGCGTAGATGTTGCCGATGCCCGACACGATTTCCTGGTTCAACAGCAAGTCCTTAACGGCCGCGGTTCGACGCTGGAAATGATCTCTCAAATACTTCGGGCTGACTTCGTCATGGATAGGATCGACGCCCAGAGTCACTCCGGGAGGCTCCAGCGCATCGGACGGACCGAGCGCCAGTCTTCCAAACGTGCGGATGTCGCTGAAGACCAGAGTAGCTTGACCATCGAGTTGGAAAATTACTCTGGCGTGGGAATCGGGCTCATTCCACCGGAAACGACCGGTCATACCCAGATGCGCCCACAAGTAGCCATCATCGCTCAGACGGAAACAGATCCATTTCCCATTGCGGGACACGGTCAGGATCACCTTGCCAGAGATCGGCCGGGCGAAGGCTGTGGGCTTTTGCGGTCGCACGGCACGAGGATTCTTTACGATCACCTTGAGAATTCGACGTCCAATCACTCGTTTTCGCAATCCTCGTACGATAGTTTCGACTTCGGGAAGTTCGGGCATAGGCATATCTCGCGCAAAGCTCGCAAAGAGGGAAATATGACGACCCCTTGTTTTTCTCCCCTACAATAGAAGGGGGGAAAAGAAGGATCGCCTCACTGCGCTCGCAATGACAGCAGGAGGTTGCGACAGGCGCCAACCAACGGGAATGATCCGGCAACCAGGATCAGATCCCGATCTTCCGTTTCAATGAGACGCTTCAATACCTCCACCCCGTCGTCCGCTGTGGAAGCTTTGACCCCAAGTTCGCGAGCTATTTCCAACAGTTTCGCCGGATCCTGAGAGCGGGGCGTGCCATTAGGAACAAGAGTAAGATCATCGACGAACGGAGCCAGGATCCTCAGACATTTCCGGGAATCCTTGCCTTTGGCGAATCCGATCACGGCGTGGATTTTTCGTGCGCCTTTCCACTGCGCCAATACAGAAGTCAGAGCCTTGAATGACGCCGGATTATGAGCCACATCCAACAGCACATCCGGATCGCGATACCCCCATTCCAGTCTGCCTGGAATCGTGACATCTGCCAATGCCCGACGCAGAAGCTCAGGATCCAAGGCGCGACCCATCGACTGAAGAAAGCCGTGACTTGCGGCGACCGCTACCGCTGCATTGTGGCGTTGATGAGCGCCGATCAAAGGCAGCCGCAGGCTCGGAAATACAGCATTCTTGACCGTGACGCCAAACGGAACTCCCGGCTCATGCCCCGGATCGGACTCGATCAATCCGTAGTCTTTCCCGAACCACAGCGCGGTAATCCCGTGCTTGATTATGCATTCGAGAATCTCCGCTCTTGCCCAACGATTCTGTTTTGAGACGACCGCCTGGACGCCAGCTTTCAAGATGTGGCTCTTGTCCCAGGCGATTTGGGCGATCCGTTTGCCTAAGATTCTGGTGTGGTCATGGCTGATGGGGGTCAGAACCGCCACTCGAGGTTGGATGAGGTTCGTGCAATCGAGCCTCCCCCCCATTCCGACTTCGATCGTCATAGCGTCGCACTGATGATGACGGAACCTCTCAAGGGAGAGTATCCAGGTAACTTCGAAATAGGTCAGCCGTCTGCCGCGATTTGTCATCTCGTCCAGGATCGGGGCGATTCGATTGAAGGCGTCGATCCATTCGGACTCTGTAATGGGTTTTCCGTCGATCTGTATTCGCTCACGCACCGTGCTGACATGAGGCGACAGAAACGCGCCGGTATGGAAGCCGTGGGCTCGAAGAATGGCATCGATCATCATGACGGTCGAACCTTTGCCTTTGGTACCGCCCACGTGGATGGCGTCGAGCTCAGCCGAGATCAAACCAAGTAGATCCATCGCTTCCCGGACTCGGTCCAGTTTGAATGCGCGCTCGGGTTGCTGACCGGGGAGCACCCACTCGTAATTGACGATGGACGCCAGGTAATCTTCGGTGGCTCGAAAATCGGCGAACGACAAAGCCATAGGTTCGATTCGAAACGATTTGATCGGGAACTGATATTAATGGGACACTGTGAAGGGAAATATAGGACAAAAAGCGGAGAAAAACAAACAAAAAGGCTGGAAATTGCCGAATGGGAGGCAATCAGGTATCGGAAAGCACTATCTCGACCACATGGTGATCATGGGAGGCCAATCGTAGCTGCTACGATGAGTACCGGGAATGGTTCCTCAGAAACTGCCAGAAACCCCGCATCCAGAGCGAGACCCTGCCGGTGATTGGTGCAACGTCGTGCATAGCGTCAGAATCCTTGTCCGACAAGGGCGGATGCAGGGTCAGCATGTTGTTGGAGTCGGTCATTTCCCATGATTCGGGATGGGAGCGCTTCTTGGGAGCATGTTTTTTCAGTCTCAGCATGATTTTGCTTGAAATTACGGAGATTTTTTGGTATATTTAGTATGGTTTTAAGACTTAGCCTGATCAAGAGTGAATTGTGCTGTTTTTCAGATATCAAAGACACGGAGGTCATCACGATGCCAAGCTTTGAAGAAACCATGGAAAATTCGAGGATTTTCCTGACCTATTCGCTGGCGATGACCATGTTGGGCAAATCGGCTCAGATTCTGGCGGAACGGGGAGCCGATCCCAAAGCCATGAGCTTCATCACGACCGGCATCGAGCTGTTGTCCCAACAATTGCGCAGCTACGCTGAGAAGAAGGAACTGGAACAGGAATTCGACAGCGAGCTGGATCGTATCTGCAAGACTTTCGACATCAAAAGAGCTTGAGTGCGCAGCTCATACAGGGGGGCGGGCAACCGCCCCCCGCATGATTCCTCTCCAGGTTATCCCCTTAAACCCGCTGCATTCTACGAAGTTTCCGCTCAAATTGTTTCAGCACTTTTTGTGCCACCTTGTTCGGCTGAGTTCGTCCGTTTTCCCACCGATTGACCGTCGCGAACGTCACTCCGATTTCATGCGCGAAATTTTCTTGCGTCATCTTGAGGTTCTGGCGCAATTCGCGGATACGGTTCTGATCGAACTGGTCCATGAATTCACTCCTGATTTTGGGCTGCCATACACTGCTGAATAATGATTTGTGGACAATTTCGTATGACTCATGCTATAGCTTTAGCAAAGAATGTGCCATTCATATAGCCAGGAAATTCTGGAGGTCAAGTTCGTTGTATGGTGCGATGTTATGGGACATTCCGTATTTGCCAGGTTCGTGTGGAGAGTAAGGATAGTGGGAAGAAATTACCGTGAGGGCGGGATACAAAGTTGCCGATGAAGACAGGGTGGATTAGAATGGAAGAAGCCGACCGCAATGGTCGGCTTTCTTCCTAATGATGGTCCGTCTGCAGTACTCAAGCTGATCCAATTCTGCCGGAGAACAGACTCATGAACCAGAATAGAGGGTCTAAGAGGCTCGATAGGAATCGGAAGAATTGCACCACCGACCCGCCGTTGAATGCGCCCGGGAAATCCGTGGCTTCACAAATGGGGCAATCTTCTTCTCCATCTCCCGAAAGCTCTTGGTGGCTTCTTCAAGACGTTCCTTCTGACCACTACTCACCTTCCGGTTCGCTATTCTCTGTCTTTTCATGGCTTATGCTCCGTTACCTCAGCAGCAAACGAATCGGTGGCACTCTCGATGCACTTTGACGCGATTGTCGACACGAAGTAATTTGACCTCACATATAACTCATAGATTGGTTCCCAGGTTCCCTCTTTCAGTCCAATCGATTCTACCCTCAGCCCACATTTGAGAGCCTCTCCCGCGTAGATTGGTCTTCCGTGTGACATCGTGAATTCAGGTTCGAGAAATACCTTAATATCCCTTCTTATCTTCGTCTTGGAGCTCCCCTTCATCATACCCGAGGCGAGGCTTTTTATGGCAATATCCTCTGACAACTCAATAGCCATTCGAAATTCAGCTATTTCTCTCTCATCGTAATTTGCGAGTTGTTGCAAATATGGTTCCAAATGCCCCGTCTCTTTCACAGCTCTTATGAATAGATTGTCATAGCTTCGAACAATATTATGCAAAGAAAACCACTTAGGTACACCCTTTTCAGAGATTGCAATTTGGGGACCTATTGGACCCAATTCCGAGGTTTCACGCATCATGATTTTGCTAGCGCCAAAACATATCACAGAGGCTGCCGACTTTGCTTTGCTGGGGACTATTGCCCAGTATTCGCCTGTTCCACTATGCTTACGGCAGATATTTATTATGCGTTCCGCAGCGAGGCCAGATCCACCAGGGGAACTCATCAGCAACGCTAGACCTGTTGACAGATCTTTTTTCTGAAGAACAGCTTCCAACATATCCGCGTCGGTGTCCTCAATCATCACTGGGAATGCGAAGCTTGTGAAAAAAGAGACTACAGGTCTTGCAAGCACCTGTTCCAATTTGATGAAAAGCTCCTTGCGCGTCTCGTGACCTTGGTGCTGTTCTGCCATCACTCTCTTGATAACGGCATCCTCGCCACTATTTCCCATTCTGGTGCCCTGCTTGTTCTTGGATGCTATTGTTGCCGAAGGAATTACGTCACAAGAATTCGGTTAATCGACCAATGAATTTCCGCCCACGATCGGCAATCGAAGGCAAATCTCACGGAAGAATCGGTCTATCCTCGCCAATATGATAGCCCTAAAAAGCCAAAAAGTCAAGTAGATTCTTTTATTCATGAAATTGGACAGAAAAGAGGTGACGTCCGCCGACACGTACCTAATACAACTACCCGTTTTTCATGACAGGACTTCTTCGGTGGCGGCGAGGAATTTCTGGTTTTCTTCAGGGAGACCGATGGTGACCCGGACTGCTTTCATCAAGCCGTAGCCGGACAGGGGGCGGACGATCACGCCCCGACGCAACATCCGTTCGAAGAATTCCCTGCCGTCCATGGGCAATGGAACCAGGAAGAAATTGGTCAGAGTCGGTACCGGTGTGATGCCGATTCTTGCCAGACCTTCCACTAAGAATTTCTTGCCCATCTCGTTGTACTCGATGGTTTTGGCGGCGAATTCATGGTCGTCAAGGGCGGCAGTGGCGGCGTGTTGGGCGATGGAGTTGGTATTGAACGCTTCGCGAATCTTGTTCATGGAGGCGATCAACCGCGGCGGGGCGATCCCGTAGCCGATCCGCAAGCCAGCCAGACCGTAGATTTTGGAGAAGGTGCGCAGGACAATTACATTTCGGTCTTCTTTGACGTACCGCAAGGTTTCAGGATTGCGATCCGGCGGCAAGTATTCATGATAGGCTTCATCGATGACCACGACCACACCGGGGGGGATTTTTTCCATGAAGTCATCGAGCTCGGCGCGATCGATCAAGGTGCCGGTGGGATTGTTGGGATTGGCTATGAAGACTACTTTGGTGCGAGAAGTGACTTTTTCCAGCACGTGGTCGAGGTGTAATTTGTAGTCCACCAACGGCACCAGGATGGGCTCGGCGTTCATGAAGCGGATCGCGATGGGATATTTGAAGAACATTTCCTTGCCGGTGATGGCTTCGTCGCCCGGATCAAGGAATGCTTCGCAGATTTGCTCCACAATTTCCGTAGAACCATTGCCCAGCACAATCCATTCTCGGGAAAGTCCAAGTCGATCGGCGAGCTTGCTCTTCAGATAGTATCCATGGGAGTCGGGGTAACGGTTCAGCCCAGTCACGATCTCCAGAATGGCTCGCACAGCTTTGGGCGACGGACCCAGTGGATTTTCATTGGACGCCAGTTTGACGACATCTGTCAAACCATACTCGCGCTGGACTTCCTCGATGGGTTTCCCCGGCTCGTAGGGGCGGATCAGGTCCAGCACGGCACGTGCCGGATTGGGGTATGAGAATTCGTTTACGGACATGGCAATTCCGCGTTGGACAACAAGACGGCAGGTCAGGATCGTGGGTGTGCTGACGTGCTTGGGCTACGACACATCATGTGTCAGGTGAGGACACCTGACACCACTCTGATTGTCAGGAGCGCGGGGATTCCGACCTACGCATCGAAATATAAGAAATCTGGAGGGAAAGTCAAGGGATTTGTGCTTTTTTTCACACAGGACGTGGTAGAAGGCAGCCGTTGAGAGAAGAAGAACGACAAGAAATCCTTGGAGTCAAGGAATAGTCTTTCCATCACAGGCTATTTGAGAACAGCTATGTCCATTCCGCGGTTTTGGCGAGTCTTGTGCCATCCTTGCGAATCAGAGGATCCGGCAGAAGGTGCAAGGACAATCTAATCTCGTTCAAGTACACAACATAATCGCAGATTGATGTAAAAGCAGCATTCTTCCTGTTCGGAGGAAATATTGCCTTGACCTTCTTCTGGGGAAAGTGCTGCTTGACGGCTTTGATTGCGGGAACCAAATCAGCATCTGCCGACAGAACATAAGCTACCTCAAAATTATTCTTGAATGCATCCACTATGAGTTGGACCGCGATGTTCACATCGGTTATTTTCTCGGTTGGTCGTACAAAAAGCCTACGGCACAAAGGACACATGATCTGGGGAAAGCTGAACTTGCCAAAACGGACTTCCACGGACGGGAATTCCGCGATTGCGGCAAGCCATACCTCATGCCGTCTTACCTTATCCGGAGGTCTTGAGGGAAGCGTTGTGAAGTATTCTATACAATGCAGGGTCTCAGTAGATTTCTGGTAGGCTTTGGAAAGACTGTCTAAATTGAGCCAGAGCAAGTCTCTGCGCTTCGAGTCACATATCCCATGATATAGGTTGAAATCGTCAATATAGACGTTTGCGCGAACGAGTTTCATAAGAAGCTCCTGTGAAAAAAAAGCCGGTCTGAGACCGGCGACAAAGCGGGATTCGGCAAAGCCTTACCCGCGGGGGCATATATTCATATTTATTATACGGCAAAAAATGCCAAGAGTCAAGAGAAAAATGCAAGGAAAATCATGGATCTTCATGAAGTCTAAAAGGGCTACTTAATCGATTCAGTCAATTTTCGGAATGCCAGATGAGTGTGCTATGTTCAAATCGCTATTCCGCCACCACAACCAAAGCTTCAGTGGGGCAGACAACGACGCAGGCAGGGATTTCGCGGTCAGGGCACAGATCGCAGCGGACGACCACAGGACGACCATCAACCACCGCCCGGGTCAACGAATCGAACGGGCACGCCATCAGACAGCTCCAGCAGGCGACGCAGTCTTCCAGACAGTGATGGACGATGCCGGATTCGGGATCTTTCTTGATATTGCCCATGATGCAGGCGTCCACACACTTGGGATCGTCGCAGTGCCGGCAGATGAATTGGATTTCGTACCGCTGGAACAGATCGCGCCGGATGGTAATTCCTGACAGGCGGGGATTATTGACGCCAAAGTGGGTAATGGAACAGGCTGCCGTGCACAGTTCGCAGCCGACGCACAAATCGGCTTTGGCGAGGACTTTTCGTTTCAGAGTGGTTGTGCTTTTTTCCATTATCTACTCTTGACGGAATTCAGAGTGCTGATGGCATTTGAGCGACCCCTCTTATGTTCCCCCCTGCAATAGCAGGGGGGAAGAAACCACCCCCCTTTTGATTTCGCCCCGGATACCGGGGGGAAGGAATTGGTGACCCCCCTTATGTTCCCCCCTACTTCGTAGGGGGGAATATCACCGCGCGTAGCAATAAGGGCAAGCCGCCTTGCAGGTGGCGTAAGCGCCGATGTCACGGCTCTCCCAACAGCCACATTCTTTTCGCGTGGGACGATGATGCTGCGGGACGAGACGATCCGGAAAGATTCCGGCAAGATATGGGGCGTCCACGCAACTCCCACGTCGGACATTCCTGATCGCCCAGGCATCCTCACAACACGTTTCCATTCGAAGTCCGTACCTTCCGGCGATCTCCAGCAATCCTTCCACCAGCTCCAGCTTCTCTTTCGGTGATCCGTCACGGAATTCCCAATCGGACAAGCCGGCTCTTGCCATCTGACGCGGCACTTTCTTATAGTAGTCGCAGAAGCTGAAGATGCAACGATGGACGTGGCTGTGCAGTTCCGTTGCCAATTCGGCAAACATGTCCAGCCAATATCCGACGGGCGTTCGATTGGAAAAAATCACGGGATCGAAGCGCCAGGCGACCTGCTTCGGGGAATAGCGTCTCGACAGTTCCATGAGAGTCCCGGTCGCTATTTTCGGATCGGGAACGCCGGGTTCAAGCGGTTTGGTGCCGCCCTGAGCCAGACCCGTTATGGTACACAGGAAATAGAGAGCGTCGCCGCGTTTGTCCAGCACATCCAGTACCGGAAAGAATGGCTGGAAGTTCTTCGACCAGAATACGAAGCACGATACTGCGTCAGGTCGAAGATTCACCGCATAGGTTTTCCCGCCGAACGGACTGCGAACTGTGGCGTGACCGGACTTCAACATTTCAACGAATTCGTTTCCAAAGAACGCCGGGATGTCGGTCCGGCGGCTGGCAGACACGATGTGACGAGATCTCAGCGACTCCATCCGTTACACCGCCAGGTCCTGATGAGGAATGGGAAGGCTGGCGCTCAGCGTCTTCAACGACTGCTGCAATTCCGTCCGCATTTCTGCGGGCGGATTTCCGTCGTCGTCCCATCCTCGATAGCGATAATATCTGGTCAGCATCTGGTCGAATTGACCGCGGTCGATATGATGCCCTTTGGCGAGTTTCAGCGGCATGGGGTCGTCGAAATAGCGTCCGGGCAAAGTGTCGTCTTTGCGGGATAATCCTTCGCGAAGGTTTAGAAGCCGCTCGAGATTGACAATCCGGCGACCGACGGCTTTCAATTCGTCTTCGCTCATTTCCCACCCCACCACAAGCCTGACCAGGTCTCTGAATTGCTCGTAGCCAAGCAGCTTGGGGCTGTTGAAGCCGTGGCACACGAATTTGCAGATTCCCAGGCTGTCCACTACGGCATATATGGTCTCGTGCACTGCCACCGGCACTTCTTTGGTCTCATAGGCAGTGGGATTGGGGCTGGTCAACGTGCCGTATATTTTTTCTCTCAGTCCGTCCGGAAGCTGGAAGATCTCCAGAGTCGGTCGGCTTCTCAGGTGATCGGCGCCTCGGGAAGCAGTGGCGATTCCCAGCGCAAAGGCTTTCAGGTATCGGACGTCGTGGGGATCGGATTGAGGCAGCCCTTTCACGGCGATCAAGAAATGGGAGGCCTCTGGTGGGAACTGCTTGGCGGCTTGCGTGGAATCCGCCAACAGGTTGCCCAATCCTTCCCGTTTGGAGATTTTGACCATCAAGTCTTCCACCAGGTCGGGATCGCCGAATTTCAATTCGATGCCGTCGGTGTCCTGTTTGGTCAGATAGCCCTTTTCGTACAATTCGATTGCCCACGCGATGATGGTTCCGGTGGAGGAGACATCCAAGCCGAGGTCATTACAGAGATTATTGATCCGGATGACTCGCTGAGTGTCACCGATTCCGAGGTTTGCGCCCAGGAGTCCGATGGTGGTATATTCGGGTCCTTCGCCTCCTTCCGTGTTGCGATGGCGGCAATGCACTACGCAATATTGGCAAGATACCATCTTGCTGACGTACCGATGGATCATCTCGGCATCCAAACTGTCTTCGAAGGCGTTCAACTGCGAATTCTTGGTACGGATGGCGCCCAAGAGATTGGATACTTCGTAGAGTAATGGCGTGCCCACTCTCCCCAGGACTTTCACGATTTTTGACGCCTGGAGGTATTGGCGGATGGCTTGCACGGTTTCCGGGAATTCCTCTGGATGAGCGATGGGGACGCCATAGCCCGGGTGAGCTACGATGGCTTTGATATTTTTCGAGCCCATCATGCAGCCCATTCCACCCCGGGATGCAGTATTCTTGATGCCGTTGACGACTGCCGCCAGACGCACCAGGTTCTCGCCGGCTTCTCCGATGCACGCCACCTGGATGCCATGTCCCAGATCTTGCTCCAGAGCCAGTTGGACGTCGATGGTGTTCAATCCTCGATATTGTGCTGCATCGCGCAGTTCGACCTTGCCGTCCTCGATGTATAGGTAGGACAAGCTTGGGGCACGACCGGTCAGTATCAGCCGGTCGAAACCGGCAGACCGCATGGCAGCGCCGAAGAACCCGCCACAGCAGGCGTCTCCCAAGGCGGCGGATTCCGGAGACTTGGCGGAGACGTTCCAACGGCTGGAATTGGGGACGCCGGTGCCGGTCAACAACCCTGTACCGAAGATCAGCGGATTTCGCGAGTCCAGAGGGTCCAGGTCCGGACTCCTCAGAAGGTACAGAAACGCCATATTCAAGCCGCGTCCACCCAGGAACGCTCGCGCAATCTCGGGCGGCGTGTCGCTGACATGGTGGTCGCCGGTGGTCAAATCCAGGAAGTGGACGTTGGAACGAAGGGCTTCAGACAATAGCTTCCTCAGAGCTTATGGTAGGGGCTTAACATGTTAAGCCCCTACGGAAATCGGCTAATCCCCTACGGGGTCGTGCGGCGTTTCCATTTTTGAGTGCTCATCTTCTTCTTATACGGCGTCTCCTCCCAAACGTGCTGACGCCAATCGTAGCTGCCTTCCATCTCCTGCCTGCGGAGATCGGAGAGCCGCTGGACGAAGCGTTTTCCCCCGGTCAGCATTTCCACGCCCAGGTCACCGATGTCGATGCCGTCGCGGATGAGTTTGTGATAGGTTCCGGAAAACGCAATGTCTCCCACCAATATTGCGCCCACGACTTTGTTGTCACGAATCGTTAGCTTTCGATATACGCCGGGCTGCTTGGTGGTGTCGATGATTTCCGTGTATCGCAGAGGAGTACCTGAGCCATTTCCAGATGGCATCTGGCTCTCGGGAACAACGGAAATGCCAAGTGTGATTACGGGACAACCCATGAGATTCAGCGAATTCAACATGACCGAACCGAGGTATCGGTCGCCGGAATTCGCCATGGCTCGACCTGCCACTCGACCCTGTTCTCGGGCGGACATCCAGTTCAAATTGAGAGATAGTCCGCCACGCAAGGGATCGGGACCTTCGGCGACATCGCCGGCTGCAAAGATGCCATCAATATTGGTTCTGCCATCCACATCCACCACGATTCCCTTGTCGATCCGCAACCCAGGGAAGCCCTTGACAAAGGCGCGAGGTTCCACGCCGGCAGCTAATACCGCCAATGCGAACGGGATTTTCGATCCATCGGAAAGGGTCGCTGCTCCTCCGCCGTCGCCACTACTGCTGATTTGGTCCACCATGGTTGCGGTTCGGATATCGACGCCATGAGAATCAAAGTTCGAGGCGACTATGATCCCGGCATTCCGATCAAGCACGGTTGGCATGAGCCAGGGCATGATCTCCACCACAGTCACTGACATGCCGCGCTGACTCAAGGCTTCAGTCGCTTCCAAGCCGATCAGGCCCCCGCCGATCACCAGTGCACGCTTTCCAGGCTGTATCTTGCGACTCAGGATGCCGGCATCATTCAAAGTCAGGAACGGTTGGATCTTTGCAGGATCCAGTCCTGGGATTGGCGGAACTCTCTGTTGCGCGCCAGTGGCAATTAGCAGGCGATCGTACGGAATATCATCGCCCGATCCCATTTCCAAGAGGTGGTTCGACGGATCGGCGGTCAGCACCGTTCGATTCAGAAGATATTCCAGGTGGTCGCCAGCCGGCGCCAGTCGCTCGCCGGTTTCCAACAACTGTTTCCAGGTGATCTTCCCAGATAAGTAATGGCTAATCACCGGCTTGGAATAGGCGCGATACGGCTCTTCGGAAATCACCGTGATGTGGCTGTCCGGGTCCAATCTCTGGATTTCAGTGGCGGCTGTCAGTCCGGCAGGACCGGTCCCTATGATAACGTAGCGCGTGATTAGCCTCCGGTCAGCAATAGGTGGAATTCTACCCGGTCATCGGGCTGCAACCGAGTCGCCAAGCCGGACATGCTCGACGCCAACTCGCCATTGACGGCGATCAACAGGTTGTAATCCGGCGTGTGCCCGTCCTGAGTAACCTCATCACGCCATTCCGGGAAGCGCTCAATCAACAATTCGAATAGGTCGCCCAATGTCCCGACGTCAACGTTGACGGCAAGATCCCGCTCTCCAACATAAGGAACGAAAAGGGATGAGAAGTGCACCTGGATCATATCAAGAGTTGCAAGTTACAAGTTGGCAAGTTGCAAGTCAATCAAGATTTTGCGCAGCACGGCATTGGACTCGGAACCGCAGGTATAGCGGTTACATCCATCGAGCGAAGAGGCGTCCGTACAGCCGCTGGGCTTCGTCAATTGATTGCACTCCGCGGATCAATACCCTGCCGTCGTCGAATATCAAGACTTGATGGGTATCGTCTCTCCAACGCACGAAATAAGGAGTGGTTTCCAACTTTCCGGGACCGTCCCATTGATTCTTAATCTGCTGGATATCCAATCGCCGATCCGAGGCTGGCACGATAGTTACTTCGCCCCTGCCGCACAATTGGTACGCCTTGGGGTACTTGTCGCCTTTTAGAAACGCTCGGTTTCCGTCCGCGCAGGCTGGACAGGTCGGATCGCGATTGACGGTGACCGTCCCAATCTCATCGGGGAACCGATCCATGGTTGTCAATTTGCCCCACCCATCCCATTTTTCCCGCAAGCTTTGGGTAGCTATCCATACTGCGTACCCCGCCGCCCAATGAGCTGCTGGAGTCCAGATCCCCACGGTGTCACAGCCTGGAGTCGAGCCCGAAGCAGGATAGTCAGGCACCAGGCAGCGAAAGCATGGTTTTCCTCCAGCCGGAATCCCCATCACCATTGCCGACATACCAGCGGCGCTGCAGTACACCCAGGGCAACTTCGATTCCAAACCGGCATCATTTAGCAGGAAACGGGTTGCAAGATTGTCCAAGCCTTCCAGGATAACATCAACACTCTGCAGGTATTCCAGGATCGTCTTGGGATTGATATCCCCGAAGATGGCTTCTACTTTTGTCGAAGGATTGACCGCTGCGAGCCGTTTGGCTGCCGCGTCAACTTTGGGAAGTTCCTGAGCGACATCATCCTGATTGTATAGGATTTGATGCCCGAGGTCGCTGGGCTGCAACACATCGCGATCGACGATCCGGAGCTTTCCGACGCCCAATCGAACGAGCAGGTCAGCTATATAGCAGCCTATGACGCCCATCCCCAAGATGGCAACACGGGCACCAGCCAATCGTTTCAGACCCCGGGCACCCAGGTCGTTCAACCGACGGAAGCGGTCATAGCGGTCGAGAGGCATGCGATCCTACCTCCTGCCTGTGGTCTCGACCAACGAATTTTCGATCAGTCGCTTCCATGCCCGATCCACTTCGTGCTGGGTATGGCGGAGGTCCTGTTCCGTGAAGTGGCGGAATCTGGCCTGCAGTGACAGATATTCTTTGACGGGCACTTTGCGGGGATTTTCGGTGATGACGACGGCACCGCCGTAACGACGCTCGTACAATGGAAACATCCTCGACTGAGTGGCGAGCCGCGAGATCTTGATCGAATTGCTGTCGATCGATTTGTGCCCGGAAGGACAGGCGGCGAACAAGTGCAGAAAGCGGAATCCCTTGGTTCGCTTCGCGGTCCGGAATTTTCTCAGGAAGTCGTCGGGATAGGCGACATTGGCGGTTGCTTGATACGGAATCTTATGGGCTGCAAGGATCGCCATGATGTCCTTCTTGGGTCCGACTTTGGGGCGATTGGCTGGAGTAGTGGTCGTCCAGGCTCCAGGTGGCGTGGCGGTGGATTGCTGGATGCCGGTGTTCATGTAGGCTTCGTTGTCGTAGCAGACGTACAGATAGTCATCATTGCGAGCCGCTGAAGCCGACAGAGCACCCAGACCGATGTCGAAAGTGCCGCCGTCACCCGCCCAGGCGACAACAGTAGTGTGGTCGTTTCCCTGCTGATGGAATCCGGCTCGGACGCCGGAAGCAGTCGAAGCAGCAGTCTCGAACGCCACATGATACAACGGAACGCCGAGGGATGAGAACGGAAACGGACCGTCGATGACCGCCATGCAACATGCCGGAATCACAAACGCACAATCTTTTCCCAGCGCTTTCAACGCCAATCGCAAGGACAAAGCGCCACCGCACCCAGGACAAGCCAGGTGTCCGGGCGACGTGATGTCTTTTTTCTCCCCCAGGATTCTTCGAGTGGTGTCTTCCATGCTCCTTTTTGACGCGTAGGCGCCGATTTATCGTGCTCTTTCCAGGGACTTTCGCATGTCGCCCAGACTGACTTACAATGACTCTTTGGTGTGCACGTCCACCCACAGTGGATCGAATTTGGGCTCCGGACGATTCAGCGCGTATCGGAAGATCTTGGTCAGGGTCTCAGGCAGGACTTCCCGACCGCCCAGACCAGTAATGAAGCTGTATATGCTTTTTGCAGACTGTCTATCTGGACTCCCGCTTTCCGCTTGGGCGGACAAGTCGCGGGAACGACACATGGAGTTATTCGGGTAGAAGGCTGAACGGATTTCCTGAGCCCAGATGCCGCCGTGACCATAGGAGCAAGAGCGATCCAACACTGCGATGAGAGGAATATCGGCGATGGCTTCACGGATCATCTTCGCAGGAAATGGGCGGAACAGACGTATTTTCAGCGATCCAACCGGCAGACCTTGATCGCGCAATTCGTCCACTACGATCCGAGCAGTGGAACTGGCGGTTCCCGATACGATCAGGGCTACTTCCGCCCCCTCCAGACGATAGGGTTCCACCAGAGGATGTTTTCGGGCAAAGACGTATTGGAATGCCTCGGTCTCGCGCACTGCAACTTCCAGTGCATCGTCCATGGCTTGATGGATTTTGTACCTGGATTCCATGAAACAATCGGCTGCCATCATGCCGCCAAAGGCATGCGGTTCTTCCGGATCCAGACGGAACGCAGCTTCCCGGGGAGGCAAGTAGCCATCCACCTTCTGCTGATCCGGGATGTCCAGAATTTCCGCAGTGTGGGACAGGACGAACGCATCCAGAACCAGCATGGCTGGCAACAACACCTGTTCGGCAATTTTGAACGCGATGGGGATCGTGTCTATGACTTCCTGGTTATCTTCGCAGTAGAATTGCATCCAGCCTGTGTCGCGCTGCGCCAGGGAATCAGACTGGTCGGTGTAGATCGTCCAGGGTGGCGCCAGCGACCGGTTGACATTCGCCATGACAATGGGCAGCCGTCCACCCGCTGCCCAATGCAGCATTTCGTGCATCAACGCCAGACCCTGACTGGAGGTAGCCGTGAAGGCGCGAGCGCCGGTCATAGCGGCTCCAATGCAAGCCGCCATCGCAGAATGCTCCGACTCATTATGGATGAAGTCGGCAGCGAGTTCCCCCGAGGCGCACATTTCCGAGAGCTCCTCGACGATGGTGGTCTGGGGAGTAATGGGGTAAGCGGCAATCACCTGGGCGCGGGATAGCTTGACACCGTAGGATACCGCCTGATTTGCTGTGAGGACTTTTCTCATGGTACAATGTCAGGATCGCAGGGATCCTGACCTACTCGCTGGATTCCTGCCTTCGCAGGAATGACAGGATTGGGGATAGAGCGGAAATGGGCAGGAGCCGGAAACCGGCTCCGCCCCTACGCGCTATCAAAGATCTCTACCTAATTGGGTCTAAGGCGATGGCACTGCGGGGGCATTCCTCAACGCACACGCCGCAGCCTTTGCAATGGTCGTAATCGTACACCAGTTTTCGATAGCCATGCGGGGTTATCGCGCCATCGGGACAAAAGACGAAACAATTGCCACAATGGTTGCAATGCCCGCAGTGGAAGCAGCGTTCCGCTTCCCTAACCGCATTAGTGGGACCAATACCTTTGCGGGCTTCGTCGAAATCATAAGGCTTTCGGGAAATGCTCATCCGTTCACGGCGCCGCGCCACTGGATTGAAATAGGCGATGTTCAATTCCGAGAATTTAACCGAGGACTGATTAACTGATAATTGATCACCCTGATTCACATTGGAAGTTGACCAGCCGCCCTTCTCCCCTACCCGCCATTTTTCGGGTAAGCTGGGAGGATTTTCGCCGTGCAAGAATCTATCGATCAGCAAGGCGGCTCGTTTCCCTGAACCAAGTGCATAAGCCACAGTTCGGACGTCTGCGCCAAAATCCCTACCCACAAACAGATTAGGGATTTCAGTGCGACCTAAGCTGTCACCTTTCAGCGCTGAAGATAGGTCATCTGCAACCAGTTCAGGGGCAGTAGCCTCACCAATGGTATTCAAGATAGCGGTGGCGGGAAAGCCCTGCTCCAAACCCTCGATGGGAATCGGTTTTCGTCGTCCGCTGGAATCGGGTTCACCCAGCCTCATTTTCACACAAGTCAATTTGTTCACTCTACCGTTGGCAACCTCTATTCGTATGGGCGCCCATAGAATTTCGAGATTCACACCTTCCCGCAAGGCTTCCTCAATTTCCTCAGTATCGGCGGGCATCTCGTCCCGACTGCTGCGGTAAAAAATGGTCACATTAGCGCCCATACGCCTGGCAGCACGGGCAGAATCGATGGAGGTATTTCCGCCACCTATGACCAGCACTTCATTGCCCAAATCGGGTTTGTCTCCATTATTGATAGCGTTCAGGAACGCCGATCCCTCCCATACTCCTTTGGCATCCTTATTTGCCAATTCTAATGGATGACTAACCGCGGCACCCGGAGCAAGAAACACAGCATCCATCGAAGACAATAGGTCTTTCAGTAGTGAACTGGAATCGAGGGATATCCCAGTGTGCACTTCAACCCCGAGATTGATAATACGGTCAATTTCCATATTCAAAACGCTCTTGGGAAGACGGAACTCGGGAATACCCCAGCGCAGCAGACCACCCAACTCAGATTGGGATTCAAACAACACCACCTGATGACCGAACAGGGTCAAATGATAAGCAGCTGCAAGTCCAGCGGGTCCGGAACCTACCACAGCCACACGGAAAATGGAGCGCTGATGCTTCGATTCCTTGAAGCGAAGATGCTTCTTGATTCCGAAGTCGCCAACTTCCCGTTCTATATGATTAATTCCGACCGCTTGGTCGAATTGACCGCGGTTGCAGGCAGCTTCACAGGGATGGATACACAATCGTCCGCACACGGCTGGCATAGGATTTTCACGAATAATAGTCCGCCAGGCAGCTTCCCAGTCCTCTTCATGAACACGCTGCAAGACTTCCTCGATATCTTCGCTAACGGGACATCTTTCACGGCAGGGCGCTAATCGATGCTGAAAATGTGGTCGGACCTGGCTCCAGCTTCCAGTGTGAAAGACCCGAGTCGATGACCAGGAAATGGCTACCGGTGGGATTTGAGTAACCGTCAGTTGACCTGCTTTGAGGGTCGTGCCTTTTTTGACGAAGGTCCGGGCTTCGGCAGAATATATTTTGTCGGATATGGGCATTGGCTTCTCTTATGCATTGATCGGCTGTCGGGTGGGGACACCCGACAGCACATCAGGATGAGATTGTTTAGCAACGCTCGCGATGACAGTAACAGTGTCAGGATTAATGTTGGGTTACGGGCATAGCCCTAACCCAACCTACAATCTGTCCGGTGAGGACACCTGACAGCACGTGCATGACACCTCTTACACAACCCCTCTTCATTTCCCCCCTTGTATCTTGAATTTGTGTTAGATTATGATTATCTTCCAGGGTACGGATTTTGAGAGTGCGTTTTGGTGGTGGAAGCAGAGTCGAGTGGAGATGGCAGATCGTTCCCCCCTGGG
>Ga0214473_10000071_pt1 | contig 145401 bp, 142 predicted proteins | sample RVTome_7_FD_203509 | JGI IMG/M metagenome (GOLD analysis project Ga0214473, IMG submission 203509) | Soil microbial communities from uranium-contaminated site in the Upper Colorado River Basin, Wyoming, United States - RVT98D197 | ecosystem: Environmental > Terrestrial > Soil > Contaminated >...
GGCACTATGGTGAGGTGCCCTATCGTTACCTTCTCCGCGCTCAATGCCAGCCCTGCTGCCATTACCAGGAAAACCATGAGTAAAACCGATACGGATCTCTTCATGTAACCCTCCTTAATTTTTTTTTCACACGTTTTAGTCTTCATAGTACAACTTCGTGGTATCAAGCCACTCCTTGTAAGCCCCTTCTTTATACAGGAGATCAAAGTATTTCTGTGTCGACTGCTTGTTGAGCTTCTCGATCTTGATCCAGTATTGGATAGGCACCTTCATTGCGACCGGCTCGGTTATCCCTATGTATTTTACCAGCAGGGGCCGTAAGGCATCTTTGTCCTTATTGATAAGGTCCGCGGCCTTGTAGTAAGCGGCTTTAAGCTTCTTGGCACGCTCAGGGTTCTCTTTTAAAAATTGGGCTGAAAAACCATAGGCCGCCCCGGCGAATCCTTCTTTAATGCCAAGGAGACCTAACGGCTCCTTTACCAGATCCCTCCCCACCCCCTGAGATCTGGCCATCATCCCCATAGGCTCGGGTGCAAAGAAGGCGTCGATCTGGCCGGCAGCCAGGGCGGAGATGAGGTTGGGCGGGGGGAGTTCCGTGTAGGTGGCGCCCTCCGGGTCCATCTGCGTGCGGATGATGGTTTTGGCCAAGGCGATGGAGGTGGCACCGGGATAGGTACCGACCTTCTTCCCCTTGAGGTCCTTTAAGCCCTTCAGGGGGGAATCCTTTTTCACTATCGCCACAAAGGTCGGGTTCGCCAGAGAAGGGGTCCCATACGTTAGAAAGATCTTGAAACGATCCGGCGCCGCCTGCGCGGCAAACCAGAACCCAGTAATGGAATTGCTGCCGATGACATCAATCCTCCCCGCTATCAGGGCGTCCGTGATGGCCGTACCTGAATCAAAGGGGATCAGCTCCACCTGCAGCCCCTCCTGGGCGAAGAGGCCCTTGTCCTGCGCCACAAAGGTCGCCAGGCTCGTCGTGATGCGCAGATAGCCGATCTTCACCGGCTCTGCGGCACCAACAGGCAGCGATACGCCCAAGACCAACATGAGCATCACCATCAACACAGCCAATCTCTTCATATTCTTCATACTATGTCCCTCCTTTTACTATGATTTTTTCGCTATCCTGGATCTGTTTAGTAATAGAGCTTCGTGGTATCGACCCGCTCTTTATAGGCACCCTCTTTGTACAGGAGGTCAAAGTACTCCTGGCCTGCCCGCTTGTCGAACTCTTCGAGCTTGATAAACTGATCAAAGGGGATGGACATGGCCACGGGTTCGGGAAGCCCGGTGTACTTGACCAGATAAGGCCGAGCCTCCCTTTCATTGGCCCTGATATAATCAACCGCCTTGTCCAAGCAGGTCTTGAGCCTCTTGGCCTTCTCAGGTTTCTCCTGCAGGAACTTGGTCGAGAAGGCGAAGGCCGCCCCCGGGATCCCCCTCCTCAACCTCAAGAGGGTCAGGGGGCTCTTTACGAGATATCTCCCCACCCCCCTAGCGATTGCTATCATCCCTGAGGGCTCGGGTGCAAAAAAGGCGTCTATCTGGCCGGCTGCCAGGACCTGGATCATATTAGGCGGGGGGACTTCCGTGAAGATGACGCTACCCGGGTCTATCTGCGTGCGGATGACTGCCTTGGCCAGGGCCACAGAGGTGGCACCGGGGTAGGTCCCCACCTTCTTCCCTTGCAGACCTTTCAGGTCTTTTATCGGAGAATCCTTCTTGACCACCACCGAAAAGGAGTTGTCATCCTTTAAGGATTTGGTCCCATATAAAAGAAAGATCTTGAACCGATCCGGCGCCGACTGCGCGGCGAACCAGAACCCCGTGGTACCCGTGCTGCCGATGCAATCGATCCTGCCTGCCAGCAGGGCGTCCATGATGGCTGTACCTGAATCGAAGGGGATCAGCTCGGCCTTCAGCCCCTCCTGGGCGAAGAAGCCTTTTTCCTGCGCCACAAAGGTGGGGAGGCTCATCACGATGCGCAGATAGCCGATCTTCACCGGCACTTCTGCGGCAAAGGCCCCAGAGGCTGATCCGAGGAGAAAGATCCCCATCCCTATTATTGCCAATAGCCTCTTCATACCCCTTTCTTCCTTTTTGTCAGGTTACAAGGCCGCATAATCACCTCTCACCACCCCCCATCATAGCGTTTGGCACCTATCTGCCGGCCCAGTGGATCACCTTGTCCTCCAACTTGACAAACCCCTGGTTGATAAAATACCCGATGAGGCCCGCCAAAACAATGTAGGCGTACATGTCGGGTATCTGGTAGGTCATGTGGGAGTTGTAGATCAGATAACCCAACCCCCGGGTGGTCCCGATAAACATCTCCAGGACCACGACGATGATGAGGCTCAGCGAGAGGGCAAGCCGCAGCCCTGCGGCTATCTGGGGCAGGGCCTCAGGCAGGACGACCTTGGCCATAATATAGGTCTCCGATGCCTTCATGGTCTCCGCCACCATCTTGCGGGTGCGGCTGCCTCCATGGACCCCGTAAGTGGTATTGACCAAAATGAGCAGTGCGCAGCCGAAGACCACTAAGGCGATCTTGGACCCATCCCCGAGGCCGAAGGCGAGCATAAAGAGGGGGAACATGGCAGTGGCGGGAAAGGAGCGGAAGAAATCTATGATGAACTCCACCGATTCATAGATCTTCTCCCAATAGCCAAGGACAATGCCCAGCGGCACCCCAATGCCCGCTGCTATGGCATATCCTGCCATCATGCGATAAAAGGTCTTCGCTATGTGTTCGTACGTCACTAGCTGCGAGAGCAGTATCCCAAGCTGTTTCCCTACAATCACCGGCGAGGGAAGGAAGAAGGGATCCACCATCTTGGTAACGGTGACCAGAAACCAGACGGCGACGAGGGCTACGGGTCCGATCCACTTTTTATGTTCTCCCAGAAACTCCCAGTACTTTTTCAACCCCTCCTCGACGACCTTCAATTCCCGCTTGGCCACCTTGCCGGTGCGGGATCGGGGGAGACTGTCGCGAAATTCTATGGTCTTAGGGAGCTTAAAGTTGGCGAGCCGCTCACGGCAGAACCTCATCAGCTCCCGTTTGGAGATCTCCTCCCCTACCTTGGGGACGATTACCGCCTTCAAGGCCTGTCCCCGATCAGAATCCGGTACCCCCACCACCGCTACCTCAGCCACCTTGTCGTGGGCGATGAGGACATTTTCCAGTTCCGAGGGATAGACGTTCATACCTCCGACGATGACCATGTCATCGGCCCGGCCCAGGATATAGATATAGCCGTCTTCGTCGAACCTCCCCAGATCGCCGGTGTAATACCAGTCATCCTTGATCTTTTGCGCGGTGGCCTTGGGGTTCTTGAAGTACCCCTTCATGATCTGCGGGCCGCGGGCAATCACCTCCCCCACCTCCCCGGTGGGGAGCTCCTTGCCGTCTTTATCCAAGATCTTGATCTCGGCCCTGGGGACGCAGCGGCCGGCGCTGGCCATTTTGCGAGGGGCGTCATCATCGTGGGTGAGGGTGAGGAGGGGAGAGGTCTCCGTGGCCCCGTATCCCTGGCGGACCAGGCAGTGGGGATACTCCTTGACCCATTCCTCCATGAGCTCTTCAGCGACCACCGTCCCCATCATGGCGACGGAGCGCAGACTGCTCAGATCATAGCGGTCACGGCTGGGGAGGTTGAGGATCATCTGATAGATGGGGGGTACGGCGTGGAAGTAGTTGATCTTGTTGCGCTGTATCTCTTCCAGGATCTTTTTGGGCCTTATCTCGTCGATGATGACTAAGGTGTGGCCCACGTCCACCATAAGGTTGAGGACGATCGGCCCTGAGACATGGGACATGGGGAGCACGGCTCCCTGTACGTCCTCTTCGCTTAAGGTCTGCATGGCCTTCATAGATTCGGGGAAATAGGTGAGGTGATCGTACGTCAGGATCACCCCCTTTGGCTTGCCGGTCGTGCCCGAGGTATAGAGATAGAGGGCCTCATCTTCCTCGCGCAGGGGTACATTCGGCTCCTGCGTATCCCCCTTCTTCACAATCCGCTCATAGTGGTAGAGGCCATCTTCCTTCTCTTTTGCTCCTCCTTCGTCCCCAAAAAAAACGACGTTTCGGAGGTCCTCCTTTTCTCGCAGCATCCGCAGGGCGAAGGTCTTCTGCTTGGAATGGGTGATGAGGACCTTTGCCTCCGTCTCGTCGAAGATGGGGGCCATCTCCGCTGGGCTGAGGCGAAAGTCGAGGATCACCGCGATGACCCCGATCTTCATGAGGGCGAAGTAGACCACGGCGAACTCGGCGCAGTTGGGGAGCAGCATCACCGCCCGGTCGCCCTTTTTAATCCCCTGGGCAAGAAGCCAATTGGCCATCATGTTGGCCCGAAGGTTGAGTTCGGAGAAGGTCAGTTGCACGTCATTACAAATGACGGCAACCTTATCGGGCCTCTGTTTAGCCTGCCGCTGCAGATATTTACCGACGATCATGGTCTTCTTTCACCCCATTAAAAACATTCGCCTCATCAAATCTCCCTTGGGAGAATGTTTCGATCAAATCCTGAACAAACTCCATTTCGGCCTCCGTAAACCGGATGTTATGGGCCGTGATGATATATTCCCTTCTCATGGCTGCGTCCAGCTTTAACCCCTTCTTCTGGCGATCGAGCAAAAACTTCACCTTGCGCAATTCCCTCAGCCGGCCCTTCAGGGTCTTTACCACATCCTGGGGATGGAGAAAGTTGAGAAAATAGAGGGAGATATCGAGGTTAAAGGAGGGACGATGCAGATACGTGATGTTCTTGAGGAGGAGTTCCTTGATCTCCTCCTGGCCTTTGGCGGTCAGGCTATAGACAAACTTCTTCGGCCTCCTGCCGGAGACCGTGCTCCACTTGGTGACTACCCCCTCCTGCTCCAACTTCTTTAATGTATAGTAGAGGGGGGTAGCGGAGACCTCAAAGAAGGGGCTGAGCTCCCTCTCCAGGGTCTGCTTCAGGTCATATCCATGTGCCGGCCCTTTCATCAAGAGCCCCATTATCACCAAACGCAGGTCCACCCTTTAATCCAATCTTCAATAGTCAAATTTTACTATTTAAGCATAAAACCTAAAAAAGTCAAAGGGAAAATTTGAGGTCCATTGATTAACCCGGCATGCTCATAACCGGCAACTCCAGGGACAGAGAGCCATTAAGCCTGCACTCCGCCGTCAACGACAATAGTGTGCCCGGTGATATAGGAAGAGGCGTCAGAGGCCAAGAAGAGGGCCGCCCCCACAATATCCCCTGGGACGGCAATCCTCCCCAGAGGGATCGCCGATTCGAACCGTTTTAAGGTTTCGGGCTTGCTCCAGACGGATTCTGATCCCTCGGTCCTCACTATGCCCGGCGCAATGGCGTTAACCCTGATATTTTCCTTCGCCAGCTCCAAGGCCAGTACCCGGGTAAGCATCAACTCACCGGCCTTGGCAACACTATAGGCCCCCATGGTGGAGGCTGCCTTCATGCCGAGCCTTGAAGATATATTGATAATAGTGCCGCTTTTTCGCTCCATCATCCTTCGTCCAGCTGCTTGAGAACAAAGGAAATACCCCTTGAGGTCAACGTTCATAATGCTATCCCACTCACCCTCCTCCGTATCCATAAGAGGGGCGCTGCTAGATACCGCTGCATTATTTACCAGGATATCAATGGCGCCAAAGGTATCTATGACCTTCTGTACCATATTGTTCACATCAGCTTTCTTGGAGACGTCAGCCTGTAGCGCCAGGCAACCCTGGCCACGTCTCTGGACTTCATCAGCCACCGCTTGAAGTTGTCCATCGTCGACAACTCGACTGCAAACCGCCACCGTGGCCCCTGCCGCGGCAAAGGCCAAGGAAATAGCCTTACCAATGCCGCGCTTCGCCCCCGTGATAATGGCCACTTTTCCTCTCAGTGCAAAACTCGGTAGACTCATGACTGTCCCCCTCCTTTGACCCTGCCATAGCTAGATTCCAAGGTATCCTGATCACCGGCATCTAAGGCCCTCATAGGGCATGCCTCCACACAAATAGGCTTTTTCCCCTCTGCCCACCTGTCGCAGCACAGATCACATTTTTGCATCCTGGCATTTGGCTCCGCTCCAAATTGAGGTGCATCAGAGGGGCAGGCCACGAGACAGGCGCCGCCACAACTCTCCCTGCCGAGGCATAGCTCGCTGTCCACAACGACGATGCCGTCCTGGGCCCGCTTGCTGATGGCCCCGGCAGGACAGGCCGATATGCACAGCGGCTTATCACAATGATGGCAGGCAGTGGAGACAAAACGGACCGCGACCCGAGGGTAATGACCCTGCTCGGTGACGACAACACGTCTGAAGAACACCGGCCCTGGGGGGATATCATGCCAGTCCTTACAGGCGACCACGCACGCGTAACAGCCCGTGCATCGTGCATCATTAAAATAAAACGCGAGCTTCATGGCTTCCCCTCGTCAACCTTTGCAACCTCAACCAGTCCGGTATTGTGGCACGCGGCGCCTCCCGGCGAGCGCTTGTCCCGTGTCAGGACATTAGCGCAGCCTCCTCGATCTACCCCTTGTTCGTCGGGATCGTACCATGCCCCCTGCGGCAGATCGACCACTCCGGGCATAATCCTCTCGGTCACTTTTGCCTGAATAAGTATCTCACCTCTTTCATTAAATACCCTTACCTTATCACCGTCCCGTATGCCCCGAGCCTCGGCATCTCTGGTATTGATCGATATGGCCTGGGGCATCAGTTCCCGAAGCCAGGGGACCCTGTCAAACTGCGTATGTGCCCGTCGCTTGAAGTGCGTCGTGATGAGCTGCAGCGGATACTTGACAGCAAGGGGATCGCGACGACCTTCCCATGGTTCGATGTATGTGGGGATCGGCGGGATCTCCGGCGAGTTCATTGCATCCAGCCATTGAGAATATATCTCGATCTTCCCCGACGGCGTGGGGAAGGGATGTTGTTCGGGATCCTCAATCTGTTCTTTAAAAGCGACGTGCGGTTCCGCAGATTTAATACGGTAGATGGCCTTCTCCTTCAAGGTGTCATAGTCGGGGACGAAGCTTCCGGCTACCATGGTCCTCAGCCAATCGTCATCGGTCTTCCCGGCATAGAGGGAAATACCCAATCGGCTGGCAAGTCCCTGGCATATCTCCAAAGGCGATCTGGATTCATAGAGCGGCTCTATGACCTTTTTTACGAAGCCGTAAAAAGGCCTTACCCCTCCTACGATGATGTCATCCCTCTCCAAAAAGGTAGAAACAGGGAGCACTATGTCAGCAAATTTGGCGGTAGCGCTCATAACCTGCTCGGCAACGGCAAGGAATTCCAGTTTTCTGAGGGCTTGAACCATCTTATTGGTGTTGGGATACTGATTAACTGGATTGGTATGCATTACCAAAGCCATTTTTATGTCAGCCGGATAGCCTCCTGCCCTTCCCTTCAGGATGGCATCAGCAATCTCAGCCGCGTGTATCCTCGCGCTACTGTCGGAGCCCTTCAGAGTCGGCAGGGCATCCGTGCGGGGGGGAACCCCGCGCTCAACCGGATTGCCACCTCCATCCGGCAGCTTGCCCAATTTAAAATCATATCCTCCAAACTGCCATTGAGGCACGCTCGATCTCCCTGACCATCCGCCATGGATACCGATATTGCCGGTCATGGCAGCGAGGGTCTTGACGGCGCGGTGGTACTGCTCCCCATAGGCGCTGCGTCCCGGACCAATGCCGGCAACGAGCGCAGCCGGCTTTGTCGTGGCGTACTCCCGTGCAAGATTTTCAATGTCCTGTGCGGGCACTCCTGAGATAGTCTCTGCCCAGACCGGGGTCTTGGGGATACCGTCCTCGTCTCCCGCGACATATGCCCGGAACCGTTCAAACCCGACGGTATAGGTATCAAGAAAGCTCTTGTCAAAAAGATCCTCTGCAATCATCACGTACGCCATAGCGATGAGCACGGCCGTGTCGGTACCTGGTCGAATAGGTATCCACTGACTGGCCAGAACGGCAGTCGAGTCCGTATAACGGGGATCAACCGAGATAATCTTGGTCCCCGATTCCTTGGCTTGAAGCAGATACCAGTTGGTATTGGTCTCATGTATAGTGGTGACGGGGTTCCATCCCCACATGATTATCAGGCGAGAGTTCAGGAGGTCGTCAAATGCGTTGTGCGAAGAGAGGGTGCCGTATGTCGCCAGCGAAGCGAAGAGACCCCCCTCAAAGGACTGGATCCCCCATTTATCGGTATAACCGCCGGTCATGGCCAACAATCCTCCAAGCAGCCGGGAGGTGTGCAGCTGGCTGGCGTCTCCCCCCCCGCCTAACAAGAGAACGGCTGACGGGCCATAGGTGCTCCTGACGCGGTTTAACTCACTGACGATCGTATCTAAGGCTTCATCCCAGGAGATTCGTTCAAACAGCCCCTCGCCGCGCTCCCCTGTTCTCCTCATCGGGAACTGAAGGCGATCCGGGTCATAGACACGCTGACGATAGGCGCGGCATCTGAGGCAGGCCCTCAGCTGCGGTTCCTCCCCCCTGTCGGTTTCTATGCGGGTGATGACTCCATCTCTCACATGCACCTCGAGCAGGCACCTGCCTCCACAATGGCTCGAACAAGCGGTCTTCACTACTTTTTCTTCACCCATTTTTTTCTGTTTCGCAGACATAGGTATAGCTCACCACTCGGGCTTCTTATGTTCGACAAACATAGGACAAGAAGAGGGATAGATCTGCGTGTGCCGGAAGACAAGATTTCAAGCTGTAGCGCCCGCTTGCACCGTGGTACTCCACCATATCCGTAGGGAATCGAAAAGTCAAGAAGGCCCTCGTCAAGCGGTTGCATGGGTAGAGACATAGTGAGCAGACGATCCATTGGCTAAACCACCTGCGGCATGACGGAGCGCCACCCACGAACCATAAAAATCCCCCTTGATCCCCCTTTGCTCAAGGGGGAAGAGTTCCTCCCTTTTGTAAAATGGAGGTGGGGAAGGATTTAGGTGGTCTATTTTCTAAACAAAGGAAAGTTTAACCACGAAGGTCACGAAGAAACAAGAAGGTTAGGAATAGAAAAAGATCGAGCATTTTTCGCGCACTTCGTGTTCTTCGTGGTGAAAAATTAAATTAAGGAAGAGCAATCCTTCATGACGGATACGTCACCCACGAACTATAAAAATTCTCTCTTGCCCCCCCTTAGAAAAAAAAAGGGGGGGGGGGGGTGGGGGAATTAGCGACAAAAATATTGGGTGAGCAGTACGCGTATCAAGGAGCCTGAGATCTCGCGAGGGGGAGGGAACTAACAACTACATTTCTTGCCCGAGCGCAAACCCCTCGTCGGTAAAGAGTCTCGCGCAGACATCAGTAACATCAGGATCATAGAGGATGCCCTTATTCATTGTAATCTCATGTAACGCAACCTCAATGCCGAGGGCCGGCCGGTAGGGTCGGTGAGAAGCCATGGCTTCTACCACATCAGCCACGGCCAAGATTTTTGCTTCCAGCATAATCCCACCATCCTTTAGTCCCTGGGGATAACCAGAGCCATCAAGGCGTTCGTGGTGCTGCAGCACGATCTGGGCAACGGGCCAGGGGAATTCTATCCCTTTCAGTACATTGTAGCCTGCTAGGGGATGGGTCTTGATGATATTGAATTCGGTCTCGCTTATTCGACCGGGCTTGTTGAGGATCTCAACGGGTACGTTGATCTTACCGATATCATGGACCAGCCCGGCCAAGCGGAGTCCATCAAACTGCCCCGCCGTTAAACCCATTTCCTCGGCAATGGCACAGGCAAGAATGGTCACCCGCCGTTGATGGCCGGCAGTATACGGATCTCTCATCTCAACCGTCGATGCAAGGGTGTTAACTGTTACAATTAGGGTTTCCCGTAACTTATCGTAACTTATCTGTAATTCTCGCGCCGCCAGCTTGCGCTCGGTGATGTCACGTGTTACTCCAATAATTCCAGTGGGGCGGCTATTTTGCTCCACCGAGAAGACAGCCGTCACCTCACACCATTTTTTTGCCCCATCCTTACATACCTGTTCCACTTCTATAATCACCGGTTCTCGTTCCTCCACGTTCAGACGCTTACTGATAAGGTCGATTGCCATCGCGTGACTTTCCGGCGTAATGATCTGACTGAAATTTAATGAGAGCATCTCTTCAACCGTGTATCCTATCAATCGTTCGGCAGAAGGCGTTACAAAGGTAAATTTTCCTTCTAAATCCATGCTCCAGACGACATCCGTTACATGATCGGTGACTAAACGCAATTGCTGCTCACTTTTCCGCAAGGCCTCCTCGGACTGCCTGCGGTCCGTGATGTCATGGGATACTCCAAAGACAGCGCTTATAGTACCGTATTCATCTTGCAGGGGGATAACAATTGTCTCACAAATGCCTTCAGTTCCATTCTTGCGGGTGAAGCCCATCTCACCGGTCCAGCGGCCATCGCGTAATTGTCCTTTGATAATTTTCGTAGTCAGCGTACCAAGGGTCTTGCGAAAGACCTCGTCTTTATAATAGCCGAACATCCTCTCCGCTGCGGGGTTCCATCTGATGATGTTACCCTCCAAATCCGTCATAACAATGCTATCGTGTATATTCTCAAAAATGAGGGCCTGAGCGCGTACTGTTTCCTCCGCTCGCTTGCGCTCGATAGCAGAGCGTATGGTGCGCACCAGTAGATCACTATTGATCTGACCCTTCACCAGATAGTCCTGCGCGCCCTCCTGAACGGTCTTGATGGCCAAATCTTCATCCGCGAAACCGCTCATCACTACGATTGGCACCCTCGGAGCCTGTGCGTATGCCTTGGCAAAGGTAGCAAACCCCTGACTGTCAGGCAAGCCGAGGTCCAACAGGACTACCCCGACATCATTGGCAGCCAGGCGCACCAGCCCGGCCGCGAGCCGATCAACGTGCTCTAACTCGAACCGAGCGCCATCCGCTTCGCCGAGCACCTCCTGAATGAACCGGATGTCTCCAGGGTTATCCTCGATCAGAAGCACTTTGATCAATCTATCTTCCACCCTTTTATCCTTGCCAAGCGGCTCGGCTGTTGTGTATGAAGCATTGCTTGCTACATTGAGATGAGGACGCATCCGGCCACGGACGATATGGTACTCAGTGGACATGAAGGTCTTGGCATACGTATGCTTCTCGCTCTGCCTGTTTCTACCATGCTACACGCGATAAAGTGCAAATTTTGTGCCTTGCTAAGAGGCGTTAATTAATAACGTAACAAATCGAAATAAAAAGGATTTATTTACAACAGGCTTTGAGGAATCGTCGCTATTGACAATTTTTGTCAGTTCAGCAGGCAAAATCTAAGTAAAGCATTCTCATGGATCGGGATGCCATATAATAGGCCGCAAGGCCGATGATATTAGATATGACGGATAAAAGGGCCTGGAAGGAGGGGCAATCAAGGTTTGCCATTGAACGTTCGATACTCTGAAAAAAAAGGGGGAGAGGGGTATATAAAGAGCGAGCTGGCTTAACACTCATCAACGCATCATCTGCCTCGTCAGCTCCAGATTCGCGATCACCCGTTTGTGGTAGAGGGGGTATTTCGCGGAGGTGTAGATCTTGATGGCCTCCTCGTAGGCATGTATGGCCTTGGTTAGATTCCCCTTCTTATCCGTGATCCCGGCAAGACTGCGATAGGCGGCACCGAGGTTGCTCTGGATCATAGCATAATCCACCGGGTGTTCCTCAAGGCTGTATATCCGCAGGGCTTCCCCGTAGGCGCTGATGGCCTTGGCCAGGTTCCCCCCTTTATCCTTCACCTCGGCAAGGGTCCAGTAGGCAGCGCCGAGGTTGTTCTGGATCATCGCATAGTCCACCGGAGATCGCTCCGAGGTATACACCCGCAGGGCCTTCTCATAAGCGGCAATGGATCGAGCTACGTTCTTGGCCTTATCCCGAACCTCGGCAAGGGTCCAGTAGGCGGCGCCGAGGTTGTTTTGGGTGGCTGCATAATCCAGGGGGTACTGCTCCTGGGTCCTGATGCGCAGGGCCTTCTCATAGGCGGCGATGGCCCTGGCCAGATTCTCCTCCTTGTCCCCTATCTCAGCGAGACCCCAGTAGGCAGCGCCGAGGTTGTTTTGGGTAGCGGCATAATCAACAGGGTATCGTTCACGGGTCCTGATCTTCAGGGCCTCCTCATAGGCATTGATGGAGCGCAATAGATTATCCTCCTTGCCCTTGACCTTGGAAAGACCTCGGAAGGCGTTGCCGAGATTGTTTTGTGTGGCAGCGTAACCGGTAGGGTATTGCTCCTGGGCGTATACCCGCAGGACCTTATGATAGGCACTAACGGCCTTGGCCAGATTGGCTTCCTTATCCCTCACCTCAGCGAGTGCGCCGTAGGCGGTTCCAAGATGGTCCTGCGTCATCTCATAATCGATCGGATACTGCTCGGGGGTGTATACCAGCAGGGCCTTCTCATAGGCACTGACGGCCCGAATCAAATTAGCCTCTTTTGCACTGACCTCTGCCAGGGCGCTGTAAGCAGCGCCGAGATGGTCCTGTGCCGCAGCATAGCCGACAGGATATTTCTCAGGGGTGTATACCCGCAGGGCCTCCTCATAGGCATTGACGGCCCTGGCCAGATTCGCCTCCTTGTCTCTGATTGCGGAAAGATCCCAGTAGGCTGTTCCGAGATTATCTTGGGTGGCGGCATACTCAAGGGGATCAGCTTCAAGGGTCCTGCCCTTCAGGGCCTCCTCATAGGCACTGACGGCCCTGGCCAGGTTCTCCTCCTTGCCCCTGATCTCAGAGAGTTTCCAGTATGATGTTCCGAGGTTGTTCTGGGTGGCGGCATACTCGAGAGGATACTGCTGCTCGGGCCTGATTGTTAAGGCCTCTTTAAAGGCGCTGACGGCCTTCATGAGGTTAGCCTCCTTATCTTCAACAAGGGCTAAGGTATAATAGCAGACCCCTTCGTTATTCTTGATGTGGCCATAGAGCTCGGGCTCCCCTTTTGCCGATACCTTGCGTAAAACCTCTTTGTATATCTCCAGCGCTTCCTCGGCCATGTTTTTCTTCAACAATTGATCGGCGATATCCAAAGTGCTGATCTGCGTATCCGTGTGCATCTGCTGCTCTCGCTGTCCAAATACAACGAAGAGGATGATCCCCGTCACCAAAGCACCGATGACCACGCCGAGTATCGCCATGTGCCATGGATTATCCCTGTCTAATTTCAGGGTGCGCAACTTCTCCGGAAAAGGAATTCGCATGGCATTCCTCCTGAGGCCTCAGAAGATCACTTCGTTCGGTATGCATCTTATCACAGGGGCTTCTCGTGGACAATAACAAGACCCCCCCTGTGCAGGGTTTGATGAGATATTTTCTCAAAATTATGAATATAATCCTCATAACACCGTGTCTTCACGCAGCATGGCAAGATACGGCGCGCCTTAAAACCTGACCATTATCTTCGGCTGGACTATGTAACGACGAGACCGTATCAGCTGGTTCGCAGGGATTCGACGATATTCATCCGCGATGCCCCGATTGCCGGCAACACGCCTCCGACAAAGCCCATGATCAAGGCAAAGACGAGACCCTTCCAAACAATGTCAACGGTAAGGGTGAAGCTAAAGGCGAGCTCAGAGAAGGTTTGGAAATTTATCGTGGAGATCGTGAGAAGCTGTAAAAAAGAGGCCAAAAAGAGGCCGGCGCAACCACCGATCAACCCCAGCAGCAAGGCCTCGGCAAGAAAAGCCCCCAGAATGCTCATCCTTTGAAAGCCGATGGCGCGCATCGTTCCGATCTCGCCGGTGCGGGTGGCCACTGCCGAGTACATGGTAATCATGGCCCCGATGATGGCGCCGAGGGAGAATATGATGGTCAGCGCCGTCCCGAGAATGCGGAGGAATCTGGCCATGCTTTCCGATTGCTCCGCGTAGAAGCGGCTCTCCCGCTTTGCTTCCAACGACAAGCGCGGATCGCTTTCGATGCGTTCCTTTACTCTTTCAAACTCGGAAGGATCGCGCAGCTTGAGGATGACGGATGAGTAGACCGACCTGCGAAAGGCCTGCATGAGTTGGTCTGCATCCCCCCAGATCTCCGAACTAAACCCGGTGTTGCCGGCGTCGAAGATACCCACGACTATCCAATCCCGCATTCCGAAGCGGAGGATCTCGCCGATGCCGCCGCCTTTAAACCGCTCCGCGATACTTCGGCCGGCGATGATCTCCGATAATCCGGGCCTCGGCATACGTCCTTCCAACAATTTCACCTGTGGTCGCAAGGCAAGTGAGCTTGCGCCAATTCCCCTGATCACCACATTTGATGGGGTGTTCGTCATCCGTTTGGGAAGGGTGATGAGGACAACCATCTCTTTTGCAAGAAGCGGTTGGCTATCTGCACCAATCGCTACTTCAGGCTGAGTTTCAATAAGAGACGCTTGGTACCGCGTCACCCAACTCATGACCTCGGAATTGGATCCCTTGCGAACGACGACGACGTTGTCATACGAACCCGTCTCAACGAGAGTCTTGCGAAGCCCTTCGGCCAGCATGAGAATAGCAGCAAAGACGAATACGACAAGAGCCATGCCCGAGGCGGTGAGCACGGTGGTCAACCGTCGCGTCCAGAGGTTGCGGAAACTGTATGAGATGGGAACTCCCATTTAACCGATTCTCCTCAGCCCATCGGCAATGCGGATTTTTGTAGCACGCCAGGTGGGAACGATAGCTGCAAAAAGACCGACCAGGATGGCGATTCCAATGTCTATGTAGATGGTCGCCATGTCCACCCGAAAGGCGCGAAAGTAGGTGCCGACAATCTTGCCAAAAATCTTTGCCGCGGGAGGGGTAAGGGCTATGCCAAAAAGACAGCCGATCATGGTAATGAGCAGAGATTCCCCAATGATCATGGAGGCGATACGCCAGCCCCTATACCCCAACGTTTTAAAGATGGCATATTCGCCAATCCGTTCCCGAGCCGTCATAGCCATGGTGTTCGCCGTCACGGCTATAATGATGATGATCACTACCAGGGATACCAACTGGATGGCTACAATGATGGCGCCTGCCATAGAGACGAAGGAGAGAAAGAAGGCCCTTTCGGTTTCGGTGAGGGTTTCAGCCAGTGAATTCTTAAAGGTCTTGTCTATGGCCTGAGCCACCTCGGCCGCACGGCTCGGATCCGTCACTTCGACTATGTACCAGCCCACCTGATCGGCCCGGCTGGGGGCCGTCTTTTTCAGCGACTCATTCAAATAGTCCCAGTGGAAAAAGAAGAGCCGCTCGTCAGCGCTCTCATCTCTCCCATGGTATATCCCGCGAAGGACGAACTCCCAGTTACCCGGGAAAATGGTTCCCTTCAAGGTAACAATGTCTCCGATTCTCCAATGGTATCGCTCGATAAGTTTTGTGCCAACGCAACAGCCCCTTCGGTCGGCGAGAAAAGCCGCCTGTTGATCTGGAGGAAAGATGAACTCCGGGTATAATGCCAGGTAGTCTTTCGCATCGATGGCGTAATTGGCAAAGAAGTTCTTCTCGTCGATGTAGATACCTGCAAACCACCTTCCCCACGATAGCTGTCTGACCCCGTCGATCTGTCGAATCTTATCTTTGTGGGAGAGAGGAAGTGGAAAGATGAGGGATATCGCATTTCTGGTGACGAGGCGGCTTGCCGAGGAGGCCTCGGCTCCTGCATACCAGGCGCTGATAAAGGTCCGCAGCAGTCCGAAGGCGAGGATCGCTATGGTGATGCTGAGAACGGTCAGAGAGGTGCGGAGCTTATGGCGAAAGGCATTTCTCAGGAGCAGCTTAAGGAGGTACATTATTCAAGAACCCCTTTTCCAGATGTCGGATCACCTTCGCTCTTTCAGCGGATCGTGGATCATGAGTGACCATGACAATGGTTTTATGGGAATCGCTATTAAGCCTCTCCATCAAATCGAGAACTTCCTTGGCCGAAACCTTATCCAGATCCCCTGTTGGTTCATCGGCAACCAATATGACGGGGTCGGTGACGACGGCGCGGGCAATGGCGACCCGCTGCTGTTCCCCTCCCGAGAGCTGCGTAGGGTAGTGGTCCATTCGTCCCGCAAGGTTGACTACTTGGAGCGCCAGTTCCACGTGCTCGGTGCGTTCTCTGCGAGATAGACCGGTGAGTAAGAGGGGAAGCTCAACATTTTCGAAGGCCGTCAGCACCGGAATCAGGTTGTAAAACTGAAAGATGAAACCCACGTTGATCGCCCGCCACGCAGCCAGTTCACTTTCGGAGAGGGAGGTGATATCAATGCCGCCAACCCGGATGGTGCCGCTATCCACGTGATCAAGGGCGGCTATCAGGTTGAGCAAGGTGGTCTTTCCTGAACCCGATGGCCCCATCAAGGCCAGGAATTCCCCTTCAGCAATATCGAGCGAGATGTCCACCAGCACCGGGATCGTTTGTGTCCCCCTACGGTAGGCTTTATTCACATGGTCTATCTCGACAATCTTTGTTTTCTTTGCCACTATTGTTCTTCAATCTTTATTTTTGAGCCATTCTTCAATCGCTCGGAAGGATTCAGCACGACCTTATCTCCGGCCTTCACCCCGTCAAGGACTTCGACCATGTCCCCAATCTTGGCTCCTAAACGCACCTGAGTTTCCGTTGCCCTGTTCCCTTGAATCAGAAATACGCTCTCTTTGCCTTTCCGGCTCACAATAGCCGATTGGCTGGCGGCAATCCGAGGCCGTTGCTCCTCCGGGGTCGCCGGACGGGAAAGAAAAGCCACCTTGGCGCTCATCTCGGGCAGAATGCGGCTGTCTTTATCGAGGAACCGGACCTTGACCGTGACCGTCGCCTTGCTTCGATCGGCAGTGGGGACTATCATGTGGATGACGCCGCGGAACCGCTGCTCCGGCAGAGAATCGAGTTGGATCTCGCAGGGTTGATCAATAGTGATCTTTTGGATATTCGATTCCGATACATCCACCTCGACTTGGAGCGATTCCATGTCGGCGATGGTGATAACTGCCGATTTCGCATTGGCGGCTGCTCCAATGGGGGTGACGATATCCCCGATATCCGCATTCTTGGTCAACACCACCCCCGCAAAAGGGGCTCGGATCAAGGTATATTCCAGCGCGATATTCGCACCATCCAGGGCGGCGAGGCCGGCCTTCACCGTGGCCTCTGACGACTCGGCAGCGGCCATTGCCTTTTCGTAACGGGCAAGGACGGTATCATAGGTTGCCCGGGCGATGACGCCTTTTGCAAGCAGTTCCTTATATCGGTTAAACGAAAGGGTTGCCTCCCGAAGTTCGGCCTTTGCCTGTTCAAGGTTCGAACGGGCCGCCTTGACATGAGCATGAGCCTGATCTTTGGCCGCTGTCACGTCTTGACTTTCGAGGCGCGCCACCACCTGGTCTTTCTTCACCCGGTTTCCTTCCTCAACCCCCAGCCAGATGAGACGTCCGGTTACCTTGGAGGCGAGGGCGGACTTGCGCTGAGGGACGACATAGCCGCTCGCATTAAGGATGGTAAAGGCCTGAGAGGGATAGATCTGTGTGACCGTAGCTGTCCGGACCTTCATGGTGGGTCTTAGAATGCCCAGTATGATGAATAACCCTAACAGCAGGCCCATCAGTATCAGCACCGGATAGAAAAACTTTTTTTTCCGTCTCGGCCGAAAAGCCGCTTTGTCCTTATCTATTTTCAGCTTTGAGAGGTCTTCATTTGCCATAGATGGTATGTCTCCTTTATAGACATAAAAAGAAAAAATCTTAGCACATCCGCCTCAGGAGGACAATGGTAAGATGGAAAACCGATTGACGCCGCGCCCATAGCTATAGTATGATATGTAATAAGAGAATGAAAAAAAATAGGAAGGGAAAGGTATCTAAGGTCACAGGGGACCCCCGGAAGGGGGTTTTTGTTGAATCGCATGGGAATACGTGGATGTCTGCCTAAGAGGTAAAAGCATCTTCTCGTTAATCAATAACCGACTGCTTACCAATGCAAATCCACCAAGGGCCACACATGTGGGTCATCCTGTTCCGAAACCTACGCTATCCGCGCAAAAAGAGATACCTTGCTGGAGAGAGATCTCATGAACTCCGGTCAAAGAGCTCGTCACGGCAAGAGACAAATGGTCATCGGGGAAGATCTCTACAACCACTTGATAGATATATGGAACAAATTTGGCCATGCAAAGGGGGGAAAGAGCGCGCTGGACCTGATGGGAGAGAGGCTCAAACCGCAGCTTCCCCAGTTTATCACGTCCATTAAGGGGGACGAGGGGATCATGGAGAAGGTGCTATTCGGGGAAGAACCTGAGATGTACCTTCCTTACCACGGCATAAACGTGGCGGCTCTCGTGGTAAAGGTGGCTCTAGGGATGGGTTACAGTGATGATGAGTTAAAGCGGCCGGCCCTGGCAGCCCTCATGCACGATGTGGGGATGGAAAAAATTCCAGCACAGATATGGATAAAGAAGGAAGCCCTCTCTTCCTCAGAAGTGGGTGAGATAAGGAAACATCCCCTCTATGGAGACGAGCTTCTCAAGCCGATAGATGATGTCGCTCAGGTGGTGTTGCAGGAGCATGAGAGGATGGACGGCACCGGCTACCCCCAAGGTCTTGCAGGGAAGGACATCCATGAATTCGCTTACATCATAGGCATTGCTGACATATACAACAGCCTTATTCACATCCGTCCCTACCGAGAGAAACGGTATTCCTCCTTCGAAGCGATACGGGAGATCGTGACAAAGGAAAAGGAAAGGTTCCCCTCAAGTGTACTCAAGTCTTTGGTTGCCTCTTTCCTCTTCCCGGTGGGGAGCCGCGTGGAGCTGAACAACGGGGAAACAGCAGAGGTGGTAGAGGGAAACATGGCCAGCCCGATGCGCCCTGTAGTGAAGATCACGCACGATAAGAACGATCGAGAATACGACAAACCCAGGGTTGTGGATCTGGATAGAGATCAAAGATTCTTCATTATTAGAAGTCTTTAAGTATTGTGGGGTACACTCTTGCCCTCTTAGTGGGCCTGGGAAAAGGGGAAACAGTGATTGACTCTACCCCTAAAGTATGATAGTATAAAAAAAGGATGAAAAATTGGGAAGGGAAAGGTTTGTAACGTCAAAGGGGACCCCCGGAAGGGGGTTTTTTTTGGATCGAATGGGGACACAAGGATGTCAGCCAAAACGGTAAAGGCCATCATCGCCTTGGAGGATGGGAGGGTCTTTGCGGGTAAGGCCTTCGGGGCCTGCGGGGAGCGGTATGGGGAGATCGTCTTCAACACCAGCATGACCGGCTACCAGGAAATCCTGACCGATCCCTCCTACAAAGGGCAGATCGTCACCATGACCTACCCCCTCATCGGCAACTATGGGGTCAACCCCGATGATGTGGAGTCCTCCCGACCCCACGTGGAGGGGTTTGTCGTCCGGGAGTACGTCAGCCACTATAGCAATTGGCGTGCTCAGGGGAGCTTGGAGGCATTCCTGCAGCAGCACAATATTGTCGGCGTCGAAGGGGTCGATACCAGGGCCATCACCCGCCACATCCGATCGGTTGGGGCCATGAAGGCGGTTATTTCCACCGAGGACCTGGATCCCCCGCGTCTGGTGCGCAAGGCCCAGGATTCCCCCGGCCTGGTGGGGAGGGACCTGATTAAAGAGGTCACCTGCAAGGAACAATACCGCTGGTCCGCAGCACAGCATGCCCCTGGCTCCCCCGCCTTCAAGGTCGCGGCCATGGACTTCGGCGCCAAGCACAACATCCTGCGTATCTTGGAAGGGATCGGGTGTGCGGTAACGGTGGTCCCGGCAGCAACCAGCGCCGAGGAGATCCTCAGGCTCAACCCTGATGGGGTCTTCCTCTCCAACGGGCCGGGTGACCCTGCCGGGGTACCCTATGTCGTCGCGGAAGTACGGAAGCTTCTGGGAAAACGCCCGATCTTCGGGATCTGCCTCGGCCACCAGATCCTGGGGCTCGCCTTCGGCGGGCGGACCTTTAAGTTGAAGTTCGGACACCGGGGGGGCAACCAACCGGTCAAGGACCTCCGGACGGGGAAGATCGCCATCACGGCGCAGAACCACGGCTTCTGTGTGGATATCGCCTCGATGAACCAAACAGAGGTGGAGCTGACCCACCTCAACCCCAACGACGGGACCTTGGAGGGGATGCGCCACAAGCAGCTCCCCATCTATTCGGTTCAGTACCATCCTGAGGCTTCCCCCGGCCCTCACGATGCCCAAGGGCTCTTTGAGGGATTCCTCACCATGATGAAGGAGTACCGAGGCGACTGAGATGCCTAAGCGGGACGACATCCACAAGGTCTTGATCATCGGCTCCGGCCCCATCGTCATCAGCCAGGCCTGCGAGTTCGACTACTCCGGAACCCAGGCGTGCAAGGCCCTGCGGGAGGAGGGGTTCTTTGTGATCCTGGTCAACAGCAACCCGGCCACCATCATGACCGATCCGGAGATGGCCCACCGGACCTACATCGAGCCTATCACCCCGGATGTCGTGGCCAAGATCATCGAGCAAGAGCGGCCCGATGCGCTCCTGCCCACCCTGGGGGGGCAGACCGCTTTGAACGTGGCTGTCAAGCTCGCCGAGGGAGGGGTCTTGGATCACTACGGGGTTAAAATGATCGGCGCCAATCAGGAGGCGATCCGCAAGGCCGAGGATCGGGAACTCTTCAAGGAGGCCATGGCACGCATCGGCCTGGACCTGCCCCGCAGCGGTCTTGCCTACGCCATGGAAGAGGCGAGGCAGGCGGCTGAGGAGATCGGGTTTCCGATCATCGTCCGCCCCAGCTTCACCCTGGGGGGTACCGGCGGGGGCATCGCCTACAACCGGGAGGAGTTTGACGCCATCGCCGCACGGGGGCTGCAGAGCAGCATGATCAGCGAGATCCTTATCGAAGAATCGGTGATCGGCTGGAAGGAGTACGAACTGGAGGTGATGCGGGATCTCAAAGACAACGTCGTCATCATCTGCTCCATCGAGAACTTCGACCCCATGGGGGTCCACACCGGCGACTCCATCACCGTGGCCCCTGCCCAGACCCTTACCGACAAGGAATATCAGTTGATGCGTGATGCCGCCATCGCCGTCATCAGGGAGATCGGGGTGGAGACCGGCGGGTCCAACATCCAGTTTGCCGTCGATCCCAGTAATGGGAGGATGGTGATCATCGAGATGAATCCCAGGGTCTCACGCAGCTCTGCCCTGGCCTCCAAGGCCACGGGGTTCCCCATCGCCAAGATGGCCACGAAGCTCGCCATCGGTTACACCCTGGACGAGATCCCCAACGATATCACCACAAAAACCCCGGCCTCCTTCGAACCGACCATCGACTACTGCGTGGTGAAGATCCCCCGGTTCGCCTTTGAGAAATTCCCCGGCGCCGATGCGACCCTTGGTATCTCCATGAAGTCGGTGGGTGAGACCATGGCCATCGGGAGGAGTTTTAAAGAGGCCCTGCAAAAGGGGCTCCGATCCCTCGAGATCGGCCGCTATGGTCTGGGGGCAGACGGCAAAGACAATGGCATCATCCCCGCCTCCCGAAAAAAGCGGGAAGAATTCTTAGAGGTGGTCCGAGAGAGACTGCGGACGCCGCGGGGGGATCGGGTCTTCTGGATCAAGCACGCCCTGGAGGCAGGCCTGGAGGTGGAAGAGGTCCATGCTCTCACCCACATCGATCCTTGGTTTTTGCACCCCATCAAGGAGATCCTTGAGATGGAAAAGGAGCTCCGGCGCTCGCGAGCAGGATTGCGAAAGGAGAAACGCGGGTCGAGGGCTCCCTCCACGAAGGACTGGCAGATACCGCAGGAACTCCTGCGGCGGGCCAAGGAGCACGGCTTTTCCGATCGGCAGGTGGCACACATCCTGGGCTTTGACGAGGAAGAGATCCGCCGGTATCGGAAGGACAAGGGGATCGAGCCCGTTTTCAAGCTGGTGGATACCTGCGCAGCGGAGTTCGAGGCGTACACCCCCTACTACTACTCCACCTATGAAGAGGAGGATGAGAGCCGGGTCAGCCAGCGACCCAAGATCATGATCCTCGGGGGCGGCCCCAACCGGATCGGGCAGGGGATAGAGTTCGACTACTGCTGTGTCCATGCAGCCATGGCCCTCAAGGAGGACGGCTACGAGACCATCATGGTCAACAGCAACCCGGAGACGGTGAGCACCGACTATGACACCTCCGATAAACTCTACTTTGAGCCCGTCACGCTCGAGGATGTGCTCAACATCTGCGATCGTGAGAGGCCCCAGGGGGTGATCGTCCAGTTTGGGGGTCAGACCCCCCTGAACCTGGCCCTTGCCTTACAGAAGGCAGGGGTCCCCATCATCGGGACCTCGCCAGAAAATATTGATCGGGCCGAGGACCGGGAGCGGTTTCAGACGTTGCTGAATAAGCTCGGGCTGCGCCAACCCCCCAACGGGATAGCTACCTCGGTTGAGGAGGCCGCGCTGGTGGCCCAAGGGATCGGCTATCCCGTCGTGGTGCGCCCCTCCTATGTCTTGGGAGGCAGGGGCATGGAGATCGTCTACGATGCAGAAGACCTGGCGTCCTTCATGGAAAAGGCGGTTGAGGCCTCTCCAGCGCACCCCATCCTCATCGACAAGTTCCTGGAGGATGCCATCGAGATCGACGTGGATGCCGTGGCCGACGGCACCAGGTGCGTGGTGGCCGGGATCATGGAGCACATCGAGGAGGCAGGGGTGCATTCCGGTGACAGCGCCTGCGCCATCCCCCCCCTCAGCCTGAGCGATAGCCAGATCGAGGCGCTCAGGGTTCAGACCTACGCCCTGGCCGCCGAACTGGGGGTAGTGGGGCTCCTCAATATCCAGTATGCCATCAGGGGTGAGACCATCTACGTCCTGGAGGTAAACCCCCGGGCCTCCCGCACCGTCCCCTTTGTGAGCAAGGCTACGGGCGTCCCGTGGGCCAAGGTGGCTGCCCGGGTAATGGCGGGCAAGACCCTCGCGCAGCTCGGGATCACCACGGAGGTGGAGATCGCCCATACGGCGGTCAAGGAGTCGGTCTTCCCCTTCAACCGCTTTCCCGGGGTGGACTGCCTCCTCGGCCCGGAGATGCGCTCCACCGGCGAGGTCATGGGGATTGATTGCGACTTCGGGAGGGCCTATGCCAAGTCCCAGATTGCTGCCGGCCAGAACCTGCCGCTGAAGGGGACGGTCTTCCTCAGCGTCAAGGACCGGGATAAACGGGCCATCATCATGATCGCCAGAGGGTTGATGGACCTCGGATTCCAGATCGTGGCCACCCACGGGACCGGTAAGGTGCTGGAGCGCAACGGGGTCCCCGCCAGGAACGTCTTCAAGGTGGGGGAAGGGCGGCCTACCGTGGTGGACCTGATCAAAAACGGCGAGATACAACTGGTCATCAACACGCCCAGCGGGAAGAGGCCCAAGGCCGATGAGGTCGCCATCAGGACGGCGGCGCTCCAGTATAATATCCCCATCGTCACCACCATACCCGGGGCATGGGCCACGGTGGAAGGGGTTGCCGCCCTCATCAAGGGTGAGATCGGCGTTCGCCCCCTCCAGGAGTACCATCAAGGACCATGAGGTCCTTACCAATATCTCCTCTCCCCCAATAGTTGGGGAGAGGGGAAAGTGACGCGCCATGGTGCAAAGAGTTATAATGTCCGTAGCGCTTACGATTATGGTACTGATAATAATCCCCTCTTACCCCCCTTTGCTAAAGGGGGGATGGGGGGATTTGAAACCTATCTTTTTACAAATGGAGCTCTTTCAATCATGATTGCCATCATTGACTACGGCATGGGGAATTTGCGCAGCGTGCACAAGGCATTGGAGCAGGTGGCAGTGGAGGCGCGGGTGACCTCCGATCCCCAAGAGATTAGGGACGCATCGAAGATAATTCTCCCCGGTGTGGGGGCCTTCCGCGACTGCATGCGCAACCTCGAGGAGCTCCATCTTCTGGAGCCGATCATCAGTTCCATCCAGGCGGGCAAGCCCTTCCTCGGGATCTGTCTCGGGTTACAGCTCCTCTTCGAGGAGAGTGATGAATTCGGTCCCCATCGAGGGATGAGGGTCCTGCCGGGGAGGGTGACGAGGTTCCCCGAGGATATCCGGGACCCGGAAACCAACGAGCCCTATCCCATCCCCCACATGGGCTGGAACACCGTGGAGATTACAAAGGAGACCCCTCTCTTTGCCGGCATCGAGCGAGGCTCCTATTTCTACTTCGTCCACTCCTACTATGCTATTCCCGAAGACCCCAAGGATGTCGCCGCCACGACCCCCTACGGGATCGAGTTCGCCTGCGCCGTGCAGCGGGAGAACATCTGCGCCGTGCAGTTCCACCCGGAGAAGAGTCAAGAGAAAGGGCTGCAGCTTTTGAGGAACTTCGGAAGGCTCAAGGACTAAGAGCAAAGCAGCCTCGGCTGCGGCGGCATTGCGGGATTAAAGGATTTTGAGCGGTTTGCCTCGAGGTCATAGGTAACCCCACTCCATCACCAACCCATCACATCTCATCAATTAAATTGGGCAAAAGCTTCAAGGGTCAATAGATGCAATCCTTGCTTGACAAACGTTTGTTTAATAGCTATACTGGAACTATCAGCGAGAGGAAAGGTTTGTGACGAAATGAGGTCAATTGCGAGGTTTACAAGGAATCGCGTCGATGGAAACCCGGACCACGCCTGATCCCAAGCAAGGGATACTCGATACGGCGATAGGCCTGTTCGCGCGAAAGGGGTTTTCTGCAACCGGTGTACGCGAGATCGCTCAGGGGGCCAAGGTAAACGTCGCCATGATCAGCTACTACTTCGGCTCGAAGCGCGGCATCCTAGAGGCGGCGCTCAATATGTTCTTCCAGCGCTACCTGGAAGTAGCTGAGCAGGCCTTGGATGGGGATGATCCCCCCGAGCAAAAGATGCGCCGATTCATCCGCTCGATCGTCATGCTTTTGCGAAACAACAACGATCTCGCCCGGATCGCCTTTACAGAACTGCCCTTCGATATGCCGGAGATCGCCGACTTCAAGGCCGAACACGGGAGAAAGATAGCCGCGCTCTTTCAACACAAGTTGCTGTCGGCAATGGAAGGGAGACTGCCGCGTCCGCTCCGCATCGAGATAGTCGGGCCGGCGTTTATCGGCATGCTGGTTTCTCACTTCCTGCTCCGTCCGGTGCTCGAAGGCGTCTTTAACACCTCATTCAACGAAACATTTTATGAGCGGTATGCCGAGGAGATCGCCGATTTATTCTTTTACGGTGTGCTCGGCACACAGCACGGGTTTCAGGCAGATGAGGATAACAAATAAAAAAGATAAACTATCAGAAGGAAATGCATCTCAAAGACTGGGAGGCGAATATGAAATTCTTTTGTTATAACTGCTTCAGTGAGGTGATGTAATGACAGAAATCGCCGAAGAGGAGACGCGCCAATGCGAGTGCCCGTAAAGAAACAGGTTATCATCCCCCTCGTCATCCTCCTCCTGCTGGGGGCCGTCTCCCTCCTGTTCTACTATCGAAGCCATAAGGGTCCGCGGGAGCTCCGGTTCTCCGGGACGGTGGAGGTCACCGAGGTGGAGATCTCACCCGAGCTTTCGGCCAAAATAGTCATCCTTCATCACCGGGAGGGGGACGAGGTGAAGGAGGGTGATCCCTTGCTCGATCTGGATCGGAGGGACCTGGAGTCCAGGCTCCGAGAGGCAGAGGCAGCCAGGAGGGCCGCAGAGGCTCAGGTCTCCCTTGCCCGGGCCCGGATGGAAAACACCCAACGGGATTATAACAGAAACCTCCAGCTCTATCGGGCCCAGGCCATCTCAGCCAGCGCTTATGATGCCATCAAGACCGCCTACGAGATCGCCAAGAATACCTATGATGCCTCCCAGAACCACTATAAGGGGGCGCAATCACAGGTCGAGACCCTCCGGGTACAATTGCAGAAGACACACATCGTCTCCCCCATCACCGGCGTGATCCTGGAGCGGAGTGTAGAGGCAGGAGAGGTGATCTTTCCCGGGATCGTTGCCATGACCATCGGAGATCTCCGCAGCCCGTGGGTCCGGATCTATATCGGGGAGCCGGATATCGGCAAGGTGCGCATCGGACAGCAGGCATCGGTGGCGACTGATGCCTATCCAAAGAGGCAGTTCCCCGGGACCCTGCGTTTCATCGCCAGTGAGGCAGAGTTCACCCCCAAGAACGTGCAGACCCGCGAGGAACGCATCAAGCTCGTCTACGAGGCCAGGGTCTATCTCTCCAACGAAGAAGGAATATTCAAGCCCGGGATGCCTGCCGACGTCACCCTGCGCCTGGAGGAATAGGGTATGGCCCTCATTCAGATCCGGGGGCTGCGAAAGCGTTTTGGGGATGGTGACGTCATCCACGGTATCGATCTCACCATAGAGGAGGGTGAGATCTTCGGCCTCATCGGTCCTGATGGGGCGGGCAAGAGTACCTTGATCCGGATGCTCGCCGGCATCCTCGAGGCCACGGAAGGGGAGATCTCCCTGCGCGGCATCGACGCCATCCGGGACTACGAGGAGGTCCGCAGCCTTGTCGGGTATATGCCCCAGACCTTTGGCCTCTACGGGCCCCTTACCGTTGAGGAAAACCTCCGCGCGGTGGCCCGCATCCACGGGGTAAAGGGAGCGGAGTTTAAAAAAAGGACTGAACGGCTCTACCAATTCAGCGGTCTGGGCCCCTTTCGGGACCGCAGGGCAGCCCAGCTCTCCGGGGGCATGAGGCAGAAGCTGGGGCTTTCCTGTGTCTTGGTGCACGAGCCCCATATCCTCTTGCTCGATGAACCTACCGTGGGGGTAGATCCCGTCTCCCGCCGCGAGTTCTGGGAGATACTCCACGCCCTCGCTGCCCAGGGATCTACCATCCTCATCTCGACACCCTATCTTGAGGAGGCCGAGCGGTGCCACCGCATCGCTTTCCTGCGGGAGGGACGGATCTTGGAGGTGTTGGACCCCCGAGAGCTAAAGGCACGCTTCCCTTACGCCACCTGCGATATCTACGCCCCCGCAATCAGGAGCCTGCTCGCGCGCCTGCAGAAACGCCTTGCCCCACCCGTAGCCTTTCTTAGCGGGGATCGTATCCACCTGATCTGCGAAAAGGAGGTCGTCGATTCGGGGAAGCTGGAGCAGACCGTGAAAAAACTTTCTACAAAAGATGCCCGGATAAAAGAGACGACTCCGACCGTCCAGGACCTTTATTTCATCTTGGAGCAGAGGGGCAATGTGGTCTGATCATTTCCGCCGCATCGCCGCCATTGCCCACATCGAGACCCTCCTGATCCTCCGGGACAAACGGAGCCTGGGGCTGGCCTTTATTATCCCTCTTCTTCTTCTGGTGCTCTTTGGCTCCTCCCTCTCGTATGACGTAAAAAACATACCCCTTGCCATCTGGGATCAAGATCGAACCCCGGCCAGCCGGGCCCTGATTGCCGCCTTTCGGGGATCCCCCTATTATCGCATCGTCGCCCTCAAGGAAGGATACCCCGATCTCATCAATGACCTCGAGCGGGGCAAGACCATCGTGGTCATGGTCATCCCGTACGATTTTGAGAAACGTCTCAACAGGGGTGAAGAGGCGAAGGTCCAGTTCATCCTCGACGGCACCGATTCCACCACTGCCGGCATCTCCTTGAACTATATCCAGGGGATCATGAATAAACATAACCTCGCCCTCCAGCGCGAAGAGGTCCGACAAGGCACAGGGCTTCCGCTCGATCTGGCGATCAGGGTCTGGTTCAACCCGGAGATGGAGAGCCGCAACTTTATCGTCCCCGGGCTCATCGCCGTCATCCTGATGATCATTGCCGCCCTGCTGACCTCCCTGACCCTGGCCCGGGAATGGGAGAGCGGCACCATGGAGACCCTCCTCTCCCTCCCTATCAGGCCGATAGAGGTGGTCATCGGCAAGGTTATCCCGTATTGTGCCATCGGGATGATCAACATCACCATCCTCCTGTTTGCCAGCCGTTTCATCTTCCAGATCCCCATCAGAGGGAGTATCCCCCTGCTCTATCTTTTTGCGTCGGTATTCACCATCGGCGTCATGGGCCTGGGGATATTCATCTCGGGGGTTGCAAAGAGGCAGGTATTGGCTACCCAGTTGGCCGTCATCACCACCCTCCTTCCAGCCAACCTCCTCTCCGGTTTCATCTTCCCCATCCGCAACATGCCCCCGATCCTGCAGGGCATCAGCTACTTCGTCCCGGCCCGCTACCTCATCCATGCCCTCAAAGGGATCTTCCTCAAGGGGATCGGCATTTCCATTCTCTACCCCTCTCTCCTGCTGCTCGCCGCCTTCGCCATCTTTATCATGTGGCTTGCCGCCCGACAGGTACCTCGCCAGATCAAGGAGAAGAGGGGATGAACCTGCAGCGTATCAAGGCCTTGCTGCACAAGGAGATCAAACAGGCCCTCCGGGACAGGAGGATGAGGATCGTCATCTTCATCACCCCCTTGATCGAGCTCTTCCTCTTCGGTTACGCCGTCAATACCGATGTGCGAAACATCCGCACCGTCGTCTGCGATCGCGCCGAAACGAGCATCAGCCGCGGGCTGGCAGATGCCTTCCAGGCCAGCGGTTATTTTCGGATCATGCAGAGGACCCGAGATCTCCGCGCTGCAGAAGCACTCGTGGACAAGGGGGATGCCCAGGTCATCCTGGTCATCCCCGAGCATTTTTCCCGTGATTTGCACCGGGGTCGCATCGCCGATCTCCAGATGATCGTGGAGGGGACCGACTCCATCGTGGCGTCCAATGCGGTTTCCTACGGGAACATGATTATCGCCGCCCACCTCCAAAAACTCGTGAAGCCTCCTCCCTCAATCCATATGACAACGACAACGAGCACGCGCTTCCCCCGGGCGAGGCCGGAGACAAGGGTCTGGTTCAACCCCGACCTCAAGAGTAGGAACTTCTTCGTCCCCGGCGTCATCGCCCTGTTGCTCACCCTCGTCTCGCTGGTCCTGACCTCCTTTTCCATCGTGCGAGAGTGGGAGGTGGGGACGATGGAGCAGCTCATCGTCACCCCCCTCAAGCCAATTGAGCTGATCGTCGGCAAGACGCTCCCCTTCTTCCTCGTGGGTCTCATTGATCTCATCCTGATCTTCCTGGTGGGGACCCTCTGGTTTCGCATCCCTTTTCGGGGAAACATCCTCCTGTTGGCCTTCTCCGCTGTGCTCTATCTGATCAATGCCCTCAGCATCGGCATCCTCATCTCCACCATCTCCCGGACCCAACAGCAGGCCCTCATGGTGATCTTCTTCTACTTTAATCCGTCCATGTTGTTCTCCGGGTTCGTCTTTCCGATCTACAACATCCCGTTCTTGATGCGCTGGATCGCTTACGTAAACCCGCTTTCCTACTTCCTGATCATCGTGCGGGGGGTTTTTCTCAAGGGGGTGGGGATAACGGTCTTGTGGCCCCAGCTCTTGTTTCTGGCCCTGGCCGGGCCGATCCTGCTGGGGATCAGCGTCAAGCGATTTCATAAGAAATTAGACTAGGGAACGATGGAAGCGATCCTCACAGAGGGGCTCACTAAAAAGTTCGGGAATTTTGTCGCGGTGGATGGGGTTTCCTTCGCCGTCTCCCCGGGAGAGGTCTTTGGCTTCCTGGGCCCCAACGGGGCAGGCAAGACGACCACTATCAGGATGCTCTGCGGCATCCTCCCCCCCACCGCAGGCCGGGCCCTGGTAGGGGGTGCGGATGTTACTGCAGAATCTGAAAAGATACGAAGTAAAATCGGCTACATGTCCCAGCGCTTCTCCCTGTATACGGATCTGACTGTCCAAGAAAATCTCACCCTCTATGCGGGGATCTACGGCATCCCTGAGAGAGACGCAAACAAGCGCTTCGGAGAGGTGATGGAGATGAGCGCCCTCGTCGGGAAGGAAGGATCCATGGTAGGAGATCTCCCCACCGGCTGGAGACAGCGGCTGGCCCTGGGTTGCGCCATCCTCCACCAGCCGGAAGTGCTTTTTCTCGATGAACCCACGTCGGGGGTAGACCCGGCTGCACGTCAGGCCTTTTGGGAATTGATCTATCAACTCTCCTCTCAGGGGACGGCGGTGTTGGTGAGCACCCACTATATGGATGAGGCGGAACAGTGCCACCGGATCGGGCTGATCTTCAACGGGAGATTGGCCGCCGTGGATACCCCCACGCTCTTAAAGGAGAGAATCCCAGGGAAGGTCTACGAGCTGGAGGCAGGGGATACCATACGGGCCACCGAGATCCTGCGGCGGACCTCCGGCATAGCAGAGGTCTCCCCGTTCGGGCGCAGACTGCATATCCTCACCGAGGCGGACACGCCCACGCAAAAACAGATCCGCCAGATCCTTACCCGAGGGGGTATCTCAATCGCTTCATTAGAGCAGGTTCCCCCCCGGCTGGAGGATGTTTTTATCTATGTGGCGCAGAAGAGTTCAGGTGCAAACAATAAGAACCGGATGCAGGGCCTTTGAGAAAACGCCTTGACAGCCACGGGGAAAGATGCAAAGGTCAGTGCAACAAAGGACACCATGATGGAGAAGCCCTTAGAACTCTCCCCGTTTGGAAGACATCTCGGGGTGAAGGTCCTGGAGGTGGGTGATGGATTTGCCCGGATCAAGCTGCCCTACCGCCCTGAGCTCACCAATCCCGCGGGGAAACTGCATGGAGGAGCCATTGCCACTGCGGCGGATACCGCCATGGCAGTAGCTGTCGGCTCCGTGTTGGGGGAATTGGGCGGACCAGGCAGACACTCGACTGTCAAGCTGGAGATAAAGTACAAGGCCTCGGTCACCGATGGCGAGATCATAGCCGAGGCAAAGGTTACGCGGAGAAAACCCAGGGTCTTTCTGGGGGAGGCGGTGGTAAAAAACGGAAATGGCCAGGTGGTGGCTATAGCTAAGGCGACCTTCATGGTCAGGGATAACGCCGCTCAGGATGCGTAAATAGAGGATCAGATCACGAGGAATTGACCTAAGACTAACTACCAAAAATTTCCCATCCCATCACTTGCCTTAAAGTTTTCGTTTGACTTTGACCCCCTCTATGATATATTGTATATACAGTATAATAATGCTGTCGGAGGTATGTGATGACGATTCAAATGATCGTCCGGATCGACCCTGGGCTCAAAACCAAGGTGAACAACCTTGCCAAGGCCGAGGGGAAGAGTATGAGCGAGGTTATCAGGGGATTGCTCGAGGAGTATGTCAGGAACAGGGACATCGGCTCGTATATCGATGACCTGTGGGGGCGCATCGGCACCCAGTTGACATCGCGCGGGGTGAGGCCTGAGGGGATCAAACGCGTCATCCGGGCAGTGCGAGAGAAGAGGTGACCAAGGTCGTCGTTGACACGAACGTCTTTGTCTCCTCTTTCTTCGGTGGTAATCCTCGCAAGATCATTGACCTGTGGAAATCGGGTCACATCACCCTCTGCCTCTCCAAGCCGATCGTCGACGAGTACGTACAGGTCCTCAGACGCCTTGGATTGCAGAACGAGCGAGAGTTAGAAGAACTGCTGAGCCTCTTTGCCAGCGGTTTTCATATTATCTTTACCGCAACGACACCTCAATTGCATATCGTCGCGGCGGACCCTGACGATAACAAGTTCATTGAATGCGCAGTAGCCTTAAAGGCCGACTGTATTATTTCAGGAGACAAGGCGCTCGCAGAGATCAAAGACTACATGGGTATTAAGATCGTTACGCCTAAAGAGTTTCTCGAAGGTTATGAGGACCGTTAGCGCTAGATCAAATGCAGAAAGGCACGAAGGTTAAAAAAGCGAGTATCAAGAGCCGCTAACTTTGTCTGGAAAATTGACCAACAAAATCCCTCCCAACCTCCCTTTACAAAAAGGGAGGCATTCTTCCCCCTTTAGAGACTGTGTCGTAATTCAAATATTTCCCTCACCCCACGTCCCCGCGAGGATCGCGGGATCTTCGACAATGGGGAGAGGGAGGGGTGAGGGGTCCAGCTAAAAAGCATATAAGTTATTGTTTTTATTGTAACCCCTCATCCTCCACCTTCTCCCCTTACTAAGGGGAGAAGGGATGTTGGGTGCCAACATGTTATTGCGACACAGTCTCTTAGCAAAGGGGGATCCAGGGGGATTTTTCTAGCTAAGGCGGGTTTCATGCGTGACGCGGTCGTCATGGTGGATTGTTAAGAAGATGGGGAAAACTTAGAGCAAAGATTCACCCAAACAATGCCTCGAAGACCAAGGGGAAAATCAATTTCAACAAGTCTTGCTACTTGAATTTGCGTAAATATCTTTCGCTGTCTTTTTTATGGGTGATGGCGAGGATAACAACATCCCTGGAAACGATTCGATAATAGGCTCTAAAATCACCGCTTCGCAAACGATACAGGGACGGATCGAACCCTGTCAGCCTCTTTATCCTGGTCTTGCCGAAGGGTACAGGAGATTGCTCTAAATAATTCTTGATGTCCTTGGTACGTTGGAGTGCGTCTTCGATCTCTAGTTTTTCAATCTCTCGTTGGGCAGCTGCACTGAATATAACGTTAAATCTTTCCTCTGCCACGGCGGTTTTCCAGTCTTTTGATCATATCATCGGCCGTCATGCCGCCATGGGCCTGATATTCGGCATATGCCTCCTCAACCCGCTCCTTAAATGCGGGATCATTCTCAATGAGATAATCGGCCAGATCGTCCTCTGTGATGTGATGGAGAATAGCCTTAGGCTTCCCGTAAGCGGTGACGATGATATCCTCCTTTTCCGCCTGCTTCAGTATGTCCATGGTCTTGTGCTTTAGCTCTTTGACTCCGGTAAAACGCATAATAACCCTCCCTAAAAAGTTACACTAAAGTATAACCATTCGGCAAAAAGGCGTCAACAAAAAAATTAAGTGTACTAATTTAGATGCGCTATTGTAAATATATCTTGACTATTTACGCACAAAGTTATAGAATACCAACATTACGTAGAAAATATTCGGTGTGAAGAAACCATGGAATATAATGTTGATGTCTTCTGCGAGCAGTTCCCAATTGTAAAGAGGTTCTTGTATCATTTGACCAGTTACAGGGAACTGTATCGTGTTTATCAAGATCTAGACCTAGAATCAGGGTTCTGGATACATACGATTGATGCCCATCTTTTGCAGGCCGCTATCTTGTGGAGCATGGTTTTCGGATCACACGGCTGTAATCCCACGCACTGGAAAAAATTGTGCGACCAAGATTTGAACACCCTACAAAAAAGCTTTCGCGAGGGCCTTTTCAAAAGGGCCTCACTTACTCAAGAAACATGGGATGCTTATTGGAAAAAGATGAACGACTTCCGAGGCGGATATGCAGCTCATCGTGAACTATACTACTCGAAACCAGTCCCTGATTTTAAACTTGCGCAAGAGGTAGCTTACTTCTACGATGAATGGATTCGAATGGTAATTGCGCCAGATATTTTTGAAGAGCCGCCACTTGAAGAATCCGTCTTAAGAATGCAAAAGGAAATCAGGCCTTTAGTTACACATTTTCTATCTGTAACTAAGTTGATAGGATTGAGCACCGAACAACAGCTTTAAGCAGCCGCCGAGAAAGCCGGGCGCTGCCTAAACTGAGCGTTGCACTTTGGAGAAGGGAGAATGGAGAGACTAGAGTTTCTTGTGGCCGCGATTGTCAAGGTCACAGAGGGCGAAGATAAAAAGGAGTGCTACGCCTATTCCGGCACGTTCTTCCGCGAGGCTCGCGAGGCTGGGGAGGCAGGCGATGCTCAGAGGGAACAGTTATGCGCCCTGCTGGGTCGTGTCACGTTTCTCCATCTAAAGCCTGAATCGGCAACAAGGCCCTTCTCGCCCATGCCGTCAGGCCCGTTGGAATCAGAGCCGCCGACCCCTTCTCCAGTCATCGTCAGCGATGAAGACCTCGACCTTCTTACTGCCGCCCTGTCCCAAATTGGCGACGTCGAAATGCGGTCTCGTGTTGCAGATATCCTGTGGGTGGTTCGGCGCGACGCAAAGTTCGCACAAACAGCCATTGACGCTTATCTTGCCTCAGCGACAAGGCTGGAGAACCCTGCACACTGGACCCAATGCCAGGAGCGACTTGAAAGGGCACTTAGACTAGCGCTGCTCATCGGTAAAAAGGCTGGGCAGCTTGACCGAGTAGTAGCACACATTGAGGCGGTTCTCTCGAAATACGATGGTGGAGATCCTCTTTTCTTGTCTCAAAGACTCATGGAACACCTGCTGGAAGTAAAGCGAGGGGACCCCGACCGATATGCGACTCTTTCAGAGAAAAGCGCTGAGGATGCAGAGGCAAGCCATAATTTCAACCGGGCCAGGGCTTACTGGGAGACCGCTGCCGAGTGGCATAAGAGGAAAGGTGATCACCTTGCGCAACACCGCGCTTTGGTGCGCGCAGCCGAAACGTACGTGAAGGAGGCAGAAGCAGCTGTTGCGCGGCCAAACCAGGGGTACATTGCTGCCAGTTCGCACCTTCAGAGTGCCATCATCGCATATCGCAGAATCGGCGGTGAGAGAGTACGAGTTGACGAGTTACATGCTCAGCTAATCGATTTTCAGAAAGAATCTGTGAAGGAACTGAAGCCCATAGGTACGGAGATGGACCTCTCGGAAAGTGTGACACGAGCAATTGCTAGGGTGACAAACAAACCGCTTACGGAGGCGTTAATCGAGCTGGCGATGATGGTTCCAAGCCCACAGCCAGATAAACTAGAAAAGCAAGCACGGGAATCAGCGAAGAAATTCCCTCTACAACACCTATTTGGAGGCGTAATCGTCAATGAGAAAGGGAAGGTCGTCGCTAGGCGTTCGACTATGTTGTCAGGCGGCGATGAAGCTGACGAGGCTTTGCGACAAAATATGAACCAACGGGCCGATTACCACCGGTTCATATACACCCAAGGGGTAATAGAGCCAGCGCGACACCAAATCTTGTTAGAGCACAACGTTCAGATCTGCGATATCATGCCCTTTGTCTCCAATAACCCTTTTGTGCCTCGGTGGCGCGAGCAAATCTTTGCACAAGGACTTCACGCTGGTCTCGAAGGTGATTACTGCGTAGCGCTCCACCTTTTGATCCCTCAGGTTGAGAATAGCGTTCGGTATATTCTGACCAGGGCTGGCGTGCTCACGTCTGGATTTGACGACGAAGGAATACAGGACGAGCGAAGTCTGAATACAACACTATACCAGACAGAGCTACAAGCGATGCTTGGGAAGGCCATTACTTTCGACCTACAGGGCTTGTTGGTGGAGAGAACGGGTGCAAACCTCAGGAACCTATTGGCACACGGTTTGATGTCTTACAGCAGTTTCTACTCAATTCATGCCCCGTACCTATGGTGCTTGGTACTGCGTCTGTGCATGGTGCCGACGATAAGGGCAAAATATGTCGCTAGCACTGAAGGAGAAGATGTTGCAGAGAAGATCGACTCTGGAGAGGGCACTGACGAATGAAGGGGTCAAAACCCAACAAAATGCTCCAGGGAAGGCTGAGGGGTCATGAGGGGTCGGCTCTTTACCCTTCTACTTTTTAAAAAAATTGCTACGAAAATAGCTTTAAAATCCCTCCCCACCTCCCTTTACGAAAGGGAGGGGTAACCTCCCCCTTTGAAAAAGGGGGATTCAGGGGGATTTTTATAGTTCGTGGGTGACGTACCCGTCATGCCGCCGAAGGTGACCTTTTGGTCAAAGGTGGCTCTGACCAAAGGGTCACCTCCGGTTTAGCCAATGGATTGTTAAGAAAACAGGAGACGCCTTAGAATTGGGATTCGACCCCAACGAACTGTTCTATTGATACTTTTGTGAACCGGAGGGTAAATCCGGGGACACCATACTCATTTTTTAAATGTCGAAGTATAAAAACAGCCAAGCCTTGGTATTATCTTGAAATTTGAGAAAGAAGGACAGTAAATCTCGGAAGAGGGGGCGGGACAGATCTTTAGCCTTCAGTCTTTAAAAAAATTGCCTAGAAAATAGGTTTATTAAATCCCTCCCCACCTCCCTTTTTGTAAAGGGAGGTGTAATCTCCCCCTTTGAGAAAGCCGAAGGTGGCTCTGACCAAAGGGTCACTGGCCAAAGGGCCACCTTCGGCTTCGGTTTAGCCAGGGGATCGAGGGGGATTTTTATCGATCACATCCACTGCATGAAGTGCTCTTCATACTCTCGCTCAAGGATCTCTTTGTGGTGCATCTCCTGCTGGGCGAGCCGGGAAAAGAGCTCTTCAAGCTCCGTCCCCGCGTAGTTCCCCAGCAGCATGTGGTAGATGTTATAGGCCTCTTGTTCCTTCTTCATGGCGAACAGCATCACGTTCTGGGGACTGCTGTCAGGGCCGATATCCTCGGTGACCATATAGTCGCCGAGGTGCAGATCCTTGACCTCTTTCTTTCCCCCTATGCGCTCTATCTTCCCCCCCTTGAGGGCAGCTTCCAATAACCGCTTGTGGCCCAACTCCTGATTGGCCAGATCTTCGAGCAGGGCCTTGGCCCCGGGGTCCTTGACCATCTCTCGGAACATCAGATAAAGCTCCTGCGCGTCATGCTCTCTGCGGATAGCAAAGGTCAAGACATCGTTCAGCGATGCGAACTGCATATCCACCTCCTTGGCATGGTTATTGAACAGCCCCTTCATCCATCGATGAATATCCTTCTCTACATAATATAAAAAGGAGTACACTTGTCAAGGGCGAATGCACAATGGCTGTAAAAGCGAAAAAAGCGGAAAAAACCTTGACAAAGAGGGGTGCTGACGGTATAACTTAACGTACAACCTTCAAAAAGAAAGGTGGGAAAAATATGAAGAGATGGCTGTATCTTATGGTAGCGGTGGCGTTCTTGGCAGGGGGTATCCTCGGCATGGCCTTCGCGCAGGCTGATAAGGTCACTATTGATAACAAGTACCCCAACAAATTGAAAAGTCCGGTGACCTTCAACCACAAGGCTCATTCAGCTGCTATGGACTGTACCAAGTGTCACCACACGTGGAAGAAGGAAGAGAGCAAGACCCCCCAGAAATGCGCCGAGTGCCACAAGGCGGCTGATACCGGCGAAAAGGGGCTCAAGAAGGCTTACCACACGCAGTGTCAGAACTGCCACAAGGACCTACAGAAACAGGGGAAAAAGACCGGTCCTACCACCAAGTGTAGTGAGTGCCATCCCAGCAAGGCCAAATAGCGCGCATTAAAAGACTGATAAAAGAGGGGGATGAAGAACATCCCCCTCTCTTTTTGACGTCATGAATAAGCTGCACAATCGCGCTCAACTCCTCAAAACCACTTGCCCCCTGGCCCCCCCCTTTATCTCGGCATCAGACGGTCTGACGTAGATGGGTACCAAGGATGAGATGTCATCCGATTCCCCTCGTCTGATGCGCTTGAGTCCGAACTCGGCGACGGTCGTGCCTCGAAGGAAACCCAGATGCAGGGGGGCGAAGAAGGCCTTCTCAGCCAACCGCTCGACGAGGAGTTCCCGGCAGACCTCTACCCCATCCCCCAGAAAGACCGTCTCCTGATGAGGGAGCTGCTCAATCAGGGCTGAGGGAGAGAGGACCTGGTAGGGGGTCAATTGTTCGACGTGCCCGCCTGCCCCGTTTTTGTAGAGGGCGGTGTAGATCTCCCCCTTGCGTGCATCCAAGAGGGGACAAATCCGGTAGGGGGTGAAGGGCAGATTGCAAGCTAGGGCGTCCAGGGTGGGAACACCTGCCACCGGCCTTGCAACTGCCAGGGCCAACCCTTTGACAGCGCTCAGTCCGACCCTCAGCCCGGTAAAAGAACCAGGGCCCAGGGAGACGGCTATACCATCTATCTCATGGAGATCAAGCCGCGCCTCAGCCAGGAGGGCCTCGATGGCGGGGAGCAATCCGGCGGAGAGGGTTTCCTCTCGATGAAGGGCGTACTCAGCCACTACCTCATCATCGGCGATGATGCCGAGGCTCGCGCAGGAGGTCGAGGTGTCGAGCCCCAAGATCTTCATCACTTGGCCCCCTGGGGAAGGATCCTCATGATGTCGTTGTAGAAGATGAAGGCCATGAGGAGGATGATAATGATCAAGCCGATCTGCTGCGCCAGCTCCAGCTTCTTTACGCTCAAGGGCCTGCCGATAATGGACTCCAGGGTCAGAAAGAGGAGGTGTCCGCCGTCGAGGATGGGTATGGGGAAGAGGTTTATGATGCCCAAATTGATGCTTATTACTGCGGTGAAGAAGATCAGGCTGAGAATGCCTTCTTGGGCCTGCTTACCGGCCATCTGGGCGATCAGGATGGGACCGCCGAGGGCTTGCTTGGCCGGAATGGCCCGCTGGATGACCTTGACGATGCTGAGCACTGTCAGCTTGGTGATAAGCCAGGTCTGGTAGAATCCCATGCCGATTGCCCTGTAAACGGGTTCCCGCTTGAGTATAAATTCACCGGATGAGATGATTCCGATTTGATAGGTCTTCACCTCCTCGCCGAAGATGTTCTTGACTGTCGCGGCTTGAGGGGTAACCCTTAAGGGGATGACCTTTTTCCCTCTCTGGACGGTGAGCCGCAGGTTTCTCCCCTCGCTCTTAGTGATAACCGAGGGGAGATCAGCCCATTGGGTGATCTTGACGCCATCAACCTGGAGGATTACGTCGCCGGCTTGCATTCCCGCCTTTTGGGCAATGGAGCCATCCACGACCTTTCCCACGACAGGGGGGGATTGCGGAATTCCCATGACGCTGTACAGCAGGGAGAAGATAAAGATGGCGAGTAGGAAGTTTGCCAGCGGACCCGCGAGGATGATGGCCATCCTCTTTCGCACGGGTTGATGGAGAAAGGCCCTTGCTTGCTCCTTCTTAGGGACCTTCTCTCGAGGATTATCTCCCAAGGGTTTCACATATCCCCCCAGGGGAAAGGCGGATATTTGGTACTCCGTCTCTCCTATCTTTGTGCCGATGAGCCTAGGCCCAAAGCCCAGGGAGAATTTTAATACCTTCACCCCTGCCAATTTGGCGACGAGGAAATGCCCAAACTCATGGATAAAGATCAAAATCCCCAGTACCCACAGAAAGGCTAAGATATAGATCATTGAGACACCTTTTGTATGAATGTTAGGACCTTTGCCTTGGCCCATCGATCCGCCTCAAGGGCAGCCTCTACATCGTGCAGGGGGGTTGCTTGATGCCTGTCCATCGTAGAGGCGACCACGTGCGGTATCCGGTCGAAGCCGATCCTGCCCTGGAGAAAGGCCTCCACCGCCACCTCATTGGCGGCGTTGAGCACCGCCGGCAAAGTTCCCCCTGTCTCGAGGGCCTGATAGGCCAGCTTCAGGCAGGGGAACTTTTCAACGTCGGGAGGATCAAAGGTCAGGTGGTTGAGCTCAACCAGATTGAGAACAGGGAGATCCATGAACAGCCTCTTGGGATAGGAGAGGGCATAGGCGATGGGGATCCGCATGTCGGGGATGCTGAGCTGAGCGATGATGGAGCTATCGACATACTCCACCAGGGAATGGACCACCCCCTGGGGATGTATCAGTACCTCGATCCGCTCAGAGGGGACGCGGAAGAACCAGTGGGCCTCGATGACCTCTAGGCCCTTGTTCATCAGGGTTGCCGAATCCACCGAGATCTTGGGCCCCATCTGCCATACCGGATGGGCCAGGGCCTCTCGGGGGGTTACCTTTTTGAAGGCCTCGGCAGGCATGTTGTAAAATGGGCCTCCCGAGGCAGTCAAGATGATCCTCTTTATCCCCTCTCCTCCCAGCTTGCTTCCCAGGGCCTGAAAGATCGCGCTGTGCTCGCTGTCGATCGGTAAGATGGCAACGCCCTTTTCTTGCGCCTTCTTCACGATGATCTCACCGGCTGTCACCATCGATTCCTTATTCGCCAGGGCGACATCTGTGCCCTCCTCGATGGCGGCGAGCAGGGGAAGGATCCCTACCGAGCCCACCACCGCCGATACCACCAAATCCACGCCCGGAAAGGTGGCTGCTTGAATGAGCCCTTCCTCTCCGTATACCACCTCCACTCCCTCTGCCCTGAGGGAACTGGCACGTTCCTGGTCGAGGACAGAGACGAGGCGTGGTTTAAACGCGCGGATCTGCTCGCGCAACAACGGGAGATTCGTTCCCGCAGCAAGGGCGAGGACCTCAAACTCCTCCCTGAACCGTCCCGCGATCTCGAGGGTATTGACCCCGACGGACCCGGTCGATCCCAGGATGGCCAGCCGCTTCATGATCCCCCGGGAAACATCTTATAGGCCAAGAAGTAATACAAGAAAGGGGCGGCGAAGAGGAAGCTATCCAACCTGTCAAGCATACCCCCATGTCCGGGGATCAAGGTCCCCGAGTCCTTCACCTTGGCCCCCCTCTTGATCATCGATTCTGAAAGATCCCCCAACTGGCCGAAGAAGGCGATGCCTGTTGCCACCATAAGGGCATCCGCAATCATCAATGTCGGGAAGAACAAGGACCTACAAACGAAAACGGTAAGGATAGTCCCGACAAAGCAGGCGACAAAGCCCTCGATAGTCTTGTGAGGGCTGATCAAGGGGCTGAGCTTATGTCTGCCCAACCAGGAGCCGATAGCGAGGGCAAAGGTATCCCCTATCCACACCGTCGCCACGAGCAAGAGGACCCAGAAGACCCCCTGGGGCAATTTATTGATCAAGGTGATATGGGACAGGAGGAAGGGGACATAGATAATACCGAGAAAGGTGATTCCGATTCGGTTCGGCAGCATGGAAAGTTCTTCGGAAAAAAAGGCATAAGCGAAAAAGAGGGCCAAGAGGATCACGGCCAAGAACAAGATGATCTCCCCATAGTGCGCCCACTGAAATAACCCGCAGAGGACGGCGCCGAGGGCGATCGCGCCGATCTTACTTCCGGCCCCACCCTGCGGCAGGGTCATATGATAAAACTCGTAGAGCCCCAAGACGGCAGCCACGGATACCATGATAGCGAGGACGTAGGGAGGGCCAAAGCGGATCAACAGCAGAAAAGGCGGGACGATGATCAATGCCGTTAACAACCTCTTAAGCATATCGAGACCTCTCAATACATTGACTGATAATGCCTGATCTTGCCCTCATCGACTCGCAGCGCCCTTCCGAATTTGCGCTGCCGTGAGACCAAAGCGCCTTTCCCTGTCCTGATAGGCGATGCAGGCCAGGATCAATTCTTCCTTGCCGAAATCAGGCCACAGGGTTGTGGTGAAGTAGAGCTCGGTATAGGCGATCTGCCAGAGGAGAAAGTTGCTGATGCGCAACTCTCCGCTGGTGCGAATCAGCAGATCCGGGTCCGGAATGTCTCTGGTGAAGAGATACCTGGAGAAGGTCTCCGGCGTGATATCATCTTTGGTGATCCTACCCGCTTCTATGTCCGCGATGATTGCTCTGACGCCGGCGACGATCTCCGAACGCCCCCCATAGCTGAGGGCAAGGTTGACGATGAGGCCATCCTTGTGTCGGGTCATCTCCACTGTCTCCACGAGGAGATCGCGGATAGAGGTGGGGAGGTCCTCTAAGTCTCCGATGATATTAATGCGGATATTTCTCTTCTGCAACTCTTGTTGACGCTTCCGCAGATGGCTTTGCAGGAATCCCATCAGGGCATTTATCTCTTTTCGCGGGCGGCGCCAATTCTCCTTAGAAAAGGCATAGAGGGTCAGGATCTTGACACCAAGCTCTTCACATGCCTCTACCACCGCTTGGGCTGCCTCGAGCCCCCTCCGGTGCCCCTCTATCCTCGAGAGGCGTTGCCTCTGTGCCCACCGCCCGTTTCCATCCATGATGATGGCAATATGTCGGGGCATCTTTTCCGGATCGAGCCTCTCCATATCCCTTGCCTGAACTGTCATTATCTCGAATTAAGGAAGAATATTCCCTGAATTAATGCCCCTCGGATTGGAAGACATGAAACATCCACTCGTTCCGGTGAAATCACACTTCGCATCAAATGTAACACAAGTATCGGGGCTTTGCAATAAAGGAGACCATGAGGACTCATGAGGGATCGGCTATATTTTTAAAAGGGTGAGGGAGCAGAAGAGACTGCTCCCTCACTGTCTGTCTATACCTCAACGACCGCATCCACTGGGCAGACCTCCATACAGGTCCCGCACTCAGTGCATTCATCCTGATTTATGGCATATTTCTCCTCGCCTTCATCGATGGCGTCTGCCGGGCACTCCTCAGCACAGGTTCCGCACGCCACGCACTCATCATTGATCTGATAAGGCACTGCTCTCACCTCCTTACTATCATATTTCCATTATTTCCTTCTCTTTTGCCTCAATCACCTCATCTATTTTTTCGACGAAGGTATCTGTTGTCTTTTGTGCCTGATTCTGCAATTGATGTAATTCATCCTCGGAAATATCCTTCCCCTTTTCCATTGTCCTCAGCTCTTCAATGACATCCCGCCTGATATTGCGAACACCGACCTTGCTGCTCTCACCCATCTTTTTGACCAACTTAACCAGCTCTTTTCTTCGTTCCTCCGTCAGCCTCGGGATGGTGATGCGTATAACCTTTCCATCGTTAGTCGGGGTCATCCCCAGCTCGGACTTCAGAATCGCCTTTTCTATCTCACCAAGTAAGGAATTATCCCACGGTTGAATGACGATGAGCCTGCTCTCGGGCACCGAAAGGGTAGCAGCCTGGTTGAGGGGGGTGGGGGTTCCGTAATAATCCACCCGGATGTCATCCAAGAGGGCTAACGAGGCCCTGCCCGTGCGCACCTTTCCCAGCTCCTTCTCCAAGGCGAGGATGGTCCTTTTCATCTTCATTTCACATTCTTTGATGGCCTGTGATTCCATAAGATCCCCTAACTGATCAACGTCCCTTCTTCCCCCCCTAAGATTATCCTCTGCATATTTCCTTTCACGGCACTATTAAAGACAACCAAGGGGAGTTGATGTTCCATACAGAGGGAGATGGCAGTAGCATCCATCACCCGCAACCTCCTCTGCAATACCTCCTGGTACGAGATGGCATCGAATTTCACTGCTGAGGGATTCTCTAAAGGGTCGGCATCATAGACGCCATCCACCTTCGTGGCTTTAAGGATAATTTCCGCCCCTATCTCCAGGGCACGCAGGGCAGCAGCTGTGTCGGTGGTGAAATAAGGGTTGCCCGTTCCGCCCACGAAAATGACCACCTTGCCCTCCTGGAGGGCCCGCAGGGCATGGCTGCGCACATAGGGGGTTACCATCTCACCTACGGGGACGGCAGACTGTACAGAGGTCAGGGTCCCTTGCCTCTCCAATGCGTCTCTCAAGGCCAGACCATTGATAATAGTGGTCAACATCCCCAGCTGATCCGCCGTCACCCGCTCTAAGTCATATTCAGCGGCCTGTGACCCCCGGATGAGATTGCCTCCTCCGATCACCACGGCGATCTCAACCTCTAGACCCCTCAGCTCTTGTATCTCCTCAGCCAACTCCCGTAAGGCCGCGGGCTCTATTCCTACCCCTCCCTCTCCTGCCAGGACCTCACCACTGAGTTTTATCAGTATTCGTTTATAGGCGGGTTGCTTTTTCATTGAAGATGGCATAGTCAAGCCGTGGGGTCAACCGTCGTCTTCCCCCAAGATCTCCCCCAGTTGATACCTGGTGAAGCGCCGCACGGTAATATTCTCCCCCAACTTGGCTATGGTATTAGAGATGAAATCCTTGACGGTTATATCGGGATTCTTAATATAGGCCTGCTCCAGCACGCACTGTTCCGCAAAAAATTTCTCCAGCCTTCCTTCCACGATCTTATCCACCACCTTTTCCGGTTTGCCGGACGTCGCGGCCTCGGCCCGTAGAATCTCCTTTTCCTTCTCTATTACCTCCGGAGGGACGTCTTCCCGGCTGATAGCGATGGGATTCATGGCGGCAATGTGCATGGCGATCTCTTTCGCCAAGTTCCGAAAATCCTCCGTCCTGGCCACAAAATCCGTCTCACAGTCAATATCGACCAAGACCCCTATCTTGCCTCCCGGATGTATATACGAGGCAATAAGACCCTCGGCGGTCTCCCGCCCCGCTCTCTTCGCTGCCTTGGCTAAACCTTTCTTGCGCAGACAGTCGATGGCTTCATTAATGTTGCCCGCACACTCCAACAGGGCCTTCTTACAATCCATGACGCCAACCCCTGTCCTCTGCCTCAATTCCTTAATTGCACCCGGGGATATCTCCATCTCTCCTTGGCCTCCTCATCCTCCTCTGGTGGGATTAAATCTCCTCCTCGCGCTCTTTTTCTCCTCCAGCTTCCCCTACGGCCCTTTCATCAGGAGCGGTCTCTATCGGGGTCTCTTCCCCTGTTGCTCGTTGGAGTTCCTCCTCGCGGAGCCTCTTGCCTTCTATTGCTGCATCGGCAATCTTGGTGGCGAAAAGGCGGATGGCACGTATGGCATCGTCATTTCCCGGGATCACATAGTCTATCTCATCAGGATCACAATTGGTGTCCACAATGGCTACCGTGGGGACCCCTAACTTCCGCGCCTCACTAATTGCTATCCTCTCGCGTTTGGGGTCAACGATAAAGAGGGCCCCGGGAAATCGATCCATATCCTTGATTCCCCCGAGATATTTGCTCAGCTTGGCCCCCTTTTTTTGCAATTGTAAAACCTCTTTTTTAGGAAGCCTCTGAAACTCCTCATTCTTTTCCATTTTTTCCAGTTCCTTGAGCTTATCGATACTCTTCTTTATCGTTTGAAAATTGGTAAGGGTACCTCCCAGCCAACGATGATTGACATAGAACATGCCGCAGCGCGTAGCCTCTTCGTAGATGGCCTCCTGGGCCTGTTTCTTCGTTCCGACAAAGAGTATCTTCTCACCTTTAGCAACTTTATTCCGAATAAATTCATGGGCCACATCTAAAAATTTAACCGTTTGCTGCAAGTCGAGTATGTAGATACCGTTCCTCGCCCCAAAGATGTACGGTTTCATCTTGGGGTTCCAGCGCTTTGTCTGGTGGCCGAAATGAACCCCAGCCTCCAACAACTCTTTCATCGTAACGATGGACATAGGACCTCCTTGTGGTTGTATCTTCCGCCCCCTTCATCTCGTTTGGAACCCTCGTAGGCACCCCCAAATCGATCGGGGAGCGTGTTTAATGAGAATGACCTTTAGCATACCACCTCCCATTTTGCAAGAGAAAATTTTGGTCGGCGATCGCACGTGCGGCCTTGGCACTTTCCTTGCTGCCCCAGTGCCAGGGAGGGATAATGAAACGATGCCTTGTCCGTTTTCCTTGAACCCTTCCCTTACTTCTGGTATACTATTTTTATATGGATAAGATTTCACGCATCGTAAAGAGGCTTTTCTTTGTAGACGGCGAGCCCAGAAGGCCCAAGATCATCGATCTCTATATCTTGAAGGAGATCTTGGTCCCCACCGGGATCGGAATGGGGATCTTTACCTTCATCTTCTTGGTGAGCAAACTGTTCCGAGTCACGGAGATGGTCGTAGAAAAAGGGATTCCCGTGATTTACGCGATAAAAATCTTTTTGTGTCTCATCCCGGCCTTTCTCGTCTTTGTCGCCCCCATGTCCCTCCTGCTCGGGATCCTCACGGCCCTGACGAGATTGTCCGCAGACAACGAGATCATCGCCCTCAAGACATCGGGGGTCGGGCTCTACCGGCTGAGCCCCTCCGTGATCTTTCTCTCAGTGATCACCTTTCTCTTCACCACCTTCCTCGTGTTCTATGCCGTGCCGTGGGGGAGTCAAAGCTTTCGTGAGACCATCTTTCAGGTTGCAGGGTCCCAGGGGAAGCTGGACGTGAAGGAACGCATCTTCACCGCCCCCTTTGGCGACTTGGTGATTTATGTGAACAAGGTCTCTCCAGGTGAAAAGGTGTTAGAGGGGATCATGATCTACGATGAGAGGGATCCTGAGATAAACAGCGCCATCGTTGCCCGCAGGGGGTATCTCACCCCCGATCCTAAAGAGCAAAAATTGGTGTTGCACCTCTTCGATGGGAGCATCCATTCTCAGGAGTTACAGGGGGAGACCTATCGCACCATCAACTTCAACACCTATCAGTTCACCATATTCCTGAAAGAGGAGATGGCAAAGGAACGCAAAAGGGCGAAGGTGCGGATGCTGGAGAAGGAGATGTCCATCCATGACTTGCGCGAGAAGATCAGGATGATGAGGGCAGAGGGGAAAAACGTCCGCCCTCAGCTGGTGGAACTCCACTTCAAATTTGCCATCCCCTTTGGCGCCCTCATCTTCGGCCTTGTGGGGCTCCCCTTGGGGGTGCAGCGCACGCAATCGGGGAGGTCGTGGGGCTTTGCCTTATGCGCCGTTGTCTTTCTCCTCTATTACGTCCTCTACTGTTTGGGAAAGGATTTGGGTGTGAGCGGGATCATATCCCCTGCTTTGGCTGCGTGGCTTCCCAATATCCTCTTCGGGGCCCTGGGGGCATATCTCTTTGTAAGGACGGCTCAAGAATCCCCCCTGCGGATCCTCTCTTGGGCGGACAAGGGAATGGAATTCTTGAGGGGAAAATGGAAAAGATTTTTCCGCGAGATGTAGATAAATCCTCGAAGCAACTCCCCCTGCCTCTTGACAATGCGAAGCGTATGAGACCGCAGGGATTAGGAGGTATGAGAATCCTCAGCCGTTACATCGGCAGAGAGTTCTTGAAGCTCCTTGCCCTTTGGGTATTCTCCTTCTTCATGATCTTTTTCGTCGTGGAGCTCTTCGAAAGGATCAATGCCATCATCGTCAATAAAGCCCCCTTGTATCTGATCCTGGAGTATTTCCTCTATACCATCCCCCTTTTTCTTACTCAGACCCTTCCCTTTGCTACCCTTTTGGCCGCCTTGATCACTTTGGGGGTCCTCGCGCGGAACAATGAGGTCGTGGCCATGAAGGCACACGGCGTCAGTACCTATCGGATCATGTTCCCCCTCTTAGTCCTTGCCGCTACGGTCACCGCCTTTATCTTCCTCTGCAACGAGACCATTGTCCCCTACGCCGCCCGCAAGGCCAGCTATATCTGGTCGGTCAAGGTGAAGAAGGAAGAGGAACGGGCCTTTTTCCAGCTGAACAAGATCTGGTACCGCGGTGAAAATGCTATCTATAACATTCGCCTGCTCGAGCCGAAGAAAAATATCCTCCAGGGGGTGACCATCTATTATTTCGACGAGGCATTCAACCTCCGCCAGCGAGTGGACGCCCGCGAGGCCCACTGGAACGGGAATAGGTGGACCTTTTATCAGGTAGCCATGAGAGATTTTCTTCCGGGAGGGGAGGTGAGGACGGAGATCTACGATGAGAGGGATATCCCCATACCCGAGAGGCCGGAGGACTTTAAGAAGGGGATGCAGGACCCAAATGCGATGACCTATGGGGAACTCAAGGAATATGTAGAGAGGCTCAGGAGCGACGGATACGATCCCACTCGCTATGTCGTTGACCTCCACAAAAAGGTCTCCTTCCCCTTTTTGACCCTGATCATGATCTTGATGGGGAGTCCCCTGGCACTGGCGGCGAGCCACGGCCGCGGCGGGGGGATCGCTCAGGGGGTGGGGATCAGCGTAGGCATCGGCTTCATCTATTGGGTGGCCTTTGCCATCTCCGTCGCCATGGGATACGCCGGGACTTTCCCGCCTTTCATCGCCGCCTGGGCACCCAACCTATTCTTCGGCCTCATCGGGGGTTTTATCCTCGAGAGCATCCATCAGTAAACCGCCATGAGCGGTTCGCCGGTAGGAGGGTTTTCGCCATGGCCATCATGGAGATCAGCGTCGTGCCGATAGGCACCGAGAGCACCAGCGTGAGCCCATTCGTCGCCGAGTGCGTGAAGATAGTAGAGCAGCAAGGGTTGACGTACGAGGTTACCTCCATGGGGACAGAGGTGGAGGGTGCGGTGGATGATCTGCTCACACTGGCAGCGCAGATGCACCAAGCACCCTTTACGCAAGGGGCCCAGCGGGTGCTTACCATCATCCGGATCGATGAACGCCGGGACAAAGAATTGCGGATAGCAGGGAAGAAGGCGGCTGTCCTCAAGCGGCTCAGGGAGATGGGGATCGAACGGTGACCACCGTATAGGAATCCAGAGCGATATATTTTCGCGCTACCCGCAAGACATCTTCTCCGGTCACCTGCTCTATCTCACGGGAATATCTTTGGTAGAAATCCCCCCCGAGGCCATACCGTTCATCGAAGGCCATGGCAGATGCCATGGCACGGGGACCCTGGAGATCGATCGCATAATTCCCGATGAGATACGCCTTGGCCTGCCTCAGCTCCCCCTGACTGATCCCCCTATCCCGTACTTCTCGCAGGATCCTCTCGATCCCCTGGCGCGCCTGCTCTACCTTGGGAGGACTGGTGGCCAGGTACACCCCCAGATAGCCGGGATCGAGATCAGAGCGAACAAAAAAGGCCGTCACATAGGCCAGTCCCTCTTTATCCCGCAATTGGATGAAGAACCTCCCCCCCTGCCGGCCCAGGGCGGCTTCCAAGACCTCTAAGGGGAAGCGGTCCTGGTCATGTAAGGTGGTACCGAGGAAGCCGAGGGCGATGTGGACCTGTTCCTTCTCCCGCACCACCTCTTCCCGCTTCTTGATCCCGCTGGTCTTGAGCTCCTGGGGGATGGGAGGGGGAGAAAAAGAGGCCCTGCGCATCCCGCGCAAGGCGCCTCTGACCGACGTGAGTACCTCCTCCCACCTCGCATCCCCGACAATGGCTACGACCAGATTCTGGGGAAGGACATATCGCTTATAGTATCTCCTGAGATCCCGCCGCTTGATGCGTCCTATCGTCTCCTCGGTACCCAGGACGCTCAAGCGATAGGGATGCCTTTCATAGAGGGTCTCCCTCAGGAGCCGCATGGTCCACCCCACCATACTATCCCGCTCCCTCCCCAAGCCAGCCAGGACCTCACCCCGTACCTTTTCCACCTCCTCCCGTGAGAAGGATGGTTTGGCAATCACCTCGGCCACCATGCTTAGAAGCTGCGGGAAGTCCTTGCTCAAACCCTTGGCCTGCACGCCGAAGCTGTTGCGCCCTGAAAACGTTCCCAGGGTTGCCCCGATGGAATCCACCTCCTGGGCCAACTCTTGGGCGCTGTGTAGCTCGGTACCCCTCGTCAACATCTCGGAGAGGAAGTGGGTGATGCCTGCCTCTTTCTCCTTTTCAAATCTTACCCCTCCCAGGAAGACGCCGGCAATCCCCACCACGGGCACTGTGTGGTCCTCTTTAAAAAGCAGGGTGACGCCATTCTCCAGCACGGTCTTTTTTATCCCCTCAGTCTCTTTTGCAACGGGCGGCGCCTTGCCCAAAGCTGCCATTGATAACTCCAGGGCGTGGCGGTCCAGGGCCTCCTTTTCCCCTTCGGGCACCAGTACGCATAAGGTGAGGTTTTCCAGGCGCAGGTATCTCCTTGCCACTGCCGTGATCTCTGCAATCCCGACCCGGGAGATCTCTTGCAGATACGCTTCCTCTGTGGTCGCATTCCCCCTGATCATCTCAAAGTAACCGAGCTTCCCCGCCTCACCCTGTACTGTCTCGCGGTCATAGGTGAAATCCGTCTCCACCATGACCTTGGCCTTACGCAGCTCCTCTTCATCGACCCCTGCATCCTTTATCCGGGAGAGTTCCCCGGCAATGCCTTCGATCCCTTGCTGAATGTCCCCCGGCTGAAACGCTCCACCGATTACGAAGAGCCCCGGGTCCTTGGGGGTGTAGGCATAGGCATATATGGAGCTGACCAACCCTTGTCTGAGCCTCAATGCCTTTTGCAGCCGCGAAGATTCTCCCTGTCCGAGGCAGACAGCCAAGAGATCGAGGGCAACGGCGTCCTTATCCCCGATGCCGGGGATGTGGAAGCCCAGGGCAAAATATCTCTCCTTGATCGCCTTCTGCGTTACACAGGAGCGAAAGGAGCCTTGCGAATGCTCCTGGGGCCTTCCCCTCACGGGGAGGGGACGCGCAGGCGAGGCAAAGAGCTCCTTGAGCCTGGATAACAACGGCGAAGCAGTAAAGTCACCTACTCCTACAAAGACCATATTCTTCGGGCGATACCACGTCCTATAGTAGTCAAGGACCCGCTCCCTGCTGAACCCCCTCACCGTATCCGCATATCCAATAATGGGTCTCCCATAGGGGTGGCGCCGGAAGCTCTCTTTGAAGAGAGACCGGTGGAGGAAGTTTTCCGGGTCGTCCTCACCCATCCGGATCTCTTCGATCACCACCTCCCTTTCTCGCGCCAGTTCCTGCGCATCGAAGGAAGGATGCTGGATGGCATCGGCCAAAACCTTCAACCCCTTTTCCTGGTAACGGCTGGTGATCACCACGTGATAGACGGTGTTCTCATAGCTGGTATAGGCATTGATACGCCCCCCGTACTCTTCTATGGCCCCTGCTATTTCCTCTGACCTCCTGTCATTCGTCCCCTTGAAAATCATATGTTCGATGAGGTGCGATATCCCCGCCTCAGTGGGGCTTTCGTCGGCACTTCCTACCTCCACCCATACCTGAAAGGCGACGACTGGGGCTGAATGGTCCTCCAGCAGCACCACCCGCATGCCGTTCTCCAGCCTGCCTCTCATAATCTCCCCGGTGCCGTCCTTGGTAAAGCCATCGGTGGGGAGAAGAAAGGCCAGGAGAGCTACAACAGTCAGAATAGCCAGAGACGTTCTCTTCATGGATCTCACCTCCATTAACGATCCTTGATAAAACTATGCCTCAGCCTCTCCCTTGTCAAGGATACTTAACTGGGCTCTCTCCTGCTTGATTTTCCCCCCGCAATCAAGCTAGAATACAGGAAACGGGGGTGAGCGTGATGGCCACTGTGATCAAGGGGATCGATTGGGATACCTTTCAACAACTGCGTGGGAGTGAAAAGAAAGAATACTTCACGCGGGATGAAAACATCTTCCACATCATTATGTCCCAGCAGTTTGACCGCAAGTTCCTTGACGACATATGTGAACTGACCACCAAGATCAGGGGGATCTCCAAGGGGAACAAGGGGATTGCCTTTCTTCTGTCCCTGCTGCAGGGGAAGAGGGCGATGCTGTACTTCGTCCAACCCTCCACGAGGACCTTTCTCTCCTTCATGGCCGCCTGCCAGGTCCTGGGCATGCAGTGCTCGGAGGTGAGGGATACCGCCACCTCCTCGGAGATGAAGGGGGAATCGCAAGAAGATACCGTCCGGACCTTCAGCAGCTATGTAGACCTCATCGTGATGCGCCACCCCCAGGCGGGGTTCGCCGAGAGGATCGCGTTTCTCCTGAACCAGATCAGCAGACCGGTACCCGTCATCAACGCCGGTTCGGGGAAGGATCAACATCCCACCCAGGCCCTGTTGGATATTTACACGCTCCATCGCTCCTTTGAGAACTACGGGGGGATTGACGGCAAGAGGATCGCCTTTGTCGGTGATCTGAAGAGGGGCAGGACAGTGAGATCCCTGGCATATCTCTTACGGAACTACAGCGGTGTCAAACTCTACTTCGTCGCCCCCCAAGAGTTGCAGATGGAGGAGGACCTTAAAGGATACCTCCAGGAGCAACAGGTGCAGTTTGAGGAGAGGGATAACCTCAAGGAGGTCATCCCCACGGTGGATGCCGTCTACATGACCCGGATCCAAGATGAATATGATGAGGCAGGAGAATCGAAGCGGATAGACTACTCCGCGTACTACTTTAAGAAAGAATACTTGAAGATCCTGCCTCCCAATACCATCATCATGCACCCCCTGCCCAGGCGGGACGAATTACCCCGGGAGATAGATGCGGATAAACGGGCCATATATTGGCGTCAGGTGCGCAACGGCATGTGGGTCCGGGTAAGCCTCATCGCCCAGATATTTCGCAAGGACAAGGACATCAAAGAGTACTAGTGGATGAGGTTGCCGATCCTCTTCCAACGAACCTTTGACGCAAGAGAGGGAGCCCGCCAGTCCCACGACCAATACATGATAAAGGCCCTTCCCAATACATCATCGAGGGGTACGTACCCCCAATAACGACTGTCTTCGCTGTTGTCCCTGTTATCCCCCATGACAAAGAGCGAGTTCGGAGGGACCATTTTCGGCCCATAGGTATCACGGGCCGACGGTCCCCACGAGCTGAAAACCCCCCAGGGGTCTTCGATAAGGCGATCGTTGATATAGATCTTCCGCTCCCTGATCTCCACCTGGTCCCCCGGAAGCCCAATGACCCGCTTGATGTAGTCCTTGCTCCGATCGTTGGGGAAGATAAAGACGATAACATCCCCCCGCCGGGGTTTGGAAAAGGCGAATACCTTTTTGCCGATCACGGGTATCCTGATACCGTACATAAACTTGTTGACCAGGATATGATCACCGACCAGGAGGGTCGGCTCCATGGAGCTGGAGGGGATCTTGAAAGCCTGGACCACGAAGCTCCTGACAAAGAGGGCAATGACCAACGCAATGACGAGGGTCTCTGCATATTCCCTCACCTTGCTCTTTTTCTTCACCGCAGACATTCGCTCAATACCTCCTTTCACCTGACCTGTAAGAGGGCCAAGAAGGCCTCTTGAGGGAGAACTACCTTCCCCGCTCGCTTCATCAGCTTCTTTCCCTCCCGCTGCCTCTCCGACAATTTGTTCTTTCTGGCACCATCACCCCCGGAGCACTCGGCAGTCACCTGCTTGTGCAAAGGGGGGATTTTTCCCCTCGCAATAATCCTACCTCCGCAGCCGCCTGGATCACCTTCTCGAACATCTACCGGGGGTGCGATGACGGAGTAGTCTCTTGTCCGCGAGAGATCTCCGCTCATGGTCCTGATACCACCTTGGTCCCTTCGATGTTTTCCTCAACGGAGATCCGTTTCCGGGCCGCCTGGGCCTCCTGCAGCGTCGTATATCCCCCCAGCCTCACCCTGTACCACAAGCCCATCCTCTCTATCTGCACGGGGACTACGTGGACTGCATATCCCTTTTTTATCAATCTGCTCTTCAGACCTTCGGCCGTTGCCTCTTCCTTGAACGAGGCAACCTGAACAAAGTAGAGCTCCTTGGGGGCCGGGGTCTTCTTAGTCTCCTCAGCCTTCGCGGTCTTTGGCGGAGGTGCCTTTGTCTCCCCCTTTTTTACCGTCTGCTCCTTGTGCGTCTCTTTCCCCGCACCCTCTTTTTTCGTCAGGGTCTCATAAAAGGTAAACCGCATCCGCTCATCTTTTTTCTCTGCGGGAGGAGATGACTTGTCTCTCTCGCTTCCATCCGTGCCTTTCTTTGCCTTCGTGGTGGCCATCGGAGAAGCTGCTTCTTGGGCAATACGCACCCGCTCTCGCTCCATCTGTATCCCCACTTTGACCCCCCCGATGAAGATCGCGAAGGCGAAGATCATACCCCCCATAATGACGAAGAACCTCTTGACCTGGGTGCGTTTTTGTCCCCTGGGGACACCCCTGGGAATGGATTCCTTATAGTCTTTCATCACATCTCCGCCGGCGCTGCTATTCCCAACAAGCCCAATGCACTGCGCACAACCCCCTGAATGACCTTGACCAAGAGGAACCGCGCCTTCGTCAGCTCTCTGTCATCTGAGATGATTCGGTGTTTGTTGTAGTAGCTGTGGAAGATGCCGGCCAAGTCCTGCAGGTAAGAGGTCAAGCGGTGGGGTTCCAAGGCGAGGGCCATCCCCTCCACGAACTCGGGGAAGATGGCTACCCGTTTAGCCAGCAACCTTTCCTCGGGGAGGCGCAGCAGGGCAATATCGACGTTGTCGAAGGTCGGTATCTCTACCCCTTTTTCCGCAGCCTTTTTAAAGATACTGGTTACCCTCGCATGGACGTATTGCACATAATAGACGGGATTCTCCACCCCTTCCTTCTTGGCCAGCTCCAAATCAAAATCCAGAGGGGAATCGGCCCGGCGCAACAGGAAAAAATAACGGCAGGCATCCACCCCCACCTCCTGTATGACCTCCTTTAAGGAGGTGAATTCCCCTGTCCGGGTGGACATGCTCACCTGTTTTTTATCCCGCAATAAGTTCACCAACTGCACGAGGATAACCTTAAAGATGGATTTGTCCAACCCCAGGGCCTGAACGGCAGCCTCCATGCGGGGTATATAGCCATGGTGGTCGGCCCCCCAGATATCCAGCAAGAGATCATAACCGCGATCATACTTGTCTTTGTGATAGGAGATGTCCGAGGCGAAATAGGTTGTCGCGTCGTTGCCCCTGATCACCACCCTATCCTTTTCATCGCCAAAGAGGGTACTCTTAAACCAGAGGGCCCCTCCATCCTCATACAGGTACCCTTTGCCTCGCAGTTCTTCCAAAAGCCGAGGGGCCAGGCCGCTAGAGTATAAATCCGTCTCGCGATACCATCTATCGAAGCGGACCCGGAACCGTTCCAAATCGTCCTTGATCCACCCTAAGATGAGGTGAGCGGCTTTTTCCCCCATGAGATTGATAACGTCCTCTTTCGGAGCACTGAGATACTTATCCCCTTCTTCTTTTTTGATGTCGTGGGCGATCTCCCTGATGTATGCGCCCTGATACCCATCGGGGGGAAAAGCAACCGCTCTTTCCCACTCCTCTAGGTACCGACTGTACACGGATTGCCCCAGGAGCTGCATCTGCGTGCCTCTGTCGTTGACATAATACTCCCGTTCAACCTTGTAACCGACCTTCTCCAAGAGGTTGGCAAGGGAGTCTCCAAAGGCGGCGATCCTCCCATGTCCGATGTGTAAGGGGCCGGTGGGGTTAGCGCTGAGAAATTCTACCAACGCGCGCTTCCCTTTTCCCAACTCCCCTGCACCATACCGCTCCCCCTGCCGGTCCGCCTCCCGTAAAAAATAATGCCAATATGCCTCCTTGAGAAAGAAGTTTATGAAGCCCGGCCCGGCCACCTCTATCCGCTCGATGATCCCCTCCGCGTCTTCTATAAACCTGACGATGGTCTCGGCAATGGCTCGGGGAGCCTTCTTGGTATGGGAGGCCATGGCCATGGCAACGTTGGTCGCGTAATCGCCATGCCTCTCGTCCCTGGGGTATCCAACGATGAGGGGTGGAAGCGCGCCCTCGGGCAACTCTCCTCGCTCCTGCGCCCTTGCAATGGCCCGCCTGATGATCTCGTTCAATCCCTTTTTCACGTCACTCCTGCCGAGCCAGGAGAGAATAAGCCTCCGGCCTTCGATCTTTTAAGAAGGGCCACTCCTTCCGCACCCTCGATATCTCATCGAGGGCAATCTCTACGAGGAAAATCCCCTCCTGGAGGCCTGTCGGTTCATCGACGAGGTCTCCCTCCGGGGAGATGCAAAAGCTCATACCGTAGAAATCCTGTTTCGGCTCGCTCCCTACCCTGTTTACCCGCATGATGAAGAGCCCATTGACAATGGCGTTCGCTGCCAACACCTTCAGCCAGCGTTGTTGGGAGGCGAAGGCGGCGGCGGTGGGAGCAAAGACAATTTGAGCTCCCTGCAGGGCTAAATATCTGGTTCCCTCAGGAAAAAAGTTATCCCAACATATCTGCACACCGATCTTTACGAGGCCCAGATCGAACACCGGAAACCCCTTGTCGCCAGGAGAGAAATAAGCCCGCTCCTCCCAGAGGGGGATTTGGGGGACGTGGATCTTCCGGTAGGCGCCTGCGATCTCCCCTCGCTGATCGATTACGGCAGCCGTGTTAAAGTACCGATCGCCAGCCCTCTCGAAAAACGGACAGATCAGGGCGACCTCCTTTGCCTTGGCCAAGGTCTTCATGATTGCCACCGTAGGGCCATTCAGATCCTCAGCCAAGAGGAAGTTATCTTCATGGATATCTCTGGGGAACCAGTGGGTGTTGAATAACTCCTGAAAGCAGATGATCTGCGCGCCTTTTTCGGCGGCGAGCTCACCCATCCGCAAGGCCTTCCGGACATTATCATCCTTGTCCTCTCGGCAGACCATCTGTATGCCAGCGATCTTAATACCCATAAGCCTCCCTATCCAGAGAATGGAACACGTTACATCAAATATCCTTCCGTTGTCAAATGCCCATCCGGCGGTATTTGTGATCGATGATTTTCCGGGAAAGTTCTCCTTGACATCATCCCCAAAGAGGTTTATAAAAGAACACTCTGTAGAAGGGAGAGAGAATGTCCAGGGTCTGCGAGATATGCGGCAAAAGTCCCATCACGGGCAATAACGTCAGCCATGCCAACAATAGGACCAAAAGGGTTTGGCTCCCAAACCTCCAAAGGGTACGAATCCTTCATGACGGCAAGGTAGCCAGGATGAGGGTGTGCACCAAGTGCATCAAGGCGGGACGGGTCGTCAAGGCCCCACGGGTCCCTGCCACCCCTTAATCCGCTCTACCTTCAGCACCCCCGCTATCTTCTGCAAGGCATTGATCACCTTCTTGAGATGCTTTAAGTTCCCGATCTCAATATCGAAGGTGCTTTCGGCATTGCCGTCATCGGTGGTCTTGATATGGGCCCCGGTGATGTTGACCTTATTGCCGGAGATCGAGGAGCTGATGGCAGCCAGCATCCCCTTCTTGTCGGCAGAGTAGATCCGAATCCTCGTGGGGAAGGTGGAATCCCCATCGAGTGCCCACCGCGCTTCGATGCGTCTCTTGGTGTCGGCCGTGAGGGCATTTACGCAATCCGTTGTGTGGATGGTCACCCCTCTCCCCCTCGTGATAAAGCCCACGATTTTGTCCCCCGGCAGGGGATTGCAACAGCCGGCAAAGCTCATGAGGACGTTATCTATCCCGTCGATCTTGACAAAACCTTTAGGCCGGCTGGTCATTCTCTTGATGACTTTTCCCAGCCTTCCTTCCTCCTCTTTTTTCTCATCCATCCTGAGCTTCTCCGGGGCTAGGCGTCCGATCACCTGCTGAGCAGTGATCTTGCCATAGCCGATGGAGGCCAGGAGTTCCTCACCACTGGTGAGGCTGAATTCGCGGGCTACCTTCTCCACAGCTCCCGACTTCCAAAACGTGGAGAATTTCAAATCGAATTTCTTAAAATCCCGCTCGCACACATCCCTGCCCAGGGCAATGCTCTTCTCCCTCTGCTGGGCCTTTATCCATTGCAGGATTTTGGCCTTCGCCCGTGAGGTCTTCACAAATTTCAACCAGTCTCGGCTGGGGTGGTGTTTGGCAGAGGTGGCGATTTCTACCGCATCCCCGTTTTTAAGCTGATAATTGAGAGGCACAAGACGGCCGTTCACCTTTGCCCTCACGCATTGATGCCCGACGTCAGTATGAATGCTGTACGCGAAATCAACCGGGGTGGCTCCTGTGGGGAATTCCTTCACCTCCCCGTTCGGGGTGAATACATATACCTCGGTGGGGAAGAGGTCCACCTTGACCGTTTGGAGAAACTCCCGGTTGTCCTCCAGGTCCGTCTGCCACTCGAGCAGTTGCCGCAACCAGGAGAAGCGTTTCGCGTCTTCCTCGGTAATCTTTCCGTTTTCCTTATATCTCCAGTGTGCGGCGATCCCTTCTTCCGATATCCGGTGCATTTCTTGGGTCCTGATCTGAATCTCTATTCTCTCACCATAGGGACCGATGACCGTGGTATGGAGGGATTGGTACATATTACCCTTGGGAAGGGCTATGTAATCCTTAAATTTCCCCGGAACAGGGAGCCAGAGGGAGTGAATGATTCCCAAGCTTTCATAACACTCCTTGACGGTTCCCACGATAATCCTGAAGGCAGTGATGTCGTATACTTCATGAAACTCGACCCCCTGACGCCGCATCTTTTGGTAGATGCTGGAGAGTTGTTTGACCCTCCCGGTTACCTGTCCTTTGATGCCGAGTTCATTGAGTTTCTGTGTGATGATCCCCCTTACCTTTTCTACATACCTCTCCCGCTCCTTTTTGGTTTTGGCCACCTTCTGGGAGAGCTCCTTATAAGCCTGAGGTTCTAAGTAACGGAAGGCCAACTCCTCCAATTCCGTCTTGATCCAATCTATGCCGAGGCGGTTGGCAATGGGGGCATAAATTTCCAGGGTTTCCTGGGCGATCTCCCGTTGCTTCTGGGGATCGAGAAAGTGGAGGGTACGCATGTTATGGAGTCTATCGGCAAGCTTAATAAGAATTACCTTGATGTCCTTGACCATGGCCAAGATCATCTTGCGAAAATTCTCGGCCTGCTGTTCTTCACGGGTCTGAAAGCTTATCTGGCTGATCTTGGTCACCCCATCCACCAAGTGGGCTATCTCGTCGCCGAAATGCTCCTTGACTTCTTCCAAGGTGGTCAGGGTGTCCTCGATAGTATCGTGGAGCAAACCCGTTGCCACGGTGGCGACATCCAGCTTCATCTTGGTCAAGATACCCGCCACCTCCAGCGGATGGATGAGGTAGGGCTCGCCCGAACGGCGCACCTGCCCTTGGTGGACCTTGGCCGAGAAGACATAGGCCTTCTCCAGGAGCCCAAGGTCTGCCGAGGAATTATAGGATTCGACTTGTTCCGCTATCTCGTTAAATCTAAGCATTTGTAACTATGACCAAAGGGTCACCTCCGGTATTATATGCTTTGCCCTGTGAAAGGGCAAGACTCCCCACCGGGCCATCCATACCCCGGTGGAGCAAGTGCGATTGCTATTGCCTGAGCACCAACGGTATGATAGTAGAGTACGTATCTGAAAAGGAGCCAGCGTGGCACGCATGACCTTTTGTCCGCAGTGTGGTCAGCGGCTGATCGTGCGCATCATTGAGGGGCGCGAACGTCCACACTGCGCTCGTGAAACAGGCGGCTGTGGATTTATTGACTTTGGACAGTATTCGCTCGGGGTCGGGGGGATCGTCATGAACGACGATGCTGCCAGCCAGCACGCCATCCTTCTCATTCAGCGCAATCAGGAGCCAAACCGCGGCTCTTGGACCCTGCCGGGCGGGTTTGTCGAGAGCGATGAAACGGCCGAAGCCGCGGTTGTCCGCGAAGTGGAGGAGGAAACCGGCCTGCGCTGTGAGATCGTCGGCCTCGCCGGGTTTCGCAACCGCCCCGATCCTGACGTCAATACCAGCTATGTGGTATTCCTCCTCCGGAGGATCGGCGGGGAGCTCATCCAAGGGCCCACTGCCGAGATCATCCAGAGGGGTTTTTATTCCCTCACCCAGGTTCGGACGATGGATCTCCTGACGCCGCTGTCTCGGGAACTTGCGGTTGCTGCCCTCAGCGGCCAGCTCTGCATCCTGCACGCCGTTACCGTCCCGGGCATGCACGGCCGTCCGCCTGTTACGCTCTTTATATGAAGCATAATGACATAGAAAATCTGCATCCAGGCATTGTAGAAAGACCTGCACAGAGTAATACTACGAGCGCTATAAGCCCTTGTCTCGCTCCTTCCCTGGCAATTATGTCTATACCCATCTACCCTTGGGACTAAAAAAGGGATTGACTCGCCGGCGCAAATATGTTAAGGCAAGGCATCTAATACTGCTTAGTGATATCTTTGAAAGTTTAGAAGGTTATTTCCTCAAAGAGAAGCCCTCTGGAAAGGAAGTAGCCCAACGTACCTAACAAGCAAAGGGTTCAAGTGCTTATGAGATTATTGGAGCCGCTGCCATACAAAAATAAGGCATCAAAAATTCCTAAAAATGAGACAAGATGAGCGATTTATCAAGGCAGCGTTATGTGTCATCGTGTGCGCCGTTTTTTTCTCTGCGCAGGTTGCCTTTGCCGCTGAGGAAGTAACCATTGTGGGAATGGTAACCGAGCAGGGGATAGTGACTTACGATGGCCAGGTTTATACTGTCGTGGAGAACAACATGGGCAAGGAGGTAATGAGGCTTCTCAATAGAAAAGTAGAAGTAATAGGCAAAATCATAGAAAGGGGTGATGGGAGGAAAAGTATTGAAATAAGTAATTATGGGATATCAGAGTAACGATCACAAAAAAAGGATAAAAAAACAAAGGAGGTAACACGTTATGAAAAAGATCATGGCCGTAGTACTAGCACTCTCCGTTTTTGCAGCATTCAGCTTTTTAGCCGGTTGTAAGAAGGCGGAAGAGCCCAAAGCTCCTGAGCCTACAAAAGAGGAACCGGCACCGATGCCGGCAAAGTAGTGCTGCTAACAACGCCATGAAGGATTTACCTACGAACGGCTAGGTCCCTTCATGGCGTTGTTTTTTATTTTATCCGCACCTTGAGATAAAGATCGCCCTTGACACCTTCGGCCTTCAGGCGCCCCATCCCTTGCAGCCGCACTGTGGTTCCCTCCGATACCCCCGCGGGTATGTTCACGAAGAAGGTCCTCTTGTTGCGACCATGGGCGATGTTAACCAGCTTGCGTCCTGCCGGCCGGGCCTCCCGCTCGCTCACCGAGATGAACCCATAGAGATCAAGGTTATCTCCCGAGTCAACGGGATTGATCATTTAGAGGCGCGGCGTCGTCCGCTTCCTCGTCAATCTTTTGATTTTTTCACTCACATCCCTTTTCGGCGCCTTCTCCAAAAGCTTCACAAAGACGATGCCGAATAAAAATCCCCCAATATGGGCCCACCAGGCAACCCCACCGGGTTGCCCCGCATTACCTGCAGCGCTCAGAAACTGAAAGAGGAACCAGATGCCGAGAAAGATGAATGCGGGCACCTCAATAAAGGTGAAGAAGAAAAGAAGGGGCAGCAAGGTCAGTATCTTTGCCCGGGGATAGAGTATAAGGTATGCTCCCATCACGCCCGCAATGGCGCCGCTGGCACCGATAGTGGGTGCGTTCGAGTGCCAGTTGAGAGCGAGATGAGAGGCTCCGGCAGCCAAACCGCATAACAGATAAAAGACGAGATAGCGGAGATGCCCAAGCCGCCCTTCCACATTGTCCCCAAAAATATAGAGGAACCACATATTGCCCACGAGGTGCAGAACCCCGCCATGTAAGAACAACGAGGAAAGAAAAGGGAGCATCTGCTGGCTCATGGTGAAATATGCCGCAATGTGCGGATCAGCGTACCGGGCAGGCACAAGCCCGTAGAGATAGATGAATTCCTTGAGCTTCTGCCCTTGGACCAATTCAATAATAAACGCCAGTACGGTGATTGCAATAATACTATTGTTGATGACAGGATATTTCTCAGATCGATTGGTATCTCGAATCGGTATCATTACGCTATAAGGCTAACAAAGTCTCGTGACGCCGTCAATGAGATGGCCTAGTTATCCGGCGCTCTATAGTTGATAAGAAATATTGCGATTAACAGGAGGGAGATGGTAAAAAATGCTTCATTTTCAACTACAAAGGGCTTTTCTCAGCCATTGACAGTTCATTGAGCTTGTGCTATTTCTTCAGAACATTGCTGGGAAACGAGGTTTGAGCTTTTTCTCTGTAAGGCTTTACCATAAAACACCTCCAAACATAATTGAGGCATTAAAAGAACGTAAGTATTCGGCTTGGCAATAGAAGTGGCTGTGCGGTTTATCATGTGTTTCATGCTGGGTTGAGGCGTACGATGAGGTAGCCGGAACGCTTCCGGAAGACGCTGGCGCGCGACAAGAAGAGGGGTGCTGTAACAGGGGTCGCCTCTTGGAGGAGGGGCGCAGCATGGAAGACAAAGAAAAGACGAAAGAGCAGCTCCTCAATTCATCAGGAAAACTGCATCAGCGCCTTGCTGGACCTGAGATATCAGAGATTGAGCGCAACGGGGTAGAGGAGGGGCTCAAGACTGAAAAGGAAAAATTTCAGGTCTTGGTGGAAGAAACTCCGCTGGGGGTGTCCATCATCGGGGCAGACGGTCGCTATAAATACATCAACTCCAAGTTCACCGAGATCTTCAGATATACCCTGGAAGATATTCCCACAGGACGAGAATGGTTCCACAAAGCATACCCCGATGAGGAATATCGTAAACACGTTGTTGCTACCTGGATCAACGATCTGAAAAAAGCAAAGCGAGGCGAGTCCAGACCCAGAACATTTACCGTGAGGTGTGGAAACGGTTCAGAAAAAGTTATTTTTTTCAGGCCGGTGGCGATGGAGTCTGGAGATCAGTTTGTTATTTACGAAGACGTTACTGAGCGCGGGCGGGCGGAGAAAGAGCTCAAAAAACACAAAGATCACTTAGAGGAACTGGTGAAAGAGCGTACCATCGAACTCACCAGGGCTAATAAAGAGCTACAACAGGAGATCGCCGAACGCAAGCGCGCGGATGATACTCTCAGGTCCTTTCAATCAGATCTTCAAGCAAAGAAAGATTCACTGGAGCTCCTTAATACTATTGCCGATAGAGTGTATGGTTCTCTCGATCTTCAGACGGTGGCTGAGCGGGCCGTGGCCTCCATGATGAATTACGGGCAATCCCCTTATGTCGGTATTTTTGCTTTGAACGAAGAAGCACGTTGTCTCGAAGCGCTCTATCTCATCGGATTCAGTGAAGAACTGCGCCGAGAAATGACGAGATTGCCGCTCGACGAAAGCCCGAACGGCCGCACCATCGCTCGAAAGGAGATCGTTACCAGTGTCGATATTACGCGCGACGATCTTGTTGAGCCGGGTGTAAAGCAGGGTCTACTCAAGCAGGGGTTTAAAGGTATCATATCGGTCCCCCTGCTCTTTCAGGATCGGGTCTTAGGGGTCATAAATCTCTTTTTTAAAGAGCAAGCCCCTGTCCTGACAGATCTTGAGCAAAAAACCCTCATGAATATCGGCAAAACCATCGGATTGGCCATGGCCAATGCCCAATATGTGGCCCAGATTAAGGCAGAAATCGCGGAGCGCAAGGGGGCCGAGGAGTTATTGCAGAGGGAGAGGGAGAACTTCTACTCCATATTACAAGGGGCCCCGAACGGTGTTGCCTTGATCGACAAAGAGGGAAGGTATCTGTATATCAATTCTGAATTCACCAACATCACGGGCTATGCCCTGGAGGATGTCACCACCGTAGGGGACTGGCTTCACAAGGCTTTTCCAAACCCGCAATTCAGGCATAAGTTCGTCGAGCTGTGGAGAAAGGACGTCGCCCGCAGGGCCTTCAACAGGGCATTCAGCGTGGTTTGCAAGGATGGAGCGGTAAAAGAGATAGAATTTAAGGGAACCGTGTTAGAAGATGGGCGGGCCATCATAACGTTATCAGACATCACCGAGCGAGTTCGGACGGAGGACGAGCTGCGGGAATCTGAACTCCGCTATAAAACCTTGTTCGACTGCGCCGCCGATGCCATCTTTGTCCACGATCTCAAAGGCAGGTTTCTCGATGTCAACACAGTCGCCTGTGAGCGCTACGGGTACGGCAAAGAAGAGTTTTTACAGATGACTCTCCAGCATATAACGACCAGTGGACGCGGGAAGAACATATTGCAACGCGCTGAGGAAATACGCACGCAGGGTTATTTTCTCTATGAGACGGTTCACGTGCGACGCGATGGCACGCATATTCCCACCGAGGTGAGCAGTCAGATCATCGAACACAGCGGGAGGCCGGTTGTTCTCAGCATAGCCCGCGACATCACCGAGCGCAAGCAAGCGGAGGAGGCACTGAGAGAATCTGAAACTCGCCTTCGGAAACTCTTTGAAGCAATCCCCGAAGCCGTCATGGTTCACGATGAAGAGGGAAGCATCCTCCATATCAATGATGTCGGGGCAAAAAGACTTGAATCGTCTGTGGAAGATTTGGTGGGGAAGAATCTGCGCGACATTGTGAAGATTGAGAACGCTGCTTTAATTCCCGATCACATCAGAATGGCCCGCAGGGATGGCTCGTGCAGTTTCGAGACAATATACATATCGCGCACCGGGCGGCATATCGTCGCTGAAGTCAACGAGAGCCCTATCGAACTCGAAGGGAAAAGCGTCATCCTGAGCGTTGCGCGCGATATCACCGAGCGCAAGCGCGCGGAACGACAGCTCGCCTATATAGCCACCCACGACGCATTAACAGGTTTACCCAACCGGGTACTGTTCAACGATCGTCTCAATCTGGCCTTGGCGCAAGCCGAGCGCCACCAGCAAAAGCTTGCCGTACTGCTGCTCGACCTTGATCGATTCAAGGACATTAATGATACACTGGGGCACAGCATAGGAGATGAGTTCCTGCGCGTTGCCGGCAAACGCCTGAAGGCGCTCCTGCGCAAGAGCGATACCCTTGCCCGTATGGGAGGTGATGAATTTTTATTTTTGGTCACGGAAATAGCTCAGTCAGATAATGCAACGGAGGTTGCACGAAAAATCCTTGAATCATTTCGAGAGCCGTTTGCGGTGGAGGACCAGGAGCTTCGTACGACTGCCAGCATAGGGGTTACCATCTTTCCTGATGATGGTGCAGATTCTGACACCTTGCTCAAGAATGCCGACATCGCCATGTACAGCGCCAAACAGAAGGGCAGGAATAATTATCAGCGTTACATATCAACCCTGTAAACAAAAACCGCCGAGTAGCTGACAGCTATCGATCACATAGTTGTTCCATCTATGAGACATACAATCAAAATATAACCGGAGGAAAGATACATGAAACATCTCAGGTGGCAGATCATCTTAGCCTCGATACTTATTTTTCTGTCAATCGTCCTTTATTTTGTCCACTATACGATCTTCCGTGATGCCCATCATATTTTCTTGTACCTGCTCGGCGATATTGCCTTTGTCCCTATCGAGGTCTTGCTGGTTACCGTGATCATCCATCAGGTGTTGAGCGCACGAGAAAAACACGCCAGGATGGAAAAGCTGAATATGGTTATAGGGGCCTTTTTCAGCGAGGTCGGGACAAAATTGCTCACCTATTTTTCCGACTGGGATCCTAAGCTGGACAATATTAGAAAGGAGCTCATGGTAACCAGCGATTGGACACAGGAAGAATTTTTACGTATGAGCAAGCGCCTGAAAAAATATGATTATGGAATTGATATCCAGAGGGTTGACCTCGCAGGGTTACGTACGTTCTTGGGGGCAAAGCTCGACTTCTTGGTGCGGCTCTTGGAAAATCCGACGCTGCTGGAGCACGAATCATTTACCAATCTCCTGTGGGCGGTCTTTCACCTCGCCGAGGAACTGGCAGCCAGGGGCAGTTTTACTCAGTTGCCACAGACCGACTATCAGCACCTCGCCGGCGACATCAAGAGGATATACGTTTTATTGGTCCATCAATGGCTGAATTACATGGAACATCTCAAGGACAACTTCCCCTACCTCTTTTCCCTTGCCATGAGAACGAACCCGTTCGATCAAGAGGCGTCGCCGGTATTGCAGTAACCTAATCCCGTTAAGAGGGGGATTTTAGGACAACAATAGAACTAAAGGTAAGGGTTTTTCTCTCATTCCCCGCATGAGACAATAGGAGGCAGCGATGAAATCCCTTCGTAAAGAGCTCTGGTTTAATACCCCGATGCGGGTCGCCTTTATCAACATCACGCAAGACGTGAGGAAGGCAGTTAAAGAGAGTGGAGTCGCCGAGGGCCTCTGTCTCGTCAACGCCATGCACATTACTGCCAGCGTCTTTATCAATGATGACGAATCAGGACTCCACCAGGATTACAAGGATTGGTTGGAAGCCCTGGCCCCACATGAACCGGTCTCACAGTATCGCCACAACAAAACCGGCGAGGACAACGGCGACGCGCACCTCAAACGCCAGATCATGGGACGTGAGGTAATCGTCGCCGTCACCAAGGGAGCGCTTGATTTTGGCCCGTGGGAGCAGATCTTTTACGGTGAGTTCGACGGCAGGCGCAAAAAACGCGTCCTCATAAAGATCATCGGCGAGTAAAACACCCCATCCTTGATTTTAAAGCGATCCCCCGTGAGGCGAAAAACAGGGAAAGGCGTCAAGAGCCAGCCCTGTCCCTTCACCTTATCCCCCTGACCTTCACATGACAATGGCATGTATCATACGAGAGGATGTCATTGACATTTTCTGCAGTTATCCGTTATAATTTCCTTGAAAGATCATCCAAATATTTTTAAAAGGCTCGCTTACCGTATGCCCAAGAAGATCCTGATCAATGCCTCATATCCTGAAGAAGTCCGGGTGGCGGTCGTAGAAGAGGGGGTGTTGACCGATTTTAGTATCGAGACTTCCATAAAGGAAAATGTCAAGGGCAATATCTATAAGGGGATCGTTATCCAGATTGAGCCCAGCTTTCAGGCCGCTTTTGTCGACTATGGAGCCGGCAAGAACGGCTTCCTCCCCTTCGATGAGATCCATCCCGACCTCTGGATCCGCAAGGATTTCCCCCACAAAAACAGGGCAAAGATCCAAGACATCCTGAGAAAAAACCAAGAGGTCTTGGTCCAAGTTACCAGGGAAGAAATGGGGACCAAGGGGGCAGCTTTGAGCACGTACCTATCGCTGCCCGGCAGGTATATAGTTCTCATGCCCGGAAGCAACAGCAGCGGGGTGTCGCGCAAGATCGAGAACGAGGCCCAACGGAAGAAATTGAAGCAGATCGTAAACCAATTCGACCTCCCCGAGGGGATGGGTTTCATCGTGCGCACGGCCGGGATGAATCGGAGCAAAAAAGAGTTATCGACCGACTTCCGGTATCTCATGCGCCTCTGGGAGACCATCAAGACGCGCACCAAGGAGCTTTCCGCCCCCGCTTTAATATATCAAGAGAGTGACATGGTGGTAAAATCGATTCGCGAGTATTTTGCCACGGAGGTAAAAGAGGTAATCATCGATGAGGAGGTGGCCTATACAAAGGCCAAAGAATTCTTTCAGGAGGTCATGCCCAAGTATCGGCGCAGGGTCAAGCTCTATCAAGACGAAAACCCCCTTTTTTCGCGTTTCCAAATTGAACAGCAGATAGAACAGATCTATTCCCGAGAGGTCCCGTTGAGGTCCGGGGGTAGGATCTGTATCGATATCGCCGAGGCCTTGGTGGCCATCGATGTCAATTCAGGTCGGGTGGCCCAGGCCAAGGATATCGAAGAAGCTGCCCTCATCACTAACCTTGAGGCTGCCGAGGAGGTGGCCCACCAGCTCAGGCTGCGGGATATCGGAGGGTTGATCGTCATCGACTTCATCGACATGAAGTCCACCCAGCACAAACGCGAGGTGGAGAAAAAAGTGCATAACGCCTTTAAAAAAGACAGGGCCAAGGTAGACCTCTCGAGGATATCCCGATTCGGGATCGTAGAGCTATCCCGCCAACGCCTCAAGCCTTCTCTGAGCGACGGTGTCTACACCACCTGTCAGAATTGTCAGGGGCGGGGGAGCTCGCGGTCCCCTTCCTCTTTGGCCCTGGCCGTCCTGCGCAAGATTCAGGAGAAGGTGACGCAAGATGATTTCAAGCTGATCAAAGGAACCCTGCCCGCATCGGTGGCGGAGTATCTTTTAAATTATAAGAGGGACGACCTTAACGCCATCGAGAGGAAATATGAACTTCAGGTCGTCATCGTTGGGCAGGAGGACATGCCGGCGGAGGAGTTCCACCTTGACTTTGTAAAGTCGGATAAATCCTCTCGTCCCCCTACGGATAAAGAGGACGCAGAAAAAGAAGAAAAGCCCTGGTACAAGCGATTGTTGCCTGCGTAAGAATGAAAAAGAGCGCTTGACAATAAGGAGTCGGTCCTTTAAAGTTACCAGTTTAGCTCAAAATAAGGCCGCGGACATAAGATGTTTGAAACGCTCACAGAACGGTTAGATCAGGTCTTTAAAAAACTCAAAGGACGGGGCAAACTAACGGAGAAGGATATCAAGGATGCCCTGCGCGAGGTGCGTCTTGCCCTCTTAGAGGCGGATGTCAATTATACGGTAGTAAAGGATTTTATCGCACGAGCGGAAGAGAAGGCCGCAGGGCAGGAAGTAACGAAGAGCCTCACCCCTGCCCAACTGGTGATTAAGATCGTCCATCAAGAGCTCATCACCTTAATGGGCGGGGGGGAAAACAACAGTCTCAAGCTATCAGGTCCTTCCCCCATCCCCATCATGTTGGTGGGGCTTCAGGGCTCAGGTAAGACCACGACGGCCGGCAAGCTGGCCGGTTATCTGCGGGATAATAAAAAGCGCAGACCGTATCTCGTTCCCGCCGATCCCTATCGACCGGCGGCTATCGAACAATTGAAGAAATTGGGGGAAAGCTTGGGAATCGACTGCTATACCCCTGCGAGTGGTGAAGATCCTCTACAGACCGTGGCCAAGGTTCGGGAGCAGGCCCGCGAAAAGGACTTTGATACCCTCATCTTTGATACCGCCGGTCGGCTGCACATCGATGAAGAGCTGATGGAGGAGTTGAGAGCGATAAAGGAGTTGATGAACCCGCAGGAAATACTCCTCGTGGCCGATGCCATGACGGGGCAGGATGCAGTCAACGTGGCCAAGGGTTTCAACGATGCCGTGGGTATAACAGGGATCATTTTGACAAAGCTGGACGGCGATGCCCGGGGGGGTGCTGCCTTGTCCATCAAGGCCGTTACCCAGAGGCCGATCAAGTTCGTCGGCATCGGGGAAAAACTCGATGCATGGGAGGTCTTTCACCCGGATAGGATGGCTTCCAGGATATTGGGGATGGGTGATGTTCTCTCCCTGATAGAGAAGACGCAGGCGGCTTTTGATGAACGTCAGGCCGAGGCCTTAGAGAAGAAGCTGAGAAAAGATGAGTTCACGTTGGAGGATTTCCGTGATCAACTGCTTCAGATCAAGAAGATGGGTTCCTTGGAGGATATCCTGGGGATGATCCCGGGGTTGGGCAAGCTGAAGGGGATCAAGGCCTTTCGTCCGGATGAAGGGCAACTCGTGCGCCTGGAGGCCATCGTCAACTCCATGACCGCTGCCGAAAGGAGAATTCCCCGTATCATCAACGGAAGCAGGAGACTGCGCATCGCCAAGGGGAGCGGGACCACCGTGCAGGATGTCAACAGGCTCCTGAAACAGTTTTCAATGACGAAAAAGATGCTTAAGCAGTTCAATAAACGGGGAGGCAAAGGGATTTCCCCTGCTATGTTCGCCCACTAATTTCCTTATTAATTAGAAACTGATCGGGAAGGGAGGTGAAGGTAAAGAGATGTCGGTAAAAATCAGATTGGCGCGATTTGGGACCAACAAAAAACCGTTTTATCGTATTGTCGTGACCGATACCCGGGCTCCGCGGGACGGGAGGTTCATCGAGAAGATCGGCACGTACGATCCCAAACAGAACCCGCCGAGCATCCACGTCGACAAGGAAAAAGCGACGGAATGGCTTCAGAAGGGTGCACGAGCTACTACCACGGTAGCCCATTTGCTGAAGCGGGCAGGGGTTAACGCAGACGTTTAAAAAGCAAGCTCAAGGTACGAGGACGGTCTCAGGGATGAGTCACAGAAGGAGGGCGGAACATGAAAGAGCTCATTGAATACATCGCCAAGGCTTTGGTGGATAATCCGGACGCGGTGAAGGTGACCGAAATCGAAGGTGAGAAGACATCCGTCATTGAACTCTCGGTGGCCAAAGAGGATTTGGGCAAGGTCATAGGCAAACAGGGTAGGACAGCCAGGTCTTTACGGACCATTCTGAGCGCTGCCTCCACCAAGAACAATAAACGGGCCGTCCTTGAGATCTTAGAGTAGTCAAAAGCCACAGGGCTGTGGGAGAGAACCGCATCGTCATTGGGAGGGTTTCCAGGCCTCATGGCTTAAAAGGAGAGATCAGGATCGAATATTTCAATCCTGAAGACCCGCACCTTTTCTCCCGCTATCAGATGATATTTATCCAAGGGGATACGGGCAGTCCCCAACCGTATCGGCCCATCGCTGTCCGTCCTCATAAGAAGTTCATCCTGGCCCTTTTGGAGGGAATCCGAACCAGGGAAGAGGCGGAGCAGCTGAGGGGCAAGGCGGTGCTTGTCGATCCCGCAGAGCTCCCACCCCTCGATGAAGACGAATATTATTGGCACGAGATCCTGGGGATGCGGGTAGTGACTGAAGCCGGGGGGAATGTGGGGGAGATAACGGAGGTCTTACCCACCGGCAGCAACGATGTCTATGTGGTGCGGGAGGGCGAGAAAGAGTTTTTGATCCCCGCTATCAAAGAGGTGATTATTTCCATCGACAAAAAGGCCCGCACGATAGTCATTCGCCCCCTCGAGGGGCTTTTACAAGAAGATGATCTTTGACATCCTCACCCTCTTCCCCGAGATGTTTCGCTCTCCGCTGGAGGAAAGCATCCTCGGGAAGGCCCGTGAAGAGGGCAAGATCACGATCAACCTCTTCAACATCAGGGACTACGCTGAGGGAAAACACCGGGTGACTGATGATTATCCCTACGGCGGCGGGAAAGGGATGATCATGAAGCCGGAGCCCATCATGAGGGGAATCGAGGCGATACTCGCGGGCAAGCCAGTGGCACGGGTCATCCTGATGACCCCCCAGGGGGATCCCTTGAGGCAGGAGGTAGTGAGAAGACTTGCCCGGCATGCACGTCTCGTCATCATATGCGGCAGATATGAAGGGGTGGATGAGCGGGTGAGGGACGTTGTGGATGAGGAGATCTCCATCGGCGATTACGTCCTCACCGGCGGGGAACTGGCGGCCCTGGTGGTGGTCGATGCAGTTGCCCGCATGATCCCGGGGGTCCTCGGGGATGAGGGGGCGAGCGAGGATGACTCCTTCTCACAAGGGTTGCTCGAATATCCTCAATATACCCGGCCCAGGGAGTTTGCGGGCAGAACGGTTCCGGAGGTCCTCCTCTCCGGAGACCACCAGGCCATCGAGCAATGGAGAAGAGAGGAGGCCTTGCGAAGAACCTGGAAGAGGAGACCCGACTTGATCTCCCGGGCAGGGCTTTCCGATGAAGATCAGAGGATCCTCGACAAACTCAAGGGATCATCAGGGACCGACTGAAGAAGGGATGGGGATATGGCTAAGGGGTCACTGGCTAAAGAGCCACTGGCTAAACCGAAGCCGAAGGTGGCCCCTTGGCCAGTGGCCCTTTGGCCAGAGCCACCTTCGGCTTCGGCCGGTGGCCATCTATATCGCCCTCATGCACTATCCTGTCTATGACCGGCAGCAAAGGGTGACTGCTACCGCCCTCACCACCCTCGATATCCATGATGTGGCCCGACTGGCCCGGACCTATGGTCTGGAAGGATTCTATGTGGTCACCCCCTTACGATCGCAGCAAACATTGGCCAGGCGGCTGATCGATCACTGGGTGACGGGAAGAGGGGCCGAATACAACCCTCTCAGGAAGGAGGCCTTATCCCTCGTTCGGATGGCGGAAGACCTGGAGGCGGTCTTAACGGGGATTGAACAAGAACAAGGCCGCAAAGCAAAGACGGTGGCGACAACGGCCAGGCGTTACTCTGACGCTCAATCCTATGGCGAAATGAAAGAACTCCTCCGCGCAGGGGGAGATGCTCCCTATCTCATCCTCTTGGGAACAGGGTGGGGCTTGACACGGGAGGTGGCTGAGGGAGCAGATTATGTACTGGAACCGATAGAAGGGAAAGGGTATAATCATCTGTCCGTCCGAACGGCGGCTGCGATTATCCTAGATCGACTCTTGGGAGGAGAAGCAAGATGAATGCTATCGAAAATTTGGAAAAAGAGTATCAGCGCATGGATATCCCTGCTTTCAAGTCAGGGGATACCGTCAAGGTCAATTTCAAGATCCAGGAAGGGGACAAGGAGCGAATCCAGGTATTTGAGGGAGTGGTTATTCGCAAACGGCGCGGGAACACCAGAGGCACCTTCACCGTGAGAAAGGTCTCCTATGGGATCGGCGTGGAAAGAATTTTCCCCTTGCACTCCCCCTATATCGACAAGATCGAGGTGGTGAACCGTGGTCAGGTCCGGCGCAGCCGTCTGTACTACCTGCGCGGTCGGAAGGGGAAAGCGGCTCGGATTAAGGAGCAAAGACAGCAGTAACGTCATGCGCAAGGGCGGTCCAATAACCCTTGACCAGGTATTTGTAGAGGAGCTGATCAGCGCCCAGGGCTATCGCTGGATGGCGGGGGTGGATGAAGCGGGCAGGGGCCCTCTGGCCGGTCCGGTAGTAGCGGGTGCGGTTATCACGCGGCCGGGCGACAAGATCCCCGGGGTCCGCGACTCCAAGCTCCTTACCCCCCGACAACGAGAAAAGCTTTATCAGATCATTACCTCCCGCGCCCTCAGTTGGGGGGTGGGGATTGTGGGGCCGCGGGAGATCGAGAAGTATAATATCCTGCAGGCGACCCTCAGGGCCATGAAACAGGCGGTCCTGAGCCTCGATCCTGCACCCGACTTTCTGCTCATCGATGGCATTAACCTTATCCCCCTCGATCTCCCCCAACGGGCCGTCAAGAGGGGTGACGCCCGCTGTCCCTCCATCGCTGCGGCCTCCATCGTGGCCAAGGTCACCCGGGACCGGCTGATGATGGAATACCACCGCGTCTATCCCCTGTACAATTTCGCCCGCCACAAGGGGTATCCTACCCGGGCACATCGAGAGGCCATTGTCAAATACGGCTGTTGTGAGATCCACCGAAGGACCTTCAGAGGGGTCAAGGAGCATCTAGAGGATGGGGATGGAGGATACCAGGAAGGCGCTGGGGTCTAGGGGAGAAGATCTCGCCGTTCAGTATCTCAAGAAGAGGGGCTTCAAGGTCATCGAGAGAAACTACCACTGTCAGTGGGGGGAGATCGATCTCATCGCCCGCGAGAAAAATACCTTGGTCTTCATTGAGATCAAGGCACGCAGCTCATCTGAATATGGACTTCCCCAGGAGGCGGTGGATCGCTTTAAACAGAAAAAGCTGATTGAGGTGGCCCGGTATTACCTCGCAGAGCGCCATCTGACAGAAGATATCCCCGCGCGCTTCGATGTCGTAGCCATCCACCTCACCCCCGCCGGTCCCCAGATAGAACTGATCAAAGACGCCTTTCAGGAAAAATAAGCTTCATCGCCTCCTGTTCCCTTTACCTGACAAGTATCATGACCCATCTCTCCATCTCCGTTTCACCGGTGCCCCTTTATCTTTTGCAAAAGCGCGGGGAGGACCTCCCCGGCCTTCCCGTGGAAGGAGGCATCTGCGAGCGAGGATAGGGGGGTAGGCTCCATATTGACCTCGAGCACGAAGGCGCCTGCCTGTTTGGCCATGAGGGGGAAGGAGGCCACCGGCTGGACCACGGCGGATGTCCCCACCACGAGCAGGAGATCGCATTCCTCGATCAGACCATAGGCCCGAGCCAGATCTCCCTGGTCCAGGGATTCCCCGAACCAGACCACGTGGGGTCGCAGCAGGGCACCGCATTCACAGAGGGGTGGTATCACTGGCAAGGGGCAACGGTAGTCCTCGTGCACCCGACCTTCCCTGACACAGCGCACCTGCCACAGATTGCCGTGGATCTCAATGAGCCGGGTTGTGCCTGCCCGGCGATGCAGGCCGTCCACATTTTGGGTGATGAGGGAAAAATAAGGGAAGATCTGCTCCATCTCGGCGATGGCCTTATGTCCGGGGTTCGGCTCGGCCTTGCCGATGATCCCCCGGCGCCAATCATACCACTCCCAGACCAGTTGGGGGTTGGCCTCAAAGGCAGCAAGGGTGGCCAGCTCCTCTGCGCGGTATCGCCTCCAGAGTCCATCCTCTCCCCGAAAGGTGGGCACGCCGCTCTCAGCCGAGATCCCTGCGCCGGTCAAGACCACGATTTTTTTCGCGGGGTCAAAGGCCGCTATGATACTGGCGGAGAACTCCATGGCTCATTTCCTCATGCGCTCTATAGCATCCCTCACCTTCTAATGTCAACGCACCGCTGCCGGGACTGCGTAAACGTCAGACATGCCTTGCCGAATTCATTTCAAAAAATTCTTGATTCGTAAATCCCCCCTTCCCCCTTTCCCAAAGGGGGTAGATAGGAAGTCTCCCTTTGCAAAGGGAGATTCAGAGGGATTTTCTAATCCCGCCACAGGCTGGGCTACAGGTGATGTCCAGCGGACTTTCACGGCGCCGCGTATAAGGATACACAAGGGCCCGCAGGCTTGACTTTTAGGGACGGAAAAAGTAAGGTTACAGACTATTAAGGGAACGAGATCCCCTGCAATCCCTGACCATAGGCGGCAATCGTTCGAGAGCATACAGTGGCTCAAAAAACGGGCCATTAAACAAGGGCGCATTGTTCTGATCTTTCGATAATGCAAAGAGTTCACGACTGAGACAGAGGGAGGGAGCTTTCGCATGAAAAAGTATGAGGTGGAAAAGATCAGGAACGTCGGCATATTCGGTCACGGCGGCGACGGGAAGACCTCTTTGGCAGACGCGATCCTCTTCGATACCGGGATGAACAACCGTATGGGGCGGGTGGCCGACGGTTCCTCCCTCCTCGACTTCGAGCCCGAGGAGATCGATCGTAAGATATCCATCAGCGCGGCGATAGCCTACTATGAATGGGACAAGCACCGGGTGGACCTGGTGGATACCCCGGGGGATGCCAATTTTATCTTCGATGCCAAGGCATGCATGCGTGTGGTGGAAGGAGGGATTGTCGTCATCGGGGCCAATTCCGGGGTCAAGGTCCAGACCGAGGCGGTATGGGCAGAGGCCGACGCCCTCAAGCTTCCCCGCCTCATCTTTATCAGCAAGATGGATGTGGAGCGCGCGCGCTTCGCCGAGACCCTCGACGACATCCGGGAGCGCCTGAGCAGCCCCCAACCGCTGCCCTTGCAGCTTCCCATCGGCAAGGAGAAGGATTTTACCGGGGTCATCGACCTGTTGGGGAACAAGGCCTACATCTATGAGGGGGATGCGACGGGAAAGTATCGGGAGGAGGCAATCCCCCAGGAGCTGGCCGCGGAGGCGCAGCAGCAGCGGGTAAAGGCCGTCGAGGCCCTCGTCGAGATGGAAGACACGCTCATGGAAAAGTACCTGGAAGGGGCGGAGATAGGCCTGTCTGACCTCCACCGATGCCTCAAGAAGGGGACCGCAGAGGGCAAGATTGCCCCGGTGGTCTGCGGGTCCAGCGTCAAGAATATCGGGATACATCCGCTCCTGGACGTGATCAATATCTGTCTCCCCTCTCCTGCCGAGGTAGCGGTGAGAAGAGGCAAAAATCCCCGCTCGGGAGAGGAAGAGCAGCGGGAGGCCAAAGAGGATGCCCCCTTTGCCGCCTATGTCTTTAAGACCATCGCCGACCCCTTCACCGGTCGATTGACCCTCTTTCGGGTCTACTCAGGGAGCATCAGCGCCGATACCACCCTCTATAACGCCACGAAAGACGCCAAGGAGAGGATCGGGCAGATCTTCATGCTCGAGGGGAAAAAGCAGGAACCCGCTGGGTTTGCCGGCCCCGGGGATATCGTCGCCGTGGCCAAGCTCAAGGAGACCACCACCGGCGACACCTTGTGCAATGAGAAGAATCCCATCGTCTTTCAGGGGACTACCCCTCCCCCGGCCGTCATATCATATTCCATCACGCCCAAGGCCAAAGGGGACGAGGAGAAGATCGCCGTCTCCCTGCACAAGCTCATGGAGGAGGACCCCACCATAAGCATCTCGCGAGATCTACAGACCAAAGAGATCATCCTCTCCTGTATGGGGCAGGTCCACGTAGACGTGGTGCTGGAAAAACTCAAGCGCAAGTTCGGGGTAGAGGTTGATCTGGATGTCCCCAAGGTGCCGTACAAGGAGACCATCAAGAAGGCGGTCAAGGGAATCATCTACCGTCATAAAAAGCAGACCGGAGGCAGGGGGCAGTTTGCCGAGGTACACTTTGATATCTTCCCCCTGGAGCGGGGCAAGGGCTTTGAATTCGAAAACGCCCTCACCGGCATGAATGTGCCGCGCAACTTCGTCCCGGCCGTGGAAAAGGGGATCGTCGAGGCCATCACCACCGGCGTCCTGGCCGGTTATCCCGTGGTTGACGTGAAGGTCCGTTTTTTTGACGGCAAGTCCCACGAGGTGGACTCCTCGGAGATGGCCTTTAAGATCGCCTCCATCATGGCCTTTAAAAAGGGGGTGCGGGACGCGAGCCCTATCTTCCTCGAGCCGATCATGAAAATAGAGATCGCGGTCCCCGAGGACCACGTCGGGGATGTCATCGGTGACTTAAACGGCAGGAGGGGCAGGATACTCGGGGTCGAGTCAAAGGGGCACACCCAGATCGTTAAGGCCAATATCCCCATGGCAGAGGTCCTGCGCTACGCACCTGACCTTATCTCCATGACCGGAGGCAAGGGGAGCTTTACCCTGGAATATTCTCACTACGAAGAAGTCCCCGCCAATATCGCTGAACGCATGGTCGCCGAGGCCCAGAAGGAGAAGGAAGAGGAGTAAACCCTTGAGCTTCTGCGTGGGGCATCGGTGTTTGCTTTAACAATTACTTCTCCCTATTCCTTATCGAAGATCCTGTCATCCTCTGAGCACCTATATCCCTTCTCCCCTTTAGTAAGGGGAGAAGGTGCAGTCCCATACCGCTTTGCGTAAATCAGGAGGACGGGATGCCCTAAGGCGGCAGATGAGGGGTTACAATAAAAACAATATGTTACATGCCTTTTTGCTGAACCCCTCACCCCCACCCTCTCCCCACGCTAGTCCCCCTCCACTTTAATGAAAAATATGGCGGTGGGGATGTCGTACAGCGACAAGGGAGAGGGAAAGATTTACATTGCGACACAGCCGCCGATGGGGGAGGGTTGGGGAGGGGGAGATATAAAAGGATGCGCGTTGTCGTCCAAAGGGTAAAGCAGGCCAGGGTCTCCGTCGAAGAAAAGGTTATCGGCGAGATCAAGCAAGGCCTCCTCTGCTTCATTGGTGTGGGGAAGGAGGACCGGGAAACGGACGCGGACTACCTGGCCGCAAAGATACCTCATCTCAGGGTCTTCGAGGACGCAGAGGGGAGATTCAATCGCTCCGTCCTCGAGATCAAGGGCGGGATATTGGTGGTCTCGCAGTTCACCCTCTTCGGTGACTGCCGCAAAGGGCGCAGGCCTTCCTTCTCCGATGCCGCCGAACCGGTGCAGGCACGCGAGCTCTACCACCGCTTTATCGCCAAACTCAAAGAAAACGCGATCTTCGTGGCCACGGGTGAGTTTCAGGCCCACATGGCAGTGGAACTAATCAACGACGGCCCCGTCACCCTACTGCTAGAGAGCAAAAAATTATTCTAAGATTCATTGCCGGTATCAACTGGTATGGTATAATTGCTCAGAAAATAGCCTTATTAAATTCCTCCCCGCCTCCCTTTACGAAAGGGAGGGGTAATTTCCCCCTTTGAGAAAGGGGGATTAAGGGGGATTTTCAAGGTCTTCACCATGAAAAATCGCATAACAAGGCGTCTGAAGGCATTGCAGGCATGAAGCGATGGATCATCATCCTCATAACAGTATTATCCCTTATCACCTGCGCGACAATAGGTGAGGTAGTCGTCGGCAGGTGGATAGCGGAGAGGGGAACAGCCATGTCTAAGCAGAATATCAGAGAGTCGGTCATTGCGGGTTCATGGTATCCTGGGGACCCGGCGCGGCTGACCAAGGATATCAAAGGATATCTGGCGCAGGTCCCGGAGCACAAGATAGATGGGGAGCTCGTCGCCCTCATCTCGCCCCATGCGGGCTACCAGTATTCCGGGCAGGTGGCGGCATATGCGTATAAGCTCCTGGAGGGGAGGCACTATGACACAGTGGTCATCGTCGCCCCCAGCCACCGGGCCTACTTCAAGGGAGCCTCGGTCTACCCCCTGGGGGGCTTTCGCACCCCCCTCGGCGTCGTGCCAATTGCCGAGGATATCACCAAGGACCTGCTGAAAAAAAGCCCCCTTATCAACTCCCTGCCGCAAGCCCATGCCCAGGAGCACTCCCTCGAGATCCAGCTGCCCTTCCTCCAGGTGGTGCTCAAGGACTTCCGTCTGGTCCCCATCGTCATGGGGGAGCAGGATCTCGCAACGTGTGAGGAGGTGGGCAGGGCCGTCGCGGAGGCGATCAAAGGCAAGAACGCCCTCGTGATCGCCAGCACCGATCTGTCGCACTTCCACCCCTACGATAAGGCAAAGGAACTGGATCAGGTGGTCCTGGATCGCGTGGACGCCTTTGACGCCGAGGGGCTGAGCAGAGAGTTGGGCCAGGGAAGCTGTGAGGCCTGCGGCGGCGGGCCTGTCGTGGCGGTGATGCTGGTGGCTAGGGCCTTGGGCGCGGACAAGGGCGAGGTCCTCCACTATGCCAACTCCGGCGATGTCACCGGGGACCGCAGCAGCGTGGTGGGGTATATGGCAGCTGTCCTCTCTAAGAGCAAGGGCGCCAAGGTCCAAAATGCTCATAAGAAGGAGAAGGTCGGGGTGGACCTCGGCCTGAACGCGGAGGAGAAAAAAACCCTCCATGATATCGCCCACACAGTCATCTGGAACAAGGCCTCGGACAAGGCGGTGCCGGAGTTCCACGTGGAATCGGAGCGATTGAAGGAGCTGAGGGGGGCCTTCGTGACCGTTACGAAAAAGGGGTCCCTCAGGGGGTGCATCGGACACATCAGAGGGCTCAAGCCCCTGTACATAACAATAGAGGAGATGGCCGCGTGCGCGGCCTTTGACGATCCCCGGTTTCCGCCAATCACCAAGAATGAGCTCAAGGATTTGGAGATAGAGATATCAGTGCTCACGCCTTTTAAGCAGATCACGGACGTCAGCGAGATTGAGGTGGGGAAGCACGGGATCTACATCGAGAAGGGCTATTCTTCGGGACTGCTCCTGCCCCAGGTGGCGACGGAGTATGGATGGGACAGAGACACGTTCTTGGAGCACACCTGCCGCAAGGCCGGCCTGCCGCCGGATGCGTGGAAGGAAAAAGACACCCGGATCTACATCTTCTCAGCGGATATCTTTTAGCGGGATTGTAGTTCCGTCATTCATAGAATACGTGTAAAAATAAATTTTGGAGTGATGAATAATGTCTTGGCTTAATTGTGGCGTGACAACCCAGGCGATATGGCCTGAAAAACAGAAGGAAGTGAAGTATGGCAACCACACTTTCATTCTAATGCCATTGACTAAAGAGCATTCTGCTTCCGTTCACATCGAACTTAAAGGTATCAGCGATGTTGAAGGTGCAACGCTAATAAATCGATTTTTGAGCGCTCTCGGATGGAAATGCGACAATCCGGCCATCAACCATTATGGGGGGAGCGGAAATCCAATTCCTGTACCTGTTCCAAGGTATCGGATCCCATTCGGATACAGCCCATCGGAATTCTTTCCGAATGAAATATATGAAATTACTGACAAGAAAGCAAAATTAGCTGTAGCACTCTACCGGGAGGCAAGAAGCCTAGACAGTGTTCCATTCCGATTTCTGAGCTACTTCAAAATCTTAAATATCTTTTGGAATGATAAAATGAAGAATGGAAAGAACGAGCTAGTAGAGGGTCTTCGAGCTTCTTTGCCCGACCTGACTGAGAAAGACTGCATAAAAAGAATAAAAAAAATAGAAAACAAGGAAGGTGATGCTGCGGATTATCTCTATAAATCAGGAAGATGTGCAGTGGCTCATGCCTTCGCAGATCCAATTGTAGATCCTGATGACGTCGCGGATTTACATAGGCTCTCAGAGGATTTATTGCTGATGCAGAATCTTACAGCCCATCTTATTGAGAAGAATTTTGAAATCGAGCAATCGATATGGAAATAAGTGTACTCCAACAATCGCATTACGGCGTATTGTGAAAGATTGGGATCTGGCCTTGACTTGAGACAATAGTAAGATTGAGCGATGATACGTCTCTCAGAAAAGTGACTGAAAAATGTTCGGGGGTGTTGTCCTAAGTCAAGGCCTGACTCCATGTGGACCCCATGTGCAGGATTCTCGAAGGCAAGCCTCAAACCATACGTCTCCATTGCTATGATAACGATTTTGAAGAATCGACTTAATAATCATATGTAATTTATCGGGAGCGCAAAAATGGATTTCTCGAAAAAATTAAAACAGCAAATCAACGGAACAATTAAGCAGTCATCTCTCTCCAGAGATCAAATAGCCGATAAAATGTCTGAACTCGCCGGCAAAAGTATTTCGATTCATCAACTATATGCATGGACTGCATCATCAAAAAGAGGGCATTATTTCCCAGCAGAATTTATTCCCGCTTTTATTTTAGCAACGTCCGATTATTCATTACTAGATTTGATTTGCTCCGAGGTAGGCGGCAACTTTATTAAAATTGAGCATCTCATAGAAGAGTCCGCTAAAATTGACACTGAGATTAGACGATTAGAAGCGAGAAAGATAGAATTAGCTATATTATTGGGTGCGGCGGGAGGCCATCGAAAGCTTTGAGGCGGAAGGTTGGAAGATTGCGGTCAGCGTTGACTTGAGACAATAGTAAGATTGAACGACGATAAATCACCCAGAAAGGTTATTAAAAAATGTCCAGGGGTTTTGTCCTCTGTCAAGGCCTGACCCGGGTTGGATCCTATGAGATAGGAGAAATTTGAGGTGGGAGGAGTAATCTGATTGCCAACTGAAAATATTAGTCAAAAAGAGCAAAAGGAAGATTACTTTGTACAGGCAACACTTAATGTTGCAGACGCAGAGATTCCCAATGTACCGTGTAAAATATTTCTTCCTGATCACATCACGGAAAAACCTTTGTTGAAATTTAAACCAACCGACGAGCAATACTCCTGCATAACCCGTTCGCACGAGGGTTCACTAAAAGCCCAACTAATTGGATTTGATAAGAAAACAGAGGTCTCAATCTTTTCCCCTAAGGTCTATTTTTCTAATATGGAGACCAGATATTGGGGGGCTGCGTTATCCGAATCTTCTTTTATAGGGGAACCTCAACACCTTCAAGTCGTAAATCATTTAAAGTCTGAGCAAGCACCACAAAATACATCTTTAACACTATGGATCACCCCCAATCCAATGCTTGGTCCAGCCATAAGTAGTATGCATCATTATACAGGAAATATTGAGCACACGAGAGTACGGCAACTTAATTTCGCGATATCGGATAAATTGTCCATAAGTTTTGATAAACATTTCAAGGTCAAAGAAATCAATAAAAACGAAATTAAACAATGGTCATATATTGTAGGTATGACCGAAATAGATATTCCAGCGATAAAAGTTGATACCGTTAGAAAGGAAATCCTTCCTCAAATAGACGACCTTTTAATTATTGCTTCACTCGGCTCGCGGACTCGCACAGCCTGTATTGGTTGGCAAGCTAGCGATCACCAAGATCTGGTAACCTACTATCGAGGAGAGTTCGCATTTCCCTCAGGGCAAAGTGAACCAAGTTGCGAACAAGGCTTAGTATGGTTGAAAGACTTCGGGGAATTTTTGGGAATTTGCTATCCTGCCTTTCTTAGATTTTCAGACCAGAGCGCAATTCGTAAGGCTATAATATCTGTTGTCCCCGGGCAGAAAAAAGTTCTCGAACAATCATTCCTCTCCATGTTTGCTGGTTTGGAGGCTCTTATTTTAGTTTTTCGTAAGGAAAAAGAACTCGAATTTGTTGTATCTGACCCTACGGAGTGGAAGTATATTAAGAAGATAATTAAACAAAACATTTTCAAAAGCATAAAACAAGAACTTTCAAAAGAACAAAGGACCTATATTTACACAAAGCTGAATGAATTAAACCAAATATCTTTGCGTAGTGCGTTTGAGAGATTTTGCAAACACTATAATATTGATTTATCTGACTTGTGGCCTTTGTTTAAGACTAGAGATATTTTCGGGCTTTCAGATATAAGGAATAAACTCATTCATGGCGATAAGCTTTCGGATGAATTTCCTGATGCTTTATGGGTAGCCGAGGAGAATCTAAGATTTATGGTAGAAAGGATATTGGTGAAAATTTTAGGTTTTCCAGTAAATAAGACAGAAGTATCCCAAGATTTTCTTAAAAAATATTCTACGGCACTGCGGATGATGCATGAAGAACAAATTAAAATATCTCGGTTCTTTTCTAAACAGGAGAAGATTGGGGTCAGATCTTGACATAAGACAAAACAACGTGTCGAAAAGGAGTCTGATCTTGCTTTTTACCTTGAAAAGTTATTAAGGACGAATCCATGATTACCGTACGGCAACCAGAAGAAATCTATCAGGCGCGGGGCGAGATCGAGGGGGGTACGTTCCACGGCCGGTGGCACTTTTCCTTCGACCAGTACCGTGATTCGGAGCATATGCGCTTCGGTTCTCTGCGCGTCTTCAACGACGACACCCTCTCCCCGGGCGCGGTGTGGCCGCTGCACCACCATGAGAACATCGAGGTGGTAACGTACTGCGCAGCAGGCGAGTTCCGGCACGCGGACCAGCGCGGGAAGGGCGAGGTGCTGAAACAGGGCTGGGTGCAGCACACCACCGTAGGGCGCGGCATGTACCACTCCGAGATCAACAACCGGCCTGACCAGTTGATGCGGTTCATCCAGATGTGGTTCCTCCCTGCGGAGCAAGACCTGGAACCCGCGGTGGAGCAGAAGGCAGTGTCGCAAGAGGAGCGCCTGAACCGCTTTCTCCCTTTGGTCTCGAATGATCACAAAGGCGCGCTGCCGATCCGTGCAGATGCGCAGGTCTACTCCTGTTTCTTACAAACGGGCAAGGCAGTGAACTATCAGATCAATCAAGGATGGGGTGTATATCTGTACGTGTTGGAAGGCGGGCCCGTGCAATTAAACGGCCATCTGATTCCAGCCCTTGGTGCGGCGCAGGTGCAGCAGGAGAAGACGCTCCGCGTTGAGGCCGAGGGCGATGCGGAATTGCTTATGGTCACCGTGCGTCTTACCGGCGTCGCTGCTTGACATGGTACCATTCGGCCTATTCAGGGCATGCAATCCCATACGGTAACCCGCGCCGCTGGTTTCTTTCGTTAAACTCACCTCTGATTATTACTTCCTCTTGACAGATTTTAAAAATCTAGCTATAATCTAGCCAGAATGAGATACGAGATTATTCTGTCACCGGAGGCTGTTGAAGATCTAAAGTTATTAGACGCCCATACGAAGGCAAGAGTCAAAGATTTAATCGAAATTCATTTAAGACATGAACCCACAAAAATAAGTAAAAGCCGGATTAAGAGATTAAAAGGGTTGAGTCAACCTCAGTACAGGCTCAGGATAGATGAAATTAGAGTATTCTATGATGTAAAAGGAGAGAGGGTAGAAATACTAGCAATAATCTCAAAAGCGCGAGCCGCTCAATGGCTGGAAAAAGCAGGAGAAAAATTATGAAGAAGGTAGCTTTGTCGCAAGTAAAAGACGATCTTTCCAAATATTTACGTGTTGCAGAAAAGGAAGAGGTCGTTATCACCCGTCACGGGAAGCCAGCCGGGGTACTAATAGGATTCGAGACAGAAGATGATTGGTTCGAGTATCGCTTGGAGAATGATCCGAGATTTCTTCAGAGAATTGAAAACGCTAGGAACAGCCTCAAGTCAGGTAAGGGTATTACCTTAGAAAATGTATAGAATATCCTAAGCATTATGGCGCAGCAACTGCCCCACTGATTTCAGCCGTTAACCAAGCCTAAAAAATCATTTGACATGATTTTATATATTGTCTATATTATTTGATGAATACAATAGGCACACATTCATGAAATATTACGACTGGGATGAAGAAAAGAATGAGCTACTCAAGCAAATACGTGGAGTGTCATTTGAGCAGGTTGTATTAGCCATCGAAATAGGGGATTTAGTAGACCGGCTAAAACATCCAAATCCGGCACGGTATCCGAATCAAAAAGTTTTTTTGGTAAAAATTGAGGATTACATCTATTCGGTACCGTATGTCGAGGAAAATGATAAAATTTTCTTAAAAATAATAATACCGAACCGTAAGGCGACGAAGAAGTATCTGGGAGACAAAAAATGAAAAAAACAGAAAATCTGGACAAGGACGAGCGGGAATTAGCAGAATCGCTTGAAAATGAAGAATGGGTTTCTGATCTTACCAAAAAAGAAAAAAAGCGATATCAAGAATATGCCCGTTATAGTCTGAGCAAGCAAAAGCGGATTAATATTCGCATGACCGAGCGCGATTTAATGAAGATACAGGCAAGGGCAATCGAGGAAGGGATACCGTACCAATCCCTCATCTCGATGTTGATCCACAAATATAACGAGGGCAAGGTATTAATAAAAAAGGGAAGAAACACCTGAGGTCGTCACCTTGGGATCACATGATGTGCACTAAGGAGCAGACTCAATGACCCGTCTGAGTTACGACAGTTGCGGATCACCTAACCCTCTGCTCGGCGAAACAATCGGGCAGTGTCTGGAGCGCATCGCCCGGACCTATCCCGACAACGATGCGCTCATCAGCATCCCCCAGAATCGCCGCTTTACTTATCGAGAATTCGATAATGTCGTCAACCGCGCGGCCAAGGCGATGCTGATGCTGGGCATAGAGCGCGGAGAGCGCGTGGCGATCTGGTCCACGAACAACTACGAGTGGGTGGTGGCGCAGTACGCCACCGCCAGGATCGGGGCGATCCTCGCCACCGTCAACCCGGCCTATCGCCTGCATGAGCTGGAATACGTCCTGCGCGAGTCGCGCTGCCGCGTGTTGATACTCATCGAGTCGTTCAAGAGCTCCAACTACGTGGAGATGTTCTACGAGGCGTGCCCTGAGGCGAGAAACGCCGCTGCCGGTCATATAGACTCGTGGCGTTTTCCCCATCTGAAGAACGTGGTCTTCATCGGAAAAACTCAGTACCCCGGCATGATCACCCGGCGGGCGTTCGACCAGCTGAGCGAGGAGATGCCCGACAACATCCTGGAGGAGCGCCGGGGCATGCTGGACGTCGACGACGACATCAACATCCAGTACACCTCGGGCACGACGGGCTTCCCCAAGGGCGTGACGCTGACGCACAACAACATCCTGAACAACGCGGCGACGGTGGCGGAGACCTTGAAGCTGACGCAGGCCGACCGCCTGTGCGTGCCGGTGCCGTTCTACCACTGCTTCGGCATGGTGCTGGGGAACCTGGACGCCATGACCCGGGGGGCGTGCGTGGTGATCCCCGGCCCGAGCTTCGACCCCGGGGATACGCTGCGCGCCGTTGAGCAGGAAAAGTGCACGGTGCTGCACGGCGTGCCGACGATGTTCATCGCCGAGCTCCAACATCCGGAGTTCGAAAAATTCGATCTTTCAACGCTCCGCACGGGCATCATGGCCGGCGCCCCCTGTCCGATCGACGTGATGAACGACGTCATCAACAGGATGAATATGAAGGAGATCCTCATCGGCTACGGGCAGACCGAGGCGTCTCCGATCACGAACATGACCCGTACGGACGATACGCTGGAGCGCCGCGTCGGCACGGTCGGGCGCGTCATGCCCTGGCAGGAGCAGAAGATCATCGACCATCCGACAGGCAAGACCGTTCCCCGCGGCCAGGCAGGCGAGGTCTGCTTCCGCGGCTATAATGTCATGGCCCGCTACGACAACAACCCGGAAGCCACCGCCGAGGCCATAGACGAGAGGGGATGGCTCCACTCCGGCGATTTGGGCGTGATGGATGATGACGGTTATGTCCGCATCACCGGCCGGATCAAGGAGATGGTCATCCGCGGCGGAGAGAACGTGTACCCGCGCGAGATCGAGGAATTTCTCCGCACCCTCGATATCGTCTACGACGTTGCTGTGGTCGGCGTGCCGGACGAGAAATTCGGCGAGGAGCTGCTCGCATGCATCAAGCTCAAGCCGGGGGCCATAAGGCCGACGGATGACGCCTTCCGAAAGATGTGCAAGGGGCAGATCGCGCACTTCAAGGTCCCGCGCTACTGGATGGTCGTGGACGAGTTCCCGATGACGGTCACGGGCAAGATTCAGAAGTTCAAGATCGTCGAGATGGCAGTTCGCGAGCTAAAGCTCCATGGAAATATCTTTCACGGTGAATAAGGTCTAGACGCTAATCAGGTCATACTCCATGCTGCCCAGGCCGATGGCCTGGGCATGTCTGAGTTGTATCATGCCGTCTTCTTTGGGGTGTGCCTGCTTAAAGACATCTTTCCCGCTTGCCTGATTTACCAGATCAAAGCTTGCCTTGTCGATGGCGACAGGATCGAACGAGGCAAATATCCCGACATCGGGCGCGATGCGGGGGTTTTTATAAGACCAGCAGTCGCATTCCTGGCTGATCCGCAAAGCAAAATTCAAGAAGCATGCCTTTCCCTTCTTATCTCTCAGCACGGCCAGGGCATACTCCGCCATCTTCTCCTGCACCGCATTGCCCGCCTCGAAATCTATAAAGATTGCCATGTTGGGGCACGCCGCCACGCAGCTTGCACAGCCGATGCATTTTGAGCGATCCATCACGGCCTTTTCGTTTTCAATGGTAATGGCCCCGACCGGGCAGACGATCTCACATTCGCCACAACCCTTGCACTTATCCTGATAGAACATTGGCGACGCATCGCAATGCTGAGCCAGCTTGCCGTCTCTCGTGGCGCAGCCCATCCCGATATTTTTTATGGCACCGCCGAAGCCCGTCAAGCCGTGGCCCTTGAAATGACCGATGGAGACGATTGCATCGGCGTCTATAAAAAGTCGCGCGACTTTTGCTGTCTGGATGTGTTTTTGATTGATCTGGACAGCGGCGATATCTGATTCTTTCTTATCATCGGGGATGAAGACATCCAGGCCCACGGCCTTTTTGGTGAACCCGTGCTCGCGGGCAAGCGCTTGATGATCTGCCGCGTTGAGGCGCCTGCCGCGATAGAGGGTATTCACATCGGCAAGGGTTATTGATGCGCCTTTGCGCTTTACCTCGTCGCAGATGACGCGCACGTGGGCCGGCCTGACAAAGTTGATATTGCCTGCCTCGCCGAAGTGCATCTTCATGCCGACCTTATCTTTTTTGTGGATGACGTCTAAGACCTTGCTTTTTTCGAGCAGTTTTTCAAGCTGGCCGTTGACCCCCTGGATATCATCCGCATCATTCACCGCTGCAAAATATACTGTGCTCTTCATAGGTTAGCCCTTTCTAGATTACGTCATATCAAAAAAATCAGCACTAGAATCTAGTGTAGACTATTTTTATGAGAATTTCCAGTTAAACCTGGACAAGCCTATGAGGCTGCTCCTTGGCGCAGGTCAATTCAGCTAAAAAAGGGGTTGACTTGAGAAGATGTTAAGATAGAGTGATGTATAGCGTGGAAAGAGATGAAGATCTATGCGCTCGCAGAGGAAGAATGAATTTATTTCGGCAAAGCCTCATGCTACCCTGACAACGGGTGAGGTCATCCGGATGCTTCGCGACCTCAAGGGCTGGACTCAGGCCGAGCTTGCACAGCGTTCCGGGATTAGCGCCGGCAATATCAGTCTCTTGGAAAACGAAAAGGGGGACATTGGTAAAAAGCGGGCAGAGCAAATAGCAGAGGCTTTTAATGTCCATCCCGCTATTATCATGTTCCCTGAATATGAGGGTCAAGCAATCAAAAGGGCCGCCTAGTTACCCGGATTCCACTCGGCTCGACAATTGTGGCGGTTCAGGATTGATGACTACCGCATAATTGTCGCAGAGGGACAGCAGGGGGTGATGGACAGATACGATCTCTGCCTCGCGTGTAACTGGGAGCATGACACCGACTTCGCGGCCATGCTCGCGGCTGCCTGCCGGGCGCGTGGGCTGTTGCTGTTGCAGATCACCCCAGAGAACGTTGTCGAGGCAGCAGACGATGTGGCCAAGGACCGGATTGCCTTCCAAGCCTTTTGGGACCGGACCTCGGAGGGCGATGCGCGGTTTGTCCCTATTGTGCAGTGGGCAGCAGATCACGGTGTGTGTCAGATAAATCCCCCTGAACAGGCCCGTCTGACATGGGACAAGGGCCAAATGCATTCGGCCCTTGTCGGTCTTGGCCTGCATACGCCGTACACCATCATACTCCCGTCTTATGAGGAAGAGCCTGCTTTAGCCGCGTCTATTGATCTGAAGGTCCTCGGCGAGCGCTTCATCATCAAGCCTGCTCACGGGGGAGGGGGCGAGGGGGTGATTGTCGAGGCTACCTTGCTATCCCAGGTGCTGAGTGCACGGCAAGAATATCCAAGTGACAGATATTTGCTGCAGGCGCATGTGACTCCGATACAACTGGGCGAGCAAGCAGCCTGGTTTCGCGTCATCTACAGTGCAGGCAAGGTATATATATGCTGGTGGGATACCAATACTCATGTTTACACCTCAGTTACTGCAGCCGAGGAAACAAGTTACCATCTCAGCCCCTTACGCACAATAACGACCTCCATTGCCGACTTCTGCGGGCTTGATCTCTTCTCCACCGAGGTTGCCCTCACCCCTAACGACCTCTTCGTTGTGGTGGACTATGTCAATGACCAGATTGATTTGCGTCTCCAATCAAAGGCTGCTGATGGCGTCCCTGATACGATTGTGCTGGATATTGCTGATGGTCTAGTTGGGCTGGTGGCAGCCCGTTGCTCGGCGCCTTATACTGACGGAGTGAGCTAAATTTACACTATCATTTCCCAGGGGGCTTGATATGAGGAACTTTGTCATATGGCTGGCATTTATATTGATTATCCCCGCCTGCATGCGGGCGCAGCCGATGCTGGTTATTCATTCGGCTTCAGGGGATCATCGGGTGAAAGTGGAGGTTGTTACGAAAGCTGCTGATCAGGCGCAAGGCTTGATGTACAGGCGATCTCTTGAAAAAGACAGCGGCATGCTCTTCATCTTCGGGAAAGAAGAGCCCCAGAGCTTCTGGATGAAAAATACCTTGATACCGCTCGATATGATATTCATCTCCCGTGACCTCGTTATCGTGGACATCACGACCACGCAGCCCTGCATAACTGATCCGTGCCCGGACTACACATCCAGGCAGCCGGCGCAATATGTGCTGGAAATCAATGCCGGCTATTGCCGCAGCCACCATATAATAATTGGTGATAAGATTTCTTCGGATGCAATACGATAAGCGGGAAACTCACCTTACTGTGCTATTCCGCAGGCCTCTGCTACGATCTCTGAGATGTCCTTCACAACAAGCTTGCCTTCGAGCTCCTCTGATTTGAGGGCGTCCTCGAGCATGGTCAAGCAGGTAGGGCAGGCCACTGCCAGGACATTCGCACCTGTCTCATAAGCCTCGCGGACCCGGCGACGCGACGGGCTGTCGGCGCTTCCGCCCAGGAAATCGATATAGAAATTGCCCCCGCCTCCGCCGCAGCAGAGTGCGCTGTCTCTATTCTTCTCCATCTCTATCAGCGTCAAACCAGGGAGCGCTCTCAGGATTGCCCTTGCAGCCTCATATTCACCGCTCCAGCGCCCGAGAAAGCACGGGTCGTGGAAGGTGACCCGGGCGTTGAAACCTTTGGATATATCCAATTTGTTGTCACGGATAAGGTCTCGGAGCACCTGGGTCTGGTGCAGGACCTCAAATTGCCCCCCATACCACGGGTATATATTCTTTATGGCGTTGTACGCATGCGGCGACAGGGTGATGATCCCGCGCACACCGAGCTTCCCGAACTGGGCGATGTTTTTTTCGGCTACCATTTCAAATAGCCCCTTTTCGCCCATCATGTGCACCTCATTGCCGTCGCAAAGCTCTTCCTTGCCCAGGGCGCCGAAGGAGACGCCGGCCTTTTGCATCACGGCGCCGAGCGCCTTGGTCGCCTCTTGGGCGCGGGTATCATAGGAGCCTACGCAGCCGACGTAATAGAGATAGTCCTGCCCTTGGTATGGCAATAGCCCCGTCCCCTCCATCCACTCGCCCCGCTTGGCCTTTGCCATGCCGTAGGGATTTCCGTGCAGCTGGATATTCTCCAGAAATTCTTTCACGCCGGCAGGGATCATGCCTCGCTCGACCATCTCTCCCTTTGCCGCCGTGATCATATTGAGTATGTCGACATTGAAGCGAAGCGGACATTTTACCTCGCAGTTTTTGCAGGCGGTGCAGGAGAACATGATATGGGCAAAATGGTCTGTCCAGCCTATCTCATCGCTGAGCCAGGCCCTTGTCAGCCACAATCTCCCGCCGCAGGAATACGTCTCCATGCGAAACCGCGCATAGGCAGGGCAGTTGTTGACATCCGTCCAGTTGACGGGAAATTTACAGTAGCCGCACCGGAAGCAGCGGTGTATGGTATCGCCGTATTTAAAGTCCGCGAGGGCCATCAGCGCACCTCCCAATTGCCGGGATTCATGATCCCATTGGGATCAAGGAGCTGTTTCACCTTGCCCATGAGGTTGAGGGTATTGGCGTTTAATCGCTCCATAACGAGCTTTTGACCATAGACGCCCGGTTTCCAGATGGTTCCTCCCAATTCTAAGACGAGGTCGTCGGTTTCGTGCAACGCCTCCCGCGCATGCTTGATGGTCTCCTCATCTGCCCGATTAAAGGCATAGGTCCATGAGAACATCATGGCGTGGGCAGCGCCGATGCATCGCCCAAGCACCGTGTATGGTATGCCGTGTCTTTCGGAGATCTCCTTTCCTCTCCGGTAGCATTCCGGGTATTTTTCGATCGGCATGATGCTGCCGACATATTCGAAGCCGCCCCCCTTGCGCCAGTCGGCGGTTTTGGAGATCTGGGGCTTCTGCAGGCCCCGGATGAAGCCGAGGAATCCGCCCTCTCCTTCGCGGATATATTCTCCCAGCGTATCATCGAAGATCATCTCCAGCTTGAACTCAAGCTCCTTCTCCGAATCGGCAGCGATATTGATCGTGAAGTGCTGAAGCTCGCTGGTAAAAGGCGGTATTGCCTGGCTGGCAGCCACGATATCTTCCGCCATTTGGGTATGAGTAATCTTATAGATGATCTCGGGGACCAGCTCTTCATCGGCAACGACGAACATCCCTATGCCTCTGATCTTCTTGCACGGAAAGAGCCGTATGGATACCTTGGTGATGATGCCGGTGGTCCCGTTCCATCCCAGAAATAGCCCCACATCAGGCAGGGGGTGCAGGGTGAACCACCCCACGCCGGTGGCGCATGAGCCGAACAGGCAGATCTCGCCCGTGGGAAGGACGATCTCCAAGCCATTGATCATATCGGAATTGAAGCCGTACGGATGCGCGAGGTCCCCCTGGCCGTGGATGGCCACATTGCCGGCGATGGTGGCGGCAGGGGGCGCGCCCGGCTCCGAATGGGTCAGGTGGGGATAATGCCTCTCCAGGTAAGCGGTCAGTTGCCCCTGGGAGACCCCGCACTCGACCAGGGCGTACCGCGCCCGCTCATTGACCTCGATGATGCTGTCCATCCTCTTCAGGTCCAACAGCATGCCTCCCTTGAAAGGGACCGCGAGGCCTGCCAGGGACAACCCCCCTCCCAGAGGAACGATCGGAATCCGCTCTTTGTTGGCGAGCCGGACGATCTTCTGGATTTCTTCGGTGGTTCTCGGCGATATTGCATAGTCCGGCCGGTGCGGCTCCGTTGTCCCGAGGTCCCAGGAGTAGATGAAGAGCTCCTCCGGCTGATTCGAGACGTGGTCTTTGCCGACTATCTTGACGAGCGCTTCGTACACCGAATCCATGAACTCACCTCCATCCTGCCGGGCTCTCGCCGATGGCGAGCCGGCACAGGTCGCTCATAAAGACGGGCTTGATGCCGCTTCCGGCGACCATCTTACCCAGGGTGCTGTAACAGGCGGGACAATTAAAGACGCAGACCTCGGCGCCGGCGTTTTTCATGTCCTCGATGTTTCTTCTCTGGACATCGGCGGCGCGCTTGCGGCTCCCCTCCCGTCTCTGTCCCTGAATGGTGCCGCCGCAGCAGAGGGCATCCTCATCGACATATTCCCTTTTCACCGCTTCGGCCCCTATCAGGTCGAAGATCGCCTGCACGAAGCGATGTTTATCCGGAGACAACCGGGATGAGCAGGGACGCTGATACGCTACCTTAAGCTTCACCGGTTTTATCTCATCCTTGAGCTCAAGCAGGCGATTATAGAGATATTCGAATAAGTGGATTGGCGTGAAGGGGACCTCCATCCCGACGGAAGGACAGTAGGATGCATAGGTTCCATAACATTCGTCATGGAAGCAGACGAGCTCGGTAACATCATGCTCGGCAATGGTCTTGATGATCTTGGGGAGTCGCTCCTTTATAATAGAGCTCCTGGCGAAGTGGAGGTACATGAGCTGACAGAAGTAATGGAACATCTTGCGGGGGTCCGTTGAGATGACAGGCAGGCCGTCGAACAGCCTTCCCTGTATGAGAAACATGAGATCGGAGAAGACCCCCATCAGGAGGGCCCTGCCGTTGATCCGCTCAATCTTCGGCTCTCCCCGGAAGGGAATGCCCATATTGATGCCGCGCTGGATAATAGGTCTGGGCAGCGGCGGGATATCGAGCGCTTCCTGCTTCTCCACGATGAGGTAGTAGGGATGGTTGTTACAGGGGCAGTATTCTTCGCAGGCGTAGCAGGTGACACAATCGCGCAATACGAAAGAATCCTCGCCATGCGCTATTTTCAGTATCTCTCGTTTGGCGCTTTCTTTATCAATGTCGATGTACTGGCACTTGACGAGGCACGCTTGCGTCTTGCAGCTTAGGCATTTCTGTTCATCATATTTCAATTCATACATCTATCGCCTCCTTGTGGATGGGCACGCCCCACGAGACACATAGCGATAGGGTCTATTGTAATAATAATGCGAGATAAAATCAAGAACATATACAGTTGGTAATCTCCATTAAGCACAAAGGTGGATTCTTGGTATTTGAATTTCCCTGTTTATGATCTATAATGTATCGTGTAAGGGTATATGGGGAAGAAAGAAATTGCAATGGCCGAACAGGATGACGCCGCATATCCGGCGCAGTACGAAACCGAGGTCCTTTTGAAGGACGGGTCGAGGATCCTGCTCAGGCCCATCAAGCGTGCAGACGTCGACCGCTGGCTCGCATTTATCTCGAGGCTCAGTGAGCGCACCATGTACCTGCGCTTCCATTACGTGCCGCGACTGGGGCGCGATGACGCCATTCGCTTCTGTTGCATTGACTATGACAATGCCTTTGCCTTTGTGGCCGAGGTGTTAAAGGGCCAGCGCCGCGAAATCATAGCCATCGGGCGCTATTACCGTATACCCAACAAGCCCTCGGCAGAGGTGGCCTTCGCTATCGAGGATGCCTATCAGGGCAAGGGCATCGGCACCAAGCTTGTCGAATGGCTGGCCAACGTGGCCCGCGACAGGGGTATCACTACCTTCGAGGCCTCGGTGCTTGCCGAAAACAAGGGGATGATGAACGTCTTTAAGGACTACGGCTTTCACGTTACCAGCGAATACGAGGGAAACGTGTACCGCGTCACCTTCCCTATAGCGCGGACTAAACTCGTGACAAAGAAAGAGGAAGAGAGGGAACGGGCCTCTACCGTTACCTCCATACGCTCCCTCCTGTATCCGCAATCGGTGGCGGTAATCGGCGCCTCCCGGGAGCCGGGCACCATCGGGCAGCTGCTCTTCAGGTGCATCATGCAAAGCGGGTTCTCCGGCGTCGTCTACCCGGTGAACCCCCATGCCGACGCGATCATGTCGGTGCGGAGCTATCCCTCGGTCCTCGATATCCCCGGCCCTGTCGATCTGGCGGTGATTGTCGTGCCGGCTCCTCTGGTAGCCACGGTAACCGACGAGTGCGGTCGCAAAGGGGTGCACGGCATCGTGGTCATCTCCGACGGTTTCAGCGAGAGAGGAGGCGAGGGGGCGCAGCGCGAGCAGGAGCTGCGCGATATCGCGCTCGGCCACGGCATGCGGCTCGTCGGTCCCAACTGCATGGGGATCATCAACACGGACCCCGCCGTCAATTTAAATGCCAGCTTTTCTCAGGTCTATCCTCCGCGGGGCACGGTAGCCTTTCTCTCCCAGAGCGGTGCATTGGGACTATCCATCCTCGAGTATGCCAGCAACCTCGATATGGGTATCTCCACCTTTGTGAGCGTGGGCAACCGCGCCGATGTCTCGCCCAATGACCTGCTGCTATACTGGGAGCAGGATGCGGCGACCAGGGTTATCCTGCTCTATCTGGAATCCTTCGGCAATCCCCGAAATTTCGCCCGCATTGCCAGGAGGACATCGGCAATTAAACCCATTGTGGCTGTCAAGGGGGGCAGCAGCATTGCAGGCTCACGCGCCGCCTCGTCGCACACCGGCGCCCTGGCCACCCCGCAGATAGCATCCGACGCCCTCTTTCGCCAGGCCGGCATCATCAGGGTCGGCACCCTCGAGGAGCTTTTTAACGTCGCCACCCTGCTCTCCAATCAGCCGGTGCCCGGGGACCGGAGGGTGGCCATCGTGACCAACGGAGGAGGCCCGGGCATCATCGCTGCCGACGCCTGCGAGCAGCACGGATTGGCTCTGCCGGAGCTTTCCCCTGAGGCGATCGAGCGGGTGAAGCCCGTGGTCAAGAGGGAGATCGCGTTCCGTAATCCCCTGGACCTGACCGCCGGCGCCACCGGAGAGGAGTTCGAGAAGGTGTTGAAGATATTGGCCGATGACAAGGGTTTTGATGCCGCTCTCGCCATATTTATACCGCCGACGATCGTGGATCAAAGCGGGGTAGAGGAGGCCATGCGCAGGGTGGCCCCAGTGTTCCAGCGCAACAAGAAGCCCCTGCTCGCCTGTTTTATGGGGCAACGGGGTTTCAAGGCCAAGCTGGGGACCAGCGGCAAGTTCGTCCCCTGTTACCCCTTTCCCGAAGAGGCCGTCGCAGCCCTGGCCAAGGCCGCCGAATACGGCGAATGGCTGAAGAGGCCCAAGGGGGCCATACCCAAGATTCAGGGGTTGAAGCGCGAGAAGGCGCAAGGGCTCATCGAGTCGGCCTTGACCAGCAGCCCCCAGAGGCCTTTGTGGCTCTCAGCCGGCGCCATAGCCGATCTGCTCGCATGCTACGGCATACGCATCACCGAGACCCTGACGGCAAAGACAGCGTCTGAGGCTGTGGCCGCAGCTGCACAGCTCGGCTTTCCCGTTGCCGTCAAGCTCGCATCTTCCACCCTCGTGCACAAGACCGATGTCGGCGGGGTGGCCCTTGATCTCATGTCGGAAAAGGAGGTCGAGAAGGCCTTCACGGATATACAAACCCGGCTCGCCGGCATGGGTCGCAAGGCAGAGATGGAGGGGGTCATTGTGCAGCGCATGGTGGCTGGAGGGCAAGAGGTGATTGTGGGCGTGACCCAGGACCCCTCCTTCGGACCTTTGATCATGTTCGGGCTCGGAGGCGTCTATGCCGAGCTGTTAAAAGACGTGGCTGTTAAGCTGCACCCGCTCACCGATGTGGATGCCCGCGAGCTCATAGGCTCCATCAAGATGACGAGATTGTTTGAGGGGTTCAGGGGCGCGGCACCGAGCGATACCCAGGCCCTGGAGGATTTATTGCTGCGGCTCTCGGCCCTTGTCGAGGATATCACCCAGATCGCCGAGCTCGACCTCAACCCCGTCAAGGTGATGGGCAGAGGAGAGGGCTACTGGGTAGTGGATGCGCGCGTGATGGTGAGATGATAAGCTTATTTGCCAGCGGCTTGTTTCTTGATCTGCCTCATCTTTTTGATTATCGCTTTTGAAGCAGGGCGGGAGGAATTCTCCAATTCATTGAGAAACCACCCCCCTTTGTGTTTATCGAATAAATTGCTGAGAAAGACGATTTTGTTGCCGCGGTAGTCTTCGGGATCATATCCCTTCTCGGCAACGGAGTAATACGCAAGCGCCTGATTGCTCTTTATATCCCCCTTGAAAGGCTCGATGACCTGGCAGCGAATAAGGTAGCGCACATATCCCGCCTCCTTATCACCGATGCTGCCAACTGCCTTGACATCCTGGACATCCACAGCGGCGACAACGGCAACCTGTTCATAATCATTCTTTAAATAGTCATAGGAATAATACTCATTTTCCGATGCGCAGCTATAACCGAGCAGGGTACTTACGACACACAGTAACAATAACAATCTTTTCATCTCGAACCCCTCTTGCATACGGAATTATTGAACAGCTACAAAAAAGAGATAACATGTGCTTGCAAGGGTGTCAATAAGGCTTGAATATATGAAACTTGACATTCTCGGACAAAAGATGATAGCCTTTGATCATCCCGAAGCCTGGGGGGCTTATGTCAGGGGCACACCTCATATCAGTTCCTTCGAATCCAGCTGGACAAGCCCAGGGCCAGGCCCCTGGAGCATCCGCAAAATCAATATCCCTTCAAAAACTGCGATGGCGTCTTATATGGACAGAAGGACGCATTCCCGCATCTTAAACGGATCACTATAATCTATGTTAGGCCTTTAAATAATAAGGAGCATTCCATGGAAAGAAAAACAGTAAATACTATACTTACCGACGAATTTGAAGAATTTCTTAAGATTAATCAGTTATATACAAAATTTATAAACAATGAATTATTTTGTTTTTATTGTAAAAAGCCAATAACGATAGAGAATATATCCTCAATTTTTTATGAAGATGGCCCTCAATTTTGTTGCGATGAAATGGAATGTATTAATCAAATTAGCAAGAGGAAATAAAAGATGATTATAGTAAATATCTATATAGTATTTCCAGTAGGGATAGCGGGTGTAATAGCTATAATTGTTTATTTTCTTAAAAATCCTGAAAAGATAGATAAATGGAGCTATTTGTTTTATAAATTTTTGTATTGGCGTGGTGAGAGAAGAGAAAAAAGATTGATCTCTTCAAATTTAGATTACAAGATTTCGTCCGTTGCAAAAAGAATAAATAATGAAGCTCAGGGAATATTACCTTATGGTATCAGAATAAAATGGAAAAGTCCTAATGAAGTTATATCTTATGTTCAAAATAATGAAGTTGTAGTCGTTTTAAAAAAAGAAGAAAATTTAGATAAAAACGTAATTGAAGCATGCGCTGCTTTTGTTCCACAAGCTTTGCTACCAAAATCGCGCAACTGTGTCGACCCCGAAATTGTTAATTCGATGGATCATTATATGATAAAGAAAATATTAAACGAGGGCGATTATGATTCAGCATATAATTATTTTATGACTAATATATTACAAAAAAAATTAAAGACAGATCCCAATTTTAAAGAAATAATAGAAGATATTTCGCAACTTGATTCACTTGGATTTTTTACAAGGATCATGCTGGAAGAGTTTCGCAGATTAGGAAGCCAATTATATGGTACAAAAGAAGAAGATAAATATAAATCTGAAACAATTGATTTTCTTCATTATCTTCGAAAATTTCATCAAAGAAAGCCTGGTGATAAAATAAAATTAGGTTTTATTGGTGATAAAATAAAAATTAGTGTTTGTTTTGTTGCCAAACAAAGTACTCTAAATCGAAGTGGTATTGAAACACATCTTAAGCATATAGACCAAGACTATAAGAATGGCATCCATCGAATATTTATTTTTTCATATGCTCAGCTACATGAAATGTCTCTTTATGATGAGCAAGGTTATGTCAAATCAGTAAAAAAACAAAAAGCTTTCATTGCTCTTAACCAACTTGAAAATGAATGTAGCAAAATTGATTTCCTTCGATTAATAAAAAAGCAAAAATATTATACGAAAGACTTAACTGGCAGAAGAAGATTTTCAAAATATCTTTTATATGAAACAGTCAGATAAAAATGCAAAGAGGACCAGGGGGACGTTGTTCAAAGCTTTCACTTTGCGATTATGCTAATTTTTTTGATAATTTTGAAAAACGTCTCTACGATTTCTTGTGTGGGCATAGCCAGCGTCAAGGGAGATATCTTTGGCCGTTAGAGTTATCTATATCATCCCAGAGCATCCTCACTTCAAGCCATGGCACGAAGCAAGGCAACGGGCCACCGAGGCATTAGAGGATATACAATGGTTCTATGCCGACGAGATGTGGAAGTGCGGCTACGGGCAAAAAACTTTTGACATAGCGATCGATGCGTCAGGCCAAATTGTATTTCATCAGATCAACAGTTGCTTGCTACCTGAGGCTTTCACCGAGCCTGGGGGCAACGAGTTCATGGACCTGTGCAACGAGGAAGCCCGTCGCGAGGGGTTACTTGACCTAAACTATCGCACAGTATTCTTTGTCGAGGCTTATTTAGTCACTAATGGTGTGGTCTCTGGCGCAAGGGCTTTTGGGTCAAATGGTCGGGGCGGCGCATTCCTCAGTTCTCTACATCTTAAATTAGCGCGAAGAGAATGGCTCGACAATTGCGATTCTTATGTTGGAGCTATTCTCGACGGAGTTAGCGATCAGCCGCTACGACCGTGGCATGGTCGAGGAACGGAATATGGTGATTTGGCCGGTGCAGGATTCGGCGCCATTGCCCACGAACTCGCCCATTCGTTTGGTTTGCCGGAGGATAGGATTGATACTCAGAATCGTAGAGGAAGCCTGACGGGCAATGGTTGGCGTGGGATGCGCGGCTATTTTCGCCGCAATTTGACCCAAGACTGCTGTGTACTTAGGCAATATGATGCAGACGTGTTAAATTCTAATGAATTCTTTGCGATTAGAACGCTTAAGCCTAAATCAGGCGACTTTGGCAGTTGTGGTGCTTAGGAGAGGACCCGGGGGTACAAAAGCACTCACTTTCGATTATGCAAAAGTTTTGATAATTTTGAACAACGTCCCCACGATTTCTTCGTTAGCTGATGAAGGCAAAGACCATGAGACGCATAACCCTATTCATGATTTGCGGTATTCTGATCCTCATAGTGGCATTCGTAGGGATTCTATACTCAGCTTACGATTTCAAATGGGACAAAATCAAACCCGACTTAGCCCCTCTACTGCTCGGTTTCTCACAGGTTCTGTTTGCCATCATGTTGATGTGGTATAATTTTTCAAGGAATCCTGAACTGCATATATTCGGACCTCATATTCAGCCAGAGAGAGACGGTAATATAATTGCATTAGAACAATTCATTCATACGATCAGGTTCGCTGACAAAACAGTGACCGTAGTCCGCCCAGACACGAGCGGAATATGGTTTTGGAAGAAGAACATAATCCGATGTGCAGGAATGCCATCCAACCTGAGATTTCTTTTTGACATTGGCAATATCGGCTTTACCGGAGTAACACTACACGAATACTTCCTTCATCAGCCTAACGGAAACGAACGCTATCCCGCCAGGATTATTGCACTTTTAGAACCATCTTCATTCCACCTTAAAGAATATTCCCGAATGGCAAACAATGTATCGCGTGTGTATCATTTGGAGCGGACTCATCTTAGACCATTTGAACGTACAACCAATGCATTTGATTTTCCATGGGACGGCTCACAATTACGAGAAGGGACATACAATCTGGTGATCAGTGTCTTTGCTGGTACTACAGTCAAGCCAAAGGCCAAGAAATCTGTACACGTCCATATCAAACAGCAAGACTCTGAAATTATGATAAGTTGGTCTATCTAGAGACCTCCACCCATATTTCGCAACTGGGAAATAACCGAGAAGGGAAAATGGTCAGGTTTTTGATTGATCATATCGTTACAGTGCGGTGCGCAATGCGATGGAGAGGGTGAATAATCAACTCGTATAAGACCGCAGGTTAGAGATCGTTGAATAGAGTGCATCCAGTTGAATATAAAGGGGTTAACACGCTTCTGACGAGCGATCCAAAGGCGTTCTTATATGGGCAGGAAAATGCATTTCCGCAGCTTATGCGGATCAGTATAATCTATGTTGGGTGACGAGGCGGTATTGACCATTCCGTAGAGTGACGCCGGTATCGGAGCATCGAATGGAAGAATTTGATCTTGACACGGAGCGCCTGCCTACCGAAGCGTTCGGATACGTGTTTACCCATGTTCCTGAACACGTTCGCGATGACCTCGTAAGCCTTGAACGCGAAGGCGCGGTCTACAGTGACCAATGGGTTGAGGAACTTGGCGACTTCCGCCACGTGCGTATCGGATTTACAGAAGAAGAGTGCAAAGACTTTGCAAGGCGTTCATGGGCATACGAGTTGTGGATACGCGCTAGCATGCCTGAGTTGGTACGAGACACGCCGGGCATTAATCAAGATATCGCAAGTGAGGCCGATTCCTACGTCATGCACACATGCGATGGTGAATCATTCGGCCCTCCGTATCACTGCTTCGCAGCGTTCCTAGGAAAACACTTGGAGGCGTTGACGTGTGGAATGCTGGACGAACGTAGGAAAGTCATTGAGTTTGCCGGGAAAGAGGCCTTGCTTTATGAAGTCCGGCGCGTTATCCGAACGCTGACGCCCACGATTCGCTCCTTCAACACTCGGGAAAAGGGGCTCAGTCCATGGACAGTCGCGAGGGAGGATGATGTACGCGACCTGCTCTACGTGATGCTCCGCCCACTCGTTTTTGATATTACTAAAGAGGAGGCTGTTCCTTCGCGTGCTGGGACGCACAAGTTTGTCGACCTGTGCAGTAAGGCGGTCAAACTCATGATCGAGGTAAAATGGATTGCTCGATCAGGTCAATGGAAGCGGATTGTGGAGCAGATTCATATCGATACTCAGTCATACATTGCCCATCCAGCATGCGAGACATTGATATTCGTTGTAGTCGATTCTGCTCGCGATATTCCCGATCCCAGAAACTTGGAAGAAGAATTGTCTGGGGAACAGACCATTGCAGGAACGCCGGTAAACGTAAGAGTGTTTGTCGCGGAGCCGTGATATGAGGCTACTCTTACCACCCAACAAGACGCTGAACTGGACCGCGGGAAAGGGCGCCCGCCTCCCGGTTAGCTCTTCGTTGGCACTAAGAAATGGAGCATAGGTAAATGACATCAGATAAGCAGAGAATAGAATCGTTGATGAAAGAATACCAAGCCACGCAAGACATGATTAGACACTACGATGACATCAGCATGCGATTTGGTGCCGCGAGTCGGGTTGGCGTCTTCATTTTTATTGGCCTTGCTTTCGGTCTCCTAAGCAAAGACAAGCTCACATTTCTATACCTCTTCCCGTTCGTTATTTTATTCGTGGCGATGTCAAATTTTGTTACCCATATGATGTTCAAAAGGCACAGAAACATTTCGCAAGTCAAAATTCGCCGAATCCTTGCAATAGAGAAGGAGTTGAACTGGAAACAGTTCACACTTGTTGACGAGGCAATAAGGGCGGGTCAAATTGAATCGTGGCCGATAAGAAAGATGCTAATCGTTTATCAGTGGGGCCTCCCGCTTGTTCTCATGATAGCATACTTCGTGCTATTTTTTTGCTTGTGACGAATATGCATATATAAATAAACGTTGCCAACAAGGTCAAACCAGCCGATAGCTGCGCTCCGGCGGTTTTCTACTTTGCGCCTACCGAGAAATCTACTTCGCCGTCTTGTGCTAATTTTCAAATGAGGACACGACTTGCATAGCCATCAATGCCACATGATGCTATTTTAAGTGGGGGAATAGTCTGTGGAGAAGGTCAGTCCCGCACCGCTTTGCGCAAATCAGGGAAGACGGGATGCCGCAGAGCAGCAGGTGAGGGGGTATCTGACCGATATTTTTTATCTCACCCCTCACCTCTATCCTCTCCCCTTGAGGGGAGAGGAAAATAGTGCAGAGTTATTTTCTAGGCGATGTCAGCTTACCTTTGTTGCGCTATGGCTGCCTTGGGCGATATCAGATGCTTCTTCCACCAGCCCTCGGCTTCCTTGTTCAGGCCCATGGCGAGGCCGAGCAGCTCGGAAAAATAGAATATAGGCAAGGCGTTCGGGCCCTTCTGTTGTGTCTCCAGGTTGGCCTGGCAGAGCGGGCACGCGGCGACGACGCCGTGGGCGCCGGCCTTACGCGCCCCTTCCGTGATCTCACCGACGAGTTGCTCGACCAGCTCGGGCCGCAGCAGTGCATGACCTGCACCGCAGCAGTCCACCTTCCATGACCAATCAATGACCTCAGCGCCGGTCAGCGCTATCAGGTCATCCATGATCTGCGGATTTTCCGGGTCATCGAAATGCGTTGTCTCGGGCGGCCTCACCAAATAACAACCGTAATAGCAGACGACCTTTATGCCCTTCAGGTTATTGACGATCTCCTGCTTGATCTTTTTCTTTATCGCCGGTTGTGAGAAGACGGTGATGGGATGATAGACATGGGCAGTGCCCTTGTACTTTTTCCCCAGGATCTCTTCTATCTCTTTCCTCATAGAGGAGTCTTCCTGCAGGTGCTTCTTGGCTTCCATGAAGCGGAGAAAACAGGCAGCGCAGGGTACGGCGATATCCAATCCCATGTCTTCGGCGATCATCAGGTTGCGGGCCGGAAGGGCGACACCTAATACGGGATCAACCGCGTGGGCCGAAGATGCGCCGCAGCAGTTCCAGTCGGAGAGCTCTACCAGCTCCACGCCGACCTTTGCGGCAACGGCCCGCAACGACCGGTCGTACTCAATGGCCGTAGACTCCAAGGTACAACCCGGGAAATATCCTATCTTCACTTCTGCTTCTCCAATTGGGAAAAGATTTTCTTCATGGTTTTTGTTCCCTTTATCTTAATCGGCAGGAGCTTGAGCTTGCCGTGGCGGAACATCTGAACAGCAAGGCGAATTTCATCGGGATTCAATTTGAACAGCCCGCCGGTCCTTCGTTTCAGATCGATGATCAACGCGAGCTCATGCACCCTTCCCAGGTACTTTATCGCCGCAAGAAAGGCGTCGTTGATCTTGGGCCCCTGCTCCGTCACCTTTCCTTCCTTCACCGACATCTGCCGCAGGAGGTCCATCAGTTTTACGATCGGTATCTCATTGGGGCAGCGGGTCGCGCACGTCTCGCACGAGGCGCACATCCAGCAGGTAGACGCTTTCAGGACCTTCTCCTTGTCGCCGAGCTGAACGTGCTTGAGGAGCTCGTGAGGCTTGAGGTCCATAGTGAAGGCAAGCGGACACCCGAGGGTACAGGTAAGACACTGATAGCAGCGACTGACTTCGGGGACCTCCTCCTGCACCTTGCGGATGAAATCGAGGTCCTTTTTCATATCTTGGGCTCCTGGATCTTCTCGAGCTCCTCTTCCTTGAACGTGGAGATGGGAATTTCTTCCTTTATGTCTTTCCCCGGTTCATAATTGAAGAGCTCTTGTACCTTTTTGCTCGCCGCCTTAAAAAGCTTGAACACCGGTACACCCATGGGACATGCCTCCTCACACATCCCGCATTGCACGCAGGAGTGGGCCATGTGGGCCATACGGGTGACGTGGAAGAGGAGCATGTCCGCGGGCATCCTTGCCGCCCCCCTCTTCTCCGCTAATCCCATATAGCGATCGGCCTCCATCTCGAAGGTGGGGGACTTGAAGAAGCACTCCTTGCAGTAGCAGATCGGGCATACCGTCATGCAGTTGTGGCACCTGATACAGGAGGAGAGGGCGGCAAGGAGCTTGTCAGGTCCTTTGAGCTGCTCCTGCTGCTCTTTGAGCACCTGTTGCTCGCCCTTCTTCCTCCTTGTCAGAATTTTTTCGAGCAACGATTCACGCTCCTTGAAGGTGATATCGCCGACCTCCATGCCGAGGCCGCGGATGAGCTGTTCACCGTTCTCCGTCAAGACCTCGATCAAAAAGCGCTTCTTGTGATCGATGCCGAGGAAGCCGATCCTGATATCGGCCCAGGGAGCACAGGGATAGAGGCAGATCCGACATGCCTCGCGCAGCCGCTCGTCTTCCTCCCCCTTGTTCGCCTTTTCCACGAGCAGCGCCCCCGGATCTCCCTTGGCCGCGAGCAACTTCTTGTACTCATCCACGGAATAGGTGCCTGCGCAATCTATCGAGATCACCGTGAGGTTTTCTTGTGAAATCTGTTTTAACTTTACCAGCTCCACCACGGCACGCGCCTCACAGGAGCGGAGGACGACCGCTACCTTTTCGGACGGCGGCATGGTCTTGGTCATCATCTGCAGCACGCGCGCCGCGTTCACCGGCATATAGGGGGCAAGCGCCCGCGATTCCCCGGTCCTCTTGGGGTCGGTCAAGAGCGCGGGGGCAACCAGGCCCCCTTCCATCGCCATGGGAAGGAGTATGGCCTTGACCACGCCGCGCTCCAGCAATTCTTGCCAGAGGCCCTGTAATGCTTCCGCCAACCCTTGCTTTCCTTTAAATTCCTTAAAAACGCCTCGAGCCATCGTATCTCCCTCAGGTTGTTATTGTATCGCCAAGCGGATTTTTCCCTCTTTTCTCCGTCTCTTCGGTGATCCGCTTCGCCCATTCGGCAAACTGCGGCCCTTCGCTGGCGCTGATCCAGGTGAGATAGACCCTGTCGGGATCCAAACCGAGGACATCCAAGATCGATTTGACTATCCCGACGCGCCTCCTCGCCTTGTAATTGCCACTAACATAGTGGCATTCACCGAGGTTTCACCCACCGACCCAGACCGCATCCGCACCCTTTACCAAGGCATCGAGCATGTAGACCGGATCGACGCTGCCCGTGCACATCACGCGAACGGGTCTGATCGCCGACGGATATGCCTTGCGTGTGGTGCCGGCGAGATCCGCGGCCGTGGACGTACACCAATGACAGAAAAACCCGATGACCTTCTTGTCATCCTTGTTCGTACCCTTCTTTGCCTTTTCCTTGTCTTCCGCTTCCTTCATTCTCTTCCTCCCTAAACCACTTGCTCGATCATCGCCATAACGTCGTCGTTCGTATATCCGCGCAGATAGGCGGCGCCGCTCGGACAGATGCCGGCGCATACCCCGCATCCCTGACAGAGCGCCTCCTTCACGACCGCAATCTGCCGCTCTTCGTCGAAGACCCGCGCCCCGTAGGGACAGGCCTCAACACACAAGCCGCAGCCGGAACAGCGCCGGTCGTTAACCAGCGAAACGATGGCCGGGGCCGTTACCCGCTCCTGCCCGAGAAGTACCAAAGTCCTCTCTGCCGCTGCCTCGGACTGCATGATCACCTCGTACCACGATCTGGGGGAATGGGCCCCGCCGCAGATATAGATCCCTTCCCGCAGGGCATCCACGGGCCTGAATTTCGGCTCCGCTTCCTTGAAGAAGCCATCTGCGTCAAGCTCCAGATCAAAGAGCTTAGCAAGCTTTTTATTTTCCTTGGCCGGGAGAACGCCTGTGCTTAAGACGAGGAGGTCGGCATCGATCTCCACCTCCGGTGAGGTTATCCGCAAGCGGCCGTCTGCCTTAACCTTTATCTCCTCTATATCCGCGTACCTGATAAAGATCACGCCGGCCTCCCTGGCCTGGCTGTAGAGCGCCTCCCTGAAGCCGTAGCTCATCATATCCTTGAACAGGATATAGATATCCAGCTCGGGATTCTGCCTCTTGAGCAGGAGGGTGTTTTCCAGGGCCTCGGTGCAGCAATAGCGGTTGCACCAGGGGCGCGCCTTGTCCCTGGCGCCCACGCACTGGATCATCGCGATTGAGCTGATCTTCTTCGGCTGCACGCCACCTGAGGCAAGGCCCTGCTCCAGCTCCCTCTGGGTAATGACCCTCTTGTCTTTACCATAGAGGAATTCCTTGGGACGGTACTCCTCGGCGCCGGTGGCGATGACCACGGCGCCGACCCCGATCTCCTGCTCGCCGTCGGCTCCCTTTATCACGGCCCAAAAATCTCCTGCCTGTCCCCTGATCGACGTCACCTCGCTCTGGCGATGGACCTGCACCAGGGTGTTCTTCTCGATCCCTTGCAGATATTTCTCCAGAAGCCCTGCCTTGTCCGGCAGCGTCTTGAACGTTCCTCCGAGCTCCGCCTCGCGTTCGACGAGATGGACCTCCACGCTCCTCTCCGCCAGGGCCGAGGCCACTGCCAAACCGGCAAGCCCTGCCCCGACAACCAGGGCGCTATTTTTTACGGCTACGGCCCGCTCTGGGAGGTCTTCCTTTCTTCTGAGCCGTTCTATCGACATGAGGAGCATATCCTCGGCTTTTTGCTGTGCCCCCTTCTTGCCGTGGGCATGGATGACCCCTTCCCTGAGGTTGACCCACTCGACGAGCCACGGGTCTATCCCGCCCACGCTCTCCAAGAAGCGTCTGCGGAACCAATAGGGAGAGCATGCGCCGACCAGCAGTCGATTAATGCCCTTCTTCCGTATCTCGCCCAGCAGCCCCTTTGCCTTGTCCTGAACACAGAGTGCACCTTCTTCAAGGACGGCGGCAACGCCGGGGCGCTTGCTCACTGCCTTCTTCAATTGCTCAAAATCAAGATTTTCCGAGACCTCACCCTTACACTGACAGAGCACCACGCCGATCTTAGGCTCCTCGGCAGGCGCCAGCTCGGCTTTTTCTGCCGGCTTCTTGGCCTTCGCACGCGTGCCTTCAATCGCCTCCAGGGCGCAGGCCGTTGCCTGGGTGATAGTATCCGGGATGTCCTTCGGCTCGGAAAAGGAACCGCACACGTAGACCCCGGGCTTGGTTGTCTCGATCCCTGCGGGATTCACCGTCTTGCAAAAACCCCATTCGTTGAGATCGGCCCCGATGATCCTCGCCAGCTCCTCGCTCCCGCGTGCGGGTCTCTGACCGATGGCAAGGACGACCAGGTCAAATTCATCTTTGAAGAGACGATTGTCCTGCATGGTGCGCGCAATGAGGTTCTTTGTCTTCGGGTCTTCCTGAAGGCGAGGGGTCCTCCCCCTGACGAACCGTATGCCTTTTGCCTTTGCCTCCTGGATATAGCGCTCATAGCCCTTGCCAAAGCCCCTGAGATCCATGTAAAAGACGGTTATCTCGATGTCCTTGCGCAACTCCTTGGCTAAGAGGGCCTCCTTGACGGAATACATGCAACACGCGGCCGAGCAGAAATCCCAGCGCCGCTCGCGGGAACCGACGCAGAGGACAAAGGCCACCTTCTTTACTTCCTTGCCGTCGGAGGGACGCTTTATCCCGGCGGCAAAGGGGCCGATCGGGCTCACGATCCTTTCCCATTCTATGCTCGTGACCACGTTCTTCCAGCGCCCATATCCGTATTGCGTGAGCGGCTCCGGGTCAAATTCGGTAAAGCCGGGGGCCAGGATAACCGAGCTTATTGCCAGCTCCCGCTCTTCATCCTTCATCTTGAGGTTGATGGCGTTGGTGGGGCAGACCTTAACGCACTGGCCGCAGCGGGTGCAGACCTCCCAGTCTATGGCAGGGATCGGCGGTACCGGCTGGAAACCCCGCAAGGAGACGGCCTTGCGCTTGCCGAAGAGGTTGAAGTCATCCGCCGCCTCTGCAGGACAGACCTCGATGCACTTCTGACATGACGTGCAGAGCTCTTCTATGACGCCGCGTGCTTGCTGGCGGATGCGCGCCTTGAAATTACCCTCTTTGCCGGAAAAACCAATCAGCTCTGCACTGGGGATGAGCTCGATCAAGGGGTGATAAAAATCCCTCCGCAGGCAATATTCCCCTTCTTCCACCCGGTTGGTGGTCGGCAGCATCTGACAGAGACAGCAGCGATTGGTGGGAAATTGCCGCTCCAGCTGCACGATCTCCCCGCCGAAAAACGGGCTGCGGTCGATGAGATAGACCTGCGTTCCCCGGGCAGCCACCTCCAGGGCGGCCTTCAGCCCGCCGACGCCTGAGCCTATTACCAGTACACCCTTTTTCATATCCTTAGCCATTGAACACCTATGAGAGAAATCCTTCCACCCATGAAAGGAGCTGCGGACGAAGGAAATGCTTGAGGCTGATCGCTCCCGAAGGACAGGTCGCCGCACATGCGCCGCACCCCTTACACACCGCTTCCTGCACAGTCATCACCTTTTTCCGCTCATCGAAGTGCAGGGCGTCAAAGGCACAGATACCCTCGCAGAGACGGCATCCCGAACAGATGTCTGCATCCACGCTGGCCACGATAGGGTCCTTGATCACCTGGCCCAAATGGAAGTAGACGGTAGCCCGGGCAGCTGCCCCGTGCGCTTGGGCAACCGTATCGGGGATATCCTTCGGCCCCTGACAACAGCCGGCGATAAATATTCCGGCGGAATGGGTATCAAGGGGCCCCAGCTTGGGATGGGCCTCCAGGATAAAACCGTCCTTGTCGGTGGTGACACGCAGGGCAGTGGTCAGCTCCGCGGTTCCCAGTGCCGGCTCCATCCCCACTGCCAGGACCACCAGATCCGCCTTCATTTCTTCCGGCCTGCCGAGGAGGGTGTCCTCATAGCGGATGACCATCTTGTCGCCGCTTTTGTACACCTCCGACGGGTTTCCCCGTATATACCGCACGCCGCTGCGCTGCGCCTTCTCAAAGAATTCCTCATATCCCTTGCCAAAGGCGCGCACGTCCATGTAGAAGACGTAGACCTTCGCGTCGGGGATGAGCTCTTTGAGCAAGAGCGCCTGTTTCGCTACCACCATGCAGCAGGCGCGGGAACAATACTCCTTATCGATGCTCTTGTCCCTGGATCCCACGCACTGGATAAAGGCCACCTCTTTCGGCTGCCCGTTGGTGGAGATTGCGCCTTTTTCAATCATCTCTTCCATCTCCACCGTCGTTATGACCTGCTTGGTCTCGCCGTACCCATACTCGGGCTTTCTGCGGGCATCAAAGGCGGAAAAACCGGTTGCCAGGATTAAGCTGCCGATGTCTTCTTCGACGGTTGTGCCGTCCGCCTGTTTGATGGTCGCCTTAAAGTTGCCGGGAAAGCCTTCGAGGCCAACGACCTCGCTCGAGCGATAGAGCTTGAGCTGAGAGAATGATTCCAGGAGCTCGAGCTTGCCCTTGAGAAAGTCTTTTATCGGGATCAAGTGCGGAAACCCCTTGCCGATGCGCCTTGCCCATCCGCCGAGCTGATCCTCGCGCTCCACCAAGACGACCTTAAACCCCGCCTCCAGGATGTCGATGGCCGCAGTTATGCCGGCGATGCCGCCTCCGATCACCAGGGCCGTCGGCGTGACGGGATATTCCGTGGGCCACAAGGGCTCGAGCTTTTTCACCCGCGAGATAGCCGCCTTGATGATGTCGGCGGCCTTTTCAGTCGCCTCTTCCTGGTCTTTGGTGACCCAGGAACAGTTTTCTCTGATATCTACTTGCTGGTAGAGATAGGGGTTGAATCCCTCTTCGGAGACGCACCTCCGAAAGGTACGCTCATGCATGATCGGCGAGCAGGAGGCCACAATCACCCGGTCGATGAGGCCTTCCTTCAAGGCTTTTTTGATCTCGGCCTGCCCCTGTTCCGAGCACATGTACTTTTGATCCTTCACCTCGACGACATCGGCCACCTGCTTGACCTTCTCGACCAGCTTGGGAATGTCCACGTAGCCGGCGATGTTTCTGCCGCAGTGACAGATATAGACCCCTACCCTGTGTCTCTTTCTCATTCGTGCATCCTCGATATGACTGCCAAGGCCCGTGCCGCAGCCCCGTTTGCCTCGGCAACCGAGTCCGGTATGTCCTTGGGCGCCTCACAGCAGCCGGCGAGGTAGACCCCTGGCTTTGAGGTGATGACGGGATCATTGGGATCAAGTTCCTTCATGAATCCATTTTGGTCCACTTCCAGGCCGAGGGTCGTCGCGATCTCCTTGAGGCCTTTGGAAGGTCTGAGGCCGCACGCCAAGACCACGACATCCGCCTCCACCTCATAGGGTTGGCCGAGGAGGGTGTCCTCTCCCTTCACCACGAGGTTCCCATTACGGCGGAAGATCTCCGAGGGGATGCCCCGACGGTAGATCACCCCGGTCCTCTGGACCCTCTCATGGAAGCCCTCGTAGCCCTTGCCAAAGGCCCTCACATCCATGAAAAAGACCGTCACCTTGGCGCCCGGCACCCGATCCATGATGCCATAGGCATGTTTTGCCGTATACATGCAGCAGACCCTGGAACAATAGGGGTTGCCGACTGTCTGATCTCTGGAGCCCACGCACTGGATAAAGGCCACTCGTTTGGGGACTTTTCCATCGATGATGATCTCTCCCTCTGTCGGCCCTGAGGGAGAAAAGAGGCGCTCCATCTCCATACTGGTGATGACCCCCTTGTACTTCCCGTAGCCGTATTCCGGTTTCAGCGAGGCGTCGAAGATATCGTATCCCACGGCAACGATAATGGCGCCCACCTCGAGTTCTCTCTCCTGTGGGGTCATCGTATGATCAAGGGCCTTTTGCTCACAGGCTGTCACGCATTGCAGGCACTCACAGCAGATGGCGCAGTTGAGGCATCTCTTGGCCTCGGCCACGGCCTCTTCCTCGGTCAGGGTCACCTCGACCTCTTTATTTCCCTGGCGCTCCGCTACCGGGATGCGCGGGGTCTTGGCACGGGGCCTCAGCTCAATTGGTCGAACGGGCAGGGGCGCGGCATTCTTCTCCTGTTCCCCTCGGCCTGCCTTCAGATCTTCGCCGCGCAGGAACCGATCGATAGAGATGGCACCCTCATGTCCCTGGTTGATGGCCTCGATAGCAAACCTGGGACCGAGCACGACATCGCCGCCGGCAAAGATCCCCTCTGCCCCTGTTGCCAGGGTTATGGGATCTGCCTTCACCGTGTCTTGTTTGGTCAGCTCCAGGCCTATCTTCGGCGCCCAGTCGAGATCCAGCGCCTGGCCGATGGCCAGTATTACCGATCCAACCTCTACCTGAAACTCCGAGCCCTCTATGGGAACGGGCCTTCTCCTGCCCGATGCGTCGGGTTCCCCGAGCTGCATCTTCTTACAGAGGAGGGCCTTGACCTTGCCACCTTCTCCGATGACCTTGACGGGATCCGTGAGGAAATTAAGCTCTACCCCTTCCTCCTCCGCCTGTTCCACCTCTTCTGCCGCAGCCGGCATCTCCGCCCTGCTGCGTCTATAGAGCAGGATTACCTTCTCCGTCCCCATCCGTGCCGCAGTGCGGGCGGCATCGATGGCCGTATTGCCGCCGCCTACCACCGCAACCCGGGAGGGAAGCTGCACCTTCTCGCCGAGGTTTGCCTTGCGGAGGAATTCGATGCCGCCCATGATTCCCTCCAGCTCCTTGCCCTCGATGTCATAGCCCTTGCTCTTGTGCAGCCCCACGGCCACGAAGATCGCCTTATAGCCGTCCTTGCGCAGGTCATCGATGGTCAGGTCCTTGCCGATTCTCACATTGGTCTTAAGCTCTATACCGAGCTTCAGGATCTCTTGGACATCGTAATCGAGGACCTCCTTGGGCAAACGATAGGCGGGCACGCCGGCATAGAGCATGCCGCCGGCAACGGGGAGGGCCTCAAAGATGGTCACGGGATAGCCGAGCAAGGCGAGGTCCCTGGCTGCAGTCAAGCCGGCCGGGCCTGCCCCGACTATCGCCACCTTCGGCTTGCTGGGGTCAATGACGGGCTTTTGCGATTGGTCCTCAGAGGGATGCGTCCTGACATAGTCGGTGACAAATCTCTTGAGGGGATTGATGGCGACTGATTCGTCGATCTCCCTTCTGTTGCACGCCTGCTCACAGGGGTGGTAGCAGATCCTCCCGCAGACCGACGGCAGTGGATTTTGCTGTCTGATCAGGTTCAGGGCTTCTTTGAACTTACCGGCAGAGATAAGGGCGACATAGCCGTGCGCGTTTACCCCTGCCGGACATGCCTGCCTGCAGGGCGCACGATCCAGCTTGGTTATGGCCATCGCATTAGGGATCGCCTGGGGGTAGGCTTTATATGCCGCCTTGCGCTGCATCAGCCCCTCGTTGAACTCGTGAGGCACCAAGACAGGACATGCCTTGATGCACTCTTCGCAGGCGTTGCACTTCTTGATGTCTATGTACCGTGGCTTCGTCCGCACCTGTACTTTAAAATGCCCTGCCTCTCCCCCTACCGAGGTCACCTCGGTGTTGGTGAGCAGTTCTATCTTCGGGTGCTGACCGACCTCTGTCAATTTGGGGGATACGGTGCACATGGCGCAGTCATTGGTGGGGAAGGTCTTGTCGAGCTGGCACATATGTCCCCCGATCCAGGGGTAGCGCTCCACAAGATAGACCTGATACCCGGCATCGGCCACGGCAAGCGAGGCCTGCATGCCGGTGATACCACCACCGATGACCATTACTTTCGGAACTGCTGTCACCTATGCTCCCTTTCGTTCTTTGACTTTTGCGACAAGGCCCGGCACAACCTTTAACAGGTCGTCGACGATGCCGTAGTGGGCGACGTTGAATATCGGTGCCTTGGGATCTTTGTTGACGGCGATGATGGTAGTCGCACCTTTCATCCCCGCGGTATGCTGAAATGCCCCGCTGATGCCGAGCGCGATGTAAAGTTTCGGCTTGACGGTCTTCCCGGAGGTGCCTACCTGCCTCTCCTTGGGAAGCCAATTCTTATCAGCAACCGGCCTTGAACAGGAGACCACCCCACCGAGCAGGCTCGCCAGTTCCTCAACCATGGGGAGATTCTCGGGATCTCCGATACCCCTGCCTACGGAGACGAGGACGTCGGCCTGGGTGATATCCACCCCTCCCACGGCTGCCTCCACGTACTGCAGGAACTTTTTGTAGGCGTAGTCCTTGTCAAAGGTAAAGGCCACCTTCTCAACGGCGCCGTTGATCTCGCGAAGACCCTCCGAAGGGAAAGAACCCACCCGGACGGTGATCATGTAGCAGGGGGCCTTCTTCGCAAAATGGACCTCTGCGCTCATCTTGCCGCCGTACATCTGCCGAAAGGGGAGTACCGTATCCCCTTTTACTTCTATCTGGTAGCAATCGGTTGCCAGAGGGATCCCTGCTGACGTTGCCAAGGCAGGGGCAAGATCCATCCCGCAGGCAGTCTGTCCGATGAGCACGAGTGCAGGCTTTCTCTCCTTGATCATAAAACTGAGGACATCTTGATAGGGATCTGAATTGAATTGAGCGAGGCGCTCATCTTCGCAGATAAGGGTGTGATGGCAGAAGCGCTTGATATTGTCCGCCATAGAGGCAACCCCTTTGCCTAAGAGGACCGCCGTCAGCTCTGCTTTGGTCTTCTCCGCGAGCTCCTGTCCTTTGGACAGCATCTCCAGATTAATATCTCGCATCTCTCCTTGACGATGTTCCATCAGAACCATAATCTCGGCCATGTTAGATCACACCCCCTTTCTGGAAAATATCCGTAACCTTCGTCGCCACTTCATCCGGGCTTCCTTGCAGTAGCTGTGCCCCTTCACCCACAGGAGGCGTAAAGATCCTCTCTACGACAATGAAGGAGCCGGTGGTCCCTACCTGGTCGGGTGCAAGGCCCATGGCACCAAGGTCCAGTTTTTTAATCTCCTTTTTTGCAACCCTCCGTATACCCATGATGGAGACATACCGCGGCTCGTTTATCCCGCTCTGGATGGTAAAAACAGCGGGGGTTTCAACATCCAATGCTTCCTCCAACCCCCCCTCAAGCTCTCTCCTGACCTTCACCCGTTTTTCCCCTATCTCCATGTTCGTCACCAGGGTGGCATGAGGTATGCCGAGCAGTTCGGCCAATGACGCCCCCACCTGGGCATAGCCGTCATCGTCCGCTAAAGCGCCCGCGAGGATGATCGTATAGGGGATATTCTTGATGGCTGCGGCCAGGATCTTTGCCGTGGCGTATGCATCCGAGCCTTCGGTTTTTTGGTCCGTAATCATGACGGCCTCATCAGCCCCCAAGGCAAGCGCTCGCCGGAGCACATCTTCGCTCTCCTCGGAGCCCACGGTTATTGCCGTGACGGTGCCGCCATGCTTCTCTTTTATCCTCACCGCTTCCTCAATTGCATAGTTATCCCAGTCGTTCACGCAGAAGACCAAACCTTCCGTTTTTATGCCTTTGCCCGTCTGATCGACTTGCAAGTCGATCTCTGCTACCTCCGGCACTCTCTTGATGCACACTATGATGTCCATCTCTTCACCTCCTTAGATACTTATACGTTTTCGAAACCCATGGCGTCGGCAACGAGCTCCAGGACCTCCCGTATGAGAACCTTCTCTTCGAGCCCGGTTGTCTTTGCGCCATCTTCCAGGGTCAACAGACAGAACGGACAGGCCGTGGCAATTATTTCAGCACCCATGGCATGCGCATCCTTCACCCTGGTCTCGCTGTTTCGTTCTCCCTCGCCTGTGCCCTCGACCCACATCCTGCCTCCACCTCCCTCGCAACAGAGACTCCGCTCTCTGCTTCTGTCAAACTCAAGGAGCTCGAGACCGGGTATCGCCTTCAGTATCTGCCTCGGCGGATCAAAGATCTGATTCTGTTTTCCCAGGAAGCAGGGATCGTGGTAGGCGACCTTCTTCTTCACCTCATGGGAAAACTTGATCTTTCCTTCCTTTAAAAGATCGGCAAGAAGCTGTGAATAGTGGAGGACCTTGAATCCCTCGAGCTTGTACTCGGTTTCGAAGGTATTGTAACAATGAGGAGAGGTGGTGATGATGGCCTGTGCCCCGGACGCGCGAAAATTTTTGATGTTCCCTTCCCTCAATTCCTCAAAGAGTCCCGCCTCTCCCATCCTCCTGATCTCGTTGCCGCAGCAGCTTTCCTTCGTCCCGAGGATGCCGAAGCTGACGCCTGCCGTCTCGAGGACGCGGCAGAGGATGCGCGGGATTCTCTGCAGTCTGGGGTCATAGCAGGATTCACACCCGATGTAGTAGAGCCATTCGGCCTTCCCTTCTTCGGGAAGGACCTTGACTGCCAGGTCTCCCTTCCATTCCATCCTCTTCTGCCTCGGCTTTCCCCAGGGGTTGCCGTGTTTAAAGGTGCCTTCCAGGGCATCGATGACCGTCTTCGGGACGTTACCGCCCTCCACCAGCTCGCCCCTCAGGCCCACAATGACCTCCGAGGGCTTCAATCCCCGGGGGCACCGCAGGGTACAGGTCGCGCATGTCGTACAGTCCCACAGCCCGGGACACTCAAGCGCTACGTCCGGCTTGCCTGCCATCAAGACTTGGCGCATGAGAGACCGAATGTTGAGAGGGGCCTTCATAGAAACTGGGCACCCGCCGGTACACTTGCCGCACTGAAGACATGCATACAGCTCATGTTTTTCCAAGAAGTCCATCGTTTAATACCTTCCTCATATTTTTCTGGTGAAAAGAATCTTTTCCCTTCTCCTGTGACTCAATTCTTTTTCAGCACCCCCCGAAGAAATACGTCGCTGAATATACTCCCCAGTTCCTCCAGCCCCATCTTTCCGCGGGGATCATACCAGTTATAGGTCCAGAGGACCATGCCGAAGAACATGAGGGTAAGGATCGAGGGGTCTATGGGTTTGAGCAGGCCTTTTTCGGCGAGATCGCCGAACAGTTTTTTTAGGGCATCTACGTAGACCCGCTGCTTATCGAAAAACTCCTGTCTGTGCTCGCGAGAAAGGTACTTCCACTCGGATACCAGGATGGTCAACAGATCCTGATTCCCTGCATAGTGGTCAATGTAGAATTTACAGAACCCCTCTACCCTTTCGACGGGGCCCAAGGCGTCGTTATTGAGCTCCTTGAGCTTTTTGTACCCCTCATCCATAAATCCGATCATGATCTCGTTGAGGATATCCTCCTTCGAGGGGAAATAGTGAAACATCCCGGGGACGCTGAGGTCGACCTTCTCCGCGATCTTACGCACGGGAGCCCTCTCAAACCCCTGGGCTGCAAACATCTTGGTTGCAGCCTTTAAGATCGCTTCTTTCTTGGACATAATGAACCTCAACTTCCTTCAATCTTCTTAATCTAAAATGTTCTACCGATCGGTCGGTAGCATTTATACTAAATTTAACACCTATAAAAAATAAGTCAAGCGCTTTTTTCGTCAACAAAAATAGCTGTTACTGACCTTTTTTCTATGGACGTCATTGCTAAGCAATCCATTATGATGGAACGTCACCCTCACCTCCCACCTCGGCGGGAAAAATCAGCAATCCCCCCCTCACCCCCCTGACCAAAGGGTCACTGGCCAAAGGGCCACCTTCGGCTTCGGTTTTCTAAAGGGGGGGGTTGGGGGGGGATTAGGAACCTATTTTATGATTGCTAAGCAGTGACTGATTCCGCCCCAGGTGCGGTTTAGAGATAGCGGCCGTACTTGAGGGTATTTTTATTGATACCGATTCCCGTTGCCTCCTGGATCATATCGAGTCCTGTAGCCCTGAAAGGAAGGTAGAGCAAGTGGGATTTGGAGATGGCAAAGTCGCATTGGGGAAGCAGGGGGAAAAATTCCCTCTTGTCCATCACCGCGCCGGCCAGGGTGATCTTCAAGCCCTGAGCGGCCTCATCCTTTGGCAGCGTAACCGGGTAGAGATTTTTTTGGGGGATCTGCTCCTCCATCGCGAATGCTTGTTGGAGGATGGTCATCTGGCTCGCTAAGCGCAAGAAGATCTTGGGCCGAATCTTAAAGGCCGGTATCCAGAAAGATAGCTCTTTGTCTTCCCAGCCTCTCTGCCTTGTGACGACAGGGCGTTTTGTGATCCTGATAAAATCGGCATAGGTGTTGATGCCGAGCCCGTCATCCCGCGCGGTTATCTTCCAGAAGGGCAGATAAAGCAGATCTTTCCCCTTGCCTGGCACGAAACTGCGGTCTACCGGGATGAGCTTGCCCTCCGCAGCCTCCCAGGCTGTGTCGCAGTTGCCGCAGTTGAGGACCACGCTGTCCCGCTCGCCCTCCAGATCCCCGCCGCAGTGCGGGCAGATGGTGGCCATGAAGGTGATCCGCCACGCGGGCTTGTCGTCGCTTCCCGACGGCGGGAATACGGCGCCATCGGAAAGCTGGGCGATGGGCCTGTTGATCACCGCATCAAAGATTCTGTCTCCACGCACAAAGAGGGGGAGGAAGATGAGACTGAAGGCCTCCCCGATATAGGCCCGGTGGAAAAGCGTACCAGGGGCAAGCGCGGAAGTGCGCTTTCCCACGTTGGCCAGCACATCGAGAGGTTTGAGAGAGCACCGGAGAAAGAAGCCGTGCACATCCGGCGTGACGAATCGCATCTTCATGGCCTGGGGCCTGAGCCCCAGCGAGATAGGTAGTTGCTCAAAGGTCGTACCTTGATAGGTGAGATCCACGATACTATGGTCGATCGTTGCACCTTCGCAGAGAAATGCTTCACCCTTAAAGCGCATATACGGCGCATAGAGGATATCACGGTTGGACACCTTGGGCGGCAAGACAAAGCGGAAGTAGTCCTGCGCAAAGAGGTAGTTCTTGATATTGCAATAGGGGCAGATGATCAGATGATCGGTTTCTTCCAGAGCGATGGGCGCACCGCACTGCGGACACTCTTGCTCAACGGTGAAGCCCATCTATCCTAACTTTTCCCCGCACTGATTACAGAAGGTAGCGCCGGGCAGGTTTTCAGCCTTACAGTGAGGGCAGGTCGCAGACTTCGGTTTCTTATCCGCCGGATGCCCGCACCGAGGGCAGAATTGGGCATTGGGCGTCATGTTCTTGCCACAATTGGCGCATTGATGGAAGACCAGTTGTTGGTGACCGCAATGGGGGCAGAAGGCGGCGTCGGGGGGAACAGGATTTTTGCAGTCCGGGCAGCTCGTCGCTTGTTGAGGCGCAGGTCCCTTGCCGCTTGATCGCAATGCCTCGGCGAACATCGCCGGCATCATGATACCCATGCCCATGCCTATACCCGAGCCTGCTGCGGCAGTGGACTCGGCTGCCTTTTCCATGGCCATGGCCGCCTTCATCTTGAGCAGGCCGTCCAGATCCTGCAGGATGCTGAGACGGCTCTTGTCATCGATCGCCTTTTCGACGTCGGGGGGCGGGGTGATAGAGGTGATGTAGAGATGTTCCAAGCCGATGCCGAAGCGGCTGAAATCCGCTTGCAGGCGTTTTTGCAGACCTCCCGAGATTTCTTCGTATTTGCCAGGCAGGTTAAAGAGCGTATCGAGGTGCTCGCCCAGGTGGTCGTTAAAGCGCGAGACGATGACCCGTTTGAGATATTCCTCGATCTCCTCTGTCGTGAATATCCCCATGGTGCCCACGAGGGAGTTTATAAAAAGGACCGGCTGGAGCACTTGAATATTAAATATGCCATGCGCCCTGAGGCGGATGAGGCCGAGGTCCGCGTCCTTGAAGGCCACCGGATCCCTGGTGCCCCATTTGAGGCTGGTAAAGACCTTCATGTTGACGATATATACCTCGGCGCGCAGGGGACTGGTCATGGCCCAGGGGATGGCCAGAATTTTAGTCAGGACCGGGATGTTCGCCGTCGTCAGGGTGTGGCGGCCGGGCGCAAAGGCAGCGCCGGCCTTGCCCTTATAAAACAAGACAGCGGCCTGACTCTCCCGGACGGTGAGCTGCGCCCCTAATTTGATCTCCCCTGATCCCCGTTCCGGTATCCGGTGCACCAGTTCCCGGCCGGTTTCATCAAGCCATTCTATGACCTCCAAAAAAACGACGTTATCTTTGCCCATGGATACCTCCTTTCACCCACTAGGGTATTGGCCGAAGCGATCGATCAGTAACCGTGCCGGCATCCTTCATAGCTTTCTTATTGTTAGGTCTTTCAAAGTCTATCGCAATTACCCCCTTCAGTCAACTAGGATAAGTGGCTATTATTGCTCGGAAAATAAGTTTTCAAATCCTCCCAACCCCCCTTTTTCTAAAGGGGGGCAAAGGGGGGATTTATATGGGGCCGGAGATGGGGTATGGCAGGTCTACATCGTTCCAAGGGTGATATGCCGGTACCATGCCTTACTTTTTGATGATAATCTGCATTTTCTCGATCGTGCTAACCCTCTTCAGTGAGGAGACCATGCCCATTATGGTGTTGCGGATGATCCGGGTGACGAAGGGATTAAGGGGGAGGCCCGCGTTGTTGAGAACTATGGATACCCGATCCCCCTCGATAGAAAGATCGATGCTCTTTATCTCGCCCGTGCCCCTGAGCGAAGCCAGGATGCCGTCCACCACGTGGTCGATATACTCCCGGACGAAGTTGTTGAGCGCTATGGGCGCGTCGTTGACTGAGAGGCTCACCTGTCTGGATGGCATGTTGCCTCCTTTTTCCTTCCTTATTAAAAGATCGTGTTTCGATGCAGGAGAAGATGTTGCCTTGGCACAACCCACGATAAACCCTCTTGAGCGGCATTGTCAATGGATGAAGGGATAGAAACTGACGGGGTGCCCCGTGATTCATCGCTTTCATTTTGACATATTCGTTGTGATCTGGTAGACAAAGGCTGTCTATAACGTGATGGTCGTGAGCTCTGGAGACGGTGGAACGCGGCGGTATACAGATAGTCGGGGCGAGGGAGATAACCGTGGAACGGCGCGGGGTCAAGCGCGCCCGCATCACGGTGGATGAGAATATGCGGGTATGCGTGGTGCTTCCCCTCGCTTTCTCGCAGAAGGAGATCGACGACCTGCTCGAACGAAAGGCGACATGGATTCAGAAACAGTTGGCCTTTTCCCGTGACGGGCGCGATGCCTGCATTCCAGTGCGCCGCGATGCGATCCTGTACTTAGGGGAGGTCTATACCTTTCGGCTGCTGCCGGGGCTGCGCAAGAACTTTGCGATCAACGCGACGGGGAAGACCATCTTTTCAGGGATAAATTTGTTGGAGGACGGGGTCCTTGACCGATGGTATCGGAAGGAGGCAAAGCGGGTAATCATAGAGCGGTTGGCGCATATCGCCGACCAGTATAACCTCACCTACAACAGGGTGTTTATCCGGGATCAAAAGACCCTGTGGGGGAGTTGCTCGAGCGAGCGGAATCTCTCCTTTAACTGGCGGCTCATTCAAGCCCCGCTCGATATCATTGATTACATTATAGCGCACGAATTGGCCCATACCGAGATCTTGAGGCATACAGAGGCATTCTGGGCGAAGGTCGGGTCCCTCTACCCCCAGCACCGACAGGCCCGGGCGTGGCTCAGGAACTTCCAGCCGGACCAATAAAACAGCCTCGCAAAGGGAAATCGGGTGAAGCGATCTTCAAAGAGGATTTGGTGAGAACAGAAAACCTTGGCGATTTTTTCTCCCGCCGGCAGGCCGGAAAGTTCCGGCCCCATACGGACGCGGCGGGGACGCAATGCAGGTGATATGGTGGTGAGGGGGTTGCTCAGCAATACCGTCCCGCAGGGAGGGCGCCGGTGAAGGTTCCGCGTTATCCGTGGACGCTGATGGTCAAAACGTATGGGGTGGTGCTTCCCCGTGTCCATCGCTATTTGAGCGAATGGAAGGACCGGGCACGCGGCATCCCTGATCCTGAGTTGCGCAAGCAGGCCCTCATGAGCATCGATACGAAGACCTTCCATTGCGAGGGGGGCTCCCTTTACGGCTTGCTGGCGGGCGCGATGAAGGATGACGCCATTCGGTTCATCGTCGCCTACCAGACCGTCAGCGATTATCTCGACAATCTCTGTGACCGCAGCACATCCCAGGACCCGGAGGACTTTCGCGTGCTGCACGAATCCATGTTCCATGCCCTCAAACCGGGCGAGAAGCATCGAAACTACTACCGGCTTCGCCGGGAACAGGACGATGGCGGCTATCTCGTCGCCCTCGTCAAGACGTGTCAGGAGGTTTTAGCGAAGGTTCCGGCCTATAAGCACATCGCCCCTGCCCTCTTCGAGTTGGCAGGGTATTACCGTGACCTCCAGGTGCTGAAGCACATCAGGGTCGAAGAGCGCATTCCGCGCCTGGAAGCGTGGTTTGAGCGCTATAAGAAGCAGCTGCCGGAGATGAGGTGGTATGAGTTTTGCGCCTGTGCCGGCTCCACCCTCGGCATCTTCTGCCTCGTCTCCTCTGGCTTCGACGACGGCTTTTCCCGTGATCGGGCAGCTCAGGTAAAGGAGGGCTATTTTCCCTGGGTGCAGGGATTGCATATCCTGCTCGATTACTTTATCGACCAGGAAGAGGACCGGCTCGGGGGGGATTTAAATTTCTGCTTTTACTATGATAACGACGATACGCTGGTCGAGCGGTTCGTGCGCTTTGTCAAAGAGGCGGATAGTAGCGTTTCCCAATTGCCGCAGGCGCGGTTCCATCGCATGATCAATCGGGGGTTGCTGGGCCTCTACCTGGCGGATAACAAGGTGAAGAGCCAAAAGCGGATGCGGGAGATGGCACGGAAGATCGGGCGCCAGGGTGGCATGCTATCCTTTTTTGTCTATCTCAATTGCTGGCTGTACCGGTGGATGCGGGGATAAGCGGAATAGGGGCGACGATAATTTTCTAAGAGGTGAGAAGATGCGCAGAGAAGAGGGAGATCGATACGTTCAAATCGGAGAGCAGAAGAGGATGGAGAGTCACTTTGCCGAGGCCTTGGAGGCCTATCATAATGCCCTGAGCCGCTATCCGGAAGATGATATTCCGCAGCGCCTGCTCTGTCACCAGAAGATAGGGGACTGCCTGCGGATGAGGGGGGACTTCGCTGCTGCCAAGGAGAGCTTTCGCGGCGCCCTCACCCTGGCCGAGAAGGCGGGGGATGAGGTGGCGGTGGCCGATGCCCGGGTGGGGTTGGGGCTCAGCCTGCGGGGGCTGGGCGAGGTGGAGGAGGCCCACAAACACCTGGAACAGGCCCGGGGCATCTACGAGGAATGGGAAGACCCCGAGGGTGAGGCCTACGCCCTGTGGGCCATAGGGGGGCTCTGGCGGATCGCCGGGGAGCTCCGCAAGGCCAAGCTCGCCTTTGAAGAGGCCCTCTCCCTCTCCGAGGGGATGGGAGACCCCACCGGGATGGGTTATGCCTTGTGCGGCCTGGGCGGGGTGACCCGTGTCATGGGCCATTATCGGGACTCCCTTTCCTATTATACCCGGGCCCACACTACCTTGAAGGAGATCAAGGATGTCTTCGGCACCGCCTATTCTTTCTGCGGGATAGCCAACGCCCACCGTATGGGCGATGACTTTGAGCGGGCCTTGAGCTACTTCGCCCGCGCCACCTCCCTCTACCGGGAGATCGGGGACCGCATCAGCTATGCCTATACCCGGTGGGGAGAGGGGACAACCTTTAAGATGGTGGGAAAGGAAGAAGAGGCGTTGGAGGCCTTTCAGGCCGCTGAGGCCATCTTCCAGGCAACAGCGGACCAGCGGGGCAGGATCTACACCCTTCTGGGCAGGGGGGAAATAGCCCTCTTGCAGGGGAAGATTGCTGAGGCCGGGGAGATCTTGCAGGAGGCCGTGGGGATCGCCGAGGCCCACCCCTTTCAACTGGAGCTATGCCACTGCCACCTCCTGCAGCTCCTCTTTCGGCGGGAAGATGGTGAAATGGTCTCCCTGGATCAGGTGCGGAAGGAGTATCGGCGGGTGGGGAGCGATTTCCCCCCGGGGGAGGTCTCGCTCCCCCTGAACCTCCCGTGAGGGACATGAGGGGATGGCTAGCCGTCAATGGCCGGCAGGCAGCGTTCAGCATAAAGTCCCGTCGGCGGATTTTTGCCTCGTTCTCACGATTGAAGGGTCAGAGGGAGGCAATAAATAATAAAAATCAAGGCACTGCTAGAGGGCGTAAGGAATTCGTGATAGCTCATAGCTGCGTGCCGATGGCCCCAGGCAAAAATTAAGGCTTGCAAAAAAACTGTTTTTCAGGTAAATAATTTCACAATGTCCTTATGAAAGCCAAGAAAAAAGGATATTTTACGGTCCAATATAGGGCAATAAACTGGAAGGGGAGCAGGGCATGATCGATATCAATAGCAGCCTGTTTGTTCAGGTTGCTCTCTTCATCTTCCTGATGATCGTCTTGAACAAGATCTTCTTTAAACCCTTTCTCAGATTCCTCGAAGAGCGCCAGGAAAAGATCGAGGGGGACGCGAGAGAAGCTGCCAGACTCCAGGAAGAGGCTGAGAGGCGCCGCCTCCAGGTTGAGGAGGGGTTGAACAAGGGTCAGCTCCAGGCCCTGGGTGAGAAGGGGCGTATCCAGGATGCAGGGGCGCAGGAGGGCAAAGCGCTTGTCGATACGGTCCAAAAGGAGGTTGACGCGGAGCTCCCCAAGGCAAAGGCCCAGATCGCCCAGGAGAGCCGGCAGGTCTCGGTTGATTTGGAGCGCAGCCAGGGGGCAATGGCGAAGGAGATCGCCGAGAAGATCCTGGGCAGAAACCTCCCGTAGAAGGGAGCGGATCAGTCGGTATGTGGTGGGACCTGGCATTTAAGATATTCAATTTTGCGGTACTGGCTACCGGACTCTATATCTTTGTCAAAAAGCCCCTGGGCGCATTTCTGAAAAAGAGGCAAGAATCGATCAAGCAGGCCATCGAGGAGGCCGAGAGGGCCAAACAAGAGGGGGAAAAGGCATTGCATGAGTATGAGGCGAGGTTAAAGAAATTAGATCAGGAGATCGAAGGGATTCGCCGGACATTGATAAGGGAAGGGGAGAGGGAGCGGGAGCGGATTATCAAAGAGGCGCAACAGATGGCCGAGAAGATCAAAAAACAGGCAACCTTGAGCGCCCAACAGGAGCTCAAGATGGTCAAGCTGCAATTGCAGGAAGAGATGGCCGCCATGACGGTGCAGCTGGCCGAGGACCTGCTGAAGAAGCACCTCAAACCGAAAGACCATGAGCGGCTGGTGGATGAATACATCGAGCGGGTGAGGAGCTTGCAGTGATAAACAGAAAGATCGCTCGCAGATATGCCAAGGCCCTGATGAATATCGGGCAGGAGGACGGCAACTATGATAGGTATTGGCAGGAGCTCGATGCCTTCACCTCCATCTTCCAGCAGGAGGAGCAGCTGAGGGAGGTCTTGCGCAATCCCACCTTTAATATCCCCCGGCGCCAGGCCATCATCAAGGAGATAGGTGCGCGCTTGCGCCTGAGTCCCGTCACCATCAATTTTCTCCAACTCCTGGTGGACAAGGATCGGATGATGTACCTGCCGGACATCACCTCTCTGTACCGGGAGCTCGTCGATGAGGCCGCCGGCCGGGCGCGGGCCCACCTGATCACTGCCCATGATCTTTCCAAGAAAAAAATAGAGGAGCTGACGCAAGGGTTGCAGGGTTTGGTGGGGAAACAGGTGATTATGGAGGTCGAAACAGACCCCTCGCTCATCGGCGGGGTGGTGGCGCGGATCGGGGACACGGTATATGACGGCAGTGTCAAGACGCAGTTGGAGCGCTTGAAGGAAATCTTAGCAAAGGGGTGATAACAGATGCAGATAAGGTCGGAAGAGATAAGCGGGATTATCGAGAAGCAGATCAAGGACTACGACAAGAAGGTCGAGGTGAACGAGACCGGGGTTGTCCTCTCGGTGGGAGACGGTATCGCCAGACTCTACGGTCTCGAAAAGGCCATGGCAGGAGAACTCCTCGAGTTCTCCCACGGGGTCATGGGCATGGTCCTCAACCTGGAGGAAGATAACGTGGGGGCGGCGTTGCTGGGAGAAGACCGCCATGTGAAAGAGGGGGACATCGTGAAGAGGACCGGCCGGATCGTCCAGGTCCCCGTGGGTGAACCCTTGATCGGGAGGGTGGTGGACCCCCTGGGGCAACCCCTCGACGGCAAAGGGCCCATCGATGCTAAGGAATATCGCAACATCGAGGAGAAGGCCCCGGGGGTGGTATGGCGCCTTCCGGTGAAGGAACCCCTCCAGACGGGTGTCAAGGCCATCGACTCCATGATCCCCATCGGCAGGGGGCAGCGGGAGCTTATCATCGGCGACCGCCAGACAGGCAAGACCGCCTTGGCCCTTGATACCATCGTCAACCAGGCGGGAAAGGATGTCTACTGCTTCTATGTGGCCATCGGGCAGAAGCAGTCCACGGTGGCCCAGGTGGTTGACAAGTTGCGGCAGTATGGGGCCATGGAGTACACCACCGTGGTTTCGGCCACTGCCAGCGAGCCCGCCCCGTTGCAGTACATCGCCCCCTATGCCGGCTGCACCATGGGTGAGTACTTTCGCGATACCAAGAGACACGCCCTCTGCATCTATGACGACCTCTCCAAGCACGCCGTAGCCTATCGTCAGATGTCGTTGCTGTTGCGCCGACCCCCTGGCCGCGAGGCCTATCCGGGTGATATCTTCTACCTGCACTCGCGTCTGCTGGAGCGGGCAGCCAAGCTCAACGAGAAATTAGGGGAAGGTTCCCTCACGGCCCTGCCCATCATCGAGACCCAGGCCGGGGACGTATCCGCCTATATACCCACCAACGTCATCTCCATCACCGACGGCCAGATCTACCTGGAGACCGACCTCTTCTATTCCGGGATCAGGCCCGCCGTCAACGTGGGTTTATCCGTCTCCCGCGTCGGCGGCAACGCCCAGATCAAGGCGATGAAGCAGGTGGCAGGCTCTCTGCGTCTGGACCTGGCTCAATATCGGGAGATGGCCGCCTTTGCCCAGTTCGGCAGCGACCTCGATAAAGCGACCCAGGCCCAGCTGGCCAAGGGTGAGCGCCTGGTGGAGATCTTGAAGCAGGGGCAATATCAACCCCTGACGGTGGCCAAACAGATCTTGGTCATCTATGCCGGGGTCAATGGCCTTGTGGACAGCTACCCCGTGTCTGTGCTGCAACGGTATGAGCAGGAGTTGTACAAGTTCATTGAGGACAAACACCCCGATATCCTCGCGGAGATCGAGAAAAAGAAGGCGCTGGATGAGGCGCTCGATCAAAAGATCATGAAGGTCCTGGAAGGGTTCAAGCAGGTATTCGTCCCATAAGAGGAGTGAGCCAAGATGATCGGCCTTAAGGCCCTGCGCCGCAGGATTGGCAGTATCAAGAGCACCCAGCAGATTACCCGGGCCATGAAGATGGTGGCTGCCGCCCGGTTGCGGCGAGCCCATGAGCGGATCGTTGAGGCGCGTCCGTATGCCGATAAGATGAGAGAGGTCTTGCAGAGCCTGAGCCTCAGGACCGATCCCAAGACCCACCCCTTGCTGAAGCGCCGGGAGATGCGGCGGGTGGAGCTGCTGGCCATCACGACCGATCGGGGGCTGTGCGGGAGCTTCAACCAGAATGTCTTCCGGATGGTGGAGCGGTTTATGCGGGAACATCGCACGGCATATGCGGAGATCTCCCTCACCATCTTAGGGAGAAAAGGTCTGGACTACTTCCGCAGGAGGAACGTTTCTATCATAAGGGACTATGCCGGCAGATTTCGGGAGATCGACTATCAGGCGGCGGCCGTCATCGGCAAGGATCTGGTAGAGGATTATACGGGAGAGGCCATTGATGGGGTCTTTCTGGTCTACAACGAGTTTCGCTCACCCCTGGTCCAGCGGGTGATGGTCAAGGATCTCCTCCCCATAGAGCCCCTGGAGGCGGAATCCGATTACTACCCGGTGGAATACATCTATGAGCCATCGGCCGACGCCATCCTCTCCGAGCTTCTCCCTCGCTATGTGGAGGTCCAGATATACCGGGCCCTGCTGGAGTCGCTGGCAGGGGAGCATGGGGCGAGGATGACGGCTATGGGTGCTGCCACGGAGAACGCCCAGGAGATGATGGAGAAGCTCGCCCTCGTGTATAACAAGGCGCGCCAGAGTGCTATTACCAAGGAGATGATGGAGATCGTCGGCGGTGTAGAGGCTCTGAGATAGTATCAAGGAAAAGGAGGAAGGTTGGGAAGATGAAGAAAGGCGAGTCGGCAGAAGGAAAGATTATACAGGTAATCGGACCGGTCATCGACGTCGAGTTCGGGGAAGGGAAACTCCCCTCCATCTATAACGCCATCAGGCTCACCAATCCTCGAATAAACGATAAGGAAGAGAACTTGGTGGCGGAGGTGGCCCAGCACATCGGGGAGAACACGGTCAGGTGTGTGGCCATGGACACCACCGACGGCCTGGTCAGGGGGATGAAGGCCGTTGATACCGGCGACCCGATCTCCATACCCGTGGGCAGGGAGGTCCTCGGCCGGATCCTCAACGTCATCGGCGAACCCGTGGATGAGGGAGGACCGGTCGTTACCAAGAAGAGATACGCCATTCACCGTCCCGCCCCCTCCTTTGTGGACCAGAACGTCACTGTGGAGCTCCTGGAAACGGGGGTTAAGGTGATCGACCTCCTGGAGCCCTACCCCAGGGGCGGCAAGGTCGGTCTCTTCGGCGGCGCCGGGGTGGGCAAGACGGTGATCATCATGGAGCTCATCCACAACATCGCCACCCAGCATGGCGGGTTTTCCGTCTTCGGAGGCGTGGGAGAGCGCACCAGGGAAGGGAACGACCTCTGGCTGGAGATGAAGGGATCAGGGGTACTGGACAAGACGGCTCTCGTATTCGGACAGATGACCGAGACCCCCGGCGCCCGTGCCCGGGTGGGGCTCTCGGCCCTGACCGCCGCCGAGTATTTCCGCGATGAGGAGGGGCAGGACGTCCTCTTATTCATCGACAACATCTTCCGCTTCACCCAGGCCAACTCCGAGGTCTCGGCCCTGCTGGGCAGGATGCCCTCGGCAGTAGGGTATCAACCTACCCTGGCTACGGACCTCGGGGAATTGGAAGAGCGCATCACCTCCACCACCAAGGGCTCCATCACCTCGGTCCAGGCCATCTATGTGCCGGCGGACGATCTAACTGATCCCGCCCCGGCCACCACCTTCGCCCACCTCGATGCCACCACCGTTCTCTCCCGGCAGATCGTCGAGCTGGGGATCTATCCGGCAGTTGACCCCCTCGACTCCACCTCCAAGATCCTCAACCCTTTGGTAGTGGGCGAAGAGCACTATGGGGTGGCCCGTGAGGTCCAGCGCATCTTACAGAAGTACAAGGACCTGCAGGACATCATCGCCATCCTCGGCATGGACGAGCTCTCCGAAGACGACAAGCTGACTGTGTCCCGGGCCAGAAAGATCCAGCGATTCTTCTCCCAGCCCTTCTTCGTGGCTGAGGAGTTCACCGGCACAAAGGGAAGATATGTGAAGCTGGAGGAGACTGTTAAGGGGTTTAAGGAGTTGGTGGAGGGCAAACACGATGATATCCCCGAGCAGGCCTTTTACATGGTGGGGACCATCGAAGAGGCCAAGGAGAAGGCCGCGAAGCTGAGGGCCGTTGAGTAGGAGCGGGAGCTATGGCGGGTAATTTCCTACTGGAGGTGGTAACCCCTTATGGCCTGGTCCTGAGCCAGGAGGTGGAGGAGATGACAGCCCCGGGGGCAGAGGGGGAGTTTGGGGTCTTGCCCGGACACACACCCTTCTTTACCACCCTGAAGATCGGTGAAATCATGTACCGCGCCGGGAAGGAGCCGCGGCATGTGGCTGTGGCCTGGGGGTTCGTGGAGGTCCTGCACGATAGGGTCACCATCTTAGCCGAGGCTGCGGAGCTGCCCACAAATATAGACGTGGAACGGGCCAAGCGGGCCAAGGAGCGGGCCGAGCGGGGTTTGAAGCAACTGAGCTCCGAGGATAAGGCATACTACACCTCCGTGGCGGCATTGGAACGGGCCATGAACAGAATATCAGTAGCAAGCCGGAGGCGGTGAAAAAGAGGGTTCGAGGGTTCAAGTCCCGCTCTGTCGCTTTTCGACATCCCATCATTTATATTTTGATACAAAGTGGGGGGGACTTAATTTAGATTTTATGGTATGCGGGATCTGTCGCTTACGACACCCCATCAATACAGATATCGGAAATGTGTCACTTTGTGACATCCTGCTTTCCTTAGATTCAAAAATTTAGGGGCAGGAGTAGGGGGCCGCAAAGCGGGAGGTTCGAGGATTCGAGGGGCTGAGTGAAGAACAAAATACCTTGCAAATAAGTAACAATAACTCCTCTCCCCTCGTCCCACTCCGCTTTAACGAAAAATATAAAGGATGGGATGCCACAAAGTGGCAGGGGAGAGGATGGAGTCCCGTTCCGCTGTGTATACATCAGAAAAGACGGGATGCCGCGAGGTGGTAGTGAGGGGGGGAAATAATCTTTCCCCTTTTTTGTCGCCCTGCGACATCCCGTCCCTGCTCCTTAAATTTTAAGTCTACGGAAAGCAGGATGTCGCAAAGTGACACATTCTGATTTTTATACAGAATGGTAGGGGATTATTTTTAAACTTTCTCCACGTTTTTATTGACAAACCCTGCCTTTTGACCTAAGTTTTCCATATATTTCTCAAGGCCCTAAGTAACCCAAGAACCGAATTTCTGATCTTCCGGGGGGATTGATGAGAAAAGTCCCACACTGTCGCAGTTCCCGCTTCGGCCCCCTCCCATTCAGATATTCTTATGGATGGGGTGCCGCAAGGCGGCAGATCTGGCCAAAGGGCCACCTCCGGCTGCTTTCCTTAGACTCAAAAATTTGGGGCAGGAGTAGGGGGCCGCAAAGCGGGAGGGTTCAGGAAGGTGGCAATATAAAGCCTCTGAGGGTGTTTTATACCTTTGGGGGCTTTTGCATTCTAAGCAACGAAAAAATCGGAACATAATCCACGAGGGAGGAAGACATGAAGAAATTGGCCCTCTTTTTAGTTTGTCTTATTACTCTTGCTTGGGGATGTTCTAGCGCGATGTTCGAAGAACATGACGGGCATACCTATTACCGCAACGAGCGCACTGGAAAGGCAGTCTCTCCTGCAAGTGATTTTTATCAGCCGATACGAGAAAGCGATGCTGAGATACAACGTCGTAGACTTAACGACTCAAATATTAGTTATCAAAGTGGTAACAAACCTAAACCGGCCCCGTCACATGGTTTGCTTCCACCCTATAAAAAAGATGCTTATGGCCTGGGTGTATGGTCTGATAGTACGGGTAGAGCATTCCAGTGGCAAACTAAGTATGGGAAAAGTGTGCTTGGAAATGTCAAGGTGGATGCAAATGAGCCCGGGATCGGCATGGATCCGTTTGGCCAGCCAGTTACGGCAGTGCCCTTGAAGTAAAGCTCAGTCGAGTCACCGGGCGTCTTATACTGGTCAGTCTACTCCTTGTTAGACATATATGATTAACATTAAAAATAAGGAGGTTAACAAATGAAAAAGCAATTGGTTCGCATCTCAGTCTTACAATCAAGCAAAATTGTAACAGCTCTTTATGTCATATTTGGATTTTTCTACTCGCTGATAGGAATTCTGGTGCTAATTTTTGGAGGCCAAAACCTGCGAACAATGGGAATATTTTATATTTTAATGCCGATCATTATGGCTATTTTAGGTTTTATCTTTTTTATTATTTTTGCGGCAATTTATAATTTTTTAGTTAAGTATCTTGGTGGCATCGAAGTTGAAATAAAAAAAATTAAATAAGTATTAATGCACGAGGGGAAAAAGGGGTCAAATCTTTATTGTTGCCAAGAAACAGAAAGGAAGATACGCACCAATCAGAAATGTCATAAATGAAGATTTGGTCCCATAGCTCTTTCTAAGGAACAAAAACGAACCCGACTCTACCAAACACAAAGAACAAAACCTATGATTAATAGAAAAATCATCTCTGTAATAGGGGCTGTTTTTTTATCTCTCCATCTTTGTTGCAACTTCCTACAGGCAGAAACAAAACCGGTTGGTTTCGCCATTCCTTTTCCAGATCTAACCTTTGCTCAGACTCTATCCAAAGGAGAACAATCCTATCTCGGCATCTCCGAAAAGAAGAGCTTCTCCCTTGAGGAGATTCGCGGAAATTTAATCCTCATCGAATTCATCAGTACTTATTGTGTAAGCTGTCAGAAACAATCGCCGATTTTCAATCAATTATATTCTTCCATTGAAAAAGACCCCGAATTGAAAGGAAAGGTGAAAATCATCGGGGTGGCTGCCGGCAATAATCCGACCGAAGTGGAGATTTATAAAAAAGAATATAAAGTCCCCTACCCCCTTATCAGCGACTTAAAATTTGATGCCCATACGGCAGTCGGAAGCCCTCGAACTCCTTTTACCATTTGGGTCAGAAAAGATGCTCAGGGAAAAGGCATTGTCGTGAGCTCCCATCTTGGTTTGATGGATTTAAAAAGTGCAATCGATGAAACCAAAGCCGTCCTTCAGTATGATCTCGCCCTGTTAAAACCGAAAAAAGGAGCCATCTATGATGGTGATGCTCTCAAACCCCCTCTTGCTGAAGAGGAATTGATGGCAAAGGCTAAAGAAGGGATGGAATCCGCGGGAGGAAAAGTTCTTCACATTAAAAAGATATCCTTGAAAGATGGAGATTGGATTTATGTGGGAAAGGTTGATTTCGGAACATATCAGAGGACTCTCTTTTCAAAGCTGGCGAGCCGTCGAGCCGTCTGTGATATCTGCCATGATACGTTCTTTCTCTACACTTTTGACTCCGAAGGAAAGGTGATTGATATTGTCCCCATCCAGCTTACAAAAGTTGGGAATCTCAACTGGACCGAGGAGGACATAAAAAAAATAAAAACTCGAACCATAGGAAGATCTGTCCTCAGCCCATTCACTTTTGATTCCACCGTGGATTCTGTTTCCGGGGCGACCATCACAGCCGTGCTGATCTTCGATAGTTTGGATAAAGCAAAAGAAATCTTCGAGAAACTAAAGAAGGAAGGATATGTGAAGTAGTCTGAACCATCTTGTCATCCCCGCCCCGTATCACGTGCGGGCTAAACTTCAAATTCTATATATGATTAAAACGTATGCTTATATTGTCTGCCTTTTTTCCCTTATCCTGACCCTTATTCCACACTCTACCTATCCTTCCAACCTATACAAGTTCCATCACGTCGCCATGGGGACAGTGATTGAAATCACTCTCATTGGCGACAATGAAGAAGCGGCGAATAAGGCAGCCCTACAAGCCTTTCAGGAGATGAAGCGGATCGAGCAGTTGATGAGCCCGTGGATTGAATCCGGAGATGTTTTTCGGATCAACCAATCCTCCGGAAAAGAGCGGGTAAAGATTTCCAATGAGACCCTTGAAGTGATCAAGAAGGCACAAGAGATATCCGAACTTTCTGATGGTAGATTCGATATCACTGTCGGCCCTCTCGCTGAACTCTGGAGGAAGGCAAGGGAGAAGAAAATTCCTCCTTTTGCAGAAGAAGTGAAAGAAAAATTAGGTCTTGTCAATTTTAAGAATATAGAGATGGATCGAGAAGGAAAGGTTTTTTTGAAAAAGAAAGGAATGGCCATTGATTTGGGAGGAATTGCCAAAGGCTATGCGGTGGACAGGGCTTTTGAACTTCTGAAATCACTCGGTTATAAAAATTTGATCGTCAACGCGGGCGGAGATCTGAGGGTCGGAGGCTTAAAAAATAATCAGCCCTGGTCAATCGGTATTCAGCATCCAAGGGAATCCAAAAACTTCCTGGCAAGAATTTCTATCTCCGATATGGCTGTCGCCACCTCGGGAGATTATGAAAGATTCTTCATCTACGGAGGTAAGCGGTATCACCATATCTTTAACCCCAAAGATGGTTTCCCTACAGATGACTGTCAAAGTGTTACCGTACTTTGTAAAGAAGGAATGATGGCTGATGCCCTGGCAACCGCTGTGTTTGTTTTAGGCCCGGAAAAAGGATACGCCCTCTGTCAAAAACTTGAGGGGGTTGATTGTCTCATCATGGACAAAGAAGGAAAAATAATCTTTTCCCCCGGCCTGAAAGACCGTATCTTGTTTGGTCCTTAATGGTTAGTCAAAATTATAACGTATATAAGGAAAAGCTTAAAATGAAAAAGAAAACGATTCAGTGGGTGCAAGTTGTTTTTATGATCGGGTGCCTGGTACTAGGCGGCTTGTCGGCACTGTCCTGGGGGGCGGAGGGGGGTCTGCTCGATGCGGCTGGTGCAGGTGACCTCGCGCGGGTCAAGTCCCTCATTGCAGCCAAGGCGGATGTGAATGCTAAGGACGAATATGGCCTTACGGCACTGATTCTTGCGTCGATGAAAGGCCACGTCGATGTGGTGCGGGCGCTGCTGGCGGCCAAGGCGGATGTGAATGCCAAGAGCAACCGTGGCGGCACGGCGCTGATACTTGCTTCGCGGGAAGGCCACGTCGACGTGGTGCGGGCGCTGCTGGCGGCCAAGGCGGATGTGAATGCTAAGATCAACGATGGTAAAACGGCGCTGATATTTGCGTCGGGGCTGGGCCACGTCGATGTGGTGCGGGCGCTGCTGGCGGCCAAGGCGGATGTGAATGCCAAGAGCAACACTGGCGGCACGGCGCTGATGGCTGCGTCGATGGGAGGCCACGTCAAGGTGATGAAGCTTCTCAGGCAGGCCGGGGCCACGGAATAGCCCGCGTAGACCGCAATAGATTTAGCGTCAAGGGGGAAAAAGGAGTCAAATCTTTGTTGTTGACATGAAATAGAAAGAAAGTTGCGCAACAATCAGAAATGTCATAAATGAAAATTTGACTCCATAGCTAAGGCATTCCCACCATCTGTACACATGCTATAATATACCCATGCTAAGAGCAAACAGGAAAGTCGTATATTCAATGTTATGTATGAAGATGATTAAACGGATCACAAACAAATGGGAAAGACCCGCCTCTCTGTACATACAGTTTTGCCATTTTTTTAATCTCTCCAATGTCGTAATCCGCCGGAGCATCGAAGTACGCTTCAACAATATTCTGGTCAATCTCTCGGTCAGGGAAATGCAAGCCCAAATATTGCATAATTTTGGCGAATCGGTTTTTATCAACAACTATCATAATCTACCTCCAGAAAGGATAAAAAATGTTTATTGAAAACAAACTAAAATCACTATCAGTACAAGAGTTAGAAACTATCATCGCAAAAGTCATATCAGAGAACACCAAAGAGGAATTTGAGGCTATCATATCGGCCATCGACTATGGTGAGGGCATTTTGCCTGAAGCTAGTTTTCAGGTAAGGCTTGCCCATCCTGTTAAATTTGGACAAGATACATAACCACCCCATGAACCGAATCGGCGACAAGCGCCTCTCGGAGATGGGTACGATGGCATGTAGTATTTTAATATCGATAACAAAGCCGATTGCACATCACGGGAAGGAAAGCTCAAGATGATACGCAGTCTTCATTGACTAAAAGGTCATTTGAGGAAAAAAATGAGAATACTCAGAAGCTATTGGCTTGAATGTACCATCGTTTTGATTCTGTTGATCTTAGTTGTTTTTGCTAACGTTCTTGGCCTTGATAGTGGTTCCGTAAACAACGCCATTCTCGCTCTTACGGCCACTGTCGTTCTTTGGTACGCACATGAGACCAAAAGAATGAAGATTGAGATCGCAAAGCAGAACTTGCTACAAACACGGCCCATACTGACGGTGGAACTCAGAAACCGGAAAGCTTTCGTCAAGAATCAGGGCAAGGGGCCAGCTTTGAATAGCTGCATTAAAAAATTCTCCGCTCGCTCGGCCTTGCGAGGCGGCGCTGAATCTATAGAAGAAACGTATTCTTTTAATCTTCCAATTTTCATAGCATTAGACTCAGAGCAGGAATTGGTGATGCTTCGCAAAAACGCTAATTCGAGTGGAACGGTATCGGAACCGGATATTTTCTTCGAGATTGGAAATACGATACATATCACTATTCAATACGAGGACATCGAGGGGACTCTCTACGAGACCGGTATGGAAATTAGGTCGGGAATTAGTCAGAAAATCTCCATCGTGAAACGAGCTGCTGTTGATTAGCAGCGTCGACAACTCTTATGAGAAAGAGGCTAATAAATGGGGTTCTTTGACAAGTTTAGGCAGATATACAATGAAGAAGTGTTGGGCGAGCAGACCATAGAAGCTGTCGTAACAGTTTTTCTTAAAGCACAAAAAGCGAGACCATACGAAGAACCGCATGAATCGCTCGCAAGTACATGGCTACATAGGATGAAATTGCTTGGCCACGATGTTAACCGTCAAGACATAGTTGTAACAGCATTGGGAGAAACTTTTCTCCACGCATGCATAAAGCCACCTCTCTGCGCAAGAAGTCTTGGGCTGTACTTCTTATATAAAGAGAATCCTCAAATCATTGCCAAATATCCGAAGTTTGCAGAAGAGTATAATGCTCTCATCGGCCCAGTATTCCAGGCTCAAGAAGCTGGAACGATGATGGATCTTTACAGTAAGTACAACCCAAGAATGGCAAAAGAGGCAGAGGAAGCAAAGTGAATTGAGCCTGGCATCGGATTATTGGATGATGGGGCAGAAACAAGACCATAACAGATAGCTCATAACCAGGGCATGCAGCGAATCGGCCATAAAGCGGGCTCTCGCTTAGCTTTTCGTTATATAGATTTTGCTAAGGTTGATCTAAACCTCTAAAAAACACTTGAACCCCCCCGGAGGTGGCCCGTTGGCCACAATATAGAAATAGGGACGGCGGGAGCGACAGAGGGACCAAGGATTACAGTCCCGCACCGCTTTGCATAAATCATAGACTCCGGGATGTGTCGTTATACGACACAGGTGAGGGGGAAAATATTCTTTCCCTCTCTTTTTTTATATCCTCTCACCTTCTTGATTTTTAAATGATTTTTTTCTTCCCACCATCTGTATACATGCTATAATATACCTATGCTAAGAGCAAACAGGAAAGTCGTGTATTAAATGTTAGGCTATACGATGTATTAAAACATGATGGAGGTTTAGTCCTCCTCAAAAGAGCTTTGAAATGGATAATCTGAGAAACGACCTTATAGTTGCTTTCCAAAAAGGGAACTTTCTACAAGTCGTTTATGAAAAGTCATTAGGCGAACCGGAAAATCTTAGTGCTCTCAACGAAGAACTAGTTAGCTTGCATAATGGTGGGCTGATAGATGTCGTAGCTTGCTTCAACCGTTTAGAAAACCATCCAGATGCTGGCTATGATTTTTTCCTCACTCGCCACATTCTTGAAAAAACTCTCCCAGACCTCAATGCCCCTGTAAAACCTGTTATGGATTGCGTTCTTCATTTGGTCAATGAGGCAGGCCAGGATATGGCTGCAGGTACACTCTTCGGCCCTTTTATTGACTTTTGTGCGGTTGAGCCATCTCGCCCCGAAGAATCTCTGAAGCAGATTAAAGCATCCATTGATCAATTCGCTGATTTACTAACACCTACTATTGTTGCTGGCGCTCGCATTGACACTAGACACTATCTCAATGAGGCCGTTCAACTTACAGCGCACGAGAATATCGAAATTCGTAAAGGGGCCATTTTTTCTTTAGGAAGAATTCAATATCATAAGGATAGCAAGTTATGTGAAACTGCACTCGCCTGTTTAGAATTGGCTGTTACCAAAGAGTGCGACGATCACCTTTTAGGTAATCTCATAAAATCTGCGTTCAGTTTATATAAACAAGACAAGTCACAAGAAGAGCGAATCGTTGATCTTATCAAGTGTGCCTTGTTAAAAGGAGGCGACTACGCTCTGCACGCGGCATCAGAATTGTTCGGCTTTGATTTTAATGAACTCCCTGAGACTTTGTTAGATGCTCTACTTGAACATCTGCGGCGTGTCAAACCTCAGAACAAAGGCACAATGGACAGTATTGACTATGGCTTGGTCAAGTTAATAAATAGAGAAGAGCCGACCAAAGGTATTGAGTTTCTTGAAGACATTCTGTTGGCCAACCCCAATGATGTATCAATGAATACATTCGATGGTGTTATTCGAGTGCTTTGCAAGAATAACAAAGTGCTTAACAAAGTACTGACGAAGTGGTTCCTGCGAGGTAATAGGGTGCTTTGTGAAGGTATACATGCAGTAGTTAATAAGGATCTTCACCATGATCTCCTGTTGGAGATAGATCCGTCTGAGCTGATTTCTATAGACCATGTGCATATCTTCTTCCTTGCCAGAAAAACTATCGGCTATTTATTCTTTAAACCACTTACCGCTACAAGCATAATCATTTCTTTGATGCATCATACGAACGAAGAAGAAACATTACAGCAGCTTGGTACACTTCTTTTTGACCCGCTGCTCCTCAATTTTCCTGGCAAGGTAAAAGATCACTTAATCCAACAAACAGAAATCGAATCAGGGCAAGTCAAAGCAACGATTGAATCAGCACTCAGGATTTTTGATGAATATATGAATGCTTTGAAATCAACCGGGGTAATTCCAGAGTTACATCCCTCTCAAGCACATCGAGATGCACATCGACGACATTTTTCTCAGCTTTTATCAGCGTCATTTAAAGAAGCGGAAAAAAAATCTGTTTTTTTGTCCCTGGTTTCAAAGTCTGTATTGCTTTACGGGAGAAAGTCGATCAATTATGTTTACGGCCTTAATGGTAAATACAACAGAATGGAAACTCCATTACTTAGTCACGGTACCGAAATAGAAATTCCACGGCTTCAAATCATTGATCCTTTTGGCTTAGATTATATGCTACGGATTTTTAGAGCTGAACGGATAAAAGCATGAAGCTTATCATCAAACAATATTTAGCATCACTTAAAGAACGTGATGAATTAGATGCAGTGCTCCCAGACCTATTAAGCCAACTCGGGCTCAATGTCTACTCTCGTCCTAGCAGAGGAACCCGGCAGGCTGGAGTTGACGTTGCTGCTGTGGGTAGCCTTGATGGTGGCACAGAAAAAGTTTACTTGTTCTCAATCAAGCCAGGTGATTTAACGCGGATTTCTTGGGATGGTGATACGGTTCAATCCCTTCGCCCCTCTCTCAATGAAATTCTGGACACTTACATTCCTAACCGTTTACCTAATGAACACAAGGATAAAGACGTAGTTGTTTGCCTTTGTTTTGGAGGAGATATTCAAGAGCAAGTGCGGCCACAAGTCGAAGGGTATATAGCGCAGAACAAACGAGACAATATAGCGTTTGAAGAATGGAACGGAGATAAACTGGCCGAACTGATTTTATCGAGTTTTTTGCGTGAAGATTTATTGCCCCAGAACGCCCGCTCGCAATTGCGCAAATCACTCGCTTTACTGGACGAACCTGAAGCATCCTACCAGCACTTCTCCGCCCTAATCAGATCCCTTTCCGGTGCAGAAAGCACGAAGAATAAAAATCAGATCATGGCTATCCGGCAAATGAATATCTGTTTATGGATACTGTTTGCCTGGGCTCGTGACGCTGGCAACCTGGAATCGGCGTATTTATCCAGCGAACTAGCGCTACTCCACGCTTGGAAGATTGCCAGAACACACTCCGCTAAAAAGACGAAAACAGCAAAGGCGATCCAATGTGCATTCCATTCAATATTAGTCGTCTATCGACAGATTAGCTCCCAGTACCTCGGCGAGAAAATTCTGCCGCATGCCCATAAGCGACATGCTTTATCAGTTGCAGTTCAACCCTCGTGCAATTTAGACGTTAATCTGAAGTTATTTGATGTATTAAGCCGCGTCGCCATGGGCGGTATTTGGGCTTACTGGCGCACACAGACCGTTGGCAAAGATGAGACGGAAATTCTTGAACAAGCGTGGAGAGAGGTGCGCTCCTTTTCGGTCGCGATTAAACAAATAATTTTAAATAACCCAACATTATTGTTGCCGATAAAAGATGATCATGTGATCGACATATCCATCACGGTGTTTCTGCTAATGATCGATAGTAATAATCATAGCGACATTAAACAATGGCTTTATGAACTAGTTGAACGAGCAACTTTCGCCCACAAAATACATGGCCAATATCCTTGCAACTTATCGAGCTATTCTGAGTTACTTGAACACCCACGTCAAAATAACGAGAGCTATCGCGAGGAAGTGACCGGCGGCAGCATTTTGTTTCCGATGATTGCTTTATGTGCATCGCTGCTGGGCGATATTGATCTTTACAACCAAGTTCAGTACATAAAACAAAAGCACCTTAGCCACAGCAACTTTCAGTTTTGGTATCCGGATGAAGTTTCGGAGGAGCACTTTTACACCAATAGCGATGCACATGGAGCTACACTTTCTGATGCATGTATTGATCGCTCAGCAGATGAATTTGTAAATCAAGCCTTCACCGAGTGCGAGAATACCCCATATTTTAAAACACTCTCCGCGGTTGAGGTTGGTTTATGGCCTCTAATTCTGGTGGCTTGTCGGCATTATCGCATTCCTGTTCCATTGCATTTAATGGAAGGTTTCGTGAATCTGTACAAGCATCATAGTTAGCGAAGGCACGTGTGAAAAGTTTAATAAGATAAATTCAGGTGCTGCTAAAAAGCTACGCACCTGATTTGCAGTGTTATATAGATTTTGAGAGCGCCGATCGACCCCTCTGATAAACCCACGAGTTTTATTTTACAATCTTCAACCTCCCCTTTCTTTTTCCCTCCCTTGGGCTTGCTGGTTCAGGTCCCCTCGCTTCGCGGGGTCACCCTGTCGCTCAGCGACATCTCCCGTTTTACGGGACCCCGTTGTCCGCAAAAATCATATTGAGGTGCGGGGCCGTCATTTATATTTTGCCGCCTTGCGGCATGATGTCCTTAAAAGATTTAAAGGAGCATCATTATACAAATAGGTGCGGGACTTTCATCCTCTATTATTTAACAATTTTTAATCTTCCCTTACTCTTTCCCCCTGGTGCGCCTTTGTTGGGGGTTCCCTTTGGTGGTTCCCCTTTTTGTCCTTCCAGGATATGGTGGTTGAAGAGGTTGTTCTTGGCGATCACGCCGTTGATGATGAAGTAGATGATCACCGCCTTTTCCCATTCCTTGGTGGGCGCGAAGTTAAAGAGCCTGTCCAGATACAGCTTACGCAGCTGCGTCAAGGAAGCCTCGTCCAAAGCGATGATCTGCTCCGCGATCTTATCCAGGGCATTCTCCAGCATTGCCTCTCCTTCCTTCGTCACACGATCAGCCAGGGGCGCGGGAGGAATATCCTCTCGTAGAGATTAAAGGCGTATCGGTCGGTCATCCCGGCCAGGTAATCGCACACACACCGCTCGACGGTATCGTAGAGCTCATCCCTGCCGATCTCCTTCAAAAAGAAGCCGACATCCGCGGTGAACCGCTCATAGAGCTCTATCAAGATCTTGGAGGCCTTGAGAAAATCTCCGTGAACCACCCCGGCGTCATATACCCGCTCGTAGAGGAATGCCCTGAGCCTCACCACGGCCGCCAGTATCTCCGGGCTCATGGCAAGAGAAAGCCCATTTTCCTGGGTAGCGAGGGTGGCATAGATGGTATCCTTCACCATCGCATCTATCCGCTCCCCATGGGTTTTGCCGAGGAGAGAGGAGCATTCCTTGGGGATATCCTGCTCAGCAATCACCCCGGCCCTGATGGCGTCATCGAGGTCGTGATTGACATAGGCGATGATGTCCGCCACCCTGACCACCTGTCCCTCCAAGGTAGCCGCTTTCTCCGAGGGATCCAGGGGGATGACTGCCCCTTTGGCCTTGGAGTGTTTAGTGATCCCATCCCGTACCTCATAGGTGAGGTTCAGCCCCCTTCCCTCCCGCTCCAGCAGATCCACGACGCGCAGGCTCTGGTCGGTGTGGGAGAACCCATGGGGAGCGATCTTATCGAGGGCCTCCTCGCCGGCGTGCCCGAAGGGGGTATGCCCCAGGTCATGTCCGAGGGCGATGGCCTCGGTGAGGTCCTCATTGAGCCGGAGGGCTTTGGAGATGGTCCTGGCGATCTGAGAGACCTCCAGGGTATGGGTCAACCGGGTACGATAGTGGTCGCCGGTGGGGGAGAGAAAGACCTGGGTCTTGTGTTTGAGGCGGCGAAAGGATTTGGAGTGGATGATCCTGTCCCTGTCCCGCTGGAAGGCGGGGCGAAGGTCGCATTCCTGTTCTTCCCGCACCCTTCCTTTCGTCTTCATGCTCAGCTGGGCATGGGGGGAGAGGATCTTCTTTTCTATCTCCTCCAATGCTTTACGGATCGAGGCCATAGCGCTCCAAACGGCTGGGGACAATCAATCGGGGAGGTTGAGGCTATCTCCCTTGTAGGTATCGAAATCGGGGATCTCCCGCCGCAGAAACTCCCTCGCCTTCACCAATATCTCTTCCTCTATCTGCCGCACCCGTTCTGCCGATATATTATACCGCTGGCCGATCTCACGCAGGGTCAAAGGCTTCTCAGCCAACATCCTCTTCTCGAAGATCTCCTGGTTCCTCCCATCGAGTGAGAGGCGGAATTCCCGTAACTTCTCGGCAAAGAGTTGCTTGAGCTCTGCATCCCCCAGCCGTTCATCGAGGGCGGGTACTGCCGCCGAAAGGAGCTCTCCGTAGGTGGTCCGGGAATCGTCTCCTCCCACCGGGGCGTCGAGGGAGATATCCGCCATCTCCATCCGCTGGCCCATGGAGACCACCTCATCCTCTTTGACGTTTAAGTTCTCGGCCACCAACTTGGGGATGGGGTCGAAACCCATGTGCTCCAATCTCTCCTTCTCCTTTTTCAGGTCGAAGAAGAGCTTGCGCTGGGCCTGCGTGGTGCCGATGCGCACCAGCCGCCAGTTATCCATGATGAACTTCAGGATGTAGGCCCTGATCCAGAACGAGGAGTAGGTGGTGAATCTCACCCCGCGATAGGGGTCGAATCTCGTGACCGCCTGCATGAGCCCCACGTTGCCCTCCTGGATGAGATCCAGCAGATTGCTGGTCCAGTAGCGGTGGTGTTCGAGGGCTATCTTCACCACCAATCTCAGGTTGGAGACCACCAGCTTCATGACGGCCTCTTTGTCTTTGTACTCACGGTACCTGATGGCCGTTTCCCGCTCTTCTTCTGCGCTGAGGATGGGAAACCGGCTGATATCGTGCAGGTAAAAGCGCAGGGGGTCTAAGGGCGCTAATTGCTCACCCTTCGCTTTTCCCACGATCTGGAATTCGGCGGGCTCTTCGGTGACGGGCTTCTTGGAGCTCTTGGGTGCCTTGGCCATTCTTCCCCCTAATTCTTGTATGTTAATCCCATCAGGAGAAAATGACAACCCCCGCAGTCCCCGTCCCATGAGGGGCTGGATGGCGGTATGTTCCCAGCCTCTTTTTCTTTGCATAGAAGGGACCTTTGTGGTATAAAGAAATATTATCCCCACAAGACGCAAGAGAGGCGTATGGCGAAGGCGAAGATTCTCATAGTGGACGACGAAGAGGGCATCCTCAAGTCCATCGGCGGCATCCTGCAGGATGAGGGATATCAGACCATTACCGCCCGGGATGGGAGGGAGGCCCTGCAGCTCTATCAGGCCGAGGCACCTGATGCCCTGTTGCTGGACATATGGATGCCCGATATGGATGGGATAGAGGTCCTCAAGAGGCTGCAGGAGATCGATGTAGACAGCGCGGTGGTCGTCATATCCGGGCACGGGACCATCTCCACCGCCATCAAGGCAGTACGACTGGGGGCCTTTGACTTCATCGAAAAACCCCTGTCCATGGATGTCCTCTTGGTCATCTTGGAAAAGGCCCTTGAGCACCGCCGGTTAAAGCTGGAGAGCAAGCGTCTGCAGAGGCTCCTCAGGGAAAACGAGCGCAGCCAGCAGCAATTCGCTTTCTTGATAAGCGTCCAGGCAGAATCGGAGGAGCGTCTGTCCCCGCGCACCGAGACTACGTTGGAGCCGGGTCTTTTGCCTCAGCGTACCCTCAAGCAAAGCATGGTCCTCTATGGGACCGGCCTTCATTCCGGGCTGAAGACGGGGATGATTCTATTACCCCAGCCCCCGGGCAGCGGTATTACCTTCTGCAATCTCTCTGAAGATCACGCCGTGCCGGGACATCTGGATTACGTCCGCTCCACGGAGTCCGCCACCTCGGTGGCCAAGGGAAGGACTATTATCAGGACGGTGGAGCATTTTATGGCGGTCCTGCACGCTTACCGTATCAACAACCTCTTGATAAAGATCAACGGTGAAATCCCCATCATGGACGGCTCTGCCCTCGACTTTTGCCGTATCATCGAGGAGGCGGGGATCGAACAGCAGCCGGCGGGCCAGGAAGAGTTGGTGATCGACCGTCGCTATCAGGTGGGGGAGGAGTCGCCGGGCGGTAAATACATCTATATCGAACCTGCCGATACCTTCGGGGTCAGGTATCAGCTCAACTATCCGCGTCCTATCGGTGAGCAGGAATATACCTTTATCTTGGATGGGTCGGAGCACTTCAAGGAAGAGATTGCCCCTGCTCGGACCTTTGGTTTTTTAAGGGATGCGGAAAAGCTCAGCAAGATGGGCTTAGCCGGTGGGGGCCATCTGCATAACATCATCCTGCTGGACGATAAGGGGGTGGTGAATACCACTCTGAGGTTCCCCGACGAATTTGCCCGCCATAAGATCCTCGACATCTTCGGGGATTTTTATCTCTTGAACCGTTCCATCAAGGGGATGGTTACCGCCCACATGACCGGGCACACCGAAAATATTGCCCTGCTGCAGGCGATCAAGAAGGGTATGGGCCTGTGATCATCAGCTTATCTCTTTGACCGATCGCAATTTCCTTCCCAAGAATCTCTCCCCTACTCTTATGAAGCGCTCCGCATTATCGGTGACATAGAAGGTATATGATTCATTCTTCTTCCCGGGGGCGGTAAGCTTCTCCTCCTCCAGGACCCTCTGCACCTCCTTGGCCGTCTCCTGGGCTGAGTTGACCAAGCAGACCCCATCTCCCATGATCTCCCTGATGATGCCTTCTAAGAGGGGATAGTGGGTGCAGCCGAGCACCAAGGTGTCGATTGCCTCCTCACAGAGCGGGCGAAGGTAGCTTTGGGCCGTCAGACGGGCCACCTCGTTCTCCACCCAGCCCTCCTCAGCCAGGGGGACAAAGAGGGGGCACGCTCGAGACACGACCTTGATCCGCTGATCGATTCCTTGGATGGCCTGCTCATAGGCCCGGCTTTTCACCGTCCCCTCGGTCCCGATGACCCCCACCCGCTTGTTCTGAGTCATCTCTGCTGCCCGACGTGCGCCGGGTTCGATCACCCCGATGATTGGTATATCATTCGCCTTTTTAAGAGAAGGAAGGCTCACGGCCGATGAGGTATTGCAGGCTACCACCAGGAGCTTGATCCCCTGGCGCAAGAGAAAGCTCGTGATATCCTGCGAATACTTGATGATCGTCTGGGGGGAGCGAGCCCCGTAAGGGACCCTGGCCGTATCCCCCAGGTAGATGATGTCCTCATGGGGCAGAAGGCCGGCAACCTCTTTAAAGACCGTCAACCCTCCTACCCCTGAGTCGAAGATTCCGATGGGCAGCTTTTCTTTCTTCATCGTTGCGAAAAAGGCATCTCTCCCCGCGCAGGGATCCTTCCTTCTGGTGCGTGAAGCGGAGAAGTAATTATAAGGCCGGCACCGCCTTTTCCCGGATGGACAATCATAGCAATAAGCGAGCGGAAGCTCAAGATTTTTTAATGCAGGGGATGTTGAAACAGGTGCGATAAAGGTTTTGCGAGAGAGGGATCAGGGATGCGCGTTGGGATCTGATGACGAAAGGCCTTTTTATTATAAGGAAAAGGGTTTCCGGTGTTCTCCGGGTTTTGCTTAGGGGGATGGTCACCCGAAGGTGACGCACGGCTTGTAATCGCGGCAAGAATGAGATGTTGACAGTGTCCGGCGTATGGTACAATAAGTAAATAAGTAAGGGAGGGATGTACTAGACAACTATCACTGAGGGGCTGAGGGGATTTTTCGTCAGGACCCCATAGAAAAGGAGGACGCAATGAAGTTTCTCCGCGTGAACATGACAGAGAAGAGCATACAGGCCGAGGATGTCCCTCAAGCATACCTGGGTCTTGGGGGCAGGGGGCTCACCTCCATTTTCATCGACGCCGAGGTGACCCCCACATGCGACCCCTTGGGACCGGAGAACAAGCTCATATTTGCGCCGGGCCTTTTAAGCGGCACCACGCTGATCAATACCAGCAGGATATCCATCGGCGCCAAAAGCCCGCTTACCGGGGGCATCAAAGAGAGCAACGTGGGCGGTACGGTTTCGGCAGCCCTGGGTCGTTTAGGCATCACGGCCATTATCGTGGAGGGCAAGGCCCCTCAGGGAGAGTTGTATTTACTTAAGATCGATGAAAACGCAGAGGCCCGTCTCCTGCCTGCCCTTGGCTTCAAAGGCACGCGCACCTACGCCCTGGTTGAGACCCTGCAGAAGGACCATGGGGCAAAGAACGGCATTTTGTGTATCGGGCCGGCCGGAGAAAACCAACTGGCCAGCGCCTCCATTCAATCCACGGATGTGGATGGCCGGCCCTGTCGAGCTGCGGGAAGGGGCGGGTTGGGCGCCGTTATGGGGTCCAAGGGGCTCAAGGCCTTGATTGTGAGCCAAGGAGGCAAACATCCCGATGCCCTCGCTGATCCCGAGGCCTTTAAAGGGGCTGCCATGATTTTTGCCAAGGCGGTCAAGGAACACCCCTTCAGCGGACAGCTCATGCCCGCCTTGGGGACCGCCATGCTCGTTGGGCCTATCAATGCGGCAGGGGCCTTTCCCAGCTTTAATGCGACGAAAGGCGTGTTGGATGGCTGGGAGCGGATCAGCGGCGAGAAACTTGCCGAGACGATCAAAGCGCGGGGTGGCAAATCGGGGCATATGGGCTGCAGCCAGTGCATCATACATTGCTCCAATGAGTTCGTGGATGCCCAGGGGAAATACGTGACGGCTGCCCTGGAGTATGAGACCATTTGGGCGACAGGCGGCATGATGGGCATCACGGATCTGGACAGCATTGCCCGGATGGACTTTTTGTGCGATGACATCGGCCTGGATACCATGAATACGGGCGTGGCGATTGCCGTGGCCATGGATGCCGGCTATAAGCCGTTTGGGGACGCACAAGCGGCCATCGAGATGCTGGAAGAGATCGCCAAGGGCACTGAGTTAGGAAAGGCGATCGGAAACGGTCCCGTGTCCGTGGGCAAGCACTTCAACCACCACCGGGTGCCGGTGGCAAAGAACCAAAGCATTGCCGCCTATGACCCCAGGGGCATTCAGGGAATGGCCGTTACCTATGCCACCTCGCCCATGGGCGCGGACCACACGGCTGGATGGGTAGTGGGGCAAAACCTGGCGGCCTTTGGGGGGAAACTGGATCCTTTGAGCCCCCAGGGGCAGGTGGAGGTCTCGCGGGCGGCACAGATCGCCACAGCGGCCTTCGACTGTACAGGCCTCTGCCAGTTCGCTGCCACGGCTGCCAATGATGTCCCTGAAGCCGGGCAGGCGCTCTTGACCTTGCTCGGCGCCAAGCTGGGCACGGCACTGACACAAGAGGATGTTAATGCCCTTGGTGTCCGGGTCATAAAGGCGGAAAGGGCGTTCAATCGCAAGGCCGGTTTGACCAACAAGGCAGACCGACTCGCCAAGTTTTTCTATGAAGAACCTCTGCCTCCTCATAACAAGACAGTGCTGGTCAGCGATGAAGAGATGGATCGTACCTTTAACTTCTGAGGAT